>Ga0100403_1000006_pt1 | contig 200117 bp, 245 predicted proteins | sample CryGeymet201501t_FD_83663 | JGI IMG/M metagenome (GOLD analysis project Ga0100403, IMG submission 83663) | Groundwater microbial communities from Crystal Geyser aquifers in Utah, USA - Crystal Geyser metaG 2015-01t | ecosystem: Environmental > Aquatic > Deep subsurface > Groundwater | place...
CTCTGACGGAAGATATGGATATATCAGAAGACTCTAATCTAAAACAGTAATTTCCCAAAATTGTTGGAACATACTCACAGACCTATATTTTCTATTGATAAATTTGTTTTTAACTAAAATATCAATATACAACAATCTTTCTTCTTCATCCCATTCGACAGAAGAAATTATTCCATAATCATTCTCGAAAAGAGATAGTATCTGTTCATTTACAGTAGTTTTAGGTTTTACTAACTTACCTAAAAACATTTTTTCAATTTTCGAACCGGGCATTTTTAAACCAATTCAATTAAAAAGGTAATATTTGGAAATTCTTTCTCTAGCTCTTTTGCCGCAGCGATGTTTCCTTCGTTGTCATCAAAATATACTAAAAATCCTAAATTTCTGGCTATAATCTGTTTACGAATCCACTTTTTCTTACGAGTAGCTGCAACATGACGATCACTAAGAGTTGGATTTTTGAGTCCGACTGGAATAACTTGTACGCTACTAATACCAAATTTTTTTAAAAATTTATAAACTGGCGACGGGTCAAATCGTGCAGTCAAAATTACCACATTATCAGGCCCAAGAGTTCTTATATCTTCAATAAATTCTTGGAATAGTGGTAAAGTTTGCATATTAGAAAGATTTTCTAGTTCTGATAAATCAAACTCTTCGTTTGGCTTAAGCTCGTACTCATAAAATTTACTTACAGGAATTTGCTTCCTTTTTTTTGTTTTTGTATTTTTGATATGCACAATAGACTTTGTAAAGACAAGAGTATCATCAAAATCATATATATGCAATGTATTTTTACTAGTATTTTTCAAGAGCCCTTTTAAATATATCATAAATTAAAAAGTTTTTGGACTAATTTAGTTTGACGTGAATTTCAAAACTAGGATAATCTGTGTGAATAATTTAGACTAAAATTTCCCAATTTTATTAGAAAACGAAAATTAAAAACGCAAACAGGATTTACAAAATTAGATTTGTATACTGTACTTAGTGAATAAGAGGAGTCCGAAATCATCAAAAAAAGTTATGAATCCTCCAAAACCTATCCTGTCAGTTATGCTGTCGTGAGTGGGTAATTCACTATTACAAGTTTCTTTTCTATTTAGTTCATAACCACTATATTTAATAAATAATGGCAACCTTTTTAACAACGCTAAATCCAACAAACTTTGGATTTTTTGACGCAGATAAAGTATTCCAAAAGGATGCTGATAAAATTGTTATGTTTGTTCTACGCAAGCTCGGCGAAGATGTTTTATCAGTTGAGCTTACAAAAAAACAAATTTGGTCATGTTTTGAAGAAGCAACACTGGCGTTTAACGCCCAAATTATTGAATATCAGGCTAAATCAAATTTGGCTTCATTACTAGGTCACCCTACGGGGTCAGTAGACCCAAACAACCCTACTGAGAACACAGCTAAACTTGACATCAACCTAACGGATAATTATGTTCGGCCCAACCTTGAATTTTTAGTTAGACAGGCAGAACCATATGCTTCTGAGGTTGGATTCGGACAATCTTTAGATACATACAGCGGCTCAATAACTTTACAGCGGGCACAACAAGATTATGACCTTTATACAGATCTCAAAGATGGAGACGGAAATCCTTTAAGTACTTTCATGCCCGCAGGCAGCAAAGGACGAATGAAGATTGTTGAAGTATATCACACAGCGCCTATTCAGTTTGTGTACAACTCTAACTTGGCGTCCAACTTCATTGCTTCAGGAATGCCGGTAGAAAGTTTTATTCCAGACACTAGGTTTTATGTTTTGCCGTTGTTTGAAGATATCCTTCGAGCACAAATGCTTGAAACTGCTCAGCGTGTTCGCCGTTCTCACTATCATTATAGAATAGATGGAAGAAATCTTAGGATTTATCCAACTCCAAATAATTTACTTCCAGGATTTAGTGATAAACTTTGGGTACGTGTAGCATTCCCGCCTTCAGCGGTACCTGGAGTTATAGGAACAGATTTTGTGAGTGGAACACTAAGTCTTAGCGGCGGGCAACGACCAGCTGTGCAAGATGATACTCTTTTTGGCGTTTCTCACCCAGCTAACATTCCTTTTGGTTTGATTAATTATTCTTCTCTGAACCCGTGGGCAAAATATTGGATTTACCAATATACCCTAGCTTGCTCTAAAGAAATATTGGGGCTTATTAGAGGAAAAATAAAAAGCTTTCCAATCCCAGGTGCTGAACTTCAGTTAAATGGTGATGAACTAATAACCCAGGCACGAGAAGACAAAAAGGATCTTTTGTCTGGTGAAGGCGGACTGAAACAAACCTTAGACAATCTTACATATGATAAACTAGCCGAGACATCAGCAAATAAAGCAGAATTTGAGTTGAAACAACTACAGATGACGCCTATACCACCAAAATATAATATTTCTTTTGGGTAAATTATACAAACATGACCTTTAGGTTCCATATTCACGCCCAATGATAATACCATGCCGATTTTGGGATTATACAATTAGTGAACTACCCACCCCATCGCTTTGGGCCGTCGCCGTGAAGATAGTCAAAATATAACAAGAAATTACTGCATTATTATTAGATTCAAATCCTTGTAATTTTGTGTTATGGTTAGGTCGAGGTGTGAATGAACAGTTTAATTTCGCAACACTTGCGTCAGATCTCAATCTTGTATCAAATTCAAGGTAACACTTGGCGTTCTAGAGCCTTCACCCAGGCCGCAGAGGGCGTAGAAAGTTTTGATGAACTCATCTCTGATAAAAATGTTACGTCGATTATAGGGGTTGGTAAGGGTATTAGTAGAAGCATTCTTGAATATCAAAAAACTGGTACCTCCCTAAAGTTTGACGAACTTAGTAAAGAAATTGATCCACAATGCCTTTCGATGCTTGCAGTAAAAAGTGTTGGACCAAAAACTGCATGGAAATTTTACCAAAATGGAATCAAAAACTTTGATGAAATGGTTGTTGCCTGGAAAAAAGGAAAACTCGATGATCGTTTTGACGAGCCTATGCGTCAAGCTATTAACAAGAAAGAAGCACGTATAAATAAATATACTGCAAAAAAAATGGCAGATGCGATGTTGGCCGCTCTTAAACTTCAAGAAGGGGTTATTCGTGCAGAAGTTGCAGGTTCAGTGCGTCGTGGAAAAGAAACCTCTAAGGACATTGACATTTTAGTATCTGGAAAAACTTCTGCTCGTAGTGGTTTTATTTCTGCGTTTACAAAACTTGGAAAAATAATAAATGTTGGGGATACTAAGTCTTCAATTTGGTTTACTCTTGGAGAAAATACCATTCAGGCAGATTTGCTTGTTGTCCCTGATAATTCTTTTGGAGCCGCTTTGCAATATTTCACTGGTTCAAAGGCACACAATATTGAAATTCGAGCGAGAGCACAAAAATTGGGATATAAAGTGAATGAAAAAGGTATTTTCCAAGGAACAAAAAAGGTCGGCGGCAAGAACGAGGAAGATATTTATAATATTTTAAATGTCAAAATGCCGTCGCCTGAAGAGAGATAAAATATAATAGATTTTGAATTTAAAAGGACAGACTATCCAGGATAGTCTGTCCTTTTATTTAAAATTGTTCTTAGAACAATAATATTTACAAAAGAACAATGGAACTCAAAAATATCGTAGAACTCTTGGTGGAACAAATTATTTCGGAAGTTGCTGAAGCGCCTGAGAATGCACCATTTGGAAATTTCTTATTCGCACCTCGGCGTGATGACTTAACACCGGACGAACAAAAAGAACAAAATACAAAAATAGAACAAGAGTTTTTTAATGCGCTTAAAGACCATTATTCAGGAAGAGATTCTGAAGGTTTAGGAATGCTTGCAAAGAAACTTTTGTCGGTAAAACAAAAAGGCTGGTATTCAAAAATTTTGACTCCTGTAAATGAGATAGTATATCGTTTTCTTACAAAAGTTTCAGTATATAAAGCAGCTAAGATTGTCAATAGCACTCGACAATATTTGGTTGGTGAACCAATAACTAAAAAAAATATTGAAGACTACAATAAAGGAGATGGTAATAATATTAATTCAATAACAAATATAACCAATCATGGACCTGGGATATTGCACCCTGACAGAGATTCAGCATTCTCGTATGGTATACAATCTTGGTCTGCAAATCTAATCTTGGATTGGATCATAGATGATTTAGACGCTCCAAGCCTTGGACCAAAAGAGAGCGCAATCGTTATTGCAGCAAAAACAAACAATAACAAAAACTTTTTTTTGAATCCAAGTGGTATTGAAAAAGTTAATAGCTTGCCCTCGTTTGCTTATTAACAAGATGAGGTCGTATCTTATGGACCCATAAATTTTGATGAAGCTTTCGTTATAACAAACAAATCAACTAATGTTCATATTAGTCCTGAAGACTATCTTACACCTTTGTTGAAGTTTACAAAGACTCGTAAATAGTCGTTAGGTATACAATCTTGGTCTGCAAATCTAAACATGGATTGGGTCATAGAAGATTTAGGCACTCCAAGCCTTGGACCAAAAGAGAGCGCAATCGTTATTGCAGTAAAAACAAACAACTGTGAACTACCAGATAGTTCACGTTGGTTCAAATGTTGTTAGATAACGAAAATTAAAAACGCAAACAGGGTTTGCAAATTCGTTTGTATACTATACTTAACAAATAAGAGGAATCCGAAATTATCAAAAAAAGTTGGAATGTAAAAAAACATCAAAGATAATACGTAAAAACAATATTTTAAAAATATTGTCTGGTTCGGGAACTGAGTCGGACACTAAACAAAAACGGAATAAGGCGTTGTCATCATTAGGGCGAGTCTGTGACCTCCGAAATCTATCACACGACAGCATAGCTGTCGTAGAAGGGTAGTTCACTGTTATGGCTAGATTATTTGTTACAAATCGTGAGATGCAATTTATAAACGATGTGACTAAGGAATATATTAAAGATATTTCTGGCCAATATATTGTTTATTACCCAATTTCAATCTTAAAAACTCAGGTTCACCCAGTATATGATGAGGCTATACAAAAAATATTTGATAACCCTATCAAAATAGATGCTGTAGTTAGTCAGCCAGAGAGCAGCAACTCTATTGGTAATTTTACCGTAGAAGCAACCACAAAACTAGAGATTTTTATTCAATCACGAGATTTGTTGGACAAAGGGTTTCAACCAGAACAAGGTGATTTTTTTAGTTACGGTGCTGAAGTATTTGAAGTTTTAACATCAGTTGAGCTTGGAGACATGTTTGGCCAGGCAGAATACAATATTTATTGGAAACTGACTAGTAAACTTGCAAGGTCTGGAAGATTTGATCTTCCTGATTTCAAGAAGCTCCTAAGGGATGCTAGATCCTTTAAAGACGCTAGTATACAAAAAACTTTTGAACAACAGCGAGGCCTGGCAGAGAATGAAACAGATGGTGCCTTGGGGGATGTAAGGCAAGTTCGTGAAAGGCTTGCTGACGACATGGCTCCGATAGCCCTGGATGAAGGGCCTAGAAAAGTAACGACAACAGACGAAGATATATCCGACACTACCGGAGAAGGTGGAACAACTTCTTTTTATAACGAATAAAAAAAATAAATGATTACAAAATTAAAAAAGCCAAGAAAGAAAAAATCACATTTTAAAACTGGCGTTCATATATCAGTTAAATGTAAAAATGGGCCTGCAAAATATCGAAGCGGATGGGAAAAAATTGTTTGTGAGATGTTAGATTTTGATACAAACGTTTTGTATTATGAATACGAGCCATTTAAACTACAATGGTGTTCAAATATGAAAACTTGTAGAATTAGAACTTACATTCCTGACTTTTTAGTTGTATACTGTAACGGAACTAAAAAACTTGTTGAAGTTAAAAGCAATAGATTTTTGAATAGCAAACACGTACAAAAAAAGGCAATGATAGGAAAATCATGGGCACAAAGAAACAACGCAGAATATCAGTTTTGGACGGATCAAAAAATTGCAGCATTCAAGAAGATTCTTCAAGCGAACAAAAAAACGCCAGTTGTGAAGAAAAAGAAAAAAGTACAATCAAAAAAAGTGGTCCTTGTAGGTTAGTAGATATTGGATTAGATATTTCCACCTCGGCAGTCGGGATTGCAGTTTTAGATTCGGTGACCGGGGAAATGATAAAAATAAAAACTATTAGACTGGATAAGGCAAAATTTAAAGATATCTGGGATAAGGCGTCAGAGATTAAAAAATCCTTCAAGTCTATAATAGATGGACAGTGTGATCTCAAGCGAATTTTTGTTGAACAATCTCACATGAGATTCACTCCTGGATTTTCTAGTGCAAAGACGCTTTTTGCTCTATCGAGGTTCAATGGCATTGTTTCATATATTGGATATGAACTTTTCCAAGTAAAGCCAATGATGATAAATGTTAGAACTGGTAGAAAGAAGCTTGGAATTAAAATTGACAGAAAAGACAAGACGAAAGACAATAAGACAAAAATCTTCGAGGCTGTAAGGTTGTTACACCCAGAGTTCCCTTGGATACAACATTTAGCAAAATCTGGTAAACAAAAAGGCAAGATGGTCTATGACAAATATAACTTTGATATGGCCGATGCGTACATAACAGCAGCCGCAGGCCAGATTGAGTATCCATACACAGTAGGTAAATAATGTTTATTCCAGGAGACATTGTTTCTGGGAAAACTGACACAAAGGACCTTACACCAGGACATGTGTCACGAAATCCATATGATGAAGATTTAGAAATTTTCTACTCAAAATACAAAGAGATATTGTTGGCCATAGAATATCCGGCCATAAGGTATTCAGAAAAATATAAAAATATAATTGCAGATACCGAAGAGAGAAAAATCAAAAAAATTAAAAAGATTAATTGCAATATGGTTGGTTTGGTTGTAGAGGTCGCCGATGGCGATGGCAGTGATAACCATAAAAATGGGGTGGTTGCAGTTTTAGTCGGAGAAGAGATTTTGTGGTTTTTTTCTCATGACTTACAACTTTTAAAATTTTCTACCATAAAAACAAAATGAAAAAAAATAAGAAAAAAGTGGAACGAGACCCGAATGATTTTTATGAAACACCTAACTGGTGTACAGAACGGCTCTTAGAAAAAGTATCTTCACGTTTACAGGTTGGAAACTGGTTGGAGCCATGTGCTGGTGCAGGTGCTATAATTAGAACAATTAAAAATTCTGGGATTACTCCTAAATTTACAGCAGTTGAATTACAAGATAAATTCAAGCCATACTTAGAAAATATTATTGACCCAACAGAAGTTTTTATTACGGATTACATGACTTGGAATCCGAAGAAAAATATTAAATTTGACGTAGCTATTGGGAACCCTCCATATAAATTTGCCCAACAGGTTATAGAACATTCTATGCAACACGCAAAACAAGTTTGTATGTTGTTGCGTTTAAACTTTTTGGGTTCCGAAAAACGTTGTGAGTGGCTCAAAAAAACTAATCCTGATATTTTTATTCTTCCAAATCGGCCCTCTTTTAGAGGAAAAGGAACAGACGCAACTGAATATGCGTGGTTTTTTTGGGATGACAAATCAAACGGGAAAATTACAATTTTAGATTTGACTTCAAAACTTGTAAGGTCCGCAGAAAAAAATCTACCAAAATAGTTTTCTAAACACAGACTAGTGTTTTGTTACCTGTTTGTAAAACGGAGCGTAAAAAACCCATCCATCGTTTTTACGTGTCGGATGGGATGCCAAAAAAGCGACAAACGCTAACCTTGTGTGTAATTTTTTTAGACATAATGAAAGCAAATTTTTGTAAATGAATGAAAGCATTAAAAATTTAGACTATCTAACAGTAGAATGCAGCAAAGAATATACTTAAAAACAAGGTATAAATATATTGTCGGATTCTGGGACTGAATCCTATGTTTTTTAAAGCAAAATAGAAGTGAGACATTTTTACCATTTATTTTAGATGAGACTACGGCTCCAGAAGAAGAAGAAGAAGAAGAAGCTCAACCCACCAACTTTTTAAGCTGCCGAGAGCGGGCAGTTCTTCACAGTGGAATAAACATTATGAAAATTTTACAAGAAATATATTATGAGATTGCTAAAGTTTTACTCGAAATTAAAACCAATTTCAGTATGCAGGAGTTTAAAAATCTTCAGTCATTAGAAGATATGGTAAAATATGCTGATACTCACTTGCAAAAATTAGGCGCAGGCTCTAGCAGAGTCGCTTACTTGCTAAGCAATCGGTATGTACTAAAACTCGCTATTCCCGCTGCGGCGGATAAAGGCATAGGCCAAAACAAGGGGGAAGTTAGTGTTTTTACAAACCCAAAAGCAAAGAATATTGTTAGTGCAGTTTACGATTATAACCCAAAATATCACTGGCTCATTTCAGAGCTAGCTAGACCAGTAAAATCTCCTCAAGAGTTTGAGCAGCTTGCTGGTATTTCTTGGAATAATTTTTCTACCATGATTAAAAACTATAAAAGCTGGCAAGAAATTATTAATGATCAAGATGCCGAGTATAATGATGCACTAGCTAAAATGCAAAATAGAATTAATGCTCTTCCGCAAGGAACTAAGCCGCCAGACATTTTGCAAAACAAAATAAATAGACTTCTTAACCTAAAGAAAGAACTAGCCGCAGTGAGCAAGAATCCAATTTTATTAGGTGCGTTATCCTTGATAACTGAAGTAGGTCTAATGCCGGGTGATATTGAAGAGTGGGACCACTGGGCTAAAACTGCCGATGGGAGACTAATAATAATTGATTATGGATTTACTAGAGATTTAGTAGATCTGTACAAAACTAAGGTTGCATAACATTATCAAATAATGTTGTACATGAGCCTATTTATATCAAATGGCAAAAAATGTTACCAGACAAAATATTCCACAAGATCCACGTAACCCAAAAGTTCACGTAAACTCAGGATTTGAAGGGGACAGTACATCAGATACTTTTTTAATACCTCCATGCGGAATTGAAGATGCCGACGAAGCATTATTTCAACTTTTTGATAAAGATATTGGATTTACTGTAAGGCTTGTTGAGGCAAGTAACAAAAAAATTCAAATTAAAAAACCTTTTGTTATTTTCGCTACTGGTGAGCGTTTCGCAATCGCAAAGCGCCTTCGACCTCCTAGAGACAGAAACAACTCCTTGATGCTTCCAGCCATTTCGATTCGAAGAACCTCAATTGAACAAACCTCCGACGATATTACTGGGAGAGGTATAAATCAGTTCACTGGAGATTTAGTAATAAAAAGACGTCTCGCCGCCGAAGATAGAGATTACCAAAGCCTTATAAATAAATTAGGTTTCCAGAACATAAGCGGGTCTTTATCTACAAGAACAACTGGCGAAGGACAAAATTCTGTAAAACAAGGCGGTTTATTAGAAACCAATATCAGTAACAATAATGTATGGGAAATAATAACAATCCCACAACCACAATTTTTTACTGCGGTTTACGAAGTAATTTTTTGGACTAGCTTTACTCAGCATATGAATTATATGATTGAAACATTTATATCATCATTTTTACCAAACGACAGGACTCATAAATTAGTTACTGATAAAGGATATTGGTTTGTGGCCCATACGGATGACACATTTCCAAACCAAGAAAATATTGATGATTTTACTGAGGACGAGCGTATTTTGCGTTATTCGATGAATATCAAAGTAAAAGGATATATTTTAGCTGCGCAACATCCTACTAATGCAGTTCCAGTAAGAAGATGGGTTTCTTCACCTGAGATATCTTTTGAAATTAAAAATTCTTCTACGCAAATAATAAACAAAGAACACCTAGAACGCCCACCGCAAAGAGATCCAGATTCTGTTGACGGATTTATGTTAACAGACTTAAATCTAGATTCGACACAAGAGACTCAAACATTAGATAGCAGATACGCAGTTAAAAAAGATATTGTCAACAACAGGTCTGGAAAGAAAACAACTAGTTATGTTGCTATTTTAGAAACTAACCAAAAAAGCGGGGAGACAGTTTATCGAGCAAGTGATATTAAAACTTTGGAAAGTTTTATTAAAACTTTAAAATAAATTTCTTTTTGCTACAATATTCTAAAAGATTTTTTTAAGATTTCATTAAATAGTGAAACAGTGATATTTGCAACCTACTTATACACAGTATACTACAACCCTTTTAAAAGGATAATAATCAGATGGCTAGTCAAATTTTTAACTTCCCAGGCTTTTTCGATAGAGAGATAGACCTTACCGCAAGACAACAAACACCTACTGGAGTACCAGCTGGTGTTATTGGGACCTCGGAGCGTGGTCCAGCATTCGTACCATTCACTGTTGGTTCTTTTGCAGATTATAGAACAATTTTTGGGGATCTGAATGTTCGGCACAGTGCTCCTTATGCGGTTGATAAATTTTTAGAAAATCAGTCCGCACTTACCTTTGTAAGGGTTTTAGGAGCTGGGTCTAACGATACTTCCGCTGATATTGACGCTACTCGTTCTAAGGGAACAGTTAAAAATGCTGGTTTCGCTATTAGCGGAACACTTGGAGAAGTGCCTAGCAGCCCAGCTGTTAGCCAGGGCTCTGTACAGTTTTTAGTTGCTACCCATTTTGTTTCTGGAAACGAAGCATTCGGTATGCCGATGTTCACAAATAACAACTCTACGCTCGTGACTGGTTCCGCTGACCTTGTAAACTTGGTTCGAGGTGTTATTTTTACCGCAAGCGGAACAAGAATTCAAGTTCTTGACCATGACGAAAATTATACTGAAATTGCTGATGCTATAGCAACACCCAATAGCACCACACGTTATTTCAAGATGGTAATTTCATCCTCTGCTGGTGCTAGCTTTGGAACCGATGAAGGATTTTCCGGAGTTAGAATTTACACTGCGTCTCTTAACCCAACAGATGACAACTATTTCGCAAAACTCTTGAATACAGATCCTGAAAAGTTCGGTGATGAAAAACATCTATTGTACTCTGACTTTGCAGTTGACGCCGAGATAGCTACTTTAGAAACTGGTGCAGGAACGGTTGCAATAGCAAGCGGAAGTTCAAATACTTCTACAACAAGCGGAGACACTTCCCTTCCGTTCTTAAATGCGTTTGGAAAGTTCAACACTCGTTATACCACCCCTCGTTCTCCTTGGTTTATTTCTCAGCCATATGGACAAACTGAACATGATTTGTTTTATATTGAGGCCACCGACGATGGAGCATACGCAAACTCTCGGATAAAAGTTTCAATCACAAACATTCAAAAATCTGCAAATCCAAAAGATAAGTTTGGGACATTCAATGTTGTGGTTCGTGCTTTTGATGATACCGATGTCAATCCAAAAATTTTAGAACAGTTCAGCAGCCTAAGCTTGAATCCTGCCACAGATAAATATATTGGAAAAGTAATCGGAGATAAGAAAGCTCGATATAACTTTGATGCTGAAAATGCTGAGGATAGACGTTTGCTTACCACAGGAATGTACGCCAACAAAAGTCGTAATATCAGAGTTATAATTTCAGATGCTGTAGCACAGGGCTCTATTCCTGCTGATGCTGTCCCATTTGGTTTCCGTGGAATTGAACTTCTAAACACCAATACACTATTAGCAGATACTACAGGTTCTTCAGGACTTGGAACTAGCGGAAGACTTGGAATTCATGGGTCTGGGCTTAACGGAAGGCTTGAAGGAGCAATAGTTCCGCCAATCCCATTGCGCTTCAAAGTTACTCGTGGAGAAGTAGATAATACAGCGGGTGGTTTGATTGGAGAAGCTGGAATCTCTGAAGTAGCGGACGCACGTTACTTCTGGGGTGTTAAATTCACAAGAAACAACAACAACCTAAATCCAAATATCGTAGGACTTGAGAACAAGCTTATCCGTTCGTTCACAAATTTTTCTGGTATAGAAAAACTTGATGTTTTGGTTACCGGATCTAATAAAGATGTCTTCAACAACAACAAGTTTACTCTAGCGAGAGTTGCACTTGGCAACAGTGCTTTAGCTGATGTAACTTCATCCGTGAATAGCCACATGAAAGAAGCTGCCTATATTCGTAATGGTAGTCCTGACAGTTTTGAGTACAAAATTACTGACGGTGCGGTAGATCGTATTACTTTAGCTACTCTTTACCAGAAAAGTACCTCGGCATCAGAATTCAACAAGTTTTCTGGTTTTGCCAAGTTCACCACTTTCTTGTATGGAGGATTTGATGGTACAAACACATTAGACAAAAACTCGGCCATGCAGAATGATAGGTCAACCTCGTCTGAGACTCGTTCAACAGATGGTGAAGAAGGAAATGCTTCAAGCACATTTGTTTCTCCAGGGTTTGATGTAAACCAAAACGGCGCAGGAATCCAAAATGCTTCTGTAAACTCGTATAGGGTTGCAACAAACATCATTACTGACACAATAGCTTCTAATGTTAACATCGTTGCAGTGCCTGGGCAACGAGACCCTTTGGTAACAGATTATGTTTCAGATGCTGTTAGAGACTTTGGAATCGCATTTTATGTAATGGATATTGCTTCTTATGACTCAAGTGCAGACCGTATTTGGGATAACGAGCCAACCAAATATATTGACGTAGAACAAACTGCAAATATTTTTGAACAACGTGCAATCGACAACGAATATGCGGGTGCGTATTTCCCAGATGTTGTTATGGAAGATACTATCAACAGAAGAAAAGTAACTGTTCCTTCAACAATTACAGCCCTTGCTGCTCTTGGATTCAATGATAGAGTAGCATATCCATGGTTTGCTCCTGCTGGATTCAATCGTGCGGCTCTTAATTTTGTTGATCGAGCAAAAGTACGAATTCGCCAAACAGAACGTGAGAGATTATTCTCTGTTCATATCAACCCAATAGTTAAATTCCCAGGGAACAGTGCAAATGTTATTTTTGCTCAAAATACCTTAGAACAAGCTGAAACCGCATTAGGTTCAATCAACGTAGTTAGAATGTTGAATGAGCTAAAACGCCAAGTTGCAGATATTGGAAATAGAAAAATTTGGGAGCAAATTACACCTAGCCTATATACTGATCTTGAAAAATCTTTCAGAGGAGTTCTTAACACAATTACTTCTCAGGCAGGAATCGAAAGATATGAAGTTGTTGTTGATGGAAGAAATAATACAAACATTGACAGAGAAAATAACACTGTTAACGTTCGTATTGTTCTAATACCGACAAGGGCAGTTGAGTTTGTTGCTATTGATTTTGTTATCACAAGGAGCGGCGTAGAATTTAGATAATATAAATTGATATTCTAGAATAAACAATATTTTAAACAAAGAATACTATTTAAACAAAACACGCACTAAGATGTATTTCTAAGGACTATAATAAAGATATGCAAATACTTACCATAACAGGAAATAAAAATGACAATTAATTTCAGCAGCGCAGGAGTTTCAGCCAGAGTTATTAACTTAACTGGCCCAACAGCAACTCAACCATTAGGAATACCAGCAGGCGTTATCGGAACTTCACAAAAAGGTCCGGCATATGTGCCAGTGACGGTAGCCACAACGCAAGATTTCACAGTTGTATTTGGGCAACCAGCAAATGATAAATCAAACGGACCTCTTTCGGTAGCAGAATGGCTTAAAACACAACAAGCTGCGACTTTTGTCAGAGTTTTAGGCTCGGGCCAGGGAAAGAAAAGAGAAACTTCTGGTGACAACCAGGGGAGAGCCATCGGTGCAGGTTTTGTTGTCGGAGATGAACAGCCTACCGCTGCTGGGGCTCTTGGTAATAATATTTATGCAAACTCCGGTGGAAGCCCTACTGGACGTTTATATTTCTTAAATGCTTTTATGTCTGAATCAAATGGCTCTGGTGTCTTTACAGATGCTGGGCTTTTAGGCGAGGCGCAGCCGATTATTCGAGGCGTTATTATGGCAGCTTCGGGTGTTATTTTACGTCTTTCTTCTTCAATCACTGGGACAACTAACAGCACGCCGTCTCCTTCTCTGATAGCAACTGAAGAAACTGCAAGTGGCTCAAGCCTTGGTTCAATAAATCTATCTGGCGGTAGACAAGAATTTATAATGTTATTGAATGGGCATAAAGGAACTGATGAAAACTATCCAAGAGTTATTACAGCTTCTTTGGATATAGATGCGCCAAACTATATTGGACGGTCTCTTAACACAGACCCGCTTTTGATGGAAAAAGCGGGATATATGTTGTATGCAGATTATTCTGTACATCCAAACTTAGCTGTAGTCACTGGTTCAAATGTTTTATCAACAGTAACCATGGATAGCTTTTCGGCAGGCGTGCTGGTGGGATTAGAACCAGCCATTTTCCTATCTTCTGGCTCTCTTACGAGAAATTCTGGTTCGGTTATTGCTCCAAGTTATGAAAATTGGGAAGATAGATTCGGGACCCCAAAATCTCCTTGGATTGTATCACAAAAGTTTGGTGGAAAGCCACAAAACTTATTTAGAATTCATGCTCTGGATGACGGAAAATGGGATAACGACAAAATAAAATGGTCAATAGAAAATCTGACACCATCTATTAGCGACGCTAATCCATATGGAACTTTTGACCTTCTGGTTAGAAAATACAATGACACAGACAAAAACAGAGAAACGGTGGAGGCTTGGAGAAAGCTTTCTCTTAACCCAAGCTCTGATAACTACATAGCACGAGTCATAGGAGATACACACGTTTTCTATAACTTTGATGCTGCCGAGGGTTCACAAAAAATTACCGAGACAGGAGAATATCCTAATCGTTCAAGCGTAATTCGAGTCGAAGTTGCTGGCGCAGTCGATAGTGAAGAAGTTGACAAAACAGCGTTGCCAATGGGCTTCAGAGGTATTGCTCATCTTGTTACTTCAGGATCCGCTCCGCTTGCTTCGATGTTGGATCCTATTACAAGTGTAGTTTTTGGAACTGCTGTTGGAGATCCAGCACAGAATGTTGTTCAAATGCCAGTTCCTTTCCGAAGTAATATCAACGTTGGGGCGGCTTCTTCGCAAAGAGCAGATAAGGGACTTTATTGGGGAGTTCAGTTCGAAAGAAAACTAAGCGTTTCAGAACAAAACTCAACTAGTGAAGCTGAAAAAAGCATATCTTCATATACCACTTACTTCCCAAATTTCCAAACAACCTATATGAACGTAGTAGTTGATAACAACGAAGGTACTTTAGATAGCACGGCAAATGGTATACTAGATGCTGATAGATTTAACAATAACTTGTTTAGTCTTGAAAATATCGAGATTACACAAACTGCTACTGGCACAGCAGATGCTTCAACTCTAACGAGTTGGAACTATGTTCGAAACGGAAATATCGTTGACAATGGGTCAGTTAGAGCTTTGACAGCTACAGATTTAGCAGACTCTTCAGTTAGACAGGTTGCTAAATTCAATGGTATAGTTCAAGGTGGATTTGACGGAGTACGTATCTTTGATAACGATACAGCTGAGTTAACAAACACGGCTATTATCGAAGAGATGGACAATGCAAATCGAGGAACATCTAATGGACCGACTGTCAAAGCCTATAAAAAGGCGCTAGACGTTATTGTGGACGACACTGAAACAGATATTCAGCTATTGACTATTCCAGGTGTCAGACATCCAATTATTACGGATGATGCAATAATCAAAGTTGAGGAACGTTTCGATGCTATGTATATCATGGACCCAATAGTATATGATACTACAAATACATTAGTTACGGCTTCTTCCCAGGACATCAGTGTTACTTACACAGCAAATAACCACAGGGATAGAGGAATTAATTCTTCTTTCGCAGCTGCGTATTTCCCAGATGTAATCATTAGAGATGCACAAAATAATGTAACAAGACAAGTTCCTCCGTCAGTTGCCGTTCTTGGAGCATTTGGCTTAAACGACTCAGTAGGACACCCATGGTTTGCTCCTGCTGGCTTTGCCCGAGGAGCTTTGTCTAGCGCAGAACAAACTGTCCTGTCACTGACTCGTGCAAACATGAATAGCCTACAAGACGTAAAGATTAACCCGTTGGTTACTTTCGCTGGATCTAATGGAGTAACTGTTTGGGGGCAACGAACACTTCTTGGAAGTGACAGTGCCCTTGAAAGAGTAAGTGTTAGAAGATTGTTGATTAGCTTGCGTAGACAGGTTAAACAAGTTTCTAGAAGATTTGTTTTTGAGCAAGGCAGAGCAGAAACACTTGCAAGATTCTCACAACTTGTAAATCCAATTCTCAAAAAGGTTCAAGACCAAAATGGTCTTGAGAAATTCCTTGTAAGAATTGACACTTCTACCACCACACAAGCGGACGTTGAAAACAGAACGATAAGAGGACAAATATTCTTAGTTCCTACAAAGACCTTGGAATTCTTGTCAATAGATTTTGCTGTGACAAACCAAGCAACATTTGTTTCTAGTATCTAGTCTTTTACAAATATCTAAGTAAAGCGGCGAACAGCCGCTTTATTTTTTTAATATTTCTTTTATTTTGAAAATTTATAAAACAGGGCGTGAAACCCCATCCATCGGGTGGGATGTTAAAAAAGCGGGTGGACTTGTGAATCTTGTGATAGGAAGTATTAACATATTGTTTCTGGTGAAGCTTCACCAATTTGTGATTGTTGCAAAATAATTGTATCTTTACAAAAAATCAGACTATTTACTAACTGAATAAGGAATCTATGAAACTTACAAAATCTCAACTTAATACTTTGGTTAGGCAAGCTATTCGCAAATCTCTCAATGAAACAATGAGATTTCCAAAAAACTCAACCAAAGTAAATGACCAAAATGACGTTGGTATGTCAAAAAATGATTTATCAGCACACCTCTCCGCTGAACGTGAAAAAAAGCAAAGAAAAGATGTTCAACAACGTAGAGCTTCAATGCGCAATACTTCTCGTGGCATGGAGTTGGAAAGCGGATGTGAACTTACTGAGGACCAACACGAAGGGCGTGAAGATTACTTAAAAAAGCTTCGTAGTGCTGGTTGGGACGATACAGAAATTTTAGAAGAGTTAGTTCTGGCTATGTCAAACTCTGAGGCCACAGAAAACTTTAAGTATATTTTAGACAAGTGGGAACACAACGGTGAGGAACCAGAAAGAGAAGAGTTGGTGGGCAAGGAAGTGCCTGCCGCCGATGGCAGCGACTACGGATTTCGAATTCTTAATTTTCTCCCAGACACCGACGATTACACGGGACAAATCATCACTTGGAGCACAGGCGTTCCAAGCGAACAGACGACTAGAGAGATAGACGCCTTCAAATTGTCCTACCGTTATATACCGGGGAAGGCCAGGAAGTCCAGAGTTTAGCGGGTATCTTGTGAATGCGCTTTGTTGAACTCAATGCAAAAAATGTATGAAGGAAATGAATATTGTCGTCGGCGGAAAATGGTTCGAAATATGGCCAAAACACATTAGGCACATCATCACCAAAAAGAAAAGCTAAAGACTTAGCAGACTCTTCAGTTAGACAGGTTGCTAAATTCAACGATACAAGAGTCTCAACTAGTTAATAAAGAAAGCAAAAGAAAAGATTATGAAAGTTACAAAATCCCAAATTAAAGAAATGGTTCGTGCCGCCGTCAGAAAACAACTCACTGAAGCTAGTTCTGGGGTTGAGGTAAAAAATGTTATGATTGATGTTTTACGAGATAGTGGTATGACAGATACTGATATTCTTACACAACTCGTAGCTGCATTAGATGACCAAAGTGTTCGAGTAGCTCTAGGAACGTTAGTTGGTCAAGCACAAAGCAAAAAATAAATGAAAATATCAAAGGCGCAGCTAGAAAATCTAATAAAAGAAGCAGTCAAAAAACAATTAGATGAATCTGTCTCCGTTGGAGAAATTGAAAACAGAATTGCAAGACTTGATAGGCATAGGCTAGAAAACAATCTTAGTGTTTATGAAATTTTAGAAGACGTATTGGAGCAGATTGACAATGAAACCTGGGAAGCGATCTTAAAAGGAATAAATTATAAATACGGAATATCAAACAAAAACAATTCGATATAAGTACAGTATATTATAAGTTTAGCAGGGAAATTTTATGAAATTAGATAGAACACAGTTTAAAAAGGTTTTAAAGGAATGTATGCGAGAGTTAATTGACGAAGGTGCATTTAGTAACGTAATGAAAGAAAGTAACTTCCGTCAAGAAGCTTCTAACGAACGCCCAGCCGCAAATGATTTTGTTGCTTCGAGCCAAGTCGGAAATTCTTCTCCGAATGATCGACTTAAAGAAATTTCTAGAGCTGCCGCTGCTCAGATTTCAAAAGGGGATCCTAAATCTCGTGCAATGATGGAAAGTATTTTTGAAGACACTGCTCGCACAACGTGGCAAAGACAAATGGAAGCTGAGCGTGGCGGTACAGGACAAGATGAGGTCTATGTTGGCGACGAAACAAGTGCAGAAGTCAATGCACAAGAGATGGCTATGTTAGATGTGTTAAGTGGTGGCCGTGGGGCTCAACATTGGGCAGCTGTTGCACTTGGGAAAACAAATAAGTAAAATCATTTTTTGTGAATTTTTCTTTTAAAAATATAATAAAATCATTTTTCGTGAATACTTCTACGACTAAACTATTTCTAGCGAATATTTACACCATGTAAGGAAACTAATTTATCATGCCTAACCATCACCAACTTGTAATAGACGCCCCGGTAACAACTCGGGGCTCAGGAAGATCGAGTACGACAGATCTTCTTATAGCTTATCCAGCTTCTCCGACTAACACCCTAAGTGATGCAGATATTAAAGACCTTTTCATAAACACTGTTTTAGCACAAGCAACTGGTGGAATTGTTAATGATGGCGGACATACTTTCGGCGAAGTAGCAATTGATTATGCTGCTGCCCCAAATATTGAAGAAGTTGTCGTTGGCGGCGCAGGGCTCCCTGGCAATCCACATGCTCCAAACATTGTTTCTCCAGGCGAGGGCGTAGACCCAACAACTATGCCAGATGGAAGCGCAATTACTTTGGCGGCAAAGGGCCAAGGCGGACCATTCCCAGGATATGTCGGTGGCGACAATCCTAGTGTAACAAGCGCAAATGTTACTCCACTTACTATTGGCAGTCTTTCGGGTCACGGACACACGGCTTAATCAAGGAATATTTCATGACAGACTTGTATACAGAGGCACTAAAAGATGCACAAAAAATTCGAGAGATTGCAGAAACTGATGCAAAAAATCGTCTCGTAGAAGCACTTACGCCGTACATCAAAAAAGTAATCGCAAAAGAAGCAGCTGGCGACAGTGACTTTTATTTTGAACAAAACGATAATCCAGAAGATGATGAAGATGCTCTTGATTTAAATAATCCGACAGATGTTCCAGCAGCAGTTGCACCACAAGCACCAGTTCCGGAAGGTCAGCCTTCTTCTCAAGCAGGAACTGCACCACAAGCACCACAAACAACACCAGGGCTTACTGTAAACTCTACGCCAACAGATGTGATGGGTGATGAAGCAACTACCCTCCCTATTAAAACACCAGGGTCAGAAGAACTTGTAAATGGTTCAATGCCAGATTCTGACGGCAAAATTACTGTTGACTTCGAAGATTTATTTGTCAATGGAACCTCTGACCAAGTTACTATAACCCCGCAGGGGCAAATGGCTCCAATGGAAGCCCCTGTAGCCCCTACAGGGGGCGAAGAAGTTTCTCCTGGGCTTGGGGTTGATAAAACCTTAAATACTGGTAACGAGCCTCCAGTGGCAAATGGTGAGCCACTTGAGCCACTTGAGCCAACAGAAGACGAAGAACAACTTGATCTTTCGACGAAAGAGTCAATCAACTATAAAGATTATAAAAGAGTTTTTTCAAATATCTCAGAGAGAATTGATATGACTCTTTACAAAGATAAAGTTTCAAATATAGTATTTGAAACCCTTAAACAACGGTTATTTGATTTACTGGAGGCAGTAGATACAATGAGAGACCGTGGAACTATTTCAGGTAAGCAAGCACAATTAAACGAAAACAAATTAGAATTTTTGTTTATAAAGCTGAAAGAGGCGAGTTTGCATAATAGTTACTCTAGTAATGGAAATAAAGGCCCAGATATGACAACCCTTAAAGAATTCGCAGCACAACTTTTTGAAGAAGATGAAAATCTTGCAAAAGATTCGGTTAGTAGTGGTAAAACCGGCGTTCCGGTTGATGAAGAATATTCAGCCCACGCAGCAAAAGTTTCTGGTGTAGACCCGAAGCTCGGTGGAGCTAAAGATATCAAGGTTTCGCAAAGTAAACATCTTGGTAAGGGTGAAGCTCTTCCAGATAGTTCAGACCCTGACGAAAAACCTTGGGGTGAAGGTTCACCAACAGTAAATGAAAATAGCGCAGTTGGCCTTGATGACACAGACGAAAAGCCATCTGACGAATTTGAAGTTGACGATGCAGAGCTTGCTGAAGCAGTAAGATCTATTCGAAAAGAAAGCATCAAGAAAAAGCTTTCAGCACTCCGTGAAGCTGAGAAAAAAGAAGGACTCAACGTTGAGACTTCAGAAGACTATCCAGATCCAGGCCCTGAGGGTGGCGAAGACCCATCTCACGATAAACTTAAGGAAATGTTAGAAATGAGAATGAACGAAATGATGGATGAACAAGACGATGATGACAACGACGAAGACGAAGATATGTCAAAAGTTCTCGACGATGACGAAATGTCTGTTGAAGATGATTTAGATTCTGACGAAGAACTCCCAGAGGACGAAGACGCTGATTTAGTTCTTTCAATAGACTTGCCACCAGAAGTTGAAAAAGAGTTAGCAACTCTAGGTCTTGATGACCTCGATGTGGATGTTGCTCTTAATGTTTCTACAGACCTCGACGACGACGAAGAAATAGAAATTTCTGACGAAGACGAAGACGAAGACGAAGACGATGCCGAAATGCCTGAAGAAGAAGTTCTTGAGGACGAGTATATGGGCGGGGTAGACGAAATGAAAGAAATGAAAAAAATGAAAAACGAAGCGAAAAGACAAGCTAACAAAGCAAAGCTTCTAGAAAAAAAGCTTCAAAAAGCAGTACGACTTCTTCGTTTACAAAATAATAAGCTTACTAACCTTGAGGAACAATTAGTTGAAACTAATCTGTTTACTTCAAAGGCAGTATATTACAGCAAGTTCCTCCAAAGGGCACTTACTGAAAAGGCTCTAAGCAAGAAAGCGTTACAACAAATTGTAGAGCACCTTGACAAGGGTCGATCGGTTGCTGAAACAAAAGCAATCTATAAGAAAATTGAGAATAAGCTCAATGAACATGCAAATGCTTCCCGCAAATTGGGCGGTTCTTCCTCGAAGGTGACCAGACCAGGGAGCGCAAACTTGAATGAGAGTGCAAATTCTCAAACAAGGAATGATCCGGAAACTCAATCCAGCAATCGCTGGCAGCTTCTTGCAGGCATTAAAAAATAAGTAACGGAAAATAGCTTTTAGGCAAATACTTAGAGAAAGATTTAGAGGATATTAAAATGAGTACATTTACACTGTCACAGTTGGCAGAAGGCGTTCAAAGGCGTTCCCTTGGAACAGACACTCCACGTATAACAAGGAAATGGGCTGCCACGGGCCTTCTTGAGAACCTTACAGGGGTCAATCGTGATAACATGTCACGACTTCTTGAAAACCAAGTGGTTGAGCTTCTTAGGGAGACAAACGCATTATCTACTGGTGGAGCAGGACTTTCGTCAAGCGGAAAGGTAGCTGGTTTTACCAATGTTGCCTTCCCAATTGTTCGTAGAGTTTTCGCAGGCTTGATTGCAAACGAAATCGTTTCAGTTCAGCCTATGTCTCTACCAACGGGTCTTTTGTTCTACCTTGATTACTCCTATGGTTCGTCCGTCGGTGGTGATGCAGGTTCAACAGCAAACCAATTTTCAACGACATCTATTGTTGATCCTTCGACTTATACCAGTCAAGACTCAGTTTACAACAACCCACGTGGTTCTGGTGTTCGTTCGGGATCACTTGCAACAGGTGGTCAATACGACCTTGCTGGACATGGTTATTCCAAGGTCCACAAACAAGCAAAGAACCTTTTATCCACCGCTGATAGCGTTGGTTATTGGGCAGGTGGTTCCACCTGGACCGCAGCTGGTACAGTTGCTTCTTCCGCAGATTTCGCTGGTTTCAACGCACGTTATGCAATGTATGACGCAACCGTTGAAAACGATGTAACTGATGGACTTCTTGATTATACTTTCGTATTTGTTAGCGCATCACAGTTCACCACCAACATCGGCGGCGCAGATCTTGACAATGTAAACCAAGTTGCTCTTACGGGCTTTGGTGCTGCAACTCAATCCGCTGTAGAGTGGGGCGAGAAATATCAAGGCGGACGAGGAGTTCTAAACCTTCGTAAGCTCAACCAAAGAGGAAATTGGGATTCAGCCACTGGCTTGTTCTCCCCAGACCCTTTGAACGGCTCGCATCTTATGTTTGTTGTGCGTCTTGCTAACGCAGGTACAGCACCGACCCTAACGGCTGTTGTCGGTAACGAGGTAACAGCTTCCGCTGCTATCGCAGACGCACTCAGCGTAAACTCTGATGGTTCAACCCTTACGATTCCAAGCTTCGAGTCTAACTTCGCAGTTGACGCAAGCCCACGTATCCCAGAAGTTGATATCCGTATCGAGTCAACAGCTGTAACCGCTCAGAGCAGAAAGCTCAGAGCCCGTTGGTCACCAGAAATGGCGCAGGATCTTACCGCATTCTACAGCATTGATGTAGAAGTCGAGCTTACAAACATTCTCTCCGAGATGATTACGCTTGATATCGACCGTGAAATCTTGAACGACCTTCTTACACAAGCAGGAGCAGCAAATCTCTTCTGGAGCCGTGCCCCAGGAAAGATTGTAAACAAGTTCACTGGCGCTGAGGCCCTCCAGTCCAGCACATTGAGCCCTGGCCCGATGGCATTCGTAAACATCCAAGATTGGTACCAGACTCTTCTTGAAACCGTTACCGATGCTGCAAACACCATCCACAGAAAGACACTTCGTGGTTCCGGTAACTTCATTGTTACAAGCCCTGATGTCTGCACAATCATTGAGCATCTTGTTGCTTACAAGCCTTCCTACAGAGTAGACGCTGATGGACAGGTACGAGACAACATGGTAGTTGGTGCCGAAGCTGTAGGTACTTTGAACAATCGTTACACGATTTACAAGGACCCTTACTTCCCAAGCAACAAGCTTCTTGTAGGTTTGAAGGGTAACACCTTCCTTGAGTCCGGATTTATTTACGCACCATACGTACCTCTTATCTTGACGCCTGTCATCTACGCACAGGAGGACTTCACTCCACGTAAGGGTGTCATGACTCGATACGGAAAGAAGATGGTCAGAAATGATTTCTACGCAACCGTAACAGTATTAGATATGGGTCTGATTTAAGGCTTAACCAGACGAAGCTGCCCTTGGTAGCGAATAACTAAGAAAGGCAATCGGTTTACGATTGCCTTTTCTTTTTTAAATTCTTCCATGATTTCGGCTTTGTTCATAAAGGATCGCAATATAATATAATAGTAAATGATTTTTATTTTAGGGTTACACAACCGTACGTTTTTGTTGTTCCTAGAAGAAACTAAAACCATTAACGACATTTTGAAATATTATTTCGTCGAAGAAATACTTTTACAAGTTTTATTTCTATGCTTTGTTTGAAGAGAAAATTAAAATGAACGAACGAGATTTTTTTTTACTGGTTACAAGGTTACTTTGAACTTACCGACACAAACAAATTGTCAGAAACCCAAGTTCAAATCATCAAAGAACATATGTCATTGGCTGCTAAGAAAGTAACTACAACTTCTATTGCGGCAACAACAACAACATTTTTTGATAAGCCTGTTAAAGTAGAACCAAACGTGATGAAACTGCACACTATCTTGACCTGTTAATTGGTTTATATTCTTTTACAGTTGTTACACAATAATTTTATGAAAGAAACTCCTCAGTATGACGTGGGAATGCTTGTTCCTATTCGAGAAGACCAGTAAACTTTCAAGAACAAGGAATTTGATTACAAGTTTCTAATTCAGTTAGAATTTGGCAAAAAATGGCGGGTCGAGGCTGTGGAGGGAAACCATCATACGAAAACTGCCACTCAACTAAGGATGGATAAAATCTCTGCTTAAAATTAAAATTTAATAATTACGTTGAAATACATACTTACTCTAGGTAAGTAAAGATTGTGAATAATAAAATTATGGCATTTACAAAAAATAGATTTCAAAAGTTAGCTGGGATTCTTAAAGAAAGTAAAAAACCTATAAATGAAGAGTTAGATGCTCCTAGAGATTTCTCAGAACTTCAAGATTGGCTAGACAGACGGCCAGGCGTTTCTGCTAAGGTTGCAAAATTGATTGAAGAAGAAGAAGACGAATCCAAAGCAGCAGAATGGTTGCTTACTAACTTCGACTATGATCTATCAATGTGGTCCGGAAAGGAATTAGTAGAATTTTTAGAACAATATACAACTTCTAATGATGAACACGACGACGATGACTACGATGATAGAATGGATGGGGATTTTGACAGTGCCATGGCCTCCGCTGGATTTGGTACCGATGAAGACTATGGTTTTAGCGGCGGGGAAGATTGGTAAAAAACATGTTTAATAAAAAAAGATTTCAAAAATTAGCAGGTATCCTAGTTGAAGGAACACACACTGGTGAAAAATATAGACATAACAAAGTTTACAACGTCATAAAACATAAAATGTCACAATTCTTAGAAGAAAAAGGCGACGACGTTAATGAAGTTATAGTAGAAACTATGAAAGATGCAATGGAAAACTCTCGTGGGGAGGAGCTTGATCACAGATCCTTCAGTGCTGATGATTTTCTTGGAGAATCAGATATAACAGAAATGTTTCTAAAATTTCTAGGTAATCAATATCTTGTTGACGTATTAAATGGAGATGATGAAAGTCAGGCGGCGGCGGAAAATCACCAGGCAGCTTGGGATGCGGCCTACGAAGCTATGAATGAATGGCTAGAAAAAGTATCCTATGATGATTTCCAAGTTGCACTTGAAGACATAAGAGACAGTGAAGAACTTGCTAGAGACCCAAATGGCTATTATGGTGTTTCTGATAAAGATTTTTATTAGAGCATAAAACCCTACTTTTTTTGAATGAGAAAAGTTAGCCCATGTGCAGGGAATGAGCGAAGCGAACGAGCAAAACAGGCAAATCTCTTTAGGACAGTAGTAGTGAGATGAGAGTCACCATAATAGAAATCACCTAAAGCTTGACGCTGACCTAATCTCCCTTCCAACGCCCAATTAGAAATCCATCAAAAGGGATAAAATTCAATTTTTCTTCGGTCCAAATTTTCAGTGAGGATACTGTTCATAGTATGTGCGGTCGAGAGATAGCTAAAGTAAATCGACGATTTTTAAGGTAGCAGAATAGAATTCGCAGAATGAGAGGAATAATTGATTGTTTGTCTGATGTGATAAGACCTAAAAAGAATGGGTTGTTAGTTGGGCCGGAAGCTCGACGTCTTAGCGGTGGGGTAGTTCATTAGAACTAATTCTTAGAGATTTTAGTTTACAAGCAAACCTTAGTAAGTTATCATATAACGTATGAAACGTTATTATGCAAAACCAGACACTTGGTTCAAAGAAGGAAGTGAGTGTCAAAAAGGAGACGAAATGTTCCCACCCGGTTCCTTAGCAGATGGGGCGGCGACCGAAGAAAAAACGGGAAGCTCAATTTACCGAGGAATCTATATTGTAGGAACTTGTACCCCAAGTGGACAAACGGGCTATGACACCTTTTGGTATGATAAAGGATATACCGAGGGCGACGAAGTAGAAATGTCTGAGCATTGTTGCGACGATGAATTCTTTGTAGTAGAAGTGCAGGAGGAAAAAGTAATATGAAAATATTTTGTGCAGCGTGTGGCAACGAAGTCTCTAAAAAAGAATCAGATATACACAACGAGCAATATAAATGTAAAAATTGCTTGGACTCTAACTCAAATTATTGGAAAAACAAGGCTGTTAAAAACGAAAAAGAAAAAGCGTTATTACAAAAAACTCTTGAAGAATATTCCAGAAAACTTGATGAAACTAATAATATTTTGGAAATTTTAATAAAAACTATTAAGTCACATACGGAAGTCTTTGTTGACAAGATCCCAGAAGAAGATTTTGCAGAAATATTAGATGCTGTAACAATGGCAGAAAAATCTTACAGAGGAAACATTATCAGTAAGTTAGTAAAACTTTCTATAGAAACCGAGTATTTTCCAGTAGTATATCCTGCTTCATATAGTAAAAAGTAACCATAGTCTATCTGATAACCTCTCGTCTCACGCAGATGTCCAAACATAAGACGAAAAATCCTTTTCTAGTGCCCTGCTAGACCTTGTAAGGCTTTTTAAAAGTTGTCACGTGCTTTGGTATACATATATTTACTGGTCTCTCTAATCTATTCCTGTTAAAAGTATTTTATAAAACCCATTCATCGTTTTTATGCGGGATGTAAAAAAGCGACAAACGCTAATCTTGTGAATAAAAACGATTTGTACTGATGTATTGTTGTGCTGTGATTTTTAAGACACAATGAAGCAAATTTTTTTGCAAACGAATGGAATATTAAAAGTTTAGACTATTTAATAGTGAATATCACAATAGAGACATAAACACTACAAAAAGAATATTCTTCTTAAAAAAAGTATTAAAAAAAATAACATCGTCAGGAACAGGCGATTACACGGGTGGAGCTATGAATAAGACTTCTTCTTAGAAAAAACACAAAACCGTGAAACCCGAAGCCCAATCCATCAGCTTTTTTGTTGTCGTGGGTGAGTAGTTCATAAAGCAGGAAAAATGAAAATTACTAGCGAACAATTAAAACAACTTGTCACGGAAGCAGTTAGAAAGAATTTAGGAGAAAATACTTTCCACTTTTTATTAGCAGACGAAATTGATCAATTGGCATCAAAGACAGCAAAAGTTTTTGTCAAAGAACTTAAAATAGAATTACCTGAGGATAGGGAAGAGGTTATGTGGGAAGTAAAAGAATATCTTAAGAATATTGCAAAAGAGTGGATGTAATAGAAAGTTTTTTTAAAAACCATTCACAAAAATTAAATTGCTACCGAAGTATATAAAATGTTTGAAGAAGCATCCCCAATCAGAGGCGTCAAAAGACGATGTGCTTGAAAAATATTTACGGGCCGATAAAAGCATCTTCCTAAAGGAAGAATAGCGGCGAGCACAAGCCAAATACTTGGGGGAAGATGAATTTTATACTCAACATATAACTTATGCATATTTAATTGAAATATTTAACAATATGGATTCACTTTTAAAAAAACTTATTAGAAGAGAAGTTAGAAGAATAATTTCCGAACAAGACATCGACGATGTATTTGGAAACCATTTATGGGCAGATAAAAATGAATTTCCAAAAGAGAGAACTAAACAGTTTAATGAACCAAACACGGACTTAGAAAAAAAGTTCTTTACTGTTCTCGAAGATTATATTGAAGGGATTCTACACTTGGAGAGCCGGGGTCTGACGCCATGGGGGAATTTATTAAAAATGTTTTACGCCCACTTAAAGTACTGAATAAATTTCCTGAATATATCAACCCACCTAAAAATATAGTTTTCAGGGGCATGAGTAACCTTTCTTTAAAAACGGCGACAAAGATACTTGGAATTTCTGAAAAAGAGCTTATTTCAATGTCTGGTGTTTCGCAAAAAATAGCTGTTAGTTCGACTGTATACCCGATCAACGAAACTATGTCTTGGTCAAGTAACAAAGATATACCAACCGCATTTTCATACTTTGGTGGAAATGGAACCGATGAAACTCATGTGAGTATTATTATGTTGGCTAATCTATATGATTCAGGTAATGATTTTTACTTGAATATTAATAATATTGCGCAGAATTATTCAGGTTTTCCATCATTAGCTGGCAAAGAGGGAGAAACACTTTCTATCGGACCAGTTAAAATTCACGCAGCATATGTATATGTTGTAAACTTAAGAAAAGAAATAGAGGACGAAAGAAAGAGTTTCAGCGCATTATTACCAGAACTAATATCAAAAATTTCTGCCGAAGAAATCAAAAAAGATCAAGATGAGAGCGAGTCAGCAAAAGGGAATAAAATAATATTCAATAAACTTAATAAGGCTTTCACCGAAATTTTCCAAAAATATAATCTAAAGATAAAACAAATAGATAGTTTTGTTAATTCAGTTTTATATTTTATCTCAAATGTTCGATTACCTAAAAGTTCTTTCAGCGACGATGAAACACTTGAAACACTTGAAACACTTGAAACACTTGAAACGCATCTAATTGATTCATTCGAAGATCAAATACCTGATTTATTTCAAATATTTGAAATAGAACAAGGAGAAATTGAAAAATTTGAAGAGTTTGTCAAAAAGAACTAAACTTCTTGCAATATTGCTCTTATTGTTTCTTGGATTATAGCAGCTAAGCTACGCCGAGCTTCTCTGATTTCTGGCTGTTCTACTTCAAAAGTACCAGTTATTTTTGGAGGATTTTTAACGGCCTTCCAAATATACCACGTAACTGCTTGCAGTCCTTGAGGAGTTAATCCAACCAAGTCAGCAACTTTCATATAATCTTGAATTATAGCTTTACGTTCAACTTTCGTTGGGGAACTCATATTTTTAAGTGGAGTTTTAATTCCACGCCAAACATTTATTGCGTGTCCATCCAACACTAACTCATTTTGGACTTTTTCTGGGTTCATCAAGGAATCAAAGAATACCGACACTTTTGGACCGTTAACATATCCAATATTGCCAGTATTTAAAATTTTCATTGCTTTGCGAACATTAGTTTTATATGCAGGAATTCCACTAGGTTCTTCTATTCCGTCTTCCCAGGCTTTCATAACACGGTCGGCAGACATAAGATTTAATTTCCAGCTCAAATTTGGGCTCAACACTGCGCATACCGCAGCAGAAACTGGGACAGGAATATCATATTTTGTCGCCAACTCTTTTACATGCCCGTGAGCATATTGATACCAGTTACTCCAATAGTCGATTTCTTCTTTTGATGCTTTTTTAAGCACAGCCAAAATATTGTGAGATCCTTCATTTTTAAACAGATTCATTTCTTCATGAGGAATTTTTTTCCTACCTGGTTCGTTCATTACATAGTCAGCATTATGTGCGTTTGTAGAATATTCTTCTTGTTCGAAAAGGAACTCTAGGAGTTTACTGAAAGATTTCATATCAGTAAATATGATTTATAAAATGTTTTTGGTTATAACAGGCGTATTTAAAATCATGAGTAATAATTTAGAAAATTTACTAGAAGAACTTTTTCCTAAAAACTTGCAAATAAATGAAGTCAACAATATGGATCTCGAAGATTTTACTGCGAAAGCGGAAACTATAACAGATGAGCGATTGCTAAAAATACAAGATGACTGGGTTGAAAACGGCATAAAAACTCCAAATGAAATTTTTTGGTTTCCTACGGAAGAACTTATCAAATATCGAGAGCCATTTTACAAAAGCAGAGAGCCATCGCTTAAAAACAAAGAGCCCAAGAGATTTGACCCAAAACAGCCACTACAAATAGTAATTGGAAAAAATGAAATTGAAATAGTTGGCGAAGGTGGGATTAGACTAAAAACAGCAATTCAACTTGGTATTCCATACGTTCCAGTAAAATTCTATTTTAGAGCCGTAACAAAAAATAAATCATTTTGAGTATACTTTATAACAGACATCTATTTAAGAATGTTACGGATACAAAATGGCATTTTTAAAAGAACGATTGCAAAAATTAGCAGGGATTACCAATCCACAGATGTTGACAGAATCAGCACGCCCATACGATGATGAGGCGAAAAAAATGATACATGATGTACCTGCTTATTTACGTGCTATTCATCTTTGGTTTCATGGCGCTCACCACACCACCCGAGGCGCTGACTTCGCTGGCGATCATGCCTATCTCTATACAAGAATTTACACTGAGGTCCAAGATGAAGTAGATGGAGCCATAGAAAAAGCGATAGGCGTCACTGGTGAACAACGTATGGCATGTCCGAAATGTTTAACAGAACATGCAGTTGAGATTCTTGGAAAATATGCAAATCCCCCGGAGTTAGAACCACGGGATATTGCAAAAGAAGGTCTTCATATGATTGAAGACTATATTTCAATGATAGAACACACCTTCAAGGTGTTGGAAAGCAAAGGAATGCTTACCCTCGGAATGGATGACCAACTTGCGGCTTCGGCAAACACACATGAAACATACGTATATTTATTGAAGCAACGAGTCCGAAGTTATGACGATGTTTCACAAAACTTGTTATAATAGTTTTATCGAACAATTTTCTGGCAAGTCATCACTAAATCCTTTGGCAACTTCTACCACAAATTTACAAGGTGGAGTGAAATATTTCTGTTGGTTATTAGCCTTCATTGGTATAATACATACCATTTCTCCATCGGTGTTGAACCCGATTAAATCTAAATCAAAAGAAACATTTCGCATATGAAAAGTGCGCCCTAGTTCATCAGAAAATAGAAAGAGCAATCCCTCAGACAAACTTGGGGAGTGTAAATGATGTTGATAGCCCGCTCCACGCTCTGCATCTGTTTTGAGAACTTTAAGTTGTACTGGCTTTCCACCAATTAAAACTTTCCATTGTGGATTCATAATACTAACTAGCTTTAGCAAATAAAACATTTATGAATAACAATCAAATCAAAAAATTTATTTCATAAAGAAAATAAAAAAATATTAGAAAAAGTTTCTGTCCCTAGGCAGGAGACGACAAAGCTTACTGCTTAAAAAAATCAATATTTTAGACATCTCACAAAAGTATTTTCTTTTCTAAGATGGTGAATGCAATCTAAATTTCCTTAAACTCAATGGATGGACTAAGAGACCCAAATTTTGCAAAAAAACTTCAAAAAGAATATACATCAGAAACGGTAATAACGTTGAACAAACTATAATAGGCGATACAATATTTCACAGGCGGCACTAAATAAATCGGAAAGCTGTTGTTGACCAGTTAGTAAAGTTTTTAGTAATCAGAAATTAAAAATTATTTCTACCTGTAAAATAAACTAGTCGGTATTCACAATTTTCTAAAAGAATTTTGTTTTACCTGCATAACTAAAAAATATAGTCTTCACTATAAAACAAATATGAAACTACTTTTAAGATAAAAACGTCGTAGAACATATTTACCAATAAGACAAAAGAAGAGAAACCAAAATGGCAGAAACACTTTCAGTTACAGACATGCTCCCAACTAAGTTTGAACCGTTAACAAAACGAAGGTTCTTGCTTGCAATCGAAGGTATTGATTCCTTTTTGATTAAGACAGCAAATAGACCAACGTATTCCACAGAAGAAGTTACGATCAACTGGATCAACTCTACTAGGTATCTTGCTGGAAAAACTACTTTTGGTACTCTTGCTATCACTCTGCACGATCCGATTGCCCCAGCGGGAGCACAACAGGTCATGGAGTGGATTCGTTTGAACTTTGAGTCGGTATCTGGACGTGGTGGTTACGCAGATTTCTATAAACGAGACATTCAACTGAAGATGCTCGACCCAGTAGGAACCGTGGTACAACTTTGGGATATCAAAGGAGCTTTCATTCAAGAAGCAAACTTTAATGATGTCACATATGAAGACGCTGGTGCGACAGCGGAAATTTCTTTGACGCTAAGATTTGATAACTGCGTACTTCAATATTAAACTATACCCGTAAGGACAAGATAGTAGAATTCGAGTATAGCCCCACAAAAGTTCAGTATAAATGGAACCTACTGGTGATTGAATCGTTCCAACTCTTTCTTGCAACAAGTTAGAGAAGAACTTAGTCTTGACAAATATGGAGAATATAATATGCCGCCAAATGGAAAAGAATGCTTCCATATGACGTTAGGCAACTCGAAACAATTTCGGCATTATAAGTTCCACACTTATATTTAATCACATGATAAAAAAGTTGGAACAACTCATAGAGACTATCGTAAAATCAGTTGTTACAGAAGCACACGGAATAAGTGATTTTCGACGTAACAAAAAAACTTTTGTGACGCTGTACCATATTGGCCCTCATCCTGCTAGGCCAAAACCATTTAGGCACACAAACAGAAGTCTTTCACCCGCCGGAAAAAGGTCAGGGTGGAATAGACCATATTTGGATGAACCAGTTGTTGAAGGAGTGTTCTTGAGTGACAACTGGAAACCAGTATATGTCAACCATGGAGTACACGGCAATGTATATGCCTATAAGATACCATATAAAGCAATTGAAGCAGCTGGTGGAATACATGAATATGATTTTGCCCGTGAGATAGTATTTTCAAAAGAAATCTGGGATAAATATAATTTATCGAGTGCTCTTGTTGGTAAAGTTTATAATAAGTCAGAAGCAGAAGAAGAAATATTGAGAAAGAAAGGAAAATTTGCTTTTATGGTCGGACATTCTACAGAATTCCCAACATCAGGCAGCGAATACGACAAAGAAAAACCAAAAGATGCCATGAAACCAATATCTCTACCGACATTTATTAAACTTTTGAGGACGCCCGTCAGTAAGCAAATAGAAATTGCGAAATTGCTGTCTCCTACATCAGTAAAAAGAATACGCTTTTCAATTGAAGAATATAAAATGAAGGCCGAAAACGCAAAGAAAGAGTGTCAAGAAAAGTTAAAACGAACATATAGTTCATTTGCTAATAAAACATCTTTTCTTAACTGGTCTGGGGTTTGTAAAAGAAGGTTAGAGGAAATTAAAAACGAAGTTGTTTTAGTTAATCAGCTGGAGCATTCATTAAAACAGACCGAAAAATAATATTGCTTGTATATAACTGCTGACAATCTAGGACAGTTAGATTTAATTTACCCACGTCGCCCTGACTCCAACAAGAACTCGAACTCTTGTTCCAATAATTGGTAAATTTTCGTACCTTATAACTAGGGAAGGTCCTATTTGCCAGGCTTCTGTTTCATATAAATTCACGAACATGTTTTCTTCGATTAATAATCCAGCAGTCTGCCAGGATATTATATTTACCCCCGAATAACTTCCTGGGTCTTCTTCCCCAGGAGGAACAATACAGTCGATTGTAGTGGGCTCTACAGAACATGACAGCCTTGTTCCAGATAGGTCTACCCCTGCGTCTCCAAGTTTAACATTTTGATAACCAGAAATAAATAGCTCATTATGAATACGAAAATAATTTACTAAAATTCTTGTGCCAATTTGAAATCCATACTGCGTTGTTGAAAGACCTGCGGGAGTTGAAATATCGAAATAAGACAATCCTAAATTTACGTCCACCCGCAAAACATCACGAACATGTTTTGTATAAGAAAACCCACCGAGCATTCTTGTTTCATGACCAACAAGATATTTTCTATATAAAAAATCTGAAATACCTACAGCTAATAAATGAAAATATCCAGAAGCATCTGTTATAAACAAACTATCCGCTGCCCCAAAAGATATTTCTTCGGATAGATTAAGTCTACTCATTGCCCAGCCTGTATCGAATGCAACGGAGGCAGAAAAGTTTGTGCCAGGAGATCTGTTTCTTAGTAGGAAATCTGCATCAAAATTTATACGAAAAAGCGGGAACGTTCTATTTTCTTCCTCCTCAGGCTGTTCGACATTGTTTGTATTCGCTCTAGTAAAATCTTCAACATAGTCGGTATTGATATCTTGGGAGGTGTCTTGAGCATACACCAAGAACGGTCGAGAAAACAAAATTAAAAATACTAAAAAAGAAATTTTATTCATCTATTTAGTCTTTATTTAATAATAAAAGTTGTATCTAAAAATTTAAAGACTATTTAAATAAATGGAAACAGACATAAAAAATACTATAAGAGACCTTGTTAAAACCACTATTTCACGACTATTGGAAGAGAATAATATTGTTAGTCTTGACAGGTTTAAAAAAGAAAAAAGAGACAAAGAAGGCTATTACGGAGAAGTTCTTGTTTCAAAAGACGGAATGGTTACTTTAGACCCAAATGATTATTACTTTATAAAACTAACTCACCGAGATCAAGCAGATGCAATAATAGATGGTAATATTGAATTGGCTGAGACCCTAGGAGCTATAAAAATTCCTTTGATAGGAAAAACTATAAAATAACTTAGTATTCCTGTAAGCCCGTTAGCATACATACCCCAAAATTGCTTCCATACTATCTTTTAAAAAGCTAACAACAAAACCAGCCGAAATATTAAAAGGAAATTAGATGGAAAATGATAACTTTAACATGTTTACAGAAATAGAGAAAGATAATTTAGCAGACTCTATCAAAACTGATTTTTTTGACATCAGTAAAAAAGATAAACAGAACTTATTAAAATACAATATTGAAAAAAAAGAAATCATTTATCTAATTCCTAAAAAACCATTATTGTCTCCAGGGCAATTGCTTGGATGCAAAAATATTTTAGATAATGATGAAGAAAATTATTTTGCTAAAATAAATTCGGGAGAGTTGTCAGAAGGAGATTTAGAAATTAGTACTCCTAATGTTGTATATGCTACAAACTTTTTTACAAGTAAAAAAGTTATGGAAACAACCCTAATGGTCGTTGGGGAGCGAATTGAAATATATAAAGTTTCTCGACATAAAATTGGAAAAACAGATTTTTCTGAACTAAAGAAAACTAGTGTAAACTACATAGTTTCACATTATATTGATGTAATTGACGGTGCTAGTAAAAAAGTTATTCAAACAAACATGTTTGAAAACACTTCTATGGTTTTTGGTACAAATTACACTACTGAAAAACTAGATATTGAATTTATAAAATATACATATTCAAACGCAAATATTGAAAAAATTATCAGTCCGTTACAAATACTTTCTACAGCTGTAAAATAAGTTTCAATTTACTAAGTCTTTTCCATATTTATTTGTTGGAGACTATATGAATATTAAAGATCGTTGGATGAAATTAGCTGGGATTACACCCAAAAGTCCTACAAAATCAAAACAAAATCTAAAAGAAGGTTTTGTTAACCTTGGAATGGCTTCCCCAGGAATTATGGGTAACCCGTTTGGTCGTGGTGCAAAAAGCTTGGCAGAAGAACAAGAGCAAGATGAAGACCAAATCAAAACTAGAAAATACGGCGAAGATAAAGAGGAAGACATGGAAGTCAACGAATCACAACTCGCTGTAGACCCATTTGAAGGTCACCCGGAAAGAGGATATAACGGACCCGATTATGACCCGAGCCAAAATCCAGAAATCCAAGCACTTCCGAGACAGATTGGTTCGCCGCTTGACGATGAGTTCTCGTTAGACAATTTTGATCCGGAAGAGGAAGGTTTATCTGAGCGACCTCCAAAATATTATAAAAAGTCAGACGATGAGGATTGGTACGGGTCAGACGATGAGGGTTGGTACGGACTAGAAGACATGTCTCCAGAAGAACGTGACGAACGTGAGAGAAGAGTATTTGGCGCAAGCAACAGTGCTGGTCGTAGAGGACACAGAGACGAAAGTCATAAGCCTGCTGGCAAAAAAAACCGACACCTAAAAGAAAGAGTTGAAAGTGCAGATGAGCTTCAACAAGAGTTGAAAAGATTAATTTATGAGGCAGACGACATATTTGGCCTTCTACTAGACGGAAAAACAAAGTACAATAGACAACTTTTAAAAGTAGGACGAGGATTTTTACGAAAATGCTCACGTGCTGTGTTAGACGCAACAAGTTCCTCGTTGAATAGGGAATAATAGAAATGAATTTTTCAAGCAATAGGTGGAAACAACTTGCTGGTGTCTTAAAGGAAGGTGGCAATAAGCGCATATCAGCTATAGGGTCTGATGACAGTGTGGATGGTCCTTATACAGAAATTTCTCCTTTACAGCCTATGGAACAAGACACAAAGTGTCTGCAAGAAGGCGAAGGGGAATACCCTGCTACTGCTAGTGAGTATGCTAAAAAATTAAATGCCGAGCATGATGGACTATCTAAATTAGTAAGCGACCAAGAACATTGGGAAAAAGTTGGCATATATTCCGGAGAAGACTTGGCTAGATATCTAGCTATTTCTTCTTACGTGGACACATACAAAGATTCTTATGGAATACGTCCAAGACACGTGAAGTTTAGTAACTTATCAATTGGCCAAATTGTTGAACTAACAGACGATATTATGAAAGATGCGTTAGGGGAAGAAGAAGAAGTAGAAGAAGACGATTATGAAGATGAATATCCTGTAGATTTCGACGATGCTGTTGGGGACAATGACCCGGCGCCTGGGGATGAATATTCTGCCCTAGAAAACGAAATGGATAGAAAACACCACGGTAGATCTTTTTAAAACCAGTCTGGCCCACTATGCTTTCCAACTAGCAATATGTGATTTATAATTTTGTAATATTTTTAATAGGTTGTAACAAAATCTTTTGATTTACAACCATCCGGCGTTGCGGCTGCTGTGAAATTTTTAACTACAATTTCTTTTGGTAGATTGTTTCCTGTGCATTCAATAACGTCTTGACACTTATGCCTGCGACCATATCGTATGGTGTACCCCCTCGCATAGAGAAATTCCATGAGATACTAACCAAGAATAACCGGGTCAAGATCTACTACAAAAATATTAATTTTACTTCTTCTTCTTCTTCTTCTTGTTTTTGTTATACCAAATGAGTATGAAAAAATAAAGAAATGAACTTTTATCCGAATTTTTTAAATCCGCTTGAACCAATATCTATAGCGGGGTTTTGATAAGCCCTGGGGGGATTTTTAACCTCAGGGCTTATCAAAAAACTTGTGCAGCAATCAGGCAACCTTTGGCGACACTGTGTAGTGCATCAGCGGCATGACGCACTTCGCTTACCTCAAGCGGAAATTCATTTTCCGCTAATTTATCTTCAAACATTTTAACAAAGCCTTTTGCCTTTGAGGTACCACCGGCAATTACTACTGGTAAAGGACTCACAAATTTAGGAAGATTTTTTCTTCCTTCTAAATGCACACAAAGCTGTTTAACCGTATAGTCAATTAACCTAGCATAATAAGAAGAAACTGCTGCCAAAACTGGATTTTCATTTGCTTCGCCAACAGTAAATTCTCCACCTTCTTTTTCTGCCTGGACAACAGAGTCTGGTTCCCCAGAAGCAACAGCTGACATTCTGTCAATCCAGTCACCAGATTTTGTCGTTGAAAATTTCAAAACTGGTTCACCGTTTAGCATCACGCACACATTCACCATTCCGGCACCAAAAGAAAGAGTCACCCCCGTATAATCATCTTTTTCTAACTCGGCGTAACACAGTGCTTCGGCTTCATTTATTGCTCTAGCATCGTAACCTTGTTCAGATAATATTTTTGTTACTACGTCTTCGTGATATCCTATATCAAATTCTTCATCTTCTTGGTCAATTGGTTGTGCGGGTACACAAAAAACAAGTTTTTCACCTGCTTTTTTCGCTTTTCCTACAACCTCTTTTAGGATATATGACAAAACTTTTCTAGCATCTTTCTCTTTTGCAGATACTACACCACGATACATGGGACGTTTTGCGCTGTCATTTCTTTCAACTGCCTTCTCTAGTGCGTCACTTCCAAGAACTATAAATGAACCATTTTCTTCATCCTTAACAAAGATTTTCCCCTTCAAACCCTTTTCAATCATTTTAGTTGCAATAGGGGTTGTTGGTTTTATTACATAAAATGCATCTCGGAAATCTTTATAAACAACATTTCCATCTTTATTTTCACCAGCTAGCACTATAAACGATGTTCCGCAATCAAGACCTTTCATATATCCTCCTAGTGAACTGCTCACCTACGACAGCAAAAAAAGCCGATGGGCTGGGCTTCGGGGATCACAGGCTCATCTAAAATAAATGGTAAAAACGCCTCACCCCGTTTTGCTTTAAAAAAAACATAGGATTCAGTCCCAGAATCCGACAATATATCTATACCTTGTTTTAAGAATATTTTTTGTTTCATTTTACTTTTAGGTAATCTAAACTTTTAATGTTTCCATTCATTTTGAGAAATTTGCTTCGTTATGTCTAAAAAAATTACACACAAGGTTAGCGTTTGTCGCTTTTTACGCTCCTTTATAAATGTTTTATTTTCCTTGCTTTAGTTTCTTAAGTTTTGACACAGCGTCAGTGATGTCTGTTTCCGAAATAGTCTCTTCGCCAAGGCTGCCAAAATTTTTAGAAAAAGAAGTTGTTTTTATTTCAGTAACAAATTTACTTTCATCTATTTCAATATTTTTACGTTTATTTAATTTTTTGTATTTTTGTATATTGGTTTTGTCAAAATCTTGAAGAAAACTATTATAAACAAAGTTAGTTCTACCTAGGGTGTATCCTAATATAAAAAATACAAATCCTATTATTATTTCTATAAGCATATTTTATTTTAACAAAAAACATAGTCTTTGGACAAAAGCACTATTTACTATCATGCATCATAGTGATCCAATGAAATATACAATGGAACAACTTGTTAAAGCACTAACAGCTGAAGCTTTAGGGGAAGTTTCAAACAACAATCTCATGTTGCAACAAGAATGCGCTTGTGAAGACAATGATGATAACGAAAATTTAGAAAACAATACTAAATGGGACCAAGTTGCACAGGCGTTGGTAGCAGAAATTAAAAATCAGTTTTCTGGCATAAGTGTTAGAGCAAACGGACCAGAAGCCGAAGAATGTATAGATAGTTTAGCTTCGCTTGTTAGTTTATACTCTGAATATCCAATGGCATTTAAATTATTGTCCGCAGTTGAGAAAATAGCTTCCGACGAAACAGACTCACGAGTATTTGCTTCTTTAATAGTTCAGGCAATGAATAGCGATGCGGCAGATGAGTGGAAAAGATATAACCAGCATAAGTAGAAGTCAGAATATGCAACGCAGGGCCAAGAGCCCACTATAGACGCCACAATAAAATTAAGTCGAACTTTGGTACATTTCATTAGTGACAGGTCGCTAAAAATATTCTAAAATAACCACAGAGAAAAATATGGTCGATAGAGATAAACAACAAACAGACGAATTTAAAAAAGCAAACTCAAAAATTGTAACAGTTGGTGGAGAAAAAAAACTTCTATTAATGGACGATGATGAACCTAAAAATTCTGATGAGGAAATTGATTTACAGGAAATAATTGAAACTTTGGTCAGAGAAGCTTTGGAAGAAAACGAATTGTACAAGGATTATAATAAAAAAAAACTTTGTGAAGGATATATTGACGAAGCTGAATTCCCAAATGGTTTCAATATAGAAGAATTCAATAAAATTTCAAGTTTTAAAAATCGTGTCTCATATGCTAAAAAACATCTCCAGCGAGTTGCTGGTGGTTCTGGCAGAGTAGTCTTTGTAGTAGACCCAGAAACAGTTGTTAAAATTGCATTAAATAAAAAGGGCCAAGCTCAAAATAGTGCAGAATGGGACATTAGCAATATGGGGTATTCTGCTGTAACAAAGGTAAAAAATGCGGACACAGACAAATATTTGTATCTAGAAGTTGAACGAGCAAAAAAACTCAACATGCGTGATTGGAAAAAAGTAACTGGTTGGAATTTTTATGACTGGATGGCTGTATTGAGAAATTACGTTGATGAACGTTTTAATAAAAAACGGGCTAGGAACATTGTTCCTGAAGACTTTGAAGAAATTGAAGAATCAGAACTTTTTTTAACCATTGTTCAAATGATTACAGATTTTAACATGCCAGCTGGTGATATACAGCGACCTTCCTCTTGGGGTATTGTTGAAAGAGACGGCGCAGAAACTCCTGTTTTAGTTGATTACGGATTGACTGGCGAAGTATATAAAAGCTACTACAAATAGTTTAAGCAACTTCTTTTTTGTATGCGTGCAAAATATTTGGTATAAACTTTTTATATCTAAATTTTTTACTTAGCAACATGGACATAAGTTTTTCATAAGAGTTGATATCTTCCCAAGTTGTCCCTCTCCCAAAAAATATTTTTGCCATTTCATTTGGGTCTGTTGTAATCGGCTCATCTGATAGTTTTATTTTCTGCACATTTTTTTGTCGTCCAGTAGGTAGAACGGTTTTAATTTTTTGTTTTCGCATCCCATCTCTAAAATTCAAAACAAAACGAATATATTCATCTTCGTTTTCTGTTGGCAACTTAATTTCTCTAGCAATGTTACTCAACAACTTGTTTCTGTCCCTTGCTTTATAAGAACTATCTTTAGGAGCCCCTGAGTTAACATCCGTCATCCACTGAAGATTTCCTACAAATATATCTACTTGAATAAATCCTGGTTCATCTCCACGAGACCCGTCAGATAAAAAGTTATTTATTTGTTTGTTTGAACTATCTACCAGCGGCGCTAAAATATGAAATTGACTTAACCCTTTGTTAATTGAATATTTCTCAGCGTCGCTTGTTTGTAACAGCCTATCAAGGCTACTCCAAATATTTTTTTTGTCTTTTGAGGAAACTCCTAAAAATTTTGCTAAGTCTTTGCCGTCAATTGCAACGTCTATGTCGTTAAAAAATTCTTTTGTTTTATTACCAACAACATTGAATGGAATCCCGCCTAATCCACTATTTTTTAGTGCATTTGCTATAGCTGGCTCTAAAAGTGCTTTTGGAACTACAGAATTCATTTCATCAAATACATTGCCTCCCTCTGTAAGGAAGTGCAAAGTTTTACTAAGTTTTTGTTCTGGTAGTAGTTCTCTTTTCATAAACATCTCAGCAACTTCCTTCGGGGGAATGCCTTGGGACAGTTTATTTTTAATTGCTTTTACAAATCCAAGATTTAATTTAATATCATTTTTTGTATCTTCAACCTTACGAGGGATTGTGATCCACTGTTGGCCTGTTTTTTTGAAATCTTCTTCGGCTCTATGTATTTCTTCTTCCCAAGCAGAAAGATATTTTTCTATATTTTCTGGGTCATTTTTAATATCTTTTTTGAATGTTCTAATTGCGCTTTCAAGCATTTTTAGAAACCTTCGATTTTCATCACCCTTTTTGAGAAATTTTTCTGTGTCAACAATTTTTAGCAATTCGCCCTCTGGGTTTTTGACAACTATACCCTCTACCTCATCACCAAATTTACTAGATACGTTTTTCTGTAATATTTGTTGTTTGGCTTCAAGTCCTAAATCTTGGATTGCTTTAAGAAGTTTTTGTTTCAATTCTTTTTCTGCTGGTTTACGAGCTGGTTTAGATAAGAAATTTCCGTGCTTTTCAATAATATCTTCAAGCGAAACTATTATTGAAGAACTAAAATCTAGATCATGTAAATCAACATTTGGGACAGAGAAAAATTTTACTTTACTATATTTGTTAGCTTTGTTTGCAAAAGATTCCCAAATTTTTGGATTTGATAAAACGCCTGTGTTATCTTTGGAAACAGAAGTTTTCATATTAAATATTACAAGAATTCCGTTTCCAATTTTAGCCTCATCGTATATCACAATATTGTGATCATACGTTGGAACTGCCTCGCCAGCGACTTCAAGAGTATCAGTAAATTCAAAACCAAATTCTTCAGACAACTCCTTACCTATTTCAGCCCACGGAATTTCAGATAATAACTCAAAATATTTCTTAAAACTAGTCATGAAATACAAATCTGGGATTTCCTCAGCTGAGTACCAAATTTGTGTCTTTGAACGAAGATAAAATCTTCCGTTATCAATACCAGCCGCTCGATAACTACCGTCGATCTTTTCTGATACATGAAATTTAGCTTTATCTAAATTCCATGCTTTTAAAAAGTTCAAAAGTTTCTGTGGAGACAATTTTTCAAGATGGACTACGCCTTCATTTAAATTTTTAAATGCTCGTGCTACTTCTTCGGTTATTAGCTTTTGTAAAAAAAATTTCATTTCACTTTTTCATTTTTTGAATACGGTCATACATATCATCTTCATCTGCAACCCAATCCTCTTCTTTATCAGCAGCATCGTCTATCATCTCTGCTAACTTTATCAATTGGGCATTTGACTTTTCCATTCTTTCCATGTATTTTGATAGAATGGCACCGTGTATAGCATGTTCGTTTGATTTGTTGTGGACATCTTTATATAAATCACCAAATAAGATATATGCATTTTTCCTGTCGCTCACAGCATTTTCATATATCTGCTTCCACAATAGTTTTTTCTTATCCTCAAGAGAAGAAATTGTATCTAATAAAGCACTAAAATCTAGAAGTTGTTTTTCGGTATCTTTATCTAATTTTTTAATGTCTGTTGGAATAAATGTCATTTCTGGACGTTGGGCTGGAAAAGTCTGCGGAATATACTCATATCGTTTTTTATCTTTAGTCTGTTCATCATCATCGGCATCATCCAAAGCTTCACTTAATTCTTCTTCAAAAGTTTTGTTTAAATTATCTTGCATGATAGTAATTATACTCAAGAACCAGAAAGACAATATTGGTACAAAATATTTAAATTCATTTTGTCATTCATATAAAATTCTTCTAAGATATAACTAAAACTATGGCAAGAAGAACCGGCGGATCAGTATCAAGAGAAATCATTGGGGGAAATACCTCAAATGATGTTGGAAGTAGTTTAGAAAGTATAAGAACATCCGCAAGCAGCCCGACACTACAGCGGGCAGTAGTAATTGATGTTGTTATCAACCCAAACCTATTAACAGATATACACATTGAGGGAATAGCAAGTACTGTTAACAATCCAAGACTTGCTAGTGTGATGCCTCCAAACTCTATAATAGCACATATCATAAGCAATGAGGGTGGACACCTAGCAAGGGGAAACACAATTTTATTTCCATTTTTCTCTTCGCACTTTCAGCTACCAGTTCAAGCAGGAGAAATTGTCCAAGTAATTTATGATGATTTTAGTCATGGAGGACAAAAAATAGGATATTGGCTTACCAGAACTAGCACACAAAGAACAGTAGAAGATGCGAACTATACTCATTTAGATAGGAGATTACAGCCTTTCAATATCCCGTTAGCATTTACAGCTGAGGAGCGGCGGGATAGGTCTACTACGCAGCCAGATTTAGGATTTCCAAATGGAGGAAGCTCCCTATCATCTTTTACTCTGCCCCAAAGTAGTTCGACAGATAATATTTTTGATAGCATATTGCGAAATGCAACTTCACACCTAGGGGAAGGGCAAACTATACCTTTGCAAACATTTGAATCTGTACCACGATGGTCAAAGCGTCCACAAGAGTTTGTATTACAAGGAACTAATAACACATTAATAGTGTTAGGAGAAGATAGAAAAGGTGGACCACTTGGCGCACGAGCAGAAAATAACCCAGATGCCAAAGGCCAAGCTGGAACAATAGATATTGTTGTCGGAAGAGGAAGAATAAAACCTGAATTAAGATCTGACCCAAATGGACTTTTTTCTGGGAATACCGCTCCATGGACCACAAGAAATTCCAGAAACAATATTGAGACTGATAAAACAAAATTTCTAACTGTTCCTGGAACCACACGCTTAGAAGATAATATAAATGAAGGCGATCCGGATTTTACAAGAGATGCTGCTAGGCTGTATGTTACCATGCAGTCTGAGGTTGATGTAAATTTTGGTATTACTGAGATGAACCTCACCCAAAACACTGTTCCTGATGGAGACAACAAAAATAAAATCTTGCAACCAAATATCGGGGTAAGCGGGACAATAAACAAAAGCTATATTGTTGGAAAATCAGACCACATACGTCTTATTGCTAGAAAGCAAGGGGATACAGAAGTGGAGGGAACAATATTATTGCTCAGAGAAGGAGTTTCAGAACAAGATTTAAACTATATTTATATTTCTAAGGACGGGACACATGTCGAGGGTCCAAAAATAATTCTCGGAAGAGGACTTGCAGATTTAGCTGGTAAAGGCCAAGACCCAACCCCAGGAGGTGAACCATATATAAGATGGTCAAAATATCGAGATACTATAGACCATCTCCAAAAAGAAATTGTCGATCTTAAAGACGCATTGGCAAAACAAGACCAAGCAACATCAACCCAATTTGCTGCCCTAACAACATTATTGCAGACTGCATTTACCGCTGCAATTGCCATTCCATTTAGCCCAATTCCTTCATTGGTAGGCGCTGCGGCAGCGATTGCAAAAACTGGCGTTGATTTGGCAGGAGAACGTATCACAAATAAATTAACAGCAGACAACGCAGTCTCTACTGGAAAAACCAATACCGATAAATCTGTGGCAGCCTCTAAAAGTGAGAAAATTTTCGGGGAATAACTATAAAAGGGAAGATATGAGCGAAGATTCAAATAGAAGAAAATTAGTTTTTCAGGAAAAATATAAAAAAGCAATAGATGATATCATCGACGGTGCAAAACAATTGTCAAAGGGAAATAAATTATTTTCACGTCACAAAAAAGAACCTTTAACTCCGGATGAAATTCTTGACGCTTCGGCCAAACTAGAGGCAGAAAAAAAAGCTGAACAAATAAGTGCTTTTTTGGAAGAAGAAGTGTTTGGGACAATCACACGACTTGAGGGCAGAGTTCAAGAGCTTGAAAACAAACTTTCTGCTTTAAGTGCAGCTAGTACTTCCAGCACACCAGGCGTATAAAATTTAGTTGATAATACTTACTTACAATGGCACAATTAAGTTTTAAAAATGTTGGTGTTAGAGCGGATTCAATCCGAAACAACCCACTTGTTGTAAACCGTTCCACCCTTCCAATTGGGATTAAAACACCTTTGGAGCTAGTTGGAGGTTCAACTCTTTTTTTAACGCATACCAATATTGCTAACCAACTAGAAGATAACCTGAGAAACTTACTATTGACAAACTGGGGAGACAGGCTTGCAATTTATGATTTTGGGGCTAACTTACAGCCATTAGTTACTGAATACAGCAACAAAGATGATTTTGATACTGAAGCTATGGTTCGAATAAACTCTACTATATCAAAATGGATGCCTTTTGTTTCTCCAATCGGCTTCGAAAGTTTTCCAGATTTAGAAGACAATCAATTCACAGGGAATATTCGAATTTTTTTGTCTTATGCTATCCCAAGATTAAATGTAAAAAACAAATTTCTAGAAATCAATTTGTTCATCATATGAGTAAAAAATGGTCATAAGTTCAAAAAATAAAATTCTTAAACAAATAAGAGAAAGAAAATATCTTAATAAAGATTTTGATAGTCTTAAGGCGGATCTATTAGATTACGCAAGAACAAACTTTCCAAATCAAATTAGAGATTTCTCCGAGGCGAGCTTGGGAGGCATGTTATTGGACTTTGCTGCTTATACTGGCGATGTTATGTCTTTTTATCTTGACCACCAGTTTCATGAATTAAACATTGATACTGCGGTTGAATCAGTTAACATCGAACGTATCATTAGAAAGGCTGGCGTGCCAATAGTGGGTGCATCTCCAGCTGTTTTAACTCCTTCAATAATTTTAGAAGTTCCTGCAACAGGTAATCCTGCTGTTCCTGACCCCGAGGCATTGCCAATAATTCATGAGGGAACAATATCCAGAGCACAAAATGGAACAGAATTTGAAGTAACAGAAAATATAGATTTCTCCGAGACAGATGGAAATGGAAATTTATTAGCAGAGATTTCCATAGGAAACCGAGATATTAATAATAACCCGACAACTTTTATTTTAACTCGTCCTAGTATTAGCATATCTGGATTTAGGCAGACAGATTCTTTTTCCGTTGGGAGCTTTCAAGCTTTCAAAAAATTTACTCTTTCAAAAGAAAATGTCACAGAAATAATTCGAGTTACAGATAATCTTGGAAATGAATATCACGAAGTTGGATTTTTAACTCAGGACACGGTATTCAAAGCGATTAAAAATATTACTAATGATTCAGAGATGGTATCTGACAATCTTGTTCCTATTCCTGCCCCATACCGATTTATTTCAAATACTTCACTACTGTCTAGATTAACTACTTTAACTTTTGGTGGTGGTTCAGCAGTTACAATTGATGATGACATCATCCCGGACCCATCAGAGTTTGCAATTCCTCTTTATGGTAAAAAAACTTTTTCACGATTTACTTTAAATCCAGGAAAGCTATTACAAACTACTACTTTTGGTGTTTTAGCCCCAGGCAGTATTGTTACAATTGAATATAGATATGGGGGAGGGTTAAGTCATAATATTGGTATTAGACAAATTCGAGGGTTAACAAATCTTGTCATTAGTTTTCCAGGAAACCCACCAGCAGAGGTTTCCCAATTTGTTAGACAATCAATCGACGCACAAAATTTTGCACCGGCCGAGGGTGGCGAGGATGCTCCTACAGTAAATGAGTTAAAACAACGAGTGCCTGCGGTAAAGGCTTCTCAGGGTCGAATCGTCGGAAAAGAAGATTTGCTGGCTAGAATATATACCATGCCTTCAAACTTTGGAAGAGTTTTTAGAGCGTCTGTCCAACCAGACCCAAATAATCCTTTATCTGCTAGGTTGTTTATCATTTCTAGAGATAAAGATAAAAAATTAGTCACGTCCCCAGACAGCTTAAAAATGAACCTGAGGAAGTTTTTGAATTCCTACAGAATTATTTCTGACGCCATCGACATTCTTGATGTACAAGTTATTAACATCAAAGTTGAATTTTCTATTGTAGTTGATCCTGGATACAATTCAAATTTAGTATTACAAACGGTTATTAATAGATTACGAGCGTTTTTCAATACAAAAAATTTCGAAATAAATCAACCCATCATAATAGCAGAAATACAAAATATCATTTTCAATAACCCCGGCGTTCTTGCAGTTAACAGTGTAAATATCAAAAATATAACAGGCACCGTCGGAACGACAAACCCACGTCTTTATTCGGATGTACAGTTTGACATTGAGGCTAACACCGACAGGGGAATTATTATTGGGCCTCCTGGCTCTATGTTTGAGGTAAGATATACTGGATTTGATATTTCAGGAGCTAGTATATAGTTGAGACAAAATAGAGTCTCTGCCCTATTTAAAGAATGAAAATCAACCATGTACAGAATATTAAAAGCCGACAAAGATACATACATTCAAAATAAGTACATTGCAGGATCTCGTTCACTTGATTCTAATGTCGGGAATGCTGGTACTATTGATCTTTATAAATTATACAATGAAACAACTATTCCAGCAAGCACTAGTTCAATTGTCGAAATTTCAAGAGCGTTAATAAAATTTGATTATTCAAAACTTCAAGATCTAACTGGTAGTATTTTAGATTTTTCCACTGGTAGTTTTAGTGCAACAGTGAAATTATTTGATGTATACGGCGGACAAACAGTACCTTCAAATTTTACACTTGAACTTTTCCCACTTTCTAAATCTTTTGACGAAGGGAGGGGACAAGACGTTATTTCTTATAGAGACCTAGATGCTGCTAATTGGCTAACTGCTTCTCTGTCCCCAGAAGTTACTTGGTCGCAAGCTGGGGCGGGTGCGACAGGATCTTTAGGTGAAGATGTAGATGTTATTGTTAGCGGGAACCTTGGGTATGGACTTGTCCCCCTGGGCGTCACGCAAAACTTTAATAGAGGAGACGAAAATCTTTCTATAGATGTTACTAGATTAGTTTCTGCAAGTTTAGCTGGTATTATTCCAAATAATGGTTTTAGAATTTCATTTTCCACTACAGAAGAAGAAAACGCTACAACTTATTTCGTTAAAAGATTTGGAACTAGGCACTCTTTTAATAAAAATTTACATCCACAATTAGTTGTTACATATGATGATAGTATACCAGACCCAGGGTACAAACCATTTTTTGACCTATCCTCTAGTTTATATGTGTATAATATTGCTCAAGGTCTACATAGAAATTTCTTTTCCGGGAGCACTGAGGTTGTTGGAGATAACAGCTTATTGATGGAGTTGATATCTTCTAAAAGTGTTAAAATTATAACCTCCTCTTGGAGCCCTTCGCATAGTCAGAGCATCAATTATCTTACCAACAGTTTAGTGTATTTTTCGAGATCGTATAGTGGCAGTCAAGCTTCTTTCGGCTCTTTAGCACAAATAGGAATTTACAAATCCCCTTTTAACTTATCTTGCGTAGAAGACTCTGAGTTATTTTCTTTTGTAGGGGACCGAGAAGAAGTTCTTTTTGATGTATTTTGGAAGAGCCTTGATTCTACAGTACAATATGCCAAAAACAATGTAGTTTTTCGTAAATTTCACGGTCATGCTAGTAACGTCATGGGGACTAACCTAGTTGCAAATATTACTAATTTAAAACACGAATATAACTCAAACGAAACTCAAAGATTAAGAGTATTTGCATCAGATTATAACCAAGAGGTTCCAGGGTTTAAGGTCCCAATTTCTCTGAAGTCTGTTATTATCCCTGATATGCGGTGGCAGCTTATCAAAGCCTGGACAAGAGAAATAATCATTCCGTGGGGTGCTGCAACAAAAATGTCTACAGACGTAGATGGAATGTATTTTGATTTCTACTTTTCAGATCTTGAGACAAATGAAGTTTATGAAATAGAACTTTTGTGCGGCGCTGGCCTTGGAAGAGATGTCACAATTACGAATCAGGGATTTCGATTTAAAATTTTGCCATAACTAATTTTCAAATTACTAATTCATTTCTAAAAATAAGTTAGTTTCCTATTTATACTAAATCCAAATGGCAGAAATTAGAAACAACACTAAAAATTTAACTCTTAACAGACCTGGGTTATTTTCTTCTACTACTACTAGAGGGTTACGTGAGGGCGCTAGCCATCAAAGTGTTGCGTTTTCTACCCAGAACAACCAACTTGTCGATAGTAGTATTTTAAATACAGGAAGTTTTAAATATTCCGTAGACGGTGCTGGGCTACGTTCTACTCAACAAATAAATATAGACTGGACACAATTCGAAAATCATACTTTCTACAATAGCGCACAGGTTAAAACAAATGTAGCTTTTGAGAAAATTTTTAACGAATTTCCTTTTGACGGACAAAAATCAGAATTTGAAGATTTTTTTGCGTCACTAACTGGTTTTGAAAAATATATTTATGATTTGTTCCCTAAAAATATTGGATATATGTTTTTTTCTGGTAGTACGACTACACCAGGGGATTTAGGAACACATATAACAGTAAAAGATACTGCTGGCGCTGCCTACCCGGCGGTGTCCTCGAAAAACACTGGCGACACAATAATAAATCCTGGCGAAAATTCTATGACAGTAGAATTTTGGGCATATATTCCGGAAGAACAAAATTTTGGCTCAATGATCCTTGATAAACATTATGATGACGGGACTATAACAACAAGACAAGGATTTTTTATAAATCTCAACCCTTCCGCCAGCACTACGTCTGCGTCAGTTTCTTTTAATGTTGTTTCTGGTGCAATAGAAGATGTTGTTAGTGTAAATTTAGATAAAGGAAAATGGAATCATGTTGCTTGGGTATGGGATAGAACTCCAGGCGTACAACAATCATTTTGTTATGTTAACCAAAACTTACTTGCTAGTTCTTCTCAGCCTATTGAGTTTAAGACAATCTCTACACAGACCTCTGATCTTTTAATCGGCTCTGGTAGTGCCGTAACCAGTTTATTTACCCCTACCACTACTTTTTCTGGTGCGTTAGATGAATTAAGAATTTGGCACAAGGTACGTTCAGCAGATGAAAGAAATCTATATAAAGAAAAATCTATATTTGCTGAAGACGGATTGCAGCTTTATTTTAAATTTAACGAACCTTCTGGAAGTAACTCCTCAATAATTTTAGATTATTCAACAAACTCTGTTCATGGAAAAATAAATACTCAAGGTGTTCTTTTAGACGTAATGAATATTCCTACAGGACAAATTGCTGGTGCAAGTCCAATGGTTTATGAAAAAATGAGCAACTCTCCAGTTTTGTTCCCGTCATACCCGGACCTGATTTCTACCAGAACAGAACTTTTACTTTCTGCTTCTAGATACGACCTCAAAAATCCAAATTTAATTACTAAACTTGTCCCTGTGCATTATTTTCTCGAAGGGCAGGAGCAAGACGGCCTTGCTACTGAAACAGGACAAATCACAGAAATTTTGGAAAGCGGGACAGACCCGAGGTCAACCAAACTAGGAGCCACACAAGTATTTCTTTTGTTGTTATACACGTGGGCTAAATTTTTTGATGAAACAAAACTTTATATCCAAACACTTAGTACTTTAGATACAGTAGATTATGATATAACAGATACAGTTCCAGACCAATTTTTACTACAATATGCAAGAAACGAAGGTATAGAATTACCTCCGTTGTTTGACGGCAGCACTATAGAACAATTTATTGAAGCTGAAAATATTCAAAGTGACATTGGAACAAATGATCTAACGCTACAAAGTGTTAGAAACCAAATTTGGAGAAGAATCTTAATAAATTTACAAGATGTATTGCAATCAAAAGGTACAATACACAGTGTAAAATCTTTTATTAGGTCTGTGGGAATTGAACCAGATAACAATTTTAGAATTAGAGAATATGGCGGGCCTAATAAACTATCGTTATCATTTGCAAGAGATAATAGAAATGAAATTTCTACAATGCTTAATTTCATTTCTGGCGGTATTGTCACTAGTCCGTATTTAGTTTCTAGTCGTTCTGAGCCCGGCTTTCCATACCCAGGTCCTGATGCTACGAATAATTCTCTTTTAACTTCTGGAAGTTGGTCATTTGAAGGTTTGTATAAATTCCCAAATGCTAATCAATCTACAATCTCACAAAGCTTGGTAAGATTCAATGTTACAGGTTCAACGGTTAGAAATGGAGTAACTGCAAATGTTGTTTCTGTAAAGGGCGGCTACACGACTCTTTTTGTTAGAAATTATTCAGTTCCGGGTTCTGGATATCCTGTGTTATCTCTTGCGATTACTGGTGCAGATTTATTTGATAATGATCAATGGTACGTATCTTTTGGAAGAAGAAGAAACGATGATGGTTTGTCCTCAGATGTTTCAAGTTCATACTTTCTACGCTTAGCAAAACAAAATTTTGGCGAGATTATTGAATCACACTCAACTTCATCATATTATAATGATTTATTTGCCGGAACTAATGGAAGCGTGTGGACATCAACTTCACCTGCGGCAGCATCTTCAGGGTCTTTTATAACCATTGGCTCACAATCTCTAGATTCAATTGCAGCAGCAATATATTTGAATGGAAATGACACCGGGGCAATAGAAAAAACTACTAATTTTACTGGAAAAGCTGGACACTTTAAATTTTATTCAAAGTTTATAACTGACGCAGAATGGCCTGAACACGTTAGAAACTACCGATCAGTCGGCGTTGTTGACCCAACAAAAAACTTTAATTTTTCTACTACACCTACAGGTTCATTTGAAAGACTTCGTTTCGATGTTTCAACTGACCAACCTGTAACAGAATCAAATTCTTCTGGAGAGATTATCCTAACTGATTTTTCTCAAAATTCATTTAGCTTATCAGGTTCTGGATTCATAGCAAGTTCTTCTATTATTGACCCAGAAAGATTTTTTTATAGTTATCTTTCTCCAAAGTTTGACCAGGCTTCTACTACAGAAAAAGTGCGTATCCGTTCGTTCCAAAACTTTGAAAACGTACAAGATACTCCCTGGTCTGAACTAGCACCAAGATATGATGTTGTTGGCTCAGAACAACCAACAGATAACACAAAATTTACAATAGATTACTCAATTACTGATGCATTAGACCAAGATATTATAACCATATTTTCTAGCTTAGAAGCCTATGATAATATTCTTGGTAACCCGGAATTATTGTTTTCTCCTGATTATCCTGACCTAGAAGTGTTGAGAGACATTTATTTTAATAAACTGACTGATAAAATGTCTCTAAAAGTATTTTTTGAATTTTATAAGTGGTTTGATACAAACCTTGGAACGTTTATATCGCAATTATTACCGAACAAAACAAAATTCTTGGGCACAAATTTTGTTATAGAAAGTGCAATTTTAGAACGTCCAAAAGTACAATATTTTTCTGAAGATATATATCTTGGGGACAATCACAGACAAAGTTTAAGAGATACAATTTTACTAAGAATTATTGCGGGGTCGATAGGGAAGTATTAAAATATCCTTATTGGATATAAACTTCTAAACTATACTAATTGATTATATGGCTATTACAATTGACGAAAATGAAGACTTTGCAGGAAATGAGTTTACTCCTTTTTATGATGGCGCCGCTCGGCGTATTGAGCAAGCTAAAAATGTTTTCGCAAACTCATCTCAGGGATATGATACAACTCTTATTGATAAGTTTCGACAAGGAGTTTCAATTAGGTCTAGTAAAGATTTATATGGTTCTACGCAACCAAAAATCTGGGCAGGCAACCTTCACCACTATATAAAAGTCTCAACTATCGGGCAAGCACGAGACTCAGTAGAATTTGGAAATAGTGCAATATTCGAAGAATTACCAATATTTAATCCAGTTTGGTATGTAGATTCTGGTTCAAGTTATCCGTTTCCTATTGTTTTTAATAATGGTCCACAACAAGAAGAAGAAGCTTCAATTGAACCTTTTACTATTCCGTTTAGAAAGCCTAATCCATATGGAAATTATTTTCCAAGATCTCCAAAAGCTAGCTTAGAAGATGGAAATAATTTTGATAACCTTGATGGTGGGACTACAAGAGTAGAACAATTTATTGAATATAATATCCCGACTTCACCTCGATTTTTCTTAGATGAGGGCGGTGAATATTATGGACCCCTCGAAAATGCAATAGTAATTGATGGATATGCGGCTTTCAACCAAAGAGATGTTGTTCCGTTTAACGATACCCGAGATGAACAAATTGTTGAACAAATCAATACAACCGATGTAACTTTTATATCAGAACTTAAAAAAATGAAATTTGGTTTAGACGAAGATATTCGTGGAACTTATGATAGAAAATCTGCCACAGCAGGAAATATTGTTTATGGAAACGGAGCGGCTCGTTATGGAACCGACAGTATTGCATTTGCGGGAATGATTAAAGGATCATGACTAGAGTCAATAAAAAAACAAGAATTAAAGGTCTCCCGGCAAAGTTACAATTAAGTCAACAAGATGCGATGACTGGCTCTTATCCAACTAAACTAAGAATTGCCAGTGATAATAGAACTGGAAAAACTCCTCTTAGGTTTGATGACACAGTAACACAAATGTTTTTACCCGAAAATGTTTTTTATCCATCATTACTGCCAGTTAACTCTGTTAATATAGACACAGAAACTACTAGCTCACTTTCCGTATCAGCTGTTCCCAGAAAAGGGGTAGAAGACCAGTATATAAAGTTTACGTTATCTGGTGCGCAAAATCTTCAACCGTTTGAAGACGATAACCACCCGGAAGTTGACGGAAAATCTTCTAATAACTTATTTTATACCACCGGAAGTAAAATATCTGATGCAGGCGAAGGATTCTCAAGCCCTCTTTGGTCAAAAACAAAAATAGAAATTGATATATCAGTTACTTCTGAAACTACCTACTCCCAATCTTTTGATGCATACCAAACTACTGACGGAAATTTCCAAATGTTTTACTATAGCCCGAATGCTAAAGAGTGGGAAGGGCTTGGAAGAGGCCAAACATACCCATTTTTAAATTCTGCTCCAGTTGAGTTGTTAGATGAATTATATATTGGTTTCGCTCCGTCACAAATGATTTCTACGGGGGCTGTTGCTACTTTAGCTAATGCCGGGATCCCAATTTCTACTTTTGGTTTTCCAGCCCATGTCAAATATCATGCGAAAAGCACGCAGACAATCAATGTTTCTGATTATATTTCAGAGCCATTTTTAGTAGAAAAAGTTGTAATGGAAATTTCTTCAACCTATGAACATGGGGACGAAACACAATGGAATTCTGCTTATGCCGCCCAATATAACATTTCTGGCGCTATAAATACAGCATTTTTATTAAATCAGAGGAAGAATTTTCATGTCAGTACTTCAATTGATTTATTTAGTTCCCGTGATGAAATAGCTTTCGGGGAGAAATCAGGTACAATGCCAATTTTAATTCCGAGTAGGAGCGTAAGTACAATACGTGATTTAATTACTTGGCATAATATTACAAGTTACAACTCAGACTTTATTACAGTTGTTAGTCACTCTGGTGGCGGCTCTGGCGAAACTTCATTTTACAATACAAAAGATTTATTTGATAGAGATTCGGTCCTACAATCAGCAGAACCGAAGATGTCTGGAGTTGGATGGTCTGAATATCTTAAATTAGAAACAGCAGCGAGAGTACCAACAAAAAATCAAAAAGGGTTAGCTGTTGGGGCGATTGCTGAGGAGGCAAACCTATCTCTTATACGAACAGAGGTTAATCCTCTTGGCAGCAGTTTTTTTACGAGAAACACTAGATCTGGTAGAAATTCGCTTGGTTTGCTACAGCAGACCGGAAGAGATTGGAGAACCCCTTTCGGAAGCGGTACTGTGTTTGTTAAAGATTTTGCAGGATTCACTTCAGGATTAAGAATTCTAACGATCGACGGAATTAAAAATCACTATTTGAATAACCCATATATTATACAGCCAGGAGATCAATTAGTCCTTGGATGGCAAATGCCTGTACCACAGTTCCCTAGTTTATTGTCTGGTAATGGTTCATGGGCTGGGAGAATTACCTTTCACCCAGGAAATTTTAAAATGACTATTTATGGTTCGCAAATTGTCGCAGGAAAAGAACATCACGATACACTTAACCAAGAAACAACTTCGAATGTTGTCCATGAAATAATTGGATAAAGATATGATTATATTTGACCAAATTGAAACAGAACCAATAACAAGTTATAGCGGAAGTTACAGTGATAATATCATATTCGGCTCATTGTTTAAAAACAACATTGACTTTTTGTCAAGTACTATTGACAATTCTACAAGACAAATAGCAGCTTTAAAAACAACTGGTATTACTCAAAAATATCTTTCCAAAGTTTCTAAATGGAGACATAGTAGATATCATGATTTTATTAATTCTAGGCAAATCGCTGGTTCTGTATCTAACTTCACCGTCGTAGAAAATGATAAAACAATAGTAGATTCAGTGACACCTGATATTGTGCAAATTGCAACTATAAATAATGAGTGGGTGTTCTCAGGTTCTTATACGTTTCTTTCTGACCCAGATTTGAATGCAATAGCTACTCCGGTTTCTTCCTCTGCTAACGTTATTATTAGAAAATACTCTCCTTGGTTAACAAATTTTCCTTTTCAAACTGAATACAAACAAGTGGATAAAAATTTTACCTTCGGAAGAAATTTACAAGTTATTACTGCGTCAATGACTACTCTTGTCAATATTACTTTTCAAGATCCAAGCGGAGATGTTTTTACTTTAGTAGATATAAGTTCGTCTAACCCAACAGTTGATTTTGCACCTGGCGTTGTAAATTTTGAGAGTTATTGGCCGACACAATTTCTAGAGCTTCCTTTTAACATACAAAATAAATTTTTTTACAGTATTGGTGATGGATTTTTGCCTAAAACTGGGATATCTACAAAACTTAAAAGAATGCCAGGATTTTTGATTAGGCAATTTCCAGATCCAGACTTTTTGGCTGGTATGGTAATCCGGGGATTTAGGTATGGACTTTATAATTCTTCACCAGTTCATGCACAAATAAAATTTAGGCGTTCTAGATATGGACACTTTAGAGACATGTTAGAACCAAGAATTTATACTGCTTTCACAGATATAAATGGTAATATAGAATTTCCAGTTCAAATAAATTTTATTAGCGGATCCGATATAAGCAATAAAGCAAAAATCTATGTCACCGCCTCTTCCCCTACAGATTTCAATAGACGAGATAGCGGAATGTTTGATGCAAAGTATCGGAGTGGTCAACCTTTCTTCGATGGTTGATATTTAAGTAAAGAAATTATATTATGTCTGGTATTTTAAATCCAAAAAATAGACTTTTTGACACTATCTTAACTGTTGAAGGTCGAAAACAAATTGCCGCAGGTAAACTACAAGCTAAGTTTTATGCCTTCACAGATGCAGGAATGCATTATTCGCAAGAAACAATTGTTTCTGGCGGACTTGATGAAACATATAGAATACAACTAGAAGCAACCAGCTTGCCACAAGATACAATTTCTATTGAAGCAGATGACAGCGGAATGTTGACGGGATTCCCAGTATCTGGCTCAACTAAATTTATATTTCGTGGCGGGCAAATATTGTCTTCAACAGCTGACGGACAAATAAATACGGTAATAACAGGGTCTATCTTCAATAGTCTTGGTGAGCATTTGTTAAAATCTTCCACAAATAATTTTTCTAATCAGTATATTTTAAGAAGTCCAGACCCTTTAGATGCGGAAAATTTAGAATTTATGGTAGGTCCGACTGCTGTAACTCACAGTATTACAAATAAAAAACCTTTTAACAAAGATAACATTTCTACAATTGATGTTACCAAAGCAGATAGTTTTTTCCAAGATAGACGTTTGAGTCATATTCCAAACTATACTTTTTTACCGCCAGTAAATAGGCCAAGACTCGGTTCTACAGACGCTACGCCCTTGGGAGAATATGTAAGTCTAAATCAAAAATCTATTTTTTCATTTGATGATTTGGAAACAGAGCTAAATAAACTTGAGCGTAATGGGTATATGAGCCTAATACACTTTACAGAAACCTCAAAACAAAGTAATATTTTTGCGCAGTTTTTTGAAGTAGGACAAAATGAAATGTCCAAGCTTGACGTAATAGACTTTGGAACATTCCCTGTTAAAAATGGTAGGGACCAACATGTATTTTTCGTTGGAAAAGTTTATAATGATGATAATGGTTCAGATACTTTTATAAATCTTTTTACTATAATTTTTACATAGCTTACAGTGGACTACGAGACCAAGTTTTTAGTACCGTGTAGCTTATTGTAGAGGCTGTAGTGGATTTCTATTTGTAAAACGTATCAGTGCCCACGGTAAATTACTCATCGAGTAGGGAATATCCTATAATGGTGTTGCTTGTTTTTCAAAAGTATTTTAAAACTTTTGCCACGGCTGCATCTGTATTCAGTGGTTTGTAAACATAATTGTTACCTACATCTGTTGGTTGAATATAATGTAGATAAAAATTCCATAAACCAACTACTTTAATTTTATACAGGAGCGTAAAAAATTCCACCCATCGGTTCTGCCGTGGGTGGATAGTTCACTGTTGCTTATAGCTATAGAGTTAGCACAGATTAGAGGTAATGTTTTGTCTAAGAAATAATTTTTAGTATCCAAAACCCTCTACTTTACGTAGTTCTTTATAATGTTTCTTTAAATTTGACAAAACTATACTCAATTGTTTTGAGTTAAGTGCCGTAATTTCTCTAATATAAAGAAGTACTGCTCTTTTTGACAACAAATCAATATCATCAAGATTTTCAATTATAATATTTATAGCTTCTAGAGTACGTTTTTCATTTTCTGTCTTGACACGATTTTCTAGTTCGGCAACAATGGATTCTAATAACTGTTTCATATCCTGTGTTGACATAATTTCATCATATCCGGGCACAAAATTATTTCGCTCAATTGCTTCTATGTCTACCTGTGAAAGATTTTCTTGATAATCTAGACTTACATATTTTTTAATTTTCTTAGAATTCTGTTTTGATTTAATTGTGAGCCAATTTTTAGCAACAACGTTAAAATACGAGAACGCTTTTGAGCCTTTCGAGACGTCAAATTTATTAACTGCTGAATACAAGAATTCCAAACACTCAATTTTTAAATCTTGTTTTGTTTCATGCATTACCTTGAACCCATAAACATTAATAAGATTTTCAATTAACGAATCAAAAGACGGAAGAATTTCTTTGACATAAATTATTTCACGTTCTTCGTCTGTTTTTGCTTCTTGATATTTTACAATTGCATCTTGTGTATGCATAGTAAAATACTGATTAGATTTTGTGCCAGGCTTTCTTCTGACTATTTTATCTTTTTTTGATGGCCTTCCAAACCTTTTTTTACTTGGTTTGATAGCGTTTCCGTCTTCATCTAATTTTACTCCGCTAACACCGGATGGTATTCTAGTAATTTTAGTAGTATTATTTGTTTTGGTGTCTAACATCCAAAATCATCCCTTCACGGCGAAGCGTTTCCAGGGGATTTGGAGTTCCCGGAGGCTGGCCTGGTAATCTCGGCAAAAATTCTTCTTCCTGTTGTTGTTGTCCAGAAAAATATTCTGGGTTTTCCCAAACAGTAACATACTTTCGTTTACTTCTAGCTGTAAATTTATGAATTATCTTATTAACCACGCCTTTACATAACTTGATTTCTTCTAAAGCACCTTGTACAGAATTTTTAGCCTCCGGACTATCAAAAAACATTTGCATATTTAAGATTTCACTCATAGAATTTTCTACATTGTTTAGTGACTCAAGTGTTTCGTCGATGTCATCTTCAAATATCATAATTATTTTTGCAAATTTCCATAAAAATATTGTTGCAAATACTAAACTAATAGTTAAAAATACTGTGAAAACACCTAATAAACTAAACATTTATATTACTTCCTTAAACGTTTCTGTATATTGTTCGCTGATAGCCGAAAAGCTGTAATTTTCTTGCAGCTTCTTCGCCAGTTCCTTTGCCCATTGTTGAGGCACGCCAGGACTGTGGTAAAATTTATTTAACTTTCTTTTGACATCTTCTTCAATTGGATTTGCCCATTGCATTTCTGCAAGAAAAATTTTATTATCTACTCTTGTTTCATGAATTTTCACAAGATTATAATCTATTTTAACAAACTTTCCTAAATTCAAAAATTCTGTATGAGCACTCCAATTTGTAGCTATTACTGGTAATCCGCAGGCAGCTGCTTCTAAAATCGGAAGCCCGAAACCTTCGCCTCTAGTTAAACTAACTAAAGCTTTGACCTTGGGGTGTCGGTACAAACTGGCAACTTCATTGTCGGTCATATCTCCATGTAGCAGATAAAACTTTGGGCCTAGACCTTTTTTTGTTTCAAGCAATACTTTAGAAAGTATATTCACCGTATTTGCTCTATCCATTTTTGAGTTTCGTCCAAAATTTGTCTTTATGATAACTCCAACTTCTGGGCTGTCTTTAAACTCTTCTGATAACCACTTGATGGTATAAACTAAATTTTTCCTATCATTTTCTGGGTTATTGCCGCAGAATTGACCAAATACTAAAAAATTAAAATCAGTAGTAATTTTTGATAGGTCTAAAACAGAATCTGTTGAAACAGTTGAATCTACAAGACTAACTAAGCAGTTATCTGTAAACGCTTCTGGTAAGACTACAATTTTAGTAGTACACTCGCCAGTATTTAAAAACACCCTTTTGACAAATTCTGACGGAACCACAACAAGGTCCATTTGGTTTACACAGCTACCCATTCCGGGGAACACCTATCTGTTTCAACCGCCGCTGTAATTCCTATATTATAGTCAGCTAGAAAGGGGTTCCATTCGTTTGGAAGTTGTAGTTGCATTGAAACATCATAACTATCTGATACAACTGCGTGTTGTATCAAGCGACCTACCAACCCATCGTAGGCGTCAGTATTAACTACCCAAGGTGTAACTCCCCAGCGTAATGGTTCTATAAAAAGTTCCAGATCATCTCTATTATCTATTTGTTCAAAAAGCCACCTAGCAACTTGTCTGGAATGAACTCCATATCCTGACTGGGTAAGAACAGGGGCACGTAAAATTACTTTTTTCTTTTGCTTTTCTTTTTTAAGAAATAAATCTTCTGTATCGTTTTTTAAAAGATCGTCTATATTTCCAAGTTCTTGTATTTGTTTACTCATCGACTTCTCCTATTAGATGTCTTTCCTTTTGGACGACTCTTCTTTTTTACTTTAGTTTTACTGGTTTTTGGTAATGATGTTGTAGCTTTATTTTGTACTGATTGTATTGAAGAAATTCTTTTCTTTTCAACAGTTTTTGTAGAAGGTGTGGAGGTTTCTGGTGTGACCTCAGGCCCCGAGGTCAATTCACGCCCTAAAGATGGTTCGAGCGACATCAATTCCCAGCGATTTTGTTGTCCGGTCTTTTGGAATCTATCAATACAATCCGTTAATTTTTCGTCCCACTTTTTGATCATGTCTTCATACTTGAATTCTGACTCAACGTATGCTTTGCATTTTTCGCTAAGTACTTTTTTTTCTTCAGGAGTATAATCATGAACAGTCATGAATGCTTTTGCTAGATCTTCGGTGCTTGCATAATCTTCATAGATATATGGAACTAATTGAGACCCAACCAAACAACGCTTTGCAGGGTCTAACGCAACCCCGTGTGTAGAACCATCACGATAATCTACAACTTTACTTGTTTCGCCTCCTGTTTTAAGTGCGATTATAGGCTTTCCTACTTGCATAGAAATGAGTGTAGACAATCCAAAACCTTCATTTTTTGATACGTTTACAGTAACATCTACAAGATTATAAAGTGTATTCATTTTATCAAATTGAAGTTTCTCTGTTGAAAACCATACATTATTTTGTAATTGAAGTCGCTCAGTTACTTGCAACAAGTCTGGACCTTCTGGGTCTTTTGGGTCCGTGTGCATTATTAGAAGGGCATTTCTGTGCCCGTGTTTGGCCTCTAGGTTATCTAGAAATAACTTCCAAGAATCTAATACATCAGCTGGTAATTTTCTAGTTGCATTTCTATTGACCCACAACGCTTTAAACCAATCTGCTCTAGGTCCAAAGTTTTGCACCAAAAGGGTGTTTCTTTCCTCAACGGGAATCTCAAAATAAACATTTTTGGGAAAGGAGTGCGGAATGTATGTTGTAGTTTCTGGAAAATGCGGCTTAACAAGTTCATATGTCTTATATGACAAACAACTAATGAGGTCAGTAGATTCATACCACACCCTATTATAATCTGGATAAGGATCATTGTCCCAAACATGCCAATAAGCAATTGGACACAATTGGTGAACCTCATCTTCGATTTCCCAGAGCCAAATAAACTGGCGTGGATCTGTGAAGATCAACAAAACATCTGGCTTTTCTGTTGCTAATATTTGTCTAATCATGTCATGAGTACCAAACCCGTCAACAGGCTTAATAATAAAATCATCATTGACTTTAATTGTTTGGTAGTCTTGATGTTTGATCGCCCCGCCCAAACAACGAAAAGAATATTTTCCTGTTTGAATCAAACCGTCGATTAAAAATCTAGCTTGAATACCAACTCCACTAGGAGCTAACGGGTGGTCAGACAATAATAATACTTTTTTCTTTTTAGTCGGTTTGATAAAAAGATCGTCTAATAATTTATTATCAACGGTTAATAAATCTTCTGTCATTAATTTCTCCATTTGAGATAGCAGTTTGTTTCACTTAAACCATTCTTATGGATAACAGGTATTTTGTATCATACTAGATGGCATTATTTGTCATTTTTCATTTCATTGGCGAGGTCAGCTTCATACATTTCTTTAGCAAGTTCCGTAAATTTAACTTTAGGCTCCCAACCTAAAATGTTTTTTGCTTTTGTCGCATCTCCGAGCAAATATGGAACCTCTTGCGGACGTAAAAGTCTTTTATTAAAACGTACATGTTTGTCCGTTGATAAGTTTGCAAGTCTAAATACTTCTTCTAAAAATTCTCGTACCGTATGTGCTTCCTCGGTCGCCAAAACATAGTCACTAGGGACATCTTGTTGAACCATCAAAAACATTCCTTCAACAAAATCTTTTGCGTGCCCCCAATCTCTTTTTGCATCTAAATTTCCAAGCTCTAGAACTTCTTGTTTCCCTAGCTTAATTCTTGCAGCTGCTTGTGTAATTTTTCTTGTTACGAAAGTTTCCCCTCGGCGTGGGCTTTCGTGGTTAAAAAGTATCCCGCAAGAAACATGGAGACCATAACTTTCTCTGTAATTTCTGCATAGATGATGTGCATATAACTTAGCTGCCCCATACGGAGAGGCCGGTATCATCTGCGTTTCTTCATTTTGGGGGTGGACTAGATTGACACCGTAAAGTTCGCTAGTGGAGGCTTGATAAAAACGAGATGTTGGGCAAACTTCCTTAAAAGCATTTAGAAGTTTTAGCGTGCCCATTCCATCTACTTCTAATGTTTCCTCTGGAACGTCAAAAGATGCTCTAACATCACTTTGTGCTGCTAGATTATATATCTCATCGGGTTTGTATTTGGACATTACTCTCCAAAGAGAGTGTGTGTCTGTCATATTTCCGTATTCTAAATGAAAATTTGGGTGATTGAAAATATGGTCAACACGACTTGTGCTAATTGTAGATGCTCTTCGTTTTATACCAACTACTTTATAACCTTTTTCCAGAAGAAGTTCAGCAAGATAACTTCCGTCTTGGCCCGTAATTCCGGTGCAAAGAGCAACCTTTTTATTTTTTGTCATTATTTTCTTCTCCACTTATTTGTACACTCGCTATGTTTATATTCACCTATATGATCGTGAAATTATATTTTAGTCTACACTCATCACCTGTGAATCAACAGTATACGACTTTTGGAGGAAAAATTATATCTTTAGACAGTATTTTTATACCATTTTTAATAAAAGTGTTTAAGTCCTCGATAATGGTGACTTTTCATGTAAAAACATTTTTGTTTTTGTAATTTATTAATTTTTGTTAATTCCCCTTACGTTTGGATAATTTTCGACAAACCATTTACACGTAATTTTTAGTCCATCCTCTAGCGGCAAATATTTGTGTTTAAAATTAGTAGAATTGCTAGGTTTCCTAAACTGCCCTTCAGGTTTACTTCTATCCCACAAAATTTCCCCATGATATTCAAGTATGTTTGCTACCATATACACAACTTTTTTAATTGATATTTCTTTATTCGTTCCAATATTATATGGCATTTCACTAGTATAGAATTTTTCTTCTATCTCACCACTTTCGCCAGACATTTTTAATAAACACTTAGCTATGTCATCTACAAAAGTAAATTCTCGTAATGGATTCCCCGAGCCCCAAAAAACAGGAGCGGTGTTACTAATCTTCGCTTCAAATATTTTTCTAATAATGGTTGGAAGCACGTGGCCATTCTCTAAATCAAAATTATCCTCTGGTCCAAAAATATTATTAGGAATTGCGGTTATATAGTTTCTATTATATTGTTTTCTAAAGGCTCTAGACTGTACCTCTACCATCCTTTTAGCATATGCATATCCAAAGTTTGATTCATGGGGCGGACCAAGGTGTAATTGTTGTTCTGTTAGCGGATATTCAACATAGTCTTTATCTGGATACACGCAAGTACTTAATAAAGAAATGACATTCTGTACATTGTTTTTGTTGGCTTCCATAAGCACATTTGTGTTTATTAATATGTTTTCATTAAAAAAATCTGCTACTTGTTCGCTGTTTGCTTTTACGCCTCCAACTTTGGCAGCTAAATGTATAACCGCATCTGGTACGTATTTTTCATACATGTTTTGCGTTTGTTTTTGACTCCGTAGATCAAAATCTTTTGAACTAATTGGGATAGCTGACAGGGTACCAGGCAGATTTCGCATAATCGCTTTCCCTACCATTCCTGTACCACCTGTTATTAACAATATTTTATTTTTAACCATATTTATTTTGATTTTTTAAACAAGTTTTACAAAAGCTCTGACCTATCTATGCCAATAACTGCATACATTGGTAAAACAACATAAACTGCATCATAGCTTTCCTTCAATTTCAACGACCCTTTATTAAGGAAAACCCTAATGTTGTTATCTGCTAATATTTTAGTTATATTTTGTGGTATTTGCACTAACGGTTCACAAGAGTTACCTAACATACAAATACCTACCATGTATAGAAATAAATTTTCCTATACCAGACGAAAAGGTACTAAACCTATTTTCTTGTTCCGAGTCGGTAATATTAGGTGGACAAAATGCACACCTAAGTTCTAATAAAAATGTATTTTCTAATTGAGTCACGTTATTTCCAATACGAATAAAGCCCATTGGTGATTTCAGGGTCGTGATTTTTGATTTTTCTATTTGGTTGTAAAACTGCCCATGAATACATTTTTCTAACCAACTCTTCTAGATCTGTTTTGTCAACAAATTCTAATTCTCTTTTTGCTTTACTATGGTCACAGAAGGCAAATTTAACTTCTTTCCTTGGCTCCAAATGTTCAATTGAAATATTATGTTCATATTCTCTTGCTATTTTTTGTACCAACAAAGCTAAATCAATAATTTTAGTTGGTTTGTCTGTCCCAATATTGTATGTCTCTTCTGAGCCTTGAAATAGCAATTTTTCTAAAGGGTCCATGCAATATTTGATATCTGAAAATGCTCTTGTTTGATTACCATCACCAAAAATAGATAAATTTTCATCATTCAAGGTTTTTACAATAAAAATTCCTATAACATTCCTATAACGGTCCCAAATATTTTGATATATCCCATGGTAGTTGTGTGGTCGTATAATTGAATAGTCTAATCCATGAAACTTTTTTGCTGATTTTAAATCTAACTCAATAGCACGTTTCGCTATTCCATACGGAGTTTCTGGAACGGCAGCTTTGGAACTTTCCTCGGTAAAGGGCGGCTCTAAATTTCCATATATTTCCATACTGCTAGTGAAAATTATTTTTTTAATATTTGTTGTGACACAAGCATTTATAAGTGTCGCAGGAGCCATAATATTATTTAGATAATTATGTTTTCTAACAAACGGACTAAAACCAGCAGCTGCAAAGGCAGCAAAATGGTACACAAACTTGACATTGTTATGTTTAATAATTCTAACAAGCTCACTCTCATCTAATAAGCTAGTTTGAATAAATATGAAATGTTTATGTTCTGGAAGATGGTCAACACACCCGCCAGATAAATTATCTACACCAACAACATTATAGTTAGATTGTAATAGATGCCTAGAAAAATTGGCGCCAAATAATCCAGCAGCGCCAGTGACTAAAATTGTTGTTCTGTCTTTCATTTTTTAATATATAGGGCATCACCCCAAGTTTGTTCTGGGGCCTCTGTTATAACTCTTTTAAAGCCAAATCCATCTAAATGTTTATCTATTTCTTCAACAAGACAACAATTTTTATACATTTCTACGAAATTAATTTCTGTATATACTGCACTAAAGTTTTCAAGCAGTCTGCCAAACCCACGTAATACTTTAAGTTCTGCGCCTTGAACATCTAAATTTAAAAAATCATAATCAGAAATAACAATATCTTTAATACTGTCAAACCTTTTTGTTTTCATTGAAATGTGATCGGTATATTGTATGTGAGGATATTGTTGTGCGTGAACACCCAACTCTAACATAGAACTAGATTGGCCATTATTTGCGATATTGAATGTTATTTCTTCATCGTCTACGTCTGATAAAGCGACATTTTTATAATAATTTTTAATAGGATAAAAGTTTGTTTTATCAAACAGGTGTTTCATTAATTTTTTGTTTGCTTCAAACCAAACAACATTTTTAATGTTTGCATTAACATAAGCTTCCGTCTCTTCACCTAAGTGTGCCCCTACATGGATCACTCCTTTAAATGGTGCTCCATTTACCATTACACATTTTTCCATTGGTATATACATTATATTTCCTTACCTTTGTTGTTTTCACATGAACTACCCACCCACGACAGCTTAGCTGTCGTGGGGTAGATTTCGGAGGTCATAGACTTGCCTAATAATGGTAACGCCTTATTCTGTTTTTGTTTAACACCCGACTCAGTTCCTGAGTCGGACAGCATTTTTAAATCTTGGTTTTTAATATTTATGTTTGTATCAAAATCTCTGTCATGTACAGTATTACAACTTTTCCAGGTCCACGATGCGTTTCGTTTGGTGTAATTTAATAAAATATATTCTTTGAAGTTGCTCACACATAAAGTTTAGAATAAAAAAACAAATTTGTAAACACATATTAAAATTGATTTGATATGATGTAAGCCTTGCTGGTATTCGTTTAGGCCACAAACCTTTATAGGAAAAGGCTAGCAGCCTCTCAGTGCTCTTCTAAAAACATTCTTGGGGCTCTATGCATTTCATTATTACGTGGCGGGAGAATGTTTATATCATTTTTTTACTAATAGGTCGGGACCTAGTTAGCTACCGCCAGGATCATTTTGGTTATTACTATCGTTTTCTTCTTCTTGTCCAGCTTCAGCCAGAATTGTCAATGAACTTCCTATCGTACTAATCAACGAACGATAGCTACCCCAGGCATCTATAGGAGTAAATTTAACACTAGTAGAAAAATCACCTTGAGTAAATTTATGCCCAACTCCAGTTATTGCGTACATATTATCAACCGTTGTTCCCGTTTGGAAATCTAGAAAATAACTTTGCATATAATTTAATAATGGATTTCCTACACATTCCATATTCATAACGGTAGGGATTACATTCATTGGTAACCCACCAACATTTTCTCCGTTAGGAGTGGTACCTTCCTCACGACGGAAACTTCTAAGCAAATTTACTGTAGCTAAACTAGAATTTTGCATTGAATTCATTTGTGCGCTCTTTATAGTAGTTCCACCAGCACCAAATATAACATAAGGTGAATTGAGCATGATAAACTCTTTTAATTTTTTAGGTCCGCCTTTTATTCTATAAATTGTACTACTGCCCTCTGTTGCGACTCCTGTGCTTGCTAAATCTTCAGACACATTGGCTGACGGAATTTTTTCAATTAGTCCTATACCCTCAGCTGACGCAATAGCTGAAGCGGCTATTTCTTCTCTGGCTCTAGTAACTGATGCATTTCCAGATTGAGCTGCTTGGTTAGTTGCAATTCCGCCTATAGATCTAACTTGGTCACGACGTGCTGCCAACAACATTCTTCCAATTGGTTCATAGGCTGTTGATGCTTTATCAAAAATGTGTAATCGCAAGATAGACTGGGAACTAACACTGTCATCATCATCTGCTTCGTTTACACCAGTTTTTCCTGGTAAAGTTTCAATATAAATTCCTAATTGCGGCGGCCTGAAAGTTCCATCTGGTGTATAATCACGTAATATTGCTTCCATTCTTTGTTGATATACAGCCGGGTCGTTTTTTGGCACGGTCGGGCCTCGAACACGACCTTCTGGGTCTGTATATTTAGTTCTAAACAACTCGCCAGACTCATCCCAAAGTCCGTAAGAGGAAGCAGCAGGGTCATCTAGCAATATATCTCCAATGAAATTCATGAATTGTTTTAGAGACATAACTGAGCTACGTGATATGTGTTCTAGCCTATAACGTGCTAGTTCATCAGCAAAGTATTGCATATCAACAACAAAATTTGCAATATTTAGTCTTGACGCCTTTCCGGCATACTCATTGAATGGATAAAAGAACATTTGTACTTCGTCATAATGTTTAGTATTTGCTAAAGGCTGACCAACAAACAATAACAACAATCTTGCTAATGACGTAGGCCCGATATTTGCAACTGAACCCACAGAAAATGCGTGATTTCGAAATGCTTGTCGGGCTGTTTGTTCTTCTTGTCCTCTACTGTGGTCATCTATATGTCTATGCCCAGAATCAACAATATTATTTGGAAGAAAAGGGTCTATGTTGGTTTGCAACACTTCAATTTTACGTCTAATGCTTTCCTGAATTGACCGCCGCAAATTAGCAAAATTAGTTATTTGCCCATTGGAATCTGTTGTATTCCCCTGTCTTCTAGCTGCACTATTCGAAGATTCATTACCAAATAAATCTGTTATTTTTCTAGCTAGTTCACGAGCACTTGGGTTAGAACTGGTACTGTATTGCCGCCTAAAATTTGCTAGTGCGGTTCTTAACTCAGATGTCAAAATTATATTATTTGTAGCATCTTGTGCTGCATTAAGAATTTGGTGCCCACGGACCTCTTGCATAGTTGTGGTAGAGGAGTTTGGAAAAACACGCTGTCTAAGTTCAGCTATTTCTCTTTGTAGTTCTTCAATATCGTTTAGGCTTTGTGTAAAGCCAGCTCCCTCTGAAGACATGAGTTCTGTATCAAACTCTGTTACCCCTCTCATAGCAATCTCTAATTTAATATTAACTTCTCCAGATGGTTCAAAAGTAAATGAAGAGTTTGTAACCATGTATTTTTCTTTAACTCTCAACCCGTCAATTAAATCACCATATGGATTATCAGAATTATTTACAGCACCGTCGGGATGTGACCAGCCATATTCAATAGTAATTTCATTAGTTCCGTAAAGATCAGCTCTAATAAATTCTGATACTTCTGCTAATCTTGACCTATCATGCAGTTTGAAAGAAAGACTTCCATTTTTATAACTTAAGAAACCACGTGAGGGCTGAATGTTAATTTCTAAATCTTGTAATGTCAACAACGGTCTGAACTTATCAAGTACTTCATTTGATCTCGCTGATTCGGGCACATTTTCCATATTTACTAAAGTTTGCGGACTAGTAAAAATTTCCATACCAGTTACCGAATATATTTCTGGTATTGGACTGTCTTCTGTTCCTGCTCTAGAAGAAATATTACTACCAGCAGTAGTATCAGCTTCAGCCATAAATTCAGTAACTGAGTGTTTCCCAGGTGATTCTGCGCCTAATAAAAATTTGTTGAGAGAAAGATTTTGAAGCTGACGACCAATAGCAGAAACTGGCGGTCGAGGGAAAAATAATTCTACATTAACATATGGCACGGCTCGCATAAGCTCTACATTTGGAATGCCATTTAAAAATATAGTAGAAGCTGCTGTATTCTGTGATTCTATGGTAACTCGTGGCGAGTTTGAAACGTATATAGATAACCCAGGAAACTCTTTTGTTGGCCTAGAAGGAATTTGATTTATTGAAAAATTTGTGTCAGCGCCTGGAGCACCATGCCCTAACATTTGTCTAACCCCAATATCTGTAATTGGGGTTTCGTCATCAGCGTTTCCATATTCAGCATTCAAAAAATCATTGACATTATATTGCCCTCTTTGATGAACTACAAAATTATTATCTTTTTCATAATGTAAATGCAATAACCTGCCAAAACTCGCCTTAGCAACTTCTAATTCTTGACTTGTTAAGTTTTCAAACACTGAAGAAAATCTTGTTAAAAACTCGTGAGTAGTGTATGCCCCATCAGCAGTGTCTATCAACATATTGATCAATGTAGCTTCTGCTTCTGTTGGAGCAGATACCTCTATATTTTCATTTCTCCCACCGCTGCCGAGACTTGGATCTGTATTAATATCTCTAAGCGCAGCCATTTCTGCTGATTCTTTAACGCTATGAATGCCAAAATATTTTGATAATATTCTAGTAGCTTGAACTAATTTTCTTTGTCTAACTGACATATTCTAAGGTAAATATTGTTATGCTTTATTTTAGCCGACAAATCGCAGAATGTCGTCAAGGTTGGGAATAAGAATTCTTGTTCCTGGAGGAACTTGCATGGTCCAACCAATATTTGAGGCTCCGCTAATCACCCAAAATAAACGACCATCGCCATAAATTCTTCCAGCCAAAACGTCAATCCGCTCTCCTTCATCTAAAATCATTTCTTGGGTAGGAATATTACCGTTTTCAATATTTTGTCTTATTGCGGTTATAGCAAAAGATGTACCATATTGTTTTCCAAGTCTTAGCACTTTAGTTCTTGTGTATCTAGAAACTACCATTTTTTACCATTCAAATATTTCCAGCTTGACTATTATTACTCGTAGTAGAAGCATTTTCGTTTGAAGATTCTTCTGCACGCCTAATTTTCATTTCTTGTAGTATAGCACCAACATTATAAATTGGGGAAATCATATTTCCATTTACGTCGATTCCAGGATTCAAATCATGAACAGGAGCAAACTCTAATTCTACCGTACACCACTTTGGAGCCTTTGAATTTTGATCTTCAGTTTCCCAAATAGCCCCCTCCCAGTTAAATCTAATTGATTTAATAAATCCTGCCAAGCCTTGTCCTTTTGTGGATTCAAAAGATTTAAATATTGGGTTACCGCCGCCGTCGCCTTGTGCGGAACTTGTTCGTGTACTAGCTCCTCCAATATCGTCAGGAGAGAAAAACTGTGATATTTTTCTCCACGGCTCGTCATCTGGCGTTCCAGAAGATTGTGTCGTCGGACTTACATTTGCAGCCGCCGCAGCTTCAACAACTGGTTTGTTAATATCAAATCTAATACTTTGATAATTTTGTGTGTTTTGTTGTGGACGAAAATCAATTTCATATATAGTTCCAGCTGCTTCGCCAGCTAGTCCAGGAGTAAAAGTAATTCTATAAGCACTATCTGATATCTTTGAGGTTACTGTTGCAATAGAATTTACTTGGATTTGTGGTGGAGTTGGTAAGTTACCATGAGCATGATTTCGCCTTTGGGCACGTATGGCAGCTGTTTCGGCATGTTGACGTTGTGTGCGTTGTTGCCGTGTTTCTCCCGCATGAGGGTCTGTTGTTCTCCTAATCGCCTTATTCTCACCAACATTACCAATTGTTTGTATTGCTTCTGTTATTTTAAATTGTTCTCCAATATTAAAAGAAGGAAGATTATTTTCAGTAGAAATACCAAGTTGTCTATCTCTGATATTTTTGTATTCATTCAGGAAGGCATCTTGTGTTTGTCTATCTGACAATGCTACTCCATCAGTGACATCAAAATCTCTGCTTCCTAAACCAAATAACCTTGCTAGGTCAAATTCATTGAAATTCGATTTAATTAAATCTCCAACTCTAAGTCTGATCATTGGAGAAGACGAAGGGAGTTGTGAAAATGGTTGTATAAACTTCTTTCCATTATGAGAAAGTGCTCTACCGAGGGTATATTGTGGATATAACATCATCAAAATTTTATTAAGTTTATACCACATAACATCAAATCCTGCTTGATTTGTAGCTACTGTTTTAAAACTTAGGCTTATGGCTCTATTAGTATTTTTATATGTGTATATTTTACCAATTCTTCCATAACCTTCACTCTCATTGTAATCAGCAGAATGCGAGTCAGATATATTGTCTATAAATGCGTGAAATGAAATAATTTCATTTGTCCTAAGATCATGAAAATAGAAAGGCATATAATATGAGTCTAATCGTTCTTCAGTTTTTTTAACAAAATCAGCAGATAGTCTTTTGTTGTCTGTTTTGACAAAATTTCTTCTACTGCTTAAAATATTATATTTATTAGTATTTCCAAAGCCTGACTCTGCGCTCATAATACTGCTGTTTATCATATAAAGAGCAGGTAAAGTATTCGCATTCCATGCCATAGTATTTTTATAATCTGCGGCAAGAATATCAGATAGTCTATTTTTTTTAATTAGAGCTGATGGATTCGGAACTATAGAAGTTTGGTTTGTTTCACTCCCCAGTTTGTTTTCTGATATAAAATCTACTGTGTTATCTATCGTGCTGTCATAAGAACTATTGTATTCTGTGGATAAAACTAAATCTCCTATATTGGCCATAACATTCATAAATTTTAAGAATCTTGATTCTTTAATAAGTCTAATTGACGCAGAAATTGTTGTTGGGTCACTTGCTGGTCCTGTAATCGGTTGGTAATCAGCAGGACCATTAGATAGAACGGTTCCAATATCCCCATGTATTCTTGGACCAATGCTTAAAATAGAGGACAGCGGATCCGCAATTGAACGTACCAGAAGCCGTAAAATCCCATTATAATAACCAGGGGATTCTACAATTTTTGTTGGTGCTGAGCCAAGTTTGACTCCGCTGGTAATATTTGAGCCGAAAAATACCTCAAGACCAGCCCGCACTGCATCATCGTATTTATTTTGAGTTGCTACTAATAGATTTTCATTTAGACCGAGTAAAGCTAAACCAAAATTTGGATCAGATTCATCTTCCTTTGGAAGGTTACTACCCAACCTTTTTCTTCTTACTTCTAAATCTGTTGGGCCATCTGGCCAAGGACTAATATTGTTTCCTCTTGGGCTAAATTTACTTAAACTTTTTGCTAAATTTAGAAATATAACAGAAAATGTTTTTACTAATAAAGTTCCAACTATTATACTTGATGTAGCACTAGAGATAGCTGAAAAAGGAACAAAAGGGTTGTTTACGCTTCCAAAAGAAGCTTTAGCGCCTGATTTGAGTCCAAATCTCTCCCCAGGGTTTGAGAAATCATTACTTTTATTTAACATTTCCTCAGCACTAAAACGGTTTGCATTAACTCGAAAGCCTAAGCGAGCGGTACCAGGAGCTGTTTGGGTTATTGCTCTAGTCGCTAACTCCTGTCTAACATTGTCTAGGTCTTCTGGAATATAGTGTTCACCAGAGGCTTCTAATAAAATTTGATACCCTATGTTACGAAGTTTTTTAATTGAAATAGTAGGGTCCTTCTCAGCTATTCCAAAAAGTCTTTTGGGGGAATGTCCGCCAAGGCGGGATTGCAAGACATGTTCCCTAGTTCCAGCTTCATCTTCAGTAAGTTGCCCGTCAACACCTGGGACATAAAGGTCATCTGGACTTTGTAGAGAATTTTCTTTGATTGTGTCAGAAATTTGCCCAGAAAACAATTCAGGATTCTCGTTAAGTCCTGCTAGGAGATTTGAAGCTTGAATTTGCGTCTCAATATCTATATCCCCTGCGTTTCCAGGAATAACATCTTTTTGAAAATATCCAGCTACTCCAACTTTTTCAAAACTTGCTTGTATTTCAGTGGTTTGTTTTTGTAAATGAGCATTACTACTAGGGTCGTTATTTACGAACACACCAAGGTTAGGACCATCCTGTATGGCAGCGACGCTGCTATTGGTTTTATCAGGAATCATTTGTTGAAAATATTCACCAATTTTTACCTTGGTTCCAGTAGAAAAATCGTCTTCTCTAACATGAACAAGCGGGTCGTCACCACGACGTGCCCTGTCCCCGTTTTCTAGAATTATTTTCTCTGGTATGTCGTCTCTGTCGGTCATATTATATCTAATTATTCACTTGACAATTTTTGTATTGGCTCTAATAGATTCTTTTCAAATCGCTCAGTTATTTCCTGTAGTGCTTTTAAAATTACAACTCGTTCGTCTTCAGGAAGTTTTTCCAAAAGTTCTTTGTAATAAGGATCGTTAATACACTGCTCAAATATTTTTTCCATCGTCTTTCAACCTAACTATGGGGTATGTTTAGTTGCTATGTTGTTGCCATCTCTATTGATCAGCACATCTTCAAGCTCTTTAGCGTCAATATTTATTGTAAAGTTTACATTCAAGTTAACTGGTTCTTGTGCAATGTGTAGGTTTCCAGTAGAAGTTAAACCAAGTTTGTGATTTAGCTCGGTAAGTTTTGTAACAATATTAAATCCAGAGGCGCTAGAAAGAACTCTACTAATTCCAGCCATTCTTTCTGTTAGAGCAGTAACGCCAGTAGAGACACGTTCAATCATAGCACTATCAAGATTACCAGCCGCAGATTGAATGTGCCCTCCTATTTCTTCAGTAGCAGCCAATATATCTTTCAGTCTATTAGCGTTTGATAGTGCCCTAGGAGGAACTGCTGTCCTTCCTAGCTCGTCTATTGCATTTAACCAGTGAATCCCTTTTCCGGCACCAGAATTCCAGTTCCTCATAAACAAATGTGCAAAAAACGTATTAACGCCTTTCATGTCGTTTCCACCACCAGATAACCTATTAATAATACCACTTTTCAATAGTTCTCCTAGAGAACCAACAGCCTCTAATACGCCCTTTATTCTTGTTGCATTTGTGGAAGCCTGTCTTGGAATTACTACTGTACCCAAAGATTTAATTGAAGATATTATTGTGGCTCCACCAGAATCTGAAAATAATGCTTGTAATATAGCCTGGACGCCATCAAGACGGGCTTCAAACAACTCTTTACCGCCGGATATATCAGAACCACCTGCGCCAAGGGTGTTTACAGCGTCGGTAAGAATGTTGATCAACCCAAAAGTATCTGAAACAACTGGTATAATCGTCTTAAGCCTACTTATTTCTCCAGGTCTTAACCCTTTTGCCATGGCTAAAATACTGTTAATAACTCTAGGTATTTCTGTTTTTAGAGAAGAGAAAATTCCCAAAGAATAATTCTTAAGCATATCCCCAACGGCAGAAATAGCCGCAGGACCTGCTTTAGACATGTCTTTAATATTGTCAAATGACATAGACGAAGATAAACTTTTTACAACTTCTACGATTTGTTCGAAAAGAGAACTTGTTAGTTTGATTTGTTCTATTTTGTCTGTTGGAATACTATTTGCTATTCCTGCAAAACTAGACATAAACTCACTCATAACAGGCATAAAATCTTTAATTATGTTCAAAGTGCTAGTCATATATTGGCGTAAAAAGTTTAAAAAGTCAGCTGCCGGGTCATTTGCAACTTCATAATTTCGCCCGCCGCCGAACAACTCAGACATGTTATTTGCTCCATTTGCGAGTGCTTTTGAAAAAGATGAAGCACCAAGTGCAATGCCAGCCACACCGGCATTTGCCCCACTTGGGACTAAGGCTTGTAGCAAAGACCCAATCCCTGTTAAAAATGAGGAGAATGCTTGAACTTTTCCGGTATCCACGTTTGGCATTCCTTCTAATAGTTTTAAGAACCCTAAAGTTTGTGGAACTAGGTAAGTTAAAGCGCCGGTCGTCAATTTTAAATAATTTCCTGCTGCCATAAGGATTTCTGGCGTAAGTCCAATTGTAGCTGCCATGTTATCAAATAATTCTGGCGGGGGAACCAAAGCTTTGGCTAAACCACCGATGGCGGCCAATATCGCTGCTACTTTATCTGCTTTACTTAAATCCTCTACACTTACATCTTTGATTGCAGTAACCATTGTTTCTATCAATTGTCTTGATTGCCCTCCAATTGCTTCTACTAATCTAACTACCATTCCAATTGTTTTTGAAGTTTCTCCTTCTGGGTCTCTTCCGAAAGGATTCATTAGTAATCCCAAGAAAGACGGGGTAGACATTTCAATTATGCTGCTTATGTTTCCGGCAAAGTCTCCAATTGCTTTAATGAGATTAACAAACACAGTAGATTTTTGTTCAAATCCTGCGTCAACATGTACATTATTAATAACTCTCATAATAGAAGTCGCATGGAGGGCAGCGGCTGTAGCAACCAACGCTATCATTCCCATGCCAGCAATCATAGCAAGGGCACCGAGCCCGGAGAAGGAAGATGCTAAAAGTCCAACTGCCGCAGCTACCAAGGTAAGCGCAGATGAGGCAAGATAGACAACTAGCATGGTTCCCATGCCGGTCTTAACGGTCTCTGCCATGCTAGGAGTAATACCTCCCATTATTTTAGAAATTAAAACAAGGTTTCCAGCCATTAAAAGGGTTAGAGCAGAAATTAGTGCTACTCCTATTAAAGCTTTCCCAAAAACGCCTGGGCTGACACCGCTAAGCACTTTAGCTGCTAACGACACTCCAACCATGCCGACTATTGTTGCGGCGATTATTGTCAAAGGAAGAAGAGCATCTTGGATTTTGGTTATTCCACTACTAGTTAAAATTTTACTAATAGCAACAATAGAAAAAGCTACCGCAATACCACCTAGGGCTATTGCCCCAGCGATAGCTAATAGTTTTAATCCAAGTTTTACCGCAGCAGCAGCGCCAAAGCCCCTTGTCTCCGTTTCAACTGCTCTAGTTGCGCCCGCTGTAGCACCAACTTCCGCCATTGCCCCTGCGCCTGCTCCAGGTCTACTAACCCTTGAAAGATTATTACCAGCTTGCATGGTAGAGTTTACACCATGTTCTAATACCTTGGCGCCTTTACCTAGAATGCCAGATTTTACAAAACCAACCATGCCTTTTAGAAAGGCTACTCCGAGAGTCATTATAAGTGTTCTAGTAATCGCTCCAATAATTGCGGGCCCAAACAATATTCCAGCAATATAAGGTGCGGCTGCCCACAAGGCAGGTTTAATTTTTTCCCAAGCGATGGCAAACAAATCTAATAAAGCATCTCTAAGTGCTGGCCAAGTATCTTTAATAGCCCTCCAAGCTGGCTCTATAAGTTCTACTATAAATGATAATAATCCACTACCTGCGGAGTTTGCAGCAGACATAACTGCTGATGGATCGCCTATAAAACCTATAATTCCACGTATCGCATCAGCAGCACCAGTCATTCCTACTCTAACCAGTTGTGCAAAAACATTCATTATTGCTTTTGAAAATGTTTTAAAGCCTTCAATCGTTTTTTTCCCCGAGGGAGTTGTTGTGTTGAACCAATCGAAGAAAGTAGATTTAAGTTTTTTGAACAAACTTGACAACGCAATACTAGGGTTTGAAGTTAAATCTTTGAAAAAATCTTTGAAAGTGGTAACAACACCATGTAACATTTTTCTCCATCTTGCTCTGTCAAATAAATCTCCCATGCCTTTTAACATGTCTTTGACGCCAGGAAAATATTTTACAAACATTTGTCCTACACGACGGCCAGCCCTGTATGTCATTCTCATAGCATATCGTAGCTTTATCATTAGGCCCCAAAATTCTTTTGTCCACTTAATACCCCGAAAAAACCCTTGAAGGAAAATATCAAAAAATCCGCCTTTGAGTTCTGGACCTTGTTTAACAAGCCTTTGGATGGAGTTAGAAAGTCGTTCCATAGCTTCAACCTGAGAAAGTTGTTGTTTCTCAGCATTTGCTCCTTGTTTTTGTATTTCTCCGTAAGATAACCCTGCGTTTTTTTGTGAGAACACTAGTGAAGCAGTTTTTTGATCAAGTCCAGTAGTTTGAGCCAACAACGCACGCTCTTGTCGAGTCATGGTTTCAACAGTTCTTCCAGTCGCAAAAAATGCTTTTCTTAATCTATCTATATTAGCAGCAGGATCTTGTTCTTGAACCATTTGTAAAGTATCGAGTTGAACACCAAACGCCTGAGATAGTTGTGACACATTTTCAGCAGCTTTATCAAAATCAGCAAATGCATCTAGAGAACTAGTTAATTTATCTATTTCAATTCCTAGTTTTCTAGCATATACAGAAACCTGTGATAATTGTTTAACGCCTAAATTACCAAAATGTTCGAAATCATTCATCATCGTACCGACATCTTGGGAAATAATGGCTCCGTTCATTCTAAATGCATCACCGAGAGCAAATGCGGTAGAAGTTATATGCCTCCCGACTTCTTGAAATGATGTTCCTGCCCTTGAGGCTTGTTCCGTAACAGCCCGCAGTCCCTCATCTGTAAGATGTAAACCTTTTTGATATGCAAATACTCTTTCACCATTGTCATTCAATTCTCTACTAAAATTATGAAATAACGGGCCCATTTTTTCTGCTATTTCACGCAACGCAGCCATCGTCTCGGCCATGTTTCCCATAGTGCGCCAAATTGAAAGACCAGTTTCAGCGAGTTGACCACCAAAGTGGTCAATCTTTCTCCAAGATTGAATTAAATCTCTACCCTCGTTTTGGGTTAGATCGCCAAAAGTACCTCTAATTTTTTCAAATTCTTCTCTTAGTGCTGTTCCTCCAACGCCAACATTATTCATTAATCCATATAATATCTTAAATGGTAAAGATATTATTGACGCACCAACATTTAAAAACGTACTAGCAAGTCCACCAGCAACACTTGCAAGAGAAGAAATAGCATTTGCAGTTAATTTAAACCCTCCGGCGGAGCCTTCAATTGCAGCAATAATCGGAGCTGCCTTAAGCGCCTTTTTACCAAAACGCTCAATATTTTGACTCATTTTGTCTATATCTTTAGCACTTTGTTTTGCTGCTTTGTTCATTTCTTCAAGGGTTTGTTGTCCAGAATTGAAACTGTTCATATTTTCAGCTGAATTTTTAATAGCAGAATTTATTTTACTAAATCCATTTGACATTGCGCTGAAATCAATTTGTTGAGCAGCTTTAGCAAGATCTCGCATAACATTGAGTTGTGCGCTAAGTCTAGCAGTCTGTTGAGCAATTAAGTCATTTTGTTCTTTTGATGCCATTGTGTGCTAGAATAATTACTAAGGTGGGAAATTTTCGCCGAATATTTTTATAACTATTAACAAATAGTATATGCGCTAATACGGATTATGTAAATTATTGTTAAAAATAACTATAACAAATCTATTTAATCCTACAGAAATAATATTAAGGACCTTTTAAAATGTCAACAAACGATAATGATCTCTCTGAGAGGCTAATAATGGAGGCCCCTATTAGAGTTTCTGGCGAAGAACAACTCAATGAAATTAAGTTATCTTGGGCTGGAAAGATATTTTTTGCAGGAGCAGCTGCTTATATAGCAGGTAAAGGGTTGCAACAAAAAATAAAACTTCCAGTTAAGGTCAGGGGCACGCCTAAACAAATGAAAGCGGTTATTGACGCTATTATGGGTTCAAAAGAGTTTCAACAAGAAATAGGTCGTCCGGGAGCAACTATTGACCAAGTAATTGAAAAACTTCAACTTAGAAATTTGACAAAAGCTCGTTTTAGACAGCTAACTGGCCTGCCATTTCCATTATAAGCCTAGTTCTTGTAATTCTTTAATTGTGGTAGCCGCATCAACATGTTCAATAGCCATGCCGCCGAAATTTCTCCACGGAACTATATATTTTGGCATATCGTCTATTAAAAGAGGAATGTTTCCTCTTTTAAGGACATTTCTGATTTCTTCATGTTTTGTGTGGGTGATAATAATCTTATTTTTTCCTAGATTCAGTTCACGTTTACACCAGTCTATTTTTCCAAGTTTTGAATTTGGTCCCATCGGTCCAGTACATGCAACTGGATTTTTTGGTTGAATATATTCCCACAAATCTTTACCATCTGGTAACCATTCCAATTCGGACCACCAGCGGCGGTTGTTTGACACCAAACTATACATCAAATTACGCACGTGCTTCTTCTCAGTACCCCAGCAAACGTCCTCAAAAATAAATTTAGAGCCTAGATTGCTGGATAAAAGTTCACCCCCCTGTTGCGTTATAGCTTTTTTGGCGGCAGCATAAAGTTTTGGATATTTTGTTTTATAAAAATTTTTATTTTTATCAACTTTTTCGACGAATTCATTCATGGTCTGCAATGCGCCACCCATGTAGTCGCAAAGTGTTCCATCAAGATCACAAAATATTTCGTATTTTTCCATGTGTATAACATAACACAGATTTTTGGAAAATGAACTTGTTTATTTTGTGAGAGTTTGTACCAACTCGGTCCACTTTACTGTTGCTTCGCCCTCGATGGAAGTTTTCCCGCCAGGTCCGAGCCATAAATTTGGGTCTGTATGATCGCTGCTATAATCTCCAGTGGCAGCTTTATTTAGTACGTGTATGAGTTCGTGTACTGCTGGTTGCCCTTTTTCCGCAATAGTTGATAAATAATCTGTGCGGATGACTACCATATCTACTCTTTTAGTTCCAAAAATACCAGAAAGCTCAACAGAATATGCGGCGACATGTTTTAGATTGTCATCCGACCACATCCCGACATCACCGCCAGCCTCGAAATTTTTGTTTGTTTTAAACAAAAAAATAACATGGGGTCTGCTCGCTTTTGTAATTTTTCTATTATGGAAAATTGTTTCAGTTGCTATCATCGCAACAGCACATTTTTCAGCCACGTCTTTTGCTTGCATTATTTTTCCGTCAACGATCCAAGCTTCTGTTTCGTTGGAAATTTTATTTTTGATTGAAGGTAAATCTTTATCGACTATTATGGTTGCAGTTTTTCCCCCAACAACCGCACTAAATTTATAGCCTTTTGGGAAATCAGGTCCACGCAAAATCTTAACTAAGGCCCATGCGCCAATTCCTAAGAATGTTACTACAGTTACTATTAAAATTATAATTCCAATCATTTCTTACCTCATGCGTGTTTGAAGTAAGTATTATTTCAGAATATTACTCGTCTAGTTTTTTATTTGGATTGTTTTTAATATCCATTTCAAGACCTAAAAGTCCATACCCAGCAATATCTGCAAAAGGACTTTCTCCTAAAGCATCTTTGTCAGTTGCAATCCGTTTAAGTTTATCAAAAATTCTTATTACACAAAGCATATCTTGATATTTCTCAGGAGGTATTCCGTCTGGATATAGCATCTTAAGAAACTCTCCTGCATCATTAAATGAGTTTCCGTAAGCCTTGTTTTTAATATCCACTATTTTTCCGATTTGCGTACCAAGTTTTTCGTATTTTGAATTTTCGTCTTGCATGTTTTCTTTCGGGTGTTAAATCAGTATAGCAAGCTAACAAAAAGATTTGAAATACTTTTTTAAACTTCTATTTACCAAGATACATGGTAAAACAATACGAAAAGCTTGGGGAGAAAAAAATTATTCTAAAAGATAAAATGTCGGGGTACGATAAAAAACTTCTTTTAAAGACTTATAGATTACCAAATGGCGTAATAGAAAATTTTTTCATTGACGACGATAAAGATAGTGTCCAAATATTTCCGGTTACAACTGACAACATGGTGCTAACAGTTAGTCAATTCCGCCCTGGTATAGAAAAAACTATTATTGAGCTTCCAGGCGGCGGCCTAGAGAAGGGCGAAGACCCAAAAGAAGCCGCAAGCCGAGAGCTAAAAGAAGAGACAGGTTATACTGGAACCTTGGTGTTTTTAGGAAAATTAAATTACAGCCCATATTCTTCTGGTTGTAAATACCTTTTTGCTGCTAAAGATTGTAAAAAAATTAGCGGACTAGAACTAGACGAAAATGAATTTCTATCTGTTGTGAAATGGCCAATGAGTAAATTTAGAAAAACAATTTCCGGCGGAAAAATTAGAGGAACTGATTGCATTTATATGGGATTAGATGCTTTGGACCTTTTATAAACTATTCTTTTTCTTTCTTATTTTTATCTGTTCCATACGTGTAATCCAAATAAAATAATAAACCAGCAGGTTTTGACATAGGTTGCACGACAATTAGGTCCCTCACTAATTGCGAAGGGAAAATTCGTCTTTTCCGACCTGAACACATATAAAATATTGTTTTCCTTCGGCGATATATTTGAATTGAATCTCTAATGTTTTTAATATTCATATTTCTCCTTTATTTATCCTTTTTGGTTAGTTTTAACAAATATTTGTGTCGTTGGTAACAAAACTAAACTCAAAAAAAATTGGATATGCAGTAGTGTTTAACAAAGTTTTTTGACCCTAGAAAGAAACAACATAACTCTTCTAGATTTTTGTATCTATCAGACCGTTTATATTTTTAATTGATATTACTAAAACCTTCTTAATTTCGAGGGCACATGTGCTCTTGCCTTGCCAGCGATAGCCCTAGCTTCTGGTAAATTATGGTGGGCTCCTTTACTTGGAATATTTGATGCTCCTTCAGCATTTGCCTCTGATGCTTTTTTGATTTCTTTACCAACTCTTTCAATTAACCATTTTCTGTAACTCAATGGCATATTGTAATATGTTTTATAATCCATTCCAAAATAATATCCAAGTAAAAAAAATGGCTCTAAAAAAACCATTTCTCTATAATCAGAACTCAAAGAGAAAAATGAATGGTTTGTTGGAATGCTAACTGTCTCTGTGTGAGGACAACCTGCACAAGAAAAATCAGTTTTCATATCTAGTCCCGGTTTGTGTGTTTCAATGTATTTACGTAAAACATTACTATCTGTTGCTCTCATATTTAAAACAAATTTTCTAATTTGTTCTCTATCAGTAACGCCGTTTATTTTAACAATAGAGTTAAGCAAAACTGATGTAACAACTGTATATTCACCCTCATCAGAATTTTCTAATAATTGATTTATTATCTTTTCTTCTTTCACAGATAAGAATTTAAATAAGATTTCATGTCCAGACTTTGGCAAAACAAACTTAAATAAATTTTCTCCTGGTATCTCTGGAGTTAAATCAAGAAATTTAATTGGAACACTTGCTAAATCAAAATGTAATGTATTTTGTGTCTCGCACTCTGGACATGTTAAAATCGGCTCAAATAGCCTTCCATACCCAGAGATACGAATAGCAACCATTAAAGCATCTTTGTCCCCGATCAGCATATCAGATATATCAATTTCTGGCGCTAACAAACAAGAAGAAATCATTTTCTCAACGGAAATATTTTTCTTCTTGTAGGCAGAATTTAAAAGTATATCTTCCTGTCGTGGTGTCATTGCTTTATATTCAACAGTTTTTTTATTGAAAAAGAAACTATCTTTATTGTAAATTTTTCCACGAGAGGGCAATGGAACATAATCTACTGGTAAATCATTTCCAGTACTACTTGAGGTATGTTTCTTACCTTTCCTCATATTAAATATTATTTAAGAGTGTCTGGCCAGAAAAACTCAGGTCCCATTGGTAATGATATTTCTGCAACGTGGTCACAGCTGTAACACGAAAAATCCACCATCATATCCACACCGGGCTCATGTTTATCTATGTAAGATCTGAGCGACAGACTATCTCTTGCTGGCATAAATTGCACAAATCTATTAATTTGTGAACGATCTTTTACTCCGTCTATTTCTACAATAGAAGATAATAATCTAGTCGTAACAATGTTGTTGTTTTGAATACCCTTTTTGTTTTTAACTTCTAAAGTTTTGAGAATTTTTTCTTCCTCTTCACCAGTCAAAAATCTAAATCCGATATTTCTTTTAGAAACTGGAAGAGAGAAATAAAACAAATTTTCATAAGGGTTTGCAGGTTCTATATTTAAGGTTTTAATACCTAAAGAACGTAAATCAATTTCGAGCTTACTTTGTACGCCGCAAGCTGGACATGTAAAACTTGGAAGATATTCACTTCCATATCCGGAGTCTCGGATTGCAATCATTAGTGCATTTCTGTCTCCGGAAATCATTTGGTTAACATCAACGCTTTTATCAGTCAGGCAGGACTTGATCAACTCTGTGATGACAGTTCCTTTTTTGATATATGCCTTGCTCATCAAAATATCTTCTTCACGTGCGGTCATTGACCTGAACTCAACCCTGTCTTTATTGTGCAAAGCGTGACCAGATGGGTAAATTTTTCCAGCAGATGGCAAAGGAACAGCCTGAATAGGAATATCAAGCCCAAGTTCCTGTTTAGCATATTCTTGAGTGCTAATGGGCATTACTTCGCCATTTTCAGCTGCTTGTTTTGCTGCAAATACAGAATTTCTATATTCTCTTTGCTCTTCTTCAGTCATTTGATTTTGTTCACTCATATTTTACCTTTGCTGTATCTTGTATGTAAAAAATATATATGTCTTACTAAAAATTTTAAACCACTTTATTTGCGCACATACAGAGATTCACCTTCAGGTCCTCCGTTGTCTATGGTAAGTTTTCTTTCGAATCCAACACTTGACAAAAAATTATCTAGGTCTTCAAGAGTATTGGGATGTTGTTGTGTCTTAAATCTGACATTTGTATAAATTGCTTTAAAAGGAAATCTTCCAAGTAGCGGCCCAAATCCTTCTAATACAGATTTTTCTTCGCCATGTAAATCTAAAACGATTAAATCATAAAAATCTAAATTAATATCAACAATATTCTCACGAACGAGTTGATCAAAAGTTATATTATTTTGGGTAGTAACATTTGATAAATTTGCACAAAAATATTTTGAAAATACTGTTGTTTCTCTTGTATTTTTGTATAAATTAGCAATATTTTCTTGCTTTTGTTCTATCCACAAAGCGTGTGAAAAATTGTTTTTTTCATAAGCTTTGGCATATTTTTCTCCGTTGGTACCAATGTGAATTACTCCAACAAAATTTTCTGTCGAACAAGTCTCAGCGCAATCTTTAAATGGTATAAACATTACTTTTCCTCAATAAATTTAAGTTCCACTGGAACATGAACGGAGGTTGCTTGTATTCCAGAATAGCTTTTATAATCTATTGTTTGTCCAGAAAGATATTTTGTATTTATTTGTTCTGTTGAAAGTTCCCCCGTAAATCTATTATTGTATTGTGTTTGAACAATATTAACAGGAATATTAATTAATCTTGGACCTTCGGTATAACAACACAAATATTGAGGAAAACCATTTTGCTTACTTACAGCGTCTAACATGGATTCAAAAGTATTTGGATTTTTATATCTAATCACAGAAGCAATATTTTTCATAATGTCTGTTTTATATACGTTCCCGTCAACTGACATTGGGTATCCCCAATCACCTTCTTTTCCCGCCCATGCCCAAACTATATTTTTAACAAAATTTGGTACGGAGCTATTTTTGTTGGTGGCATAACAATGTGTTACCCCCTTGTGTAGTCGAAGACTTACAGCAATCATTGACTGATTTTTGTCAAGGAATTCAAATTGTTTATCATCTATGGAAACAGTATTAACGAAAATATCGTCATCAACTAAAAACATAATAAAATTTGCTGTGCTATTTTGTATCGTGTTTGTTAGTTGAGAATAAAAATCTTCTTCTTCCTGCCAAATAAGATTCTTTTTTCCTAAAAAGATTTTTTGTGTTTTTAGGTATCCCTTTTTAAATTCATCGGTAGTTGCCTTCCATAATACTGTTACTTTTGGATCAAGACAAATAAATTTATCATAAAACGAGGCAAGGCACGTATGTGCTTGTGAGGCTCTATTGCAAGAAAACAATATTACTTCTATTTGTTTTTCATTGGTAATAATATCCATATATTTTCCTGTAAGAATTTCAACAACTTGATTTGTTTTTTATTTATTAATATTTTTTTTTCTAAAGTAGTTATAATTCTTTTTTCTAAAACTGATTTTGTTGCTAACTTATACTTTTGTATGGCAGCTATGTAATATTCTGTGTCTTTTATAAGAAGTCTGCATTCTGCTTCTAATAACGCCGCTATTGTTTTGGTTTTTCCAGTACGTATTATATTCAAGTAGATGGTTTTCTTAAAAGAGTTCACGAAGATAACTATCTCAAGATTGTTTTATATGACAAGGCGTAAAACCCATCCATCGTTTTTACGTGGGCGGCCAGCTCACCTCTTAAACAAATGGTTCAATCAAGCTCCCGTTGTCACCCACAAATCCAAATGCACGTAACGTTAAATCAAATTCTTTAGTATTTTGTACTGCTTTTAGCATTAATTTAGCAAGCTCACAAACTTCTCGCTGTGCGTGTGTGCTATACCGCAGGCCAATAAAGTGTGAAAAACTTCTAAAATTAAACTGCATGTCACATAAAATTTGATTGCCATATGGCAAATAAAATCTTGAACTTTCTTTAGCCCTCTTTCGAGCTTCAGACTTTTTCATACCTTTTACTCTAATATAATGTTCGGTAAGCCTTATAAGTGAATTATGATATTTTTCATATGTTTTTTCCATATGTTCTAAATAAATCTGTATTTCATCATCTGGCCAATCATCTGGGATGAATAGCTTATCTTCTTTTAGTTCTTTGTATCTAGCTGATTCAGCATTAATTGAAACGCCAATTCTGTGTTTTAGAAGATGTATATGTGTTGCTATATCGCTCTTAACTAAGAAATGTAATGCGCTCTTTTCGAATGGAGTGTGATGATTATTTTCAGCCAACATTTTTAAAAGAGCAGGAATTCGTGCTTCCTTCTCTGGTGTTAGCTCTCGTGAGGTACTGGTCCAAGCAGAACAAGCGTGCTCTCTATCTCCACCATAAAAACCAATAAGTTCAACTGTATTTTGATGTTCTGATTCATCGTTAAATATTCTTTGAGTGTCCATGTGAACTATGGTAGCACTACAAAAATAAAATGTGTATCAGTATTATTCGTCAAAATGTGGGCCTTTTCATAAGTTTCTAGGTCGCATACACCTAGGCTTTTCGAAAAAAGTTTATCTTTAGTGTTATCAGTGACGCCCCAACAGGTTTGTTCTGTGGGTGAGCAGTTCACTCATCTAATTTCTTAATTCTGTTTATTTCATCTTCTAAAAATGTAATTTTTCTTTGTATTCCTGGCATATCTGGGCTACTGTAGGTTGAAATTTCGACTAACATTATTTTTAAATTTGGGTCTTTCCAAATTCTAGTAACACTTCCTTTAATCTTTCGCACAGAAGCTTCTTTTGGGTTGAGTCTTGATACAGATAAACCATATTCTGCTGCAATTCCAATCTCCTCTGGCGTTTTAAAATCAATTGATACTAAACTGCCAACAGAAATTTCTGTAAGACATTCTTTAATAGATCTTTCCTGTACTTGGTGCCAGGGAAAAAACTTACTCCAAAATGCCATTTCACCTAGTATAATACCAACAAAATTAATTTGATAACATCAAATTTCTTGACTCTCATCTATAACTTTAAGCATAGGAGCTGTTAGTAATGAAGCATTGTCATTTTTTTCAATCCAATTAATGTCTCCGATTGGTTCTACCCGATATACCCTAACGCTTTCTACTGATTCACTATTATTTCTAGCTGTATTGCTATTCATAGCAATTATAAGTTGTTTGCCAGAGTTGGATTTGATATAATCTCCAGAGCCGTATTCTTCAGCAGTAGCGTAATAAAATGGTTGGTTGATGGCTTCTAAATCTACCTCTACCCCTTTCGAATAATCTTTACGATATCTATTCACACCCATTATTGGACCCTCATAAAAAATATCTGATAATCGTGTATTGCGGAAAATTATATTTTCTCTTTCAAAATTTTCTTTAACTAAGCTCGGGTCTATATGTAGTTTATTGAGTTTTTGTAACATTGAAAAGTTATTTTTAGCAGTTGCATAATAAACAAAGTTTAACCATGGGCGTTTAACTTCTTCTTCTTCGCCATCTCCGCTAGACATAAAACTTATAGACCCCCCTGCACGGGAAGAATCAAAGCTACAATCATCATCTTTTGTTTGTGTTTTTGGATTTTCTATATCGTCTAATGGTTTTTTAGAAATATCACTTCTATTTTTGTAATAATATTCCCAAACATTTGAAGCATCTGGAGAAACAGAATCTCTATCTGCTGTCACTCCGTGATTTCCAGCTACTTCAATAGCAACGTCATATAATAATGGTCCATAACCTTTTGTAGCCTCAGATTGAAAAATAATATATGCGCCAAGACACCCAGTCTTTGCTAGTTTCATTTCCACATAACCTTCAACTCCAGAAGAGTTTTCTGTATATTTTACAACAACATTACCCATATACGGTTCTATGGAAACACCAACATCTTCTGGAAGAGAACTTGGATTTCTAGCTGCTTCTACAAAAAACATTTCTCTTAAAGAATGTTTTTTCTTCCTGCGTTTCTTATGTTTTTTAATAAATCCTGGGACTCCGGGATCTCTAGTTGGCTTTCCTTTGGAATCTCTATTGTATAAATTGTCTGGTAGAGAACCGCCTAATTGAAAATATGAAAGTCCACCATTTGAACCAATATATTCTTCTTCAAGCTCTTTACCTTCGGATAGATTACAAGGTAGAAATACAGCAATGTTGTTTTTGACATTTGTTATTGCCTTTATTCTATTAGAATCAACTCCTCGTTTCTCAAGGTGTTTTATAATATCTTTTGGTGTTTCTGTTTCTTCAAAAAATAATTTTTCCAAAGAATGTTTTTTACTTTCAAAGTTATATTCGTAGTCATCTGGTTTGTCAATTACATAAGCTTTAGCATATTTTTTACCAGAAATTTTCTGTTGTGAAAGTCTGTGGTGTCCATCTTGTATATACATGTTCCCGTTTGCAGTTCTAACAATAATCGGGAATTTTGTTTTCGGGACCCATTCACCGCTGTTGTGCTTTTTGATTGTACCTGTAGAAACAAATTTTTGTGTTGCTAATAGTTTTGGGTCATTTAGATTTATAGTTATAACTTTACCAGTTTTGTATAATGGGTCCATTTTTGTTACGGAAACTCCCCACATATCTTCATCCTCAGGCGGGGGATTATAAATATTAAATGGAACTTCTATTTCGTCTTTAGTTTTTTTAGTTCTATAACCCATTTATTCCTACCAGATGTTTATTTTTCTTCGTCATTGCCTGACCATAAAATATCATATTGACCAGACATATCTCCACCAAGAGGGTTACCTCCCGTGCCAGAAATTTTGCCAGAAGACTGCACCGCCCCTGTACCTACACCAATAGCACTAATTTCGTTTATCTTACTAAAATCAGAAATTATTTCTTCCAACTCTTTAATAGATTTTTCTGGCGATGTATGTAAAATAGTTGTACCCCCATTTGCAATAAATTTATTCACAAATTTTAGTCTATCATCAATTAGAATATCATACCTGCTATTAGCAAATTTCTCTTTGTTTTGCGTGCAATAAAAGTTATTGTACATCCCTTTAAAGTTTTTATCAGCCCACTCATGTTTTTCCTTTTCGCAGGTTGGATTAGAGTCTATTGGGGCAGTTAAAATATTAGGTAGCTTTCCAGTAAAATTTTTAGCAGCATTGAGCATATTTTTAGCTCCTGGTAAAACCTCTAACCCTATAAAAAATCCTGGCTGCGAAGCAAAAGAATAAGTAAGCCCTCTGTATTTATTCCAAGCTTTTTTAAGCTTTGCCATTACTGGATCTTTTTGTTGACCTCTAAATTTTTCTCTTAGTTCATCTGTCGGCAAACCCTGTAAATCAGGAACTTGTGAAAACAATTCATCAAGTTCTTTTTTAGAATTTTCTACTATCTTATTATGTACAAGTCCACCATGAAAATCTGCTAATACTCCATCCATATCAAAATAAACTGTTATTTCTGGTTTTTCTAAAGAACTAAGTTCGTTTTCTACTAATAGTTTAATTAAGTTTTTAATTTTGTGTGTCATCCGTACTCGTGCTTTGTTTGAAGTTTTATTTGTATTTCTTTAAACTTATTTATATCTATGAACCTAATATCGTATCGGCTATCTAATTTATAATCAAATACTGATTTAATTATTGGTATAGAGGAATGCATTCCAGCGGTAAGTAAGTTTGTAGGAATTTCTTTTCCAGTTTTTGGTGTGCCGCCGTTTTTAAGTATTATTTGTGCTTCCCTGGGAAAACTTTCAAGTGGCGTCTCTACGGCCACTAGAAGCCTAGATTTAGTAGGAATTACTAAACGGGAGGAACTTATAACCCACTCACCTTCAGACTTATAAGTATGTATTCCTTTTAGAACCGAGTATTTTATCAAATTTTGAAATGTTCTTGGATTAATAGAGGAGATGTCTTCTGCCGTTGTGTTTTTTAAAATTTCTTCCCAAAAATACTTCGTTAAATCTTCTAGAGAGTTTATTTCGACTTCTCCATTTTCATATCTTTTATTTATATCATAAGATGACACATAACCATCACGCATAAGTGACCCAAGATGTCTAACGCCATCATCATTTGAAGTAAGAGCACTCCTATATATTTCTCTAAAAATATTGTCTATTATTTTTCTATTTCCTTTGACGCCTTGGTCAGCGTTGAAAATTCTACGCAGCATAGCCATATTTTTATTAGTTAGCTGCTCGATATTATCATATTCAACACGTCTAAGATTTCCTTCATTCACCGATAAAGTATTTTTAGCGTTCATTACTACAACTGCGTTTCTAAATCCAATACCGAGCCAGTGCATCAAAATTCTATTATTATCTGAGATACCAGATATCCCTTCAAGCACACCTGCGGACAAATCTTTAAGATTCTTATCTGCGGTTGGGGAAACAGAGGTAATCAGCCAAAATACATTAGGATTTCCAGAAGTAGAACGTACCTCGTGTAAAACATCTTTTGTATAAATGTCAATTATAAATTTTAATTGTCTGGAAATCATAAAAGTTTTTCATGATACTTTTCACGATACTTTTCAAATTTTTCCATTGAGATAAAGTTAACTTGATATCGACTGGATAAATTATACTTATTAGTAAGCTCTATTAGCCTGAGCGCACGTTTTTCGGTTTGTAATTTTGGTGGATCTGGCCAGGCACCTTGTTTAGGAACTTGTGTGTATTCTTGTCGTGCTTGGTTAGAAATGGACTTTGGGTCAACGTCAAGAGCGATAAATATAGTACTTCCATTTGGGATTTCCATAGTATCCCCCTTTATCATCCACTCACCTTCAGATTTATAAATTTCTCCTATGCGCTTTAGTGCCATGACAATTAAGTTTTCCCACACACTAGTTGGGAAATCCTTAGCTTCTTCTACAAGCCATTTTCCTTTATTCTCGGCAATTTTAATAGTTGTTTTTTGTACCCAAGCTGCTAATTCTTTTATAGAATTTATATTTGGTTTTTCGTCTTTGTAGGCAGACCCGTATAAAGTGGCTGCCAACGTTCCATACTCAATATAATACAAAATAGTGGCAACAGATTTACTAGGTGGTTTTGATTGTTTGCCAGCCCACTGGACATAACCCATTACAGTTTGCATTAAACCAAACCAATCATAATCTCGTTCTGGCGAGCGATCAAACAATCTAAAAAGTGTTGTCATGTTTTTTGAAACAAGATAATGTGGGTTATCGTACATTATTCTGCTAACATTATTCAGTTTTAAGAATTTCTTAGCCGGGATGACTATAACAGCATTTCTAGCGATACCTAGCCACTGAGTTACAATTTCTTTCGTTCCAGATATACCTTTAACTCCTTTTAGTTTTCCAGTAGAGATCTGTTCTAAGAATTTTTCTGAGTGTTCATCTATAGAAGTCACCATCCAAAAAACAGTTGGAATGTCTTTTTGTGTGTAGGATACCTCAATTAGAACTTTTTCTAATTCAGAATTTATTAATTTTTGTAAAACTTTCATTTTACTCAATCATTGTCCATTTGTTGTTTAAAAATATCCATAATCTACCAATACTACATTTCCGTTTGAGGTTATTCCCCAGTGGTCGAGCCTGTCAATGTCGGCGACACCTAATTTTGTTAAGTCGTATATCCCTTTTAAAAGTTGCATGTCAAACTTATTTAAATCTTCAACTTCTATTTTTTTATTCGTTCCAACATAAATCTCATCTTCGAACCATAAATTCCTATGGTTGATTGTTTCTTTGATGGCATCGCTAAGATTATTAGTATGTTCTATTTTAGGAATAAAATCATCTATAATTTGTGTGTCGATAGTTAGTTTTGAATATGCTTGTTTGTTGTCTATAAACACCTGAACCGCCTCAGAAATTATCCAAAAGTAATTGTCTGCAAAATCATATATTTTTGCTAAATATTTCTTGGGAATAGTGCTGTTTGTATATACAGATACTTCTTGTTTATTTTGTAACCAACGACTCGGAATCTGCACTTTCAGTACTTTACCTGAACCGAGAGCGAAGACTCTTCTTGTACTGCCAGAGCCTAATTCAATTAAATGTTTTTCAGCGTATTCATTTATCTCTTTTATAGTTTTAAGACTTTTCAGAACTTTAAAACTAAAGCCTCTATAACTCTCTAAAAGTATATTGTTGACCTCTTCATTTATTATATCAAGTATATTCATTTTATAAATCCCAATAATCTCCACTTGATTCAAAATCATTTATTTCGTAGACTGCCAATATAGTCCTATCAGAAGAGGTAAACTCATTATGACCATATCTTAAAAGATCACCAAAACCAGCTTTTGTTGTTTCAAGTACTTTGGTAAATAATTCTAAATCAAGAGACGTAAATTCATTAGTTTTGATATAATCTCTTTTTTTTCCTTTTGTTTAAGAAGTTTCATACTAAACCCTAAAACTTTCGGACAGATTTTTTAACTATATTTTCAATATATGTTATTAGCGAATAATTCACGCTTATAACTATTCTTTACGAACGTAATAAACACTGGTTTGTAGTACAAATCTTATGTGTTGGATTTCTGTATTTGTGTAACAACCCCAATAAATCTACACTGGACGCAGCATACCCAATATAAGTGGCATTCTGTATAAACGACGTGGTAACGCCAACGATTTCCCCACGGTCATTGAATAATGGTCCTCCAGATGCACCATGAGTTACGTTTGCTTGGTGAACCACCTCAGAGTGTCCGTTTGCAAGTCTTCTAATTGAGGAAACTATTCCTTGTGTAAATAACCAGAGTTCTCCTGCTGGCATCCCAATCTCATATACACGAGAACCAACTGTCGGTAGCGTGTCTGAAACTCTAAAAAAATGTTCTGAAGAACGTTCAGTACTAATAAGTTCAATTAGAGCAATATCTCTACCTGTGTCAAACTGAACAACTTTTGTTTGGTGAATTGTAACTGCCAGAGTTTCAGCGCCACTTTCTATAGAATCATTATATTCCTGATGATTTACAATAAGAATTTCTCTTCCTAATTCTGAAACACTTTCTACTGGCACGCTTTCTGCTGGCATTTCTATGCTTATGCCTGGAGCAACTTGCACTATATGTGTAGTAGGCGGAACTACACAATGATTTGCAGTAGCTAAAATTCTCGGACTAATATAAAATGCAGTGCAAATCGGACTAAATAAACCAGAAGGCCCTTGCATTACAATTGCAGCAGTTGAATTTAGTGTGTCATTAATCATTACTGAAGAGTCAGTAAGGTGTCCACTATAAGCTGGACCTTGTACTTGACAACCAAACAAAGCAAAAACAACAAGTGCTATAATTTTATTGTTGCTGCGCATTTGCTATCCCAGAGTTCCAATTTGTGCTAAGTTATCTAAACTTCTACTAGTTTCTAGTATCCTTATCAGAGTTTGAATATAACTAATCGGCTTCGCTTCACCCACTACTGTTCCAGATCTATTGCTACTCCACCCAGCAGAATGAATTCCAACAATACGTCCTCTAAAATCCATAATAGGTGAACCAGAAGACCCTGGGCCAGTTCTCACCTGGTGTAAAATATCTATACTGTTGTTTCCTCTAATTTGAATTCTTGAGATAATACCATTTGTCAAAACCCAAATTTGTCCCACAGGCATTCCTATTGAATATGCTTCTTCGCCTGGCCTAAGAGGTTCTCTCTCAAGATTCCTCATGACCAGCCAATTCGGAGAAGGAGTTTGTCTATCTTTCAACTCTAATAAAGCAACATCGTGGTTATTTTCAGTATCTATTTCTACGACTGTAGCTGTCATATATTCAGGGTTGTTATGCTCTGTTGCGTTTGCAACCCTAGACCAATCATCATATTGATGGAAAGTCACAAATTGAATTTCATCCCCAACCGGGGAAGTTGTTCCAGGGAGACTAAGAGAAACCCCAGGTGCAACCTCAACAGTTTCTTCATGTACAACACAATGTGCGGCTGTGACTAATAGTTTTGGGCTAACAAAAGAAGCGGTACAATACGGTCCACGCATTCCACCATTACCCACCTCAACCATGGCCACTACTGAATTATAGATGTCATCTAAGTGATCCGTGTTGCCTGGGATGTGCAGAGGTGGCATCGCCCCTCCGCAACTTACTATCAACGACGCAGTTATAGCAATTACAAATATCCAAATATTTTTAAAATTCATCCCAAATAACCTTCTATTTTCAATATGCGCACAAGTCGTACACATATTTTAACTATAGAGGCAATTTGTTAAAAGAGTATAAAATTTTATACAATTGATAAAATAAATTATTTTGTCTTATTTATCCACATTTACTATATCCGCAGGACAGGCAAGTCGTACAACCTTCTTGATACACTAAAGACGTTTGTCCACATTCAGAACATATTTTTTTATTTATTTTTGTTCCATCTTTGATATAGCGTTTCAAAACTCTTTGTAGCCCTTTAGACAATGAAAACATGTCATTGTCTTTGCTCGCACCTTTTTCTAATTGTTCACAAACGTATTGCACCGGAACACCGTGACGCAAAGCCAAAGAAATAGTTCTAGTAAAGGCGCTTTCAGTTGTGTTCTCAAAAACAGTTGCAAGATCTTTAATCACCAACTCATTTTCTCCGGTTCCAGTATATAGGTTGTAGGTTCCATTTTTTTTGATTATACCAGTTTTTCTATTTTTAGGCAAGGAAACATGCTCTGAACGTCCTGCGAAAACTTCATATGGTCGGTCATCCAACAATCCAATGAAAAACTCCCATTTTTCGCCCTTTACTTGCATATGAAATATTTCACAATCAAGAATTTCTGGCCTCTTTATTGCATTATTATCGGTGAAAACATTTTCTTTTTTGGTAGAATCTGATTTTGTTTCCAACACTGCCGTTCTTGTTCCTTCACGATATGTTGTAATTCCTTTAATGTTGTTTTTCCAAGCAGTGAGATATATGTCTTTAAACTCTTCATAAGGGTAATCATTTGGAACATTTACCGTTTTACTCACAGACATATTTGTATATTCTGCTGCGATTTTTAAAACATTTATATGTTCTTCAACTGATAAATTTTGTGCAGTTGCATATACTTCTTGATTTTCAAGTTCTTGTTCTGTCTTTCCTAGAACATTTTTCAAAAACTTAAAACCGTAGTCTTCTAAAAATGTTTCTACAACCAATCCTCTATTTTTGTCAATCTCATAGTTTTTATCTTTATATGTTCCTTTAAGGATTTGTTCTTGTCCACGAGATGAAAAGCTCATATGTTCTGTTTCAAACCATTCGGACTTTGAAATATCTGGAAATTTGAATCCGCCTTCAATTAAATCTCTTCTTCTGCCTTCGGGTACAATAGACCATCGAAAAAATCCTTTTCCGAAAACGGGCTCAATCCCACCAGAAACATTCCTAGCAAAAATTCCTGTGTTTCCTGTTGGGGCATTCATAGATTGATGAGAATTTCTCATTTCCCCTATAGCTTCGATTTCTTTTTTAATATTTTCAGAAATATCAAGATTTTCCCACCAATATGACGAAAAATATTTCTCTTTATCAAATAACTTATATGAGCCTTTTTCTTTTCCTAATAGTGCCGAGGCCATAAGTTCCGTTTCGGCTTTTAATTTGAAAATTTCACGTGTAAGCTCCATAGATTTTTTAGAACCATATTTGGTTCCCAACATGATATGAATGGAACCAAGCCCCATTACACCAACGCCAATTCGTCTCTTTTCAAGAACAGCTTTTTTATATTCAGGTAGTGGCATTTCAGAAATATCATTTATATTATCTAAAAATCTAATAGCCGTAGCTACAGTTTCAGAAAAATCTGCAAAATCAAAATATGGGACATTTTTCTCATCAAGTTTGATAAACATTGCTAGATTAACTGAACCAAGATTACATGCTCCAGTAGACATGACGACTTCACCACAAGGGTTTGTCGTCATAATTTTTTCATACCAATATCCAGGATTGAGTTTGTTTGCTAAGTCTAAAAATAGTACCCCAGGCTCAGCCCTCTCATAGGTAGACTTCATTATCAAATCCCAGATTGATCTGGCTTTTACTGTATCATAAACTATTACTGGATTCCCTTTTTGTTCCCAGTCATAGATATCTCCAAACCACTCAGTGTTATATTCTGGGACCTCAGTATTAGGATATTTCAATTCCCAATTTTTGTCTTCTATAACAGCAGACATAAACCCTTCGGTAATTCCAACCGACATATTAAATTTTTCGAGTCTGCCTTCAGTATGTTTTGCAACTATAAAATCTAAAATTTCTGGATGCCAAACATTTAGAACGAGCATTTGGGCGCCCTTCCTAATTTTGTTTTTTTCGTCTGGCCTTCTGCTTCCCAGAATTTTTGTTGAGCCCTGTGTTATTACCTCAGAGGATTTGTCCCACAACTCCATGAATTTAAGTACCCCTGGGGTACGTGAGCCAATCCCTTTTACATATGAACCAGCGGGTCTAATCCAAGATGCATTTATACCATACCCACCTTCAGATTTGAGGGTTTTGGCTTGTGCCTTAAGCATGTCATAAATGCCGTCAATACTGTCGCAATCTTTCAAATTAATATCAGCAGGGTTATGGACAAAACAATTAAACAAGGTGGTTGCGTTTCTAGAGTCTATTCCTAAGTTGGCTAATATTCTTCCAGCGGGAACAAACCTATCGTTATAAACCGCTTTTTTAAATTCTGTTTTTATTACATCTCTAATTCCTTCTTTTTCAATCTCCGCACAGTTTTGTGCTATCCTGTCCCAAGTATCTTTTCTTATAAGGTCTTTTGGACCTTTGTAATTGTCCTCCCAAACTTCTATTGAAAGTGCGTCATATTCAAAATTATTTATTATTTCCATGTCTTTTCCCAAGTATTTTTCAAAATTTATATGTTATTCTGCATTTCTCGCAATTTCTTTCTAACAAAAGAATGTTCATCTTCGCTTATAGTACTTGTGTACTCACTTACTTCTTGGTCAGTAAGAATCCTAAGTTTAGATTTTGCAGTATCTAAATGAATCTGATATTTGATTCCATCAATACCTGCTCTGTTTTTAGCTATAAAAATGTTGCCAAATCCTGTTGCCTTGTTTGCAGATTTACGTAAAAGGCCTACAACAAAATCAGCCACGTGCGCTTGTCCGTACCCTTCAGCCATGTTTGTTAAATCAACAACGTCACTGTTAGCACCTTCTTTATTAGACTGAATCGCAGTCCAAATTGGAACATCAAGTTCGGTAGCTAATGCTCGCAACTCTTCCATAACCTTCTTCAATTCCAGTCTTAAAAGTTCATAACGGTCAGATGAACGCATAATACCAGCATAATCTACTAGAATTATATTTGGTACAAAGCCTTGTGTCGAAAGTTTGTCAATGTGGCCTCTAAGAGTCATAGCTGAGGCACTCGCAGTTGGGTAGTACTTGATCCTGAGTCTTCCAAGATTTTCTTTGTTTTCTTGGTAATATGTTTTGATTTCTTCTTTACAATCAAAACATTCGAGACTAGGAATATCCATAATATGTGAGTCATATCTAATACCCATTGCTCTTTCGTTGAGTTCAAATGTGTAATGTAAAACATTACGTTTATGCAATAATGCCTGAGCACCCACATGAACTAAAAAGTGTGATTTTCCACAATTATGATGAACTATGAAATCTCCCGTTAGATATAAATGATCGCCTGTTAAAGTAAACCCGTAAAAATCATCTTGTTCAAGAGCTTCAATTTCAAACCCGATGCGAGAAACATCTTTAATTTGACATCGTGGTTTTGCTTGTTTTCTTGCAAGACGTGTTGGTACAATTGACGTTTCACCAAAAATTGTTACAGCATAGCACGTTCCAGAATAATTATTTTGACAACTTTTACTTGTCTTTTCGCTATAAGAAGCTAAACCTAAGCTTTTACTTAAAAAGACAATATCATCAGCTAGTTGTTTGGATTTTGTTATATGACAAAAACACTTATTATTCAAATAACCACATGCGTCCAATAAGCCAGCAAGCATTTCCAATCTATTTTTTCTGGAAGCAACTTTGTATTGTTGTGGAATAAATTTGTTCCCACCCTTCTTGCCCGCCAACCCAAGTTCGGACAAAATCTTTACTATAGAATTGTTGTGTTTATAACCATTTGTAATGTAGTAGCCAGCTGTTTTATTCCCTTCTTTAGGGAGGCTTGAAATTCTAAACCCTGCGTTTGGAGCGAATTGCTGCCATTCATTTAAAATTTCCTCATCAGCTGTCGTTAGTTCAACTCTGTTTTTGTTGATAAAATCGCCGCCCAATAATGTTCCCAAAAGGTACGGAGGAATTGGCAATTTTGTCTGGTATGTTTCTTCAAAAGACACACCTTTTGTGTATAACTTATATTGGTGTTTGAACGTTTTGCTCTTGTCTAAATAGTCTTTAACAGAAATGTTAATAACTTCGCCGTTCTTTTTTGGGTTTCTACTTTTGCACCCAAGATTTGTTCTCTGCAAAGAAAGAATATGATTTTCGTTGACAACAAACGAGTCTCCCTTATTGGGAGTAATTTTGTACATGTTTTCTTTTCCACGTACTAATTTTAATACCCTTCTTGGTTTACTGTCCGACCCCATTATTAGGTCGCCGACTTGAATATCTTCAATTTTTTCCAAAGTCCCGTTATAGGTGAGAATTTCTGTACCTTTTGCATGACACCCAGTTGGAGCAATACACACTCCAAGTTCTCCAGCGCCAAGTCCACCGTTCAAGATTTTTCTTTGGTCTAATTCAGGAATACCAGTTGGTACTGTTTTTCGTGCTGTCTCAGAATATCTACTTTCAACATCTTCAAAAAGATCTAATCCCGGAGAATGATGATTCCCCGCATTAATTGCGGTTTTAACAACATCAATTACTTTGTCATATTTTTCTGATTCAATTAGACCGACACTATCCATAAGCGCCTGGTGCAATCTTCTTCTTTTACAGAAGTCTAATGCTTTTTCTTTAACATGCGGTAAATCACCTAGGTCTTGGTTTGTGGCAACCTTTTTAAGAAAGGTTTTAATTTGGTCTAAAAGAAGCTTATCGTTCTGATTTTTCAATTCAGTTTTAAGCATTGTGATCAGCAACTCTGTTGATGGAAACTCCTTATATTTCCTATAATAGGACAAATAGGTTGAGGTTACCAACTTCAAATAACTAAATTGAAAAAAATCAATGTCGATAACTTCATTTAATTGTGAAGCCCACTGTCTGTCCATTATTAGGGCTTGGACTATTTTCTCTTGGAAAGATTTATCAAATGAAAAATGTGTAGGTTGTTGTTGTTGTTGTTCTGTCATTTCTTCTTGCATTTACGTGCTCCGATTATTTTTGGATATAGTAGTTTTATCATCCACACAAACATTTTTAAACGCCGATAGAAAGAAAGTTTATTCTATAAAAAAATTGTTTCAGAGCTGGTGGTCTCCATAAAGAGATCTCTGACTCATAAAATTCCATTTAGTTATAATGTTTGTAAAATAAAATTTTTTACAAAAACTTACCTGCAAAATATTTACTTATTGTATGAAATTGCCCATGTTTAAAACACAATAACAAAATTAGTGTATAAAGAAAATAAAGAATTTAGTGGCAATTATACTGCTGACGAAGACTCTGGTTATGATAGAGAAGACACCTACGTAAATCCAGAAGACAACAAAAAATTTTGGGGTACCCGAGCAGGCGGGATTTTGTTAGTGGCCAAAGATACAAAACATGTTTTGTTATTATTAAGAAGTCAAGACGTCTATGAACCCGGAACATGGGGTATGCCTGGCGGAAAAGTAGATGGAGACGAAAGCACAGAAACTGCTGTGCGTCGTGAGGTCAGAGAAGAAATGAACTATACCAAGAAATTTTCCATGATTCCTTCGTACACCTTCTCTTCAGGAGAGTTTAAATATTATAATTTTCTTGGGGTTGTCTCAAAAGAGTTCGCTCCAAGACTTGATTGGGAAAATGATGATTTTGGGTGGTTTAATTTAGAAAATTTACCAAGCCCACTTCATTTTGGAGTTGTAGCTCTCTTAAAAAACTCATTCAGTGAAATCAAAGATTTAGTAACAGTTTAAAATGTCATTAAAGAACGCATCTGACTTGCTAAATTTTCAAAATCAAATGAAACTGTCAACCCGGAAGAAATTACTTCTTTAATTAAAGAAACTTTATTCATTTTTGGTTCATGATTTTCAATAATATAATTTATTTTTGCAATTTCTTTTGCGGATAACATCCCTGGAGAAAGAGTCATAAGTCTCCAATTTCTTCGAATGATGTCTTCTGATTCCTTGACTTGTTTAAAGGTTTTTTGTTTTGCCTTGTTGTTAATTTGTTTAACACATTCTTGTAAAATCATTCCAGTATCTATGTCTCTTGTCCTATCAGACACTTCTGGAAAGCGTTTGAGTACTGTTTTCAATCCAACCCCAATAACTCCGTCGATGTTATCGCTTGGATCTCCAACCATTGATCTGGCCATACAAAAATTCCTTGGTGCAATACCAAATTTTTTATATACTGCATTTCCGTCAACTATTTCACGCTTAGAGTGATCATAAATGGTGATTGTTTCATCTTCTAATAATTGATAGAAATCTTTATCGTTAGAAACGATAATTTTATCTGTTTTGTCAGTTCTAAAATATTGAGTTGCTATATAAGAAACAACATCGTCACATTCAGTTCCACTAACAAACACTTGACACGCAGGAGTAAAACTCAAAAGTCTGTATAGTTGCGTTAGTTGTTTAACTCGTGTTTCGTGGTCATATTTTAAAGAATCTTTCATAGAGGCAGACCCAGATTTGAGCTTCTTAAATTCTTTGATTTTACCACGATTTGCTTTATAATCCTTGTAAATGGACTTTCTTTTAGCCGAACCACCACCAGACTCCCAAACAACGAAAACTTTAGATGGCGAAAATATATCTATAGCATGATTCATAAACCTAAGAAATCCTACCACACCTCCGACTAATTCGCTTTTACTATTTACAGTACCGTTAACAAGAAAATGTCTAATAAAAACATTCATCCCATCGATAATCAAATATGGTCTATTCTTTTTTGTATTTTCTATATTCATTTGTGTTTCTCGTTTAAAGTATCTATTATAGATTTTATTACAAAAACAAATTTATTTAAACTAGTTTCATTTCAATTTCTAATAGTAAATCATCTGGGTTATGAAGAACTAAATTTTTACCAATAGAATTTGACTGTAAAACTACCCATTTAATAGAGTCTTTATGTAAGACTTTGTGAAATAGATAAATATCATAAAATCCTGGCCTGTAAGTTGCGGTGTGAAACGGTCTAATAAAAATTATATTGTCACCTAGCGACATGCCAACACAATCTTCTGACATAACTACTTCTTGCATTGTTTGTTTTGTTAGATCGGGGAAAATTGCGATTCCATTTTGGCTAAATTTAATAAAATCCATTTCAGAGTTATCACAGATAGAGATTTTCTTGTTTCTTAATAAATTAGAAATGAAAGAATCTGGTACATATTCAAAACTAACTGTATCTCTATCTGTTGTTGACCATAATCCTTTGACATGTTTTTTTTGTTCGTAGTACCATTGTTTTGTAGATAAAAACACATTTCCGTTATTCGAAATATATAAACCTCTAAAAAGAGTTCCAGCCTGTACACTAAATAAATTTCTAAGTGTTTTTATAGTTTCCACTTCAAATATAAATATCTGAGTATGACCAAATTATTATTTAATACCAGTGGAACCAAATCCTCCGTCGCCTCTTTCGGTTTCACTTAGCATTTTAATCTCAACAACTTTTGGTTGTTCGACGGCGGCGATTACTAGTTGTGCTATTCTGTCGCCTTCATTTATGAAAAATATTTCTTTTCCATGATTAATCAAAATTACTTTGATCTCACCACGATAGCCAGCATCTATGGTTCCTGGACTATTGAGAACCACCACATGATGCTTAGCGGCAAGGCCCGACCGTGAGCGTACCTGAGCCTCTGTTCCACTTTTAAGTTGTATGGCTAATCCAGTTTGTACTATTTGTACTTCCCCAGGAGGAATATTGTAAAATGATGTAGAGCGCAAATCCATCCCGGCATCATCTTTATTCTCATATCTTGGCAAAACTGCTTTGGGTGATAGTTTCAAAAATTCTACTATCATTTCTTTTCCATCTAAAACGGGGTTATGTGGTTTATTCCAGTCAACGTTATTTATTTCTTGTCCTATTTTTGCTGTTTGTTTATAAAATTCTACTTTTCTTTTTGTATTTTGCATGTTATCCTTACCTTGCTGCTCTAACAGCTTCAACTTCTTCTAACGAAGAAGAGTCTAAATCTTCAAAAGTCGGATGAGCCTGCGTATCAGACTTCATCACCAGCGCACTCTCAAATAATGCATCCATATATTTAGCATATTCTGGCGCATATAAAATTTTGTCAAAATCTGATTTATGAAATTTCTTGTCCAAAATAACTTCTCCAGTTCCAGCATCTGAGACAGTAAAGTTTCTCCACGCAGATGTTCCATAAACGTTTACATATTCATTCCCAATTTTCACGCCAGCGGGGCTTACTTTGATAACCTCCGCACAATGTGCCCTAAATAAATCAAACACTTCTTCAAACTCTATAACCCCTACTCCAAATATAATTTGGAATTCGCAAGATCTAAACGGCCGGGCTACTCTGTTTTTAATAGTCTTTGCTTTTACTTTGATTCCTACTACATTCCCATCCTTATCTTTAATTTGTGTTTGTCCCGTGGATGAGATTCTAACTCTAACACTAGAGGCATATGGTATTGCCATTCCGCCTGGTGTAGTAATGTTATCTCCGAACATTACACCTATCTTTTGCCTCTGTTGATTTACCAACAAAAATAAAACATTCTGGTTTCCAATAATATTGACAATTTTACGCATTCCCTTTCCAAGCACCCTCGCCTGTAGCCCAATAGTGTTTTGGTCATAATCTCCTTCTAATTCAGCCTTCGGGGAAGAAGCGGCAATTGAATCCCAAATTATTGTTACTGGCACGTCTTTAGCCATGGCACGAGCTTTTAAAATAGTACTTTCGGCAATTGCAAAAATCTCTTCTGTGCAAGCTGTCTGACAGAATACAAATCGTTTATTTACATTAATACCAATAGACTCTAAGTTAGTTAGGCTTGTGGCATTTTCTGTGTCAATATATACAACAATTCCGCCCATCTTTTGTGTCGCTTTAGCAGCTTCAAAACATATATGAGACTTTCCGCTTGAAGTGGGACCTTGGACCTCCACAATTCTTCCTTCAGGAAAGCCCCCATATTTTTGATTTGAAATCAAACAATCAAGTTGTCGGGACCCTGTTGAAATCCAACGCTTAATATTTGTTGGTGCGTCATCTGTAGATAAGTTAAATGCAATTTTCTCTCCATTTTCTTTATTCAGTTGTTTGATGAGATCGGATGTAAAATCATCACATATGTCTTTTTTGGAATCATCATTTACCTTGTCTGTTTTTTTATTTTTCTGTTTTATCATATTTCCTCTAAGTAATATTTTACCATTCAATGTTTGTTCTGTAAACTACAAAGACAAAAAAACCCAAATAAAAATATTTGGGTTTCTTTATTCATTTGTTTTTGCTAGATATCATTTATTTATTTTAAAATAATTCGCTAACATCATCATCTAAGTCCGAAAAGGCATCTTCAATGTTCTTTGTGGCAGCTGCTGCATCGTCTTTAGCAGAAAGTCCTTTTGAAGACGTATGATTTTTACCAGCTGAGTTAACTTCTTTTCCGACGTTCGTAGAAGTCTCTTCGCCATCATCACCAGCTGTCTTCGCTAGGAAGTTTTCCACAGCTTGTTTGATCCACTCTGCGTTTTTGACTTGTGCTTTGAAGTACGCTCCGAGGTCTGGCATAGAAGCTATCAACTCATCTATTTCCTTTTTGGTCTTTGCGACCTTACTTGCCTTACGTCGTGGCTGGAGATCATAGTTTTTAATGGTCCAAGTATTAAACTTTTTACCAGAATCGGTGACGGTAAGGGTAAAATCAAATCCATCATTGACTTCCATCATGTTTTCTTCCGCATAATCTGGGTGGGCAAGAATTCCATAAATATCTTTTAAGATATTAGGGCTGAGTTCCCAAATTTGTATTCCCTTTTCTTCTTCTCCACGGACAAGAATCGGGGCGTAAAAACGATCTCGTGGACGTAAGTTGTTCATCAACCTCCAAGTTTCACGTGTATTTTCCTTTTTCAATTCGTTGATTAAGTCAAAGACCGGATCTTCCATTTGATATTGTGAAGGAACAACAAACCTAGTTTCGGATAAGCTTTTATTGTCGTAATAAGATACCTCCTCAAATGGTTGACCATTTCTATCAACATATGGCAAGAATCTAATTTCATAAGAACTCTTACCCCCGTCAGATGTCAATACTGGTTTAAACCAAGTAAGTTTTACCCTGTCCTTCCCAGAGTTTCTTCCGCCAGATAAATCGGCGAGTTTTTGTTTTATAGCTTCTAAATCGTATGCCATTGTTTTTCCTTTGTTTTTCTAATGTTTTTCTAATGTTTGTTTCATTTCGCAAAATAATATTTGCTCTAAAACACTTACCAACTATTGGTAAGCATAAACTGTGTTTGAATAAACATAACAACTTTGTTTTAAATTTTAAACCTTGTTATGTAACTTGATTTGATTTTTAATCAGAGAAATCAAAATCTCTATATGTCTTTTTGTTTATATCTTTCATGAAAATTGTTTTAAAATGTTTAATTTGGTTGTTGTTAAGTTGTTTTATATTTATTGTTTAGATGTTTTCGCTTCTTGTAATAAGTAGGTTTGTTGAACCTAAAAGTCTATTTTTCTTATTATAAGATATTAAATTTTATTCAATAAAATCAACTACTTACAAAGTTTTTTAAACAAAATTTATTCTAAAACAGATTGTTTGTTTTTGCCTTTTATACAGGCTACTCTTACGGCAGTTTGTAAAATTACCGACAACGGAGAAACATCATATAAATCTGTGCTGTACATTTGTCCGAGTTTTGACAAACTCAAAATTGCGTACATCTCATCTTCACTTACAGGACATTTTGCTTTATTGGTTAGCCACCAGAGTGAACGTTGGCTCGGATGAATTTTATCTATCTTCTTGTTTAGTTCGTACATCATTCCACGTTCTCTATGCCAGTTTGATTCTTGTTCTAAATAGTAGTCTTCATTTTCATTACCAATTTTACCGAAATCATGAAACAAAGAAGTAACAAGTAAACTATCTCCGTTTTCGGTAAAATTAAGAGAGTTATTCAGATTTTTTGCAAGCGCAAAAACAGTTAGGCTGTGTCTAACAAGCCCGCCAGGATAGGCGCCGTTAAACTCTGTTCTAGAAGATGCAGGCGCAGCAGCCAAACGATCTTTTTCAGAATCACACAAAGACAGCAAACTATCTCTTACAGTTTTATTCTCCACTCTTTTTACTAAACCGTAAAACAAATCCCAGTTTTTTTCTATTTTAGCTATTAATTCTTGATTCATATTTCCTCATTATTGTAGAGATAACAATAATAAAAAAATTTGTAAACACATTAGTGTTTTTTAAATAACTTTTTATTATGGGTGAGCGATATATCCAACGACGGCGCCGACCGCTGCGGCTCCAATTACAACTAAACCCCATTTAATAGCCAAACCAAATTTGGTTCTAAAAAACCCACTAGTCAAACTATCAACATAGTCTTTATGTAAGGTGTGACAATTAATAATTTCTCTTTGTTGTCCCGCAATTACAATATTAGCCTCAGCCCGATCACTTCTTAAACGTAGACGAAGTTGCCCTACCTCCAAAGTTATTCTGTTTGTATCCGTTTCCCTTTGAAGTCGCAGAGCGAGTCGAGCACGGTCATAACTTGCTTGAGTTTCTGAAATAATAAAAGCAACAGCAGAAGGATTTAATAAAACTCCTGCCCACGGAGCTACTTGTCCAGATTGTAAGAAAACTTGTCTTTCTCCATGGCTTCCATCTGTTAAATAGGGTTCTGGTAATTGAATTTCTTCTAATGGGGATATAGTTGTTTCTATTTCAGCCCAATCGATTGTTATATCTTCTGGAGAATTGGCAGTGGGCTGCCCCGACTCAAGCATTGTATCTGGGTTATTCTGTGCGGTTGCTCGTGGGGCAAAAGAAATTCCCATTAGGGAAGCTGCAAGAACAATTAATAATGTTTTTCTCATATTCACTCCGTTGGAATCCCAAAAGTATTAGTTACTGCACTTGTTAAAGTCGTTGGATTGGAATTATAATTTGATATTATATTATCTTGGGTTGTGGCTCTTTGAGTTTCAATTTTGGTTAATTCCGTTTTATATTCTTGTTCAATCCTATGAAGCTCATCAAGATAATTTCGCATAATACGTTCTTGGTCAGCACGTTCTTGTTCTTGCACCGCACGTAAGTCTTCTATCTGTTGACGATTATCTGCACTTTGTTGTGTATAACTTTTAAATAGATTTTTATACGCCTGGTCGTTTGATCTAAAGCTCCACGCCAAGAATCCTACTCCAAATAACAAAACTATGACAAGCCAATTATTTTTAATCCATTTCCAAAATGATGATAATAATTTTTTAAATTTTTCCATTAATCCTAATTAATTCCAAACTTTTTCTCTTCAGTTTGTATTAACTTTGGATGGTTTTCTTCTGTTTGTTCATTTTGTTCAAAAGAATATAATATTTCTTCTTGTAAGATTGTCATAGCAGACAACTTTTCATTAATTTGTATTATCTTGTCAGACAAAATTGTAACTTTATTATTAAGATTATGGGCCATAATCTTTACCTCTTCAAAATTTGTATCTTCTATATCTTCTGTAGACACATCATGTAAAAAGTTGTTCTCCTCTTTTTCTTTTAAAGCCTTCAGAAGGTTTTCTAAGAAAGAAACAAATTTCAATTTTATTGACATACCTAAACTCCATTTTTATTTTTTTCTTTGAGATTTTTTTCAATGAGTTTATAAACTAATTCAGCATCTATATCACTTTTACGTTTATTGCCAAAATTATGTTGTTTGTAGGTAACAGTTTCATCCATTATTTCTAATAATCTATGATCATAAAGTGTTACTTTTTCTATAACATATGTAAAAAATTGTTGTGGAGATAAGCCTTTTTTGAATAAGATCTTCCTTAGTTCTTTAAGAGACCCTTCATCAAATTCAAAAACAATTTTTGTTTTTTTTATAACCAAAGTTATCCACCAACGGGACCAGTAACTGCCGTAGTTGGGTCTGGAAAATCAGGTTGTGTCGCAGAATGTTCTTCTGTTGACACAGGGCGTAGGTCATACGTCGTATCTAAAATTTCCATCATCTCTTTGGCAGTTCTTTCGTTATAATTACTTTGGATATATTTTTCTGATCTGTTTAGAATTAAAGTGTTTAGATCGATTAAAGAACCAAGATTATTAACAAGTCTAGCAACACTCCTAGTAAAATCTTGTAAATTAATTTTTGGAGTATTCATAACGGGTGGGGGTTTTTCTTTGTTTGAGGAATCACTATCGTCGTCATCAGCTGCTCCGCCGCCGCCACCAAGGTCTAAATCTGGTAAATCAGTCTCGCCCGTGCCATCTTCTTTATCTTGTTGCTCGAACAAAAAGGAAACTAAATTAGTAATTTTAGCAGATTCAAACATTTCCGATGTAGGAATTGACTCCCGTTCATATTGAATTAAATACCGATCAATAGCCTGATCTAAAGAAAATGGTTTTTCTGCGACTGACGCAAAATCAGCCATAGATTGTGGACGTTCGATTGGCTGCGTCTCTTTGAGTAAAGATTCTAACAAAACTTCTAAATTTCTATTTTTTTTCATTATAAAGTACCTGGGTAATGAGAGGTAACAATATCATCAGAAGCACCAGGAGGCGTCGTTGAAGGAACTTCAAGTCCATTCGCATCTTTGACTTGCCCGATAGGAGCTTCGCCAGCGGCTGCAAGCATGTCTTTAGGAGCAGAGTTGTATATTGGTCTAATCATATATAGCGCATTTAACTCAGATCTTTCTGCAATAACCATGCGTGCTTCAATTACGTTCCAATTAATTTCTCTCATCATTGCAACTATGTAATCATTGATTTCTGTTTCATAATCAAATATATATGCGTGTTCTGACATGTCCATAACCAAGATTGGAACAGTGCCAAATGGTATTCCAATGTTATTAGAATCAACCACAACATTCATATAAACGTTTTTATATGGTTCATATACAAGAACACCCCAACCACTTCTTGAAGATTTGCAAGTCGCCATAAAATCAAATTGCCAATTTTCAAATGTGCCAAAGTCTCTAGAAAGTTTCATATATGGAATAGCATCAACACTTATATCACTTGCTTGGTCTGCTATATTGTAGAAATACAATTCATGTAGCTTGATACTGTTAAGGTTAAAATTTTCTTCTACTTTTAGTGAACGATATGAACTGTAGTTTTTATTCGCTTCAAACTTATTTGCACCATCAAGAGCTGCGCTTGTTTTATTGAATGCATCAATACACACTTTATATAATTTTTCTTGTGTTTTTTTGGTGGTCTCAGAAAGTTTTTCTGTATTGAGAATAAAAGACTGTGGCAAAGCCACGAGTGCTTCTTTCAAAAAAGATTTTGTGGAGGTAACAACTTTAGTAACTGTATTTTCTAAAATACTTGTTTTGTCATTACCAACAGGGCTTTTGACCTTTTTTTCTGGACGAGATTTTTGAAACGACTCTCGCACAGCACCATTTATTATTTGTTTTAGATCCATAGTTTTTTGTTACTTTCATTTTGTAACAATATTAAATATGCATTAGAATGCAAAAGAAAGTTTCTTTTATCTTCTAAGAAATATTTTCATATCTATTGTACACATCATACAACTTAGACCTATTAAACTCAGTCCCAAATAATGACATATTACACAATCTGGAATATGCTTCGTAATATGAGATTCCGTGTGGAGTAAACTTTTCATAATTGCTCGCCACTAAATTTTTTTCTGCCGCACGGCGAACTTGGAATACTATATCTTCTGGTAGTGTTACAATAAAATTATTAATCGGCTCTATAAAACTATAAGTGTCTTTACACGAAAAAAGGTACAGGGCGTCACGATTTCTATTTAGTCTTTCAAAGATTTGTTCTTTAATCTCTTCGGGTGTGAAATTTTTATTAGATAGCCAATCTTTTATATCAAATTTAAACCATAAAGTAGATAACTTCTTTTTTTTATATTTTACTTCTAAAATAGTTGTAATATTTGTGTAGCGTTTAGTTTTTGATTTCATAACCTCGGTATTCACAAATCCTAAAAATATTGCTGTATTTCCGCCAAATGTACTATATGCTTGTCCTACAAATAAATCAACTGGTTTTATTTTTACCTTTTTCCTTTTATTTTCTTTGGCTATTGCAGCCTTATGTATACCAGACCCTACTTGGATTGGCAATAAAACATTATTAATAATAGCAAACACAAATTCTCCTGGTAAGGTTCTATCATCTCTAACCTTGCCAAATAAAATTGCGTTTACTAAAACTTCATTTGACATTTTTACTAGATACCCGCTAGGTGTCACCACATATATTGTATCTTTGTTTTTATAAGAATCGTTATTTATATCACTTCCAATTCCGAATAAACGAAGGTTACAAGGAACATTGTCGTGTACGTGCCAAATATTTTCAGTGCTAGATTCAATTCTATCAATTTGTTTTTGTGAATCTATAGCCCAGTATATTCCATAATGTACTGGGCCACTAATTTTAGCTATTTTATCTTCAAATTCGTTTCCAAGCATAGACCAATTTTTATACAATAATTTTTTATCTTCTACGGTTTCTTTTTTGGAGAATATAATTTTTTTTGGTATTCTTGCTGTAAGTTTCATATTATCCTCGATCAATAACTTCTATTTTACTATAGAACGTTGATAATCCAAAATCACTCTTTTCAAACTTAGCTAAAACTAAAGTGTTGCTTGGAATTGGAAAATCTTTAACAGGGTTATACCCCCAAATAAAACAATCTCGTTCTCGACCACTTTCCCCGAAAATTTTCATTCGCAAATATGGTTTGTTGTTTCTGGTTTTATATTGGGCACTACGTTTTACAACACACCAATACCATTCATGTTTGCTTTTATGTTCATCTACCGAACCTAACCCTGAAGAATCAAGATATTCACGAACATTTTTAGGAATGATAAGATTAATATCTACAGAACCAGCTAAAGTTTGACTATTGTTTATTTTTTCTTCAAGCGTCCAATCGTCTAACTCCTGAGCCTCTGCAATTAAAGTTTGTAAAACTTCCTTTGGTTGTGGATCTTTTTTCCGGGCACATGCACGTTTGATCTTATCACCATTATCTACTAAAACATAATGCATTTGTCGATAATTTTTGAATGTTTTACCTTTCCCTACTAAATCCATACTAGAAAAAGCTTCAAGTTTTATAAGAGTAGATAAAGCTTTTTTGTTGAATTTGCTATGCCTCCATGTTTCATCTGGGTTCCAAACTAAATCCTCAATTTTAGTATAAGGTCTATATTCACGGATTTCTTGTAACGTTGGGACTCCAACATGTTTAAGTGCCTGGAAACTGGGGATCAAAACTTTATTAATTATTTGATAGTCTACATCAGAAGTATTTATATCCGGCTTTCCTACCTTATAGCCAATTCCTTTTGCGTCTCCTAGAGCCACAGATACTGGGCTTTCTCTTCCAGCCGCCTGCCCTTTATCTACTGCACAATAGTCAATATAACTTGCTGTCCATTCGTCTGGATAATAAGTAAGTAACCAAGCACACTGATATGAAGTTATTGTATAAGAGACAGCGTGACTTTTGTTAAAGCTGTACGCAATGAATTTTTCAATGTCTTCAAATATTGAATAACTAATACTTTTAGGAATGTCATTAACTTCTAAACACTTGTCAGCAAAAAATTCTCTAAGTTTTAATCTTTCTTTTGCAGCTTCAACTTTATTAGACATATCTTTCTTCATGAAAGCTTTTCGAATTCCGTCAGTTTCTTCTAGCGGTACACCGGCAAGTTTATTGTAAATAAGTTGCAACTGTTCTTGGAAAACAATTAAACCATATGTGTCGCCTAATACCTCCTTTAACAAAGGGTGCTTATAAGCAATTTCTTCTGGCTTAGCCCTATTCTTAAGATAAAGTTTATCTGCTGATATGCCGAGAGGTCCGGGTCTAAATATTGACGTCGCAGTCGCTAGATCAATAATATTCTTTGGTTTCATCTTCATTACAAATTTTTGTACTGGAGATTGAACAAATTGGAATATTCCTGCCCACTTACCTTCTTCATACACCTCTTTATAAACCTTTGGGTCATCCATGGTGTTATTATCTGGATGTACATTTTCGTAAAACCATTTACTAACTTGTTCAAAAGTTGGGTGTTTTATCCCTTGGTTTTTTAAAATCCTTTTGACAGTATTCTCAAAAATTCTAAGAGTTCCCAAACCTAGAATATCAAACTTAAGAAATCCTAAATTTTCTAAGTGTCTGAAATTTAAACCTTCTTGCCACGGCGTCTGTAGGACACCACCGCTCTTAATAATTGGCATATGTTTTTCTGGTTTTTCTGTTATAATAACTCCACCAGCATGACGACTTACATTTCTCATTTGTTTGAACAGAATTTTAATGTTTGTTTCCAGTTCTGGAAACTTATTCATTAGTTCTCTAAATGTTTGAGAATCCTTGGATGCAACATCGTATGTTAAAACCCAGCCTTGTCTATCAAAACCGGCATTCTTTTTTGCTTCTGCTAGTGCTTCGGCTTCTATCTTCTTCGTATAGTTATTCACTTCCTCAAATGGAACTCCATCAAGCTTGCATAAATCTTTTACTAAAGATCTAAGTTGTAGCTGATTGAAGTTGGATACCGGAATAACATTCTCTTCTCCGAAATGTTCTGCAATAATCTTTACGGCTTTGTCTCGATCAGCAAAGTCACTATCTATATCCGGAAAGCCCTTTTTAAATCTTGTCAAAAATCTCTCAAACAATAATCCATATTTTATGGGGTCCAATTGAGTTATATTCAAGACATAAGACAACAATGACCCGGCCGCTGAACCACGTGCGAGTCCGCAGAGCATTTGACTAGAAATATTCTCCATTATTTTTGAATAAGTTAAGAAATATTTTGAGAACTTTAGATGTTTTACTACTTTAAGTTCTTCTTTTAGCCTATCAATATGTTCTTGACTATCAAGCAACCGTCGATATTTCATTCCAGCAATTGCTTGTCGTTTTAATTCTTGGAATGCCGCTGATTCTTCGCTTATATCTTCACCAAATTTTGCCTCTATTGCTTTTAAATTTGAATCAGTTGCTAGATAAGAAATTGACGGGAGTTTAACTTTTGTATCTGGCGAAATATCATCAATTTGGTCATGAGCAATATCATATGTTCTTTCAATTGCTTCACGGACAATATCATCGTCATAAAAATCCCAACCTTTATCTTTTGTAGTTGAAAGATATGTATCCCAAATTTGAGATGCATTTTTAGGATATAATTCACACTTTAATTCATCTACAGACTTAGGAAGATTTTCTTTGTTCATGTCCATCCCCTTAGAAGCCCACGCCATCATTTTGTAAATTTCTCTTTGCTTCCAATGTTTTGGATTAGAATAGTGAGCATCTGTAGTCACAACTAACGGAGTTCCTGTACGCTTACTACATTCTATCAAGTGTTGATTTACAAGATGTTGCGGTTCCAATCTGTTGAATTGTAGCTCTAAATAATAGTTTTCTTCTCCGAGCGCCCATTTAAACTTGTCTACCATTTCTTTTAATTCATTTTGAATTTCTTCAAAATCATTCATATTTGGCGACCATAAATCCCACTCTGGCTCTGTTTGGTGTCCAAAAACTATTCTACCAGGCTGTCCACCAATACATGCACTAGTTGCTATAATATTTCCATTGGAAAATTTCTTTAGCATGTCAAAATCCATACGGGGAAAACGATAAAATCCGTCTATATATGATCTTGATACCATCTGAAATAAAGATTCAAGACCTTCAATATTTTTTGGCAATAAAACCAAATGGTTCCTTTGTTTCAACGGGTCATTATGTTTATTTTTCTTTGAAGCATCTTCATCTTCAACAACAGTTCCACCCTCCATATCTTCTTCAATTTTTTTTGATTTATCAGTTTCAAATGGATTGTTATCTAGTTTTTTTTGAATTCGCAAAGCTTCTGTAGCATCAGCGTCACCGCCTGCGGAAAGCTTTTTCAAGCTTTTAGTTTCTTTGTCCTTTAAATATAGGTTTTTCCAATCTGCCAATGAATCAATAAAATATGCTTCTATTCCAGGAATTGCTTTGAATTTTTGTCCATTTTTATGTAATTTTTGGTTATGCAAAAATTGGTGCGTATAACCATTCATGTTTCCATGATCTGTAAGCGCAAGTGCGTCCATTTCATTTTCTATTGCAAAATCTATATGGTCTTGCGGCATACCTATGGCATCTCCTATTGAAAATGTTGAATGGCTATGCAGTCCTACAAACTTTTTTGGGTATCTATTTTTCATTTATCATTTATTTCTCTACTAAAAAGGGTTTGTCCGCAATCCCAAATTTTATATAAACCTTGGGAATAACCGGAATTTCCACGAAATTTTAATCTATGGTAGGTTCTCTTACCGTCTGTCCACCTAAAACTAACACTTGTTTTTTTCTTTATAAAGCCTAATTTTAAAAGGTAATTTCCATTTCCATATCGTTCGTCTACAAACGTAATAATTTGTGACGGTTTTTCCGTCTTGATAACTTTGCTAATTAGCCTTGAATATCCTCCAACAACACTTGTATTGGCTAGCGTGCAAAATCTTGAGATTTCTAAGACTTTAGTTTTTTTGTTTTTCCATTTAACCTGTATGGCTGCAACAAGCTTATCATTATTATATAAACCATAAACTCGGCCTGCGCCTGGACCCATTAGGTGATTATCCTGATAAAAGTCTTTTATTGTACTTTTTTTTGTTTCTTCTTTTACAATTAACTTTCTTGCAAATAATTTGCAAGTGTTTGCAAGAAGGGCGTTTCCTATAATTGACTTAACAATTATTTCTTTATTTACAATTTCATCACTTCTAAAGAAAAAAGTTTTATACCCATTTTCCTTGTAGAATTCTTTCTTTTTAAAATGATATTTTTTGTCCTTATTAACTCTATCACAATGCCATGCCAAACCGTCACATTCAATTATAATATTTTTATGCGGCAAAATAAAATCTGGTCTATAAGTTTTGAATTTTGTAACATCATATAAAATTTCTCCATCATATATTTCACTAATAAGTTTATTCACCGTACTCTCAATTCCTGTTTTATTTAGTGAGAGTTTTTTGGCCGTTTCAATTCCTTGTTCATTTGTAACTTGCTTAAAATAAGAGTATGAAATTTCCAATTCATCTGCCCATTCCAGCATGGTCTTGTTGCCAAATTGGTATGTCAATCCCCTTTCAATTCGTGTATTTCTTGTTTTTTCTTTAACAATAGAACTTTTTGTTGCCCAATCTATCCCATATTTTTTTGTAAATGAATTTCTTAAATTTTGTTTTACTATTTCTGCTTGCATTGGGTGTTCAACACCATATTTTTCAATACTAGTTTTTCTAACCGCTTCTTTCATTTCACCATTTTCCCAACGATCTTTAAGCAATTTTGATAGTTTATTTCGTTTTTCTTTTGAAATTACGGCTTTGCCTTCGAGCCGTAATTTTTTGAAGGTATCTATCATCTTCTTATTTTGCTCTTTTGTCCTTTTATAAGAACCGCATTGTTTTCTGGTACTTACTCCTAAAGCTAGAGCACAGGACCTACTACAAGTTTTTTGGCTAAGCCGAAAAGAAGTATCCTGAAATGTGTTTTTGCACCATAAACATTCTTTTTGTCTACGAGCAACACGTTTTGCTCGTTGATTTTTATTATGTTGTTTGAGATTTTTGATTTGTTTTTTAGACTGTTGTTTTTTAGGCATAAAAGTAAATATGTATCAATCTATTGAAAAGGTTGAATGGGAGTGAAGGCTAACGAATTTAGGGGTTTTCTTGCATAGTATTTCCTACCCTAGCTCCTAAAAATTTTATTTAAGTCCAGATAAGATATTTTTAGTACGTTCAACCCGACTCTTTGAGCAAGAACTTTTTTCTACTTCAGTGAAAAACTTTTCTTTATATTGAAGTGTTATTGTCGAATAACATACTATATGCAATGAACTATTTCTCTCAAAAATATTTGATGACAATCCATTATTGACTTTATCAAATTTCCCTGCCGTTAGTGAGTCACTAAATGTGATTTAAAAATCTATCAAGTTCTATATTTTGCTTATGCAAATTTTTATTATTGTTCATAATGTGATAGTAACACCAGTACTTTAAAAACAAAACCCATTTTGTATTTCTACAATCCACGGCTATTTACCTTCAGAATACAAAGGATTAAAATGATAACTACAAAATGGGTAAAATATAAAATTTGGTCTGGTTGTGCAATTAGCGAAGGAACTAAATGGATTCTAACAAACGAACAAAAAGAACAGCATATGTACCGTGCCATGTATCTTACCTCCCAGCTAGAAACATTTGGTAAATTTGGACCAATAAACTCATATGATGGTGCTGGAATTTCCGCAGGTTTAGAACATAATATAGCTGTTTTTCCAAAAACTATGACACAAGGCCCATTATGGAAAAGTCTTAGAGAACTAGAGCTATATGCGCCGTGCGGAGATTTACGCAAACTTTGGGGAGAACTAAAAAACAATAACAAATATATTGATCAAGATGGTGTTTTGAGAAATTATTCAAATGGTGCAATAATAACAGCTGCCGAAATCAGAGACATGGTAGCCCCACCTGGCGGAAAAGTTCCTAAAACAGGACCAAATTGGGATTCTGCCGTCAAGTGGGCTTTATTATTTCACAAATTATTTACTAACCCAATCACCTTTACCGTTCAAATTAATAGCGCAATTCGATCACTAGTTTCTGGAAACGGAGTAGCTGAATCTGACGCTTATAAAATTACTGTAGGGGTTGATCATCCAACTGCGTTGCAACGTATTGGCCAAATTTCTCCAGAATATGACCTGGCATGGTGTGTGTATCATAGTTTCTCTGTAAACGCTCCAGGGATGGCTCGAAAAGTTTTATCGAACTCACACCCAGACAAAACATCAAGTTGGCCTCACAGGCTAATCAGGGCTCTAGGAACTACTAACTACGGGCGATGGCATGATACAACAGATAGGGGTAACCGATACGATAGAACTAGACTAACAGCTATGCATAGTGGACTTTGGCCAAATGAATTATTTGTTGGCCCAAAAGCTATTATGCCAGAAAATCTATAAATTATTTTTTTCTACTTCTGGGTTAATATAAGTAAATTGTTTCATAATTTGTTGTTTGTTAAGCATGCTTATGTTAACCCAACCAAAAGTATCTTTATACGCTACTCTAATTCTTCCTTTGTATACAGGAACATCAGATGTGAAATAAATATAATACATATTTGGCCAAGGAGACTGAACAACTCGGTATAACTTTAGTTTTTTACGTGCTAAAATCATTTCTTCTCTTTTAATAAGTTGTTTTTCTTGGACATATGATAATACAGAATAACTCATAGGCCATATTGCTTCTGTAAGTTCACCGCCCAAATATAAAAGGCGGTCGCCCTTTATAATTTTATATCGGTCTTTCGGCTTAGAGGGACAATTCTTTTTTTCTGGATATAACAATCTGAATTTGCCATTAAAACTATATAACTTTCCGGGTTCTAAACCAAAATCCAAACAATCAACTTCTTTTTTTTCTTTAGTAGGTTTGTTTTTTCGTGAACTTGCAACTTTATTTTTTTTCATAGTTTATCATTGAATAAGATTCAATTCTTGTTTAAGATGTAAAAGTGCAATAATCACAAAAACTCGGAAAACGCAGGATTTGTTGTAGTCCCTCTTCTATAATTGTAGAAAGGCATTTTAAGTACACTAGTTTTTTGTAATAATAAAGTTAATTTTGTATTCATGTCGCTGTCTTCTGCTAACTGACAACGTAATCCTAAATTACCGGGCATAAATTTCATACCATGATCCCACAATTGTTTATAAAATAAAGTTGATGCCCCGTGCGTCTCAAAATTTGGTCCCATATAATAATGGTTAATTCCATTTGTATGGAACCCTGTGAACACATTTTGTGTTACTGCATCGTGTGGTATAATATCAGATATACTTGGGGCGGGGGCATTTACAACAAATTTTGTGGCATTATCAATTTCTTCTTGGCTGGAACAATTATGAAACCCGCAAAGAGTGTGATAACTTTTCATTTGTTGTAAAGTTTTAACTTGAAATTCCAGTCTTTGCTTACAAGAACTATCATCAGCATCTTGACATGTTAATAACTGTCCAGTTGCTCTTTGTCCAATACCTCTATTTAAAGCAAACCATTTTCCTCTATTTTCTGGTAGAAAAATAGGCTCTACAACTCTTTTATCTAATTTAGATATTTCGTTGATAACTTCTTTACTGTTGTCATTTGAACAGTCGTCAACTATAATTATTTCCAAGTTTTCATACGTTTGGTCCAAAACAGATTGCACAGCTTGTTTGATATATTGTGCATGATTAAAGTTAGCTACAATAACAGAAATTTTGGGTTCATTACTCATCTCATTTTCCACTGTGCTCTGCACACCATTTTTTAATAATCGGGTGAATTGGCGTTTCAATTTCAACATGATTTATTTTTGAACCATCCCAAGGAGAGTGAAAAATCCAACCACCAGTTTCTGTTTTAAGTTTGTGAGCTAGTTTTTTAATTTCCTTTTCTGAGACGTCAGATAAGCTTTTATCAGCAAAAAACGGGTTCCACCCTTCTGGTCTTTCCTCGTTATATAGCGATAGCCATGAGGCATTCCAAAATTTCTTGAACTTGATAATTTTTTCTTCTATTGAGAACCAAGAAAAATGATAAACCGTGGGCAAATGTCCCACAACCATATTAAACCAAGTTTGATATTTGTATGCTGCCTCTTTGTTGAAAATTGCTTCTCTTCTAAGATTATCTACCTCTTGTGTAATAAAGTTACTAGAAACAACTACACTGCCATCGTTCTTGTTTATTAAATCACAACCATCTGTGCCCTGTTTAGCATACAACAAACCGTTTTCTTCTTTTCTTAGATGCTTAGGAATGCCATGTGTAATTTCTGGTAAATTTTTACTTATTCTCCATTTCCATGGGTTTACATCAATTCTAACTTTATCTTTAGAACCCCAATATTCTACCACTGGTAAACAAATAATTGGAGCCTTGTCCATATGTGGGGCAGCATTATTTATTAAATTTTCTACTTTTGGTCGTATCCCTACCTCTGCAATTTCATCAGCATCTTGTTGCCACAAATAGTCTCCAGTACATTTTGCCCTGGCGATGGCTTTCATCTTACCGTCATAAATTCCATGATTTGGGGCATCCCAAGGTACTTTTATATGAAAAACTTTTAATTTCTCATTTTGTTCCATTAAATTTTGAAGCACTTCTATAGTGGAATCTGTTCCATCGGAACTATCTGCCACTACTACTTCGTCACAAAAAGCTAACATGCTTTTAATTGACTCCTCGAATGGATAATCCATTTCTACCGCATTGCGTGTTGTTGTATAACCACTAATTTTCATTATATTTCTTTCATGGACAATGAGTTGTGCCTTTGAAACTACACCACATACAAGACATTTTATTTTTACTCACTCTTCCAGACATAATTTGATTTAAAGCAGATTGTAATTGTATGCTTGCTTTTTCTAATGCTTTTGGACCAACAGATACTAAAAGCATTTCTATTCTTGAGCCGTCTTTATTTGGTCTGCGTTTGAGAAACACCCACCCGGTTTTAACATTTTCGACTGGAATACCAGTCTTTTGACACCAGAATTTTTTATAAAGTATCAATTGTAGTTGTTTATTGAACGAACGTTTTTGTTTTGCTTGCCAACCCCAAGAAGTAGTCTTCCAATCTAACATATAATAGACATATTCTCCGGGTATAATTTCTCCTTTAAGACCACTTAAAGTAGTTTTTCTTCTTGGCTTTCTTTTAGGAACTTTGATTACTAAGTCAATAAAGCCCTTAAACCATTTATTAGTTTGCCCTGGGATATACTCAAATAAATCTTCTTCTGCTGACACGAGCTGCCAACCAGGAAATTGCTCATCTAAAAATAAAGGAACTTGCCTAAGAATTTCTGGAATAACATCAATAAACTCTTTTGCGTCTTTTGACGTTACTTCTTCTTTTGTAAAAAGAAATTTTTCTAATCGTTCTTTGAAATCAGCTTCACAAGTTTCAACAGATGGTTGATTCCCAGTCAATACATATTGTTCTAAAGCAGTATGTACGGCATTACCGAATGCCGTATGTATAGACCCTGCAAATGGATCTAATTTTTTGATATGTTTTAACTTATGTCTAAAAGAACATTCTAAAAATTCAAACAACTCTGAGTAACTAATATGAAATTTACCTGTTGGTAATAAGTAAGGATCTTCAAAGAGCTTTAACTGATTATTTTCGTTCATATTTTATTTCCTAGAACTGTTGTAAGACATTTCAGTTATCTTCTAAACCCGAATTCGCAGCTGGCCTGGAACTCCCCTAAATTAATTGCATTTGAATACGAAAACGCACTTTGCAGTCCACCTTTAATTTCTTGTACCAACTGTTTAACTGAAACCTTCTGTTCAACTTCCATTGTTTTTCCCTCTGGGGTTGGCAAAAAATCTACGTCTCGAATCATCTTCATTGCATCTTTAGAAGCCATTCCTCTATATACTCCAGGCAATGGTGACTCAACGCAAGACGCAAACATTCTTCCAGACATAACAAAATCAGCGCCTGCCCCTAAAGCTTTGGCAATATCACCAATTTCTCTAACACCGCCGTCTGCGATTACTGTTATTGGGGTATTAACTGAATCTGCGGCACGAACACAATTTTTAATTGCAGTAAATTGCGGGACAGTAACGCCAGTAACATTTTTTGTTAGGCAAGCTGCTCCGGGTCCAATCCCGCATTTTATTGCCTGAACTCCCCAAGAAATAAGATCCACAGCGCCTTGGTGCGTGGCAACATTTCCCCCAATAATAAAAATATCTTTGAATTCATGGTTAAGCCACTTTACCATATTTTCCATTAACTCAGAATGTCCATGAGCAATATCTACAATAAAATATCTAGCTCCAACGTCATACAAAGCTTTCGCTCGTTCTTTTGAATCGCTATTTACTCCAATAGAAACAAGTGTTATTCTGCCACTAGCGGCTTTATATTCTTTAATATTTTGTTCTATACTCATAAATCTGTGAATAGCTCCGAGCCCGCCAGCATCTGCTACCGCCATAGCCATTTTACCGTCAGTAACAGAATCCATATTCGCAGAAATTATAGGCACATCAATTCTATTTTGTTTTAATAATGGGTCTAAAACAGATGACGTATCAACCATAGAACGAGTTGTTACAGTTGAATATTTTGGAACAATATAAACATCACTAAATTCGAACATGTTTTTCCTTTTTTTTAAAAATCATATAAAATATGGCAGTTTAAACAACGATATTTTGTTTTTGTCCATACAGGAGACGTACTACCTAAAATTAGGCTAGTGTGAAATAACTCAAAAATACTCTCAATTTCATCTTTACATACGAGACATTTTTTATCAATTTTTGATCCACGAGTTTTTTCATCTATTTGATAATCACCAGGCAAATATTTTATATTTTCAATTGTAGATTCTGATTTTTCCAGTGAAAAATTGGCTTCTTTTATTAAAGACTGACTATCTCGAAGCTCTAGTTCCTGTGCAGAGTCAAAAACATCAACAAATCTATTTTCAATTTCTTTTTTCTTTTTCATTTAGAATTATTTCCCAAAAATATTTAGGTCTAGTTTTTAGATAGTTTTCACAGTCTTCAATGGAACCCGTAAACCAATCTTCCTCCCGCATTTGTACATTCTCGTTTAGTATACTTTCTAGACCTAAAAGTTTGGACTCTATTACGTACCTTGGTGCAGTATCATATCCGGCTGGTAAAAATACTATTCCCTTATATTCTGAGAGCTTCTCTAAAAACTTTTCATGTTCAAGCCCACCAAGACGTTCATATTTTATTTTATGGCCCTCACAGTATTTTATCGTTTGCGCCTCGGCTTTAATCCATGAACCACCAGCAAGAACTACCCAAGTGTCAGAAGAAGTGTTTTTGTTTTGCAATCGCAGATTTCTAATTTTTTCTAATGTGGAATTTTTGAATGTAGAAGATTGCACAGAAAAATTTGAACATTCAAATTGTGGAAATTTGTTAATATAAATTTCCATTTGATTTTTTGACATAAAGAATACATGTTGCGCTTTTTGGAAAATTTTCCTAATAAAAAATCCATATTTTTGCGTGTGACAGTTGCATTCAATTTTTTCTTGTATTTTATGTAAATGGCTAGAACGAAATTTACAGTATTTATAGTCACATTCAATAATAGAAAATTTCACTTCATTAGTCACTAAAGTGATTAAACTTTCGTGTGACATATTAGAAAAATTCCCCAATATCCAATATTTGTCCTTATTTTTTTCTATTAACTGTTCAGTGACAGAGCTTGAATGTAACTTGAATATTTTTCCTGGGCATTCCTCAAGAATTGCTTCTAAAGTAAGTTCAGCGCCGCCAATATAATTTTCTGCGAATAAATCAGAAACAATTATATAATCAACGTTTTTTGGAATATAAAACACATTAGGAAATTGGTTAAACATAAAGAAATTTTATGCATATTATGATTATGTGTTTAAAAAAAAATAGAGGAACAAGTCCTCTACTTTGAAAATAATAATTTATGAAACTTATTCTAGTATAGAATTCATTTCTGTATTTTCCTCACAAGCAAATGATGTGAATAGTGCTTTTAGTTGAGTTGTTGAGTATTTGTGATCATACTCGAATGTATTTTCATAGCCTTCTATTGGAATAAAATTCAACTTAGTTGCTAAATGTTTAACACTTACAAGTTCCTTTTTATCGCCATCCCAATATTCTTTAGAATTTAAAATTACACAATAGGTGTCATTTACATAACCAAAAGAGTGATAACACTCTGGAAATTCCACTGTTTTCTCAATATTAGTTTCAATATCTTTTTCTGAATTAGATTCTTCTTCGGAATCTTGGGCTTGTAGATTTGCAACAATTTTTTCGGCTGTTGTCGTTTCTTCCTCATCATCCGAGTGAATTTTAATTGTCCACTCTTGCTCAGTTGGTGCTCCAAATGGCTTATCGTCTCTATATAGAATTTCTGCCATATTTAGAGAAAGACCAATAGAAATGTCTTGAAAAGAAATCTCTTCTATTTCTTTGGTATAGAAATTCTTACATTCCATATAGTCAGAGTCTTTTACAATTTTTTCTACTAAATACATATTCGAAGAAAATCCTGGAATAGGACCATCGGTTCCTCTAAATATTCCTAACCCAATTACATCCTTGACCATAATCGCATCATATAATTCTACAGTTTCCTCTTCATTTAAGATTAGCTTTCCTTCAAGCATGTCATTCCTTTCACTAGGAGATAAGATCGTAATTAACTTTCTTCCAGCGTCAATGACCTCATGTGTTGCTCTACACGGATACCTAACATCATTAGGGTGATTTTTAATCGCTGTTTTAATTGTATGCTCGGTAACTTTCATAGTCATATAATACCTATATTTCTTAATTGTTAATTTAAGTGTCTTAATTAGAATAACACATTAGAATATAATGTAAATCATATATTAAATACTAATATATTTGTGTAGTAACATGTTGTTTTACTACAGTTTGAGTTTAAAATATAAACTTAAAGATGTCTACCCCAGAGAATATCTAAATATCTGAAACCAGATCACTTTTAATTTACTGAATAAAATTCCCAAACAAATTCAACATTTTTAATATAAAATACACTGAAATTAATTTTGCTTTAACTTTGTTATTGTTATTATGCAGTTAATTCTTGAACATCCAAGAAAATTGAGACCAAAACGGGGAATTGTAATCATGTGTTCCTGAATTTGCGTGACTTGCCATAGACCTATTTTTTTCTAAGAAATCTGATAAGCTTCCATCCGTCATAATTGGAGACCCGGCATTTTGTTCGCCCTGTGGGTTATCCGTAGCACTGAATATTTTAGTAGATACAGACATTCCGGCAAGCATTGCCTTAGCAATCTCGTCACTGTCGTATACCACAGCTCCTCCAGCATCAAACAAAGAGTTACCAATTGCTAAAGCCATAATAAGATCATCATTATAACCTTTTTGTGCAGATAATTTGTTATTTTTTTTCCAGATATAAGTTTGTAATTCAGCATATAAACGTTCTGAATATACTGCAATTCTTTTATTTCTCAATACGTCTTCTAATTTTGCCAGAATCTCAGTTTTGCTTTTTTGTGTAGTTTCAAAACCAGGAATTTCATTTTTCATTTCCATGGTGGAATATACCATATATACGTTTTTATGCATTTTATGATAATATAAATTCGGGTAATTCATTTCTTTTAATTTTAGGCAAGCTGGTAATCCTACGGAATTTCTTTCTGGGCAAATCATGGCTACATTATATCTAAGACCGACTACAGCTAGCATTTCTCCAAATTTGTCTGGAGGGATTTTTCCTTTATATTCTGCAACGACTTCATCAGAGTCGGTATCAATAACGTGGAATGCGGAAAAGTCCTCAGCGTCGCCACGTGAAATATCAGCAGAAATTATATATTTATGTTCAGAAACTGGGTGTACCCAAATCCACATATCTTTTTTAACAGTCCACTCGGGACCCCAAAAAGCAATTGGCTTTTTGATTCTTTTAAAGATATTATCCATTACCTCAGCACGTAGAAAGGTATCTCCAGAAGAAGCAAAGGAGCACAATAATTCCATTGCGACGCCCCGTTCGCCTTTTGCTTCGACAATAGCCTTTTTTTGTTCTTCAAACCAAGTCTGATCTCTTTCAGGATGGACAGTCCACATTAATTCTAACGGTACAAAATCACTTTCTCCGTCTTTTGCTTTTTTCCATACCCTGTGGAAAAAGTTTCCAACACCAGCTGGTGTTGAAATTAGTATAGCGGAACCACCTGTGGACAAGGTTGGATAAAGTGCCAACCATAGTTCTTCAATGCCTTCAACGTGTGCGGCCTCATCTACGATTAACATAGATAATGCGCTACCTCGAAATGCGTTTTGAGAAGTTGCACTAGCTTCGATACGTGAACCATTTGAAAATTCTAAATGTGATTTAGAATCTCCAACAATTTCTGGCATAATCATCCACTTTGGCAAGCTTCCTAACATGTCTTTGACTTTTCTAATAAAAAGCTGAGCGGTTTTAAGTTGTGTAGCAATTACACCAATATTTTTTTGTTTTTGAAAAATAGCCATCCAAAGACAAAATGCTGCGGAAATTGTTGAAAGTCCCAACTGTCTTGATTTATTTACGATTACAAATCGGTTGTCTTGAAAAACATCAAGACAATTATCCTGGAATGGGAAAGTATCAAATTTCACCATTCCTTTCATTGGATGTGAAATTTGAACATAGTTGTTTATAAAATATTTCGCATCCGACCCACAGGACATAATTTCTTGGAGTTGAATCTTTTTTGAAGGCGCTGTACTTCTTTTAGTTTTCTTTATTCTAGCCATTGATAGTTATTTTACTTGGATTAATGCAGTAACACGATAAAATCCTCTTGTGAGTGCAGAATATTGTGACACATGAATTATTTCTGTACTCTCGCTAAAAGAGTCGTCGTCCATGACTAAACTTATTTTTTCATCATATTGAGCCTTGTAATCTTCAGCGGCTCTTTCTAGTGCGCCTTTTATCATAGCTAGTGCTTCTTCTCTGTGTTTTCTTTGTAGTTCCATCCTCATCTTATCTGAGCGATAGGTAACTGTCATAATGCACATAGCTTTTATTAGTTCACTGTCAATAGCTTTAAGTGTTACGTTCATTCCGTTGATGTGTTGGTGACCAGGACCATCAGATCCAAAAGTAGAGTTTAAAACCTGTGATAGTCTTATTAATTTTTTATAGTCTTTTTCCATAGTACCTTCTTATTACTAATTAGCAACAAAATATAAAAATAATTTATTTGAGTTCAAGTATTGGTTTTTCTAGGATATTTCGAGTGTTAATATAGTCTTCCCATTCCTTGGAAAGTTTATCTGGGCCTGTAGGCCAAACAATATTTGGTTTATTGGTCCACCTTTCATCACATTTATTACATATTTTATTCTTGCGATATGCAAGACTATCGTCGATTGTTTTCATTGGTCTTAAACAACACTGACAAAACAAAGGAACAATATTTTCTACATCTGTTGTAGTTATTACTATAACTTTTCCTTTATTCATAAGTTTAATTTTTTTACCGTTTGCGGTTTCTACCCATTTGTTCATATACTTGATTTTAGAGGTACTATTTATATATGTTTATGGAAAAAAATAAAATCGAAATTTTAGTAGAAGAAGTCGTTGACGACCTATTAGCGAAAAAACTCGTAAAGAAGAAATCTAAACGTAAAAAAATCGATAAATTATCATATGAATACGTATATTATCTTAAAAGGAAAGACCCGGCTCTTTTTGAATTATTAGCGGCACAAGCGAGATTCATAATTGCTGCTGTTGAGAATGGCTACTCTCCAAAGGATAAAATTATATCACTTAATAAATTCCTAAAAATGGATAAAAAGTTAGATCCAAGAGACAGTGCTGATACCCATGGGGTAAAGTTAGTTTTAGATTATCTTGTTAGACAGCAAAAGATTAAAGATCCTGGAGAATTTGCAGGTAAGACAAAACGTTGGTATCAGGCAGCACTCGATGCTGTTTTGAGAGCTACATATGAAAAAAAACCAATCAAGGTTTCCAAGGAACAAGTTACATATAATAAAAAAAAGTTAAATGAATCGAGTGCAGTTCATAAATCATTTTATTTGGATTTGCCAGACGATCTACTAAGGGTGTCAGACATTTTTAAAAGCCATGGATACCAACTGTTTGTTGTTGGTGGCGCTGTTAGAGATGCTCTTATAGGAAAAGCACCAAAAGACTATGACCTTGCTACAAATGCAAAACCAGATGAAATTTTACAAATGTTCAATGGGGCTCCTGGCTTCCGCACATTAGAAGTTGGAAAAGCTTTTGGAGTTATTAATGTTTATACAAAAGAAAATAATGAATATGAAATTGCCACTTTTAGACGAGATTTAAGTGCCGGTCGTCGCCCCGATGCCGTTGAATTTACGACAATTGAAAATGATGTACAGCGCAGAGACCTAAGTATAAATGCACTGTTTTATGATATTCAGAAACAAGAAATTGTAGATTTTGTTGGTGGAATTGAAGATCTTAAAAACGGAATTGTTAAATCTGTTGGAGACCCAAAAGAACGGTTTGCGGAAGACCGACTGAGAATATTACGTGCCCTTCGTTTTGCTGCTCGCATGGGAACAGAGTTAGACACAAATACTAGAAATGCAATTCTTGAAGATAACTCTTTATCTGGAGTTTCTCCAGAGAGGATTAGAGATGAGTTTTTGAAAAGTATTAAAAGTGCCAAATCGGTTGTTTCCTTGATGAAACTTTATGATACATTTGATTTATGGCCACAGGTTTTTCCTAATTTAAGAATAAATAAAGATTATCCAGAAACAAAAAATATACCTGTGCTTTTAGCTTTATTGTTACGAGAAAACAATCCTAAAAATTTAGGTAAAAACTTAAATAAGTTAGTGTATAGTGTTGTTGAAACAAAACAAGTGGTATTTTTAGTTATGTTTCAAGAAATATCGCTCACTAATGCTTATCAACTTAAAAAGTTATTTTCTTCTACAAGACTTACAAACTCAGACCTTCTGGAATTTGGGGAAGAAAATAAAAATATTGATATGAAATTAGTAAGTGCTTTTACAAAATATGATCTATCTGTCAGTGGACAAGATTTATTAGATTTAGGACTTAAAGGTAGAGAACTAGGCCAAGAACTAGAACGTCGTGAAAACTCTTTATTTATGGATTTGGTATGAACTCCGAAAATGATTTTAAGCAAAAAGCTAGAGCTAGAGAAGCCTTGTTAAAGTCTGCACATTTTGCCCACCGTCAAGGAGTTGCTCAAGACTTTTGGATGAAGCACCCTGACATCCAAAAGATCAAGTTTGATTTTAGACTTAGAGATGACATTCTCCTGCATATTGCAGCTTTTGTTTGGACATTTTCAAAGTAAAAAAATATTTATTTGCGAAATTTAGGTTTACAATAATGTTTTATGTGTTATTTTAATAATCATGAAATTAACAAAAAAATTTAAAAATATTTTCCACCCAAAAAGAATGTTTAAAGTTAACTTATTTGGAGTTCTATTAAATGTGGTTTTAGCTATTATCTCTGTGCTACTTGGACTTCACAAAGAATTTATGGAAATATTTGTTCTTTCTGGATTTTGTTTTTTCATTGGGCTAACTGCCAATATGTGGCTATTTCTTAAAGAAGAGAGAGAAAATAAAATAAAATGAAAATTCGGACGTACAAATCACATATGAAAATGGCATTAGCTTGGTATACAAATGAACTGTATAGAAATCACGTAAACACATTTTTGACTGCTGCTAGAATTGAAGTAATTAGAAGAAATTTGTTTGAACTTCAAAAACTACAACAAACAAGAGAAACAAACCCAGTTTGGGGTGTTCCAGTAGAAATATCAGTTAATTTAGATGCAGGGCAATTTGAAGTAGTTGTTTCTGACGAAAATAGTGTTTTATATCTAGATTTTTAATTTATAATTTATACACTTAAATCACATGAAAAGGTTGGTAGATGAAGATTCAATATAAATTGATGGTCGGAATGTTTTTGTCTATATTGGCATTTGTTATATTTTCGACAAATCAACAAAAACAAGTTATTGAAGATGTTGACAATGCACAAATTGTTCAATATAGACAACAGACAAATAGTGTTTTAGCTGATTATTCAACTAATCCTACGTCAGTCTTGCACAACAAACGTATTTTGTTAATTGGTGATTCACAAGTCGCAGGCGCACCTGGGAGAGCTTTACAAAATTATCTTATAACAGTCGGCGCATCCTATTTTTACCGGAGTGGACATTCAGGATGGGGAGTGAGACAGTGGTATGATATTCGCTCTCAAATTGAGTTAATGGTATTGCAATATCACGTAGACGTATTATTAATTATATTAGGTGGAAATGATTGGAGTAGAGTTAGTAGTCAAGATTATATACAACTGGTAAATCAATTTTGGAGTTATATTGTTTTGAATCTTATTGCTGAAAATAACGATATGCGTGTATGTTGGATTGGACCTCCAAGAGTAGTTGGGCCAAGAGCGGCAATTATGCAGCCAAAAAGAGACTTTGTGTCAGAAACTATAAGACAGATAGTTGGTCAGGAACATTTTATTCTGTCAAGTGATATCACCGGAAATTTTGGAAGAACTGCTGATGGAGTTCATTTTACTTATTCTGGGGCTAACCAATGGGTATATTCAATGAATTCAAGAATTGAAACTTGCGTATCAAATCAACAAAATATGTTAGGGAATAGATGAATTATAAGAAAATATTGGTACCATTAAGTTTGTTGGTTTTACCGTTATTTGAGGCAATACCAGCGAGAGCAAATGTTAATTCAGATGTTAATAATGGAAGAAATATTGTTTCTTTTCCAATTGAGGAGCCTAACGATAGAGAAATTATGAAGGAAATAATTCTTAGGCGGCTAACTGTCTGGGTCAGACGTGAGGATAATGAACCAGTTTATGCGTGGTCTTGTAGGAATTTGAGATTTGGCTGTGAGCGACAAGTAGAAGCGTTTGTTGGATATATTTTTGATGAAGCTCGAATACAAAAATTTGATCCTTGGCTTGTTGCAGCAATGGCATGGCATGAATCTAGATTTAATCCATTTGCGGTGTCAAACGAAAATGCTTTTGGTATTCTCCAAATGCTAAGAAGGTCTAGATGGTCTTCAGGATTACGGTTTGTTCATAATCCACAATATAGGACTCGTTGTAGAAATGAGTTGGGTTCATGTCAGCGAGAAATTATAGAAAGATCCATATATTGGACCAGAAAAACAATATCTATCTGTGGGTCAATCCAGGGCGGACTACGAATGTATAATTCAGGTCGTTGTGACGGACCACGTAGATATTCAAGAGCAGTTTTAGGATTACAACAAAGATTTTTAGCAGAAGCTAATGAATTTAAAGCAAACGGACATTTTGAAAATTTGACATTTCATTATTTACCAATAACATGTTCAAATAGTTTAGCAAATAACATTTTTGCTGACAAACAATCCATTATTGTGACTACTTATCTGTGAGAAATTATGAAAATACCCTTTTTTAAAAACACCGCTGGTGAGCCTTCTGCATCTTTGACAATGGCTTTGATAGCATTTCTTGTTGTCACATTATGGCTATTGATATGGTTAATAGCCACTCCCCTTGGAGCCGCTATTCCAGAATTTGATGCTGGAACTGCAATGACCTATTTAATGCCAATTTTGACTTTGTATTTTGGTAGAAGATATACTGCCAAAATTAAAAATGGTGATAAAGCGGCTGAGATTAATTTAGAGGCCCCTACGCCACCAGAAACTTGAAAAATACTTTTTAAGTTAAAAGCAGTTCACAACGTTATATTTACAACAAAAGGAATATAAAACCCATTCATAATTTTTACATAAATAAATATAAAAACATCAAAGATAATAAATATTAAAAATCAAGATTTAGAAAACAATATTTTAAAAAAACTGTCTGGTTCAGGAACTGAGTCGGACACTAAACAAAAACGGAATAAGGCGTTGCCATTAGGGTAAGTCTGCGACCTCCGAAACCCATCCCACGACTAAGTTGTAGGTGGGTAGTTCACGTGTTAGACTATTAGCTCCTAAGATGGAAAGTATAATATGGCAAATATAAAATCAGTACCAGAACTACAAAAACGCATCCGTACCTTAGTAAAAGAGGAGGTCGCTGCGGCGCTCCGAGAAGATATTAACCCTCAATTTAGGAAGGTTTATAACAAAAAAGAGTTTTCTGCCTGGCTGGTAAGACAATTTTTTTCACATAAAAGTAGAACCAAAATTTGGTATGACCCATCGGTAAATGAAACTAATGTGTTAGAAAAGATTTCTGAACTTACACAAAAAGGAGTCTTTCCGGCTACTCCAAAAGCTTTAGTGTCTACTTGGAATATGAAGGGACAATTAAATAAAGCTATGGGTGAAATGGACCGTGAAGAAAAAACAGCAGCCAGAAAAGCAGCTAAAGCAGATTCTTCTAGTGACGAAGACAAAGTAAAATATAAAACTGGAGAAGTATCTCTGAGAGATATTGGCCAGGAGCTTGGTGGAGTCACCCCTACCATGATAAATAAGCTTGGGGCCAAAGCTATGGAAGATTTCAAAACTTTAAATTTTGGCAAAAGACCAGAAACACTAACTCCCGCAGAAAAAAATCAACAGTTTGAACAAACAGAACAGGCGAGACATGACGCCGCTGAGGAGTTTGCAGAGTTATTGCATAACTCTGCCTCTGTAGAAGAATTCTTGGACACCCTAAAACGCAATATGGTTTTGTCTCCAATGGATCTCAAAACTATTACGCCAGAAGAACTAGATGGATTAGAAATTCTTAAAGAAAAAGATCCTGAGCGAGCCAAGCTTATTTTGATTCAGGATATCGAAGAAGATGATAATTTATTCAAGTCGTACCAGTCTGCTGTCTATAGGAAAATTTTCCCGGCTGGTAAACGAGGAAGACCTAAAAAGGTAGTAGACTAGTGTTCACACAGATTTCCAATAATTTGGAACTAGAGGGGTGGCAGTTGATGCGCACCCTTCAATGTTTAAAAATATATGAGTTTGACAACATATACGACATGTCAGGATTTTCTTTAAAAATTTTGTCAATGAAGTGTTCGTCTAAAATTGAAATATCGGTTACCCCAAATGAGTTTACTAAGATTGTTGAAGTATCCATTATTTCTGAAAATAACTGTCAAAAAAAAAGTTAAAAAAATTATCAAAAATATTGAGGACATATACAATTATTACAAAAATACTAAATTAGTATAATGGGTAAAAATAAAAAAGAAATTGATGGTGAAACTTATATAGTAAGTGAAGAAATTGATTTCAACGACATTGACTTAGAAAACATGGTCGATAATAGTGAGCATGTTACAAATGTCAAAATTTCTTACTCTAATGACACTAATGACACCAATGATAACGAAGAACTTGTTATTGACAATCCTGATTCAATTGAAGAAAGAATATGGCTTGAAGTAGTTATTGAATTTTCCTCGGAGGAAGAAAAAAACTATACCGGAATTTTGGAAACGATACATATATCAAAAGATATAACTCATTTCTATTTATTGCTTAATAGAGAGCAAGCTTGTGAAATTGTTAATAATTTTGCGAAAGATACATTTGCTGGAAATAAAATATTCCTGAAAAAATATAAAAGTTTTTATCTTAATCAAGAGTGTGTATTACATTTAGAGGACAAATGCATTATTACTAATTGTAGTATGCAAGATTTAGATCATAAAGATATATTTGTAAAAGTAAATTTTAGTATTATTTACTGATGTTGGTTCCTAATTATACACAAGGATTTTATAATGACTAAAAAGACTAGCCCAAGAAAAGAACACGACCTTGTTAAAGAACGTCGTTCCAGATATATTAAAAATTTGATTGAAGAAGCGATTGTTAATGTTATAGCTGAACAAGAAAATCAGTTACAGGCAACACAACCGGAAGCATTGCCTCCTCCCGTGGCTACTCCGCAAAATCAAGCGCAGAAAACCGTTCAGGCGGAACAAAATTTTTCTGTAGATGATTTGATAGAAGCACTTAATGTTGTTCGAGGTGGTAGGTCATTTTCAGACCCTGAAGTTTACGGAAAGCTTGTTACTTTTTTCAAGAATACTTCTGACGAACAACGTGTTGTTCTAGAGAATTTATTGACACAAATAGCAGGTTTGGTTACAGGAATCGAAGAAAAAGAAGAAGAAGAGGGGAAACAAGGTCCGAGTGGGCAACCAACTTCACAAGACGGAGCCCCACAACAATCAGCGCCAATGCCTGGCGCACAAACAGCGGTCGGCGCCGCAGGAGTAGGCGCTGCCTAGGTGAATAAAATTAGTAAATTGCTGGCTAATCAAAAATTTTTGATCGTTATAGCAGTTCTATTAGTTGTGTTCAATATTGTCGATGCTGGAGTTTCATATTGGGCAATTTGTGTAGTAAAAATTGCACGTGAGGCTAACCCATTTATGAGAAGCTTATTGGAAACTTCCCCAATTTTATTCTTTGTAACCAAAATTACTTTTTCTTCTTTTGCGGCAGTGTTTCTTTATCGCCTCAGAAAAAACAGTTTTGCCACGATTGGATTATTTGCGAGTTTTTTGGGATATTTCGCTTTAGTCATATTTTTGCTCACAGAAGTTGTAATTTTCGTAAACATATGAAATCATTAGAATTTTTATTAGGTTCACATGTTTGGGTATGTGTGCTAGTATAAAGTATAGGTCAAAATGACAGAACTTAAACGAAAAACAGAAATGCGTAGATTTAGACTAAAGCGTATTGAAGACGAATCAGGAGTGTCAGGTACGGGATACGTATCCGAAGGAATTAAATTTTCTAATGGAAATTGTGTAATTACCTGGCTCACAGATACAAGTAGTATGGGAATATATCACAGTACTGTTGAATTATTACATATACACGGACATTCTGGACGTACGATTATCGAGTGGATAGATAATGAAAATGCTACTGGTTCTGGGACAGTATTAGATAATTAAAAAAATAGATTACTCGATTAGTAAAAAAGAAGTTTACAACATACTTAGGATCTGCTATACTGATTTAACAAACTACTTTTTATAGTTATTTTTGGCCCTATAGTTTAATGGTAGAACAGCCGCCTCTCAAGTGGCTAACGGAGGGTTCAATTCCCCCTAGGGTCACCAAAATAGTAAAATTTGTCACAACTCTTTTAGAGGTTGTGAGTCAATGTTCTCTGAAAACAGAATACGTCTTTATTAGTTTGTCTGTACTAACACCAGTAAACAGACAACTGTAAAGGCGAGTTAGCGTTTGTAAATCATTCAGTTTACCACGCTCTCGCTAATACTTGCCAACTAAGCTAATCTGGTGAAAGCACTCGGTTGAAGCCCGAGGTAGCCCGGATCAAAACCGGGAGTTGGTACCAAATCCAAAATAATAGAATAATAGAATAATAGAATTACCATTCTATAGACCGTCAGGCAGGAATTTTTTTCCTTCTATGAAGGACATAAAATAATAATACCGCCAGTTCTTGGCGGTTACATGTGTGGAGCTATAAATAAGACTTCTTCTTTACAAAAGAAGAAGCACAAAGTAGTGAAACCCGAAGCCTAACCCACCGCCCTAGCGTGGGTGAGTAGTTCACAGGTTATTGGTGTAATGCGTAGCACAATGGATTCCAAACCCATTAGTTAGAGTTCGAGTCTCTAGTAGCCTGCTAATAATGATAAAAGGTGGGAAACATCTGTCTGGCCAATAATATTGATTGGCTATAGGCCATATATTTTAGGATCATAGCATAATCTGGCTAGTGCTCTCCCCTGTCACGGGAGAATGTGTGGATTCGAATTCCACTGGTCCTGCTAAATTATCAGCATGATGGAGTAACAGGCAAATTGGCCTAAAATAACATGAAAATTGAGTTCGAGACGCTTATAATGTGTGGTTTTAGCTCTCGATGATGATAATTCCCCCATTTTATGATGGGGCATGGGCTTTTGGTGTAATGGACAAGCACGTCGGGCTCTTAACCCGTAAAGTCAGAGTTCGAGTCTCTGGAGGCCCACCAAATATTTTTCAAGGTTACAAGGAGTCAAATGAAATATAAAGTAGAGTTTGAGGTCTCAACAGATATAAAATATTCTTCTATAGAAGAATGTATAGAGGACTTTTGGGATCTATTCATTGCAAATGGTCGTCTTACTGTTTTAGAAAATAAAATTAGATTATTAATTGATATTAAAAAAAATCTAGTTCCTCCAGTAATGCAAAAAGCTGCCAATGAAGCATACAAAAATCAAGAAAATACTTATAACAGTGTAAAAAACTTTTCTGTTTCTCCTTTAGAAGAAGAAGAAGATAATAAATAAACATTTTGCGTCCGTAGTCTAATGGAAGGGCATCGGCCTTCTAAGCCGGGGTGTGTAGGTTCGAGTCCTACCGGACGTGCTAATATCATTTAGTGGTAGTTTAGTGGTAGAACACCCGCAGATAACGGCCTGATGCAAGTTTGATTCTTGCACATGTTGGCACTCTGGGGCTTGGAAACACATGTTTGATTCATGCTCACTAAATGAATATTTCCTGCTGGACGGTTCGGTGTAACCTGCCCTCTCTGATAAAGAGGGCGCACCAAGTTCAACTCTTGGCAGCAGGACCAAATAAATTAATAATAGAAAATAGGATAAAATGAAAGATAAAATAGAAGAAATCTGGTTTACATCAGATACTCATTTTGGTCATACTAATATATTGAAATATTGTGATAGGCCATTCGCAAACATTGAGGAACACGATGAATATCTAATTTCTCAATGGAATAAAGCAGTAAAGCCTAACGATAATGTTTATCATTTAGGAGATTTTGCATTTGGAAACGACACGTTTATCAAAAACATCATACGTCGCCTAAATGGAAAAATACACTTTATTACTGGTAATCATGATAAAATTATTAACTCTAACAAAACAATACAAGATTCTTTCGCAAGTTATCAACAATATTGCGAAATAAAAGTTTCTACAAAAAACAGTAAACAGAAACAATCAATTGTAATGTTTCATTATCCGATAGAATCTTGGAACAAGTGTTATCACGGTGCTTGGCATTTACACGGGCATTGCCATGGTACTTTTCCTAGTACAAATTTCCAAGCGAGAGTTGATGTAGGAGTGGATATTTGGGAATATACACCAGTCTCATATGAACAAATTAAAAATCATATGAGCGGAAAAGAGTTTAAACCCATAGACCACCATGGTAAAAGAACGAAGTAACCACTATGCAGCATAGACTGCGCATGGGTCTCTAGCACAACGGCAGTGCAATGGCCTTTTAAGCCACAGGTTGAGGGTTCGAATCCCTCGGGACCCACCAAACACTGAAAAGATAAATAACACTGTGTTATATATTTACTGTGTATAGGTCATTAAATGAATAATTTCAAAAACATTGCTACTGCAAAGGCAACTAACGATAACAAAAAATTATATGAGGCGAGTCTTGGTAGAATTTGGCAACATGTTGTTGAAGCAGATGAAAAATCAATTGCTATACTTACTTCATGGCGAGCAGCAAACAACAAGAAACAAAACCAAAAACAGTTTCAAGATTTAAAAGCTGCGGTGCGAGGTCTCGGTTTGGGGTTCGTCCAAATAAGAGGGCACTGGAGAGAGTGCCAAAACGACTCTGTTCCGTACGAAAATTGTCCAGAAGAAGAATTAGTAGATGCAATTGAACCATCACTGTTTATTATTGGAATAAAACAAGAACAAGCAGAGATGTTATCAAATCAATATAAACAAGATGCTTATATTTTTGCTGGACCTGAATCTAAAGGTAAAGTCGTTTTATTATTCAAAGGCGGCGAGTCAATGGAAATTGGTTCTTTCAAACCCCAAACTTTGGGACAAGCCTATTCGGAACTAATAAAATCTAAATTAGCTAGTCCAAAATATTTTAAATTTGAAGGAATAGAGTATACTGCACAAACTTGGGTAGAAACTCTAATAGAACAAGAAGTTAGAAAAACACTAGCAAATATTTAATAATTCATAATTAGGGTAGCTTAAATAAAGCCTATTGTCGTATAATAGAAGTTCTAGGTCAAATCCTAGTCCTAATTCATTCAGGGTTAGCCATCTGGTGAAAGCACTCGCCTGTTAAGCGAGTCAAGGTGAGTTCGATCCTCACACCCTGAGCCAGTATACCAATGTGTCTCTTATAAAAGCAACAGTGCCAGTGTCACAGGTAAAATATAAATAATATTCGGGGATCGTTCAATGGCAGGACCGGAGACTCTGAATCTCCTTATCTAGGTTCGAATCCTAGCCCCCGGACCAGTATTTGTTTAGTACAGCGGAAGATAAATATTTTCACTTAATGTAATATTCGGGATTCGTCTAAAGGCAAGACTATAGGCTTTGAACCTATGAATGTTAGTTCGATTCTAGCATCCCGATCTAAAATAGCTTTGCTTTGCTTGGAATCATTTATGTAGTCCGGTCATCCGGTATGTAAACGGTTAGAAGGTTTGAGTTTGTGTTCAAATAATATTCCTTTGTTTGAAACATTCACGTGTTACGCAACTCTGTTGCGACATAAATGTCTAGAAGATTTAAAATCTGGATTACTCTCAAAATATGTTATTTTTACGGCGTGTAGCCCAGTTTGGTTTAGGGCACCTGCTTTGGGAGCAGGAGGTCGTGGGTTCAAATCCCTCCACGCCGACCAAAATTAAATCCGGTGGTGAGTATTGTGGTCCTAACAAGGATGGTTTTAGGATAATTTTTAATTTTGCGTCTGTAGTTCAAAGGACAGAGCACGGGTTTCCTAAACCCGGAATGAAGGTTCGAGTCCTTCCAGATGCGCCAAATTTTTTTATCATCAGTCAGAGTGCCATGAGGTAGGCAACCGCATTCGGATTGCGGAAGACGTGTGAGTTCGAATCTCGCCTGACTGACCAAAATCTTTTCACCTATTATACTATTGATAATAAGCTGCGTCGCAGATTGAATCCTGCGATTTTACCATTTATTTTAGGTGGGTCTGTGACGACCGAAGAAGAAAAAGAAGAAGAAGCCCGACCCATCAATTTTTTTGCTCTCTTCTTCTTTATGGGCAGTCTACTAGGTGATAAATGGGGGGGTTTAATTTAATCGGGAAAATACATGCTTCGCAAGTATGAGTCATGGGATCGTAACCCATAACCTCCACTATCCGCAGTTTAGAAGTGCCAGCTAGGTTAGTGGTTCGTCAAGATGGCTTCCAGATAGCAGGAAGAGTAAAAGAATAAACAATATGTCGATGTGGGGGAATGGCAGACCCGCTAGTCTCAGAAGCTAGTTCCCGAAAGGGAGTGCAGGTTCAAGTCCTGTCATCGACACCAAATTTCGCAAGCTAAAATCCAGGCAATGACTTTGAATTATTTGAGAGTTGATGGTTCTCATGCGAAATTTATACCGACGTGGGGGAATGGCAGACCCGCTAGTCTAAGAAGCTAGTATAGCGAAAGCTGTGTGCGAGTTCAAGTCTCGCCGTCGGTACAAATGTTTTTTCACACAATTTTCAGGTATAAGATAAATTCATGGTGTCCATAGTGTAAACGGTGAACATGGTCGGTTGTGACCCGGCAGTTAGCGGTTCAAATCCGCTTGGACACACCAAGGTTTCATAAATATAATGGCGTCACAGTCACTAAATTGGTTTATTTTCGAAACATGCCCAAGTACGCTAAAGGCAGTGCGGCTTTTCTCAAAAAAAAGTGGTTGTGAGTTCGACTCTCACCTTGGGTACCAAAACAGGAATAAATAAAATCTATGGAAACAACACCTAAAGCTGGAAAATTATACAAAGTGGTTGGTCCAGCAGAGTTTGTTCCAAATTTAGAAAGTTACGTCAGTTCATCATTCAAGTATCAATTATATCGAATAACAGAAGAAATTCCTATAGGGGAAATTTTATTGTTTGTCGAAATACAACAAAACGTTGTTGAAAACAAATATTTACCTACTCTATTTGGTGATAAAATAGAAATACTTCTTTACAAGTTCTTGTATGGGGAAAAAATCATTTATTTGGAGTGTTATAATGACGAAATGTTGCGTCAAGTGGAATAACATTCAGCCAAATAAACAAAAACGGAATAAGGTGTTGTCACTAGGTGAGTCTAAGACCTTCGAAACTTATCCACGTCAGCTATACTGTCGTGGGAGGGTAATTCACCATAGCCACATGAATAAGTATTATAGATTGCCTAATATTAGGCTGAATGGAAAAAAATATGCGTGCATTAGTTTTAGGTGGAGGAGGCGCTAAGGGCGCATTTCAGGCTGGAGTTTTTAAATACCTAGCCGAACAGGGAGAAAAGTTTGAAATCATCTCTGGTACGTCTGTAGGCGCTTTGAACGGGTCTTTCCTGGCTCAGTATGTTTTAGGTGACGAAGCCAAAGCATCACAGGAGTTAATATCTCTTTGGGAAAAAATCGAAGATAAAAAAATCTATAAGAAATGGTATTTTGGTATTCTTGGCAAAGCTCCATTTCTTATGCCAAGATGGCTAGGTGGAAAGAAAAGCATGTTTACCACAAAACCATTAGAAAACAATATCAGTGGACTTTTGGATTTGGAAAGAGTTAGAAGTTCAGGACATAAACTCCGAATTAATACAATAAACATAGATACTGGTGAATTAGAAGTGTTTGATGAAGATTTTGACCTGCTCAAAAAAGCAGTTTTAGCAAGTTCTTCTTTTCCTCCTGCTTTTGCTCCGGTAGAAATCAATGGAATGAGATATTTGGACGCAGGCGCACGAGAAATAGTGCCAATAGAAGCTGCAATAAAAGCTGGTGCTACAGATATTGTTGTAATTGCTTGTAGCCCATACAATGTAATAGGAAATTTAGCTAAGAAGCCATCAGGGCTTGATATAGCATTTCGGACAATAGACGCAAGTGGGGTTGAAATAGAAAAATGGGATTTGAAAATTGTTGAATTATATAATGCTTTAATAAAATCTGATAGTCCAATGGCGGGAGATAAAAAGATAATAAAGGTTACAGTTATTCGTCCAAAACAAGCTTTGTTAAGTGACACTTTAGATTTTAACCCTGAGAGGATCAGAACAAATATTGAAAGAGGATATTTAGCTGCACAAGGGTTAGACAAAGTTTTAGAGTGAAATATGTCAGCGAGCCTTGAGCACATAGGGCAAGTCCTACCGCTGACCCTCGCCTCATAAGCATAAATGGTGATGCACCGGCTTTGTAAACCGGAAAATTCGGTTCGATTCCGAAATGAGGCTCCAAAAAATTCTACTATATTGTAGAAAACGCCCTGTTAGTATAATGGTATTACCCTCGCCCCGTAAACGAGGAACGTCGGATCGTTACCGACACAGGGCTCTAAGTTAAAAAAATGCATCCGTGGTCTAATGGAAGGGCACTGGTCTACGAAACCAGTTCATGTAGGTTCGAATCCTGCCGGATGCGCCAAACGTATACAGAAAAATATACTAAATTAGTTTACAAGGCTGGGCGTTAAAAACCCATCCATTTACTTTTAATCCACAGGACGGAGAATTGTTCACCAGGGGTTAAGAACCTTTGATAGAAAGAGCGGAAGTGCATAAAGTTTTTGTAGAAACAATGAAATAATTTAACAAATATTTTGGTAGCTCTATAATCTTGAGACATATAGGGCTGGTAGGCGAGGTCTCGGCCGGGTTCGAATCCCGCCAAAATATTTGCCTTTGTAGTATAATGGTATTACACTTGCCTGGTATGTAAGAAACGAGAGATCGATACTCTCCAAAGGCTCCAAAAAATAGTTTTGCGGTATTAATTGAATGGCTTAGTCCTGCTTGAGGTGTTTCTTACGACATTATCTGGTACTCCACTCTTGTTCTTCCAGCCTCTTCAAATAAGTATGTAACTCATATTTCATGGGCAAATAACTCAGTGGCAGAGTGCCTCTTTTACATGGAGGAAACGGCAGTTCAATCCTGTCTTTGCCTACCAATAAAACCACAGCAGGGAGATTGATTCGATACCAATATTCCGCACTGTATGCACGATGGGCTGGCTGGGATTAGGCACCTTCTCGACATGGAGGATTAGACAGGTTCAATTCCTGTGTCGTGTACCAAATTTTGTAGGCTATGAGCATTATTACAATCTGTGAAGGAAACAAGTATTATATACATCAACAACGTATTTTTAGCGGTCTTTTTTTTGGCATGTGACACAAAGCTAAAATTTAGCATTTAGAGGTTTATGAAAAAATTAAATTTAGGTATTCTTTATAAAAATGGGAAGGTAGTAGATCATCGTTCAGCTTTACAGGTTTTTTTAAATCCCTTTTTACGAACAGCGGGATTTGAAATTTGCTCTATCTTTTTAGATGGGGAATTTGACAAATACGAAGTTAGAAAACTAGAAAAGGCGCAAGAATTTAATTTTGATTTATATTCTTGGAATGATTTTGATGAGGTAGAAAAGAAAAGACGAATAATATAAATTTGCGGGTATGGTATAATGATATTATGTTTGGTTTCCACCCAAAGGATCTGAGTTTGATTCTCAGTACCCGCTCTAAGTTAGTCAAATATTATTTCGGGCGTTAGTGAAAAGGATAATCACGCAGAACTCCGAATTCTGTATTACAAGTTCGATTCTTGTACGCTCGGCCAAATAATCTATGAAGCCTTATAGATAGTGGTTACACATGAGACTAGACTGGCGGTGGTTACACGCATTGTATCGTGTTTATGTGTAACCGTGTGGTCGCTCCACGATAGATTATTTTTTGCCTACGTTCTTAGGTTGAGAGCAAACGTTTCATAAGCGTTTTGGTGAAGGTTCGAATCTTTCCGTAGGCACTAATATTTCAATAATGAAATATGCGGGATTGGTATAAAGGTATTACACGACATTGCCAATGTTGAGACATCGGATCGTTTCCGATATCCCGCTCAAAAATAACATTCTAAAATAGGAAATAATATCATGTATATTGTAGAAAAAAATTCCAAAAAAAAGGTAGATGCGGAAGAATGGTTTGAATTCGAATCATATGGAAAAATTATATATGACCCGCCTCGGCCAGGAATGAAAAAAAATAAAGATTGGTGGGTTATCTTTTCTGTAGATCGTGAAATAACAAGATATTTTCGTTGGCAAATTTTGTGGAATTGGGGAATTAAATTATACCAACCGTCTTGGGACGCACATATTTCTATTATTAGAGGCGAACGTCCTGCAAATGATAAGATGCATCTTTGGAAGAAATTTCATGGGCAAAAGTTCAAATTCAAGTATTCAAATAAAGTATTTCAGGCTGACAATAAGCCAGAATTCTGGTACATACACGCACAGAGTCCGATTATCAAGGAAATACGTGAAGATTTTGGATTTCAATCAGATTGGACATCTCATATAACAGTTGGAAAAACATGTTAACAAATGTAACAAACTGGTTTACAACTTTTATTAACTACCCACCCGCAACGGGTGGGTAGTTAATCTAACGGCATTGCACATTTAAATTTTGATGGGGGTTAGTTCTAATCCTTCAATTGATTATATAGAATGCGTATATATTGGTGCAAGCTCATCTAAAGCCGCACAGGCTAGAAAATTAGTGGCAAATGCTGTTTATCCAAAAGGTTATACACCTGGCAATTGAAACTTTTTTGGGGGTATGGTGTCAATGGGAACACGCTGACTTGGCTAGCCAGAGTTTTGAGTTCGAGTCTCAATATCTCCACTAAATAAATGGAAGAGAAACCAGTCAGGGTACTGGGCACGCCTGGAAAGCGTTGCGGACGGGCTAAGAACCTGTTTGGGCTTCGATTGCTCTCGCTTCCGCCAAAATAAAGATGTATTCTTTTTAAATAGTAAAAAACGTGAGAAGTAAATTCAAGATGCAACAAAAAAGTATTGTGAATATGTTGATTTGATTATCAAACAAACTATAAGCTATATTTAAACAAACTGGAAGGTAACCTATGACGGTGATTAGGCTTGCCTGCTAAGCAAAGTGGACTCGTGAAACAGTCTGGGGTTCGACTCCTCTGCCTTCCGCCAAGTTTAAACAAAATGGTTTAGATATTTTAGTTCAATCTAAAATTTTGTCGTGTTATAAAATATTGTTACGATAGGAAAAATATATGTGCGGAATTTTTGCCTATAAAGGAAGTTTGATTCCCTTTGAGGAACTAGAAAAGCAATTTATGAAATTGCAACATAGAGGACCAGACAACATGCAAATAGATGTTGACCCTCAAAAAAAAGTATTTCTAGGTTTTCATAGATTATCAATAATGGATTTAACTTCCAAAGGAAACCAACCATTTGTTGATGGTACAATACGTTTGTTGTGTAACGGAGAAATCTATAACCACGAGAGTCTAAAACAGGAAATAAATTACAAATGTCACTCTGCAAGTGACTGTGAAATTTTACTACCACTTATTGAAAAATTTGGGTTGCTTGAAACATCTAAAAAATTAGATGCAGAGTTTGCACTAATATGGTATGACCATAAAACACAAAAAATGATGGCTGCACGTGACCCAATTGGCATTCGTCCTTTATTTTGGGGGAAGACAACTTCTGGAGAAATAGCCTTTGCGTCCGAGGTCAAAGCATTAGTGGACATTTGTGAGTTTGTTGAAGCATTTCCACCGGGATTTATTTGGGATGGCAATGAATTAATTGAATTTAGTGATGCAGGCTGTCAGCCTAAAAAAACTCTTTCCGGGTCAGAGCCCATGAAAGAAAAAGAAGTCCTGTACGGAATATCCTATAAGCTTACAGAGGGTGTTAGAAAGAGGATGGGGGCTGACGCTCCGATTGGATTTTTGTTGAGCGGAGGTCTTGACAGTAGTCTAATTTGTGCTTTGGCAGCTAAAATCTCTGACAAGCCTATAAAGACGTTTTCTGTGGGGTCAAATATTGACGCAATTGATAATAAATATGCAGAATTAGTTGCAAAACATATTGGCGCTGAACATACTACAGTATTGTTTACACAACAAGATGCAACAAGTAGACTAGATGAGCTAATTCGAAAATTAGAGACGTGGGATATTACGACTATCCGTGCTTCTGTTGGAATGGATTTTGTATGCGAGTGGATACATAAAAATACAAATATTAAAGTGTTGATGACAGGAGAAGTTAGTGATGAATTATTTGGATATAAATATACAGATTATGCCCCGAATGCAACTGAGTTTCAAAATGAAGCAATTAAAAGAATGAGAGAATTATACATTTATGACGTACTTCGAGCGGACAGGTGTATTTCTGGGCATTCGTTAGAAAGCAGAGTTCCTTTTGGAGATTTAAATTTTGTAAGCCATGTGATGAATATTCCAGCTGAAATGAAAATGAACACACACGGGCAAGGAAAATATTTATTACGCAAAGCCTTTTCCAATATTAACCTTTTGCCGGAAGAAATCCTTTATAGAGAAAAGGCAGCGTTTTCAGATGCAGTTGGACACTCAATTGTTGATGGAATTAAGTTTTATGCTGAAACCAACATAAGTGATAAAGAGTTATTAGATGCAAAACAAAAGTACAGTTATGGAACTCCTCTGACAAAGGAAGCTTTATTGTATCGTAATATTTTTGAAAGACACTATCCTGGCAGAAGTGAGTTAATTAAAGATTTTTGGTTACCAAATAAAAATTGGGAAAATTGTAATGTTACTGATCCAAGTGCTCGTGTGTTGCCTAATTACGGAGACAGCGGCAAATAAAGTATAAGACGGGGCACCTCGGGGGTACATACGACTGCAAATCGTCATGTTTAAGAGTTCGACTCTCTTCCTCGTCTCTAGTGTAACCAGTTTAAAAAATCCTGTTTTGTGTTATTCCTAGCACAGAGGCAGGATTTGTTAGTTAACACCAAAGAAGCGGAAAATGAAGCTATTTTAGCTGAACTTGATAAGAACGGGTTTGTTTGGGTGTCCGTGACAAATAAACAGAATGAACATATCAAAATTACCAAAACGACAACTTGGAAAAATGGTGATTTAGTTTTATGTTTATTTAAAAAAGAGTTGCATGTCATGTTAGTTAAAAAAGAATCTATCTTAGAAGATAAAGAACGAGTTATTTTTGTATGTCCTAAAAATATTTTTGGAAAAGCAACACAAAGGAAGAACAAAAATGACTAGGTATAAAAAAATTGAGAATATCCTTGTTGTTTACAAAAAGAGTAGTCTCCAAGAAGCTATTGACCACAATAACAAAAAAATCTTAGACTTAGTAAAAGAGAATCACCCATCAGTAGCAGATTATGTAATGGCGGATGAAGCACACTCTTTATCCCGTAAAAATGTTAAAGATGCTCTGGACGCCAAATTTCATGTTGAATATCAATATGATGTTGTTGAAAACGAAGTAAATAATTATGATTTAGTAATAACTGTAGGAGGAGACGGAACATTTTTGTGGGCGTCAAAGTTTGTTAATTCTAAAGTACCAATGCTGGGAATTAATTCTTCCCCAACAACTAGCTTTGGCTTCTTTACTGCATACAAAGGCAGCGACAGAGATTCTCTTATGACCTTGGCTGTTGATTTAGAAAGGCTAGGAATCAAAAGCTTTTCTAAGAAAAAAGTTGAGGTTGATAGGTTGTCACTTTTTGTAAATGGAAAAATGCTTCAAGACCACATTTTGAATGAAGTTTTATTTGCCGCTGAACATCCAGCAGCAATGACAAAATATGAAATTGTTATTTCGGATGGTCAAACATCAACCGTAGAAGTTCGTGAACCGCAAAGCTCTAGTGGAGTCTGGATTTCAGCACCAGCAGGATCGACTGGCGCAAATTATAGTGCTGGAGGTCAAGTATTAAATTTATTTGATCGTCGTGGGCAATATATAGTTCGGGAACCAGCAGTGGGTGGGATGTGTTCCCTACACGGGTTTTTCTCACACGGCTCATCTATTAACTTTCTTTGCAAAACAAGAAAAGCGATTCTTGCATGTGACGGAACAAATATTACAATTCCAGTGACTATTGGAGATTATATTTCTATTCAACATTCTAAAGAATCGCTTATTATTTTAGGGAAATAAATGAAATTTTGGAATAAAGATTTAATTATTGCCCAAAGAAATTGAGTTATAACCCAAAAGCTTTTCCTATAGATAAGAAATTTTTACGGGCTTAGAAGAAATAGAAGTTTTTGACAAAAAGCGTGTAGAACTCTTTTTGGGCGTAGAAAGGATTGAATTGTTATTAGTAAATTAATACAACCTTTGCGTATATACTTTTAACTAAAATAGGTTTAAAACCAATGGAAAATAGCTCATACTAATCAAGTAAACAAACTTTTAGATTACGAAGAAATATAATGAATTTTGAAACTCCGAAATTAGCTGTTGATTGTATTGTAATAACCCCGAAGGGAGTCGTTCTTATAGAACGAAAGAATCCGCCTCATGGGTATGCAATTCCTGGCGGGTTTGTTGATGTTGGAGAAACTTTAGAAAATGCAGCTCGACGTGAAATGAAAGAAGAATTAAACCTGGATGTAAAAATCCTTGGTAGATTAGGCATTTATGATGAGCCCATTCGTGATCCAAGGCAACATGTAATTTCTGTTGTTTATGTCGGGAAAAGCGAGTTATCTCCTGTGGCTGGCGATGATGCAAAAGAAGCATTTGAAATTCCTTTGAAAATTGTTGATGGAGAGCCAGTTTTCGATCGTAAATTTGCGTTTGATCACGAAACCATTCTTAGAGACTTTATTAAATCGGAATTTCTACAAGTTTATAGATTATATTACGGTAAATAATATGGAAAAAACATATACACGAAGAGGATGGATACGTTCTATCCGAAAGAGTAAGAAACTCAGTTTTATCAGTGCCACTGATGGACAGGATGAGTTTCAGCTTACTATTAAACATTTTGGAAAAGAAGACGATAGTAAAGTTTTTGGAGACTTTAAAGTAGGAGCTTCATTTGAAGCGTTTGGTAAAGATAGCTATACCCCACGTGGAGATTACGAATTTTCTGTAAAGGAAATTAAAATTGTTGGCGAAGCGGCTGACGATTTTGCTATTCAACCTAAAAAACATAGTGACGATTTTTTGCGAACTATTCCTGAAGAACGTGGCAGAACTGCTTTATATCAGGGAGTTTGGAGAATTAGGCATAAGGTTTCACAAGAGTTACATCGGTTTTTTACGAGCAAAGATTTTATACAATTCTGGACACCTTGCATTACATCAGCGGATTGTGAGGGTGCAGGAGAAACATTTTCAGTAGAAACTGACTGGCTTAAAAGCCATCTAACGGTTTCTGGTCAACTGCATGGTGAAGTTGGTATGATGTCCTGTGGGAAGATTTATACTTTTGGGCCGTGTTTTCGTGCGGAGAAATCAACTGGTCGTCGTCATCTTGCAGAATTTTGGATGTTAGAACCAGAAATGGCTTTTTATTCTCTAAAAGAAACAATGGACCTTGTAGAAGACTTACTCAGCCATGTTTTTAGAGTCGCATCAAATGAATATGAAAAAGAATTTGAGAAAATGCGGGTTTCAATGGACCATATTACTGAAATGATATCTTTGCAAAAAGCGTGGCTCCGCATGACATATGAAGAAGTTTGTGATAAATACGGGCTTGTTTGGGGCACGGATATTAATGCTGAGTTGGAGCGCAAGCTAACAGAAGATTTAAAATCACCAGTATTTATCACTCATTGGCCAAGGGAAATGAAACCTTTTTACATGAAAAATGACGGAATCGTAGCAGAGTGTTTTGACCTCATTTTCCCAGAGGTCGGAGAACTCATAGGGGGCTCTGTACGTGAAGAAAATTTTGAGAAACTTAAAAAATCAGTAGTTGATTCTGGAATAGATGCACAATCAATGGATTGGTATCTTAAAACTAGAAAACACGGAACAGTGCCACATGCAGGTTTTGGATTGGGTTTTGAGAGACTTATAATGTATATTTGTAAGTTAGAAAAGATTCAAGATACGATTCCATTTCCAGTTAGTTATTAGAGCAATTATGAGGAAAAATGGGTTGGGCTACAGTATATGTTGAAAAATTGTTTTCTGGAGAATGTGTTGATTTTCGTCTACTAGGAAATTCAACGCAACCAATTATTAAATCTGGGGAACACGTTTTTGTAGAACCAATTACAGAAAATACCGAACTGTCTATTAAAGACGTTGTTTTGTGTAAGGTTAGTGATAAACAATATTTGCATTTGGTTACAATAATTTGAGGAACAGATATCAAAATATCAAATTTCAAATAATATCGGAAAGGATGCCGTGCTTCTAACATATTGGCAAAGAAAGAAATGTTTAAGCAGATTCCAAAGAAATTCACATATAAAATATGCAAACTTTTGATTTAATAAAAATGAAACAGTCGTGTGCTTTGGCTGCTGAGACGTTATTGTTTGTTGGAGATATTATCAACGAAGGGATGTCTACAGGGGATATAGATATTTTAGTGCATGAATTTATTCTTGGGGCATTTGCTTATCCCTCCCCACTTCACTATCAAGGGTTTCCAAGATCAATTTGTACAAGTAGAAATAATGTAATGTGCCATGGAATTCCAAATAAAAATGAAATATTGGAAAATGGCGATATAATCAACATAGATATAACTACATTTTTTCCAACCCAAGATGGTTTTCACGGAGACACTAGTGCTACATTTTATATTGGAACCCCTTCAGAGGAAGCACAGCGTATAACAAGAACTGCTCGTGAGTGTTTAGATTTAGGAATTGCAGTGGTGAAGCCAGGAGTTTATTTTGGAGACATAGGGGATAAAATTGTTTCGCATGCTTTACAAAATAAATGTTCTATAGCACCCGAGTTTGTTGGACACGGTATTGGTAAAGAATTCCACACTAACCCATATATTGACCATTGTGGGAAAAAAAACACAGGAAAAATTATCGAGGAAGGAATGATTTTTACGATTGAGCCAATTTTAAATCTTGGTACTTCTGAACATATAATTTTAGAAGATGGATGGACTGTAATAACAAAAGATGGTAGTTTAAGTGCGCAATTTGAACATACAATTTTAGTAGTCGAAAATGGTTGTGAAATCTTGACAGAAAGAAATAGACCACTTAAAAACTCATTAGAAACTATTAGTAATAAAATTTAAGGAATTGTAATTTGATTTTTACCGATAAAAATAAAAAATTTGGTAGTTGTAAGTTATGTCTTCGTGGAGAAGTTAAACTAACTTCACACCATCTAATTCCACGTACTTTACACTCAAATAAATGGTTCAAAAAAAATTACGAGCCAAATAAGCTATTGATGACAGTGCCACTATGTGAAGATTGTCATAGAATGGTTCACAACACATTGTCCGAAAAAGACCTAGGAAAAAATTTTAATACTTTAGAATTGCTTTTATCACACCCTAAAGTATATAACTTTATTAGGTGGGTCCGCAGACAAAAGAAATCAAAAATTAATAATTTCAAACAGGAAAAAAATAAATGATTGATCAGTTTAAAGATGATTTTAGATTTTTGTCTAATTTTTTTGATAGTCCATTCACACATAATGGAATTGTATTTCCTACTAATGAACATTTTTACCAAGCAATGAAAACTTTGAATATTGCTACTAGGAAGAAAATTGCGGCCCTGGACAGTCCAGAAAAAGCAAAGAAGTATGGCAGAACGCTTGTCCTGCGTCTTGGCTGGGAGGAAAATAAAATTCGTGTTATGCGCAAGGGGTTGGAACTTAAATTTATCACGGGTAGTCTTTTAGCCGAGATGTTACTCGCAACATTTCCAGAAGAACTTTTTGAAGGAAATTATTGGGGTGATACATTTTGGGGAGTTGATTTAAAAAATAACAACGTGGGAGAAAATTGGCTCGGTAAATTACTTATGGAAAGAAGAGATTGGCTTTTAAATAAAAAAACTGAAGAGGGAAAGCATGAGTAAAAGAAAAATTGAAAAATGTCCGCTATGTGGTTTTAGTGATATCTATGTCGGGGCAACAGCCGTGGAGTGTGGATACACTAATAAATGCAAAAACTGGACACAAAAGCAGGCTAACGTTGTGAAAGAATTATTCAAAAAACAAGAAGCTGCGGCAGAAATACACAAAAACAATAATTTAGGTTGGGATGAAGATGAAGAAACAACTTCCCCAAGTGGCGGCTTTTATTTGTATGACGGATTTTCAGATTAAATGGTAACAACAGAACAGGATATCAAATTTATTTGGGATACTTGGGGAGATACTAAGCCCTGGTATTGCCCTAAGTGTGATTCTTTGTTGGCCCCGGATGTATACTCCTCTTGTGACGGTACCGATGAAGAAATACCAAAAAATCTTTGGAAGCCACACGAAAATGTTTTCATGGAAAGCTCTGTTACATTTGAGCAGTTTTCTGAAATTACAAAACGACAAAACGACTTGTAAAAAAATGTTTACCTAAGCATAATTACACCCATGTACAAGTATACAGCAACAGTAGTTAAAATTATAGATGGCGACACACTAGATTTATTAATTGATTGTGGTTTTGGGATTTCAAAAAAAATTCGGGTGAGATTATTTGGTATTAATGCACCAGAAGTTTTTGGCATTAAGCACGATTCAGAAGAACACAAAAAGGGAATTGAGTCCACAAAATTCGTAGAAGATTGGCTTAAAGGTTGCGGGGATGAAATAATTGTTCTTACCCACAAAGATAAAAAAGGGAAATTTGGAAGATATTTAGCTGAAATAATCAACCCTAAAACACTTGCTGTCTTAAATGAAGAAATAGTAATTAATGGATTTGCCGAAAGTAAAATTTACGATTAAAAATATACAGAAATTGTTTTATGGCACACCCTCAATATGAATAGGAATTATTATGCGTAAAATATTTTATCTCTTTTTGTTAGTTGGTTTGTTAGTATCTGGTTGTGCAAAATATGCTACTAATCAAAGACTTTCCACTAGTTTGTCAGCTACCACTCAACAGTTGAATGCTTACAGAACAGAATCGAGTGAAACTTCTTTGGCAATTTATCAGTGTGTTCTCACCCAAGAATATTCTTTAGAAGCTGAGAGAATGTGTGAGCAGTCTGAAGGACATTTTTCACATATGTGTGCTATTAGTGATACTTGGGAATCATATTGTATGAATACCGAAGAAACTTCTAACGGCGAGGTATTAACAAATCCAAGAATCGGAGTTATTCTCGCCTTGAGAAATGTTATTTCAAATATAAGAGAAAACTATCTTAGGAATACACAAATTGAGGGCAGGGAAACGATAGTAAACGTGGAAAATGATTTTGTTAGAACTCCTGAATAAAATAAAATAAAGCTTTAAAGTTTCTATTTTAAATAAACTTTTGAAGTTTATATCTCAAACAAACTGTTTTATCACTATAGAAGCAACAAGACACAATTAGCAATTTATTTATTGTATTTGTAGTATTTGGTGTTATAGTGATACACATGCGGAAAACTACTAAACATTTTTGGATAGAACAGTTACGAGATCTAGAAAGATATTGCAACGAAAAAGGCTATAGAGTAGTGGTTAAATCTACCGGGATAGAAACGATAGATTTTGCCAATAAACTTATAACCCTAAACAGCAAAAAAAATGATGAAACTACTTTTTATCTTTTGTTGCACGAAATGGGACATGCCCGTTTGATGAACAACAATGAAAAATATAAAAAAACATGTGGATATGTTTTTGAAAATTTTTGTAAGAGTAGTCTCACACACGCAATTGCAATTTTAGAAGAAGAACTAGACGCTTGGAAAGAAGGACTTGTCTTAGCAAAAACAATTAATTTTTATGTAGACCGTAGAAAGTGGGAGGCAATTAAAACTAAATGTATCTCCTCTTATGTGGCCTGGGTAGATAGTAAAAAGCAAGTTTCTAAAAAACAGGAAAATAAGAAAGATAATAAATGAAAAAGAATATTAATTTGGTGGAAAAATCCAGACCTAAAAGTAAAGCACATTTAAAGGATGAAGAATTATTTTATAAATATGCCATTACTAAAGATGGAAATTTGCGGAACACTTTGGTTCGTAATAATCAAGCACTTGTTACGTATATAGTAAATAAATACTATTCCAACAGGAACGAATATCGAAAATATCGAGAAGATATCTTACAAGAAGGCACGCTCGGGCTAATGTCGGCGATTGATAGATACAAAGTAGAGTTAGGATACAAGTTTTCAACCTATGCTACTTGTTGGATCAGACAAGCAGTGAATAATTATCTTATCAATGTTGAGCCGTTAATCCATGTTCCTAGTCACATAAGGACACAACACAATAAAATTGTCAAACAACTCAAAGAAGAAAATAAAACACTCCAAGCTCTTATCGCTGAAGGAAATAAGTCTGTAGAAATTAACGGAGAAAAAGTGAGTAAAAAGATGATGTGGTCGGTACAAAGTGCAATATGTACACATTATATTTCTTCAATAGACAAGCCCATAAACTCGAAAAACAGTGACGGGACTTCAGGCACTCTCAAGGACATTATTCCAGAACATAAACCAAGTTTGGATGTTATTTTTGATAGTATCAAGATGGTAGAAGTTATTAAAAATGGACTTGAAGCTTTGAATGATAGGGAGCGTAATATCTTACTACTGCGTTTTGATATAATTAATGAAAAAGATGTTTTAAGCGCAGAAACTAAATGAATTAGAAAAAATAAGAGAATTCAATAGAGGAAATACAAATGATTAAAAAAAAATATGTGACAATTGCTGAAGGTACAGATTTTCGTACAATTGCAAAAATTATGACGACAAAAGGGTATGTAATGAATCACGCAACCGCAAGGAACGTTTTGATTTCTGCGATCAAAAAAATACTAGCTCACTCTGCAAATGAGTTTGGAGTTAAAATTAGTCCTGAAATGTTGAGTAAACTAGTTAAAGATCAAAGGCTTCATGGAGCTTTAGCGGACGTACTTTATAGAGTACAAAATCAACAAAAGGAAAACAAATGACAATCGAAGTTAAAAAACCAGATCTTCTTGCGGTAATAAACCGACGTGGCCGTACTTTAGAAGAATTTTTGGCAGAACTTGGGGTTTCTGACAGAAAAACTCTTGATAGAAAAATATCCTTATTAAAATCTCACTATACTGTAAGTGATACTTTTATAAAACAAGCTTATTTATTAGTTCCGAGTAAGCCAGTTGTAAAAATTGTAGAAGAGCCAGTGAAAATAGAAGCAGTAGCAGCGGGGGTGACTTCGGGGGTGACTTCGGGGGTGACTTCGGGGGTGACTTCGGGGGTGACTTCGGGGGTAGAAGACAAAAGTCAAAAAATCGAAGAACCTACCCGAACAAAAGAACGAAAAGTTGTTAGACAAAAAAAGTCTTCTAACAAAAAACAGTAGATAGATTAGATTAAATCTTTAAAAGTGCGGACAAGTATGGTAAAATGTTTAAATGGACAAACAAAATAAAAATCTAAGATTTACCGAAGGTAAGCTTGTGATGTATTCAAAAAAAAATACTCGTTCGGGACTTATCAAATATTTCTTACCAACAACAAATAAAAATAAATCTATATATAGTTATTTGCAGCGTGTAACAGGAACGGCACATAGATATGTTGAAACATATGTTGATAACATGAAACGAGGAGTTCCGTTTTTGTTGATCGAAGACCCAAAATTAGTCAGCACGAAAGAAAAATATTTTTTATATCAAGGTACAAATTCAGACGCAAATAGTCGAGCTAAAGGACAAATGTTTTGGAGAATTAAATTTTTATACAAAGAACAAATTTATGTGTCTTATTTAACTAGAAAGCAATATTCACAAGAGTTGGTTATTGCAGTTCTAGCTAGACTAAATAAGGACTATTCAATTGGAGGAAAAAACAAAACTATCTTTTAAAAAAGTTAAAGATCTTGGCAGGGTATGTGTCTTTCTAAGCGCAGAAACACTAAAAATAGCAGGAAATATAGCAGCTGCGCCATTAGCAGACCGTAAAAAAACTATGATTTTTCCGCTAAATTTAGCGGCTAAAGCATACCAAGCAGTTAGTGACGGGTGGAATGCTTCTGTATGTAAACATATAAATTTACAGTTGGCCTCTTCAGGTATTCACCCAGGCACAATTATTATTTCGCAAAAATCTATTATTGGTGTTCCAAACTCGTCTCTTTTACTTAGAGATAGAAAATATATTCTCATTCCAGAAAATGAATATATTATGTTTTTGAATGTTGAACATAGCCAAATTAGTGATAATTTTTTGATTAAAGTGTTGTGGGGAACAAGAATCTTATTTATAAATTCACAAAAAGGAATTGAAACTTTTGAAGAAATATTTTCTTTAGCTTACGATGGAAAAACAAGAAACAAATTTTGATAAATTTATTATAGACAATTTTGGACTTTTATTTTTAAAAGTCGGGATAGTTCCGGGAAGTATTTTAGTATGTGAAAAGCCAACAGTAATTTTATATAATTATGAAAATAAAATTAATGAAATAAACTTATTAGAAAAAGACACGTTAGTTTTCTTAGGAACATTTGATAATTTTATTAGAAATAATATGTTTTTTTGGAGTGACGCTACTTTTTTAGGAATGATACATGGTAAATTTTACAATATTTTAATTTCAGATTTTCGGGCAAGAATTTTTAGAAATTTTGTTGTTTGGAAACAAGATAAATGATTAAATACAAAAGTAAAATAATTTGTTTAACAACTCTTGCTACATTAAAACACGCCTATGGAATAGTGCCAGGAAATATTTTCTCTATTAGTGAAACCATCGAGTGCCATGAAATATGTGAAAAAATAAGCAAAGACCATATTCTAGAAACAGAAACTACGAAATTTATGGACAGAGTAGACGAAATACTTACAGCAGGCAAGTATATGATATTTTTAGATATTGTTTTTGATCCAATCACTCATGAACATTTATTTTTGTTTTTACACCCAAATGGAATATATGGAAAAATTTGGAAGAAAAACCATTCGATCAGACATTTAAAAGACTGGTTAACATGGGGAAAAGAAGAGAATAATGCCAGATAATCCAAGATATAAAAAAGGGGCACTGTGGCTAACGAGAACAAGCATACATGCGTTTTTAGACAGAGAACACAGTGAAAATAATGCTTTCTCTATTATTCCAAAAGGGGAATATGTAATGTTATTAGTTTATTTTTTGAATAAGAATTATTCTGAACATATTTCTATTTTATGGAACGAACATTTGTATTATGTTTATGATGTAGATACCGCATACCAATTTAACATTGATCCAGGACATCACAATACTAAACAAAGTTAAAATAATTTTAGTAGTAAATTAGTTTTGGCGCTATTATTATTCATGTGGCGCAAAACAAATACACTTTAGGAAAAATGTTTCAGGTGTTATCAACTACATCAGTAATCACCACAAATCCAAATTGTTCACAAAATCGAACAATAACACACGTTGACCACAAAAAAATAGCAGTTGGGGAGATTTTATTATTAATAGATTATTTTGATCTAGGAATATCAGGAATTTGGGTGTGGCTTTATTATGATAGTGTGGTATGGCAAGTGATGGAAAAAAATAATTTTAAGAAATGTTGGAGGTTGTTATGAGGCCGGTAGTGTTGTTCAGAGCAGGTTTGGCAGAAGAAAAAGAAATGCAGGTTTGTGCAAAATATTTTCCTGTTATTACCCAACGAAGTCATGTTAAAAAAGATGATCTTATTATTCCTAGGTATTCAGCAATACCGTGGTACAAAGAGTTTGAAGAAGACGTAGTATATTCTGGCGGAAGGATAATCAACTCTTTTCGAGAGCACAACTATGTAGCGGATTTAAAAAATTGGTATTATCATCTTGAGGAATATACTCCAAGAACTTGGTTTTATTTGGATCAAATACCCCAAGATGGTCCTTTTGTTTTGAAAGGACAAACAAGCTCTCTCAAACATAGTTGGAACACACACATGTTTGCTAAAAACAAACAAGAAGCAATTCAAGTACATTCTAGATTATGTGAAGACAGTTATATTGGAACACAATTAATTTACGTGCGTCAGTTTGTTCCTTTGCGACGCCTTGCTGATGGTTTACAAGGTTTGCCTATATCTGAAGAATATAGATTTTTTGTACTCAATGGGGAAGTATTAAGTGGAGCATTTTATTGGTCTGAACATAGTGAGTATATTGAAGAACAAGGCATAGATATTAGTTCAAACAATGTTCCAAAAGTCTTTTTAGATAAAATTATTTCTATTGTTAAGCCGCATATTCCATTTTTTGTAGTTGACATAGCACGAACTGCAAGCGGGGAGTGGATAGTAATAGAATTAAATGACGCTCAAATGAGTGGGTTAAGCGATAATGATTCTGAAATATTGTATTCAAATATGAGAAAAGTGTTGTCTGAAAAGTAAACTGTTAACCTCCAATATAATTATCTTTGAGCAAAAAACAACAAGATTTAAAAATACTGTCTGGTTCAGGAACTGAGTCGGACACTAAACAAAACGGAATAAGGCGTTGCCACCATTAGGGCGAGTCTAAGACCTCCGAAACCCGCCCCTGGGCGGGTAGTTCACAGCCACGTAAATATCGTAAACAAATTCTTTGAAATTTTGGGGATAAATTGGATTCGACTTGGGAAACAACGGAACAATAACGTTGTAGTGGATGTTCACGCCCACTTAAATATCGTGAACAAATATAAATGCAGATAATGCACCACTTGCTCTTGCTGCCTAAAAAACACTAGAGCCGTTGAACGGATAATGTGCTTCGATTACCGGGAAATGTCATTTTAGAGGCTAGACGAAATTACCATTGGATTGCTTTTGAGTAATTAGTTTAAATTAGTAAAAGTAAGAACCCGCTGTAGATGCTTGTAGCTTAGATGCGGAAAATCTAAAATCAGGATAGACAACGTAAATGTTTTTCTAGAAGTTCTTGAGGACGAGGGCATCGAAGCCCTCTATCTCCACCAAAATAAACTATTGCTGTAATATGGATACTACAAACGAACAATATATAAATCGCCAAGATTTAAAAACACCTACTAAAAAGCTATCAGCACAGGTTGCCCATGATGTAATGCGTATAAATTTATCTTTTGCGGGTGCAATTAAGAATTTTTCTGATTTTTCTTGTGAGTCAGAAAACCTTCCAATTTGTATGGTTTATTACGTCAAAAAATGGAGCCAAACTTCTAGCTTTAGAAGAGAAAATCAAACAAACTACTATTCCATACGCCATGCAGCGAAACGCTGAGTATAATTTTGTATCCAAAGATACTCAACAGCATTGTGTATTGGGCTAGATATAAAATCAAAAATAAATTCTTTAACAAAACGATTGCAGGTTTACAAGTTATGAAAACATTTATATTATATTTTATTACTTCAATAATATTATTGTGTCCGTCAACAACACACGCCCAGACACTAACAACAGCTACTAATTACCCTATTGTTTTATCAACATTTCAAACAACTTATGGAGATTATGGCAGGTATCACGGCCGAGCACGCAATATTAGGGTTGCTGCTGAACTTGTCTCAGGAATAGTACTGCAACCAAACGAAAGATTTTCGTTTAATGAAGTAGTTGGTGAGCGAACTAGGGAAAATAATTTTAGTGTTGCGCCGGTAATTGGTTCTGGAAGACTGCGATCCGGAATAGGCGGCGGTGTCTGTCAATTAGCGAGTACAATATATGCTGCTGCGCTTTATTCAGGAATGAATATAATTGAACATCACCAACACTCTAGAATTAGCAGATATATAAGTCCCGGTTTAGATGCGACAGTAGATTGGGGTACTAAAGATTTAGTATTTGAAAATCCTTATTCATTTCCTGTGGTGTTGTTTGTTAGTATTTTACCTGGGCGATTACCAGCCGAACAAGCCGTAAAAGTAACTTTCTTGGCCCCAAGACACGGATATGAAGTAAATGTCTATTTTAATAGACGTATCAATGCCCGAGCTAATACAATAGAAGAGGTTGAACAAAGTATTCCGTTAGGACAAAGACATGTGGTAGAAACAGGAACACCGAGGGTGCAAGTTACAATGCGTAGAAGAATAACTAATTCGTCGAATGGAACAGAAACTTTAGAACAAAATTATATGGTTTATCCTGCCTCAGATAGAATTTTTCAAGTTTCACCATAACAATATAGTTCAATCTCTTTTCTAAGAGGTTATACTTGCTATTGACAATAAGGGTTATATATGGAATCTTCTGGATTGACAGTTAAAACATTAATTGGAAAGCTTAAAAAGCAATGGGCACCTGCATCTGCGATTGTGGTAAATGATATAATCATTCTAAGCAGCGAAGAGTTCTGGGTGGTGTCAGAGGTAAGGAAAAAGTCGAATGGGTTCTACACCATCCTCAGCGAGCAGGGGGAGGGTTCTTTTGAGGTACCACCAGCAGAAATATTCCTTATTGTGAACAGGGGGTGTTATGGTAGCTAAAAATAAAATAGAAAAGTGGAGAGCTTATAGTGTTCCTTATCTAGAATCTGGAAGTGTTAATTGGAAAAGTGTTCCAGACGGAATAGAAAAAGTAAGATTTTGGGACTACGCCAGTAGAAGTTATATAAATGGAAAAATATTTTGGGTAGAAAATAAGCCATTTAAAACAGCTTTAAAGTTTGTTTCTTTGTACCACATGGCAAGAGAAAACACTCATTTTATTTTTGAGAATATTGAGACAGGCGGAAAGTATATTATGCGAAATACTGATTTTGAACATTGCCTCAAAAAAGGAGTATTTATTCATGGTGTTATTTTAGGGGAATGGAGATTTGAACGTTCTCACAATAGAATGTCAGTGGTTCCGATAGAATTTATTTCTTCTATTGAGCTTGAGAAAAAGTAATTTTTTTAAACATTGTAAAAAAAGTATGATAGGATATTGAAATGTCTAAAGAATTTTTGTAAGTTTTAAATCGTGGACCTCCTTTTGAACTCGGTAAAGTAATTTGTCGAAGTAGATTTGGTTTAAAAAATATAAAATATTAAAAGGAGTTAAAAATGAATCCACAAAATAAAAAACAGTTATCGGCACTTAGAGGCGCAATCAAAGGATTGGCCTATTCTGGACAAGAAATTCGAACAAGAAATATTGCCACTAGTAAAGGTGAGCAAAAATATGAAGCATGGGCGCTAAAGCGTTCTATCGGACATGTAGCTAGATGTCATTTATTGGCTTATGGTTTGTCAAGAGGACAAACACGAGAACAAGTAGAAAAGTCTGGCAAAAGAAAAAAGCTAATATATTTGGATAGCTATTTTACAGCTGACAGAACGTACATATATGGATTTAACGCAAAAAAATATGTACAAGATATTTTATACATATTGTCTGTATATAAAATTCTTCCATATGATTGTGACCAGCGGGCCATAGAAAAATGGCTTGCTGATGGAAATAAAAAGCTTATTTCTTTTGAAGACCGGGAAACCAGAAAGCTGTATAAACTCAAAGATGCTAGTATGTCATGGCTAAGATAAAAAAAATGTATGTTCTAGTAAGACAAGATTTAGGTGCGGGCTATCAAATTCCACAAGCAATTCATGCTAAAGATAAATTTAGTCACGAACATGCCAAAATTGAACATTCGTGGTATGAAGAATCTAATACTATTGCAGTATTAGGTGTAGATAATGAAGAACATTTGTTAGGAATAACACAACACATAAATGAGTTAGGACTGAAGTTTTCTTTATTTTTTGAGCCAGATATTCAAGAATATACTTCTGTTGCCATAGAACCTGGAGATAAAACATCCGAAATACTCAAAGTGCTCAAAAGAGCTTGCGGCGGAAAGAGAAAAAGAAATAGAAAATAGACTCTATATCATAATATTGACGCAATACGGTAGAAGACGTATGTGGTTGCAAGTTTTGGATCAGTTTGTGTCTCACACAATCCAAGGAGTTTGATCCCTTAATCCTTTTAATTAGGATTTGATGTTGAACGACCAATCAGCCTAAGTGTACATAGGAGCGTAGTAACGCCGCAATATTTTGATGTAGTATGGGGCCTTGGCAGAAAACTGGAAATGCGGTTGACTTTAAATCGACTTTATGCGGGTTCAATCCCCGCAGGCCCTACCAAAAACTTGTTTAAAAATAAAATTTAGAATGTTATTGTAAGTTATATGAGCGAAATAAATTATATTTTAGGAAATGCTGTTGAGCCTATTGGAGTTGATAATAAAATTATTGTTCATGTGTGTAATGATATTGGCGCATGGGGCGCAGGGTTTGTACTAGCCGTTTCAAAAAAATGGCCGCACATTAAAAAAGAATATCTTTCATTGTTTAAAGATTATAAAAAACCTATTTTAGGAAGTGTACAATTCGTTGTGGCCGAAAAAAAAATAGTTATTGCTAATCTTATAGGACAAGAGGGGATTGGAAGGAAAAATTCACCTATCCGCTATGTTGCTATTGAAAGAGGCTTAGAACAAATAAAAGAACTAGCTGAAAAGTATAATACATCTATTCATATGCCTAGAATTGGTTGCGGACTCGCTGGCGGAAAATGGGAAGAAATAGAAGCAATAATTGAACGAGTTTTTGAAAAATCAAAAGTTAAAATTATTGTATATGATTTAAGCACGGAATAATAATGATATATTAAGGCCCGAAAACAAAAGAAGAAAAAGATTTTAATCACTGCTTTGCTCCTAGAATATTTGAGAATTTCACTATTCTGACTATCGCCATTGGAAACAAAAATTAGTTATTGGGATTTCTAGAAATTCCAGAGAAGAGAAGGAAAAAATAAACTTTGACGGCTACACTACGGTTAGTTGCAACATGAATTTTGGTACCAAAGATTCACGAAGTACAGACGCAGGGGTACCTAAGAACCTGATAACAGTATCTACAAGGTCAGGTGAGGATGCCGATACTAAGTAGGTTAAAATCCTATTAGCCGTCGAAATTTTTGTGTTTACTAATAGGTTAAACACCAAAAGCCGCTAAAGCGGCTCAGATGGAAGAGATAGAAAGGGATAAATTCTATTATATAGCTGGTTTTCGGTCAACAATGTGCCAAGAGTAGCTGCCAGAGTTATCAGCCGGAACACTCAAAAGTTCAAGATGCCCGTATGCTCCACTCATATTTGTTGTCGCAGCGCCATCAATGTTTAGGGCTCCTGCGGATCCTGTTACTAAAACAACATTATTTCCCAAGCCATCGAGCATAATTAAAACTCTTTCGCCTTCCGTGTCTGAAGAAACAGCAGGTAAACTAGCAGTGACTCCAGCCGCAGCTCTAGTAATCAATAGATTAAGTCCGCCGTATATAGATACAACGCCAGATGAGTTTACGAGTTTGGTAATGTCCTCTCGTTGTGAGCTAACAGTTATTTGAAGTTGGTCTTGTGAACCAGTAACAGTTTCAGTTACGACGCCCTTTGGGCCAATTGTAGTTTTTAATGCCATTTTATTTTTCTTTCTCTAACGGGTACTCCGATAAGTATTAAGATAAAATCTATTTTACACTAAAGACATTCTATAAATAACATTTTTAACTTTTTTTAAAATACCAAATTAGTTTACAAAATAATTTAGTAATGTCATCCTATGTATGGGAATTTAAATCGTATGGAGCGATAACTAATAAACTTTGCTTTTGCAACTTACTTCTTGCGGCTGATAGTATTCCTTATTTATAATTGAAAGAATTATTCATGGCAGACAAATTAACGATTCACCAAGGTGACAATTTAGAAATATTAAAAACTCTTGAAGACAAAACTTATGAATTAGTTTATACAGACCCTCCTTATAATACTAAAATTATACAAAAACGAAAACGTTCTAGCCACGGGAAAGAAATAGTAGAGCTTTCTAGTTTGGCTTATGAAGACAATAAAGAAGACTTTATCTTCTGGCTTCGCCAGCGAGTAGAACAAATATATAGAATCTTGTCTGATGATGGTTCTTTCTTTTTGCAATTGGATTTCAGAGAGGTGCATTATGCAAAAGTGATGTGTGACGAAGTTTTTGGAAGAAACAACTTTATTAATGAAATTATTTGGTCTTATGATTTTGGCGCACGAGCTAAAAAAAAGTGGTCTGCGAAACATGATACCATTTTGTGGTATGTTAAAAATAACAAAAATTATAAGTTCAATTTTGACAAAGTGACTAGAATACCGTATAAAGCTCCGGATTTGATTAGAAATACTGCAAAAAACGCAGAAGAAAAAATTGCCCTGGGGAAAACGATTACAGACGTATGGAATGATAATATTGTTCATACTATGTCCAAAGAACGTACTGGATATCCAACACAAAAACCTCTGACCATTCTTGAGAGGATTGTTGTTGTTCACTCAGATAGTGGAGATAATTTGTTAGATCCGTTCGCCGGGTCCGGCTCGTTTGGAGAGGCAGCCCTCAAAAATGGTCGAAATGTTACTTTAATTGACCAAAATAAAGATGCAATTAATATAATGGAAAAAAGATTAGAAAAATATACAATCTAATTTTTTAAATAGAAATATTATACGTCAATTGATATTTATACAGGAGCGTAAAAAAACCCATCCATTGGAACGTGGGCGGGATGTAAAAACGCTAATCTTGTGATAAAAAAACGATTTGTACTGGTGTGTTGTGATTTTTAGACTCAATGAAGCAAATTTTTTTGTAAACAAACGGGAATAATAAAAGTTTAGACTATCTAATAGTAGAGTGAAACAGATATAAATACAGCAAAGAATATTCTTCTTTTGTAAACGAGAAGAAGATGAAGAAGAAGTACAAAGCTGTGAAACCCGAAGCCCAATCCATCAGCTTTTTTGTTGTCGTGGGTGAGTAGTTCACAGAAGGTAGAAATTATTTTACCAAAATAGTAAAGCCAAATTATTTATTAACAATAAAGACTTTATTTGCAATTATCTGTTGCCCAACAAACTAACATAACAAAAGTTATTAAAACATAGCATGTTTTGCCAAGGAAGTAAAATGCAGCTTAAACAAGATATCAGAACAACATGGAATAATCCGTTGCCTGGACATATTTGGTCATTACCACTAGGAAAATATAGTGATGGGGGGTTTGGGTCTCGCCGCAAACATAGTATACACACTGGAATAGATTTGTTTTGTGAACATAACCAGCCTCTTGCTTCAGTGGAAGAAGGAATTGTGGTCGCTATCAAAGATTTTAGCAAAAATAAAACACCCTGGCTCAATAGAACTAGGGTTATTTTAATTGAAGGTTGTACAGGCGTTGTGGTTTACTGTAACGTTGAAGAAAGACCTGGGTTACAGGTTGGAGATTTAGTCGAAGCTGGAGAGATAATAGGAAAAGTAATCCGCATTAATAAAAAGAAAAAGAAGCAAGATAAATGCATGTTACATTTAGAGCTTTATGAACAAGAAACAAAACGCAGAGTTGTTTGGAGTTACAATTATCCAAAGCCTATACAATTACTAGATCCAACGGATTATTTAGTTAATATTATTACCAAGACACAAGTAATTTATAGAAGAATCTCAAAAAATTTAGATGGATATACCCAAGCAGCAAACACAAATAGAATTTTTAGACAACAAATTTGATAGAAAAAGAGTAGTGGCCACAAAATGTGGCCTTTTGTATTTTACTGAGTTTTACATATACATTAGTTTAACATATATACTAATATATGACATGTCAAAATTTGATATTTTATTATGTGACCCTCCTTGGTCATACACACAAGATAATACTGGAACTAACCATGCTTCTAAACATTACAATCTAATGTCACAAGAAGACCTCAATAATTTACCGATTAAAAGTATTTTAAATAAAAAAGCAGCTGTATTTATGTGGGCTACAGGTCCACGACTTAATTTTGCTATTGAAACTATGAAAGCTTGGGGACTTCATTATAGAGGAGTAGCTTTCGTGTGGGTCAAGACACGAAAGAGCGATAACGCAATTATTAATGGACAAGGTGTGCCTCCAACTTTTACCAAACCAACAACAGAGTTCGTTCTTTTAGGAACAACACAAAAGGCTGGGCGGCCGGTTCCACTCAAGAAATTCAATACTCCTCAGGTTGTTTTAGCTCCCAGAGGCAAACATAGTGAAAAACCAGAAATTTTTAGAGATTTATTAGAAAAAACTTTTGAATTGAATGCAAGTCATAAAAAAATAGAGATGTTTGCTCGCAAAAAAGTTGATGGATGGACTGTAATTGGAAACGGGATTGAAGAAATTGACATTAAAGATGCTATTGCGAACTTAGCAAAGCTATAATAACATATTTATCTAAATGGAGTCGAAATTAATAGCTGGGGGTGAGGCTGTTGCGAAATATATAATTGACGCCTACAAGATGGAACATCCAATTATTAGTGTTTGGTTGGGTACAGGGTTAGTCAACCCTGATGAATATCAAAGTTCCGTAGCGGAGACTTCAATAGAATATTTTAGATTTCTTGTGAAGGAACAAATATACTCTTTATTTTTTCCAAACGGGATTATATTTGGCAATTGGAATTTAGTACTTTTAGCTCTTAAACAAGAAACAGAAGATTCTACAGAACCCCCTGAAATAATTCAAGGTTGGATACTAAATGTAGATTTTGAAAAAATGTCTATTGACTTTGAAATTTAGTTGAAACTATATTTAAATTTTGGTAATAAAGTTAAAAGAGGAAAATATGCATTTGTCAGACAAATTTGGAGAGTTAGATAGTAACAAAAATGTTACTGGATACAAAATTGTTAAAATTGACGGTAAATTTGTTATAACCGTACAAATACAACAGAAAAATTCTGTGTTATCACATGTTGTTCGTACCCGAAAACATACAAACTTATTTAAAGCGGTAGAAGAGGCAATAGAGCTTTTCAAAGAGCACCTGTCTGACTGCTCAATTTGTTGAATATCGGTTCACAAATATGTTTAATAGGTTCAGTTCTTTGTAACTCAGTGTTATCCTGTAAACACTAAAGAGGACGAGATGAAAAAGCTACCAAGTAGACGATATCATAAGGTGCCTCGCCCAATTTGGGCAGATGCATATACAGTAAATGGTTTTACTTTCGAGAGCGAAGAAGCTACCGAAAATTCCAAATATTATGGAACATTTCGTAAGTTTCCTCTTGAATTTGAACCCACTTATAAAAAGGGTGATGAGAGAATCGTTTTCTCTGGTTTACAGTCGCTTTGTGATCTTTTGTTCTATGAACCGATTACACACGAAGAAATTGACGAGACTGTAGAATTCCTCAAGGGCCGCAAGGTCAAGAACAACGGAACATTTGCAGATTTTGAGTTTCCTGAAAAGATGTGGCGTAGGGTAGTTGAAGAATTTGGCGGCTTTCTTCCTCTCCGAGTCGAAGGAATGCCTGAGGGTTCTGTAGTATATCCTCACGAACCGTTCTTACGAGTAACAGCGACGGAATCCGGATTCGGGCCGCTTGTTCCGTGGTTCGAGTCTACTCTTTTACACGTCTGGGCAGCCACAGAACGTCTTACAGCGGCACGACACTTTATGCGCCACACTTATGACGTAATTAGAAAGTATGAGCCTGAGAACATTGCTGATGAGGAGTGCGAATTTTTCGCACGAGTCATGATTCATGATTTTGGAGACCGAGGTGCTACTTCTCCGATGGAGTCAGAGCTTGTCGCAAAAGTTCATAATTATGTCTGGTACGGTTCAGATACTTTTCGAGCAGCATATCAAAACTGGAAAAATGGTGCGCCGTCCGCATATGGTTCTTCTGTAAAAGCTCTTGCTCATAGAATTGTCCAGGGTTATGGCGAAGAAACTGATTGTTATAATAACATGTATGACTCTGCTCAAGGCAATGAATTGCTTAGTATGGTTGGTGACTGTTATGATTATTGGGCAGCACTCAAAAATGATCTTATTCCTCTTGCCGTAAAAGCAAAAGAGTCAGGAGATGATGCTAATACTATTGTTGCTAGGCCCGACAGTGGCAATAGTATTGAGATGGTTCTCGGCACTTTAAATGCAGCTAATGAAGCCGGTCTAATGAATGAATATTTGTGTGCCGACGGGGTAACCCGAAAAGTTTCAACTACCCTTCGATATATTGTTGGGAATGGTGAAAGTTTTCAGTCTGTGCTTGATATTACTCAAGCAGCACTAACCGCAGGATTCGTTCCATGGCGATGTGGAATTTATGGGATTGGAGGTCATTTGCGGAACAATATTAATCGTGACCATCTTAGTACCAAGTTTGCTTTGTGTTCGGTTGGAACAAATGAGCGTCCTGTGATTAAGTTGAGTAACTCTCCCGGCAAACAAACCTTGCCTGAATGTCGAGTGCTTAGAGACACAGAATCGCTTAGGAGCGGTGTGACGCTGTGTCTTCCGAGTGAAAATCCAAATAAAAAGGATGCACTAGTTTTATATTATGATGGTAGCCTTGAAGAACCATTTGGTGTCGGGTTTACTGACGATTTTATGACATGTGAAAACAGAGTTGTGAATAACTTCAAAGAAATGCCAGATACCGCAGGTAAGCGCACAGTTGCTTTGGACAAAGAAGTGTGCGAACTAATCAAGCATTACCGAGGGTAGAGAGTGGTGTACTACATTTCACAAGCGAGTTTTTTATGAAAAAGCCTAAAAGACCTACTAAACCGAAAGCTCCTAGAGAATATACCATTCGTGGGGGAAAATTCATAAGTTTGTATAAATATGATATTTTTTCTTTGAAAGATTTAATAGAGGTTTGCTTGGAAAAAGCAGCAGATTTTCTTGAAGTTCCAATAGAAGAAGTTCTTCCAGAACAAATTGGAATATTTCAAAATGGCAATATATGTGAAACCGAATTTTGCATTATGATGCCAGAAGATCATGAAGAATATAACAAATTATTAGAAAAATATAATAGGGATTTTGAAAAATATAAAAACAAGCTAAAAGAATATAAGATTAAAAACGATGTATACAAAGCTTATATTTTGAAAAGCAGAGAAGAAGAAATTCTGAATAAAATTAATAGTCTTGAAAAGGATTATAAGAAATTTTGTGATAACAAAAAGATAGAGTTAGAAACCCAAAAAAATAAACTTAGAAAAGCACTTGAGGCAACAAAAGCTAAAAAAGAAAACTTTATTGACAATGTTGGTAAAATATAAAATGGATTTTAATAAAATTGAAAAAATGGTTGCAAAATATAATGGTCCAAAGGTTGGATTTGTTGTCTCTGGTGGCGGGGCAAGTGTAGCTAACCTAGCTCTAATCCCTGGGGTGAGTAAACTCCTGCATGAAGTTAAAATCCCATACTCCCTAGAAGCAACAGAAAGTTTTATTTCATCTATCTGGGAGTCTGACCGTGGGCGATATAGCAATAATGCAGTTAGTAAAGAAAGCGCATTTTTACTTGCGAATGCTGCAAAGAGTTATTGGGGCGGCGATGTTGGAATAATAGGATGCACGGCCGCTATCACAACTTCCCGTTGGCGGCGAGGAGATAACCACGCTTGGATCTGTGTTATTAAGCCCAACGCTCCTGACGGCGCAGAAGGGATAAACCGCATGGCTGACGGTAAAACAGAATATTTTCACCTAGAACTTTCCAAGCTCTCAGAGAAAGATTATGCCAATGCAGGAGGTTATGTCTCTTGGAAACGCAGGGATGAAGATCAACAAATCGCTGATTTTTTGTTAGAAAAAGCCTTTTCAACATTTGGGAGATAAAATGAATTTACAAGATGCATACAATGCTTTAACTGGGCATAAAGCACTGAGCTTTGTGGTTGATATAAATGGGGATATTTGTACCTGGAAACAATATATTAAATATTTAGATGATTTAGTTGAAAATTTCCCTGTGAGTGTTATCCCAGGATCTTTTAACCCTTTGCATAAAGGGCATAAAGATATTAGAAGCGATTTATCTTCCACACCTGAAATGATTTTGTTTGAAATTTCTGTAACAAGGTTTGATAAACCACCAGTTTCATTTTCGGAGCTTGAAAGCAGGCTGAAACAATTCAAAAACTATGCGCCGGTATTGATCACAGATGCAGCAAGATTTATCGAAAAGATTGGGGTTTTAGTTCCTGAAAGTCCTAATTTGACATTTCATATTGGTATTGACACTTTAGTGCGGATGGAAAGTGATTATGGGCTTACTGGAATTCAGGGGCTAAATGCTAAGTTTGTTGTCAGTAGTAGAATTATTGATGGTAAACTGCAAACACTAAACACAGAGTATGGGGCGAGGGCTCCATGCAATTGCTCCATCAACCCAGCAAAAAGGACGCTAGATAGTTTGTCTATCTCCTCAACACAAATTAGAAAAACTAGGGTTTAAAAACAAATTAGTAGTTGTTGTCGTTTGTAATGATGCACGATGACTTATCAATTTCCAACAGAAACAGATAGATATAATGAAACATTAGAAGCCCGACAGAAGAAATTAGCTTTAAATCCAAAAACAGATCAAAAAACTATCGGCAAACTGTTCCCTAAAAAAGAAAAAAACTCTAGAAAAGGACAAAAAAAATGAGTGAAGAAACAACAAGTGATATGTTTATTAAAAGTGTTGACCACGGCGGAAAGGTTGCTGTTGTCAACACAAGCTCTTTAGTTGTTAAAACATCAGCACAAAATGTTATTCAACCCCAACTTAAAAAGTCGAGTCCTGTTTTGACTCAACTTACTACCGCTGTCGGGCTCGTGGGTAACAAGGCTGAGGAAAAGTAATTTATGGCGACGACTTTTACACAAGTTAAAATTGGAGAAGTTTTCACGGTTTTATTATTAGAGCATCCTAGCACAGGGTATGTTTGGACTCTAAAAAATCCAAGTGAAGATATCATGTGTGAGGTTCAAATTAAGTTTGATGCATCTAATGGCTTTCAGAAAATTGGCGGGCTCGTTACCAAAATTTTTTCTTTGAGTCTTAAAAAAGCAGGCGAATTTGAACTCGTATTTACAAAAATACGGCCGTGGGAAAAAACTTCTAATCCAATTGAAGTACATATTGAGAACATAATGGCTAGAGAGTAAAATATGTATAAAATATTTCCGATTGGTAAAAACATTGTTGTTTCTCCTATAGATTCGATAGAAGAAGTAAATGAAAACGATGTGTCAAAAATCATTGTACCAGATGACGCAAAAAATTCCAAGAATATTGGTAAAATAGTCAAAGTAGGTAACGAAGCGAAACTTGCTTTCGGCCTTCTGGAGGAAGGCGATGTAGTATTTTATCGACCTCATACAGGCGTTGAAATAGAAGTAGATGGTAAAAAATATCTAGTTGTCCACATGGAAATGTTATTAGCGGTAGTAAAAGATATAGACGATTAATATGGCAAAACATAGCACTAAAAATACTGATTTACAGTTTGGAGAAGCGTATCGAACAACCAAGAAGACATCTTGGTCAAAATATGACAAGTATTTTACAGTAGTAGAAGTGCCAGAAGACGAATTGTTGCTTTTTAGAAGCTTTCTTCCGGTAAAAGGAAAACCAGGAGTTAGTTTAGCTTTATTTGTCTGGCTCAAGAAAAAAGAAACAATTTGTATGACAACAAGTGATACCGAGTGTATATTCTATGTCAAACATGTTGATTGGGAAGACAGGCATATTTCCGTTATAACAAATCAAGTAATTGATGACAAGCCAAAAGAAGTAAATTAGTTGATAAAATGTCTTGGAGTACTACAAGTAATTTAATATTGGGAAAAAATAGAACATTATATTACCACAGCAGAAACAACTTATCAAAGTGCGAATGATAATATTTCGGGCGTGACTGCTGAATATTTCAATATCCCAGGAAAGTCTAGAAACAGGTTGGTGGAATGGATATTGCGCCGCTGTTTGTTCAAAATTTATTATTCTGTAATAATGGTATTTTTACAGAAATATTACAAGGTTTAGAAACATGTGTTTGTCTGTTACACCTATGGAAAGGGAAAAAAAATGAGTAAAAATAGAAAACGTTTTTCATGTGGACACCGAGGTTTTGGCGCTTTTTGTCACAGGTGTCAATTTATTGAGAAACTTGAACAAATGGTTGAGGCCGGGAAACAACTTGTTGGACATCACGGCGAAAATCGTAAATATAAGTGGTCTTTAACCAGTATGCGTGAAGAAATTAAACGTCTTCAGAAAAACGGACGTGGACAGTGAGCGGGGAAGAAGGCAAGCCCAATCGAGTTACATTTTTTCGGATAACCCCGCAACTTAAGACCTTCAAGGAAGGAACGGTTCTTAAGACAAAAATAGATTTATATTATTCAACAGAAGAAGATATCGTCGAAACGGGCGGGGAAGACAATTGGAGTCCACTGGCGGTCTTAGGTGGTGTCTTGGGTGGGGGGCAAGCAGGAAATCCCGCAGCGGGCACCGCCATGCCGCCGCCGAGTTTTTCGCAGTCAGCCGATTTCATTCACAAAGAAGCGACTGTTATGTTTGTAGAAGCAGCACAATTTCGAGCCAGTGACAGTAGAATTTATGTGCGAGCACATTTAATCTTTGGCGAAAAGGTTGTTTGGGTAAATGTATTACGAATTCCGCATCGCCGATGGAGCTATATGATTCGTGAAGAACAAAAAACTATAATTAAAGACGAAATTGAAAAAATGTTCGAAGTATTGTTGGAGTAAAAAATGGATGATTTTGATACAAAAGCACCGTCGTTGCAGTTAGATGCTGAATTCTTTTCCTCTTGGATGAAAAGAATGGACGAAGATGTTGCCCTTAGTTTTGTATTGTCAGGTCTTTCGTTAAATCGAAATAAAACTTTAGAGGCGTTTGACGTAGCTTGCCAAATAATGGACATAAGAACTAGTAATAAACTTAAATCAGAAAAGTTTTCCATAGATAAACAAAAAAGTGTCACAGAACTAGTTGAATCTTTATTAGCGTCAATAGATGCGAAAAAATTAGGAGCGAAAAAATGACAATTAAAAAAGCACCATATAAAGATTTACCATATCATTTAGTCGAAACAGATCCTGAAGTTCGATTTGAAAAAGAAATAGGCCATCACCCGAAATCACGTGAAATTATAAATGCAATGATTTACATTGATAAACATTTCAATAATTTAGAATTTGACATTAGGGTTGGTGGAGACGGGGATTATGGAGAAAGTCTAATGTATTTGTTAGACGTGTATTTTGATGCTTTAGATGTTAAAACAACTAATAAGTAGGATAATATTATGACACAGGTGGTTTTTCTTTTTTCCTTATTACTGGCACTGTTTTCTTTTTCGATTTTTGGATTTAAGAAAATCGAAAAAGATCATGAAAAAGCAATCAAAAAAATTGGTGAAGATTATAAAGCAACAGTCAAAAAAATTGATGAAGATTTTGAACAAAGTCTTAAAAACCGAATAAAGAATTATAAAGCATCTATTGACGAACTTACTAAAGTGGCAGAAGGAAAAATTGAATTGTTAATTTTGGATCAAAAAGTTCCTCAGGATAAACTAAACTGATGTTTTTTATTAATTCGATTGATGGAGTTTGTGAAGCAAAAGAAAAACTTCAATCTGTTTTTATCAAAAAATATCCAGATAAAAATAATCAAATTAAGTTTTTTGTCAGCATTGACCCAGAAAATGGTGGATATACAATTTTAGTGTCAATTAAAAACAAATCATTAGTTCCACGTTTTCCAGAAACAGTAAATGGCTATCGAGTCGTAATTGACGGCATAACGAAATTTTCAATTCCTCCGTCGATGGATTATACGTGAACGACAGAAAATATGAAGAGTTAGAAGCCTGGGAAAAGGCTTTCGTAGATCTAAATGCAAAAATAGGCAACGATGCCTGGGGCGCACGATTAGAGGGCGACGGCGCAAAAGGATATAGGCTGCGTATTTTTGTTGAAAATAAACAAATTAAAGATATCGTTATGGTAGAAACTATGGGGATAATTAGAGAGTTTCCTATTGTTTTTACCGAATATAGTCAAGAAGCGTACACACTACGAGAATCAATAAATTTAGAACAAGAAATTAGTGTTGAAAAGAAAACGGATAATACTAAATGAAAAATAAAATCGAAAAAATAGAAACTTGTCAAAGTTATATTGACGGAGAAGACTTTCTGTGTAGTTTTCCTGAAGACATATTAGCAATGTCTGTAAAAAAGGACGAAAAGACATTTTATCATTCTGGAAATGAACTTTTTTGGGACCCTTGGCCAAGTGATATTAATGTTGAACGACGTATTGGACCTTGGGTTTTGTTGAAAGAAGAGGGAAACTTACAATCCAAAGTTTTTGGCGAAAATGTTAGAGTAATAAGAAAACATGATGATAAAGTTTGGTATGTTTGGAGTTTTCATCACCGAGGTAAATTTTACCGTGATTTATTCTATGGCGAACTGATTTATGTCCCGCTTTATGGAAATGCGGAAAAAGAAAAAATTCAGGACCCTGATAAAGAAGTTATTACCAAGGTTTTTGGCAAAAATAGAAAATTTCCAAATAGTTATTTTATGTCCACAGAAAAAAACCGATATAACCAAGCACTTATTGATCTGGAATGGTACCGAAAATTAGCAACAGCTAGAAAACGTAAGATTTCACTAGAAAATAAAAAGAAACTAGCAATTGTAAAAGGAATTTCTTTGCAGGAACTTAATGTTGTTAAGAGAGAAGAAAAACAAAAAAAGAAACGTATTGCCCGCACACAACAATGGGTTACTGTTGCAAATGACGTGTATTCAAGTTATGAGTTTTTACAAACTTTAATTAAAACAATGACGGATGACAGAGAATTTTCGCAAGAGTGGTTTGACGAGGGCAGAAGAAAAATGCGTGCGCTCTCAACCACATTACGACCCATGCGTACACATTTTCCGAAAAAAAGTAAAATTTTATGAGCGATTTTTGTTTGTTGCACATACATTACTATGTTAGTTGCTTAATATGCTAACGACAGAAGGAAAACTTATGGGAAAAATGCAAGTAACACTTACAGTGCAGACTGAAATAGAGTGTAGTGAAGTAAATTTAGAAGAATACCAAGAAAAACTTGATCTCCTTATTCAGGATTTAGAAGAAATGGATCTTAGAGTTGACGTGGAATCAGAAGTTCCGCTTTGGGAACAAAATGAGGAATAACTTATATTAGATTTAAATTCTTGGATTTGTATTATAGTTGGAGAATAATAACGTGCCGCCGCCCATCAATGAGCAGCATAAAATTGCACGAGATGTTCTGCACTACTATGGAAAAATGGCTCAAAACTTTTACCGTTTACAATAACTTTTTTGTGTGTTATGTCTGCTGTGTTCGGATTGAGTTTCTGAAGCTCCCGAGAAAACATTATTTAGCAGAACAGAAAATAGGAAACAAATGAGTAGTGATGCAAGTGCGGAGTTAGTTTTTGGGTTAGACCTCGGTGACGACGACGACATTCCCGAATGGTTAGATAAAGTTCTAAGCTCCCAAAAGAATAAGGCTTTTAGGTTCAGTTATTACGGGTCTGGTGGCTGGGTGGGAACGGTGCTTGCCTTTGGACCTTCTATGAGCGGCGAGGACTATGTGCAATGTGTGGACATAGATTTAAAGGACTACTCTGTAGAATTTTTAGAAACCTTACGGGCATTGCCTGGGTATGAGCCACTGGAAAGCGAGACGCCACGTTGGCTTCTCTTAGCTAATTATAGTTGAACAAATAGAATATTACCTTGCGACCAGGAAAATTATTTTATTCCATATCAGGAATTACCGCTTGCCCTGTAGATAAGCCAGAAATTGCTAAAGCACGGCGCATGGGCACTAAAACTATATTGCCTTGGTATTTTGAAGATAATTTGTGGACTATTAAGCCAAAAGAAATATTTATAGTTTTGGCTGTAGGAGATGCCTGTCCTAAAACATATGTGGAATTTTATCGCATAAAATTCCCATGGCTTGTTCTCGCAGGAGAAAAAGTGGCACTAATAGAAACCTTGAATGAACAATTCACGGATGTAACTCCGTTTTGATATAACATATTTAGAATTATGAAGAGTTGTATTACGGCTAAAAAACTTTTACCGTTTACAATAATTTTTTTGTGTATTATATCTGTTGTGTTGTTTATAGTTCTTATTATGGGAACTTCACCACTTGGCATTAGTTTGGTTATCGCCTTTGCCTTTTCAATCTTGATCGGATCTGCAATAATCGAATTTTTAAGCAGATTTATCTAACAAAAGGATTTTTATATGTCTATGTTTTCAGTGTCCGTAGAAAAAGTAATAGTAGTTCCGCATCCTCACGCTGACAGACTTGAAGTTGTTCAAATAAATGGATATCAGTGTGTCGTTGGTAAAGACGAGTTCAAATCAGGAGATATAGTTGCATATATCCCTGAACAAGCCATAATTCCCCAAAATATCTTAGAAGAGATTGGACTTGTTGGCCGTCTTGCAGGGAAAGATAAAAACAGGGTGAAGTCTACGCAAATTAGAGGAGTTCTTTCCCAGGGAATTGTATATCCTGGCCGAGATTATTGGAAAATTGGCGATGACGTCACAGAAGAACTTGGAGTAGAAAAGTGGATGCCTCCAGTACCAGCAAAAATGGCTGGAGAAGTTTTTTCGGCCGGTGTCAATAGGACGGTTCACTATGATATTGAAAACTTCAAAAAATTTCGGAATGTTCTTGTCGATGGCGAACCTGTGGTAATTACAGAAAAAATTCACGGAACATTCTTTTGTGCAGGTGTTATGCCTAATTTTATGGCACACCCAGAGTATGGAAAGTTAATTGTTACGAGCAAAGGGCTTGGAGCACGTGGTTTGGCATTTAAATATGATGCTGAAGCTAATGAAAATAATTTGTATGTTCGAGTTGCCCGGCATTATTCTTTAGAAAATAGGATTACTTCTATTTTCAGAAAGACTTTGTTTCCAACAGGACTTGTTGGCTCTGAAGAAGGTGAACCAGTGTTTGTCTTGGGAGAAATTTATGGTATACAGGATTTAAAATATGGGGCCAAAGTAGATAAAAATATAGATATCGGATTCAGAGTTTTTGATATCTATATAGGAGTTCCTGAGCGAGGGAGATTTTTAAGTGATTCCCAACTTGACAAGGCTTGCGCTGCTCTCGACCTTCCTAGAGTGCCAATAATTTATCGTGGTCCATATTCGGCAAATATTCTTCAAGAGCACACAGACGGTCGGGAAACGGTCAGCGGCAAGGATTTACATATACGTGAGGGGATAGTAGTGAGAACGCAGATTGAGCGCACAGATAGCAAATTAGGAAGAGTTCAACTAAAGAGCGTTAGTGAAAAATATCTTTGCCGCCGTGGCGAAACAACGGAGTATAATTAATGGGAGTTTCTAGAAACTGGTTTGCGTAGAGGTTTTTGAAGACCATACCGTAGACAAAACAATGTTTGCGGCAAAAATATTTTGAAAAATGGAAGTATGAATGGGAAACTTATTGTATATCTTGAAAAATTTCCGGGAGAATGAGAGAAAAGATGACTAAAAATTTACAAAGAATGGCCTTTATACCTGAACTTGAAAGCAGGGTAGCTCTTGAAGAAGATTGGGGGTGTTCAATATTTAATGAGTATAGAAACTCTGGTATCTCTGAAGCAGATGGGCATGGAAAAATAAGTTTTTCTATTGGCGACGGTAAAAGTTTTTACGACAGAACTTTTCCAGCTGGAAGTGAATTTCTTGTGAAAAGAATTTACGTAAGAAGCGGTGCCACAGAATATTCTAGCGTTACCTTAGCGGTAGTGAATACTACAGACCGAAATATTTCCAAGCTCAAAAAAGGTAATAAACTATATTGTAGATTTTGGGTTAAATTAGAAGATTTTAATAACGCAAAGTTTTTGATCAAACAAGATAAAACTATTTCTAAAACTCCAACGGAACATGCAAACAAGCCTGTAACGCTCGGGAGATACAAAAAGACAAAATCTGCAAATTATTATGTGAAATTTGTTCACCCTGATCCAGAGTTGTGTTTTGCTGGTAAGGTTAGCGGATTTAGAAATACAAAAAAATTTCTAGGAGAGCGGTGTCCAGATCTTGTCGCCGCTGGATGGGCAGAAAAAATAACAACTCAAACACATAATGATTCTTTATTCCCTTTTGTCAGCAGAACTGTAAATTATTATTCTTATACACCCAAAAAGATTTTTTCAACGACTATTCCTGATGACTGGGAAGAAAACCACAAAACTGAAAAGTACAGAGTAGAAAAACTCAGTAATTGGATGAAATATCAAAAATATTTTTGTTATGACCACCCACTAAATGACGAAATTTTCATTCCCACAGACAAAGCAGAGCGAGTAAAACTTGGACTTCTTACTGATAAATCGGAGTTAATTGATGTACCATTGGCTGGGGGGAAACTATCTATTTTTGACATAGAATTGAGGTAAAGTGCGTTTTATGAGCAAAAAAAAGTTAGCCGGTATAGAAAAAGAAGCACGTTCAGCATGTATGATTGTGTTAAATCCGAGTGGCGATGGGTCTATTTTAGCCATTACTAGGAAACAGGAATATGACAATATTGGTCTTCCAGGCGGAAAAATAGATACTGCCCTGGGGGAAAACTCTGCGGATGGTGCTGTCAGAGAGTGTTTTGAGGAGACAGGAATACTTGTAGACAAAACTACTATTGTTCCAGTTGTGTGTCAGTTAGCTAAAACTTTAGTTTGTGTTACATATTTTGCGCCTAATATTATTGGTGGGAAACTTTTACCCGCAAATAAAGAGGGTACCCCAATGTGGGTTCACCCGCATATGTTGTTAAAAGATACTTGTGCGTACAAAAAATACAATATAGCAGTGTTTGAAAAGTTGATGAGTAAAAGTATTTTGTTTTGAATGCAAAGCAGATAACGTGAACAAACACTTGTGAACTTTGTTATACCAGGTATAACATTGGAGAAATATCTAGTTCACTATGCTGCGAAATTGGTGGGAAAATATTTTAGGAAATAGAACTATTAATAATTGAGTAATTACAGGGTGTTAGGAACCTATTTACTTTTGTAGCTGTAAATGCCTGCAAAAAAACACACTGAACTCAAATATAAACCATTTGTTGGACGAATGTTTTCCATTCGTAAACATAAAACAATTACTGGATATCCTGTTACTCCAAATGTAAATCGTACAAAATATACTCACAAAGACTTTGGAGATATTGTTTTAATTTTTGATGAAACAAATACCCAAGTTAGGGTTACAGACCGAAATGGAAAAGTTGTCTGGATCCCAAAATTTTTCCTCCTTAGCGAAATTAAAAATAGTCAATTTCAAAAAATTGATACTATTACTGAGTTTGTAAACAAATTTATTTCTTTATCTGTGGATGCTAAAGTTTTATTAGACAATGATATCGTAGATAAAAAAGAGCTATCTGATGTTCTAAATAAGTTAGAAGAAGAAATAAATAACCTTAGAAATTTTGCTGACGATTATAATCCAACATGTAAAAACAATTAGGTGTGAAAATTTATTAAAATTTTGTATCATCTTATTGAATAAGTAAGGATAAGTATGGAAATTATAAAGGTGTTAGATAAACTAGCAATAACGCTAACCCCAATAAACATTGTAGCGACAATACACATTGCTGGATATTGTTTCGCTATCGGGCACTATGTAATTGGGACATTATTATTATTCAATATACTAATAATGACAAACACATACAAAAATTCGTTGCACATTGTGGAATCAGCACAAAAGTGAGATTAAATTATGACTTCTGGGAATGACAATAATTCAGCAGCACCATTTGACTTACAAATTTTATCACAAATTGCAAAAATGCCTGGTGGAGAGTCTTTTTTGTATAACAATCTTTGTGGTCGAGTAGGAATTGTTCTGAGTAAAGCTCATGTATGGGAAGGTCTAAAATTTAGTCTACTTCCTGCATCTGCGGGCAAAACTTGTTTATTTACTGCAAATTTAGTTTCTCATACTCACGGTCCTTCGCCATGGATGCCCGGTGAGGTAAATTTGTTTTTAGACGGGAAAAAACTTAGCATATCACGCAAAGAAATAATGTTAATAAATCCAAATAAAAATTTGTTAAATCTTTCTTTTGTTTTTACTGGAATTATGCCCTATGAAAGAAACTTTTACAAAACCGTAACGGTATTAAAAGGTGGAAAATATAAAAATCAAATGTCAAAAAAAGTAGATTTTTTGGTCACTAACCAGCCTGCTGCAACAGGCAAATATTCTAAAGCTTTAGAATACGGTGTCCCAATAATTACCGAAAGTAAGTTCATGGCACTGGCCAGAAAAATCTAGTCAAATAAGTTCAAAAACCTGTAAACGTGTGGTATACCGGGAATGACAAAACTCGGAGATGCACTCATGACGATTACGTACGACTACTTTTGCAATGACTGTGAAAAAGAGTTCACAGCTGAACAATCCATTAAAGATGAACCACTGACCAAGTGTCTTATTTGTGAAGGTAATGATGTCTTTCGCCTTCTTAGTAAAGATAGTACCTTTATATTAAAAGGCAGTGGTTGGTTTTCTGACCTTTATTCAACTCCAACAAATAAAAAAGAATAGTAAAATGTTTAATCCTACACACAATACAAGTCAATGTATTCATATGTCTCCAGGCAATAAGGTATCTATTGCTGGAAGAGTTGTATATTTTCGTAAGCACGGCGGGGTGTCTTTCGGAAAGGTTATAGACCAACACGGCAGCATCCAATTTTGTGTACGAAAGGCCGAAACACCAGAACGGTATTTAGACTGGCGTAGTGAAATCAAGATAGGAGATATTGTTTATATTTCTGGGGAAACTTGGATTTCAGCCAGTGAAGAAAAGAGCGTATTGGTTACAGAAGATTTACAAATTTTACGACATTCCACACATCCTTTCCCGAACAAGGCAACAGGAATTGTGGACCCTGAAATAAAGATTCGTAAGAGGTATTTAGATATTATTACCAACCCCGAAGTTAAGAAGGTGTTTCAAACACGCTCTAAGATTGTATCTGAGATTCGTAGGTTTCTAGAGAGTTATGACTTTATGGAAATTGAAACGCCTGTGTTGCAAGTAAATGCATCAGGCGCTCAGGCAAAGCCGTTTTCAACGCACCACAATGCATATGATTCGGACATGTATTTGCGTATTGCCCCTGAAACTTATTTAAAGCGTGCAGTAGCGGCATCTTTTGATCGAGTGTACGAAATTGGAAAGAACTTTCGTAACGAAGGTGTTGATAGTGCTCATTTGCCCGAATTTACATCGGTAGAATTTTATGCAGCTTATTGGGACTATAAGGATAACCTAAAGTTATTTCGAGAAATGTTGGCAGCGTTGCTGGAAACGGCGGGTCATGGTGGTGGTACTGTCGTGTTCCAAGATTCTATATATAATTTTAATGACATTGAATGTGTAACTTTTGAAGAGATTTTTCAAAAGTATGTCGGAAAGTCAACCGCAGAATTCCAAAACAAGGAAATTGATACAATTTTCAAGGAAAGGGTTCGTCCAAACCTTATACAGCCTATCTTTGTTTTGGACTATCCAGCATATATGAGCCCGCTTGCTCAACGGAGTCAGGATGGAAAGACGGTGGAACAATGGCAATTTATTGTAGGAGGGGCAGAGCTAGTAAAGTGTTATACTGAGTTGACTGACCCAATTTTACAAAGAAAGCTCCTAGAAGAACAGGTTGCCCAACGTGTTGGCGGCGATGACGAGGCTATGATGCTTGAAGAAGATTTTTTGGAAATGCTCGAATATGGCTGCCCGCCATGTAGTGGTCTTGGTCTTGGTATTGATAGGTTGGTGGCTCTCTTGACTAACCAAACATCCCTGCGGGATGTTGTACTTTTCCCCACAGTGTTCTAAGCAAAATAGTAAGTTACTATGAAAAAATAAATGTACAATATTCCAGTTCCAGCTCAGAATTTTTACCGATTTGAGCACAAAAAATAGCTTTTTTAAAGAATGCGGTATACTTTTTTCAAAAAAATGTTACAACAAATTAGTCATTAGTCAATTTTAATTAGAAAGTCATTATAATGAAGAAATATTTTTTGTTCGATTGTGAAACTGGCGGAATTGATAGGAATACAAGTTTATTAACACTGTTTGGAATGATTTTAGATGAAAAACTAACAGTACAAGATACGATTAGTCTTAAAATTAAGCCAGATGACGGTGTTTATCATGTTAAAGCAGCCGGGCTCAAAGTCAACAAAATTAATTTAGTTGAACACGAAAAAGAAGCCACAACAGCTACGGAAGCAGCAAGAGAATTTGAAAACTTTATTTGTAAACACTCTTTAGGAGAAACAAAACTAATTCCTACCGGACATAATCTTTCATTAGATGTTGAATTTTGCAAGAGGAACTTCTTACGAGGAGACCAAGATGAAGGTGGAGGCTGGGATAAATTCTTCTCATATCGCAGTTTAGATACTGCGACTTTAGCACATGGACTAATTTTAGCTGGCAAATTACCAGAAGATTTAGATTGCAGTCTGTCGTCATTAGCAAAATACTTTGAGATTGACTATTCAGGCGCACATAATGCAGAATTTGATGCTAAGCTTACTTTGGCGATTTTAATATTTCTTATTAAACTTATGTAAAATGACTGCCTATACTTATTTAAAGGAAAATATATGAAATATCTTGTAGACGTCGATTCTAGAATAAACTTGGTAGAACCTGAAAAAAATATTGCAGCACCAGGATTTGTGGTATTTAGTGGTCCTTTTACTGAGGACAGTGCAAAAAAGTTTCGTGAAGAGTTAGAGTCTGCTGAAGCGCACAGCAAACGCTCTGGACAAGAGATTATCCCTTTGGTAATTGATTCTTTTGGTGGTGGTGCATATGCGTTATTGTCAATGGTGGATACAATCAAAAATTGTAGTTTACCTGTCGCTACTATTGTAGAAGGAAAGGCGATGTCTTGTGGAGCAATATTGTTTTCTTGCGGCGCTGAGGGCCACAGATATGTTGGTCCTAATGCAACGGTTTTGATTCACGATGTAGCTTCTTTCGCCCATGGTAAAGAACCAGAAATTCGTGCTAGTGCAAATGAAGTAGACCGACTTAATAAAATTGTTTATAAACTTCTTGCGGAAAATTGTGGTCATGAAGAAAACTATTTTTATGACATTGTTGCAAACCATCGAGGTGCCGATATGTTTTTATCACCTGAAGATTGTGTTAAACACAATCTTTCCAATCACATTGGCATACCAGAAATAAATGTATCTATCAAAATGGATTATAGTTTTGGTCTTCCAGAACGAGTCGAGGTGAAGAAAAACAAAAACAAGAAAAAAAATAAAAACAAGTAATCTTGGTTGTGTTAATATTTATTAAAACAAATGGCAGCAAATAGAAATACTGGTGATTGGGTAAAGGGTGATTTACTAAAAATTACTCATAGCCATATAATTTGTCCTGCGGATATAGACGGTATTTGGCCAAATGTTTATTCCAGTGAGGCTTTTACGGGGACAAATGATAAAACTATTTTGGAAGGCAAAATAGTTTTAGCTTTAGATTCAAAACCTCGGCTCGGACAAGCGTCAAGCGTTAGAGTAATCCACGATGGAAGTATTTGGGTAGTTAATTCCAATTATGCAGAAAGAACTTGGGCCGCTAAAGAACAGGAAAAAATATGTACTATTGTAAATCAGGAGATTTGCTAAAAATAAATGCATTAGTTTTCAAAAATGCGGCTAAGTTTTTTAAGTTTGCTAGAATTGCTCCTTTTGTTAATGCTTTACATAATGGAGAGATGGTAGAAATACCCCACGGAGACCTAGTATTATCGTTAGAAAGCTCGGTTCCACCATGGTATGAAGAAGAATATATATTATGTTTATGGAGCGAGCAAAAGGTCCATATTCCCAGAAAAGCCTTAGAACACTTTAATAAAGCCTAGAGCTTAAAACTAATTTAGGTTCAGAACTACTACAAATTGTGCTACACTGTAGATTATAGGGAAAACACTAAACTCTAAAATAATTTACAAGGAATATGCATAAACATCTTAAAGCAGCAGCCCGCTTGGCCCACGACCACGAGTTTGACGCAGGTCTGGAATATTACCTTTGCGCAATTATTGTCAAGGGTGGAAATGTATTGAGTGTTGGATACAACAAAAAGGCCACAAATTCCTTTGTAGAATATTTTGCGGACCTAGCCCGAGGAAAGCGAGATTATTGTATGTCCACACACGCAGAGCAGGACGCAATTTTACAAGCACGCTCTAAAATTGACCTTAGTGGTACGAAAATGTACGTTGTAAGGATAAAGCCATCTGGTGGTCTTGGTTTGGCAAAGCCTTGCATTATTTGTGAGCAGGCAATCTATAATTATGGAATTAGCCGTGTTTACTATTCTATCGGTACAGAAGAATATGGTGTACTCAAAGTAACCGACCCAGCGGGGAAAATAAATGTTTGATTTGACAAAAATTTGTTTGCGCTGTGGGTTTGAAAAAAGTTTACCATGCCACAGTAGGTGTGTAAGAGAAGCTGGTTATTGTGGCAAGCTCAAAATCAAAGGTTGGGTAAGAGTTCTAACGCCCCCTGGCTATTTGGTTTTATAAAGAGTTTGCCTCCCCTCGAAAGGGTAATTTTGCAGTGTATCTCTTACGAAGAATTTTCCGAGGCCCAACAAATTTTGCTTTTTTTGTTGTGAGTGGATAGTCCACTCACAAGCCGTTTAACAACCAAATAAATCAAGAATAGAAAAATACAATGATGGAACTTATATCGAAAATATTTGAATATGGATCTTCCGCAATAGAAATAATTGGGTGTATTTGTGTCACACTTATAGTTATATTATTTACAGTAGCTACGTCAATATTTGTTTGGCTATTTTTGATGTCTATGTCTCAGTTATGACAAAAATTGATTCTACACGGCCACCTGATTTTGATAAACAAATAATTCGGGGTAGAGAAATTTTAGAACAAAAAAGAAATAGAATTAGGCAATATCAAAAAAAAGTGGAGTTTGCTGATATGGCTTTTGTTGCTATCATTGTATTAGTAATCATTATTACCCTATTATTTTAATAAATGTCCACAATTTTCAAATTGACAAGTCAATTAGAGGAAAATACCACTGTTGTATGGTTTAACTCAAAACTATTACATCATGCAAAATATTTTTATCTTTATGACCATTTAGAAGTTGAACTACAAAATGGTGATGAATTTCTTATTAGAAATATTTCGCTCCAAACTTGGAATGATTTTAGTCAGTCAAAAAATCCAGATAACTTTTGGTACTCTATATTGTTCCCAAACAAATCAACCGTTCTAGTAAATGCTGCTGAAATACACGCTATTAATAAATTATGAATAAAAAATCAAAATCAAAAGGTAAACGGGCAATAGGAAAAAGCCTAAATGCCAAATTCGATTATAAGAAACTCAAGAAAATTTCTAAGAAGCAAGGCTCTAACATTTTTATTTGTGAGTCACATGCTCACTGTCCAGACGCTTGTGGAGCACGTTTCAACTCGTTCTCGGGTTCTGTAACATGTCCGAATTGCGGCAACCAATATTGTCGTTGGGAAAATTATAAAGAACCAGAAAAGCCTCTTTCGAACTCATCGAAAGAGGCTTCTGTCGTGCGTTCTTAATTTATTTGGTTGTCAGGCAGCGTGTAAGTAACCAGACAACAAGTTTTGTGCCAACTATTCAAAAGCAACATCACGTTGTTTTGTTATGTTGGGTTTTTGTATAGCGGCTCAAAAACCAGTAAAGGTTTTTAATTCTTCTTGACCATTTGCTAATGCAAAAACACGAAGGTAAACTACTTTTAACATTACGGCCAGTTTAATCATCATGTCTCGCTAGTTGTCTTTCAATTTCGTGAACTGGACCATCTTCTAGTTTTGCCATTGTATATAAAATTGCTTTAATACCAAGGTGTTTTTGAGATAGTACTATAATTTCGCTAGGTGTAATGTCGCTTAACTTTGTGTCAGTATGAGCGATAATTTCTTTGCTTAGAGCATTTTGCAATGCTCGGTGAGCCATATCAAGGTAGATTTTTGCCTCGACAAGCAAATCATATGCCTCCTGCTCAGTAAATTTTACTTTTACAGGGGTTCCAACTACTCTTGTTTTTTTCATGGTTTTCTTTCCTAAATAATGGCATTCGTAGAATACTGTGATTTCACCAGTATACCACGTTTCTGCTATATTATAAACCTCTTTTTCCCTGGACCCTAATTTTTGGTGGGATAACGTACAAAATTTCTGTGATAAATAGGTTCACATAGCAAGTAATTTGTGTTATCCTAGGAATAGGAGAAAATCACTATGTCTAAGATTTCTAATAATTGTTGCCCAACCCCATATGACGCTGAAAAGGTGTATGGAGCCCTGTGTGCGGTAGCTAGAGATTGGGAGTCAAAGAAAACTTCTAAAGCCTTCACAGGGCCTTCTGTGCCCATGCAGGAGTCGATTGTTCGCTTGCGTGACGGCGCAGCCGCAAGCGTCCTCCTTGAGGACTGGTCTGAGGTTAGAGCGCATATTGCGAGGCTCCCTATGGAAATTTTAGAAGATATCCCAGATTTTGCATGGAACGTCATTCACTTAGCTAATAGTAGATAAATATATGGCGACGTGCGTCGAAGATTTTACCAAATAACCTGTTCACATTAGAGAAAAAGGGTGTTATATTTTGGGGATGAGAAATATGAGTGAAATTGAAGAAATTGAGGCCGTAAGCTATAGAGAAGCTATCGAAGAGGCTTCAGTAATTTTACGGGAACTTTCTGCCGTAGTTGTTACATTCCCAGCATATGAAAGTATTGTGGACAAGCGGGAGGTTACAGAATTTTTCCTTTTGGTCTCACAGATGCGCTCAGTTTCAAACAACCTAAGGGCGTGTAAAGCTACACTTGAAATGACATATGAACAAGTGGAGGCACAGAAGTCTGCCCGAGATGCATGGCTTAGAGAACTAATCGGGCCACAAGACGAATGATATGCTCGGTCTCAAGATGAGAATTTTTCTTCTTTCTTAACAAAAGAAAGGTTAGTTTTTATTTCTGGAACTTTATCAACGAAAATTAAAAACGCAAACAGGGTTTACAAAATTCGTTTTGCATACTATATTTAGGGAATAAGAGGAATTCAAAATCCTCCAAAAAGTTAAGAATCCTCCGAAAAAAAGTTATTGGGTTCAAAAATCATATCGAACCTGATATACCGAGAAATCAAAAGGAAGCAACATAGAAAGCATCCTTCACCTGCCTAAAAGATGGTGGGCTGGTCATAAGACCAAAAATAAATCTTCACATTGACAATCGAATATGACTTTATTTATTTTTCGGGAATCACGCCGATGAGCGTGTTCTGGATAGGTGAAATTCCTATCATTCCCACCAATTTTTGTATGACATATTATTAGCGTGCTGAACATCGTGTAATACCCAAGCATTCTACCTTTGAAGAAAACCTTAGATAGTAGCAAGCGAGGTAGCAAGCGGTATACGACTTTGTAAAAACATGGCAATGACGTAGTCATGCAGAGATATCTGTGTGTAGCTCAGTCTGGCTCAGAGTGCTCGGTTCGGATCCGAATACAAAAATCCGATTTGTTGACATATTGACCTAATGAAAGAATGCTATAGATGTAAAAAAACTAAAACTGATTTAGAATTTAGTAAAAGTTCTTCACATAAAGATGGGTTGCATTCTTATTGTAAATTTTGTCAAAAAGAAATGGATCAACAATATTGGCACAATAAGAAGAAAAATCCAAAAAGAATGAAACAAAGACGGCAACTTATCAAACAACGACTTGAAGAAGCACGAGAATATGTTTTTCAATATTTATTACAACATCCTTGTAAGTGCGGTGAAACAAATCCATTGTTTCTTGAATTCGATCATCTTGGTAAAAAGAAACAATCAATTTCCGATATGGTTGGTTCAAAATTAGCTGTTGAATCTATTCGAAGAGAAATAGAACAATGTCAGGTCTTATGTATAAAATGTCATAGATTTAAAACTGCTAAAGAGTTTGATTGGTGGATTATTAAAAGATATAATAAGTTACAGGGTATGGCGTAATCTGGTAGCGTACCCCATTCGGATTGGGGAGGTTTGGGTTCAAATCCCTCCACGCAGACCAACAAGTTTAGGGAAAAATGACATCCCTGGCCATAATATGGTAGGGAGAGTCTCCCGAGAATTTCTCAGTGGTATTATCCCATCGTCAAAACCACTTTAATCAAACCTGTGAGGAAGGTATGCCGGACCTAAATCGGTGCATAACCGACGCCTTGAGAAAAGCGTCTATTGTTGTCAGTGACATTCTCTGTGGTTCGTCACTTTAAATAAAATCTCACAAGAGGGCGTACCGAGCCCTAATCGGTGAAAAATGACATGTCGGGCCATAATACGGCACAATATCGACAGAACTGACAATTCTGTCCATCGTCTACATTCACACTTTGATAATGTGAATTGTTGTTTTGTTGCGGGGATGAAGGCCGGTGGTAAGCCTCCGAAGTCTCATAAGCTTCGAACTTCTAAAGTGCGCAGGTTCGATTCCTGCTCCCGCACCCAAGACCACTGTGGAGTGAAAATAATATTATCATCACCATAACTTATGGTGGACCTAGGTTTAAGTCCTAGAAAGGGACATAAATTTTTGGAAGGTAAAGTAGCATCGGCGCTACCACCGCCTCGAAAGCGGATGGACGATAACACGTTGGGGTTCGATTCCTCTGTCTTCCGCAAATAGTAAATTATACCACTTTGGAACAAATAAAAGTTCGGTTTTCAAACGACTAATAGTCGTTTCACCCGTTGCCACTCAACCTCTCCCGCAAACATTAGGAAGTCAGGGCGAAAACTCAGGCTTACACTAAAAGTAACTGAATGGGAAACAATGTTACTACACTAAAGAAAGTGTAATATCAGGATGATAGCATCAATGCTGTGAAGATTTCTTATAAAAGAAGAATTTTTGTGTACTATAGTTCATTACGGTTTAGTACCACAATTATAAAATAATGGCGGTCATTCCCGGCGCTCGTCTGTAAAACGAGTGACACAAAACAAGTCGGGTTGGTTTGTCGAGTAGTTCGAATCTTCTGGTCGCCACCAAAAAATATTCGCTCAATGATCGGTCGGACGGGGCCACTTCCGCTGGAAGTGTGGTTGCCATAATAATAGAAATATTATTTGGGTAGTGAATCAAGGGAAGGCATGTGCCAAGGGGGCGAGGACGCCTTGCAAGCGACCTGTGGTGAGTTCGATTCTCATCCTTTCCACCAACATACCAGAAACGAAAGAGACAAAAATAACTGTCTGGTTCAGGAATTGAGTCGGACATTTTTTTGGTATTTGCGGGCAATGCCGAAGTGGTGAGGCGCTAGGTTTCCACCCTGGAGTACGGAGTTCGACTCTCCGTGCCCGCTCCAAGCGTTATTTGTTATCCTATATTGGTCTAACGGCACATGACACCCGACTGTCTCTCGGGAGAAAAGGGTTCGACTCCCTTATATAGGGCCATGCTTGATTGTGTTTTAACAAATTTTTGGGCTGTAACTCATCGGTCAGAGTGGGGTTCTTATAAAGCCTTGGTAGTGAGTTCAACTCTCACCAGCCCAACCGAAAGGGAAAAGAAATATTACCCTATTGCTCCTATCGTCTAGCGGCTCAGGATACCAGATTTTCAATCTGGCTGACCCCGGTTCGAATCCGGGTGGGAGCACCAAACAAATAAGAATTATACCGGAGTAGTTTAGTGTAGGGTGGGTTCAACTCATTCCTCCGGTGTCAGTTTATTTTTTTCTATCTAACAAAACAAATAAAGTCAAATATTCGAATATCTCAAATAGGTTTACACCTCACCCAATTTCTGCTATTTTAGGGGCGTGGAAGATACGGCCTCATGGTGAAATGGGAAACACACTTGGCTTAAAACCAAGCGTCTTCGGGCTTCCCGGTTCAAGTCCGGGTGAGGCTACCATAGTTCTCTATAAGGTGAGACAGAAAAAATATAAAACCCTTTCTAAAGAATAGGTATATTTTTTGCAGCTTCACGTTAGAAGTTCTAATCAAGTTTAGTAACGGCGATATGTATGATATACTTAGGAAGAGCTAAAAACTCTATAACAAAATATAACAAAAGGAAAATGAATGTCAGAACATGTTGAGCTAGAAGGAGATATTGTTTCAAGTACCAAAGGTATTTATAAGGTATCACCCTTGTGCGATGATGGTGCATATATGCAGACGCCAGATGGCAAAGATAAGACTATTATTTGTACAATTTCTGGAAAGCTCCGAAAGAACAAAATCCAACTTTTGCTTGGGGACCGAGTAAAAATCAAGGTAAGTCCGTTTGACCTAACCCGTGGGTTTATTGTCTTTCGTGTAAAGAAACTGCGTGTTGAATAATAATCTTTTTCCTTGAAAGGATAGTAACATGGCTATCCCTCCTGACCTTAGTGACTTTTCAAAAGAAGAAATTAAGACTGCATTAGATGAGGTAAGATATCCATTTGAGATTGCAGTATTTAGTTCGGACAATTACCATAATTTTGGTGCCATTGTCCGAATTTCACATAATTTTCTGGCTAAAAAGATTCACATGGTGGATTTTGATGAGTTTTATAAAAAAGCAAGTATGGGTTGTCATAAGTGGGAAAATATTGAAAAGACATCCTTAGCAAGGTTTTTAGAGAACAACGCTGATAGAAATATTATTGCTTTTGAATGTCGTCCAGGCTTACAGTCAACTGATATTAGGACGTTTGAATACCCTAAGAATCCAATTTTGTTTTTCGGCTCAGAAAAATTTGGCGTACCAGACCAAGTGTTACAGCAGGCAAAAGCAGTTGTTTCAATTCCAGTGTTCGGAGTTCATGTTGATTATAATCTAGCTGTTGCCGCAGGCATTGCAATGTATGATTTCGTGAACAAAATAACGGTAAATAAATGAACAATTTTGAGGTAGGAAAATTGTATAAATGTCCTAAGCGTTATTTGTTTATTTGTTCGGAAAAAAGTGCTATTGAATTTCTTATAAAAGAATTTATTGAGAGACCGTGGACTAAAAACACAATTACCGCAGCTTTGATAGACTATTGGGATATCGAATACAATGGTGCAATTAAACTTCACGATGGTATTGCATATTGGCGTGAGTATTGGGAAGGATATTTGGGATGTGACGTTTTTTGTAGTAAGCCACACGACGTTTTTATGGTTGTAGATAAGAAATTTCATTCTGCAACAAAATGTTTTTATACTAAAATTTTGTATAAAAATATACTAGGATGGATTATAACAAACGACACAGTAAAATTTGTAAATGTCACGCCGAAAATTTAGAAAATGAAAATGAAAAACATAAAACAATCAAAAATAAATTTCCGTGATGCAGAGTGGGTGGATGACTGGAAAAATTTATATTTTGATGATAGCAAATTTTTAATTGAAAGTATGCACGTTGCACTAGAAGAGGTCAACAACAATTACCATGACAATTGGAGAATATATCTCATAGGTGATTTAGTTGCTCAAGAAAACTACGAAGGAAAAGTTAAAAATGGATGTTGTGGATTTTATGATAAAAAAATAGTTCATCCAAAATCCAAGAAAGAATATTGGGTTGGATTCAATTATGGGCACTAACAAAATTCGAAATAGGAAAATTATATCATTCTAGTCACTGTTGGTAACTTACCAAACAATGGAAAGAGTATATGATATTTGTGAAGTTACCAGAATGTTTGGTCCAAGTTGTGCAAAAACTTTAGAAGCAACAACAACAATACATAAGGTAAAGCACTGGTCAGAGGAATTCAAAGAACCAGTTTACTCCAGCAAGCTTGAAGAGATTTTTTGGTGCTAAAATAGGTTGGATTTAGCATAAGAATTATAACACCATATATAAGTTGAATAAATACGAAGCCGTACAAAACAGGCTTTATAAAGGGATTTAATGGATAGAGTATTTAGAATTAGTAAATTGACTGCTGCCTTTGAAAAAGAACGGTGGCATCTTAAAAAGAAATATGTCTTGGATAATGAGGCTGACTATAAGCGCCTATGGAAGACGTATAAACGCTTAGTAGATAAATCTATTGGGAACACGATTTCAGTGCAAATTATTGGTGAAGAATTTGTAAATGGAGTTTGGATATTGTTAGAAACGTATCCAGAAAAATCACAAGACGGAAAAAAATAAAATGAAAAAAAATATGCCAATTAAAAAAGCAGCTTGTGTGCTTTTTATTAGCCCTAACGGAAAAGTTCTCACTGCCTCACGTAGGGGAAGACCAGATGATATTGGTCTTCCTGGGGGGAAGGTAGACGAAGGCGAAGAAATTTGGGAAGCTGCTATTCGTGAATTTTACGAAGAAGTTGGAATAATGCTTACTAAAAACGATATTACAAAGTTTGTAACTAGAAGTGTTATGAATAAAATAGATACATTTGAAACAGAAACTTTTCTATGTCACGCAAGCAAACTTGATCATCCAATAGTGCTGAAAACTCCTTTTGAGAAAGAAAAAGGAATTCAAATTAAGTGGTCAAGTTGGGCTGAGTTAGTTGATAAAAAGAATTCTTTTGCAGCATATAATCAAATAGTGTTTAATCATTATATAACAAATACTTAGCATTATGAACAACAACCCTCTTAAAGATATCATTAAACAAGAAGTATCGTGCGTAACAAAAGAATTTCTGACTGAAAGTTTCCGTGGGTTTCGTTTAACTGATTTTAAAAAACTTGATTCAAAAAAGAAAATGGCTGAATATGCTGAAAAATATTTGCCATTTCTTAACTCTGGCTCATCACGCTTAGTATTTGGACTCGGGTCAGGGAAAGTACTTAAAATCGCAATAGATGATTTTGAAGATAGTTTTGGGGTTCAACAAAATATAACTGAAGTAGAGCTTTTTACAAAAAATAAAGCAATCGGAAATTATATAACAAAAATTTATAGTTTTGATAATGAGAATTATTATTGGATAATCACCGAGGCAGTCAAAATTTTTGAAGACAATAAAGATATCTTGTCAAAGTTTACCATCCCAGAAGATTTTTTAGCATATTTCACTGATGCGTGTTATGAAAATTCTTCAACCAGAGCAGCACTGGAATCCCTAATACAATCAAAAAAAACAGACAAAGACTTGCGTGCCCTTTTTAAAGGCATAAAGCTGAATGACCTAGATAAAAAGTTACTAAGAGCGACCTTTATTGTAATAAAACATGGCATTGTTGATGTCGAGAGTTATGGGCAATGGGGAATGACAATAGATGGACGAATAGTTTTAGCGGATTACGGGCTAGAATAAGTTTAAACTGTTGGAGAAATGTGTTATTCAATAAACGAACCTAAAACTAGAGCGGATTTATTATGAAGCAATATCCAACAATTCCTGCCAAAAATAAAACGGGTGCTACCCATTTTTGGGTATTTAACAAGCTTGATGGTTCAAATATTAGGGCTGAGTGGTCAAAAAACCGAGGGTTCTACAAATTCGGCTCCAGAAAACGGCTACTTGGCACAGACCAAGGTTTAATTTCCAAGGCTTCCATGCTTGCGACAATACAAGAAGAGAAGTTTCGTGAAGTATTTAAGATAGCTAAGATCGACCGAGCAATTTGTTTTTTTGAATTTTTGGGTCCGAATTCCTTTGCGGGAAATCATGTTGATACAGATGAACATAGTTTAGTTTTATTTGATGTTGATGTGTATAAACATGGACTATTAAATCCAGGCGAGTTTCTCAAAATTTTTGGTGAAAGTAATATTGAAATTCCAAAATTGTTACATTATGGAATAATCGACCAGAACATCGAGTCTCTCATCCATTCAGGAAGTCTTCCAGGGATGGGCTTTGAAGGCGTTGTATGCAAGGCCCGCCGCCCGAAAACATTTTCTGAGCCTATCATGTATAAGATTAAAAACCAAGCGTGGATTGACAAAGTGAAGGCCAATTTTGACAAATCAAAATGGGAAGAGTTGTTGTAAAAAAGAAAGACATTACCAATTTAATAATGGGACTTTCCAAGACTTTGTAGATATAACTTTTTTTTGGGAAACAAAACAAGTATTCGCTGTCCAGTAGATGGATTCAAAGTTCTATCAAATAATAATGTTTTTATTATCTACTCTAAGCATAAGGGCACAATCACCAAAAGGTGTAGAACCTCTACAAAAGTTAGCTCAATTATTAGATGAAACATTTAAACCTTTATAAGCCAAGTGAAAAATAACAATATATATAATTTTACAGGTGATAAACGCTTTGAAACAAAAGACGAAATTATTCCTGTTTTTGACTCAGCAGAGGAAAGGCACATTGGTCGTTATGGTAAAACTCCTTTAGAGGTGTTTGTTGTAAAAGAAGGCATGTCCTGGCTAAAAGAATGGTTTCCTGACTTTGCAATTAATAATGGGTTCAACTATTTTTATGTCAAAAACCCCGGCAAACAAAAAAATGACCAAATTCGTATTCTTTTTTATACTGAGTTTTCAATAGCAGAACTAAAATTTTGTTTTCCATACCCAATAAAGACTTATAGTGGCCCTGAGGAAATTACAATTTTAATTACTGTTGACTTTTGGTTCAAACAATTCTTACATAATTCAATTGACTATAAAATAAACATGCCAAAAGATTTTGATTCTGCTAAAGGGAAAGAGGTTATTGAGCATTTGCGTGTAGTTTTAGATAATGCACTTCAGATTTAGATAACAGTAGGTGGACATAGTAATGATAACTAATAATACCTATACGTGGATTAAAACAATCCCAAAAACTAAGGCTGAAATTGTTGAAGCTATTCAAAATACTATTGAAAATAAAGAAATTTCAATTTGGCTTCTGTCTTGGTTACCAGATTTTCTAATTGAAAATAGATTTGATTTTTCTGCAATACATTTTGTGCCTAGTAACGGCTTTAGTGAAATTTTTATATATTTTGATACAGAAACCACAGAGTTGTCTGTTGATATATTTATTAGTCACAGAAATGACTTTTTAGTCAACTGTAATGGTTTTGTTTTTTTTGATGGGGCCATCGAAAATTGGTTTTTAGAGTTTATCCGAATTTTCCACCCCTTTAATCCTAAAACAGATGTAGAAGAGTTGGCTGCAATAATGGCTGAAATACTTCGAGACTTATAACAGAAAACCGTGTCGAAGGTAACAAGTTGAAATCTAATCTGTTTGTGTTATACAAAACGAAAGTAGAAATTTCATCTCTCTAATAGAGAAATTAGAGATTTCCACTTAGTATAATTAAAGAGGCAATATGAAAAGAAACAAAGTGTACCCAGTGGTTGTGAAAGAGTGGACAGAGAGCGAGCGAGGCTGGGGCACCCGCCCAGATGGTTATTCGGTGCATCTAACAAATGCTGATAGTGAAAAATTTCTTGCTGAATATGACGAAAGAGAAAAGAAGCGCAATCCTTCCAGCGGTGTTCCAGAGTGCTGTTCCTTCCCAGAGGTTGGGAGTATAGTTAAAGATGTTGGAGAAGAGGTATATCAAAAACTTTTGGATTGTCGTAAATCTAATTCATATGGTTATTGGATTTCTTCACTTAGGGAACTTAATACCCCGAAGGAAAATAAAGAACAAGAAAAAGCAGAACAACTTGCTGCTGCTGCAAAAGCAAAAGCGATTCAAGATCGAGAGACTCTGCGGGAAAATGCACTTAATAAACTTACAAATGAAGAAAAAGAAGTGCTTGGGTTGAATAAAAATCCAAAAACAAGTAAGAATCCTAATTTTCAGTGGCACTGAATATAAAACATTTAGGAATGTTTCTATACTTATAGATATGAAAAATATTGAATCAGATATTTTAGCAGAAATAACTTCTTCAGTAGAAATGGTAAATGGAGTTATCAAAATTCCAGACATCAGTTATGCTGACAAAACTCATTCATCTGGTCGGTGGCTTCCTGCTTTTCCAGAGCCAAGCATGGAAAGGCAAGAAGAATATATTGAAAAAATGATTGAGCGGGATAAGGAAGACAAATATTAGTTGCTATTTATAAATGAGGCAAAATATGGAAATAGAAGATGACCCGAATTTCTGGGAATGGCTCGAGAAAAAATACCAAAAAAATCCTGGTAAAGAGTCGTTCAAGCGACTTGTTTTAGAGCTTCCGATTCTTGAAAAGAGTTTTCCAAAATCCTCGGAAGCCACAGAAGACTATTCTGATATTCCTCGACCATTGTATGAAGACCAAGACTCCGAAGACGGAAAAACCAACCAAAACTATGTTATTTTTGAATTATAAAGGACAATAATGGAGTCATACACAAGTGGTGCATTGGAAAAGATGGGCAAAGAAGTTGAATCAATTGGTGATATGCTCGTTGCTATAGATAAATTTCTAGCAAAAGAAGCTGCTCCAGCCAATAAAGGCAACAAAGACAATAAAGAAGACATCAAAAACAAAAATAATGTGATTTATGTTGATTTTGCGTTGCCTAATGAATTCAAAAGTGCAATTTCAAAAAGAATGAAATTGACCCTAATAATAGGCATGTATCACGACTGGGCAGAGCGAACTTTGTTTTTAGTAGAAGAAAACTCTGGCAGATTTGGAAAAAAAGGTAAACTACTGAGCCATGTAACACAATTACGAAACATGGTGTCTACTATTTCTAAGCTAGCCCCAAATAGTTAGTTAATTTCCCAAAACTCTATCTATTGCAAGAAACAGTAGGCTATATGATGGTGGGCAAATATAAATGTAAGAATTTTTTTTGAAATTGGTTCAAAAACGCTTGGAGACGTGTTATACTTAGGACATGCTAGAAAGCGAAGCACAAATCGTTGTATCCCTAATAAAGATACTATGTGCTGCTGAACAGCATATTGAAAGTATTTCACCACCCGGTTGGAATGGTGAATATAATAAAAAGGCAGCTTTAGACGATATTAACTACGCCAAAAGTTTGTTGGAACTCATAACAAAGGAAAAATAATGTCTTTGTCGATGACCGAGTGTTGGTTTTGCAATAAATCTCTTTTGGACGACAAACATGTCGAAAAGGGTTTACAAAAGTATGCGTTTTGGTGTAATAAAACATGCCATGACAAGTATATTCAAAAGACTATAGACGATGGTGCTGATACAAAAGCATGGTCGGATTTTATGGCTGGGGAGGCAGAATGTCCTGACCATTTAAAGCATCTTTTGCCGGTGGTGGACGAGGTTCCTTCTTACAAAGATGTCCACACAGCTACTAAGTCCCAAAAGAAGGGCAAGAAGGGCAAAAAGGGAGTAAAAAGCGCAAAAAAGAAGACTTCTACTTCTGGACGAGTGTGTGGAGCTTGCGGTGAGCCTGGCCATAACGCACGAACATGCGGCAAGCCCACAAAGAAGCCCACGAAGAAGCACAGTAGCATCAAAAAGGCGTCAAATAAGTTTGCGGCCAAGTCTGAACGGAAACAATATCAGTGTCGAGTATGTGAGGGTTTTGGGCACAATGCCAGGACTTGCCCAAAAAATAGCTGAGGATGGCCTACCAGAGGTAGGCCATAAATTTGAGCCCAGCAAGTTATATAAGGGCAACAAGTGTTATTTGCTTGTATACCCAACTATAGCAACAGCCCACAACCCACACAACCCACACAACCCTAGGGCTACTGAGCTAGCTCAGCGTCTTATCTCTTTGGAGTCTAAAAAGCAACAGAAACCGCCGTCACCACTCGGTAATCTCTATTGTTATATTGTACTGTTATTGGAGGATTTGGAGACTCCAAATCCTCCTTGGCAGCAAACAAGGTTGGGTTATTGTTGTTGGCGACACAGAGTTTGAGAAGATATTTTAATGAACTTTAGAGTAGGCAAACTATATCAGTGTACTAGTCATTATTTGGTGTTGTACCCAAGCTCACTCGCAATTGAAGACTGTAACTATGTTATTGGTATTGGAAAGAAGGTCGGGGGTGCTTCATCGAGGATTGTTATACTAACTGAAGAAATATCTAAAAGACTAAACTACCAAGCTTGTTTTGTTAAACCTGATGAGATTTTCATGGTTTTGGAGGTGCAAAAACGAACCTGTACGATGCGTGTTCTGTTTTTGAACGGAAATATAGGTTGGATTGCTGATAGGGCTTGGGTATTATATCAGAAAGTATTGCAGTAAACTTTAAATAGGCAAAATATACCAATGTCCCGGACATTATTTATTGATATTTCCGAACCAAAAGAATTTCAAAAGGTGGGTTATGGGCGCTGGACAAAAATGCAAGGGACGGGTAATAGCAGCGAATGGCTAGATTTACAAAGACTTTTATAAAAATCCGCTGCTAATATTAGGTTTGAAAAGGTTTGAGGTAGTGTTAGAAAGATTTAAGAAGATTCACTAATAAACTAGAAATTAGATAGGAAAAATCATGGAAGAAAAAGTAAAAAAACCAGTAGTAATATTACCAAAAAATGCTCCATATGGTGGTAAGCTTTATCGAGTAATATCTGAAGAAGGTGAAATTAAAAGCGAACAGCTTGTAAAGGGTGACATTGTGATGGTAACAACAGAAGACCACCTTTTAGTAGAAAAGAAATTTCCTAATAATGATACAGTTACTACAGTTAGTTTGTGGAAAAACTTAGAGGTTTTACACGGAGAGAAAATTTTGAGCTTTCATGGTGCTCCAAATGAACTTTGGTATCAAATTTTTGAAGCCGTAGACTAACAGCAACATCTTACAAAACCAAAAATATAGATTAGCCCGGATTTCCGGGCTTTTCCTTTTAGGCTTCTTTCAAAGTGTAAAAATTTTACCGATAGTTGGCTTTCGGTATTCTGCTGAGCCTGTTATTGCCCGCAAGTTAGAGGTGATTTTTACGTCTGCAAAGCCGTGAGTGTGCCCACAGAGAACGGTAATGTTTTTCTTGGGGTTTGCTACGGCTAAATTATACAAGACGTCTCCCATCGCCTTAGAAGAGAAGTGTGGCATCCAGTCTTTATCGCTAATTCTTCCCTTATAAGTTGAACTTTCACGAAATGGCGGAACGTGTGTTGCTACAAACACATTTGAAAAAGTCTCAAATGCCTTTTCAATGTTGTTTTTAACATTAGCAGCACTATTCTTGGAAAGTTCATTAATTTTATCAAATTTGTGTTGCCTAGTTGCACAAGTATAATCACTTAGCTCGTCAATAACAAGATAATCATTTAGCATAATTTTTGAGGAAAACCAATCTGCATATTGTCCGTCATACCAACCATCGTCGCCAACAATAGCAACGTCTTTAGTTAAAGGAACCACCCCAGAAGTAGTAAGCCACGCAAGTCGTGGTAATTTATTTGCTTTGTGTTCGTCTGAATAGGTAAAAAGACGTTCCAAGACGCTTCGTACTTCTGTGATAGAACCGTTATAATAATCATGGTTTCCTAACACGAAGAAAATTGGGCATGTTTTATTAAGCAATATGCTGAAATTAGCAAGATAATCTAAGATTGTCGGTGCCTCCGCAATATCTCCAGTAATAACTATAGCATTTGGTTTTTTGAGTAAAATTTGCGCACTAAGATTTTTGATACATTTTTCTGTACAGAAGTTTAAATGGATGTCGGTTAGATGAATTAAACTAAATTTGTTATGCATATCAGTATTATTGATAACTTTTCATTACTTGACAAAGAAATTTGTCTTACAACTCACTTTGAGTTTTTTTGTTTTGTTCTAAAATGTCCACAGCCTTTTCTACTAAATGTTTGGCTTCAGCAAGACCAAAGTTTGTTCTTGCTCTTACTTCTCTTATTGCCTGGATTTTATCCCCCTTTTGTATATAATAAATTTCAGATTTACTAATACCCAGAATTTTTAGCTGAATTTCAACGTCGCCTAACCATTTAAGCTCTATTGCTCCAGAAACAAAATCAACATATTTAACTTGTACGTATTTTGCAAGTCGGCAAAAATTAATAGTGTTAAGCACATCAGAAAAATTAGTTCCATTAGAAATAGTTTCAACTGATATTTCTTTCGATAAGAAATCAACGCTTTTGATTTTGATATTTTCAATGGTTGAAACATCTTCAATAGTTTGCATAAATGAGTCTAGCCCATCATTATACATCTTTAATACATTTTTATCATCATTATTCATTTTAATTCTCCGAGTTATATTTTGTGAACTATCACAGTGGCTAAAGATATCGTGGCTTCCAAAGTTTAGGATGACCGGCTCCCTTCAGCCAATTTACTTTTTGCATTACTTTGAAAGACTGTTCAAATTCTGTCAGGGAAGTCATTACTCCAGGCACTTTTAGATACGTAAATGTTTTATTTGAAGTCATTTAACATTTTTCTCACAAAAGAAGTTAATTCCAAAAAGACTTTTCTTGTTGCCAGCAGGATTTTCTCATATCAAGGGTGCAGGTTTTTGGTTATCATGCAGGACGAAGATTTGTAGAGAAAATATAGTGCTATTTTCTCAGAGAAATAAGATTTTGGTAGTTGTGGAGAAGTTTTATTTGTAGCTCCACCAGTGTAATAGAGGCTTTCATAATTTCATCTGGTGTTGTGTTAGAGTTTCCTTCTCTAGTTTTTTCCAAAACCATGACTCCATTTCCTTGTTTTCTTCTTCGCTGTCGGGAAGGATTTTGAGTATATAATTGATAAATTTCGCAAAATCTTTTTGTTCATTTTTGGAGGTAATGTTTCTTATTGATAATTCAACATAAGAAATTATTTGTCTTTTGAACGCCCCAAGGCCAAAACAAGTGATTTTGTTTTCTTCGATATCCGAATATCCACATGAGAAAGAAAAAAGGTTGTCTAAAAAAAAATATTCTACACTAATAACATCTTCATGCCCACCAAAAAATCTTGATGTTTTTTTATTTATTTTTTCCGCAGACATTGACAAATAAACATGATTGAAGGTAAGGCTATTTTCAGCCGCAAATTCTGGAAACCAACTACGAAACCAGTTAACTAAAGCAATAGTTTGGATAAAACTATAGCCTTCGAGAAGTTCTAAACTCGGATCTGTTAGTAATAAGTTTCCACTTGTTTCCAACATTGAGTCAATACCATTGTATATAGTTGTAATAATTCTGTCGGTTCTGTCGGTATCTATATTTCTATAATTTAGCATTGGTTTTTCTCATAAACCTGGATTTCATGTCCCTTTTTTTCATAAACGTGTTGAGCGATGGAAAAATATTTTTCCCAGCCAAATAGACAATAATGTTCAATTTGTTGGGTAATTAAAGGGTGGATGTTGTTAAGATATTCTAAATTTAGTTCACCATGATTTTCATTCGTTAGCGGACCTCCAGATTCCCATTTATCGAGTGCAACAACACGAAATAGTGTTTTTTGTTTGCCGCTATTGGTGTTTTCAGATTTTAATATTAGTATATCACCTATTTCTGGGAAATATTCTGAGTTATCTGGATTATCTGGATTATCAGTATTTTTACTATTGTCATTCATCTGTTGTCGTTGTTTATCCTTTTACCCTTTTAATATAACACATTTAGATTTAAAAGTAAATTTATTATCAGCGAAGTCAGTTGTGAAACTTTTTCAAATATATTTTTTCAAGCAACAGCAAGTCCAGAACGGAATTTGTATATTGTACAACAGGCCACAATGAGTTTGGTGAAACTACGCCGCTTTTTGTGTGGCTATTTTAGAAAAATCAAGTATTGTCATAGCTTGTTACTGGGGATTTTGCTATTTTAAAATACTGATTTAAATATTTAGCATGTAAACAAAAACATTTTTGTGTGACGCCACTATTGGTTATGCTGTTATTGTATAAAGATTTAACGAGCATATTAGGAATTAATGCAACAAAATAAACAGAGTTTGTTGTAGTGAAAGAATTCTGAATTAAAATAAATGTGCCTTTGGCTGGTATGAGACATTTGTTTGACTTGGGTGGGGTAGAATCTCTTAGTGTTCCTTCCTCGAAAGGATGCTGAGGCACGTCAAATATATCGAATGTAGATTTAACCTCGACTAATGCGCCAACATATTCAGCATTTACATCTCCGAGATTAATTTTTTGGAGATCAATACTTCCGTTTAGATTTATGTTCATTTTATTCACAGATTTTATTGGGTGGAACAATTATTTGTATGCAATAATCCAGGGTATTATAGTCTGTTGGTAATGTGAGGCACCTTTCCAAAACACCAAAATTTTCGGGGGGGGGGGGAATAAGAAAACAAACAAGTTTATCAATATACATACAGCTAACAATTAAAATATTTTCGGGCTAAATCTCTATAGCCAATATTTTTATAATCATTTTTACGGTTCATTTTTACGGTTCATTGTGTTTTATTATTTCGTACTATGGAAATATGTTTTTCGTAGTCTGAGTCTGACGACAAATAAAAGCACTTATGTTCGACTTTTTCCTTTTCTTGATTGGTCCACAAACAAGAGAAATATATAGTTATATTATTTTGCGCACAATTAGTGACCAGCAAATAGTCTTCTTGTGAATCTCTGTTGTTATTGTTGTTATTGTTATTGTTGTTATCAAAATTAACGGAGTTTAAAACATAAGATTTGGGGACTTTCCCCCATTCCTCAATAAGCGTGTTTCCTAAGTACCCTGCCGGAAAGGGATTCTTTGGAATATTATGCAATGCTATTTGTCCATAAACTTTGATTAAAGTCCCAACATATTTTTTAACTAACGGATCGTTGTGGTTGATTTTTGAAAAATCAATTAATGGACTCTTTTCTTTTGGCAAGATTCTATAGATTTTATTTTGCATATGAGTCTTCTCAGTTTTTTCGAGCTAGTGGAAAGATAACCTGACTGTATGACCAATGACTGCATGATCAACAAAAAAAGCATTGTGTTGAAAAATCATTTTATCTCTTTTTTGTTGTTATTGTTATTGTTGTTGTTGTTGTTTTTGGAGGCAGATGGAATTACTATTTTGATACAGTCTTCAAAAAGGGTTTCTTTTAGAAGGAAAAAACATTTATGTTTGACTTCCCCGGCAGTTTTGTCTAACCACAAACAAAAGAAGTAGATATTATTCCGTCCTGGTTTGCAGTTGGTGATGAAAAAATATTCGTCACCACAAATATTTGGTGAGGGTTCAATTATTATATGTGAATCATGGCCTGTCTCTTGAAAAAGAGCATCGTTTAAATAAACAAATGGTTTCTTCGGGATATCATATAATGCCAATCTGTCAACCGGACTAACTAACGTGCCAACATATTTTGTATACAATGGGTCATTATAATCAAAGATGGTATGGTCGATGGCTGTATGGTCAAATAAATTGTGAAATTTGTATTGTTTAGTAGTCGTATAGTTATTCATTTATTTGCCTCAAGGCCGTGGTGGTGGTGGTGGGCTGTTTGTGGTTGTTTGTAGTTTTCTTGTAATAAGAGTAACACACACAGCATTAGGTTTAAAACAATTTTAAAATCGGATTATGATTTATTCGGCGGATCCACCAAAAAAGAATAAGAATCAAATAAGAACAACAACAACAACAACAATATTCCTATTACCATTGTTCTTCTTGTTATTGTTTAGTGTTAGAAGTAGTGGTAATAGGTTTCTTCTTCTTCTAGTTCTTCTTACCTCCCAGAAGAAAAGTAATGATGATGATAGTGGTAGTGGTGTTGTTGTTTTTAGTTGTTGTCGTTTTTAGTTGTTTTTGGTTTTTTTCTTGTTTTTATAACATAGGACATGTGTATTAAAATGAACTCAATTTCTTAGTTATTAGAAGGAGTGTTTGTTGTGGTGAATAGCTGTTTTATACTTTATGTGCAAATAATGGCTCTTATTGCAGTATTTTCTTGCAGATTATTATAAGTGAAAAAGGAGGGGGGTATTACCCACCAGGATATTAAATAATATATTATAATACTTTATGTGCTGTTTTTACGGGGTTTCTTATACATTTTCTCTCCTAATCTCGACCCCGAAAAAGGGTAAGAACAAGTGAGTAAGAAGAATGACGACTGTAACAACAAGAACTACAAGAACTACAAGAACTATAAGAGAGCAACAACAACAAGAACAAC
>Ga0100403_1000007_pt1:0-85000 | contig 198067 bp, 168 predicted proteins | sample CryGeymet201501t_FD_83663 | JGI IMG/M metagenome (GOLD analysis project Ga0100403, IMG submission 83663) | Groundwater microbial communities from Crystal Geyser aquifers in Utah, USA - Crystal Geyser metaG 2015-01t | ecosystem: Environmental > Aquatic > Deep subsurface > Groundwater...
TATAAGAATGTTCAATACTTTATGCTCAAAATCTTGCAACGTTGCGGAATCCTCGGACAGCTTTACACAAACTTTACAAGACACAAGCCCTTGAATTTACCCACTTGATGTCGAGAAGAGCCGGGCCAATATATCGGATTTTGAACAAGCTTTTGACAATTTTGCCAAGGGGTTTTCTTCAGCTCACTGCTACACTGGTTCTTTGTGGCCAAGTTGCTCAAGCAACTAGGTTAATAGGGGTTTTTCATGTCTGAAAAAGGGGTTCTAAAGCCGCTCTTGGGGCTTTCCATTATTGTGCTTATGCTGGGCTTTGTTACTTACCTGCCTAGTTTCCTTCCCCAGAATGCAGAAGATTTCCCAGGGTTATCGTTGAAGTTCTCTCGAAACCCTTCGACTTTAATAAGCTGGTTGAAGAACCCTGAGGTCAAAGAATTTAAATTGAACAATGGAATGGAGATTTCCTCAAAACTGGTCGACTCCAATGGTGTTAGCTTTAAGCTCACGAGCAGGGTCGCCGGTGAAGTTGTTCAATTCACCGTAAATCTTGTAGAAATAGAACAAGAGTCTCGAGAGACTTTTAATATTTTAGGTTATTTAGTCGATTCTAGCGGTAAGGAGTCTTTCTTTCGTTCTCAGATGAACGAGGAGCCCTCATCAGCCATTTTCTCTTTGGATATCTTTCAGTCAGATTACTCCAGCTCTGAGTTAGCTCTCCTTTATAGACACGCTCAAGGAATGGGTTTACGTTAGGCAGCCTTGTGGCAAGGCAAAAGGGCGATCATTTTTACAAAAAAGCAAAAGAAACGGGCTTTGCGGCTCGCAGTGTTTTTAAGTTAGAAGAGATTGATCAAAAACACGCTCTCTATCGAAATGGCGGCAAGGTCTTAGACCTTGGCTGTTCTCCTGGGTCGTGGATGCAATATGCCGCTAGCAAGGTTGGGCCCGAGGGGAGGGTGTTAGGGGTCGACCTGGCGGAGATCACCGTTGGTGCTCCAAACTCTATTTTTCATCAAATGGATATTTTTGATCTTAGGATCGACGAAGATCCCATTAAAGATTTAGTGCCCTTTGATTTTGTTCAAAGCGATGCCATGACCAAGACTACTGGGATACCTGCCGTTGATTGTGCGGCTTCCATTGGCTTGGTTGAGTATGCTTTGTATTTGAGCGGCAAAGGGGCGCTTCGGCCAGGGGGCCGCTTGTTGGCTAAGGTTTTTGAGGGGCCTGGCTACCAGGAGTTTTTGAAGGATTTTCGCAAGGCGTTTAAAAAGACCGAAATTGTGAAGCCGAAAGCCACTCGAACTCGAAGTCGTGAAGTCTACCTTCTAGGCTTAGGCTTTCTGTGTTAAATTTCACTTAATGAAGCTTAAATCATCTTTAGTGACTCTTTGTACTTTTTTATCTTTGTCCGCGTCTGCGTATTCCCAGTTTAGTGAGTGGAACACCACCATTGGGGGTGGGGCAAACATAACGACCTTTGATAGCGCTAACACCGAGTCCGGAGTGGGGTATTTTTTTGGCCTCACTCAAAGGTTTTTCTTTTCGGATCATGTAGGACTTTTTTCCGGTGCAGAGTTGATTCAGCGAAAGCTTAGTTTTCAAAGCTCCACACTCTCTGGGGCTAGCAGCTCGGGGTCGGCTAACTATATAGACGTTCCAGCAGGACTTAGTTTTCAATATGGGGCTTGGGGGAGTGGTCTTGGGCATGCAGATGTTGGAGTGAGTTATGGCATTCCTCTAGGGGACTATAGTATTAATGGCGCAACCTTTGATGCCAGATCCTTTTTAAGCTTGCTTCTTAGCTTTTCTACCGCGTTTCCTGTGAGCGAAGATTTCTACTTAGGTTTCAAACTCGCTTATAAATATGCGCTAGCAGATTCTGTAGATGACACAACCGGTGGTGGCTCAAAAAGCCGCGACTTCAACTTCGGAATTATCTCCCACTTCACCTATTAGTGAAAAGGTATTCGTTTACTTTTCACTCTAACCCGCGACCTTTTCACGCGGCTATAGATGCCAGCTGTGAATGAGTTCGTTGGTGTGGGAGCTTGGTTTTTGTCGAAGTTTTCTTCTAAGCTCCATAGGCAATTGTGCGTCTAAAGCTAGAACGTTTGCTACGAAATCATTTTTAGCAATTTGATCTGCGGCTACTTCTTCTAGATTGGCGATGCTACGCGCAGGGTTTTGGAGCACTCTACCAAGAACAAAAATATGGGTTTCGTTTTCAGTTGATTCGGTGATGTCTGCTGAAGACAGGATGGGGATACGGGCCGCATAGCCTCTGACCATGGGGCTTGGGTCGCCGTTGAGGAGGCGTCCAAAGTGGCGCGCGATTTCAGTTTTTGCATGAGGGTTGATTTCCCAGTTAGGAGGATGCTCGAGTAATCGCCTTGTAAGGCTGAGACAAGAACTAGCTCTGTGGTCGTCGTTGCTAGATGTTGAAAAATACAAAATTGCTTCAAAGGGACAAAGGGGGTGACCTAGAAAATCTTCTACCGAATGGTCTGGTATGTTTTCACAATCTCCTTCAAAGAGCGGAGGAGTAAGTGTGGTCAGTGTAGATTTTCTGATTTTTATTTTTTCGGCGGCCCGTCGAGAAATAACTTCATCGGGATGCTGTAGCAGCGCCTCAATGGTTTCATCATAAACATCGCTACGATTAACAACCCAATTGGTTGGTCCCGCTTCGTGGCAAATGGTTAACAAAAGCTTGGGGTTCACAAACGGAGAAAGAACAAGGTCGGCAACATCGGCAGCCTTCAACTGCTCTAATTGAGCTTGGAGTTCTTTTTCTAAGGCGTTAAACATGTAGATTTTCAACGAGCACGGAGACGGCTTCACCACCACCTATGCACAGGCTGGCAACGCCGTATTTCTTTTTCTCTTGTTTAAGGGTGTGGAGTAGGGTGACAAGAACTCGGTTGCCGCTGGCACCAATCGGATGTCCCATAGCAACCGCCCCCCCTCGGACGTTGAGTTTTGATAGATCGATTTCAAGGAGCATTCTGTTGGCAATGGCAACAGAAGAAAACGCTTCGTTGATTTCCCAAAAATCGATGTCTTGAACTTTCAGAGATGCTTTAGTGAGTAGCTTCTTTATGCTCGCAGCAGGTGCTGTGCTGAACCACTCTGGTTTTTGCGCCGCTTGAGCTTGTGCAACTATTCTAGCCATAGGTTGAAGATCATTTTCCTTAACTTTTTCTTCAGACAGAAGCAGGGTCATGGAGGCGCCGTCGCTTAAGCTGCTGGCATTTGCCGCTGTAATGGTTCCGTTGCTAGTAAAGGCAGGTTTAAGGTTGGGAAACTTGTCGAAATTAACTTTCTGAAGTTCTTCATCGTGCTCAAAAAGCAGTTCTTCTTTTCTAGATTTGGCTCTGACCGTTGCGATCTCGTCTTTAAATAAACCATTGGCATTTGCGTTAATGGCTCGTTCGTAAGACATTTTTGCATAGGCGTCTTGTTTCTCGCGGGAAATTGAATACTTCTCCGCACAGAGCTCTGCTGCATTGCCCATGTGGTAGTCGTTGTAAACGTCCCACAGTCCGTCTTTGATCATAGAGTCGATGAGTTGCCCGTGACCAAGCCTTAACCCGTTGCGAATTTTTGGCAAAAGGTATGGGGACTGAGACATGTTTTCCATGCCTCCAGCAAGAACAACGTCTGCTTCACCGGCACGAATGGTCAAATCGGCCAACATCACAGATTTCAAGCCCGAGCCACAGACCTTGCTGACGGTCGTGCAGGGGATGCTGTCGGGAAGGCCGGCCTTTAGAGCGGCTTGTCTGGCAGGAGCCTGTCCCATTCCAGCGTTGAGAACGTTCCCAATATAGACTTCCTCAATATCTTCTTTTTTTAGGTTTTGGGTGTCTTTAAGCATTTCGGTAATAACTTGTGCCGCTATGTCTGGTGCTGAAAGCGATGAAAGGGTACCATTGAAAGAGCCGATGGCGCTGCGTTTTGCCAAATAGATATAAGAACTCATGAATCAGCTTTTAGCACAGACTACTCCCGCTAGACAAAAGAGACTTTGGGCATGGTTTCTTTTGGCTGCAGTGGCATTCCTGCCCTTTATATTACGTCTTGGCTTAGATACAGAAATAGTAAAGCAGCAGGCTGTTTTAGAGCTTTATCAAGGTTGGCGCTGGTCAAAGACTGGTTCCAAGGTCGCCAAGGGCAGTGAAATTAGTTTTGAGAGAATTAAGCGGCTTTCGGTGGATGAGGATTATTTTGAGGCACAGCTTCAAAGAGACTTTATTCTCAAGAACACGGGGAAGGGCTACAAAATCAGGGCTTTCTTTGCGCAGGACAGCAAACTCAGAGCTCGAATTGAGCTTTGGGACCCTCAATCGGGTGTGTGGGAAGCGTGGACTGGAGATAGCCGCCTTACTAACAACGGAATTTTACTAGGCCCCTGGGTTACACTTTTCTTTTTACTGGCTGGAGCGGGGGCGGCGTTCAGCGTAATTTTTGGTTTAGGCACATCGTTGGTTTGGGCGTCTAAATGGAATTTACTGGAAGTGCCATCCTATCTTTATAACTTTATAAGTGATCTCTTTCAGGAGGCCTATCGACGCAGCATAAGTGGAGAATGGTTTATACAGGACATGTATAGGCTTCCAGAAATATCATCTTTTTTATGGATCGTTGTTACGGCACTGGTCCTTCTGGCAATTCGTAAACCGGTGAAGAGGCTTCGACTTCATCAGTTTCTAGTTTTAAGTTTTCTCTTAGAACCGATTATGATTTGGGGAAGCTCTCAGTTTGCGGTTTGGTCTGACGATGCTTCTTGGTGGAAAATTTATTTAGGGTCTTTTTGTTATCGATTTTTTAGTTTCTCGATACTTCTTCTTTATTTGATGGATCGCAAATACTTTCAAAGAGCAAAAGAGGCCTCTCGAACAGAGTTTTTGACTAAATTCAACCTTGGCTTGGCCGCACCTATTGTGTTTTTGATTTGTAAAGGTTGGAGCTGGTTGAGTTCAGTGCTTCTGGTAAGCGTGGGCGATAGCCTAATGAAGCTGAAAGTGTTTCTTGTGGGTTTATTGCTGGGCTTCATGCTCGGGTCTCGGGTTTTCTCAATGTGGTTAGGGTGTCTGGCTCTGGCCTTGATTTTACCGCCGACTAAAGGGCATTGGTTTGCAGCGTCTTTGTGTGGTTTTTTCTTCGATGCAGTTCTTTTGGGTTGGTTTATGAGTCCGTTTAAGACTTTCTCGCCTTCTTTTTTGCATTTGCTGCCCATTCGAAGCTTTATGGCGGTGTTCGTAATAACCTGGGTATTTGGCGTCTTTCTGACAAGTGTGGGTGTTAATATTGCCATAACATGGTTATTATTAATCTTAGTGCTATGGGCGTATTCTCAATTATCACAACTGCAACAAGATTCAGGGCAGTCATCTTCTGTTTCTTCCTAGTCTTTTTTTCATTTGGTAGTTTGGCTCAACATTCTCGTTTTTCATCGATTTCACCAAACGCAAAACGAAATGAGCTTTTGTTAACCCCTCACTTTATGAAAGGCCGTCGCAAAACACCTTTGTTTCTGGGGCCTGGGAAAAGATATGGCAGCTCAGATAAAATGCTCGAAAAAGGTGAAATTGTTTATTTTGAAGGTTTATCACTTAATCAAGAATGGGCAAAAGTTATTCTAGCAACAGGTGTTGAACTTTGGACTCCGTATTTTAATCTTGAGGAGCATACCGGGGTTGTAGAAAACGAGGAACAGTTTCTATACAATGTGAAAGCACGTCATGCTTTGACTTCAGGGCTTTCGCTACAAGGTGGATTTGGCTATGGTGGACGCCCCATGTTGGGTCGAGCTGTAGGGGCTCTCCTCTGGAATTGGTTCCCAGATGGATTGGTTGATTTTCGCTATGATCAAACAGAGCTTGGAATTTCGGGTTCTTATTTAGTGTTGGGTGACGAGGAAGCTTTTTTTCATGGAAGTGTCTTTATGCAGTGGCTCTACCGAATGGGTGAGTTTAGAGACTTCATGATTGGTCCTAGAATTGGTTGGGCTGTTATGAACGATCCGACCTCGAAGTTTAGCTATTCCAATTCTCTAGTGTTGGGGCTTGCGGCCCGCGCTTATCCCACCGATCATTTTGGAGTTTTTATTGAAGGTGAAACCTTTATACGAACAACGGTCTATGTTTTAGGCTCGGCGGGCATCAGCATTCGTTTCTAGGCTATTGGTTTAAGGATGGGTTTTTGATGAGCTATGCTCGCAACGAATATAAACGGAGTGTCGCTGAGAAAGTCTTTTTGGTTTTTTTCTTGCCAGCTGTTTTTTTGATGTATGCAGTTTATAAATACCCCGAGGTGTTTGTTTATGCGGGTTTAGTCGACGACATTTCTGTTTTTTACCTTTTGGGAAAAAGTCCTGCTTTTTGGTATGGAACTCTTTATTCTGGAGTTGTTTGTTTTGTTGCGGGTCTTGTTCTTTGGAGAAAAAAATCGCCTTATAAGAAGTCTAAGGGACAAGGTATTTCTAAATATCAGTATCGTAAGTTTCTAAGTATATTTTTAGTTCAATTAGTTCTTTTGTATTTACTTCCTTTTTACGTCGTTCCCTTTTTTCAGGGGAAGGCCCTTTTTGCTGATTCAATTGCACCAGCAAGTCGTGACGCCTACGTTTATGTTTCACGAGCTTTCAAGTCTTGGAGTGGGATGGGCTATGTCTTTGTTTTGGTGCCGGCTTCGGTTTGGTTTTTTGGAAAAAGATATTGTTCATGGTTTTGCGCCTGCGGAAACTTGGCCGAAGTTATTGGTGTCACCAAATGGGGTTCGAACTGGGTTAAACACAAGACGCCTACGGGTGCTACCGCTAAGAGGTTGGAGCATCTTCAGACAGTTTTTCTATTCTTTGGCTTAGCTTATGGTTTGGTTATATTTTTTGATTTTTTAAAGATTTTCACAGCCCAAGGCCTGCTAGAAGCAGGAAAGTTGTTTCAAGACTTAGCGGTTGATTTAATCTTTGGTGCGCTTATTGGTGTGGGAGCCTATCCGTTCTTGGGCACCCGTGTGTGGTGTCGCTATGGCTGTCCATTGGCAAAGATGATGGAATTGCAGGGACGTTATTTCGGTTCTAAGTTTCAAGTTGTGGCCAACGATAAATGCAAAGGTCTAGATTTATGTTCACAGGTCTGCCCGATGGGGATTGATGTTGCTAGCTTTGCTCACAAAGATCGTAAACCTATCATGGGTAGTTTTGGTCTTATGGAGACTCCTTGCATTGGTTGTGGTGGATGCGTAGACATCTGCCCTGTGGGTGCCCTCGATTTTGGAAAACTAAAACAAGCTTAGCAAAGGCAATTCATCGCTCGATCAATGTCGTCTTTGTTGTTGTAGACGTGTGGAGATAGTCGAATTCCGCCAAGGCGATGGGCAAAGAGAATATTTTTTTCTCGAAGCTGTTGAATGCTCTTCTCTAGGTTGTTGGGAAGCACTGTAACGGTTGGGCTTAGAAACTTTCCTTCTTGTTGTGAGAGAGTTTTGAAGCCTCGTGTTTCGGCTGTAGTGGTAATCAGATTGCGTAAAACTCTTGTTTCATGGTTAATGTTTTCAACGCCTGCCTTTAGGATTTGCTCAATCGAAGCAGCTGCGGTTCTGGCCATTATAAAAAAGGGCGAGCCAGGTTCAAAGCGACGATAGTCTGTGTAGGGTTTTCGTTTGAGATCTGTTGCAAGCTCTTCATAATCTGTGAAGGTGTTGGAGCCTACGCACAAGGGTTTAAGCTGCTGGATCAAGTCTTTGCTAACGGCTAGAAAACCAAGTCCTAGGGGGCCACAGAGCCATTTGTGCGTGCCTCCACAGACAACGTCAACACCCAGCTCTTTCATGTTGAAGGGGATTATTCCCAATCCTTGTATTACATCGACTACTAAGAGTGCGCCAACATTGTGTGCGGCCTCGGAAATTTTTTTCAGGTCGATGAGCCAGCCATTTTGAAATTGAACCCAAGAGACTGCAACAACTTTTGTTTTTGAGTCAATTTTATTAATTATCGCTTCTTCAGTGAAGCGAAACCCTTCTTCTGCTTCGACTTGCTTATAACTTGCACCACTTCGTCTGGCAGCTTCAATCCAGGGGTAGGTGTTGGAGGGGTATTCGCCAGCAAAGTTTAGAATTTCATCACCTGCCTTAAGTTCCAACCCTAAGGCCGCTTGCGAAATAGAGACTGCACAAGTTTGCGTGAAGGCCAGGCAGTTCTCGTCGCAGCCAACGAGTTTTTCGAAAGTTGTTCTGTCTGTTTGATATTGTGTGATGAGACTTTCCAAATTGGAAAAAGCTTGAAAGGTAGCCGCTTTTGAAATCTCAACTAGGGCATCGTGAGCATGGGTTGTCATGTGAGAGAGGCCCGCGTTGTTAAGTGGAGTGTGATGAGGGCTTCTTTGAAAGCATTTCGAAAAACTCATGACTCTAGACTTAATGGAAAAAGCGATTAGGTTCTAGAGGAAGTTCTTTTTTGTCTTTTAAAAGAGGAATGATTTTTTTTACAAGCACATTACAAGTGTTTCTATCTCTTTGAAGCCGACCTTCAATGATTAAAAAAGCTTCATGATAATAGGCTTCTTTGTAGTCTTCATACACTTGGGGGTGGATGACTAGGTCCAAAAAGCCATGCTCATCTTCTAGTGTGCTAAAGGCAACACCCTTAGCTGTGGGAGGTTTTTGCAACACCAGGTTGAGGCCGGCCGCACGAATCCACGTGCCATGTTTCTTTAACTTTGCTTGTCGTGAATTAAGAGCCTTGGTTTTGTAGCGTTTTCTCAAGAATTCCATTGGGTGCCCACGAGTAGTGAGGCGATAGGCCTCAAAATCGAGCGCGGTTTTCTCGACCTCATCAAAGTCCTGAAACAGATCGACCTGTTTGCCTTTGTTGGAGTTTGCAAATTGAAAGAATGGAACTTGAGTCTCTGGTAAATCTTTTAAAAGACTCCATAGTGTGTGGCGTCGATCCAGCTTCCAGCAGTCAAAGCAGCCGGCAAGAGCTAAGCGATATAGCAAGTCTTTCCGAAGAGAAGTTCTTGTAACAAAGTCTTTTAAATCAGCATAAGGTTTGGCCTGTGCGATTAGCTCTCCGTCTTTTTTGCCAAGCCCTTTTACGATGCGCCAGCCTAGCTGAATTGCGCTTCCTGTAATGTGAGAATCCCAGTTTGAAAAATTGGGATGAACAGCTAGCACTTTAACGCCGTGTCTCTTTGCGTCGTCGACAAGGGTGTGGGTGGCGTAAAAACCCATCGGTTGTGAGTTCAGTAGAGAGCAGGTGAATTCACTCGGGTGGTGGCATTTTAAGTAGCAAGAGGCATAGGCTAGTAGGGCAAAGCTTGCGGCATGACTTTCAGGGAATCCGTATTTTGAAAACCCATAGATTTGTTTGTAGATGCGATGGCAAAATTCCTCGGGGATTCCTTGCTTTCGTAAACCATAGAAAAGCCGCTGAGCCATTTTGTTGATAGAACCTTCGGATCTCCATGCCGCAATACTCTGCCTAAGTTCATTGGCTTCTCCTGCAGTAAAACCGGCGACCTCTATGGCAATTTTCATGACTTGTTCTTGAAAAAGGGGAACGCCTAGAGTCTTTTCTAGTATTTTCTTTAGCTGAGGGTGGTGGTATTCAACTTTCTCTAAACCTTGTCGTCGTTTTAAGTAAGGGTGAACCATTTGCCCGACTATGGGGCCAGGTCGCACAATGGCTACCTCTACAACAAGATCGTAGAAATTTTTAGGTTTCAATCGTCCGAGCATAGACATTTGTGCGCGTGATTCAATTTGAAAGGTGCCGACCGTGTCTGCCTGTTGAATCATTTCATAAGTTTTTGTGTCATCATGAGGGATTTCGTAAAGTTCTTTTCCGGTCATTTTTAGAGACTTCTTTAGAGCGCTGAGCATGCCAAGGCTTAGAATGTCGACTTTTAAGAGCCCGAGATAGTCCAGATCGTATTTATCCCACTGAATCACTGTGCGTCCTGGCATACGTGCAGGCTCGATGGGGACAATCTCACTTAAGTCTTTAGAGGAGAGAATGAATCCTCCGCTATGAACGCCTGGATGGCGAGGTAAGTCCGAAATTTCTTCACAAAGTTGTGCGACTTTGGACTGAGAGTCAGGGATGGGGGATTCTTTGCAGAGCTCTGTCATTTGCTTTTCTACTTTTCGAGCAGAAAGTGTGCCGATTGGTATGTGGAAAGCCTTGGCCACATCACGCAGGGCGGACCTTTTTCTATAGGTAATCATGGTGCAAACCATGGCCGCTTTGTTTCGCCCATACTTTTCGTAAATGTGTTGAATGACTTCTTCTCGCCTTTCGTGTTCAAAATCCACGTCGATGTCGGGAGGTTCTCCGCGTTCGGCAGAAATAAATCTTTCAAAAAGAAGATTCATCGCGACAGGGTCAATTGCGGTGATCCCAAGACAAAAACAAATAGCCGAGTTGGCTGCCGATCCTCGACCTTGGCACAGAATGTCTTTTTTTTGAGCATAATCAACGATGTCGTAAATTGTGAGAAAGTAATCCGCAAAACTTAGCTCGTTGATTAAGTGTAATTCATGTATGAGTTGAGTTTTCACTTTTAATGGAATGTTTTCCTTGTAGCGACGTTTTGCTCCCTTCCAAGTCAGTTGTTCTAAGAACTCTTGAGCTGAAATACCTTTGGGTAACCACTCGTCTGGATATTGATAACGCAATTGACTCGGACAAAAATCGCAACTTTCAGAAATGAGAAGTGTGTTGTTTATGGCCTCGGGTAGGTCGTGAAAGAGTTCTCTCATTTGTGAAGGACTTTTAATGAAGCGTTCCGCATTAGGTCCGAGTCTAAAGCCCAAATCATTGAGTCCTTTTTTTTGATGAATCGCCGTGAGCACATCATGAAGTTGTTTCTTTTCACTCTTGGCAAAAAGCACGTCGTTGGTGGCGACGATAGGAATACAATGCTCTTCAGAGCTCTGAAGTGTCAGTCTTGTATTCTCTTTGTCGTGACCGTTGAGATGGCGGCTTAAGCTAAGAAAAAGCTTTTCTTTAAAAAGTGTCTTTAGTCCTTTTAGTTGTGGATGAGCTAGGCTCAGACAAAAGAGGTCTTCGTTGGATTTCTCTTGCGTGATCGATGTTAGTTGCTCAAGGCTTAGGCTAGCTTGTCCTTTCTCTTTGTCTTGGAAGGCTTGTGTGATGATTTTACATAAAAGACTGTAACCGCTTTTGTTCTGAGCAATCAGAGTTATGGGGGGAAGTTTTTCAATACTTAGTTCAGCACCCACCAGTAGCTTAAGTTTTGAATGATGGTGCTTGCGCCTCCAATAAGCTTTGGGGATTCCATAGACTCCGTTCACATCGCAAAGGCCGAGGGCAGAGAGTCCACGCTCGGCGGCTACATCCATAAGCTCTTCTGGGCTGGAAGCGGCTTGAAGAAAGGAATAGTAGCTTTTTGCCTTTAATTCTGAATACATATGCTTCATTGCTTTGTTTTTCCAGACTAGCAATATTGAAAGTTAATTGAAAGTATAATAGTTAGTCGTCTTGAGGTAGTTCGGTGATTGGCATGAGAAGAGGTCGAAAGTTTTCGTGGACAAGGCTTTCGGGCGTAATCTTGCCGTTTTGGAGTTCCTTCAATTCATCGTGAGATGGTTGGCGTTGTCCGATTGCGTCTAAAAGATGTCGAACGCCCGAGCTTTTGATATAAGCGCTTCCATCTTCGTCGCTTCGGAATGCGAGTCGGAGTGTTACAGATTCTTTTTTTGCGTCATACAAAGCATAGCGGTGATTGCCATCAAAAAGATAGAAGACACCTGTTAAAGCCAAGTCGGCTGGGTAAGATCTTGGAGGGCCAAAAGAATTTTGAGCTGCACCGGTCAAATTTGTAAGAGGATTCCAGGAAGCGTGTCTGATCATTGAGGTGGGCACTTGCAAAAATATATTCTTGCCTTTCTTTGTCCCGTAAAGCACTTGATCCTTGATTTTTACACTAAACTTACTTCCCTTAACCGGGGTTAAAGGAAGTTTCGTGAAGTAGTAGGAGTTCCAAGCGTTGGAAGCGATCTCCGACTGAATAAAAGCACGAGCCTGTTTGGCGAACTCAAGTTGCTCCTCTGAATCCATCTGTCTATACTTTTCAAGATCGAGACGTATTTGCGTCGAGGTTAATCTTTTCTCAATCAAGACTTGTAGGAAAGTTTTTCTAAAAGTTATGCCCGTGAGCTTAAGGAGCTTGTCCTCGATTTCGGATGATTTTATCTTTTTTTCTCGATAATAATCTAAAAGTTTTAAGAGGCTTTCTTGAGTGAGGGGATGTAGCTGGCTAAAAATGGACAAGGTTAAATTATGGTTTCTATTTCCAAGGGCAGAGACGTAGGGAATTTGTTTTCTTGCGAATTCTTGCCTCAAAAAACTCAGTTCATAAGCGCTCAGCATTTGAGACTTTTTGATGACTAAAGGCTCTTTAACGACATAGGGAGCTTCAAGCAGAGGTTCTAGAGAAACTATCTTAACGTCGATGCTACGATTGTTTTTCAGGGCATTCTTTAAGCGATGATGGCCTTGAATGACAAAGCCAAGATGATTGACCTCGATGGGAATGTCTCTAGCGTGCTCCTCCACGTTTCTTAATCGTTCTGAATCAAGAGAGTTTAAATCTTTGTTGGGAATCAAACTTTGTGGATCAACGCCCACCTGAACCTTGCCGATGGGGGCTTTCGAGTCAAAGGGCTCTCCAGCGTTTCTGTTTGTGCTTCCTAAAAGAAAAGTCTCACAGAGTTGCTTAAAGCTGAAAGACTTTGGATCTCGAGATTGTTGATTTTTTGACGGTGTTGTCGAGCATGCAGTTGTGATGAAAATCAAAATAAATAGAGCTAGCTGAGTTCGTTTCACCACCTAGGTATATTAGCAGATTTGTTTGCTTCGGTCGTAGCCAAAATCCACGCTTCTTTTTCGTTAAAAATATGTCAATATAGTTTCTAATGCTAAGAAATATTTTAATCTCTACGCTTTGCCTAGGTGCATCTTTGCTGTGGGCCGATGATAAGTCTGCTCATGGCGACACTGATCAAGAGCTTCAGGCTCAGCGTTTCTTTGCTCCCGGAACTAAAGAGGGGCCCTATGTGGAGATTGTAGGTAAGGGGCGATTTGTGTGCGTTTTCCGAAACGAAATAACCCAGTGGCCTATCATTGCTCGTGCTGCTTCTAGAGATGAATCCAAAACATTAGCTCAAACAGAGTGTTTAAGTAGCCCTCAAGGGAATAAGGCAAAGTGTTCTTTTAAAGAATGTGAAGAATCTGAGTCAGAGGCACCAAACACGAGTATCGAAAAATTAAATAGAAACCTGCCTCCGGTAGGGTTGCGAGCAGATATTCCTAACGCTGATCGGAAGATCAAGCGCTATATTTTCAGGGCAGGATCGCCTCAATCGGCACATGTTTTTCAAGTGGAGAGCTCCACGCGAGCCTTTCAATACCAGGCAATGGCCGAAACGGAAATTGAGGCGCGCGCTTTGGCGATGCAACTTTGTTTAAGCGACTCTGGCTTAGAGGGCGGTGAAAAGTGTGATGAGAAGCCTCTTTTTTCGAATAAACCTAAGCCTGAGCCCAGAGCTTTGAAGTTGCCGTCTTTTCCTCGTCGGATTGATATAGAAATTCGTAAAAAGTAGTTAATTCAGTAAATGGTTGAGTAAATTGACATTTTTGCTTCAAATCATTTGACAGTTTCTTTGAATTTCTACCTGGAGCTTTCGTTCTAAATGAGTAGAATAGGGGCATGGAATTAATTTCAAAAGAAGTCGCCGCAGAATTGAATCAACAAATTGGTAGAGAGTTTAGAGCAATGTTGCAATATTTAGCCATTGCTAATTATTTTCACAGAGAAACTCTGCCTGAGCTGGCTAAATATTTTTATGCACAATCAGACGAAGAGCGAACTCACGGTTTGAAGGTGATTCAGTATCTTCACGACACAGGGGCGGATTTGGATATCCCTGGAGTTGAAAAATGTCAGTATCGTTTTTCAACGGTTGAAGAGGCTGTTTCTTTTTCTTTGAATGAAGAGGTTGAGTTGTCGAAGTGCATTAATAAACTGGCTTCTTTGGCTCGAAAGAAAGATGACTTTGCGACTGAGAACTTTTTACAGTTTTTTATCAAAGAGCAGCTTGAAGAAATTTCCAGCATGGAAGATTTGCTTGCAACTGTTAAGCGTGCAGGCCCAGATCGTCTTCTTTTGGTTGAAGAGTATATTCTTCGAAAAAAAGGCAGCGCAAACCTTCGCTTAGGTGAGTAAGGCTTCTATTTAAGTTTGGACCAATTTTGAGACCTGTAATCAGAGATCTCTTGATAAACTTCTTTGATGGAATCTATTGCGTGTTTTCTCATCTCAACATGATCTGCGGCAGGGCTGTTTTGCTTTCTTAGGCTTGTGCTAAGCAAATCAAAATATTTTGATTGGTAGGCGATGTAATCTTGAATCATTCCACTCAAAAGCGGTTTGGCGTTGTTTTTAGAGTCTAAATCAATTTCCATGGTTTCATTTAAAACTGATTTCAAATATTCGGAGGCGAAAGCTTTCTCAGCTTCAACGTCTTTAAGCTTTTCAAGGTTCATGTGTCGATAGTGAAGGTATCCTTCAATTAGAGGAACAAAAAGCCCTTCGGCTTTTTGCCAGTCATCAAACTCCTCTTTGTTGGGGTCCACTCCTGATATAGTGGACCATGGGTGATAAAGAGGTTCTTTGGGCTGAAAGTCAGGACTTTCGATCTTCATAATTTCGCTAGAAGGTTGATAGACCCCTTGGAGTTGTTCAGGGCTTAGGCTCAAGCCTGGAATAAATCCTCCGTCATAGATGGTCTTAGTGTCTGGGCTTTCCTCTATCTGCTCCAAAGGCTGTTCAGCAGTGTTTGATTCTGTTTGAGCTTCTTCTGGGTTTAGCTTGTGAAGCTTTCCGTAGACCTTTCTATAGGCTGCTTCGTCTTTAAAAGATTCTCGGATGATTCTTTGTCTCTTCTCTTTTCTTGTCTCTGCTTTTGTTGCATTTACAGAGATGATTGAAAAGACGATTAGGGCCAAGGAAAATTTTCTCATGCCTTAAGCTTAGTGATCTTAACGTGAATTTTTTGTTAAGATTGCGTTAAGCGACTGGGTAATTGAAGGCTCGTTTGTCCATTTTTGAGTGCCTTTGTTTGAAATTTATACACTGCTCTTACAAAGAGAAGTAGGCCTTAATATGAGTCTGTGCTCAACATGACAAGTGTGCAGTTGGCGATTACTTGGATGTTGTTCTTTTGAGCCTTTTCCATAAAAGAGGGGTTTTCTGTTCCTGGGTTAAAGATGATTCGTTTGGGCTTTAGGGCAATGAGTTTGTCTGTCATTTCACTTTGATTCTCGGGTGAAAGATACATGGTTATCGTATCGAGGCCTTCTATTGAAGAGGGGAGTTCGTTTGTGATTGTTTCTCCTGCAACTTCGCCTTGTTTGTTTCCAAAAAGAACAATGGGATGATTGTTCTCTTTAAGGCGTTTAGCGGCTTTGTATGAGAATCGATCGGCGTTTGTTGATGCGCCCACTATGAGAGTTTTCTTTGTATCCATTGTTTTTGGAGTATATCAGTCAAATAGCCCATGAAGATAGTAGGGACCGGAAGCATCTTGTTGATATATCCAAAGGGTTTCACCGCTTTGCACTGTGGTTGTGTAGTAGTCTCGGTGAAAGAGCTCTTGCCACCAATAGCCTTGTAGGCGTTCTGGCCCCTCTTCGTCTACAATTTTCATACTAGAGCCTTTAAAGATAAGTAGGTTGTTAACTCGCTCTAAGGGAATAGGGTTCTTTAAAAGACGAATAGGTCGCTTTGGTAGTGGTGTATCAATGTCGGAGGGAAGGCTCTGAACTCTTGTCCAAGAACGCTCGGGAATGTAGGAGGCGATAAGGGAGGCTTGAAAAACTTTCTGAGAGCCCAGCTTAGCTTTAAGGCGCTCGAGGAGGGATTCAATTTTCTCTTTTTTTTCTTCTTTTTCGTTAAATAGGTTTTGCTGAGAAATTTGGGCTGGAGAGGTTTCCGTGCATTCAATGCTCAGGTGAATAATTGGGGCCTCTAGAGGAGTTCTTTGAAGATGGTGGGCCAATTTTTCTTTTAATATTTGGAGAATAAAAAAAGAGCAGCCTTGTGGGGTTGAAAAATAGAAGCTCAAATCAAGCACGGGTCTTTTAACGGTAGAATATTTTTCTGTTTCAATTCTTAAGTTCAAGCATTGTGTTCTTTCCATTCTTCCTCGAAGTCGAGAGCAAGCTCTTTGAAGGGGGTTTTTGAGGAGGAAGAGAAGGGGCTCTAGGCTTTGTGCGTTTTGGGATTCATCAATAACGATTTCTTCCCTAATTCGAAGTGGCTTTTTTAAGGAGGGCCACGGTAAAGCCGAGAGCCCCTGGACTCTCTGATGAAGGTGAAGACCTAGACGTTGAAACCTTGAGCTAAGAGATTGGCTAGGGAGGGCCAGGAAGGCGCTCAAGTTTTCAACGCCTAGTCTTTGTAAAAGTGAAAGCATGGGGAGGGCCTCACTTATGTGTTCTTTATTAAGGGGAGAGGCGTAATCAAGTAAAGCCTCTATAGGTAAGTCTGCTTTGCGAGTTTCTTCAAAGCGAGCAAAGGCAAGAGCGGTTGGAGTGTCTGATGCAATTCCTATTCGAAAGCTAACTCCAAAGCGCCGTTCAAAAATGCGGAGTCTCTTTATGAGAGTTTCTGTAGAATAAAGTTTTTGGCAACCTTCTATGTCTAAAAAAATGGCTTCCGAGTTAAAGTAGATGCGGGGGGTAAAGCTATAGCAGCATTCAAAAAACTCGAGAGGAGTTCCTTTCGTAAAAAATAAGCAAATAATGTTCATCTATAAAAAGATCTCTTGCGTCTAATTTGAACTTGAAAGTCCTTGTTGAAGAATCGATGTTTTACCTGCAGGCTTAAGCTAATAGGCCAAGCGTTTAAGGGGGTCTTTGCTAGAAGAAAAATCAGTTGATTATTCTTTTCTGCCATGAGTTGAATTTTTCTAAATTGTTTCAGATCCCAGTTGGGTTGATTGATGACAATCGAATCGTAAAGACCGCTGCTAATGACTTGAGCACTTGCCCAAAACAAATTGTGCTCGGCTTCAACAAAGTGAATATTCTTAAGAGAGATTTGGCGTTGTAAAAAAGCGAGTGGGTTTAGGTTGAAGCTTTCTTCTAGCCAAATGGCTTGATGTTTGTGCTCAGCTAAAAATTCGGCAACGAATTCGCTCTTTCCAAAGCCGGTGACTTCAATAAGGGCTCCTCTGGGAAGGGGTTCTGGGCACAAAGAAAAACGCAAAGTTTCTCTTCGGGTATAGCCCGACGCCTTTCCGACAAGAGCTTTTAGCTCTGCGGTTTCCATTTCTTTCCTCTCTTTAAAACTGTGAGTGGGTCGCTTTTCTCGGCTTTGGCTAAGTGCTTTGGCCTACCTTCTTATTTGTAACATGTTTGAAAGTTATTTGAAAAGAGGGGCTCTAGTCCTTTTTAAAGGCCTTCTCAGACGCGCGTTAAGTGCTTGAAGGTAGGGTGAGGCGGCGACTTTTTTACTCATATTGTGCTCCGTTTTGATTGTATTCTTTTGAAATGAGTAAGAGATACCTGGAAAATACGTGGGCACTGATTTTCATCATTGGGACCTTTCTCATTATGTTCGATTGCTTTGCCTAAAACGTATCCGTTTACTTTTCACACATTCTATACACAATGACCGCAAAATTTGCTCTTGGGTCGAGTAAAACCCTCGTTGAGTGCCTCTAAATGACTAAAAACAGGCACGATGTGCTTGGCACGGATATCGCACAGTATGAGGCGAAGCTTTTTCATGTTTGTTGTTTTAAGGAGTGCGTTAGTGGAATTAAAAAAATATATATTTAGCACGGTGGCAATTTTTAGCCTGCTTGTTGCTTGTACGAACAGAAAAGAGATTGTGGCCGAGGGTGATGGTTTGTTGTATCAGCCCAAGCCTAAGGGAGAAGATGCTCAAACGACTCCTTCCTCAGTTGTAGCTCTCAATTGTGTTGTTCGAAAGTATGAGGAAGAATCTCAAAGCGAAGTGCGACTCAGTTTGGATGGAAAGAGTAAAACTCTTTTTGAAGATGAAGTGGAAAGCTTGAGTGTGTCTTATATTCAGGATGCCCCTGAGATAGGTTCAATTAATTTTCTTCATTCGAAAAATGGTGTGGTTGATATGGCCGCAAAAATTTCCTTTGATTCTGAAGTCTATGGCCTAACAAGCACTCTTGAAAGTCTTGTTGTTAGCTGTCACTTGGACTCTGATAAAAGTAGTTTGAGTGCTAAGATAGTTCCCCAAAACCTATCTTCTGACAATTGGTCCTGCCAAAGTGGGGTTAGTGATTTGGTGGCTTCTTCTGGAGTTCACACACAATCCTCCCCAACTTTAGTTTCGAAAAGCACGGCGGCAGCCGAGCCTAGCGAGTTGAGCTTAATGTCGTATCCTGAGCGGAAAATGTTAACAAAACTTAGGTGGGCTAACCAACGGGTTTTCCTAAGAACACAGGTGGAAGATCAGCCCGGTGGAGGTTTTGAAATTCCTTTGCAAGTTTACGGCTCTAGGAAGGCGTCCTTTTTAGGGCAAAGTTACTACGAAAATAAGGAATTCACGAGCTGGGCAAGTTGTAGTCGAGAATAGATGTAAAAAGCCCCTTTAGTGGAAACACTAAAGGGGCTTTTTTTGTCTAAAGAAAGTTAAAATTTCATTGAAGCAGCAAGCTGAAGTCTATTTTCTCTCGCTTTTGCGCTTCCAATCGCGTCAGTGGAATACCAAGTTAGGCTAGAACTGACGTTGTCAAAGAGTCCAAAAGCACCCGAGAGAACAAAGCCCTGGGTTCCTGTGCTCTGTGAGTAGAAGTTGCTATCGGTTAGCGCTCCTAAAACCGCATCTGCCTCTTTACGTAAGAAGTAAGCAGCAACCGAAAAATCTTTCCAGCCTTTAACATCTCCTAGCTGGGCACCAAAAGTCCAACCTGTGTTGTCGTTGCTTGCCTCAGTGTTATAGACAAAATCAAAGTAGACTTTAAAAGGGATGTTCGACAGGCGAGTGTTAAGCTCGATGCCTGGGTTCATAAGAGTGTAGTCTTCAGTATAGGTATACGTGGTAGAGGTTGTGCCTACGATAGCGGTTCCACTGTTCCCGTATGTGTTTTCGTTGTCGAAAAGAGTGCTCTTCCCTCTAACCTGAGTGTAGACAAAAACGCCAAAGCCCAACTTAAGGCTGGTCTTTTCGTTTAACTCAATTGGGAAATAGACATCTCCAGCGAAGAGCAGGGAGTCTTCGTCAACAGGACGTTCCTGAAGAACAAAACCACCTAAATTAGCAACCACTTCTTTGTTATCAAAGTTTAGTGAAATTCCTTCAGGCCGAACATCGCTATCCCATTGAAGCTGAGACCCTCCCACTCGGGTGAATGGATCTTTCATCTTGCCGAAGGTAGAGTGAATCTGATTCTTCCAAGTGCTCAACTGAGCATTGGCCTGATCGAGATTAACGGCCATCGAAGAAAAAGATCCTCCAAGCGTGTTGTAGGTGGATGTGGGAGTGGTGGGCCCTGAAGCGAGTCCAATGGTGACTTTGGCATTTTCGTTGAGGGTGTGATTGCCAGTTAGATAAGCTTTTACTCTTTGTCTATGTCTTGCTTTGATGCCTTTAATTTTGAGGTATTCTTGTTGAAAGGTGAAGCTCCCATCAAGGTCAACGGCGCTAGCCAAGCATGAAATCGCCAAGGCGAAAGTAAAAGAAAAAATATATTTTGTCATAATTTAAAACTCCTGTTTAGAGACCGGAACAATAGTTCAGTGGTTCTTAAAAGCCAATGAGGGCCTCTCTAAATTAGAAGTGCGCTATGACACAAGTAGAAAACTGGCTCCAGCCTCCCTAAAAGGGGTAGTTGAGTTTAGCTACCCGAGTCTTCTCCTAGTAATTTTTGAAGATTTTTTCTAGCCCGTTTGTATCGACCGTCTTTAAGCATGCTTAAAATATCTTCAAGTCTTTCACGATGATCTTTGCTTAGTCTGTGCTTATCGTGCTTTTCTTTCTTTTTCTTTTTTTCGACCCATTGTTGTCCAAGTTCATTGAGACACTTCATCTTGTCTGAACTCATCATGTTGTTCTTGCAGGCAACAACCTCTTCGTCCCTGTAAACCTTATTGCTAATGGATTGAATGCATTTCAACTTGAGGTCGGGCATCGGAAGGCTTGTGCAAAGGTCGATGGCTCCAATGGACATAAACTTTGCAGAAGAGACCTGTTTTTGGCACTTCATCTGACTGCTGTTGAAGCTAAGGCTTGCACAAAAGCTAGAGGCTTTTTTAAACCATTCGGGGCTTTCTTTGGCCTGCGAATAAATTGGAAGTAGTAGAAAGTAGATTAAGAATTTTTTCATAAAGATACCTTTCAAATATTAGACGTATTTAAGTCTTAAAAGGTTCTCTAGTCTAAAAAAAAGTTTCAAAGAGTTGTTTTAGTATTCGGAGACAGGTTAAATATTGTTTATGGATCAATTTAAGACTGTTTGCGCAACTATCTTTACTGTCTTTTTGTTAGTAGGGTGCACCGCTGATAAGTCAGAAAGCACTTCGTCCGTTCTGGAGGCTGAAGATGGAACTAGTTGCAGGGTCGACTCAGGCAGTGTTTGTGGTGGCGATGGAAAAACCTATCCTAACGAATGTGATGCAAGGGCGAGTGGTTTAGATTCGTATGAGTCAGGAACCTGCGAAGAAATGCACTAGGACAAGGCGGTCTTGGCTAGATAGAGGGTATTTGTTTCTTTTCTTGTTGTAGGGCTTGATCGATGACGAGGTCAGCGCCAAATCGAGTTAAGTGGGCGTGATCCGAATACAGTGCTTGGTCTTTTATAAACAAATGACATCCTTTTTCATCACAGAGGCTTTCGTAGGGGTCGATGAAGCTAAGGTTAGCATTTTCTAGGGTGAGTTTAGAAAGCATCTCATTAACTTTGAGTCCCTCGCCTTTTGTTTTGGGGTAAAAGAGGGGACATTTTGCGTCAATGTATTTTTCACATCGTTCGTATCCAGAGTGCATTCCAGGGCTGGCTGAGGCAGCCGATGGTACTGAGCCAATGAGCACAATTTTTCTTTGATGATTTTCTGGCCAACTCAAAAGCATTTTTAAAGACTCTGCTAATGCGTTGATGCCTAACTCTTCTTGTGTGTTCCCGATTCCTTTTTCTGACCTAGAGTCCAGAACTTTCAAATCCCAGCGATAGGCTATGAAAAGTGGTGTCGTGGGGTGTTGTTTTAATAAATTTTTTAATTCTAACAAGAGCCCAGCACATTTTTTTGAGTTGAAGTCTGCTCCCTCATACTTTCCTAAAATACCGGGCAAGGCTAGACAAGCTCCTTTTGATAAAAGAGTTGATTCACCATAAACCTCTTCCAAAGAACGAAAATATTGCCGTGCATGGCTATCTCCGTAAAGAATCAGTCGAGGATTACTGTTTTGAACTTTTTCAACCCATGCAAGACCTTCTCCTGCATAGAGGGCACGTTCATTTTTGCTGAAAATAAAGGCACTGCTGAGAGCTGTAAAGAGAAGGATTCCTAAGCCAGAAAATTGAAAAACACTCTTTTGAGAAAGAAAGTTCTTGTTTCGCCAGGGCTGTTCAATCCAGCGCCAAGAAAAATAAGAAAGCGGGAATAGCAGAAGTGAGTAAAACATCATGAGCTCGGATGAAGGTTCTAAGAGGCGTCGATATTTAACTATTGCAAAGAGGGGTTGATGCCAAAGATACAAACTATAACTAATAAGGCCACACCCAACTAAGAGTCTTGATCTCAAAATATAGTGAGCAAAGGTCTGCGGTCGAGCAAAGCCCAAGATAAGGACAGAACCTATCGTAGGCAAAAGAGTGTAGAAGCTTGGGAATGGGGTTTCGGGCGAAAAAATGAAAATCGAAGTGATAATGAAGACCAGGCCAATGAATGAAAGGCAATTGCTAATTGAGTGATTAATTTTTTTGAGTTGCTTAGGCCAATAGACTTCAAAGCAAGCCAGCAAGGCACCTATGAGGATTTCCCAGCCTCGAAAGGGTAGTAAGTAAAATGTAGCGCTTGGGTATTCCTCCACAAAGGCTTGGGCAAGAAGCAAGCTGCTAATGGTAAGCAGCAATATACTTGCAAACACTTTCTTTGAGTTCCAGCCTTTTAGCATCAACAAGAGCAGGGGAAACACGAGGTAATATTGTTCTTCTAGGGCTAGGCTCCAGGTATGCAAAAGTGGCTTTGTGTCCACAAGAGAATCAAAATAGCCACTTTCAAAAAAGAATAGGATGTTGGATGAAAATAAAGACGACGCAATCAAGCTTTGCGCATAGTCGTAAAAATCTCGATTTGAGAGATGAATGAAAGCGAGGGGAGAGGTTATCAAACAGACAGCAAATAATAGTGGAAGGATTCGTCTTGCTCTTCGTTCGTAAAAGTAGAGTAATGAAAAATTGGATTTTTTGATCTCTTGAGTGATTTGAGTAGTGATCAAGTAGCCGCTGATCACGAAGAATATATCGACGCCAACATAGCCACCAGAGAAGTGCTTGAAGCCAGCGTGAAAGAAGATGACTGCCAAAACAGCAATAGCACGCATTCCATCAATTTCAGCCCGATACTTCACTTTACTCTATGTTCCTAGAGCAGGCAGTGCCTATTTTTGTGAGATGTTTGGTAGGAAATGCTAGCGGAAAAAACCGATGTTCATCGTATACGGGGACGGCTCCACGAATGTCTTTCCAAAATTCTTTTTTAAACACGAGTTAAGATCGGCATATCTATGGCTTGAGCTTAGGCTGTTTATGTTTAAATTATCTATTCTAAGAATGTTAAGATTGTCTTCTTAACTAAAACTTAACTGGTTTGGCTGGCTAGATGGCTTACCTTAAGAATAGGAGATGTTTTTTATGAGCCAATCTTTCATTTGGAAGGGACGAATTTTGTTGATAGCTGGGACGTTGCTTGCTGTTGGGTTGTTTTGCGTTTGTTTCAAGTATGGAGTTTTAGATAACCGATCACAGGTTTCACAATCGAAAGATTGGTCGATTGAGTTGCGAGAGGGCTTTATTGACGGCTGCAAGGAACAGGCTCCCAAAGAACACTTTGCTCTTTTTTCAATGTATTGCCCTTGTATGGCCACTGGGATTGAAAAGGCTGGAGTGATTCCTACAAATTACAACACTCTAGAAGAATCTTCGGGGGAAGTTGAGCAGCGCATCTCAGAGCTAACAGGAGTCTACTTAGAGTCGAGCGATGGAAAAAATCTTTTGCAAGGCTGTTTTGAGCGAGCTCAATTGGCTCTTCAACTCGAAGGTCCTAGAGGTGGAAATGTTCACCCCGCTTCGGTTGAGAACTAGGAATTGTTCTAGGACCTTGGGCTGAGCACTCCGACCAGAATTCCTTCAATTCTAAAATCGTCAGAATCGTTAGAGACTTTTATAATTTTGTAGTTCTCATTTTCTGGGTGTAGCTCGACACTGCTGGATTTTTTGAAAAAACGTTTAATCGTGGCCTCATTGTTTATCTCAGCCACAACAATTTGACCGTTGTCTGCTGACTCTTGCTTTCGAATAATCAAGAGGTCGCCATCTAGAATATGGGCGTCGATCATAGAGTTTCCAGAGGCCTGTAGAACGAAATGCTCTTTATTGCCTTTTATGAAACTGCTTGGCACTTCTATGCTTTCATTGCTGATTCTAAAGTCGATAGGGTTACCAGCAGCAACTTTGCCCAATAGCGGAAGTTGATTGTCTTTAGTCTTTAGTTGAATGCCATACTTTGCATTCTTTTCAGTTTCTTCTAGGTAGCCTTGTTCTTTCAGCCCTTGTAGGTGGTAGTTTATGGTTCCTACGGAGCGAAAGCCAAGTCCCTTTGTTATGGCCTCTTGGGTGGGCGTGTGCCCATGCTTTTTGCTGTAGCGTTTGATGTAATCCAAAACGAGTTTTTGTTTGGGGGTAAGATCTTTGTTGGCCATATGTGCTTTTCAATCTATCATGTTTGAAAGTTATTTGAAAACGCTTTTTGAAGAATTTTCAAATATTGGGATAGCTGTTCTTAAGGCGCAGTTGCTCGGCCACAATCTTCCGGTAGGGCACTTCAGTGCTAAGGCGAAGGCTCACAGACTTGGCGCTTAGTCGAACCACCTCTGCTGAGCTACTGAACTGTTCGCCGTCTTTGAAATGAAGCTTGAGGTTGTAAACTTCTCCAGTAAGAAATTGTCCAACGTCGGTAGAGAAGGAAAGGCCGCCTTCGGATAGATCGATAACAGGGTAAACCCCTTTTGACATTTGCATGGTGGGGCCTTCTCCTGATGGATATTGCACACGGTAGCAAGAACGTCTTTGAATACCCGACATCTTCTCTATTATTGCTTATTCCTCCCTAAGGTTAAAGCTTCGGTGAAACAGGAACTAAGCAGCTTTTTGGCTCTTTGTAGATTTGTTGACGCTAGGGGGAGGCCTTTTCCTAGTTGTAGGTGTCATCGCAGGTCCCTATGGGAGGGCCTGCATTATCGCCAGCAAAATTTCCTGTGTCTAAGCCAATTCCGCCATCGTCAGCACCCAGGTTGATTAAAGAGCGTGTGGCTAGGCAGAGGACCGCGTCAGAGTCAGCAGAGCAAGGGATGGGCTCAGTGGGGGCCGATCCAAGGCCAGAGAAAGAGCTTCCTAAAAGGGCATCAAAGGCATCGCCCGTTCCTGAAATGACGGCCGCGAGCTCTACAATCCTGGGAACTGAAACCATGATTTCATCGACAGCGTTGTCAGGTAGTCCTGTTCGGGCTGAGCCAATGCTTGAGCTTAGTTTGCAAGCATCAAAGTTGCTCGTTAAAAGTGTGTTGCTTGAATAGGAATAGCGATGAAGAACAATTCCAATTCGGGCCCAGTTTGCAAAGAGAGCTAGAAAATTCATGCGGGCAGAGCGATCGTTAACTTCATCAGCCGTGAATTCAATGATTCGAATAGCTTCTTTTATGTCACTGATGTCCTCATCGTCGGCGTCTTCAAAAAACTCACTAATTCCTTCGACGATTGTTTTTGAGCTGAGATCCTCTGCGAGTTCAGACACTAGATCAATGATGTTGAGGCCTGCTCTGCCTGCGTGAGCAATGGCAAAATAATAGGCAACTTCTTCATTTGTAACGTCATCAATCCATTCTGGATAAAGTTGAGCAATAGCGTCTGTAAATTCTTCATTGTCTATGTGGTTTCTAGCTTTCTCCAGGCGATACTTTCGGCTGTTAACATTATTGTAGGAGCTATAAAAATTTTCACAGGTTTGCAGGCCTAGGCTCACTAGTCCGATAATCAAAACATACTTCAGCCGAGTGTGCATATAGAGCCATTATAATACGAAACTGGCGAGCGAAGGTGTTAGTGTTTTTGCTTCTCAAGTCAAACAAATGGCATAAGCTGGCCGTCTTTATATGGCGATGCTTTGGGTGCTTTTCTTCTGTTTGGCGGGTTGTTGTGGGGCGTTGCGCTTTTGAAGCTCTTCAAATAATCCCTGCATTTTTTGTCGCTGGGTTTGAATTCCATTCTGTTCAAATCGGGACAAGGTGGGTAGTGCGTTTTGATAGTTTTTAAAAAACAGTTCGGCGACGACACATTGACTTTCGTCTCCCGACTGACAGGCAAATAGGAGTCGCTCTAAGATAATTTTATAAAGTTTACTGACATCGAGAACGGCGCGTGGAGTTTTGGGGGTTGATGAGTTGAGAATGCTTACAAAGAGTTCGTTGACATGATGCACGATTTGTTCTCTATGGGCTGGGGACCAAACATAAAGAAATTCGGCAAACATAGGGCAGTCCAGCGCGATTGATGTGCCTTCGCTTCGAGTGTCATTTATGGCATCAATGCTCGCACCAGAAATAATCAAGTGCTCTGCAATCTTGTTGTCACAATTTGCGCGAGAGGCGATTGCGTAGTCTTGAAACAGTTTGAAAATGTAATTTCGATCTCCTGGACTGTAGGCTAATTTTTTTTTGCTAAGGATCTTCTTCACATACTTAAGGTTATGAGTGCTCAAGGCGACTTTAAGGACCCGCTTCTGTTCCTTGTCGTTTTCTATCAAATCTAACGAGATGGTTGAAGGGAGCTCATGGTAAGCAGTTTCCTTTAACTGGTTTAGGTCATAGTTTGATAGGGTAAATTGCGTAGACCATTCAAGTATAGAGGCTTTTTTTGGAGAGTCCTTTTTTAGAATTAAGACGCTTCCTTCGGAAAGACTTTGAGGGAATTCGGTGCAAAAAATGTTGCTTAAACGAGATGTGGCAATTTTGATAGGAGTGGCCTCTTTTGAGGTTGTATAGGCTATTCGATAATCCTTAAAGAAGTTGGTGAGAGTCTTTTGCTCCCCGGTGGCTCGAAAGCATCTTCGATTTCGAAATAGATTTGTAAGAAGATACTCGTATTCTTCTTTGAGTAGATCTGGTGGCACAACTTTATTGTTAGAGTGCTTCTTCTGAAAAATTTCTTTTATATTGTCTTCTAGAAGAATTTCGATTTGAACGACTCCTGAGTCGATTTCTACTTCTCTTGTTAGTTGTTCGGCTTTCTCTTCTTGCGTCAAGGTAGGGTCGCCAATGTTTAAATGCTTTTTCTGACTTTGACACGAGGTCAGTAGAAAAATAATCAGGGAAAGAAGTCTAAGTTTAAGTCGTTTCATGTATCTAGCTTTAGGATAGCAATTAATTAGCTTAGTTTTCTTAGAAGAGGGGATAATTCGTCTGGCGCGCGGCATTAACCCTGTTCTTGCCACTTTGATCCGATACAATTGTTTGTGTGAAGAAGGCAGTTGTAAATAAAAAGTTTGATCAAGTGTTCAGCATTTCAATGCAGAATGTGCCGTTGAATGAGCCCATGAGTTTTGACTTGTATACAAACTTTTCCGGGGACGGATCCTCTAATAAATTTATGAAGGTTTTCCCAATAGGGGAAGTGTTTGAGGTTGATGATTTAAACGAAATCCAGGAAAAGTATGGAAGGCTTTACGTATTAGAAGAGCAACGGCACCTGTTTCTTAGTGGACTTATCTCCGGGAATGATATCAGCGAAGAAAAGAAGTCAGAGATCATTAAAAGTTCTGCAATTGAATATTTGGATCAGCTTTTTGAACCTAATAAGAAGTTCAGCACAGAGCTGCTAACTCAGTCGGTAAAGAAATGTCAGGACGCTGTAGCGGTTATGGTTGATTTGGTTCAAGACTATTCGATTGATGCGCTTCAAGCACACATTGCTCGTTTGAGCTTTCATGACTTTTATACTTATGATCACTCTGTGAATGTGGCTATGTATTGCATTGCCTTTCAGCGATTTTTAAAGCCAGATTCTAGCCAAGAAGAGTTGAGCTTAGCTGGGCTTGGTGGAATGTTGCACGATATTGGGAAGATTCAAATTTCCACGAGTATTATCAACAAGCCTGAAAAATTGAGTCCCCAAGAGTTTGCAGAGATTCAAAGACATCCGTGGTTTGGGAAGGAATTGTTGTGCGAGGTTGATTTTGAGGCACCTAAGGGCGTGGATTTGGATGTTTTAAAGAGGGTTGTTTTTGAGCATCACGAGAGTTTTGATGGTTCGGGCTATCCAGAAGGTCTTAAAGGTGAAGAGATTCATCGCATGGCTCGTTTAACCGCAATTTGCGATTTTTTTGATGCTATCACCACGAAGCGTGCCTACAACACAGTGGTTTCAATCCCAGATGCCTTGGCCATTATGTCTAAAGCGGCAGGCGTAAAAATTGATCCAAACTTGTTTAAGTCCTTTTGTATGCATTGTGGGGGAAAAGAGCCCTCGTCAGACTCTGTTTCGGTCTTAGCGTCTGATTTTGATCCCTGCCAACCCACGAAGGGTTTGCCTCTTAAGGGTTATAGGCAAAGTTAAGAGCAGTTTTGTTCCCTTACTTTTGAAAGAGGCTTTGCTTTGAAAAACGAACTTTCCCCTTAGGTTGTTCCTGTGAACTTCTAAATCCAACTGTTAAAAGCACGGCCGTTTTCTCGTTTTTCGGAAGCTGAAGTATCTTGTCTAACTCGTCCGGAGAAAAACCTTCCATGGGACAGCTGTCAATTTTAAGCTCTGCACAGGCTGCCATAGCAAAGCCAAGGGCGATGTAGGCTTGCTTACCCGCCCAGTTGTGAAGCCAGGCCTCATCTTTGCCTTCTAAAAAGCCACGCATCATGGATTCGTAGCCTTTAAGCTTTTCGGCAACATCGGCGTTACCGCCTGAGGCGAGTTGAATGTAATCAGTGATACGCTTACTAACGTCTGAGCTTGTTACAAAGGCAAGAATTGTAGAGCAGGTAGAGTATTGAGGCTGATTCCAACCAGCCTTTTGGATGGCTGCTTTTCTTTCGGAATCCTCGATTACAAAAACTTTAAAAGGCTGCAACCCAAAAGAGGTTGGGGCGTCTTGAATGGATGAAAAAAGTTTTTCTTTTTGATCTTCAGAGAGTTTCTTTGAATCATCAAAAAGTTTAGTCGCGTAGCGCCATGATAAGTTGCCAATGAATGTTTCCATTTTGGCACCCTAGCCAACTATGAAATGTGCAGCAAGTTGATTCTACCAAAAGCCTTTGACACCTAGAGCGAAGCCTAAGGTGTCGTTGGTTAAGGATTGGTGCCATTGCGCGTAGACAGAAAGAACTCCCATCTCAACTCCGCCACCAACAAAATATTTGAGGCTAGCTAACTGTGGTTTTTTTGTTTCTGCTATATCAAGAGTGCCCGTTGCCGAGATTGTTCCAGCTCCACCAGAGGCAGTAACACTTGAGTTAGAAAGTGACCCACTCGCCCTAGATTTTCCAAATGATACATCGGCTCCTGCGCCGCCATAGGCGAAGATTGAATACAGGACTCGAATCGCACTAGAGACTTCTAGAGGAATGGTGTGGGTGGCTATATCTAGATTGATGTCTGCTAATCCCGAGAAACTAAGGGTTGTCTCGCCAAACCCATCTATATTCTTTACGCTATTTTTACTAAGGGCGATGTCTGTGCCGCCTTCAATTGAGTTGTATCGATAGCCGGTTGTGAAATCAATTCCGTGCCATCGAACGAGGCGAGCAAGAGAGACCGGATCTATGTATTTATATTGTGCGTGAAGCCCCCAGGACTTGGCTTCAAGGCTGAGTTCATCTTGTTTAAAAGTCTTTTTAAAATAATGAAGATAAACTTTCACTTTATTGAGGTCTATGGCTCCCAAGGTAGCAAGTTTTAGAGCCTCTAAGTTCAATCCAGCGGTGATTGCAAATTGTGGAGCGAATCCCCCTGTTCTCTCAGGCTCTTCGGAAATTTTACTTAATTTTGTGTCGCCTAGATCGACGCCAACGCTCGATTGGAAGCCAAGCAACCCTAGACTAAAGGGTGAGGCGTAATCGGTCCCCGAGCCGGTTCCAGAAAGCACTGAAGCGTTTGAAACATTTTTTACGTATTTTCCTGCGTTAGTAGTGCTTGGTAAATCGGAGTTAATTTTGTCCTCCAGGGCATCGAAGAGTAGATCTGCTTCATCGTGAAGACTTTCCGGAAGAGAGCCATAGTCACGATTTTCTGCCGGAATCTCAAACAGCCCGGCTCGGACATTACTGTTGGCCAACAAGATGCTTAGGAATAGAAGTATAGATTGTTGTTGAGTCTTCTTTAAGATTTGCATTGTCTTGTCAGAATATTTTAAAATTGGAATCGGTGCCACCGAGTTAAGGTCAATGATTGGTTAGATGCCGCGGTGAATTTGCTGCTTTACAAAGCAGAAAGGGCGGTGTTTGTTTGAGTCGACTTACCCATACAAACACCGCCCTCTATATCTAACAAAAATTAAAAACGGACTATTCGCACATAAAGCCAGATTCAACTAAGTTGACCTGAATCTTTTCAGAGACGCGGTCGCAATGGCCCATGTCTTTAGCGGCGCTAGCAATTTCATTGCTTGTGCCAAACTTGGTGTAGTTCACTGCACAACCGCCATCTTTTTCTACAACTTCAATGTGGCGAACATCTTTTTTGTTCGTGCACGTGCGCTTGCCTTTCGCAGTCGCTGATTGCTTGTGCGACTCCATTTTGTCCACTTCTTTGCTCACGGGCTTGTCAGCGGTGTCTTTCATTTCTTTTTTTGTGCTTTCTGATGAGCAGGCAGAAAGGATTAGGGTTAATGTGACTAAGGTGATGATCTTGCTAAAGTTTTTCATAATAAAAAAGATTATGGGGCACAAAGGCATCAAACTGCAACTAGACTCATGTCAGAACTTATTTAGTTGCTTAAATCGGGCTGCTTATGGGACGCCGCATTTGTCAAAGTTGCCATTAAATGGGTGAGTGTGCCCTCTACAACATTCACTAAGACGAAATCTCCGGGTTTCATGCCTGCTTTGGCAGCAAGGTGGACGGGAATGTTCTGGGAGCTTCGACCCGTCCAAAATTGAGGATTCTTTTTACTCGGGCCTTCCAACATGATTTCAATTTTTTGACCTTCCCACTGCTGATGACTCTCTTTAGAGATTTGGCGAGCAAGGTTTTGAAGTTCCATGAGCCGACTCTTTTTTTCAAGCTCTGAGATTTGGTTGTTGCGGGTAGAGGCCGAGGTTCCAGGGCGCGGTGAGTAGGCAAAAGAGTAGAGGTTGTCGTATCGAGAGGCTTTGACGACTTCAAGAGTCTTTCGAAAGTCTTCGTCTGTTTCGCCTGGAAAGCCAACGATGATGTCGGAAGAGAGAGCTATGTCAGGCCGAGCCTTTTTTAGTTTCTCTACCTTTTCCATGTATTGCTCAACTGTGTAAAAGCGTCTCATCGCTCGAAGAATTTTGTCTGAACCAGATTGAACGGGCAGGTGAAAATAGCTGCATAGTTTTGGCAGGTCTACGTAGCATTGAATAAGCTCGTCTTGAAGGTCGCCAGGGTGGGAGGTTGTGAAACGAATGCGGCGTAGTTCGTCTATTTCGTGAGCTCTGTAAAAGAGTTCGTGTAAGGATTCGTTGTTGCGCTTTCCAAAAGTGTTGATGTTTTGGCCGAGGAAGGTGATCTCTCGCACGCCTTTGTTCACTAAGCGGCGGGTGTCTTCAATGATAGAATCAATGGTTCGAGATCTTTCTCTGCCGCGGGTCCAGGGAACAATGCAATAACTGCAATAATGGTCACAGCCTTTCATGACTGAAATAAATTCTGAGGGACCTGGGTTTTTGATGAGTGTTTTGCTTTCCCAAACTCGGGACTCTTGATCGAATTCAGTTCGAAGTATGGGGGTGCTTTTGTCTTCGTTAAGCTTTTCTAGAGCCCAAGGGAGTTCGTCAATGTTGTCGGGTCCCAGGACCAAGTCTACGAAGGGCAGCTCTTTAAGGATTTGTTCTTTCTCTTGTTGGGCAACACACCCGGTAACTCCCAGTAACATGCCCGGCTTTTGGCTTTTTAAGCTTTTAAGTTCGTGAGCAAAAGAGCTCATTTTGTTTTCAGCTTTTTCTCGGATGCTGCATGTGTTCACAAGGACTAAATCAGCGTCTTGAGGTGTTTTAACGGTTTCATAGTGAATGGAATCCAAGATAGCTTCCATTCGATCTGAGTCAGACACATTCATCTGACATCCGTAGGTTTGTATGTAAACGCCCTTCATGAGGGGCAAGTGATAGACCAGCTTTGGTAGACTCTCAACAGAAAGTCCAATTGACGCTGTTGGCATAGCTTAATTCAATTGAGCTTTTACAATAAGGCTATAGGGGGGAATTCTTTGGGGTTTTTAAGCTTTGGCCTGTTCCTGCTTTGCGCTTTTATGGGAAGCGAGAGTGCCCTCTCTCAACAAAGAAGCTATTCGATGTCGTCTCATCCCTTTTTTGAGGCTCAATCGATCAATTTTGACCCTAGACCGCTGGATGGCATAAAAATAACGCCTCAGTGTTTGAGGGCCAAGGGCTATAAACTGTTTCTGATGGACTCCGGACACGATGAATCCCCTTTGTCGATGCGAAGCGAAGCGAGACGAAGTGAGCAATCTAGGGAGAAGGAGTTTTTGAGGCCCCGCATTCACGAGGGAAAGCTCAATCAGCTGGTCTCGTGGCTAGTTTATGATCTGATTTTAAAGGGAAGCCATTTGAATGCACTTGAGCGTCGAGAATTAAGCACTATGATTCGCTTTACCCGGCATCCTGGGGAAAGAGTTTTTGGGGATTACGAGCAGCGTGCCGGCTATAGCAATAGCAATCAAGGCGAAATGGATTCTAGCGTTCTCAATCGAGTCGATCGAGTAAATTTTGCAATGAATAAGCACCGGCTGTTTGACCCTTCTCGTGCAGATGGTTGGTCTCAACAAACAACAAGCGTTCCTGATGAGACTCTTTTTGTCTCGATCCATTCAAATAACTCGGGCGGTGTCTACGATGATGCCGACTATTCCTGGATTATTCTAGATCCAGAGGCTCATTTGGGAAGTATGGATTATGTGGCGGCAAGAAAAATGGCTGAGAGTTTCGACGAGATTTTGCCGGATTACTTAGAAGAAAGCTCAAACGATAGTGCCGTAGACAAAAGGTTGAAGTTTGAAAGCCGTGATGCCTTTGCCCTATCGAGGACAAAAATAATGCCTCTGACTCGTCCTCTAAAGATGATGTCCCGAATGGTCGGATCGGATAATACAACGAAGTTTTTAACAGAGTCCTTTTTTATGACGGGAAAAGTAGGGCACCTGCTTCATAGAGAATTAGAAGACTCTAGTCGCTATAAAGCCGTTCAGTTTTTTCGAGGCTCTCAAAAAGTAGCGGACTATCAAGTGAGTCGTCTTTATATGATGTATGCCCAAAGCGTTGTTCTTGGAATCAATCGCTATCTTGGATGTGACTAGATTGTCGACTTAATGGCCGCGATGCTCTTAGAGATTCCCTCTTCGAGAGAATGCGGCTTGTAAGTGTAGCCGCTTTGTTCGAGGCGACTTAGATCTGCTTGAGTAAAGTATTGATAGTGTTCCCTGAGGCGTTCGGGGGTTGGAATGAACTCAATTTTAGCCTCTTTATTGAGGGCGTTTGCAACAGCTTGAGCTAAGTCTATAAAAGTGCGAGCTTTGCCTGTGCCCAAATTGTAAATACCGTTTTTGTAGGAATTCTTCCAAAACGCAATCAAGGTCTGCGTGATGTCATCGACCCAGACAAAATCTCTTTTTTGTTCACCGTCTTTGAAGTCTGGGTGATGACTCTTAAAGAGTTTGATGATCCCGTTTTCTTGAAGTTGTTTTTTGGCAACCCAAAGAACGCTTGCTTGGGATCCTTTGTGCTCTTCGCCTGGCCCGTAAACATTGAAAAATCGAAAGCCAGCCCATTGTTTTGGGGTTAAATTGCTTTCCACCATGTCTTTGACCATTTGATCGAAAACTAGTTTGCTTCGGCCATAGGGGTTTAAGGGGAAAAGCTTATGGAATTGGTTTGGGTTGTCGTCAAAGCCTAGGCTTCCATCCCCATAGGTAGCGGCCGAGCTTGCGTAAAAAAATGGAATAGAGTTTTTAGTGCAATGGTCCCAGAGAGAATTTGAGTAATCGATGTTCACTCGCTTAAGGAAGTCTTCGCGCATTTCTTCGGTGCTGGAGCTGGCTCCCATGTGGAAAATAACTTTTGCTTTTGAGAAATCAGAAAGATTTTCTAAAAAATCGTCGGGATCAACAATATTCACTCCACGGTTTCGGAGCTCTTCGCAACAGGGTCTAAGTTGAAAAGCATCGTGGGCGTCTACTAATAGCAATTCTTCGGCCGTCACGCCCTCTTTGAGAAGGTGTAGGGCTAACTGTGAGCCAATAAAACCGGCTCCTCCGGTGATAATCACGGGTTGTGAAATGATAGGCTTTCTCATAGGATACCTATAGTTTTAGAGGTTTATTATGTGGATCGCAACCAATCGCTTTCAAATCAAGAATGAATTTGCCGACCTTTTTGAGAAACACTGGCGAAAGAGAGAGTCTTTCTTAGGGCAGATGCCCGAATTCATGCGCTTTCGTTTTTTAAGAGCACCTGCTGAGGACTCCTCTACGGAGTTTGTTTCTTATACAGAGTGGCTAACAAAGGCTGGATTCGATCAATGGATTGAGTCTGCCCAAATGAAAAAAGCCCACGGGAATTCTACTGTGCCGAGAGAGGCCTATTGCGGTCCTCCCCAGTTTAAGGGCTATGATTTGGTTTTAGATGAAGTGCCGGGAGGTCGAAGTGATTATCGATCCACGTGGCTGGATCTTAGGATAGAGAAAGATTTCTCAAACGAAAGTTCTTCTCAAAGAGCCATTGTAGAGGCCTCTAAGGAGGCTGGTCTTCCTAAAATTAATGTCGGGCCTTTTGAGGGGCGTTTGTTAGAGATATTGGCGAGATCGGTTTCTTCTAAGTGCGCTGTTGAAGTGGGGACGCTAGGGGGCTATTCGGCCTCATGGATTGCTCGTGGCTTGTCAAAAGGGGGTAAGCTCTACAGCTTTGAAAAGAGTCCAAAGAATGCTGAGGTGGCTCGAGAGAACTTGCGCAGAGCAGAGCTTTCCCAGTGCGTTGAGGTTATTGAGGGGGATGCTAGGAAGCAGTTGGCCAAGTTTTTAGAGGGCTCAGCGCCTTTGGACTTTGTCTTTATTGATGCCGACAAGGCTTCTTACGGCGCTTACGTCGAGATGTTGGTGCCAAAATTGAGCTCAGGCGGGCTCATTGTTTGCGATAACTCCTATCTTTGGGGCGCCATGAATCACTTTGAGGTTGGTAAGCAAGCGCCTAATATTAAACATGAAAATGGAGATCACTCCTTTAATTCCGATCAGGTTTCGGGAATGTTTTCTTGTTGGCAACAGCTCGCCGTTCATCCAGAGTTGGCCTCTATTGTTCTTCCCACCGGAGAAGGTATGGCAGTTGGGGTGAAGCTCTAGGCCTTAAATAGTGTGTTTATTCTCTGATTAAGGCTTTGAATAAGCTCTATCTTTCGGCTAATTAACTACGACTTATGGCCAAAGAAAAAGAAACAGACATCAAACACGTTCGTAATATTGGTATTTCCGCGCATATTGACTCGGGTAAGACAACTTTGTCTGAGCGAGTTCTCTTTTATGGTGGGAAAATTCACAAAATTGAAGAGGTTCGCGGAAAATCTGGCGTTGGCGCCACCATGGACTTCATGGAGCTGGAAAAAGAAAAAGGTATTACGATTCAGTCGGCTGCGACTTATTTGACCTGGAAGGATTATGCGATCAACTTGATCGACACCCCGGGCCACGTGGATTTTACGGTCGAAGTAGAGCGCGCATTGCGAGTTCTTGATGGAGCTGTTCTTGTCTTGTGTTCGGTTGCAGGTGTTCAATCTCAGTCGATCACTGTAGATCGTCAAATGAAACGATATGGTGTTCCTCGTTTGGCCTTTATTAATAAAATGGATCGCGCAGGAGCTAACCCTTTCCGCGTGGTTGATATGCTTCGTGAAAAACTTAATCACAATGCTTGGATGGTGAACTATCCAATCGGTGCAGAAGACAAATTCTTGGGAATGGTTGATTTGGTTACTATGAAGGCCATGTATTTTGATGGCGAGCATGGCGAAATTATTCGTTACGAAGACTGCCCAGCTGAGTTGGTGGACAAGTGTAAGGCTGCGCGCCAAGATTTGATTGCTGCACTAGGTGATTTTGATGACGTTGTAGCTGAAAAGTATTTGAACGAAGAAGAAGTGGGCGAAGAAGAGCTAAAAAATGCGATTCGAACAGCGACTTTATCTTTAAACTTTACTCCTGTGTTTGTGGGGACGGCCTTTAAAAACAAAGGCGTTCAGCCTTTGTTGGATGCTGTTTGTCGTTATCTTCCAAGCCCTGATGAAGTTGAAAACAAGGCGCTTGATCAAAAGAACGAAGAAAAAGAAGTCATTGTTGAATCTGATGCTTCTAAGCCTTTCGTTGGTTTGGCCTTTAAGCTTGAGGATGGTCGTTATGGTCAGTTGACCTTTATGCGCGTCTATCAAGGGACTCTTGCCAAGGGCGAGTTCATTTTCAATATTAATGCTGGTAACAAAAAGATTAAGGTTCCAAGAATTGTTCGAATGCACGCAGATGAAATGCATGATGTCGAATCAGCTCGCGCTGGTGACATCGTAGCCTTGTTCGGTGTGGAGTGTGCTTCTGGTGATACTTTTACCGACGGTAAAGTGGATTACACGATGACCTCCATGCACGTGCCTGAAGCGGTTATTTCTTTGGCAATTCAGCCTAAGAACCGTGACAACCAAGTGAACTTCTCAAAAGCATTGAACCGCTTTTCCAAAGAAGATCCGACTTTCCGAGTTTCTCGAGACGAGGAAACAAGCGATACGTTGATTTCTGGAATGGGTGAGCTTCACCTTGAGATTTACGTCGAGCGTATGGCTCGCGAATTTGGTGTTGAGGTCGAAGTTGGTAAGCCTCAGGTGGCTTACAGGGAAACGATTCAGGCCCGTGCTGAATTGGATTACACCCACAAGAAGCAAACAGGTGGTGCCGGACAATTTGCGAAAGTGGTTGGTTATATGGAACCAATTCCAGCTGATAGCAATGAAACCTATATTTTCGACAATAAAATTGTCGGTGGATCTATTCCGAGAGAATACATCCCAGCAGTTGATAAGGGATTCAAAGAGCAGCTTACAAAAGGTTTGCTCATTGGTGCTCCTGTCGTGAACGTTCAGTTTACAATCACGGATGGTTCTTACCACCCAGTGGATTCTTCGGAAATGGCCTTTAGATTAGCGGCTATGGCTGCTGTTCGAGAATCTTATGGTAAAGCACAGCCAACCATCTTGGAGCCTATCATGAAGGTGGAAGTTTCTGCCCCTGAAGAGTTTCAAGGTTCTGTGATTGGTCAGCTTAACCAACGTCGTGGAATGATCATGGAGTCAGGCACTGAAGATAAATATTTCACAGGTGTAGCTGAAGTTCCATTTAGTGAAATGTTTGGTTATTCAACTGACTTGCGTTCGGCAACTCAGGGTAAAGGTGAATTCAGTATGGAATTTGCTCGTTACGCTGCTGTTCCTCGCAACGTTCAGGACGAAATGGTTAAGGCCTATCAAAAGAAACGCCTCGAAGAGAGTAAGTAAACACCGTTTAGGTGTTTACAGGTTGAGTGCCGTAAGAGCTATGCTCGCATGGATATGAAACCCAAAGGCCTATTTCCGCCAGGATCTTTGTCGCTCGGGCGCTCGTGTATTTTTCAATACACGTCGCTGCTTGCTCCTCGTCCTGACGAAAATCCACTCCTTTTATAGGATAGGGCTCGCCATGAGACTCAAAGGCTCTTTTTCTTGGGGCTGAGAGACCTTTTTTCTTTTTATGTTAAACTGAGTGCGTGGGGGTTCTTTATTTAACAGTTCGAATCGGTCAGCGAGACCTTCGTCTTGAACTTCGTGGGGCGACTAAGATTGTCTTGGGTCGAAGTGAAGATTGTGACATCGTTTTAGAGAGCCGCTCTGTGAGCAAAAAACATCTTGAAGTGTCTTGGGATGGGCGCAAGGTCAGCGTCCGGGACTTAAAGTCGACTCATGGAACGAAAACATTTGTAGAAAAAGCTCCATTTGAGAAGAAGGTTTTTCCTCCTTCCCCCACAGAATTAAGTCTTTTGTTGGCTGATGTTCCCTTGGTTTTGGCTTGGGGGTTACAGGGCTTTGATGAAGAGCACACTGCGTTTGTAGATGAGGATGAGGGTGCAACTAGGCTCTTAGAGAGAACCATGCTCGAGGGGCTTCCAAGCAAATCCAAAGAGGAAGCTTCGTTAAAAACTAAGAGCACGCTTAAGCAGGCCGATTCCGGTGTTGAACGATCCAAAATTGAGGCCAAGCTTAATAAAGAAAAGCAGCCCGAGTCCGAAGAAAAACAATCTGAGCAAAAAGTCGAAACACACTTCGTTGGAGTTTCTTCGCTAGGAAGTTTGCTTCTGAGTTTGCTTTTCTCATTTTTCATACTTAATTTTTGGAGCCGTTCTTCTCTTGCTCCCATACTTGAGGCCGATGCCGAGTTGCTTAAATTGGGTGGGGCTTTAGATTACTTCCTTTTATTTGTATTGATCCTAAAAACACGTTGGTATTACTTTTTACTAGTTGTTCTGGGCGCTTTCTTTTTGAATTATAAACTTTCTTTTGAAGGTCTAGAGAAACGCCTCGGGGATTGGCGCTTTAAAATTAAATCGATTTGGTCCAAACCCTTGGGAATGCTCCTCATTTTATCTGCGTTGTTTTATCCTGTGATGAGGGTTGCTCGTTATCAACATTCATTGGAAAAGTATGACTCAATAACCGCTCTGATTGAATTAGAGAAAGAGAATTTGGGTGGAGAGTCTAAAAGTCGAGCTTACTATGATATTGCAACTAAACTTCAGGGGTCTAGCTATTTATACCTAAGGCTTCTGAATTTAAGGTTTGCTCGAATTTATACCGAATGTGCAAAAGAAAAAAATCAAAGCTGGGAACAGAAGAGAATGTGCTTAGTTTTGTTTTTGGCAGCCAGCATTGAGAGTTTTGATGAAGTTAAGCCAGCCTTGTTGGCTGAAGTTTCTCTTAGGTTGAGTTTATTGTTATCTTTAGATGGGTTGATTCGGATTATTCGCGTAGAGGGGCTAGGATCTGAAGCTGTTACTTTTTTTACCAATGCTCTGGATGCAACGGGCTTGTCTTCTGAAAAAGCCAAGATCAATGCTCTTATTTATTCTCCACAGGCTACCAAAGATCAAGTTTTAGTTGATCTTATCTCGATGCGCAGAAAGTTGGATCAAAGGATTGTTAATCGTCAAAAAGAATTGAATTATCCGGCCGAATTGCAATTGAAACCATTTAACCCTTTGAATGTTGGTTTGTAGGTGCCTAGCGACTTTTTCCATACCCCCTGCTACCTTTTTCCAAAAGTATTACGGAAAAAGGTAGCAGGGGGTATGGAAAAAGTCGCTAGGCGCCTTAGCTAAAAGGCGAGCTGGTAGACGCTGTTGATGGAGGGGAAAGCTTTGAAGTGATGTTCACGAGCTCCCTGAAAGTGTTTCCACTGAGCTCCGAGTGAAAAAGATTGTCTGCTAAAGCGATATTCCAAACGTGGACCCCAAAATATGAGGGACTTTAAATCGTCTGCTTCATCTAGGGTTCTGTTTGTTGAATAAGATCCAAAAACTCCTAGATCAAAGATTGTTATAAGGTTGCGCCAGGTTTTGAATAGGCCTTGGTAGTGAATAGATCCCCTTAGTTCATCGTTTTGAAGAGGTAGAGAAGCATTGAAAAAAAGACTACTAGAGAATCTTCCAGCTTTTTGCCGAACGAGGCCATCACCAAGAGGGCTGAAGCTTGTTCCCATTCTAAAGTTCAAGCTGTATCGATGTTCCTCAACAATGCGGTTGTGATCGGAGAGAACTTTAGCTTGGTCTCCTTTGGTGTTGGGGCGCTCGTCTTTTATTGTGACTTCAAAGAAGCCTAGTAATCCAGTGCGAATGTTGCGATCGGAGTGGTTAGAGCCTCTTCCAATCATAAATTCCCAGAAATAGAGTCCTGGAGAAAGTAAAAGCTGTGGTTCGTATACATATTCCGAGATGCCTGCTGCAAAACCGAAAGCCCATCCAGAGTTACGATCATCTTCTTTAAATCGAAAACTGAGCGGAAAAGACCCGGCTAGGGCGAAGGCAGATGAATCATTGCGCTGTGTGCCGATTCTGCCGTTTAGTGCGACGCCGTAGTGCCCCAAGGTGGTGGTGTTCTGGAGTATTCCTGGGTAAATGAGCTCGGTGCCATGCGGGCTGTAGACGGGCTGCAATTCTGCCCAGGTCTGAACTGGTAAAAACAGCAAAAATAACCTAAAAAAAAGTTTCCAATATGAGCGCACCACTATCTTGTTTAACCCCGGAACTCTGCTCGCGTCGATACCCAGAGTTTAAATTTAAAGTGAGCTCTCTTTGGGTGAGGCAATTTAAAAGCCTGATGGGCTATTCTGAAGAAAAAGTGCACGATGATACTGTGCCCGACATTTTCATAGCCTGTTTGAGAGAGGCGGATTTTAAAATATTTGAAGTTTTGGATATTGATTTAGATCGCCTTCTTCATACCACGCAGACCTTTGATTTTATGAAAACCATTTTTGTGGGTGATGAAATTGTCACTCGACCGGCCGTAACAAAGGTTAGAACCAAGCTCAATTCGGCAAACCCTTTTGTGACTCTCGAGATCACAACGGAGTATTTTCGTAACGAAGAATTGATTGCTCGGACCAGTGGGACGATTTTTGTTCGTGAGGCTTTGTCGTGAGAGTTCGTCTGTTTGAAAGTAGCGGATTAAGTCGTGCAGAACTTATGCAATATGGCTGGATATCAGGGGATCATAACCCTATACATTTTGATGAAAAAGTCGCCGATGGACGAGGTCTTCCCGGGTTGATTGTTCACGGAATGTTTTTGTATTGTATTGTGTATAAAGCCATTGATGATTTTCTTTTAGAAAAGTCACCAGACTTTAGGATCAAGGAACTAAGTTCAAAGTTTTCTGGAATGACTTTTGTTAATGACTCTTTTCGAGTTGAAGTTGAGCTGGATGAATCAAAGGAACTAAGCGATCCCTCTGCTCGTAACAAGGTGTTTTTGCTGAATAAGGATGGCGAGGCAAATTGTATCTTCCAAGCGGTCTTTATAAGAAGAAACCCTTAGCGTAGGCGAGAAGCCGTTGCTCTTTGAGCTGACTTTGGATTGGCATCACCCTTTTCTTGTTTTTCACTACGGCTCAACAAGGGAGCGTTGTTATCCGTTAAAAGCTCTGCAGCGTGGGCTGAAAGCCTAAGTCGAGCGCGTTGTAGTAAGACGAGCATTCCGCCATCACCACTTGCGGCAAGACTTCTACCTTGACCAGAATCTTGGCCCCATTGAGCAAAGCTGTTGAAAGCATCTTGGGCGCTGTCAAAGCCACCAAATCCGCCGCCACCGAATCCACCGCCACCGGTGCCGCTAAATTTTCCTTTGTCTGGTTGCTCTGGAAGTCCACCGCCACCGGGAAAGCCTGCGTAAGAAGAGCCGAAGGTCCATGGTGATCCACCACCGCCGCCGGCGCCACCGCCGCCACCACCGCCGCCGCCTGCAGCGCCAGCTTTGTCGTCAGAGTTAGAGTTTTGTGCAAAGCCCAGTGGGCCGTTTGATCCATTGCCTGGAAGTTCCGGGTCTCCCACAGTTGGGCCAACCGCAAGAGCAGCATTGAGCCCTCCATCGCTGTTAGGAAGTGTGGACGGATCTACTACTATGCCTTGTGGGTCAGGTCCGTAAGTTGCTTCGAGTGCTTGTTGAGCAAGCTCTGCTTTAAGAGCGTCGTTTGCAAGGTTTGCTGAAGCTAAGGCTGCCTTCAAGGCTTCTTGCTTCTGCCCCTCTAAACTAGAGAGTTGTCGTTTCGTTTCGTTGACGGCAATGTCTGCGTTGGCATTACATTGTTGTCGTGCAGATTCGGCGGCCTCCTTGGTGCTTTCTAAACCTTGTTCGGCACCTTTTTTAGTTGTGTTGTATCCGTATAAACCAAGTCCGATTGGGATAGCTGCTTGAAGCAGTTTCCCTGCTGTGTCGGAAGAGGCGTTTTGATCCACGTTGAATTGAGTAGCCAAGTTGTTGAGTGCAAGCTTTTGGCTTTCAAGATTGGCGACAGCTTGATCGCACTGTCCCTTTTTAATATCGCCTCTTCGTGGGTCAGTTTCTGATAATTGTAGGTTTGAACAAGCTGTTCTGAATTGATTGTAGTTGTTTGCATTTAGTCCAGAGGGTGGGTGGTGAAAGGCGGCAGATCCACCTAGTTGAAATTCTCTAAATGTAGAGTCGACTTGTGAGTTGAAGCTTTGAACTTGTATGTCAAAGTTCTCTTTTTGTTTTTCGTCTTCTTTGTTAAGAAGGCCGCCCAATGCTTGAACCGTTGGTCCCATGGCTTGTTGCATGAGTCCGTTCAAAGCACCTGACTTTTGATCTTGCGCATTTGATTCGGCGTCGCCAATGGCTTGTGCATAATCGATTTCACACTGGTTCTTTTGAACTTGCTGTTGAGCTAGCTGGGTTTGCAGGCTCCCGATCTGGTTGTTGAAGCCACTATTAATATCGTTGATTTGTTGAGTGTATTGAAGGGCGGCTTGTCTTTTGGCCAAATCTGCTTCAGCAGAACTAGAGTTGTTGACGTTACCAAAGTTAGCATTCTCGGCGTGTCCCAATACAGAGTTCTGAGCATAAGCCGAGGTTCCAAAGATGCTGGCAGCTACCAATAAGTAAATTCTTCTCACTCTTCAATTATGCTCTAAAACAAGCCTTCCTAAATCAAATCTCTGTTAAGAAAGTGCCAACTTTGTTTACAGGGCGCCTAGCGACTTTTTCCATACCCCCCGCTACCTTCTTCCAACTGCCTGGAAAAAGGTAGCGGGGGGTATGGAAAAAGTCGCTAGGCGCCTAAAAGCGGCCTAAGATTCCTTCGCAGGAATCGGCAGGCAATTGGCTGAGTGTTTTGGCGGCCTCTTGGGCGAGAGGGATGCTCTCAGTGAGGGCGTGGCTTTGGAACTCTAAATCTGAGAAAATAGGATATTTGCTAAAAAGGTTTGGATTTCGAGCAGCGCTTTCTTGAAATTTAACAAGCGTCTCTTCCATGTAAACAAGATCAACGCTTTGTCTTTGCTTAGCTATTTTTTGAAAGAGTGTCTGTGGTCTATACTCGATTTTTTTTGTGGCCGTTGTGCTGAGTTACATACAAAATATTACGAGGTTCAATTCCGGGACAGGTGGATAGATTCCCAAAAACCCAATCTTTAACTTTTATAACTAGAATTTAGCGATGCTAAAAAAAAGAGGAATCGATTTCATTTGAATCGATTCCTCTTTGCCGTTTTAATAAAACAACTTAAGCGGGTCGGGGTTTGTGGTCGCCACGCCCGCCGAGGCATTTGTTAAATAGTTATGAAGTCGCAGTGAATGTTTTCTTGCTCAGCATTTTTCTCCTGCGAGTCACTTAAGACCTCTAAACGTCCAGAAGTTTTGATAGATGTGGAATTACGACCAAAATGTATTTCATACAAATAGTCTAACTTAAAGTTGGTAGTAGTTTCTTCAGCGGAAACAGACATCTTAAATTGAGTCGCCTGCATTTCTTTGCTTTGTAGGTCTCCATTATAACTCACAACTAGAGTTTTTTGCTCTACACCTTCTTGTGGCAATGTTGTGTAAGTTCCTGGTGCTGGAAGGAGCAACTTCATGCCCTGGTGGCTGTATAGTGAGGAAGCCACATTAGCAAAAATAGTTTGCTCTAGCTTTGTCTGTTTCAAGGGGGTTGCATTCGGGTCCGTGCATTCTACAAAATAGGTGTCACCCTCTGTTCGCACAATAGACTCGGCTATAGTGGAAAAGGACACGAGCATTATTGAGAAAATTAACAAATATTTTTTCATAGGAACTCCTTCTAAAATTAGTCTGGTTTCCCCTCTTGGCACACGGGAAGGGCAATGACAATTTTAATATAAAGACGTATGTCTAGAACTGGTTAGATGAGAATTAAAAAACGGTATCGCTTCTAGCAAGGGGCGATACCGCCCGTTTTTACTGCTTTCGTTCCCGAAGAATTTGATTCGACTAATACGGAGAACTCTCTTGCTGCTGGTGATACTGCAATGACGCCTAGCGCCTTTCTCGCTACAAACCTGGAACTGGTTTTGATCCGTCGACGTATTCAATGCCGCCTTTGGGGTTGAAGTCTCCCCAGGTGGAGGGGACAGAGTTTTCTTCAAACCAAGTTTCATTAAACACTTTGGACAAGTAACGTGTTCCGCTATCCGGCAACAAGCACACTGTAGTGAGTGGTCCTGAGCCTTGAGCTTCACGCATTTGCAAATATTGGAGAGTTCCAAAGAAAGCACTTCCACAGCTTCCGCCAACAAGAACACCTTCTCGTTCCGAGAGCACGCGCGTGGCATTAAACGATTCGTCATCCCATACGGTGACAAGTTCATCGATCAAGTCTCGGGTTACAGTTCCAGGAATCATGTCTTCGCCTATGCCTTCGACCAAATAGGAGTGATAGCCGTCAATGTTTCCAGACTTCATCCACTCAGCGTAAACGCTTCCTTTTGGATCTATGGCAATAATCTTGATCTCGGGGTTTTTTTCTTTGAGATACTTCGCAGTTCCAGAGATGGTTCCACCGGTGCCAATGCCGCAGGCAAAAACTTTGATGCGACCTTGGGTTTGTTCCCAAATTTCAGGTCCTGTGGTTTCGTAGTGGGATTGTGGATTGTCGTTATTGAAATATTGATTGGCCAAAAATCCATTCGGACTTTCCTTAGCAAGCCGTCTTGCAACGGAGTAATAACTTCTAGGGTCTTCTGCTTCAACGTTGGTCGGGCAGATCATAACTTTCGCACCGTAAGCTCTGAGGGCATTAATCTTCTCAGAGCTCATCTTGTCGGGCATGCATAAAATAGCATTGTATCCACGACTGGCTGCAATCATGGCTAAGCCCGCTCCGGTGTTTCCTGAAGTGGCTTCTACAATGGTGGCTCCCGGTTTGATTTCGCCACGATCTTCTGCAGAGTCTATAATTTTCCTGGCAATGCGATCTTTAACCGAACCGCCTGGATTCAGGTATTCCAGCTTGAGTAGAATGTCGCTTTTGAGTTCTTTTGGGGGTTCAACTTTTTGAATTTCACTCAACCATCGTCCTGTTGGAAGGTTCAAGTGGCTTCTTCTTACCTTTAAGAGAGGGGTGTTCCCGACTAATTCTTCGATGCAATTGGCAATTTCAACTCTTTTCAAAAGACCTCCATGTGAATCTGCAAAAAAGGACATTAGGTAATTTCTCAACAACGGTCAAATAGGTTATAAAAGTGCCGACAGGGAGACCTAAACGCCTATGAGTTTATTCTTTGATGAAACCCATAAAACACTTCAAGAAACGGTGCGTCGTTTTGCGGACCAGGAGCTCCGGCCGAGAGCGGCTGAGTTGGACGAAGAACAGGGTTTCAACCTTGAGGCCATGAAAAAGCTGGGAGAATTAGGCTTGCTGGGAGTTACCGCTGATCCCAATCATGGCGGCAGTGGAATGGATGCTGTGGCTGCGACTCTGGCGATGGAAGAACTCGGGGCTGCTTGTGCGAGCACGGCGCTTTCCTATCTGGCTCATTCCATTCTGGCTGTAAACAATTTGAGTGTGAATGGCAGCGAAGAACAAAAGGCAAAATATTTGCCAAAACTCTGCAGCGGAGAATGGATCGGTTCCATGGCCATTAGTGAGCCCGGCTCGGGTTCCGATGCCTTCGGTTTAAAAACTGAGGCCAAGAAAAAAGGCGACAAATACATTCTTAATGGAACTAAGATGTGGATTACCAATGCCTCTCATTCGGATTTCTTTTGGGTTTACGCGAAAACAGGTCCTACTAAAAAAGACATTAGCACCTTTATTGTAGAAAAGTCCTTCCCCGGATTTTCCGTTAGTCGCAAACTCGATAAGTTTGGTATGAGAGCTTCTCCGACCTGCGAGCTTGTTTTTGAAAACTGCGAAGTGCCTGAAGAGAACCTGGTAGGTTCTGAAGGCGGAAGCATTGCTCACATGAACCACAATCTTTTGATTGAACGTGTGACGATTTCTGGAATTTCTCTAGGGATTGCTCGGGAGTGTATTAAATATTGCACTGCCTATGCAAAAGACCGTAAGCAGTTTGAAAAGCCTTTGATGGATTTTCAAATGATTCAAAAAATGTTGGCCGATGCGACAGCCGAATATTTGTCTGCTCGAAGCCTTACCTACGAAGCAGCTGTAGCCATCGACCGATTGGGGGTTGAGTCTCAAGAAGCCTTAATGTTGGGAACTTCAGCGAAACTGTTTGCTGCGCAAGTGGGCACGAAGGTGGCTTTGGATGCAATTCAGATACTTGGAGGCTACGGCTACACGAAAGAATATCCCGTTGAGCGTTACATGCGTGATGCAAAGCTTATGGAGATAGGTGCTGGAACCAATGAGGTAATGCGCATCATTTTGGCTCGCCTATTAATGAAAGATGTCTTTCCTGGAATTTAAATGAGTCTATTAAAATATAATTTAGAAAACCTCTTTAGCGATGACGTGCAGGCGCTTGTTCGCCATGAATCGGGTTTTGACTTCAAAGAGGCTAAGAGTCGCTTCGAGAGTTTTACTCAAGACGCTTCGGCTTCAATTTATTCGGGTTACCGAGAAGACCTCTTAAAGTCCTCTGACTTGTCTGAGTTGAAGGCTTGTGCGGAAAAATTGCAGAAGCTTGCCGATGTTTTAGTGGTTTGCGGTATTGGTGGTTCTTCGTTGGGCGCACAAAGTGTTTTGTCGGCACTTGGAAAAAGCTCAAAGGTATTGTTCTTAGATAATTTAGATAGTTTTCATTTTGAACGTAGTTTTGCACAACTTGATTTAGGTCGGACGGCACTTTTAATTATTTCAAAATCAGGCGGAACCATTGAATCTATGGTCAATGCCGCTCGAGTGATGGATCTTTACAAAACTAGCGGTATTGATTTCAAAGAGCGCACTGTGGCCGTAACGACGGATGGGGCTGGGTCTCTTTATTCGTGGGCTCAAGAAAACAATTTGGATTCATTTTATATTCCCCAGCTGGTTGGAGGTCGTTTTAGTTTAATGACTCCCGCAGGTTTGCTTCCGCTAGCTTTTGCCGATGTGAACATTGATTATTTTCTCGCGGGAGCCCGCCAAGAGCTAAATGCCCCCGAGCCTCAATTATGGCCATTGGCAAAACGCTTAAACGAATTGGAAGTCGCTGGAATGGGAGTTCTCACGTTGTGGCCTTACGCCAGTGTCCTTTTTGATTGGGGGCGTTGGTTTCAACAACTTTGGGGCGAGAGCTTAGGAAAAAGGGCTAAAAACGGCGTTGGGGTGGGGAGTTTTCCTGCTGCCTGTGTAGGAGCCAATGATCAACATTCCTTGCTGCAGTTTTTGATCGAAGGCTCTCCTCGATGTGTGAGTATGTTTGTTTGTTTAAAGAGTTGGGAAGGTGCAGAGGATTGGATGGTCTCCTTGCCAAAATCTTTTCACTCTAAGTTGGGATTTTCTCAAGGTAGAAAATATTCTGAGATTTTGAATGCCGAGGCGAAGGCCACCCAAGGAGCTTTGAGCGAAGTGGGCCGACCTAGCTTTGAATTACTTGTCGAAAAGTTAGACGAAACAAATCTTGGAGCTTTGTATGCGCATGCCATGGATTTGACGGTCGCTTGTGGGGCACTCAAGGAAATCAACCCTTTCGATCAGCCTGGAGTCGAAATAGGCAAGAAAATCTTGCCCTCAGTGTTAGAAAGCTAACTCTTGTAGCTAAAGCTAGTCTGGACCATAATATAGACCTTGGGGGGATCTTAACATGCTTAGCTTTACTAAAGCCTTTATCTTGAATTCACTGTTTGTTTCTTTTTCATTTGTTACTTTTGTTGGTGTTTCACAAGCCAAAGCTGATCGAAACAAGGTGGCTGCCGAAGTTGCAAGCGACATGAAGAATCTTAGAGCTCATTGGAGTCGTTCTAACAAAGCCAAGTTCTTAAAGGAAGCCTTTCCGTGGTCTTCTCAAAAAGATAGGGACTATTTAGTGGCTGAGTGGGAAGAACAAACAAAAGACTCTACAGACTTTCCATTCCCAACCATAAGCTCAAGTGGAGACAAGGTTCTGATTGGCGATGAAGGCCAAATTAAAATTTCTCTTGTTGATGCAAAAAAACATGAGTTTCTCATAAATGGAGTTCCCTTCATTTTGAACCCCAAGATGGGATTGCGATATACTTTCCTGCAAATGCGAAAGCATTTTGAGACGGTTCTTGCTCAAGAGCAAAGCTGTCCAATGTTTGAGCTTGTTCCCAGTGCTCATGCTGGACTTTTCCAAGGTGGTCTTTTCAAGGGAGGCTTTTGGAGGTCTGTTGGTGAGGCGGCTGTGATTGGTTTTGGTGTTTATGGTGTTTATAAGTTTGGTCAGAAGATTGGCTTCTTTGAAAATAGCCCGAAGGAAAAGCTAAAAAGACTAGATGAACATATTCGGAATGAGCACGAAGGACACTAGAGCGCTCATAACTAATTAGGTCTGCTATACTTTAAAAGGGGTTCTTATGGACGAGACAAAATACGCAATTTCAAAGCCGGTTGTGATCATTGCAAGTCGAGCCAATCTTGAGTTTTCTAAGCACAGAAAGCTCTTTCGAAGAAACGGAATGGAATGTCTCCAAGTTACCGACCGTTTTAAACTGATTGAAGAGTCTATAAAACCCAGTTGCTTTTGTGTTTTTATGGACGATAATTTCTGTAAAGAATCCACTCGCGTTTTACAGGAGCTTAGGAAGCACTCCAAGGCGGCTTGGGTTTTTTGTCTTCGTGATCAATTCGGCAAGGTAATAAGCCATCAAGCTATGGCGGCCGGTGCGGCACTTGTTCTTTTTAGGCCGACCGATCCAGAGCAATATCTGCTCAGAGCCAAACAAATGTTGGCAGTTTTTGAGTCTTCAAGAAAAGTGGCTCCAGAATCTAAACCTGTTGTTAAGGTTGTTCAAAAGGCCCCTGTATCGCTTCAATCTACGAAAACGGACGAAATAGAGGATTTGATTCAAGAAGAGGTTCAACAAGAGCCGGTGGTTGAGAAGAAGGCCAAGCGCCTTTCTTCTGCGTCGTTGATTTCCGATAAGGAGCGACCGATTTTTCAGAAATCATTTAAAACTCTAGAGCAGAAGGTAGATTACCCCGAGCGAAGACCGGCATGGGATGGCTACGCTCAATCTTACGTGCGAGGTCCCTTTGAGTCGCTAGAAGTTTTAAAGCAGAACCATAAAACCCTATTGAAGAAGTTGCTCAAAGACATTGGCATGGGAAACATCTCTTTGTTTAGTGTGCGCGCGCAGTCGCCTTTAGATCATAGTTTTCAAAAAGTAAGAGTGATCGCCGGTAATGACATCAATATGAGTTTCTCGAAAGAGCTTTCAATTTCGACTTTTCCGGAGCTTCGTTATTGTGTGGATCAAAAACTTCCTGTTTTTGTTTACAATGCCGATGAGTCTGTTGTTTACGACGCTAAGCCAAGAGCCAAACGAGATTTGAGTTTAGCTGCCTTGCCTATTATTGATGTTCATAAAAACTTACTGGGTGTTTTGAGGGTCAGTTTCCCGGTGGAGACTAACTTGAGTTTACAGAGCTTCTTAGAGGATTTGTCTGGCTTTGCTGCAAAGCTAGACGTTGGTTTTAAGACTTTGGATTTTTTCTCCCGTATCTACTCCGAGGACTGTTCACTTTATGAGCGCCCATCCTTAACCAACGCTTAACTGGTAAAGTCTTTTCCAGCTCCTTTATAATGAGGGTTGAAGGTCTAGGGCTGTGCCTTTTTGGCTTCTTGAATACTCAAAATACTCAGCTCAAAGTTCTGCTCTAATGTGCCGAAAAGACTAAAGGAATGATTAAACGAAGGAAAAGACGAGAGGGCCAGGTTTTGGTGTTGATGGCTTTGCTTGCCTCGACTCTAGCCATTCTAATGGGCATGGTTGTTTCTCTTGGGCACCTGGTGCAAAGTAAAATGAATTTGCAGACGGCTGTGGATTTGGCCGCAATGAGTGGTGCTAGTTGGCAGGCTCGTTATCAGAACGCATTGGCGGGCGTGAACTTTAGAATGCGACAAAACTATAAATGGCTTTTGTTTGATGTTTACGTAACCCAAAGTCGTTTGAATGGTGAATTTAAAAATCAGGTGGATGGCAGCACTGGCTACATCAATAACCCTGAACAAGTCTTTGCTATTTGCCAGCAATCTTTTGGCTATCAACCCGTTGGTGCGATTAATGAAACCGGTCGTGGAACCAATGATCGGACCGACATGTGTAAGAACGCATTGGCCGGAGGTTTTCAAATTCCTCCGATTGTTCCCTCGGCGGCTCCAGCCTATAACCCAATTTACATTGCTATTAACGAAACAATTAGGAGGTTGGGGCGCGAAGCTGAATTGATTTGCGACGAATCCTCGGGGCAGAACGAAGCCTATTTGCGTTGGACCACAAACAGAACTGCCCAGATTAACGGCTATCAAGCCAGCCAATTTCAAGCATTGCTGGGTCGTTTTCAGTCTGCCTTTGGTGGTGGAGGAGTCGGGACGCCTATCAATCAAGGGAGTCCAGTAGCGGATAGCACAGCTTATTCAACTTTTATTGGAAGTTTGATGGCGAGTAATTTGTCGGGAAGTCCTGAGTTAAAGTGGATTACTCCTCAGCGTAATCGAGCGAGTCCAAGGTTTACCAGAAGTGATGCTCGTTTGTTTATGAACTTTGTAAACTTTGAATCTACCCCAGGTGGTGGGTGCGGTGTGTTTATTCAGCCTCTTGAGGGAGCCACCACTCCCACCGGATTCTCTAAAGACATGAACGGTGGAGCAGGTAGTTACCCGGAGAATGCGATGAACGTTACTCTGCGAGGAGAAGCTCGACCTAATATTCTATTTTGGCCTCGTGGTTTGATGCCAGTAATGGTGTCGGTGGGGGGAGCTAAAGCTTTTGGCTCTCGCATAGGTCCTCCCGAAGACTATTTTGAAGAGGAGACTTTTGGTGGGGACGCAGGACTTGTGAATATTAATTTCTTTCCCAACGATTTAACTTCCCGTAACAGAGGAATTTTTAACAAAGATATTTTGAATGCAGCATTAAGTATGATGCCTTCTCGCTATACGGGACAAAACGAACTTCGACCCACTAATAGTTTTATGCCGATCGTAAATTCTCCAACTCGTTATGAGGCTTTGTATTACAGTGGCTTTTCTGTTGAGGGTGGACGGGCGGGTGACATGTTTCCTGGTAGTTTAATGCCTCCCCCTACGAGTGCGGGGTATGAGCTTACGGATCGAAATTCGGGAGACCCTGGCATGCATAGGCGACAACTATTTGGCCTAGATCAATTTTATGCGAGCCGTGCAATGACTTTGTCCTCATGGGCGCCACTCTATGATGGTGGCGGAAATATTAATCCAGGTCTTTCTGGAAGCATAGGGCGTCAAGGCTACCAGATTAAGCTAATGTCCATTGCTCAAATGTGCTCTGAAATGAATATATCGGGTGGTGGAACAGGTGTGGGTTTTGACGCTTTGTGCGGTGGTCCTTTAAGGGTTTACCATTGATAATGATAGAGGTCAGATGAGCGCAAAAAAACCTAAAAACCCAGTATGGAAAAACAAGGACTCTGATCAGACGGCGACCAAAACGGCCGTTGAGACTTCGCCCAATGCCAATGTTCAAGAACTCCTAGACGAAGCTGCTAAAAAACAGCCAGCCATGATTGTTATGCAAGGCGAGAACATGGGGGAAGTTTTTAATCTTCAGAACGGGGATTTTACCATCGGCCGTCACCCCAACTGTGATATTTCGTTGAATCAACGGGCTGTGAGTGGTTTTCATGCTGTGATTCGAGTTTCAGATTCTTCCGTAATTTTGGAAGACACAAATTCTACAAATGGAACTCATTTAAATAAAGACAAAATTGAAAGACCCGCCGTTCTTCAGGCCGGAGATCTTGTCAAAGTGGGTAGCACGGTTCTTCGTTTTGTAGATTCGAAGTTGGATGCAAAATTCACGGAGTCCTTGCACACCCAAGGAACTCGGGATCCGCTCACTGGGGTTTTTAATAAAGGGCATGTTTTAAAGTCTTTAGATTCCTCTATCGACATCGCACGAACCGGTTATTCTCTTTGTTTGATCATGTTAGACATTGATCATTTTAAAAAGATTAACGATACCTATGGACACATTGCGGGAGATTTTATCCTAAAAGAACTTTGTGCTTTGATTAAAGAGTTGGTTCGTAGCGAAGATGTCATTGGTCGTTTTGGGGGAGAAGAGTTTGTTGTGACTCTTCCGGATAGTCCTCTTGATGTTGCGGCCGGCATTGCCGAGAGAATTCGCCTCACCATCGAGGAACATTCCTTTAACTTTCAAGATAAGAAAATTCCTGTGACTTCCTCTTTAGGAGTCTCTGATTGGCAGCCTAAATACACGAATGCTGAGGAATTTATCGAAGCGGTTGATAAGCTTCTTTACAAGTCTAAGCGAAATGGCCGCAACAAAGTCACGGCCCCTGAGTAAAGTGCTGCTTAGTTCTGAGCGATTCTTCTGCTGTTTTGTTCTGTCCAAAGATTAGCCTTCTTCGTGGCAATGCTTTTCAAGGACTTCATGTCCTCTACATCTTTGGTTGTGATGGTTACAAGATACTCGCTTTCAATCTGCCTGCGATCGCCGCTATCCATAGCGTCGATGTTAGCTTCGTCTAGCAAGTTGGAGAATAATTTCATCTTGGCTTGTTCATCCATAGGGCCATAGACGCGCATTCGCTCCTGCTGAATGCTTCTCCGTTCGGCGCGAAGCTTTTCCTTAAGCTCCACATTTTTAGAATCGACTTCCTTGATTCTTTTTGTCATCTCGTCCTTGAGAACGCTCACTTTAGCCAAAAGCTGCTTCCTTGCAGTTGGGCTAAGTTCAGAAAGACGCAGTCCTTGCAGTGTTTCATCCTTGAAGCTGCTTGAGGTTAAGACTGTTTCTAGGTCTTCCAGAGTGAGTTGACTTTTGATTTGAGAAGGCTCTTGAGCGCCATCCTGGCTTTGAGCAAACACGCAGGGTGCAACGCTCATTACTAGAGCCACAATTCCGTTGAGGGTCCATTTAAGCTTTAATTCCATATCTACACCAACTTCCAAATTCGTTTTGTTTCTGCGCCACTTCCGCTATCGAGGTCGCACAACAAGTTGCATAAGCCGTGCCAATTGAAAATTTTCGGCTTATCGCTTTAAAAACAGACACATAGCCCTATGACGTTTTGCGCACCAAGTGTCGAACTTATCGACGATTTTCCTGTCTGACTGATGTCTTCACATGTGCAGTCAAGTTCGACACTGGCTAATGTTAAGATATTGTTAAGAAATTCTAAAAGTGCCCTTTTTTGTCAACGGGGTGGCGAAATAGTGGACAGGGGCGTAATTGCTTTTTACACCCTAAGTATGTCGATTTCTTCAAGCCAGCATTCGTCTATCAAAGTATTGGACGAAGCCACTGTCCACCGAATTGCCGCCGGCGAAGTTGTGGACAGACCAGCCTCGGTTGTTAAAGAGCTTGTTGAAAATTCCATCGATGCAAAAGCCACGAAGGTTCGAGTGATGCTTGTCTCCGGTGGCTTAGACTTAATTGAAATTGAAGACAATGGCGTGGGGATGTCCCATTCAGACTTAGCCCTGTGCTTAAAGCGTCACGCGACTAGCAAGATTAGCAACCAGGACGACCTTGATCATATTCTAAGCTTAGGGTTTAGGGGTGAGGCCTTAGCGGCGGTAAGTTCCGTAGCCAAGATCTCCATTGAAACCAAGGCTCGTGGAGATTCGGATGCCTGGCAGTTAACTTACAATGATAACGAGAACAAGATTATTCCTTTTACTCGAAAGAACGGAACTAAAATTTCGATCAGCGAATTGTTCTACAATACCCCCGCTCGTAGAAAGTTTTTAAAGAGCGCTGGTTCAGAAGCTTCGGCTTGTTCTCAGGCTCTATGGAACTTGGCGCTGTCTAATCCTAGCATTGAATTTGAATGGCACATTGTCGATGCCAAAGGAGAGCTTAAGGAGCAGGAAAAACTTCCTTCGCAGTCTCCACGAGAGCGATTTTTGTTTTCTTTAGGCAACGATGCCGAGTTGGTAGAGGTTTTCTCTAAGAAACCTGTTCCCGAAGTGGATCGTATCTCGATGATTGCCGCTCGCGCTCCCGTTTCTTACCGCACGCAAAAAAACATTCATTTATTTGTGAATGGTCGCTATGTGCAAGATAAACGACTGAGTTATGCTTTACGTGAAGCTTATACGGGTTTGATAGAGGTGGGTTGTTTTCCTGCTGTGTGGATTGATGCGCACGTTGACCCAAGTTTAGTAGATGTGAATATTCACCCGCAAAAGAAAGAGCTTCGTTGGCCAAAGGGCTTTAGTTTGGCTTCTGTAGCGTATAGAGTTTTGCGCCCTCATCTGGATTTAAAAACGATGCCTACCGATTCGGGCTTTGTGAACATGCCGACTCAGTCAGGTTTGCTGAAGAATATAGGAAGTAATGTCTTTCAAGAGGCTCTGGCTAATCGCAGACAAGCTTCACAAGACTCTATTTTTGATCGCGATTCAAACTTTTCAAACCTTCAAAAAGAAGAAGAGTCCCAAGACGATGCCTCGTATGAAAGAGAAGAGCTTATGTGGCCTATCGAAGGTAGGCGAGCGGTAGCCGTGCCTGAGAGAAGGAATATATCGGCTCCCCCGTTTAAGTTTGCAGAGTTAAATATTGTTGGGGAAGCGGGTGCTAGTTGGTTGGTGTTGGAGTCCAAGCATGGACTTGTTTTGGTGGATCAACACGCAGCTCATGAGCGTATCAATTACGAGCGAATACTAGAAGAACAGGATTTGCTTCGGCCGAAGCCTTTGCTTTTGCCTATTAAAATAAAGTTGCCAATGGCCGTGAGTGACTATCGCGACGAGCTGGTTGAAGTTTTAGAAACCTTTGCTTTTGAGTGTTCTGACATTGACCACCTGAAAGACGATGAAATTGAATTCATTGCTTTGCCTGAAAGCGATCGAAAAATTAAGTGGGAAGAATTGCTCGAAGATCTTTTTGAGCGAGTCGAAGACTCTCTTAGTTTGGATGCTCTTAGATTGCAGATTGAATCTAAGATAGCAGCTAGCCTGGCTTGTCATGGAAGTATTCGGCGGGGGCAGCGTTTGAAACATGAACAAATAAAAGCGCTCATGCATGATTTGGATGCAGTGGACTGGGGTGCTTTTTGTCCTCATGGTCGGCCCGTTTGGATTTTGATGTCCCATCAACAGATCGAAGACATGTTTCATCGTTAGGTCTTTTGTGAGAGAAATAATTTCAACCCAACAAGAATGGCAGCCGGGAAAGAAAATTCTTTCTGTCTTGGGGCCGACGGCTTCGGGTAAAACGGCTTTAGCTTTAAGTCTGGCTGATGCCTGTGTGGAAAAGGGTTTGAAACCAGCTATCCTTGTGAGTGTTGATGCGGTGGCTGTGTATCAGAAATTAGACATTGGCTCGGCTAAACCATCGGGGGCGGAGCGAGAAAATTATCAATGGTTAGGTTTGGATTTAGTTTCCTGTGGAGAGCGCTTAACAGCGTCGGATTATTTAAAGGTTCTAAAGGAGGATGTTTTAAAAGCTCTTGAAGCATGTCACCCTGTTATTTTTGTAGGTGGCAGTTTTTTCTATGAAAGAATGCTCGTGGATGGACCAGCCCCAGGAGCGGCTAGTGATGAGAGTTACTTGCAGCAGTTAATGGCTCAAAAGCTAGAAGAGGTTTTTGAGCAACTAAGAAAAAAAGAGCCTGATATTGGAGAGTGGATTCATCCCAATGACGAATACCGTGTTCATCGTTATGCTGATCTGATCTTAAGGCAAGGTTTGTCCTTGGCCGACTTAAAAAATTCGAACAATGCTCCTTTCGATAGCGATACTCAAACCTTAGTTCTAAATGCCACTAAAGTTGCGCCGGATAGCCACTACCTGACTCGAATCGACCAAATGTTCGAGAGCGGCTGGATAGAAGAGGTGAAAAACCTTCGCAAAGAATTTTCTGACGAAAGCTGGGGCTTAAAAACCATCGGCTACGAACAAGTCGTCCGACACCTTGCAGGCCAAACAAGTTTTGAAGAATGCCGCCAAGAAGTTCTTATCGCCCACCGCCAGCTAGCCAAAAAACAACGCACCTGGCTCCGCGGCCTCTCCTCTCGGTTCCAGGATACTTTTTGAGCGTTTTTATTGGCTTTTTTGGAGGGGCAACGTCCCTATTTCTGAAACTGTTATCTAATCAAATTCTACCTATACCACCGGCTCTGTTGGCGCTATCTATTCGAGACTATTTATGAAGCACGAGTGGAGTCGAAGAGAGTTTTTAAAGTTTTTGGGTCAAAGCGGTCTTGTGGCTAGTTCCGCGGTTTTAATGCCAATGAGCCTGTCTCGACTACTTTGGGCGGAGTCCGGTCCTTTTGATGGGCTGAGTAGATCGTTAGCAAATTCAAAAGACACTTTGCACACGGCGGCCGGTGTGCTTTGGGAGCGAGTGCTGAGCTATGAGGATGAAATCTTTCCTGATGGCAGACACTTTGGATATAATAATGATTTTATCGGTGAGATTTCGCTTTCCTCCGCACAAAGCGTTTTCATGGTTAATCATGAAAGTGTGAGCACTTTGCTAGTGAGTGGAAGAAAGGGCAATTCACCTACTTTGGAGCAAGCAAAGAAAGAGCGCCAAGAGGTCGGCGTATCTGTTGTGGTTTTTGAAAAAGACAAGGAAGGCAAGTTTAACCCGGTTAAAGGGCACCGCCTCAACAAGCGTATCGATTCGTTTTCTAAGATACCCTTTGCGGCCAACGTTAAGGTCAAAGGCTCTAACGTTGCAGAAGGCACCTTGGCCAATTGCTCTGGAGGGGTTACTCCATGGAAAACTTTCTTAACTTGCGAAGAAAATTACGATGATTGTGTTGGAGATTACGCGCTCGAGAATGGAAAGTTTCAAAAGGAAGAAGATAGTTATGGTTGGACCAAGCATTTTAAGTTTCAGCCAGAGCATTATGGTTGGGTTGTAGAAGTAGACCCAATGACGGGGAAGGCTAAGAAGCACACCTCCATGGGTCGTTTTTTGCACGAAGGCGCTTTTGTCGTTCGAGCCAAAGATGGCACGCCAGTCGTCTATATGGGCGATGATCGAGAAGACGCTTGTATTTTTAAGTTTGTTTCTGATTCAAAAACGAATCTCGATTCCGGAACCTTGTTTGTGGCCGATACTAAGAATGAAAAGTGGATTCCTTTACTAAGAGAAAAATCAAAAAAGCTAAAGGAAGCTTTTGCTAGTCAATTAGAGGTTATGATTTACGCTCGCGAAGCGGCTCGACTTGTTGGGGGCACGCCTTTGGATAGACCGGAGGGAATTGCGGTTAATCCAAAAGACAATTCTGTCTTTGTTTCGCTGACTGGAAATGCGAAAGCACTTCGTTTTTATGGCTCAATAGCTAAGCTTGTGCCCGCTAACGGAGATCACAAATCAGAAGAGTTTAAGTTTTCTACTTTTGTGAGTGGAGGCTCGGCCTCAGGCTTGCTTTGTCCCGATAACGTAGCCTTTGATAGTAAGGGTAACCTTTGGGTCACCAATGACGTGTCAGAAAAACTTATGGGCAAGGGCCCTTATTCAAGCGCAAGAAGGAATGGCTTGTTTGTGGTTCCCACTTCTGGATTGGATGCAGGTAGGGTTTTTCAGATAGCCTCAGCTCCGCCTGATGCAGAACTCACTGGGCCTTGCTTTTGTCCTTCGAAAAAAGCTATCTATGTTTCGGTTCAGCATCCTGGAAGCGGTTCTCAGGGCTTAGATCGGCTAAGCAGCCATTGGCCTTTTGGAGGAAAGAACATTCCTAAGCCAAGTGTTGTTCGAATATCAGGTCCTTTGATAGAAAAACTTATTTCTTAGTTGGGAAATGCTATCCTCTTATCAGATTTAAAGTGAATACGACTCGTTTTCAGTAAGATGTGTGGATTCGTAGAGCTAGAGGGATTGCGTTTCGACCTTAGTGCAGCAAAGCGAGCACGGGGAGAGGTGCAAGCCCTCTAGCTCTCCAATGTCATAACTCTAAAGGAAAATTACCTAAAAACACTTACCTATGTCTGGAAGTATGGCGTTTATGCATTCATACTAAACACCATGAGCGAAAAACAGAGCTTTGGGGAATTGTTGCGGGCCTTGAAATCTAAGAGAATGCTAATCGTATTTCTGTTGGGGTTTTCCAGTGGTTTGCCAATTATGGTCTTTTACAAGACCTTAAAAATTTGGCTTAGACGAGAAGGCATTGAGTTATCGACAATAGGATTCTTTTCTTGGATTACCACATTTTACTCTTTTAATTTTGCGTGGGCTTTTTTGCTCGATAAGTTTAGTCTAACAAAGCTTGGGCGTCGCCGAAGTTGGATGATTCTAACTCAACTCGGATTGATGACGGGTTTTGCTAGTATGACTTTTGCTGACCCAAAAGTTTCTTTGACTTACATCGCAATTGTTACCTTGGTTCTCTGTTTTTTTTCAGCAACTCAAGACATTGCTGTTGATGCCTATCGACGAGAGATTCTCTCGGATGAAGAGCTAGGCGTGGGGGCTGCCTTGAGTGTTTATGGTTATCGTATAGGAATGTTGGTTGCTTCCGGCTTTGCTTTGTGGACCGTTGATAAGGATACTCTGGGGCTAAGTTTTCAACAGAGTTTTTGGATTTTAGTTTTTTGTATGGGGGTGGGGCTGTTTGCTAGTTTGTGGGCCGATAAAGCTCCAGTTTCTCAAGATCTAGAAAAGAAATCGCTGTCTAGCTTTATCATCGAGCCTTTTGTTGATTTCTTCCGGCGGCCCGGTGCTGCTTATGTGTTCTTTTTTATTTTGTTCTACAAGTTAGGCGATGCCATGGGGGGCTCCATGCTGAGTCCGTTTTATGTAGACCTTGGCTTTTCTAATAAGATCATCGCTGAGGTTACTTCTGGGGTTGGCTTTGTTTCAACTTTAGTCGGCTTATTCTTGGGAGGCATTGTTCTCTTTAGATTGGGCTATTTTTGGGCGCTTTTAATATTTGGAATTTTTCAATCTGTATCCACTGCGCTGTTTGGGATCTTATCTATGACAGGAGCCTCTATTCCAGCTCTTAGTTTTGTTGTTGCCATCGAGGACTTAAGCGCCGGAATGGGGACTGCCGCATTGGTCGCTTTTATGGGGCATTTAACTAATAAAAACTTTACGGCGGCTCAATACGCCTTATTCGCTAGCCTTGCTTCCATTAGTCGAACTTTGTTTGCTGGATACGCAGGTGTTTTGGTTGAGAAGATAAGCTACGCACCATTTTTTGTGTTTTGTTCGGTGATTGCTCTTCCAGGAGTTTTGCTCGTTTTGGTGCTCAAGCGGAAGTTTCCAGAAACCTTTCAATCCGCGGTGAAAAGATAGTCGGTTGTTTTTACTTGCCAGGTTTCTTGTCTTTGCTTTGATCTTTTGAAGGGCTTTTGTCCTTCTGAGGCGCTTTATCCTTCGGTTTTTTAGGTTTTGTTTGAGCTATGCCAAAGCCGGTCATGGGGTTTACTGGGGATATTTTCATTATGAGTATTCTTCGACACTCTAGAAGAGAATCATAAGCATATTTTCGCCTACCAGGCGCGTTAGGGGCTTTCGATCTGAACGGCTTCTTGCTAGGTTTGCCCCTATGACAATAAGAAGCCGTGACTTTGATACTTGTGTTCATGCTGCTAAAGACTCCGATCCGTTGACCGGTGCGGTGGTCAAACCCATTCATACGGCTTCAACCTATGAGCAAAAGGCTCCTGCCGAACACCTGGGTTACGACTATTCTCGTGCGGACAATCCAACCAGGGAGGCTTATGAAAAAGCTCTGGCTGCAGTGGAGGTTGCTCAACATGGTTTGGCCTTTTCCTCAGGCCTTGCGGCAGAACAAGCCGTGATACAACTTTTAGATCCAGGTGCCGAAGTCATTGTGTGTGATGATGTTTACGGTGGGACAGGCCGTATGTTCCGCACTCTTTTTGCCAAATATGACCTAAAATTTCACTTTGTTGATATGTCCAATCTCGATAACGTAGCTGCAGCATTAAACGAAAAAACTCGTTTGGTGTGGGTAGAGTCTCCGACAAATCCACTTTTAAAAGTCATCGATGTTGTTGGTGTAGCAAAATTGCTTAAAGGCAAAGACTGCCAGTTTTTGGTGGATAACACCTTTGCTTCACCTGTGTTTCAATCTCCGTTGGAGCTAGGAGCTAGTATTGTTTTGCATAGCAGTTCCAAATACATTGGTGGCCATTCCGATTTGATCGGTGGAGCTTTGATGGTTAATGACCCCAAGCTTTTTCAATCTCTTAAATACGTGCAGTTTGCAGCAGGGGCGATCCCTTCTCCAATGGATTGTCATTTGTTTCACAGAAGTCTGTCGACACTCGCTATAAGAATGAAAAAACACGAAGAAAATGCTTTTGCCGTGGCCGAATTCTTAGAAACTCATCCAAAGGTTGACGTGGTTTTTTATCCAGGATTAGAGTCTCATCCGCAACATGCTATTGCGAAAGAGCAAATGCGTGGTTTTTCGGGAATTGTTTCTTTTAAACTTAAGGGCAATTACGAGGATGTAAAAACATTCTTAGCTAAGCTGAGAATGTTTCGCCTTGCCGAGAGTCTTGGTTGCGTGGAGTCTCTTGTGAATCACCCAGAGAAAATGACCCATGCTTCGGTCCCCGAGAAAATGCGAGAGCATCTTGGAATTGATAGTCAGCTTTTACGTTTGTCCGTTGGAATTGAGAGTTCTGAATCTTTGGTATCAGATCTTCAAAATGCTCTTAACTAGGTGTTCATTAGTCAGAATATGCAGCCGAGTCAGTTCCTGAAGTAATATTGTTACATTTAAAGTCGCTTACAATAACGTTTAGCGTGCCCGAGCCACCGAAAGAACTCCAAGAGGTGGATGTGGAACTGGTGCCAGATTCCCATGTAAGATCCGTGCTGCCTTGATCATCAGAGTAGGTGTACCAACCTGAACTTCCGCCCGACCAGTTTATGCTGTAAGTATTGCTTACTCCCCATGAATCGTCGATTGTGGCTGTAATGACATCTGTCCCGTCACAGTATGCCCCATCGAACCAAGCTGACTCTGGAGGGAGGCAATCGGAAATGCCGCTCCAACTTGTAGATCCGCAGGAGGAATCGCCCGCATCATCATAAATTTTTCCCGCGGAATAACAGCTTCCACTCATGTGATTATCACTCGACGCATTTGTGGTGCATGTTCCAGTAACAGTAGTGGAATTCAAATGTATGTTTGAACCATCTGCTCCAAATCCTGAAAATATCCCTGCATCGCTACCTGGGGATCCAGCACTTGCGTCAACTGTCACGACCGTAGAATTTGTTAGAGTTATATCAGCAGCTACCCCTCCACTTGATGCGCTTCCGCAGCTTGCCATACAGGTGCCAGCGCTTCCCCCTGTTCCACCAACGGCAGTAACCGTGGTTGCTATGACATTCTCCAAGATCAGAGTACCGCCAGAACCAGCTGCTCCAGCGGAGCCTCCAGACAAATCAGATCCTTGGCAGTCTATCGTGTAATCGCCCCCGTCTCCGCCATTGCCACCAGAACTATCAATAGTTGTGAAGGTAATATTGCCGTCAGAAATGATGCTAAGGCTGTATCCGTTTGTCCCACTCTCGCCAGTGCCTCCCCCGCTAGAGCTGTCACATCCAGATCCATCATCGGTCCCGGGTTGAGCGATGGCACCAGTGGCACCATCGGAACCACTTGCGTCAATTTTTGTGATCACTGGTGAACCTGAAATTGCCTGCCAAGTAACATTGGTTCCAAAGTTAGTGCTAACGATGGCTGTCCCAAAAGTTTCATTGGCGACTTCAATCACAACAGGATTTGTTCCAGAGGGGTTGGCGGCAATGGCTTCATCTACGGCAGCTTGCACTGTGCAGAATGGAGGTGAAGCAGAGCCTATGGCTGCAGTTGTGTCGTTACACCCAGTAGAGTCTAGAGTGATAGTCCGTGAGCCAGGAGTATAAGTTACGGTGTTGTCTGTTGCAGTCGAAATCGTATTTGTATTTCCCGCTAAATCATCAACCACACCCGCCGCAATGGAAGGTTGTAGGGTTCCGGCTCCTGTCACCACAGTTGCTCGAAGGGTGAAGGTTGTTGCATCACCCTAGTCAGTGATGGTCCAAGTAATTCCGCTAGCTGTGCCGTTTTGAGTGATGTCAGCTATTGTAAAAGTGCTCGGGTCAATTTCTTCGCTAAAGACCACATCAAAAATTACCGGTAAAGAGTTCGCTGGGTCCACTTGGCCCGAGTTCTCGTTGATTGTTACATCGGGTTTAGTTGCGTCGGCCGCCGCTGTCGTGAAATTCCAAACGGTACTGTCATCAATTCCGAGGTTCGGGTTGTTCTCAAAATCATCAAAAAGACCGTCATCAACGTACAGGTAATAGGCAGTGCTATCTGCTAAGGTAGTTGAAGGATTGATGGTAAGCTCGGTGGCCCCTGTCTTAGAAATTTTTCCATTGGCGACAGTCATAGTTTCTACGAAACTGTAGTCTGAAAGTCTGTATAGATCGACACTACCACTACCACTAAGTTGAATGGGTTCATCGGCTGTGATTACAAGATTAGTGATCGGAGAAATTCCTATAGAATCATCTGCAGGGTAGACAGATGATATGCTTGGCTGAACTGTATCTGTAGTGTTAAAGCTCCAGTAAGTTGTTGAAGAGATGCCTGCAAAAGAGTTGCCAGCATCATCATCAAAAGCTGTAGCGTCTATAAGCACATAGTATTCTGTGTTGTTGGCTAAGGTGATTGAGGGGTTGATGGTAACCTCTGCTCCGCCCGTATGTCCTGTTACCTGCCCAGAAGTGACGTCGATGGTTTCCATTACGTTGTTGTCAGACGTGCGATAAATCACAATGTTTCCAGAGCCTGTATTTACGAACTCGTCGAATGTAATTACTAAATTTGCTGTCGTTGATACACCAGTGGCGTTATCGGCTGGCGAAAGGGACGAAACTGTCGGGTTTGTTACGTCAGCCCCCGTTCCAGTTGTAAAGCTCCAGGTCGTGTTATCGCTTAGGCCGGCATAGTAATTGTTGTTTGAATCCCTGAAGGCGCCTGAGTCTATTTGAATATAGTGCCCCTTTGAGGCTTCTAAAGTTGTGCTCGGATTAATCGTTATGGTGTTGGTTCCTGAACCCGAAACCTGCCCGCTAGAGACATCAATGGTTTCAATCAAGGAGTTGTCAGAGTCATAGATTTCAATGTTTCCTATGTCAGCCAGGGCAGCCTCATGGAAGGTTATGACAAGATTTGTGTCCAAACTTACGCCGGTGCTGTCATCGGCCGGGCTATACGAGATGGCCTCGGGGGCGACTTCATTTCCGGTCGTGAAGCTCCAAGTAGTGGTGTCGTTTATGCCAACAAATGAATTGCCGCTTGTGTCGTCAAAAGCTGTGGCATCGATTTGAATATAGTGTCCCTTCGAGTTTTCGAGAGGATAAGTTGGGTCGATGGTGATCGTGGTTGATCCACTTCCTGTAACTTGACCACTTGTCACGTCTATAGTTTCAATCAGATCATTATCGCTGTCATAGATATAAATGTTGCCCGTTTCTACATCAACATCTCGATTGAAGGTGATCTCAAGATTGGCGTTCTCACTTACACTCATGGCATCATCGGCAGGGTTAAGCGTAGTCACGATCGGAGTGGCCGACACGCCTGTGGTGAAGCTCCAGGTAGTGGTGTCGTTTATGCCAGCAAATGAATTGCCGCTTGTGTCGTCAAAGGCAGTTGCATTGATTTGAATATAGTGTCCTTTGCTAGACTCAAGTGTAACTGAGGGGTTGATAGTGATGGTAGTTGTGCCAGTGCCTGTGATCTGTCCGCTAGTGACATCAATGGTTTCAATCAAGGTGTCATCACTATCATATATATAGATGTTGCCAGTTTCTACATCCACCGCCTCATCAAAGGTAATCACAAGATTGGCAATTTCGCTCACGCCTGTGGCATTATCTGCCGGCGAAAGTGTTGAAACAGTAGGATTTGTTGAATCACCTGTGGTGAAACTCCAGGCAGTGGTTGAAGATATTCCAGCATAAGAGTTGCCTGAGGCGTCATCGAAAGCTGAAGCATCAACAAGAACATAGTACTCAGTACTATCGCTCAAAATCACACCCATATCGATGGTAATTGAGGTTGTTCCCGTTCCTGAAACAAGTCCAGTATCGGTTACATCAACGGTTGCGATAACGCTATCGTCTGAGCTTTTGTAAACAACAATGTTTCCGCTTTCGGTATCCACGGCTTCATCGAAGGTTATGACCAGATTGGGAGTGTTAGAAACCGAGGTTGAATTGTCGGCTGGGCTAAGCGTGCTCATAGAAGGTGCAGTGACATCAGATCCTGCAGCAGTCGTAAAGGTCCAGCTTGTCGTGTCTGAGATTCCTGCGTAGGAATTGCCGCTAGCATCATCAAAGGCGGTCGTAGCAATTTGCACGTAGTATTCAGTGTTGCTGGCTAGCGTGCCCGTTGGGTTGATCGTAATGGTAGTTGTGCCAGTTCCTGTTACGCGCGCATCACCGACTGGAATGGTTTCAAAGACAGCGTCATCGCTAGATCGGTAGATGACAATGTTGCCACTCTCTACATCTACGTTTTCATCGAAAGTGATCACAAGGTTTGCGATCGCCGAAACGCTTGTTGCGTTGTCGGCTGGAGATAGGGTGGAAGTTGCTGGGTTGGTCGTGTCTGCTGTCGTAAAGCTCCAGCTTGTAGTGTTTGAAATTCCTGCGTAAGAATTTCCGCTAGTGTCATCAAATGCTGTTGCGGCAATTTGCAGGTAGTATTCAGTGTTACTGGCAAGAGTGCCTGTTGGGTTAACTGTAATGATGCTTGTTCCTGTTCCAGTAATCCGAGCATCGCCGACTGGAATGGTTTCAAAGACAGCGTCATCACTCGATCGGTAGATAACAATGTTGCCACTTTCTGCATCTACGTTTTCATCAAAGGTGATGACAAGGTTCGTGCTAGCAGAAACTGCGGTGGAGTTGTCGGCTGGGGAAAGAGTAGAAACTGTAGGGGCGGTTACGTCTGGGGCTGCGGTAGTTGTAAAGTTCCAGCTGGTCTTATTGGAAATTCCTGCATAGGAGTTACCGCTTCCGTCATCAAAGGCAGTGCTGGCAATTTGCACATAGTAAGAGGTGCCATAGGCAAGGGTGCCGCTTGGATCAATTGTGATTACTTTTGTCCCGGAGCCACTGACTCGGGCATCGCCGACAGGTATGGATTCAAAGACACCATCGTCACTTGTTCTATATATAACAATGTTGCCGCTTTCAGCATCTACCTTTTCGTTGAAAGTGATAGTAAGGCTGGCGCCTGTGCTAACATTGCTTCCGTTGTCGGCTGGCGAAAGAGTGGTCACTGTAGGGGCCGCCGTGTCGCTATAGGTTACAGAGTTATCCGTAGAGGTAGAGGCTTTGTTGGAATTTCCAGCGGCGTCAGTAAAGCGTGCCGCTGCAATCGTGGGAACAATCGTTCCGCTTGTGCTCACGGCTGTAGCTTTAAGGGTGTAGGCCGTTCCACTTCCAGTCAAAGTCCAGGTGATTCCACTAGCGGTTCCGTTTTGAGTGATATCGGCAGTTGTTAAGGTGCTGTTTCCGACTTCTTCAGAAAGGGTGACTGTAAATGAAACAGGTAGCGAGCTTGCTGGGTCGGCCTGACCGCTTGCTTGGACAATTGTTAACGAAGGAGCTGTTGTGTCGGTGCTTGCACCCGTTGTGCTACTGCTCTCGGTATCGTTTACCGCGATTTGGGTACACGAAGACAAGATCACTACTGTGATGTAAAGGAGTAAGGCTTTGCATCGGCCTGATGCCATAGAACGTCCTAACAACGTACAGACCATATGCATTATTATCGTCTACGCTATAGGCTTTAGCCCGTGAAGATTCTGTTAGTCTAACCAGAAAGAATCAATTTCCGGAAAATAAAGTTGATTCTTAACAGTAATTTAACTCATTTTCTGATTTTTGCTGATGATTTGTTTCCCAAGTTCTATTTTCTAGTCTTCACCCACCGACTAACGATTGGAGTATTCCGGCGCAGTGCAGCCTCTCATCAAAAGCAAATTTGACTCTGGTCGTGCTTCCGAGTTTTTTGCCGATTATGGCGAGGGTCTATTTTTTAATTTTCTTTGCTTTTATTAGTTACTCATCATTTTCCAACAATTTGGTCGATAAGGCAGAGGCTCTGGCTACTTTGCGGGAAGAGGTTGAGTCTATTCGCTCTGAATTAACTGACAAAGAAGACCTATACAGGCAAAGGCTAAAGGCTTTCAGTCTTGAAGAGTCTGAGCTGCACTTGCAGCTCAAGCGTTTACAATTAAAAAAGAAAGAAGTTCTTGATGGATTAGCTACAACAAAGGTTCAGCTTAAGCAAAGTTCATCGGGTGATGAGTTAGCTTCGGTTCTTCTTGAAGCTTCGAATCAACTCGCAAACTACGTTACCAGCTCGACCTTGTTTCAGAGGGCTGATCGCCTCAAGGCGATTGGAGACTTTCGTGCAAAGCTAAAAGCTAAAGAGTTAAGTGCCGAGCAAGGTTTGCCTTTGCTATGGAGCTTGTTTGAAGACGAGCTACGTTTGTCGCGTCAAAATTCACTTCAACAACAAGAAATTGAAGTGAATGACGAAAGCTATTTAGCTGAAGTAATAAATTTAGGAAATGTAGGTGCTTTGTTTAATGTGAATAAGGAGTTTTATGGATACAGCCAGAACAATCGAGGTCGTTGGGTTTGGGTTCGGGCCGAATCTCTAGCGAGCGCAGAGATTGAAAAAGTATTTGATTCCTTTCGAAACTCAAAGCGTTTTGGAGAGTTTTCTCTCCCTCTAAACAGTATGAATACAGGAATATCACTATGAGAAAAATTGTCTTAGGTGCGCTTCTACTTTCCTCTTGGGTGTATTCACAATCTAACAACGCAGATCTCGAGTCTGCGTATCAAAAAGAGATTGCCTATTTGAGTGCTCAAAAACGAGAGTTGACCCGGCAATTAAAGGCCTTTTCTAATTCTAAACAAAGGAATCTTGATGCGCTCGGTGCTGCTAATCTAGTTACTCAGACCAATATATTGAAGTTGAGCAAAGAGGTAGATTCTTTGGAACGCAGCTTTAAGATGTCGGAAGACCAGCTTTCCGCTTCTCAAGATTTTGCTAGCTTAAAGCAAAGCCTCTTTGATCAAGCAAAGTTATCTGTCGGGGGCGACATCGTTTCTAAGCTGGATGTTCCCAGCGGGGAAAGCTTTATCGCCTTGTTTGCAGAGTCAGTTAAAAAGCTAGAGAACTCCGCTAAATTAGAAGTCCGCAAGACAGATTTTTTCAATGAGCTTGGGGAGAAGGTTCAGTCTGAAGTGCTACATGTTGGTGAGGTGGCGTCTGTTGCTTTGGGAGATGCTTACTCTGGGCCGTTAGCCCCTGCTGGTGGAGGGAACCTGAAGCTTTGGAAAGCTCAAGTTGTTTCTAATCGAGCAAAAATCTATCCCATTTTTCTTTATGACAGTTTAGAAAGCAATATACTGAAAACACCTGAGAAGGGCCTTGTCTATCATTGGGAAAAGGGTGGGGCCGTGGGCTGGGTTATTTTTTTCCTTTGCGGCTTTGCGGTAGTCTTGCTCGTTACTCGCTTTTACGTTGTGCTTCGTTACTCTTCAAACAAGGAGGAAGTCCAGCTATTTCAAAAAGCTTTGGATACAGATTTAAAGCGCGAAGATCTTTTAAAGTCATTGCGTCTAATTGCCTCTCCAACGGCCCAGTATGCGATGAAGGTGACAGCATTTGCGGCGCGTGATTCTGCTGAGTTAGATGCTGCTGTTGATGAGGCTTCCTTATCAGAGTTGTCACGCTTTGATCGCTTCTCAACGATGCTACCGGTTGTAGCTGCTATTGCTCCTCTTTTAGGCTTATTGGGTACCGTCACTGGTATGATATCAACTTTTGACATCATTACTGAGCACGGCACTGGAGACCCACGATTGCTATCTGGCGGAATCTCAGAAGCTTTACTAACAACAAAGATGGGACTGCTGACGGCGATTCCAGTGATTCTAATGGGACAAATGCTCAATGCTTGGTCGGAGTCTACAAAAGATAAGGTAGAGGCCTATGTGATTCGTTTGCTTCTACATTTTAGAGAGCTTCCAGGGAGCACGAATCCGCCGGCACAAGAAATTATGTCAAATAAAATGTCTCTAATGGAGTCTCATGGCTTGGTTTGATCGATGCCTTGAATATCTTCTTTCTGGTGGACCGGTCCTCATTTTATTAATTGTTCTATTATTGGTTCAATGGTTTTGTATTGCGGAAAGGTTTTTTCTAACTAGAAATCTTTTAACCCAACAAAGTGAGAATCTGCTTGCTGAAGGCCTGACTCCAAAAATTCTTTTTTCTTACCTTCGCAATCCACTTCTTACCACTGTGAAGTTGGCTCCCTTGGTGGGGCTGTTTGGGACGGTGGTTGGTATGATTGAGACTTTTGACTTTATGGCAAGCGCCCAAACTGCACAGGCTAGCTCCTTGTCTGATGGTATTTCAAAAGCATTGATCACCACTCAGATGGGGTTGGTGGTCGCGGTTCCAGGAATTTTCATCGCAAAACTATTGGATAGACGGCTGCTTTTTGTTTTCAAATCAATGGGAGTTTCTTATGAGCCGTAGAAAGTCTGGTGAGACTAGTTTTGATGTTGATATGTCTCCACTAATAGATATGGTTTTCATTCTCCTCATCTTTTTTATGGTTACGAGCACCTTCGTGAAGGACATGAGCTTAGAACTGAAGCGACCAGGTGCTCAGTCCTCTACTAAAGCGAGTTCCAAATCCCTTCGTATTTTTATTGACTCCAAGCAAATGGTTTATGTGGATGACTTTCCGGTTAGGACTTGGAGTCTTCAAGGGAAGCTTCGAGAGATGCTCCGATCTCAGAATACTAAATCTGTATTGGTTGTCACCGACGAAAGTGTGCAAGCTTCCACTTTGGTCCAGGTTGTGGATCAAGCTCGTTTAGCGGGAGCCGAGGATGTTGGTGTTGCCACCGAGCAAGAGGCGGGTGGGGGATAGCTACTTGAAAGAAACCAGACGTAAAAGCTTGCTTGTTTCTGTTATCGGTAGTCTTTGTATTTTAAGCTTCTTATTCTCTCTTAACTTCCTTATTGCTCCGGCAGTGCGCAGAACGGTTTCTTCCGGAGTTAAAATAGATTCTGTAAAAAAGCTCTCTAAAAGTCCAAAGATCACAAAGCAAAGGAAGCCAAGATCTAAACCTAAAGCTATGCAATCTTTGTTGTCAGGGCTGAGCTCGTTGGGGTCATCAAGTTTTGATTTGTCGGTATTCGATGGCCTTTTAGAAGACTCTGAAGATGATTCATTAAAATCTCTGGGCTTAGAGTCAGCTCCTAATCAGAAAAGAGTGATTGAAGCTCGCTACCCCGCTGCCGCTAAGAAAAAAGGGGTGGAGGGGCATGTTGTTTTAAATCTTCTTATTGATGAGAATGGGAGCGTGAAGAGTGCACAAGTCCTAGAGGCAATTCCTCCTGGGGTTTTTGATGATAGTGCAGTAGAGGCTGTAAGGCAGTGGTCATTTTTTCCAGCGAAGAAAGCTGGAAAAAATGTAGAAGTTTGGGCTCAGAAAACAATAAGGTTCAGTCTGCAGTGAGATTGTTCATTGCTTTTCTTTTGCTTGTCTTTCATTTGAGGGCAATGCCCGGGTTTGATCATTTAGGAGCGGCTGATGCCCTTTTGAAAAAGGGGCGAATTGGTGAATCTGAATCCGAGTTAAGATTGGTTGATTTAGACTCTCCTTATGTTGAGCGGGCTCGATTTTACCGAGTTCGCTCTTCCTTGGCTTTTCATAAAAGAAACTTCACCCAGGCCAAGGCTGATGCTGTTTTGTCTTTAGAGGAGAGGCTTTCCAGCGAAGCCCTCTTGCTTCTGTTTTCAAGTTTGGAGGAGATGGGTGATTTTGAATCTCTTTGCTCCAAATTGAAGGAACATTCAAAGGATGTCTCTAGACAAGAAAGTGCTCTTTTTTCTTTTCGATGTTTAATTCAAAATGATGAATTACAGGCGGCATGGGCAATGAGGGCTTGGATGATCGAGAACCTCAAGCCTAGCTTTAATTTTTTTTACTTGCGAGCTCTGTTGGCCGCTAAGTTGGAGTTGTCTGATTTGTTCAAACAGGAAAGCCTCGGAGCTGTTCTCTTCGCGGTCGATGAGTTTAGCGTTTTAAGACTCTTGTCTATGGCAGAGGGTGATAAATTTAGGCGAGTTAAAGCGATCATCTTAGAGGCCTCAAATCTTAAATTTTCAACTTCGATCAAAGTGAAGGGTGCTTTAACTAAGAACTATTTGGCTCAAGCCTCTAGTTTTGGTGTTTCTTTACCCCTTAGCGATTTGGCGGCTCTATCACCCAAGTTTAGCAAGAAGGTGTCGGAGTACTTCAAGTATACGAATCGCCCAATCAGTGCAGAGTTTTGGAATTCCAGAATTGAAAACTACAATGAGAAGCTGGAAGACGCGATTGCCAATAAGATGATGCTTCGACAATACAGCTCGTTGAGTGCGTTAGCTCCACAGCTTAAGTCCTATGGAGTACTGGAGAACGCTGAACTTCGGTTTGCATTGGCTTTTTCGCATCTGAAATCAGGAAAGTTCGTCGAAGCTGATCGGCAGTTGTCTCAAATTCAGGACTCAAAGATGCTCTATCGGGTTGCTCAGTTGAGAGAGTTTGTCGAAGTTTGCCGTGCGGGATTACCCCAATGTTACGATTAGTTTTTTTGTTTACTTTGTTTTCAATGCATGTCTTTGGCTCCTCTTTATATGAAGTACTTCTTTTTAAAGATGGCTACCCGCAGAACGACTTTAAAGTTGATCTTGATAGTGCCCGTAAAAGTAGCGACCAACTTTACTCAGTTTACTTTGATCCTGCTGGAGTTGGCCAAAAGAAGGTGAAAATTGATTGGAATAAGAAGACTTTCGAATTTGAAGTAGATATTCTTTCAGGTCACTATCTAAGACATTTTATTTTTTACGACTCTATAGAGGACAGGTTTAGGGTCGAGGTTTTTTCTCCTCCACAACTGAGAGTGTCTCAGGCTGGAGTTGCCGACTCTAAAGAGCAGGGGAGGCTTTCTGGTCGAATCACTTCCTTTGAAAGTGGGCGATCGATTGCCAATGCAAAGGTCTACATTCAAGGCAGGGAGGAAGCACTTGTCACAGATGAGGAGGGTCTATTTGAAGGCAGTCTTGTTGCTGGAAAGGTCAACCTCTATGTTTTGCATGCTGACTATAGCTTTCAAAGTGTACCCGAGGTTGATATTCGACCTGGATTTGAAACTCCCGTTCTCGTAAAATTATCTCCAAAAGCAATTGATATGGGGGAAGTTCTTGTTGCGGCTCCAAAGCTTAAAGGCTCGCTAGAGGCACTGCTCGATGAGAGAAGAGGAAATAATCAAGTGTCGGACTCAATAGGGGCAGAGCAGTTTTCAAAATCTGGGGATTCTAACGCAGCTTCAGCTTTGAGAAGGGTTACTGGATTGAGCCTTGTTGGTGGGAAGTTCATCTACGTTCGTGGTCTAGGCGAACGCTATTCTAGCACTCTTCTTAATGGCGCAGGCCTACCAAGTCCTGACCCAAGGAGACGAGTTGTTCCATTGGATCTGTTTCCCACTTCGATTGTTGAAAGTATATCCATTCAAAAGAGTTATTCCCCAGACCTGCCTGGCGAATTTGGTGGTGGTTCCATTCAGGTAAGAACGAAGGGATTGCCGGATGCTTTTCAGTTTGAAGCCGGGGTCTCCGCAAATGGGGTAGTTGGTGACGTTGTTGATGAAGTTGATCGGCATAAAGGTGGAAAGTGGGATTTTCTTGGTTTTGATGATGGTAGCCGTCAGTTGCCCGATACGGTGGATGAGGCTATCAGTGGCAATCGAGAACTGCGCGAGAACAATTCAGTCTATGATAAGGGCTTTTCTGGTGAAGACTTAGAGAAATTGGGAGAGGCGTTCAGCTCCAATTATGGAACACAAAAAAAAGTATTGCCACCTGGCGCAGGAATGTCGGTGAACGGTGGAACTAGTTTTAGATCTAAGAACATCAAAGCTGGATTTCTTTCTAGTTTGGGTTATGAAAACTCTTGGGATAAAATTAAGCGAAGAAGGATAGATTACACAGTTGGATCCGATGGCGAACTTACAGAAACAAATGATTACACCTACAATGGGTCTGACAATGAGATTGATCTTAATGCGTCCTTATCAACCGGAATTGAGTTGTATCGAAAACATAAAGTTGATGCTTTCGCTTTTATCACGAGAAAAACCCAGAACACCACGGAACTCCGAGAGGGGTACACTCAAGACATTGACTCCCAAACAAGACAAACAATGTTGACTTGGGAGGAGCGGGAAATGAAAGGGGTTCAAGTCAAGGGAGCGAATACCTTTTCTTATTTAAACAATCTAACTCTTAATTGGCGTTACATGGTGGCCGTAGCCAATAGAGAAGAGCCAGACAAGAGAGAGTATCGTTATGATCTTGAAAATGACGAGTGGGTTTTTTCCACTAGAACCGATGGCAATCAACGTATCTGGAGTGAGCTAAGAGATCGAAACGATGACTTTGGCGTTGATGTTACCCTACCGATTTTGTGGAGTAGTTGGTTTAGTTCTACTTTCAAGACGGGGACGGCTTTTACTAATCGCAATAGATCTTCTGTTTTAAGACGATTCTCATTCGTCGATCGTAGAACCAATGTGGACCCCTCTTTAACCCGCAACCCTTTAGAAGATATCTTACAACCTGAGAATATTGCTCCTGATGGGTTTCAAATCCAAGAGTCTACTCGGGCAACGGACTCGTACTCGGCCGATCAACGTTTGGATGCATTGTATGGAATGTTGGAGTTGAATTTTACAGATCGATTTAGCCTTATGGGTGGACTTCGTTATGAAGAGTCTGAGCAAGAGGTTCTAACTTATGAGCTTTTTAACCCTGACAATGCTCCTACTAGAGCTTCCTTGATCACTAGACACGGCTTACCGGCGAGTGCTCTTAGTTGGAACTTCGTAGGAGATTTTTTCCTACGTGCAAGTGCCTCAAGAACGTTGTCACGCCCTGACTTTCGAGAGTTATCAACGGCTGCTTCCACTGATGATGAAAATGATATTGAAACAGTTGGGAATTCTCAGCTGAAAGCGACGATCATTGATAATTATGACGCGCGAGTGGAATGGTTTTTTGCTAGACGTCAGCTGATTTCGTTCGGAGTCTTTTATAAGGAATTCGAAAAGCCTATTGAGGTTGTTTTTAAGCCAAGCACAGAAGTCGTAATGAGCTACGAGAACGCCCAAGAAGCTAAGAATTTAGGGATTGAGTTTGAGCTGAGAAAGGATTTTGCTTTTTTGGGTTATTGGGGCAGGTCCTTTGCATTTTCGGGTAATTATTCTTATATTTTCTCAGAGATAACTTTAGATCCTTCTTCGGTTGGTGTTCAAACAAACGAGAAGCGACCTCTGCAAGGACAATCTCCTTATCTAATTAACGCAACTTTCGAATATGAATCTCCTTCTCAGGCCTACACAGCTGCCTTCGTATACAACGTTTTTGGGAAACGGATTGCTAGAGTGGGAGTGTTAGGTGCTCCAGATAGCTATGAGCGGCCATTTCATCAATTGGATTTTGTGAGCGGTTTGAAGTTGTCTAAACGTAGTCTAATTAAATTCAAATTAAAGAACTTGTTGAATCAAAGAGTGAAGATTGTTCAGGGAGAAGAGACTACCTATGAGAGTAGATCTGGCTTAGAAGTCTCCATGGGCTACTCTTTAAAGTTTTAAACCTTCTTCTACACAACGCGTTCTACAAAGTTATTCAAATCGTTTTCTATTTCGACTCTTCTTAGTGGGGTTTATAGGACTGGCTTCAGTCGCAGAGACCAACTCTGTAGCTTGAATTTCTTAAGGAGGAATCAAATGATCGAATCTAAAAAATTACTAAATTCAGTTTTAGCTGTTACAGCTTTAGCTTATGGCGCTGCCGCTCATGCTGCCTGTCCCGCAGGAACTGAGAAGGTAGGAAATGTTGACGGGAAGTTGGCATGTGCTTTGAAGGGTCGTTACACTCAAGACCTAGTTCTAAGTTCAAACAATGTTTACGTTCTTCAAGGCGGAGTTTTTATTGGTAACGATAATAAAAACAATTCAACTCTAACGATTCAAGCGGGCACCAAGGTTATGGGAGAATCTGGACGTGACTTCCTGGTGATCACTCGCGGCTCTAAAATTAATGCCAATGGAACAAAACAGAAACCAATTGTGATGACTACTGCTAAGCAAAGTGGGCGCACTCGGGGAAGCTGGGGTGGTCTAATTATTAACGGAAATGCTCCAATCAATAGTTGCCCTGAGGGTGCTGGAATTTGTGAAGCTGAAGGTGAAGGTGGCACTGGGGTGTACGGCGGGAATCAAGCGAATGATAATAGCGGAGTCCTTCGCTACGTTGTAGTTGAATTTGCTGGCTATGAAATCACCCCTGAAAATGAGTTGAACGGCATTGCCTTTCAGGGTGTTGGATCTGGAACTAAAGTTGAATACATCCAAGTTCATATGAATGCTGACGATGGTGTCGAATTCTTTGGTGGCACAGTTAATGTTAAGTATGTTTATTTGACTGGAAATAAGGATGACTCTTTGGATTGGACCAGTGGTTGGAAGGGGAAAGCTCAATTTGTTGTTATTAAGCAATATGATGATCAAGGAAACAATGGGATAGAAGCTGATAACCTTGGTAAGAACCACGGAGCTACTCCAAGATCACAACCAACTATTTCAAACGTAACTTTGGTAGGCCAGTCTGGTGCTGCTTTAAAAGGTGGGGATGGAATGTTGCTACGAGCAGGTACCGGTGCAAAAATTTACAATAGCATTGTGACTGGTTTTAAAAAGGCTTGTATCTCAGTTCAAGATGCAGGCGATCTTGATGGAATTGATTTTCAAAATAACATCATTAATTGTGGTGTGAATTTTTCTTCAAGTTTTGACTTGGAAGGTGATTTTCTTGCTAGAAAAGGCAATAGAATGGCTAATCCAATGCTCAAAGATCTTGTTCCATCTGAGAAGTCTCCAGCGTTAGACCCTGTAGAAATGCCGGGCGAGATCTTCGACGACTTGTTTTTTGAGGAAGTAAACTTTGTAGGTGCAATTAAATCTTCTGATAAAGATTGGACCAAAGGTTGGACGACTGAAGCAAAGAACTAAGCCTTTAAAGTTGCTTTATTTTGTAAGCATAGCAGGACCTTCCTTTTGGAGGTCCTGCTATGCTTCGTTGAGGAGTTACGATTAATGACAAAGTTTTTGTGTGGACTTTTGCTTTTATCTTGTATGGCTTGCACCAATTTCAATTTGAACGAGGGTAGCGACGGTGCCTCTTCTTCAAATCGATTTTCTTTAACAGCTGAGGAAGAAGCCTTTAATGCGATCCGTGTGGGAGATTTAGAGCTTTTGGACTCGTTGCTCGCGCGGGGTGTAGATATTAATCAATTGAATGATGGCGGGAATACGCTGTTACACGAGGCCATTGAGTGGGACCAACTCGAGATTGTCCACTTTCTGCTTGAAGAGCGCGCGAATGCTACTCTTAGAAATTTGCAGAATCTAACTCCATTGGATTTAGCTGAAAGAAAGAACAGCCTATTAGTGCTTCATCTTCTCAATGGGACCGACCCAAGTTCGGAAGAAGTTTCTCAGTCTTTCTTTATGGCGGTATCTCAGCGGAAGGTAGGGATTGTTCGCTATTGTATTAAGGAGTTAAACTTTGATGTTGATCAAGAAAATGAAACTGGAAAGACAGCCTTGATTCTGTCGGTTTCTGATCAGTCTTTGGAAACAGTGTCTTTGCTTCTGACTTTGAATGCGAACCCTAATTTTCAAATTAGAAGAGGACAGCTGACTTCACTCATGATTTGCGCTCAAGTAGGGAACTCCGATATTGCCCGTCTGTTGTTGTCTTCTGGAGCAGTAAAGGGGCTCAAAAACTTAAGAGGTCAGACGGCCTACGAAATTGCCATTGACAACGGCTTCGATGATTTGGGCGCTCTTTTGAAATAGGTGGAAGATATTGGTTTTGAAGTGGCAGGTGGAATGGGGGTGGCACTAGACTCCTTAACCCAACTTTAAATTTATCTTAACTGAGATTTAACGTTAAATTTTATTAAGCGGGTTAGTCTTTAATTATGGTCGCTATTTGGCAAAATTTTGCTATCCGCTTTTCTATGATTCTCTTCGTGAGCGTGTTTATTGAAAACGTTTCTTTTGCTGTGGTCGCTCCCCATGTTATGAACGGTCAGGGGGCTTCAGAGGCGATGGCTCCTAGCATTTCTAGCGAGCTAGATTGTCAAACATCTGCCCAGGCTCTGAGCGCAGAAGCTTTTTGTAAACGCTGTGGCGCGAGAGTTGTTCCAACAAAAAACGGTCAAATGTCTTCAAGGCGGGATTGGTTTAGTGGTGAAACTGCTAATGACCCGGGCTTGGTGGCTCTTCTTTATGCTTCTACTCAAGCCGAAGTAGGAACCTCTAGTGAGATGGCCGTGCAAGGATATATGGAAACTGTGTTCAATAGAGCGATGGCAACTGGCAAGCCCTTAAGGCAAACTCTGACGAACAATTATTATCCCCATGCCACACTTAGCAAGCTAAATTCTCCAGCTCGGAATCCTTCGATGTTCGAGAGAGCGCTTCGCAATGTTATTGCAGGATCCAACATTACCGGGTTTTCTACTGATAATGCTTCCGCAGATGTTGCTAGCAATAGAAAAAAAGCTGGTAATGACTACATTGACATTCCACTTTCTTCAAACGGAAAGAATTACGAGACTTTTTATGTAAATAAGAATGGATCTGGTTCCGGAGGGGTTCCTGCCCATGCCATTTTTGCCGAAAGAGCAAAAGCTGGTGGGTGTTCTGGGCCTGACAATAGTTCTGCTCCAATGAATTTGGCTTACAATCCCTCTGCGACTGGATATGCTCCGCCTTACCAAGCTTCAACGGATTCAATCGGCAATGGGCAGAGTTTCTCAAATCAAGATTCTCCCATTGGTGGTGGCGGTTTTCCATCTTCTACAAGTGGCGGTGGTGGATCTAGTTCCCCTTCAAGTGGAAGCTCTGCTGGGTCGGGCGGATCGAGCTTCCCGGAGAGTGGTGGGGTTGGAGCAGATGTTGCTAACTTGGATTTTGAAAATCCTGACTATCAATTCGATATTGGAGAGCCCAAGGCCTCCGGAGCCTCTCGTACTTTGACCGGTGAGGCTAATGCTGAATCTGATAGTGAAACTTTAGGCTTTCAAGGTGAGTATGATGCTCTTCAAGGTCAAATTAAAAGCACCGCTGATGAGATTAGTAAATTAGAGTCCAAAGAAAACCCTAGCGACGAAGATTTAAAGAAGCTCGATGAACTTAGGGCCAAAAGGGACCTTCAAGAATCAGAAGCTAAAGCGTTGAAGGCAAAAATTGATGGAGTGCAAAGTAGAACAGAAAAAGACTCGGATGCAGTCTCTGACGAGGAATCTAAAGCTCGTGATAGCGGCGATTCAGAAGATGTGGAGACGGTAGAGTTTGACCCCACGAAGGCCAAAGAGGCTGTAGAACAGACGTCTGAATCACAAGAAGCAGCGCTAGCAGATGGAGCTGATGCTGAGGCAGGCGCAATCGATGAAGCGGCTTCAGAGCCTTCTAGTTCTGAAGGCGGCGCTAGCGATGAGGGAGTTGGCCCTACGTCCGATGGTGATCCCACTTTTGATTAATTCGAATAATTAAATTCGTTCAACGGCAATGACGCCATCAACAGTTTCTAAATTATGAATACAGTTTTGAAGTTGGGCTCTATCGCGCACTTGTAAGTCAAAAATGCCAGTGGCTCTTTTGTCGGCATTCACGCGGATATTCACGGAATTGATGTTAATACCCGTGTTGGTAATGGTCTGCGACATGTGATTTAAGACGCCTGGCTTGTCTAAACAAAGCACTTTGATTTTAACGCTTCGTAGAGTTGTGTTTTCTTTTACGTCCCATTCAACGTCGATGGATCGGTTTACGTCCAGGTCGAGAGTCTTTCGGCAATCAATTTTGTGAATGGTAATGCCTCGACCTCTAGAGATATAGCCGGCGATTTCATCCCCTGGAAGTGGGTGGCAGCATTTACCGAAGCGGACCAATATATCCTCGTCCATGCCCGCAATTTTGACCGGCGATTTGCTCTTCTTCTTTTGGTTGTCTCGAGCGTTCTTAAAAATCTCCGACATCGAAGACGGGCTTTGCTCGGGTTCTTCTTCCACAGATTTCAGCTCTGGGAAAATCCAATGGATGACCTGGTTGGGGAGTTTCTTCCCGTAACCCAGGTTGATTAGCATTTCTTCAAAAGAAGCAAAGGAAAGCTTCTGTATGATGGACTCAAGATCTTTTTGTTTCTCAAACTTAGGTAAAGACTTGCCGTATCTTCTGAACTCTCGATCAAGAAGTTCTCTTCCTAGCACGCGGGCACGATCGCGTTCCTCAGAGCGAATGTATTGGCGGATTTTCGATTTGGCTCTTCCCGTTTTTACAATTTTAAGCCAGTCCTTGTTGGGGCGCTGGGTGTTGGAGCTAATAATGTCGATTGTGTCGCCAGAGCGAAGTTTGTGCTTAAGAGGCACAATTCGACCGTTCACTTTGGCGCCCGTGCATTTGTGACCAAGGTCAGTGTGAATGGTGTAGGCAAAATCCAGTGGGGTTGATCCTGCAGGAAATTCTAAAAGCTCTCCTTTAGGGGTGAAGACATAAATGTCTCCCATAAAAAGATCGAGCTTCACAGAATCTAAAAACTCACTGGGGTTGTCGGTAGATTCTTGGGTGTCGACAAGCTGTCGAAGCCAGCGAAACTTTTTGGCGTCCGAATCATCCAGTTTACCGCTTTTATATTTCCAGTGGGCTGCGATCCCGCTTTCAGCCACTCGGTGCATGTCGTTTGTTCTGATCTGCACTTCAAGACGTTCGCCAAACGGGCCAATCACAGTTGTATGGAGCGATTGGTATAAGTTCTTCTTAGGCATGGCGATGTAGTCTTTGAATCGCCCTGGAACAGGTTTGAAAAACGAGTGAATTATCCCCAGCACTTCGTAACATTCGCTAATCGACTTTGTGACCACTCGAAAGGCGACGATGTCTTGAATGTCCTCAAAGTTAACTCCCCGAGACTCCATTTTTTTAAAGATGGAATAGAAGTGCTTGGCGCGGCCAACAACTTTTACATTTAAGCCGTATTTTGCGACCTGATCCATAATGATTTTAATTAACTTTTGTATGTATTCTTCGCGTTCGGCCTTTTTTGTGTCAACGAGAGCCGAAATCTTAGAATAGATGCTTGGTTTAGAATATTTTAGTCCTAAGTCCTCTAGTTCCAATTTCATCCACGAAATACCTAAGCGGTTTGCAAGTGGCGCATAAATGTCGAGAGTTTCTTGAGCGATCTTTTGTTGCTTGTGGGGCGCCAAATGAGTCAAGGTGCGCATGTTGTGAGTTCGGTCAGCTAGTTTGACTAAGATCACGCGTAAATCTTTGGCCATCGCTAAAAGCATCTTTCGAAAGTTTTCAGCCTGCTTTTCGTGACTGCTTCTAAACTTTAGTTTTCCTAATTTAGTAACGCCATCCACAAGAAAAGAGACTTCTTCGCCAAACTCTCTTTTGATTTCTTCTTTGCTGGCCGTCGTGTCTTCAACGGTGTCGTGAAGAATTCCTGTAACAATCGATGGAAGGTCCAAGCGTAGGCGGGCTAGAATATAGGCAACCGAAAGCGGGTGCATGATGTAATCTTCACCAGAAGATCTCTTTTGTCCTTGGTGGCGTGAATTCGAAAACTCATAGGCCTTTTCAATAAAGGCTACGTCGGCATCCCCATAATAGCCTTTTACGCACTTGATGACGTCTTCTAAAGTGACGTCCTTGGGGATATTGGTGTTCATGAACTAAGAGTTTTTCGGATAATTGATTCAATCTCTAAAGCAGCTCGGTCTAGTCGATCATTGACGACAACAAAGTTAAACTGGTCTTTTAGGGCAATTTCACGTCTCGCGTTTTCAAGTCTTCGGCGAATATCTGAGTCTGATTCAGTCCCTCTTTTGCGGAGTCTAGTTTCAAGAACATCAAAATCGGGCGGTTCTACAAAAATACAGAGTGAATCTGGAAAGTTTTCTTTAATGCTTGTAGCGCCTTGAACATCAATCGTGAGGATGAGGGCTTGTTTGCGGTCTAGAGCTTCTTGAATGGTGCTTTTCTTTGTTCCATAGCGGTAGCCATGAACTACGGCGGATTCAGCAAAGTCTGATTTTTTTTCTAGAGCATCAAATTCCTCGTCTGAAATAAAATCATAATCTTGGCCAGGGATTTCGGTTTGACGAGGTGGTCTGGTCGTGGAGCTAAGCGATCTCCTCGAATCTGGAATACGTCGCAAAAGTTCGTGGGCTAAAGTAGTTTTACCGGCTCCACTGGGGGCTGAAATGACGACCAAAAGGCCCTTTGAAAACTCGCTCATGTCTTCCTTACTATAATCAAATTTGTGGGCTTTTCCCAACTGCTGTTTGAAATCGCTCTGCTAATGTTTCTCGGTTCACGTTTGATAGGACTACTTGCTCAGAATCTAGAATAACAACACTTCGAACTTTTCGGCCTCTAGTAGCGTCAATCAATCTGAGTTTCTTCTCTAACTCTTGGCAGTGCCGACGCATAGGGTCAGAGTCGTAAGCGACAATACCTACAATTCTGCGGCTTGGTATGATGTTTCCAAATCCCACGTCTACAACAGAAAGGTCGCTTTGATCGGCTATCATTGGTGGGCGATTGTGCCAAAACCTGGACAGGGGTCAAGGGAAACTTCTATCCGAGATGCCATCATGGGTTGGAGCGTCCATATTGGTCAATATGGAGTCGAGACGCTTTAAATTCTGCTAACAGAGCCTCTAGTCGGTAGTATTGCATTAGATAGGGCATAGTCGGGCTTTGTTTTAGAAGGGGTCGAACTAAGTTTTCTTGAAGCGCCATGTTCATGCTTTCTGGAGTTTTCTTATCAACCATCGATAGGGCATCTAAAAAGAGGAATTCAACAGGCTTGATCATGGAGCTCTCTAACTCTTCGAAAGCTATGTTGAGGGCTAAAACTTTGTGCTCACTAAGCGTTTCCATGGCATTGAGGGCATCAAAGGCAATTATAAGGCGTGTGATAACCTCATCCAAATGCAGTTGAAAATCTCCCATGGCCTTAACGAAATCAACAAGAGCGAGCGAAAGGAGGGAGTCGTCAATTTTTAGCGGAGAGCTTTTTAGTTCTTCCAGAGAGTAGCTTAACTTCGGCGAATAGAGCTTTAAATCACTCGGGTAGTTGGAATACTCGCTCATAGCCGTGGCGAAAGTTCCGAGTAGCTCCTCTAAGGTTTCGTTCCCCGATAAGCGATATCCGCCTCTAGAAGGAGAAAGAGCATCTTCCCCTCCTAAATTACTGATAGCTCTTTTTAAATAGAAGGTGTCCTTTAAAATATCAGCCAAAGAAAATTTTTGGCTGAATTGAGCAAAGCTTCGTTGAACGGCATCTGTTGCCATTTCTAGGCCACATGAGGGCTTTTCCTTGCTTGGCTCTTTTGAGGCAAAGGATGCGGTTGAGAAAAGAAGACAAAAAATGAGAGCCGCTAAAATGCTTTGATTTTTTTGCACGCCTAAGAGTTATCATCATGCGTCATAACTAGAAAGCCTTTTGTGAAAACATCGGACTACAGAGGAAGCTAGAGTTGTAAGCAATTGTTATTTTTTACTTTTAGATCCAAGCCGCTCAAACACCCAAAGAGCGGCAATCGCTAAAAAGCTAGAAAAGAAGAGAATCCATCCAAGATGATACCACCAAGGGTATTTGGTCTCGATAGCCACTTCTTGATCCTCGCTTGAGATTGGAACACTTAGGTGGCCGCTAGGGGAGCTTACAGAGGCTCGGGGGCCGCCATCGACTTGCGCTTGGTAGAGATCCAAAAACATGCGGTGGGTTTCCAAGAAGGCTGTATTCTCTGGGATATTGTTTAAACGAGCCTTGTAAGGGGCAAACTCTTCAATGGCAATTGGCAAGCTCTGTCGTTGATAAGACACAAGGCAATAGTTTTGAAGGGTTGCTTCTTCGCAATTTGGAGGGGCATCCTTTTTCATCTTTATATAGATTTTAGAGGAGTCTGTAGCTTTCAAGCGCAAAAGCACATGCTCGTCTTCAAATGGAGATGAGGTAAAGCTTAAAAAAGTGTGTGGATTCACGATTTCTATGTCGTGGCAGTTATTTTGAGTGAAGTTGAGAACTAAAAGCTGTTCATAGCCATAAGCTGTTTGGGTTTTTGGGGCGACTAGCGAATCTGTCGAGCATTCTTTTTCGTGGCAAGGGCTAAATTCGAGTTCAGTGCTGTCGTTTTTACAGCGCTCTAACAGGTGTTTGAGGTTGCCACTGAGGGGTTTCATTTCGGAGTCTAAGAATCGATTCAATAGGGCTCCGTCCATTGAAAGGTGGAAGAGTGCTCTGCCTGTATTTGCCCAGTTAAATTGTCGGCTAGTATTGGCATCTAAATATTGTTGAGAATTCGCTCCGAGAAGCTTTTGGCTTTTGTAAAAGGGTTCGATTAGAAATTGAGTTTGGTAAAAGCTCCAGCCGATGGACAAGAGAGCAAGTCCCTTTATCCACTTACGATTGAAAAGAACTGGGTTTTTAGGAATCATGCTAGCGAGCAAAACTAGGGAAAGGGCGGCCAATGGAATGTAAACCCTTTGATAATAGAATACGGTTATCTTTGAGAGGCTACAGGGTAGGGCCCTCCAGAAAATTTTCTCTAAGCCAAAGCCAAAGGCAGCAATACATAAAAAGGCCAATGTGGAAATTCCCGCAATCTTTAGGGCGTTGTCTTTCTCTCTTTTGAAAAACAGGAAAAGACTTAATAAAGTTATCAGAATCAACGCAAAGCCAGGTTGATACATGTGTATCCAGTGAATCTTTGAATACAATGGTTCTAAAACATGCCAGCCAATCTCGTGAGCCTGGGTAATGAGTTGATCTGTATTTGGACTGTGTCCAAATTGTTTGCACGTGTTGCCTCCAAGTTTTGTGGCTGTATAGGAGCCTTTTTGAGAAAAGAGAAACGTTAAGTGGGGGGCCAAAAAAAGAGCCGTTAAAACTCCGGAACAAAGTAGCGAAAGCGTTGGTTTTGTTCCTTTGGCGAAAAACCAGTAAGTGAATGCAAAAATAGCGACACTCAAATAGGCCCAAGCAGCAATCACGGGATGCGAAAAAAGAATAGCTGCAAGAAAGAGAGCCAATAAAACGAGGTCTCTCTTAGACGCCATTCCTCTGCATATTTTAGTTAGGTAGTAGAAAATGCCGGGTGCCCATAGCCAACTTAGCTGAGTCGGAAAATGACCGTCTACGTATATTTGAGCGAGTAAGGCCGGACAGCAGGCGTAGATGCTTGCAAAGACATTGGACCAAAATCGGGATTTTGAAAGTGAAAAAGTAAACTGCCTGGCTAAGACGAAGCTGAAAAATCCAACCAAAACAGTTCCGATATAGCTGACCTTCAGACCGTCTAGGTCAAATGGCCACACATAGTAAAGGAATGTATAGAGCAGGGTGTGCATAGGGTCGTGGTAGTGAGATTGTCCGTTGAATGCGATTTCCGTTTGGCTCACCCAAGGGACCCAAATTCCTTGTTTGAGTTGCTGAATGATGTCGTGGGCACGTAGGATGTGATATTCCGAATCCCATCCCCCTCCGAATTTGAAATCAAAGAAGGGCCAATAGAGTAGGGCTATTGAGACAAATGGATATAAAATTGAAACAAAGAGGAGGAACTTAGTTTTTAAGCTAGGTTTAGACATTGTTCTCGAATTTTCTCAATTTCAAGCTTTGCTTCCAATACGTTTTGAAAAATTTCTTGAATCCGCGCTTTGCTTCCAAGAGTGTTCCATTCTCTGTTCAGCTCTTGAGCGATGAAGTCGAGTCGTTTCCCTAAATTGCTTTGGTGTTGGTTAATGGCTGTTTTGAAAGCCGCTAGATGCATCTCGATTCGTTGCAGTTCTTCGCTGCAGTCTCTTTTGTCAATCTGAAGTGCGATCTCAGAGGCAATTTTACTTTTCTCAGACTCACCGACTGAAAACTGCTCAAAAAGGGCTTCAAGTTTCTTGCGAGATTCTTCTTGAAACTCGTTACGCAATTCGGGCAATCGCTTTTGAACTAGGGTAAATCTCTTCTCTAGGTCGCTAGAAATCTCCAACAAGTGAGAGCAAAGTTTTTCCCCTTCAGTCACGCGGACTTGAGTGAACTCCAAGATGAGTTCTTCAAAAACAGGGGATAAATCTTTTGAGTTAACGGCTTGCTCGTGGCTTTTAAACCAAAGCTCAGGATTTTTGGCTAGAATTGTAGCTCTAACAAAAGAGGGAATACTTAGCTTTGATATTCCCTTAATAGAAAGAAGAGCTTCGTTTAGTTTGTTTAAATAGTTTTGAGCGTTGTTGTCCGATCTGTCATTTTGCTCTCGAATTTCTTCGACCCAAAATTCAAAAGAACCTCGTTGAAAGGCTTTTTTGAGTTGGTTCTTAAATTCAATCTCGAGCCCCACCCAAGACTTGGGAGCTCGCCATTTTAAGTCAAAGAATCGATTGTTCACCGATTTAAGGTGGAGTCTTATCTTTTTGTGACCAAGGTCTTTGTCTATAACAGCATAGCCGGTCATAGATTGTGTAGATATGTCTTTAGCTGAGGATGTGTTCATCTAGAAGCCTATATTTTTCGTAGCGTTTTTTCATTCTAGCGGGAGCCGTCATTTTCTCCAGTTTGGCAAAATGATGGTGAATGCGTTTGAGTAAAGTGGCTGCCATTTTAGCGGGATCTTCATGGGCTCCTGCTCCAATTTCTTTAATAACTTCGTCGCAAATTCCAAGCGATTTCACGTCAACGGCTCTCGGTTTAAGGGAGACAGCGGCACGTTTAGCTTCAGAGGCTGTTCCCCATAGAATTGCCGCGCAAGACTCCGGACTGATGACCGAGTAGGTCGAGTTCTCTAACATTAGTAAAGAGTCAGGCACGCCAATGGCGAGAGCTCCGCCGGATCCGCCTTCACCAAGGACAACTCCTACACTGGGGCTTTTGCATTCGAGCATTTTGGCAATGCTTGCGCCAATGGCTTCGGCTTGTCCTCGTTGTTCGGCGCCTACGCCGGGATAGGCGCCAGGCGTGTCAATGAAGGTAATGATGGGGCGTTTAAAGCGTTCAGCAAGATCAAACATTCTACAGGCTTTGCGGTATCCCTCAGGTTTAGCCATCCCAAAGTTACGGTGTATTTTTTCTTTTGTATTGCG
>Ga0100403_1000007_pt1:90000-198067 | contig 198067 bp, 168 predicted proteins | sample CryGeymet201501t_FD_83663 | JGI IMG/M metagenome (GOLD analysis project Ga0100403, IMG submission 83663) | Groundwater microbial communities from Crystal Geyser aquifers in Utah, USA - Crystal Geyser metaG 2015-01t | ecosystem: Environmental > Aquatic > Deep subsurface >...
CGTACGCCGTAAACCTAAGGGTTCCTGGGGAAGGTTAATCCTCCCAGGGTTAGTCGGATCCTAAGCCGAGGCCGAAAGGCGTAGGCGATGGAAAACTGGTCAATATTCCAGTACTATTACAATAGCGTTATTAACGAAGGCAGGACGCAAAGAAGCAAGCGAGACAACCTGATGGATGGAGTTGAATCCGCGTAGGAGGACTAGTTGGCAAATCCGCTAGTCAATCTCTGAGACGGAGGACGAGGGAGCTTGTCTCCCAGAAGTCGCTGAGCTTATGTTGCCAAGAAAAGTGTCGTAGTGAGTTATTGTAATATCCGTACCGTAAACCAACACAGGTAGGTGAGGAGAATATCCTAAGGCGTTTGAGATAATTCTGGTTAAGGAACTCTGCAAGTTAGCACCGTAACCTCGGGAGAAGGTGTGCCCAATTGAGTTAGTGTCCTTGCGGCACGAAGCTCTTCATTGGGTCGCAGTGAAATGGCGGTAGCGACTGTTTACCAAAAACACAGGACTATGCTAAGTTGTATAAACGATGTATATGGTCTGACGCCTGCCCGGTGCCGGAAGGTTAAGAGGAGCTGTTAGCGCAAGCGAAGCGGTGAATTGAAGCCCCGGTAAACGGCGGCCGTAACTATAACGGTCCTAAGGTAGCGAAATTCCTTGTCGGGTAAGTTCCGACCTGCACGAATGGCGTAACGATTTCCGCACTGTCTCGACCAGGAGCTCAGCGAAATTGAATTAACTGTGCAAATGCAGCTTACCCTCAGCTAGACGGAAAGACCCTATGAACCTTTACTATAACTTGGCCCTGAAATACGAAATTGACTGTGTAGGATAGGTGGGAGACTTTGAAGCAGTGGCGCTAGCCATTGTGGAGTCAACCTTGAAATACCACCCTGTTAATTTTGTGTTTCTAACTTAGTCCCGTAATCCGGGACGGGGACACGGTCTGGTGGGTAGTTTGACTGGGGCGGTCGCCTCCTAAACAGTAACGGAGGCGCACAAAGGTTCCCTCAGCCTGGACGGAAATCAGGCGGCGAGTGTATAGGCACAAGGGAGCTTGACTGTGAGACGGACAAGTCGAGCAGGTGCGAAAGCAGGTCTAAGTGATCCGGTGGTTCCGAATGGAAGGGCCATCGCTCAACGGATAAAAGGTACTCTAGGGATAACAGGCTTATCCCGCCCAAGAGTTCACATCGACGGCGGGGTTTGGCACCTCGATGTCGGCTCATCACATCCTGGGGCTGAAGTCGGTCCCAAGGGTTTGGCTGTTCGCCAATTAAAGTGGTACGCGAGCTGGGTTCAGAACGTCGTGAGACAGTTCGGTCCCTATCTGCTGTGGGCGTAGGAGATTTGAAGGGAGCTGTCCCTAGTACGAGAGGACCGGGATGGACATACCTCTGGTGTGCCAGTTGTTCCGCCAGGAGCATGGCTGGATAGCTAAGTATGGAATGGATAACCGCTGAAAGCATCTAAGTGGGAAGCCAGCCCAAAGATAAGATCTCCCAAGGAGTTAATCCTTGTAAGGGTCGTCGTAGACCACGACGTTGATAGGCAGGAGGTGTACGCACAGTAATGTGTTTAGCTAACCTGTACTAATCGCCCGATTGGCTTGCTATTTGTTTTATTTAGAGAAGATACGGCATGGGTCGTATCTAAACTTTGAGTCAAACTCAGTTGGAAATCTCTTGAGATTCACCAGCATTACGAGTTAGTGGTAAAAACAAAGAACAAGTCATTTTGAGAAATTCGTACAAGAGAAATGATTCTGTATCTTGTCTCTATTCATTTTCGTTTCATTGGAAATAGGTTAAGTATTTAGCCTAGCCAAAATGAAACTGCTGATCAGCTCTTTGGCTGTTTAGTTCAGGATTCTCAATCTTCGGCGAAGCCGCTGAGGGAGAGAAAGTTGGACTAAACAGCTGCAAGTAAAACTGCAGTAGTTACCATTTTGGGGTGTCCATAGAGGCGGGGAAACACCGGATCCCATACCGAACTCCGAAGTTAAGCCCGTCATCGGTGATGGTACTGCAGGGGAGACCTTGTGGGAGAGTAGCACGACGCTCCTTATTTTTTAGTGGTGGAAGCCACAACTAAGCCCGCTAGAACAAAAGTTCTAGCGGGCTTTTTCATTTTTCTCTGAAGATTGAGATCAATCGGAAAATTTGACTGAAGTTTGAGCTCTTCCTTTTCTTTGGAGTGTTAAGGGTTAATACTTAATTGCGATGAGTGATTTGATTTATGCCATTGATTTTGGAACTTCGAACTCATTAATGGGAGCGGCTGATCCTTTTGGTGTTAGGGAGCTAGTGCCTTTGGATTCCGATGCCGATGATCAAAGAGTTTTACGGAGTCTTGTATATTTCCATCCAGATTCCGGCGCCTATTTTGGCAGCAGTGCTATTCAGCAATATCTAGAAAATTCGATGCGTGGAAGGTTTTTGAAATCTATGAAGCGCTTTCTTCCTGTGAAGAGCTTTGATTCTACGTTTATTAATGGCAAGTTCTTCAAGCTCGAAGAACTTATTTCGCTCTTCTTGAAAGAAATGAGGGTGCGAGCCAATGAACATTTTTCTGAGGATTGCACTTCAGTAGTGCTAGGTAGGCCTGCCCTTTTCTCTGAGGATGAAGAGTTGGATCGTTTGGCCCATTCGAGATTGGAGGCAGCCGCTAGACTTGCGGGATTTAAAAATATTGAGTTTTTGCCTGAGCCAGTGGCGGCTGCATATCGCTACCGGCTTGAAATGAAGAAAGAAGAGGTTGTTCTGGTAGCTGACTTTGGGGGTGGAACTTCGGACTATACTCTGCTCAAGCTTTCTCCAAAGGAATTTGTGCCTGAAGATGTTCTTTCTATAGGAGGGGTTCCCATTGCCGGAGACATGTTGGATGGGCAGATGATGAGGAATCGAATTGCAAAGAATTTTGGCAGTGAAACCCAATACACGGTTCCTTTTGGGAGCAATGTAATGCAAATGCCAAAAGGACTTGTCGCCAATATGTGCTCGACGGCTTACATTAATTTACTCAATAGCCGGGAGAATAGGGATTTCCTCAATCGAATAAAAAAATCCTCTCAAAATGAGGAAGACGCAAGATACATTGAACAGCTTGAAGTTCTTTTGGACAACCAGTTAGGGTTTTCAGTCTTTGAGTCTATTGAGGAAGCTAAAAAGAGCATATCTCAAGATGGTCATGGCGTGGTTCGCTTTGATTATCCTGGAATAGCAATAGAAGAGAGTGTTTCGGCAAAGCAATTTGAGGAGTATACGAATGACGAAATCTCGAAAATTTTCGACTCATTAAAGAATACTTTAAAAAAAGGCGGACTTACTGCGGCTGACGTTGATCGAGTTTGTTGCACAGGTGGAACCGCTAAGGTGAGTCTTATTCAATCGGGCTTGGCTAAGCTTTTTGGAAACAATAAGGTTGAAGTGTTTCGAAATTTTACCTCAATTGTCGAAGGGCTAAGTGAAAGAGCAAGCCAGCTTTCGAAAGTTTAATGAGTTAAGGGGAATTCCCTACAGATAGTTTCTCTCCTTCGAGTTTAAAAGAATCTGAGTTAACTAGGCTACCGCAAGGGTATGGGGGTGGAGGCCTTGTTGTTTAGCTTGTTTTGAATCCTGTTTAAATGATTGATTTTACAAGGCGAACTGAGGTGTATTTAATTGACGCGAAGCATAATCGGTGTTAGAAGCGCGCTATGAATACATTGCTCGCATTGTTTCTATTTGTGTTGGCTTCTCCAATTCTTAGTTCTTTGGCAACGCCTTTTTGGAGTCGTAAGCCCGTGCCAGTCGTTTCTTTAGATTCACTTGGGTGCCAGACTGAACTTCAAGGAATAAACTCTGAGGATTCAACAAGTGTGTCTGATGCCATGGCTCGGATTAAAAGTTCTCTTCAGGAGTTTAGAGTGTTTGATATCGCTCTAGAGGTTTCTCTTTATCAAAGTTTGTTATCACCAAACGAGAAGTTAAATTTTAATGAAACCAGAACAACCGTTTCAGAGTTGATTGAAAATAGTTCGGTGTTTGAGCAGGAAGAACTCTTAGATATCTCAAGTCGAGCTAGTTATTTTATTTTCAATCTAATACCAGCCTCTTGGAGTCGAAGCAGTTGGAATGATTCTTGGGCACCCTTTTTGGAAGATGCTCTTAAAATGGGAATGATTTCTTCTGATGGTCCTCAGGAGCAGGCAAAACTGAGAGCGTTATTGGTACAATTTAGAGATATTTCGAATGCGGGCCTGATGCCCAAACTTCAAGAAGAACTTAGTGAAGTCTTCATGGGCTTTTTGATGAAGTTAGAGAAAAAATCTCGATCTACTTCTCCGAGCTTAACTGAGAACCAGGTTTCTCATTTACTTAGTTCCGTTCAAAGAGCCAATACATGGCCTCGAATTTTTGGAGGCGAGACTATCCGTTTTGAGAATGAAAATTTTTCTTTATTCCTTAGTAAGCTAGAGCGAAGTGGGGTTCTAAATCAGCTTCTCTTAACAAAAATGGCAAGGGCACTAACAGCGTCTCAAGCCAAAATGATTGTAGAATCTCGTTTCTTTAAGCAGCTTGATTCGACAGTCCAGCAGGAGCTTCGAGAACTGGCTGCTTCTGTTCCAGAATTGAGCGAAGAAGAGCTTAATATAGCGGCTGAATACAACAGTCTTGTTGAGTTGAAAAAAGAGAGAGCCGAGGAGATGGCTCGATTGGAAGAGTTTCACAAAAGGGCAATGCAGATTCCCTCCGATGAACTTGCAGCTCAAATTAGGGAAAAGGTGCTTGATTCAATCTATAGGAAGAACTTCTCTCTAAAGCTGGTGAAGAAAGTGATCTCTTCAGAGATACCAAAGCTAAAAACTTCGATGGAGGTACGTTTGTTTTTTGTAGAAACTGCTGAAGGATTGGAAGCTTGGAAGGACGCCGAAAAGTTAGACTTTCTCAAGGCCTTTTCTGAGTTATATCTATCAAAGCTTAAACAAGGCATGGTTTTCAGTGAATATGACCGAGTTCAGATAGAGCGGGTCTATAAAAGAATGCCTCTCTCAAGTAATGAGGCTTCTGCTTCTTTGAATCATTTTCTTTCTCAAGATCCGTTTAAAACCGGAGAGATTTCCGAGGCCAGCCGAAACGGTTTGCTTCTCACTCATGAGGAGTATCAGGCAAAGTGGATGCAGTTAAAAAGATCTCTATTGGATGTAGAAGCTTCTATTGAGAGTTTTCGTTAGGAAAACTAAGAGCACAAGAAGCTTGTTTAGATTGATCTGCTCAAAGTTGCTCTCAAAGTGATTTCAATTCGCTACATTTCAAGCTACACTCTAAGTGGTGGAAGGTTCCGAAATTCAAGTACTTTCTCAGGTTTTAGTGATCCTTGGCGTTTCTTGTGTCGTCACTCTTCTTTTTCATTGGGCGAGAATTCCCGTCGTCATTGGTTTTTTAGCTACAGGAATCATCATTGGACCTAAAGCCCTGGCTTGGGTGACCACAACTCCAGGGGCCAACGCGATTTCTGAGATTGCATTGTCTCTTCTGCTTTTTACGATTGGCCTCGAGTTTAATCTGGCTCGATTGAGGTCGCTTAAGCGGTCTTTGCTCTTTCTAGGGGCACCTCAGGTTATCCTTTGTGTTGCTGCTTTTAGTGCTTTTGCTGGAATTGTTTTTGACTTTGGTTTTTCTAAGGCTGTGTTTGTGGGGTTTCTTTTAGCTTTAAGCTCAACGGCGATCGTTTTAAAAGTGATCGAAGAAAAGCGCGACTTTAATACTCCTTATGCTCAGAACGCCGTAGGGATTTTGATTTTTCAGGACTTAGCTGTGTTGGTCATGATTTTGCTTGTTCCTATGTTAGCAGAAGGCGGGAAGGTTGCTGGAGACTTTCGTTTATCAGCAATCTTTATGTGGTTGGGGAAGGCCGTTGGAAGCATCGTTGGATTCTATCTGCTGAGCCGCTTTATTCTAAATCGTTTGCTTTTTCAGGTTGTTCAAACGAGAAGCCGTGAAGTTTTTTTCTTTTTCCTTCTTTTCCTCTCTGCGGGTTGCGGTTTTATTCTTCACTCGATAGGACTTTCTTTTGCATTGGGAGCCTTTGTTGCCGGTGTTCTTGTCGCAGACAGTCCCTATGAAAAACAGGCGAGTGCTGATTTTGCTCCCCTTCGTGATATTTTTGTTGGCTTTTTCTTTATCTCAATAGGCATGTTGTTAGATCCAGTTTTTGCTTTCCAGCATTTTCATTGGATCTTGTTGTTTTTAGCTATTTTGTTCACAGTGAAATCTTCGATCATTGTTGCTATTGGTCGCTTGAATAAGTTTCCGAAATCTATATCTATAATGACCGGTGTGATGCTCTTTCAGGTTGGTGAATTTTCTTTTGTTTTAGCAAAACAGGGGGTGGATTTAGATTTGATATCACCTCATGAACTTCAGTATTTTTTGAGCCTATCCATCGTAAGTCTTGCGTTAACTCCTTACGCCTACAAATACGGTCCCAAATTGTCGTTTCAAGATCGTTTTGAGTCTTGGATTCCACAGAAGCTGACCCAAGTTTTTAGGAGTGAAAAAAGGCGAGACCCGACTATTGAAATTCCAATTCCTCACGAAGGAACTAAAGAAGTGCCTTATTTTCAAACTTTGATTATTGGTTTTGGGATTGCTGGTCAGAACCTGGCTTCAGCTTTAAAGAATTTAGAGATTCCCTATCAAATATTGGAAGCCAATGCCCAAACGGTTCAGAGTTTTAAGGCTAAGGGGGAGCCGATTCACTTCGGAGACGCAACTCGGCGAGAAATTTTAGAAGAAGCCGGTGTTCGAAATTGTAAGCTCGTTGTGGTTATGGTTTCAGGGGTGAACATCATTGAGGCAATTTTGAGCACTATCCGCCAAGTTCGTCCAGACGTTAAGATCGTGGTGCGAACGGCTTATGTTCGAGATGTAGATACAATTCGAAATTATGAGAACGTTGAGTGGGCTGTTGGTGAGATTGAGACGGCATTGGAAATTCTTTCTAGAACATTGAGAGCTTACGGAGTGGGATCAGAGAAGATTCACTCTTTTCTAATGGAATCAAGAGAATCTATTCTGAAGGATAAAGGGGATTGGATGGATCATGCCCGAAGAAATTTGGAAATCCCAACATGGGAAGCTCTGTCTGCAATGCGCCCCTTCCGGATTGAAGAAAATATGCTTTGTGTTTCCAAAACTTTGGCCGAAATAGATTTAAGAGCTCGTAGTCAGGCTGGAGTAGTTGTAATTTTCCGGGAAGGTTTTGGAACAAGACTTCCTTCGCCCGACTATTTGATTGAAGTGGGTGATGTGCTCTATTTGTTGGGGACGGATGCGGCCGTAGAGTCTGCTCAAGATATTTTAACTAAGGCCGACTGATCTTTGATGTTTAAAAGATTCGGGTTATTTTTTAGATTGGATGTCTATCACATTGTCTAATTGAAGCTTTTCTTGTCTTTTCGTCAAGAAGAGACAAAGGTTGTAAAGAATGAGGGGCACCACGCTCATGAGGGCCAACGTGTGAAAGACTTTAACAAAGCCCCAGGTGTCAACGAGCGCTGTTGAGCTCCCATCTCCTACAGCCGTTCCTAAGTTTCCTACCATCATAAATAAGGCAAATGCAGTTGTGGCAAACTTTTTTGGGCTTAAGTTCATTGCTAGTGTAAGGAAGATTCCTTCTTGTAGACCCCAGACAAATCCCCAAAGAGCAGCAAAGCTTAGTCTATTTTCAGGAGTTAACCATTGCGGCGTAAACCACAAGACAATGGCTACGCACATCAAGCTTGCGCTTCCTAATCTTTTGAAGCCAACTCGAATTACAAGAAGAGCTGAGCTAATGGCTCCGAAGATCGCGCCTATTCCGCGCAGGCTGCCATAACTACCTAGCTGATCAATGGGAGTATCAAACCTTAACTTCAAGAAATAGGACATGAGCCCGTCTCCTCCAAAGGAAATCATGGCGTAACTAAAAGCAAAGGCAATAAAACAAAGTGTGTGGGGAGTTAGTAGCCATCTTAGCTCTTTGAGCGGTTGGAAGGTTTTATTGGCCGCTATTGGTTCTTGGACACTGGAGAGCAAGGCCAGTGGTAGGAGAGAGAGTGCTCCTAGGGAGAGTAGGATTGAGGGGTATCCAAAGCGTTGCCCCACTAGGCCAAAGAGCCCGGCCATGATGATAAAGCCCGCTGATTTTCCGCTGATCATAGCAGCTTGGATGTAGCTTCTCTCTCGAGTGCTCGAGATGACAATGGCAAGGCCGTCGGCGCAGGTGTCGTAACAGGCGGTTCCAGAGGAGGCAGCCAGCATCAAAATTGTGAAAACATAAAAGTGATCTGCAGGGTCCACAGTTGCGGCCGCGGCAAAGCCAGCGGCCGAGATGAATAGACCAATTCTCATAAGGAGTTTCTTTGGATTAGCCACCTTGCTCGCAAGGAGATCTGCGACGAAAGCGAAGATGAGTTTGAGAACGAAGGGCAAAAGCAAAAGGCTTGTGATGAGAGCGATGTCGTTTGAGGAAACGCCACTTTCGTTGAGATAGCTTTTTTGAAAGCTCTGCACGTAGGCTAGCGCTGACCCTTGGACAAAATATAGGAGGGCAAATAGTATGCTTGAGCGAGACACTGATTTCATTATGTAGCTGCTTTGATGGATTTGCCTATCAGCCAAATGGCCCCACGCGTTAAGGGAATTGGGTTCTGCTCTGCCTTGCTCAAATCTACTGGCTTGACTAGAGCTAGGAGAGTGGGAGGTTTACACGGATGAATTTTCATTGGCCCAAAGAAACCCTTAGTTCACCCCAAACTCGCAAGGCTATGCGCCAGGCTATTTTGGAATCAATTTTTCTTGCTAAGTCGGGTCATCCGGGTGGCTCGTTGTCCATGGTTGAGATTCTAAGCTCGCTTTTTGAAGCTGGTTTTCAGTTAGATTCTTCCGATTTCTATAACCCCGAAAACGATCGTTTTGTTTTATCCAAGGGGCACGGCGTGCCTGCTTACTATGCGATCATGAGTCAGATGGGTTTATTCGAAGCCAAAGAATTAGCGGGTCTTCGGCAGTATGGACACTTTTTACAAGGACACCCCGATCGACTTCGTTTCGATAAAATGGAGGCTTCTACTGGAAGTTTAGGGCAAGGCGCTTCGGTCGCACTTGGCTTGGCTCTTGGCTTAAGGTTGTCTTATCGAGCTAAAAAAATCTCTCGTTTGCCTAGGGTTTATTGTGTTTTAGGCGATGGCGAAATTCAAGAAGGCCAGGTTTGGGAGTGTTTGATGAGCTGTGGAAAGTTTATGCCCGGAAATCTGACTTTCGTTTTAGATTATAATAAAGGGCAGATTGATGGTCCCACTTCTGAAGTGATGAATCTAGAGCCTTTGGCTGACAAGCTAAGAGCTTTTAATCTAGAAGTGAGTTCTTGCGATGGTCACGATGTGGATCGATTGAAAGATTACTTTTCTTCCTGCCATACACAAGAAGAAGGCAAGGCTAGATTCTTAATTGCCAATACTGTTAAAGGTAAGGGCATAAGTTTTATGGAACACCCTAACAAATGGCACGGAGCTGCTCCTAGTGAAGAGCAACTAGTGGATGCCATCAAAGAACTTTATGAGGGCGAAAGCCCTAATGGAACGTTGAGAGGATAAGAGCAATGTCATTATACGAGAAAATTTTTGATTCATCGATAAAGGCTAAGGCGACCCGTTTGGCGTTCGGAGAAAAATTAAAAGAACTAGGTTCTAAGAATGAACAAATTGTTGTTCTTGAGGGAGATCTTTCTAAGTCCACTCGCACAGATTTGTTTGCAGCCGAGTGTCCTGATCGATTCTTTAACATGGGGATTGCTGAAGCTAACATGATTGGTGTGGCTGCTGGCTTTGCAAGAGCCGGTAAAGTGCCTTTTGCAGCGAGTTTTGGCTGTTTTTTAACTGGGCGCTTTGATCAAATTAGAATGAGTGTTTCTTTCACCGGAGCTGCTGTTAACTTGATTGGATCTCACGCGGGAGTTGGAATTGGTGAAGATGGACATTCCCAAATGGCGCTCGAAGATGTGACTTTGATGCGCTCCCTACCGAACGTTCGAGTGTTTCAACCGTCCCATGAAAGAGAGACACATTCTTTTATGGAGTGGACTGTAAAAGATCCAAATCCAAGTTATATGCGTGTGACTAGACAGGGTTTGCCTCAGGTTAAAGATACTGGTGCCACTTTTAAAGAAGGGCATTGGGAGTTTTTGCATGAGTCAAAGGAGGAAAACGTTCCCTGCATCGTTGCTACGGGAGGTGTTCTAGAGCCATCCGTCAAAGCAGCCGATGAGCTGATTGCTTCCGGAGCCTATCCAGACGTCTCTATCGTGAATGCCAGTTGGTTGAATCCAGTTTCAAAAGAAAATATTGATCGAATTTTAGCTCTTAAACCTTCTTTTGTCGTGAGTGTGGAAGATCATTACAAGATGGGTGGCTTGGGTGGCATTTTAGCTGAAATGTTGAGTGAGCGACCCTCTTCTCCTGCGTTGAAGAGAATCGGAGTGACTGAATTTGGTCAATCGGGTTCGCCTAGTGATAACTACGAGAACTACGGATTCACGGGACCTGGAATAGCTAAACAAATTACTGGGGCATGAAGGCGCGTCTTAAAAGTTTTTTCTGGATTGTCGTAGTCCATCTCGTCTATTGGGTTTTTGCTTTTTTGCGCCTTACCTGGAAGCTGGATGAAGATGCTTTGCCTCCAGAGATTCAAGAAAGATACAAATATAAACAAGTCGTCGTCTTCGGTCATTTTCATGAAGACGATTGGCCAATGATCTCGTTTTATTTCAATCGACCTATGATTGTTATGGTGTCACTGAGCAAAGACGGGTCCTTGTTGACCATGCTCTTGGAGCGGCTGGGCTTTAAGGTTGCACGGGGGTCTTCGAGTAGAGGTTCGGTCAGCGGCTTTAAGCGTTTAGTGGACCTGTGTCGGGATAGTGGTGTTTTGAATGTGAGTTTGGCGGTGGATGGTCCCAGGGGACCTCGTCGAAAAATTAAAAAGGGAATACTCAAACTAGCTTACATTCTAGAGGCTCCTATTGTCTTTGGCTTAGGAGAGGTTGAGCGAGCTTGGATCGCTAAGAGTTGGGCAAAAACAGTGTTGCCGAAACCCTTCTCTAAGATGCGGCTTAAATACGTCGTGGCCTTTAGCCAAGAAGAAGTGAAAGAATACATGGATTCAAATCGAATTCCTGAGGCTTTGGAGCTTATGGAAAAACGCCTTCAGCCGCATTTGCCCTAGATTCAAGTGACTTTCTTCAAAGTTTTGACGATTTAGATCTGTTAAAGACAAATTCCTATCCTTGGTAATCGGAGGAGCTCTGCTCATAATAAGTATTAGATATTATGAGGGGAACTTTCTTTTTTTTTCTTTTGCTCGGAATGTCCTCCTCTGCAACTACCACAGAGGCTGAGTTTCGTTCTTCTTTAAAAAATTGGTCTAGCCAGGAGCTCGCTGGCCAGCTCCTCTTTGTTGGAATGCGAAATATAGAGCAGGTTCAAAAAATTCAACCAGCAGGAGTTATCCTTTTTGCTTGGAACATGAGAAGTGTTGAGAAAGTTCAGGCTTTAACTTGGAAATTGAGCCGAATTTCTAAGAAGCTTAAATTGCCTCTTATGATTGCCACCGATCATGAGGGTGGTGAAGTCATTCGAATTAGGCGTGGAGTTACAAATTTCCCAGATGCGGCTGTGATAGCAGCCAGTAATGATACCAAGCTTTCTGAGAGGATTGGCTTTCTAACAGGACAAGAGTTAAGAGCTTTGGGGCTTAATACAAATTTAGCTCCTGTGCTCGATTTAGGGAATGCTCGTAGCTTCTTAAGAAACCGCGTTTGGGGAAGTGATCCCGAAAAGGTTGCGCGTTTAACAAGTTCTTACATTCACGGCTTGGAGCGTGCAGGGGTGTTGTCTGTGGCGAAACATTTTCCTGGCCATGGGTCGACCACTGTTGATTCACATTACAATCTTCCTGTTAGTTACAAGAGACTGTCTCAACTGTGGAGCGCTGATCTTAAGCCGTTTCGAGAGGCCGTTAAGAATAATGTTCCGGCTTTGATGACGGCCCATGTGGAGCTACCATTGGTGGAAAGAGTTCCGGCCTCCTTTTCTAAAAAAATGTTGAGCACCTTGTTGAGAGAAAAAATGGGTTATGAGGGGGTGATTATTACAGATGATTTAGAGATGGGGGCGGCAAAGGGAAGTTCGGGAGCGTCTCTTTCTGCATTGTCTCTTCAAGCTTTAAAAGCCGGTAGTGACTTGGTTATGTTGGTTTGGAATCAGCAAGAACAGCTTAAGGTCAGGGACCGGTTGGCGAAAGCAATTGAATCAGGAGAATTAAAAAGACTTGATGTGTATGAAAAAATTGTTCGAACTTGGAGGGCAAAGCAACGCTTCGAGATCAATGCGGAGTCGACCTCTGATATAGCTCAAGTTGGGAAAAGGGAAACACGAGCTTTAGTTTCAAAGGTGATTCGAGCCGCCGTACTTTGGAGAGCGGGAAATGAAACAAAGGTATTGTCTCCCTTTAGATCTAAGAAAAATCAAGCCTGGAGAGTTTGGCTACCCAGTCATTCAACCGCAAAAATGTGGAAAAAACTGAGACCTAGAGATCAAGCCGAACTAATACCCAAGGCTTCCGGAGGTGCCTTTCTTGGCGAGTTAAAGATGGCCCTTGCAAAAAAACAGCCTATTGTTCTTGTTACGCCTCCTCGTGCTTCTTTAAGCTCAGAGGTTTTTGATCAAATTCTCTCCGTCCTTAATACGGCTAATGACACCGAATCGAGAAGCTCCTTGCTTTGGGTTCACCAAGGGAGTGATCCCATCCCATTGAGTGCAGTGAATAAGTCTGATTTGAAATTTGGTATTATGACGCTCTCCAGCGCCTCTCTTCGATCCTTCCATGCGTTTACCAACTATTTAAAAGATAATCGGCTCTTCTAATTGTCCATCTTTTGAAATTCTGACCTATCAGAGTCTTAGAAGCTTTGGTATTTGCCATAATCCATGGCAAAATAAGTTTATGAAGACTTTGGGGTTTAGCTTTCTTTTGTGTCTGTTTTCGCCTTTCTTTTCCTGCACTGAATCGAGTGTTGGTAATTTTAGAATAGGTGTTCAGCCAAATGAGGCTAACCGCAACTTAAATCATTTCGAAAAAGAACTTGAAAAGCGGCTTGGGCAATCAGTGACCGTTAAAGTTTCAAAAGATTATGCGGAAACGGTGAGCATGCTTGAGTCTGGTCAAGTTGAGATGGCCGTGCTTTCCCCTCTAAATTTTGTGATTGCAGAAAAAGATTTAAAGTTAAAGGTTCTGTTTAAGAAAGTTTACGGAGAGTCTGAATTCTATTACGCAGCTATTGTTACTAAAAAAGGGTCTCGAATAAAAAAACTTTCTGATCTTAAAGGCAAGAAAATTGCATTTGTGGACAAGAGTAGTGCAAGCGGCTTCCTGTATCCGAGAGTCATGTTAAAGGAAGCTTCTTTGGAGCTGTCGGACATTGAATCCATTTTTAAAGGCACTCATGTGGATGCAGTGAAAGCTGTCAACGAAGGTGAAGTCGATGCAGCTGCTGTTTGGGCTAACCCGCCTGCACAGGGGGGTGGGGCTTGGACCGCGGAAGAGTTCAAGGAGCAGACTCTTGATTTGACTGTATTGGCTTATTCGGATCCAATTCCCAATGATGCCATTGTCATAAAAGAAGACTTTTATAAATCAAATCCTGCGTTTGTATTGCGTTTAATGGATTCGCTAATTCTAATGAGTGAAAGAGAGCAAAGCAGTATTAAACAAGTTTTTGGAGTAGATAAACTTGCGACCGCTACCAGTAGCCATTATGAAGGGGTTAGAAAGTTGCAAAAGGTATTAGAAGAATAATGAAAGCTCCTAAAGAATTCCCATGTATGTTTACCCATGTTCAGATATCTGAAATGGTCACTCGTATTGCACGCTCAATCGAAAAGCAAGTTCCCGAAGAAGAGGAAATAGTTTGTATTGGTGTTCTAAAGGGAGCTTGGATTTTTCATTCTGACTTAGTTCGCGAAATTAAAAGACCTGTGAGCATCGATTTCGTTAAGGCTAGTTCTTACGGAAATCAGATGATTAGCTCTGGGGTTGTCCGAATTGAAAAAGATATAGAAACTGATATTCAAGGAAAGCATGTTTTTTTGGTGGAAGACATCATTGATACAGGTCGCACTTTGAAGTTCCTGAAAGCAAGACTATCTGAAGGGGGAGCGAAAAGCGTGAGCTTGGTAGCTCTGTTGGACAAGAAGGTTAAGCGCGAAGTGGATTGTGACGCTGATTTGGTTGGAGCTGTGATAGAAGACAAGTTTGTTGTTGGCTACGGGCTTGATTGGGCTGAGCGCTATAGAACTTTGCCTGATATTCATTTTGTTCCAGAAGATTACGCTAAGTAATCATAGGTCCCATTCTAGACCAAAGTTAAAGTTAGCTTGCGTCTTTTGAATTTGAGTTTTTACCTTCCTGTCTTTTTCACTCACGCTTAGTGACTCTAGATAGAATGAAGGGCCAAACACCAATTTCCAATTTGTAGAAAGCTCTCTTCGTAAGAAAAAGCTCAATTCCAAAGCTGGCAGAAAGTATCGCGGTGAGCCAGTGCCGACTGAATTACCTGAAGTCCATACCGGGAAATCCAATGAAATTTCTGACCAGAAATCCCAATAAGAGCGCCAGGAGCTCCATTGGAACTCCAAGGCGGGTTTAAGACCCCATAAGATGAGAGGGGTTTGTGAGTCTGAGAGTATGATTTGAGGAAGCTGTCTATAGCTGGTTAAGACTTTATAGCGTAGATAGTTTTGTGGTCCTAGGAAGCTTTGTGTCCAGCTGGGTCCAGCACTGAAGAATATATTCTTATCGCTGTATTCTTTTTCTTCTGTTTTCACGATTGGGAATTGGTAGCCAAACTTACTCTCGTAACCCCATTTTCTCCAAACCTTTCCAGCCAAGCGAACACCAACTTCATTCTCGATGGGGTTGGCAATCAACCAGGTATTCTCGCCGGTACTAAAGTTGCGTTGAGCGTTCCAAAGTCCTCTGATCGCTCCCATTAAGCGAAGTGAAGACCCTGTTTTAGGACTGTAAGATGAAAAGTTGCTGTCTTTCATGGAAACGTGAACGATTCCTTCAGAAAATTTCTGTGAGTCATCCAAGTAGTCTCTGACGACCACTTGATAGCGTCCCGATACTAAGCGAGGGAGGATAACTTCATTTGCTTCTTCAGTCCAAAACTGAGCGACTACGTGCCGTTCGGGACCAAGGCGAGTTAGAATAATCTCGGACTTCTTGCCTGAGACATTTCGTCTCCATCTGAATCTCCATGTTTCACCCGAAGGTAGACTTAGGTCGTTGTAAGGTTCGACAATAAAAGGCTCGGGAAGTTCACGTTCTTCAATTTCAAAACTTACGGGCTTTCCAGATGTGAAGAGTTTCTTGTTTAGTCTTGAGACTACCCTTGCACTCCATTTGCCTGGCCCTAGTTCTTTGGTGTTAACAGAGTGGTCAGTTGATATAAAAGTGAGCTTTTGTTTTGAGTTGCGAAGATTTCTTATTTCCACAAGATAGTCATCTGCCCCTTCGACAATGCTCCATTCAAAGCTGACGACTGTGGTGTTTTTGGAGACAAAGACTTGTTCGTTGTCTAGCGGCCATTTAAGTTCGGGCGTGTTTGAAGACAGAATGAATTGCTTGGAGGAAGTCCATGCCCCCGGTCCATTGGCGCTAATGGCTCTGACTCTTAAAAAGTAGATTCCTGGGTTTAAATCACCATTGACTTCACTTTTATTGGTTTTGCCTTGGCGAACAAGGTCATTGTCTTTGAACTGAGAGGATTTAGCGACTTCGTATTCATAAAATTCTGCTCCTTTGATCGGTTCCCATAGTTGGGAGAATGGCAGTGCGATCACAAGGCTTTGCTGTATAGATAAAATGATGAGGTAGAGTCTTAGAAGTCGTTTCATATTAAGCTCTCTTTTTATTCCTTCCACTGTGGAGCACTTAAGCCCACTCCTTTTATAACTTTAAAAACCTGAGTTGCTGATTGGCCTTCTCCAAGGTCTTTGAAATAGCTTTTAACTCTCCACGTATATTTGCCTGGCGCAAGTGCTGTTAGTTGTAGATGAGTGTCCTTCACGTTTTTAGTCATTATCACTTTCTTATCCTTTAATAGCTCAACTACAAAGTAGTCGACCAACTTTCGAGAGCGACCATCAAGAGTCCATTCTGCCTTTAAGTTTGTAGATTGCTCGGAAAGGAATCGGGAATCGTCGACTGGATAAATGAGTTTGATAGGCTCAATGAACGCGATCTGACGCTTTAGTTTGGACTGTGGAATTTTAACTTCAAGCCAAGGTCCTTTTAAATGCCCTCTTAGGGATCGAACTTTTACTGTGCCACTTTCAAGGTCTCGAATTGGCAAACTGCTTTTGTTTTCTCGGATCGACAGAGCTTTGTGATCGCTTTGAATCTCGTAGCCGCTTGCACGCTCCACTTCATTCCAGGCAATGAGGATCTTTGATGGATCTTCTTTCATAAATCTAGCTTCTTTTAAAGTGGGCTGCTCAGGTGGTCTCATGTCATTGATTGTAAAGGTAGAGGAAAGTGAAGCAATTTTTTGCTCTGACTGAAAGGCATGAAGTTCTATTTTAAGTTCTTTCTCTAAAAGCTCGCGATTATTTAGAACGATCTCTCGGTAGAGTTCGTTCTTTACGTTCTTCATACTGAAAGTGCTGGTCTTGAGCTTATCTATCTGGAGAAGAACTTTTTCTTGGTCTTTGAGCACTAGTTGATAAGAGTCCGTATTCTCTAGTTCTCCCCAGGAAAGGACAGTTGTTAGTCCACTATTGTCAATTCTAGCATAACGACTTTCCTCTGGAGTTTTCCACGTCCAGAGCAAGGGGTTGGTCAAAGTGAATTCACCGATAGCCGATGCAGCCGCTTTGCTCTTCTTGTTGTAGACACGCCAGAAGACCTTGCCTTTTCTTTTGGCAAGTGAGATTTTTTGATTCAGATTCCTCTTGAGTGAGTGAACTTCGACATTTTTGAAGTCTTCAGTGCTGCTGATTTGAAGGACTAAAGGTTTTAGGTCAGCAGATTTGTCTATCTGTTCAATCTGAAACTCCACGTGATTGTTCTCTTTTGAAAGAATGATTGAGCTGCTTGCCTTTGGAAGTAGTCTTCTAAAAGAATAAGATTTTACGGTGGTTTTCCCGGATTTGTCGATGAGAAGACTATTTCCTTCGGAAACTAAGGAGCGGTCGGTTTGGCTGCTTTCAAATGTTAATTGTCCGCTTTCGGCTACTAGCTCGACCTGCCCAGAGTTTGCGTCTGTTCGAGCGTTTAGAGTGCCTTCTATGTTTACCTTCTCCCCTCGGGCGATGAGGCTCGCCTTGCCGCTTATGGATAGATTGCCATTTCGGAGCGATATCTCTGGCCCCTTTGGAGAGTTCTCTAGAACGACTAAAGAGTTTTCGGAAATTTTAATGGATCCTCCCGCATTCGTTTTAATATGGACGGAAGAGTGCTCTCCTGTCTTTACGACATCGCTTTGATAGACTTGTTGAGGTTGGAGGACGCCCTGCCACATGAGGGCTTTTGAAGGTCTAAGGTAGACTTCTTGTTGAAAGGTTTGGATTTCCCCAAAGACGCTGCTGTTGTTTCGTTTGAATTCTTGATTTTCTACAATCCAGTAGTAGGACCCTAGAAACAGCATGAAGCCACCAAATCCCCAACAAGCTGTTGCTAGATGGCTAAGAAGGCTGCTTCGGTTCATTCTTTCCTCTTCGGCCTAGATGAATCGTAAGTGTAGTTAAGGAACGTCAAAGATATGGCTTTGGGTAATTTTGTTTTCTGCCGAACCGTTTATGAAATGTCGAGCAAAGTAAAAATTCGAGTTCGAAGCAAGATATTCGTGGGGGTCTCTGCACTTCTAGGAATTGCAATAGTGAGCATTGTTTGGATTTCTTCGGAGCTATACGTGAACGAAGCCCGTTTATTCTTTTTAAAGCAGTCCTCAGATAACTCTAGAAATACTGCAGCCCGATTTCGTCAGGAAGTAGAAGGTGTTTTGCAACGAGTTAGCCTTTGGGTTGAGAACTCAAGCGATCAAAAGGTCTTGCTCGAACGTCTGGAACAATCGAGCAAAGTTATGGGCGTTGGCGTCTATCGGATGTCTGATGGTCATTGGAAAACCAGGGCTTTGCCCGAGTCGGTTTCGGAGCCAACCCTTGACGAGCTTAACGCTCTTAACTCGGGTGAAATGAGTTTTAATTTTGACCAAGAGCAGCAGGCGTTTCGCTTGTGGGTTCTTGATCGATCCAATGTGGATGCGTTGGCGTTGTGTGTATACTTGAAGTCAAATTTTGCTGATGGACTACTCTTGGGTGAAAGCTATTCTGAAGTGTTTCTTTTCTCGAAACTTGGGGAAGTGTTCTCGAGCTCGATGGAAGATTCTTCTAAAGTTTTAGAGAATCAAAGAGTTCCGTCTGAAATCATTAATATGCTCAATGTTCCTATTTCTAATTTACAGGTTAATTATAGAAAAGACAGTATTGCTTACATTGGATCCTATGCAGAGACAGGGATTGCTAATTTAGGAGTTCTTGTCCTCACGCCTGAAACAAGGGTGATGGAAGTCCCTCAAAAGATTGCTCTTCGTTCTTTGTTACTTGGGTTAGCCATTCTTTGTTTTTCTTTGATGGTCGCTTCATTCTTTTCAGACTCTTTGGTAAGTCCGGTGCTTAGACTTGTTGAGATGACCAAGCAGCTTGCTGCTGGTGACTTCGCGGTTCGATTGAAGCCGAGCACGAGAGACGAGATTTCGCTTTTGACGAATTCTTTTAATGAAATGGCCAAAGGCCTAGCTGAACGCGAAAAGCTTAAAGGTGTTTTTGGTCGCTTTCACTCGAAAGCGGTTTTTGAAAAGCTTCTTGGTGAAGAAGAGTTGCAATTGGGTGGGGAGCGCTTGGATGTGACAGTTTTTTTCTCCGATATTAGATCTTTTACGAGTCAAAGTGAAAAGCTTAGCCCCGAGCAAGTGGTTGAAATGCTCAACGAGTATATGAGTGTGATGGTCTCTGTGGTTGAAAAGCATGGGGGGGTTGTTGATAAATTTGTGGGTGACGCCATCATGGCGGTGTGGGGATTGCCCAAACCCGATCCCATCAATGATGCTAAAGCTGCGGTTAGAGCTTGTTTAGAGATGCGGCAACAGCTTATGAATTTAAATGAAATCAGAAAAGCCCGAGGTGACGAGCCGATAAGCATTGGAATGGGGTTGAACTGTGGCCCCGTGATTGCTGGCAATATTGGTTCGGAGTCTAGAATGGAATACACGGTTATTGGCGACACTGTGAATACAGCGAGTCGAATGGAATCGCTGTGCAAAGAGATGGAAACAGATTTTATTCTCCATGAAAGCGTTAAGAATCATGTTGAAGACGAATTTACGTTTGGTGAAGCCTTCATGGTTCACGCAAAAGGAAAACAAGATGATGTCAAAGTTTACAAACTTGAGGACTCTTTTGAGGAGAATCAAGTAAAAGCCGCTTAAAGCTTCTTTATGTCCCCGTACTTAGTATTTTCTCATTAATGGGGCTACGTTGACTGTGTATGCGCTTCTTCCATTTGTCAGTTGGGTTTCCGTTTTTATCCAGCGAGACGAATTTAAAGATGGACTCTGCCACGAGGAGGCTATTTTCGCGTGACTCTGTGCTCTTTCTTTTGTTGGCGGTTACGTGAATGAGCAGGGAGGTGATTCCTTCGTCGATGACAACGCTGCTCATGTCGACAACTTCTTGAACATGAACGGGCGCGTGAAACTTTATTTGGTCAGCAAAAAGGGTGACGCAATTGCGGCCAGTGTGTTCCATTGCACAAAGAACGGCAATTTTGTCCATCCAGCTCATCATGGTGCCGCCGAATAGGGTTCCGAAGGGGTTTAGATCGTTGGGCATGACTAGAAAGGTCGAGTTTGTTTTAAGAAGAACTTCTCTCATGGCTGCAAATTCTCTCACAAGTCTGCGGACGTGGGGAATTCAAAGCGTTAGTTTGCTGTTTGTGAACTATGAGTCTTTGATGGGACTCTTAAAGATTGGCAAATTCAGGAGGCATTTCCAAGGCGGGAATGACCTCAATATCAGCCAAAGGATCGTGCTCTTCAATTGGTTGGAATCGCAATCCTTCGGTAAGCCACTTCAAAGAAGGGCCTACAAAAGTTTTCCACTCATTCTGAACAACTTCTTCAAAAGTTTTGTATTGTCCGTCTAACGTGAAGTCGATCCAAGCAATTTCGCGTTCGCTGCACCACTGTCCAAAGCTAGTGGCGGTGTCTTGCTTGTATTGAACTCCAGAATCTTCGTCTAGCTCGTAAGGTTCTTGCCCGAAAACATACATGGGGCGCTCGCAAATATCACAAAGTTTATCGACAATGTTATTTGGAACTTCGTTGTGACGAATCATAGGGCGCCCAACGGAGAAGGTGATAATGCATCCTGGAGAAAAGCTTTCTCCCCAACGAAGAAGAGTTTTTCTAAAGGCGTTAAGAGATTGTCCTTCTTCTTTATAAGCCTTTGTTGGAAAGCCTTCATAAAGAGGGCCGCCGTTGTCTTCGTGTGCGCGTTCCGACTTTCGTGAGCCAATCATGGAGGCATAATAGACTTCAGCTTGAGGGTTGAACGAGCCTTTTAAAAAGGCTTTTTGAAGTAGGTTGGATACAAAAGCATCCGCTCGTAGGGGGGATAGTGAGGGGGCTAAGAACCAAAGAGCGTTTTCTTTGTCTTCCTTTTTACCCTTGAATTTATAAAGTTGAAGGAGCTCTGGTCCGATCTTTTGTTGAGTATCTTTTACGTTTACGATTTCTAATAGCTGATGATTCCCGCTCATGAGAAAGTTCTTACAATCACTTTTCTCTCTTGGCTACGTAAAATTTCTTCCCCGGCCATCGGCAGTGTGATAGCTAACTATATGTGGAATTTGAGAAACTCGGTTTATCACCAATTTACGCGGCACGTCTAAAGTCGTTGGGTATTGTTGAGGCAACGTGGATTCAACAAGAGTGCTTTGAAAGCGTAGTTGAGGGTCGCTCGGTAATGGGGCTGGCCAAGACGGGGACCGGAAAGACCCTCGCCTTTCTCGCTCCACTGGTGGAAAGATTACATAAAAAAAACTTATCCACACCTGGGGCCGTGGTTGTCTTGCTGCCCACTCGAGAGTTGGCTCTACAGGTCGCTGAAAGCCTTCAAACCCTTTTAGGGGATACAAAGGCTAGCGTTGTGATGGTTGGCGGCCAGGCGGAAGACGTTCAATTGAGGGCCGCTAAAGAAGCCTCATGGTGGATTGCTACTCCAGGACGATTTTTAGACCTATTGAGACGGCGCCAGTTACCTAAGATAACGGAGCTAAGTTGTGTGATCCTCGACGAGGCCGACCGGCTCCTTGATATGGGCTTTTTGGATGATATTAGAGCCATCTTTAAGCAGCTTCCTCCTTCGGAACAGGCCTTGTTTTTTTCTGCGACCTTACATTTTGGTGTAGAGGAGATGGCCTTTGAGCTTGGTTTTGATTTTGTAAAAAAAGGAGTGGCTGAAGAAGAGGCTACTGCAGAAAACTTAGATCATTCGGTTGTCTTCTTGGGCGAGAATGAGAAGTTTAATTTTTTAAACATTTTGTTGCATAAAAACGAAGGACTTCAGGCAATTATCTTTTCTAATTATAAAGATAAGTCGAGAAAAATTGCTGGTCGAATGCGTGGCTTGGGAGCGCGTGCAGAGTGCTTGAATGCAGATCTTCAGCAAAATCGACGCATACAAATTGTGGAAGGTTTCAAAAAAGGGGAGGTTCAATACTTAGTCGCCTCTGATTTGGCGGCTCGTGGAATTGACATCTTAGATTTGGATTTAGTTGTTAACTACGATCTTCCCGAGGACCCTTCTATTTATGTCCACCGGGTAGGGAGAACGGCTCGTGCTGGGAAAAAAGGTAAGGCAGTTTCTTTTGTCGGCTTTGAAGACACTTTCCGCATGGAGCGAATTGAAAAGTTTCTTGGAGTTAAATTGGAAAAAGAAAACGTAGATCCCGACTTTCTGGCAAAGGGCTTAACTCGATGGAAAACCGAGGGGCCTGCCTATGAAAGTATTGACGATCGCCCGCAAGAATTTAAATCTAATAAGTATGGAGATAGAAAGTTCCAATCTTCTTCTTCTTCGCAACACTCAAAACGCCCTCAGCACTCTAAGGGGCCAGATCGACCAAAAGTAGCGCCTACACAGCAAAAGACCCAACCTGTAAAAGCTATACAAAAAGAGTTTGTAAAAACTCCTCCACCCAAGCCAACTTTGTTTGCTCGCATCATTAAGAAACTCTTTGGCTTGGTGATTATTCCTTCTGATAAAACTCAGAAAGACAAAAAAGACCCTGCTCACAATCGAAGAAAATATCGAGATCGTCCTGAGCTCGGAGTACAGAAACATTCTTCCAGATCAAGGAATGCTGGAGAGAGAAAAGGTTCCTCCCGTGGCAAAAGAGGGGCGAATCGATCACGTCGTCCTTCCTCTGGTGGAAGTAGCTCATCAGGCAAGCCAAGTAGTTAAGCTTAGGTTTTGTTTGCTTACCTTTTTGGAATTATTTCATAAGAATCTAAGCAAAAGTGTGAAAGATTTCTGGTATAAAAACAAGGCAGACTAGCCGCAAAAATACAAGTTCTTAAATTGGCCAATGACCCCCTAGGGCACTGATCAGTGCGTAGAAGAATCTCTATTTTCCTTTGTAACTGATCGTCCGTGCTAACAACGATAATTTATAGCCACTGGTGCCTTTTACCGAGATTTCAGACTTTTCATTAAACTTGGCAATGATTGTGGGAGTTGAGACGATGCTTTCTGGTTTTCGAGTAGCATCAAGAAGTATATATTCTAGATGAATTGTATCTTTAGTTGAATCAACTATGCGGGCAAGCACTGAAACGTCTTCTTTAAGTCGAAGCAATGTTACCCAAGTTTTCTGGTCTTCACCAAGCAAGAGCGATGATTCATTTGAAATTATCTTTGGTTGAGAATTTAGAGTAAATTCAGTTTTAATCATCACTCTACGTTTTTCTGTCGATGAACATGAATAGAACGACAACATAAGTATACAAACGGCTACCTTTTGAAAGCTTCTCATGGCGGGCAACCTATCATCCAAAGTGAGTTCTGAGAAGCACAATCTCCTCGCCAAGTTTTGAAGGTATTCGGAGACCTATGGAACTTGAAGAAATTTTAATTTCTTACTTCGTTGATTTTTGTTAGAAGAAAGCTTCTCTGTGGTCCCGGTGGGATTTCTACGACTAGAGGGTCGATATAGTTAAACACGGACTCAGTGCCGCTTCGGTGGAAAAGTATGACATTGCCAGCGCGAATATCTCCGACAAGGAGGTGTTTTTGAGGGTGGTACCAATAGTTAGGATAGTCTTCGGTATATTGAATGGGTATGAAGCCTCTACGAATCATGTCTGGTTCAATCTCGTCAAACAATGCGTGACGGGTTTCTCGGTTAGTTTGAAAGTATTCTTGTCTAGTAATCAAACTAACTCCACCTTCCTCGCTGTAGGAAAAACCAACTAACTTCCAGTCTGTGTTAAAATGCTCTTGGACTAACTGAATTCTCTTTAAGTATTGCTGTGGTGATGCACGGGCCAGTACAATTTTATAACCGTCCTCTGTGGGTTGGAATCGAAGAGTTAAACCAAATCCTTCATAAGCCTCTTTCTTGTAAACAATCTTTTTGGTCGAAACTTTAAGGACATACTTTTGTTCTTTATTCGGAAAGACAATGTGTTCCGATCCACTCAAAACGCCATCCGGAAGCGAATATCTGGCTTTAGCGATACTCCACTGAATATGATCGAGTGGTGCCATTTGAGGGACGTCTTCTTCAATCAAGATTTTTACAAACTTCTCAGTTTCTGTAGTTAGCTCGGCGTCCGAATAAGAAAGTCCTTGAGAGGGTGTCGCGGTAGAGGCTGACAAGCGTGCCATGAGAGTTGAAAATTGTTCGTCGCTAACAGGCGTGACTAACTGGGAAAATATCTCTTGATAACTTTCCGGTTTAATTGGCTCAAACACTTCTTCTAGGAAGTCATCGCAGGGAAGAGCAAAAGAGGGCCCAGAGGTTAAGATAGCAAAAAGAGCTAAATGAGCGCATCTAAGGCAGTTTAGGCTAATCATTTTTAAAAAATTCCTTACTCCTTTTCACAAAATGAGTTCAGTTAAGTCAACGCAAATCACAAAGAGTGCTTAAATGTGACATGGAGATTGTTTAGAATCCCGTAAAAAAACCACTTAGATCAGAGCTCACTATACGTGAGCGGTCTTTAACAGTTCTGTAAGCCTATGCTCAATTTGGGAGGCACTTTGCAACTCGAGAATCTCTTTCACCCAGCTTTGTAAATGACTATAAGAGCAAGAGCGGAAAAGTTTTCGAATGGGTAAGATCGATGCAGGGCTCATGCTGAACTCATCGAGACCCATGCCTAGTAGTAGCAATGCAAGGTTTGGATTTCCTGCAATCTCACCACAAACACCCACCCAAATTTGTTCTTTTTTTGCGCTTTGAATCACCTGATAAACAAGTCTTAACACCCCTGGGTGATAGGGGCTGTAGAGTGGAACAAGGGTCTTGTTCATTCGATCCACAGCACAGCAGTATTGAATAAGGTCATTGGTGCCTATACTAAAAAAATCACAATGTTTTGCGAGAGTGTCTGAGATAAGCGCAGCTGCGGGCACTTCTATCATGACTCCCACTTGCAGGTGTTTTGCAACGGGCACGTTTTCCTTTAGCAATTCTATGCGCACTTCTTCCAGGAGAGCTTTGGCCTCAAGAAGCTCTTCAAGGGAGGATACCATGGGAAACATGATTCCAAGTTTTCCATAATGACTCGCTCTTAGAATGGCTCTCAACTGTGTTTTAAAAATGGGCTTATTCTGGAGGCACAGTCGAATGCCTCGCACTCCTAAAAATGGATTGTCTTCCTTTTCTATTTTTAAGTAGGAAAGCTCCTTGTCGCCTCCAATGTCCATAGTTCGAATGACCACCATGTGAGGCATGCACCCTTGCAGAACTTCCTTATAAGCTTCAAACTGCTCGTTCTCAGAAGGCATGGATGCTCGATCCATAAACAGAAACTCTGTTCGAAAGAGGCCAACGCCTTCGGCATCATGTCTTTTTAGAACGACAAGATCTCTAGGGGTTCCAATATTGCCTGCAAGAACAACTTTTCTGCCATCTAGCGTGATGCTTGCTTCCCCAATAAGAGCTTTATTCTCAAAGTGAAGCGCATCAACTTGTTTTTTTTGACTTACAAATTTGGTTAGAAGTTCTGCATCTGGACGAACAAAGGCTTCGCCTACTTCTCCATCGAAGACAATGAGGTCGCCATCCGAAACCTTTGAGACAATATCTTTGGCACCAACAATCATTGGAATTTCTAAGGTGCGGGCAATAATGGTGACGTGAGAGGTGCGTCCCCCTTGCTCCGTAATCAGCCCTCGCACAAATTTGGTGTCTAAGTTGCTCACTTCAGAGGGGCTGAGTTCGTCTGCGACAATCACGACGTCTTCGCTGAAATTCGAAAGATCAATGCAGGCCTGCCCGCTTAAATGGTTCTGAAGTCGTTGACCTATATCTTTGACGTCGGCAGCGCGGGCTCGCATATATTCGCTGTCCATAGCTTCGAAGGTAGAAATAAAGTATTCCGTGCGGGTCTGAAGCGCAGACTGTGCACTCAAAAGCTGATTTTCGATGCTCGCGCGAGCATGGGCTACAAACTCAGGGTCTTCTAGGATCATAAGATGAGCTTCAAAAATTGCGGACTCGTCTTGCCCTAGGCTCTTTTTTGTTGAGTTTATAATCTCCCTTAGCTCAAGACGCGCTCGCTCTACGGCTGAATCTAGCTTTGCCTGTTCTTCGTGCACAGAGGAAGCCGAAATGTTTTCGGTCTGACGTGCAGTGTTTGATGTGTGTTGAACTCTAAAGGCTTTCCCAATAGCAATACCAGGCGCAGCGCTTCTGCCTGGAAACATTTACTCGCTCACATTCGAAGTTAGAAGTTCTTCGAGTGCCTCAAGAGCTTCACGTTCGTCTTCGCCTTCGGTTACAATTTTAATTGTTGCGCCACTTACAATTCCTAGAGCCATGACACTCATAATCGACTTGGCGTTCGCACTTCCCTTAGAAGTTTGAATTTCAATGGAGGACTTGAAATCGGCAGCTCTTTTAGCCAGAACTCCCGCAGGCCGAGCGTGAAGCCCATTTTCACTCTTTATGACAAATTGCTTTTCCATATAATCCTTCCGTTCGTCAAAAGTTTAATGTTTCAACTTTATTTCTAAAAGTGCCTCTTTCGCTTGAATCGCTCCAGTCTTTAGAACTCTTAGGCCTTCAACTTTGTCCATGTTTGTAATTACTATTGGGCTTATTGAGGATTTCGCGTTGGCTTTGATGAAAGCCAAGTCAAACTCAATAAGTTCTTGGCCTGCTTTAACGGTGTCTCCCGCCTTAACATGGCTCTTAAAACCTTGGCCCTCAAGTTTTACGGTATCTAATCCAATGTGAATCAGAATTTCGAGTCCAGATTGAGTTTCAATCCCAAGCGCGTGGTTGGTGCGAAAAAGAGTTTTAACCGTTCCATCGACAGGCGAGCAAACAAGGCCGTCTGAGGGTTCAATGGCAAAGCCGTCTCCCAATATCTTTTCTGAAAATGTAGCATCGGGCACGTTTTCCAGCGGCACCAATTTTCCGTTCATCCCAGCTAACAAAATTTGAATGGACTTACTATCTGTCACGGCTGGGGTATTCTTTATGAGAGATCGAATCTCTTCTTTTATTTGATCGGACTCAACACCAAACACGATCTGAAAGTCTCCGTTGCCAGCATCAAGGATTCCTGCGGCACCGATTTCTTTCAGCTTAGCTTTGTTGAGCAGCTTAGAGTTAGTAACGCTCAATCTCAGGCGGGTTATACAGGCGTCTAATGCAACAATATTTGAGGCGCCTCCAATGGCTTTGAGAATGTTAAGTGCGCGTGTGGAGGTTTCGTTTGCGTCAGTCTTGACGCCGTCCATTGCTAAGTCGTCTTCTCTGCCAGGTGTTTTTAAGTTTAAAAAGCCAATGGCAAAGTAGAAGACACTAAAATACAAGAGTGCGATGAGGGGACCGATGACTAAGAATAAGTAGGAGCTATTCTTTTGGTTAAAGTATCCGAGTGCGTAATCGATAGCTGATGCTGAAAAGGTATATCCTAAATGAATGTCAAAAAATCCAGTTAGTGAACCTGCTAAAAAGGCCGCGACCACATGGAATACATACAAGACTGGGGCTACAAAAATGAATGCAAATTCAATGGGCTCCGTGATTCCAGTAATTATAGAGGTGAGAGCTGCTGTGAGCATGATTCCGCCAACGGCTTTCCTTTGCGCTGGCTTCGCGCGCAAATACATTGCAAACGCAGCAGCAGGTAATCCAAACAACATCAGAGGGAATTCCGAAGCCATGAAGCGTCCGGCGGTGGGGTCGCCAGCAAAATACCGGGCTGAATCTCCGTGAACAAGTTGTCCAGAGCTCGCAAGAAAGTCTCCAAATTGGAAAAGGAAAGGCGGGTAAAACACGTGGTGAAGTCCCACGGGTATGAGCATTCTTTTCCCCGCTGCATAGAAGGCTGGTCCGAAAGTGGAGTCCATTATGCTCATTCCAAAAGAGTGAATTCCATTTTGAATGGGTGGCCAGAGAAAGCTAAAGCCGAGTCCAACCAAGATGGCTGATGCGGCAGTGACTATTGGGACAAAACGTTTGCCGGCAAAAAATCCAAAAACAGGATGAAGTTTTACCTGATGAAAGCGGTTGTAGAGTCTGGCGCATAAAAGTCCAATGAAAATACCGCCAAATACACCTGTGTTGATGGCCATGTCTAAGTGGCGAAGCTCGCCTACAACATTCATCACGCTGGTCATGGTGAAATAACCCACTACGGCCGCCAAGCCAGCGACGCCAGCTCCTCCGGTGAATCCAATGGCGACCCCTACCGCAAACACCACGGGCAGTTGTTCGAAAATAGCCAATCCACCGCTAAAGAAAACTTTCCCAAGACCCATCAACCAAGGGTTTGATTCTGCCCCTTCGCTGAGCGAAGCGCTTTGAAGGAGTCTACCTAGGGCGACCAACAATCCTGCTGCTGGTAGGACCGATACGGGAGTCATTAAGGACTGCCCAACTTTTTGTAATGTGCTAAAAAAGCTTTGTTTTTTCACTATTCGCTTTCCTACTCCCTAAATCGTCGATTTGAAACGTTTATGCTTCAAAGATTGATAGGGGGAGGATTCTCTCTTTGCAAGCGTAATTTGCTGTATTGTAAGTGTAAATTGCTGCTATGAGGGGGGCAGGAGCTTGAGAGACCTATGAAAATTGCCTTTTTTAGCCATCATCACTTTGAAAAAGAATTTTTTGAACGAAGTAACGAGAAACATGGGCATGAGCTCACGTTCTTTTCCACGGAATTAAATCAACTCACGACCAGTTTGAGTCTTGGGTTTGAGGGTGTGTGTTGTTTTGTCAGCGATAAAATAGATGCCAAAGCACTCGAGCTTCTGAAGAAGAACGGCGTCCGACTGATTGCATTGCGGTCTGCGGGCTATAACAATGTAGACCTCGAAGCGGCAGCAGCGCTGGGCCTCACCGTGCTTCGTGTTCCAGCTTATTCTCCCCATGCGGTGGCGGAATACGCGGTGGGATTGTTGCTTTCACTCAATAGGCGTATTCACAGAGCCTTTGGTAGGGTGCGAGACCTTAACTTCTCCCTTGAGGGCTTTGTGGGGTTTGATTTGAATCAGAAGACCGTAGGGGTGATTGGGCTGGGACGCATTGGTCGAGTTTTTGCAGAAATCATGCTCGGATTTGGCTGTCGTGTCATCGCCTTTGACCCTCATGTAGGTTCCTCTGAGGTAGACGGGAAAATAATAACTTATGTGGGGCTTGAGGAGCTTTACCAGAGTTCCGATGTCATCTCTTTACATCTCCCTCTAACCCCGGAAACCCATCACATGATTGCTCACAAAGAGTTAGCACTTATGAAGGAGGGGGCAGTTCTCGTCAATACCGGACGAGGGGCGTTGATTGATACGGTTGCGCTCATTGCTGCGCTCAAGTCAGGGCATTTGGGAGGAGCAGCGCTTGATGTTTATGAAGAGGAGGAGGGGGTCTTCTTCAAGGATTTGTCAGACAAGGTGCTTATGGACGACGTGCTTGCAAGGTTGCTCACTTTTCCCAATGTTCTCATTACCTCTCATCAAGCTTTTTTAACTCAAGAGGCTTTGGAGAAAATAGCGAACGTGACCTTGCAGAACATAACTGATTTTCAAAATGGTGCAGAACTCCCAAATGAAGTGCATGCAAAGACGCATATGATTTGATTGCTAGGTTCCATCAAGAGTATCAACCTTTAGGCGTTGAGCTTCAAAGGATCTAGTGCTTGGGGTTGAGTCTTTGTAAATTCCTAACCGTTTTCGAAGTTGTTTATAAATACTAAGTGCCGGGGCCTTGAGTTCACGCTCATAACTTATTAGCAATTTAGGCATATGAAAAGAATTATATGTTTAGCGTTATTCACAGTTTCGTCACTTTCATTTGCTGATACGGAACAAAGGCTGGCAGAAATGGAAAACAAAGTTTTAGCCCTAGAAATTGCGGTCAAAAAGAAACTTGGTGATTGTCGGTTAACATTCAAACATCATAACTACCGTCACAATCGCTGCGACCCCGGAACATTTGCCCGGGGTGTTGATGTCATCAATGACAGCGTGGTCAATCTTGAGTGTGGCTACTACCAGCTCCAATGTTTTTATAACAACGAAGCACTAAGCCCGAAGTAGCAACTAAGCGTCTAGCGGGGGGGGCGTCTTTTTCTTGTGCGTCTTCTGGGGTGGCCGCCGCGCGGTTTGCCGAACAAAGTGGCGCATTCATTCTTGTATACGACCCAGGGGCGTTCCCACTTTTTCCAAAGTTTCGAGCAATGTTTGTCGCCTGCGTCTCCTAGAATTTTGAGAACATACATTGATTGTGAAATGATCTCATAGCTTCGAGGGTGCTTTCTGAAAAAGCGAGCTCCTTTTGTTCTGTCATTTCCCAATCTTTGAATGTTTTCTCGGATGGCTTGCATGTCTTCGTATTCTTTTTTTGAAACGTTGAGCTTTGCGATGAGTTCATCAATGTGACTTTTTCCTTTTTTGGAACCGCCTAAGAAAAAGTCTGGAGCCATTAGGAAAAAGAAGGGGGCAGCTAGCCTTGGGTTATTCCAAGGTGTTTTTGAAACTGCTTTTCCAACACTGAGGAGTTTTTTGAAGTCCTCTTTATGGGTTTCAAAGTTCCGAGCATAGAGTGGGGAAAGGTGTTTCCATAAGCCAAGAGTTTTCATTTCTTGAAAAGTTTCGGCTTGAACACCTTCTCTCCAAATTTTTAGAATCTCTTCTCGAATTCTTTCTTTCTTGGCGTCCCTCAAGTAGGTCATTTGCTCGAGAAGTGCCTTTTTAGTGTCACTTTCCAGCTTTAAATCGTTTCGCTTTGCAAAACGTAGTGCTCTTAGAATTCGAATTGAGTCTTCTTTGAAGCGTTCCCTCGGGTCGCCGATCACTCGTAGCAATCGAGCTTCGATATCTTTACTGCCCCCGACATAGTCCACAACCTTTGAGTTGGTAGGATCCATAAATAGGGCGTTGATGGTGAAGTCTCTGCGGTAGGCGTCTTCTTTTGCGGAACCATAAACGTTTTCGTTCATTTTCTGAGCTTCTTCATCCCAAGCCGGTTTTGACCTAAAAGTGGTGATTTGAAATTCTTCGATGGGGGGTCTGTCGTGGAAGACGGGAAACAATTCTCTTTTTAGGTCGCTGGAAGGTTTTAATCTTCTTCTGGCAACAACAATTTTAAATCGTCTTCCTATGATTTGGCTGCGGTGAAGGAGTTTTTTTACCTGTTCCGGGCCTGCAGAGGTCGCAATATCAAAATCTTTTGAGGGACGTTTCAGGAGAATGTCTCTTACACATCCGCCCACCAGGTAGGTTTCGAATCCGGCTTCTTTTAGGGTGGAAACAATGTTCATCGCATCAGGCGAAATAAGTTCCTGGTAACCTTTGGGGAGCTTTGCCGTTTTTCTCTTAAATAGTGAAAATATCATTTTTAGTCGCTTAAATTAAATCTCGTTCATACTTGTGCCCAAAATTAGTTTTGGGATTCTGTCGTAATCATAGCCGCTTTTAGTGCCGCCTAGAATCTCTTTGGAGGTTATCTCAAATTCTTCCAGACGTTGCAAGAACTCTACTAGCGGCACTTGCATGAATTTAGGGGAGTAGGGCTGAAGTTTCTTGCGGGCTTCGGCTGCAAGTCTAATACAGCCCTTAGGGTTGGCGTTTAGGACGTGATACATGGCCGCTGAGGCCTGTATAATTCCCTGATAAAAGAGTCTGTTGGGTCCATTTTCCTCGAGCCATTCGTGTTCAAGCACCTCATGGCATTCCCAAAAATAGTGTCGATTGAACAAACTGATCCCTTTGACCAGGGCGGGGGGAATCTTCTCAACCTCTTTCGTCGTTGTCGCCGAAGAATGACGAAGAAGAGCCTTTATATCCTCTCGGCAGGAGCCTCCACAGGGGCCATTGCCTGCTTGGCAGGCGTCGTAAATTTTGGGGAGTGTAGATGCACCGGCTTTGATGGCATTCTTTACGGTTGAGGCGCTGACCTTATTACAGAAGCAAATGGTGTCATCTGCATATTCGGAGTCTGAGTTATTGTCCGAGTCCACTCGGCTGAGCCTATCACGCGGCTTTCTTTTTGTTGTGAATCCACTCACGCAGCTTCTGATGCGCAGTGACAAAAGCCTTGCTCACTTCGGGATCGAATTGTGAGCCGGAGCAGTCAGTAAGCTCCTGATAGGTCACCTCTAAATCTAGTTTTTTACGATAAACTCGGCTCGTGGTCATGGCGTCAAAGGTGTCGGCTACGAAGATGACCCGTGAGAAGATATGGATTTTATCTCTTAGTAGACCGTCCGGATAGCCTTTCCCGTCAAACCGCTCGTGATGGGCGCGAATGGCAGGCTCAAGGTATCCAAGATCTTTAAAATTAGAAATAATATTAGCTGAGTCTTCTGGGTGTTTTTTCATGATTTCAAACTCTTCGCGAGTGAGTGGACCAGGCTTCTTTAAGACATGGTCAGGAGTAAAGATTTTACCTACGTCATGCATGAGCCCAACTAGATAAATTTCTACGCGTTCTTGATTCGACAGTGATAGGAATTGACCGATCCATTGAGCTAAATCTGCAACTCGGTGGCAGTGATTGTAGGTATAAGGGTCTTTTTGCCAGAGTCTCTTTAGCACCGCGCTTATCTCCGGGTGTGTGTTGAGTGAGTCCATTGCCTGTTCAATTTTTGTGTTCTCAAGCCAAAGCGGTTTGGGCAAAGCACTAGGCTCTGGTAAGTCTTCGGTTTCAAGGTAAAGCCATTCAGGCAAAGTTTTACTATCTCTTTTGGTCATAAAAAGGCCTTAAGTTTATTATCGTCTAGATTGGAAATCCTAAGGTGAAGATTGGGAGATCTCTTTGTGAATGTTTTGTTAAGTGTCCTATGGAATGTCGAATGTTTAGGCGAAATTCTTCAAACGTGTATTGTTTAACAGCCTTCAGCCAAATCGCTTAGTTCTTCGGCGTTGTAGGACTTTCCTTCGACAACGAGAGGGTCGGCTGGATCGGTGTCGTCTACAAAAATGCCACCAAAAGCGGTTCTCGAGAGTTCACCCGTGAGTTTGTAGGAGAAGGTTAAATCGCCTGAAAGTTCGCCAGAATAAGAAGCTCCATTGGAGTAGGCGACCAAAGAGATGTCGCTGTATTCATCAAGGTCGAGACTTACAGATGCGGTTAAATTAATAGTGAATAGGTTGTCTCCATCAATGGTGGTGGTGTGGCCCTCGCAAACGGAGATTATGCATTTATTGAAGTTAACGGGTGCGCCCCCAATGGTTGCTGTGCCCGTTCCGGGATCAATGGTCCCGAATGTTGGGCTGTTGACTTGCAGTGTGCCCCCTCCAGAACAAGGAACTGGATCTTGAGGGCTTAGGCTATCGCTCAAAAGGATGGTGATGTTGCTCTCTACAATATTGGCCATGAGTGTCTGAACGGTGTTGGCTACAATGGCGTCTTTGTTGGGGCCTCCACAGGAGCAGAGAGCACAGATGGCAAAAAGAGCTAAAATCCGCATAACTTAGAGTTTGCGCAATTTTCTCTCGTCTTGCAATTGTCTCGACCGAATGCTCGTATTAGTCTGTGTGCGCATGGCGGCAATCAAGGCTTTTTTCACGTTTGGGTTCTCTTTATTTTTCTTGGTGTCTTGTTCTGGAGGACACAAGGAACAGGTTCAGCTGTTTCATGGTCCTTGTAAACTCAGAGTTGTTAGTTCGGAAAAGTCAGACGAAATTTTAGTGGATGGAATTCAAGTAGGGCACGGGAGTGTTGACTTGAAGGTTCCCTGCGGTCATCGGCAGGTTCGAATTGCTCGTCATCATCACGTAGAGTTCTTAAAATATGTCGAAATTATTAAAGGCCAACCTGTTGAGGTTAAAGGTTCTCCTGAGCCGCTTGGCGAGGTTGAAGACATCGCCCTTTCTGAGGAGCTGATTCAAAGATTGCGAGAAGGAAAATCTCCGGTTGCAAAGGCAGGAGAGGCCGAAGCGAAGGGGGCTAAGACTGAAAAGTCCGAGCAGCCAGACGCTAAACAGGAGGAGACACCTTCTGACGAAACTCCCGAAGTCAAAGAAGACGACTGGTCTTAACTTTTCACTCCATCATTAAACTTTAGAGGCTTTTGGGCACAGGCCTTGCACGGCATTGCTCATGCCCGAATTAGCTAGAAGTGTTTTATTGGATCTTTTGTCAAAGGTGGAATCCTTTCAGGTGAGATCTCTTCTGGAGCTTCTATTTTTAGCGCATAAACCTTTTCAAAAACCGGACGTTTGGAAGCTTTTTGGTGAGTTGGGTGTAGTGCATTTGATTGTTCTCTCGGGAGCCCACATTCAATATTTTATCAGAGCTCTTCGCTCTCAAATTTATGTTCTTTTAAAATGCTTTCGTTTGAAGGATGTGTTTGGTGCAGAACTGATTGTGTCCGTTGGAATATTCTTTCTTTTGGCTATGACGAATTATCCGGTGGCTTTGCTTAGGGCCGCTTTGTGTTGGTGGGCTGGCTTGTTTTTAGAGCGTGTGGGAGGATCTCAGCGTTATTTGGTCCTTTTGCCTTTAATTCAAATATTTTTATTTCCTGATCACATTGGTCGGATTGGATTTTTCTTGAGTTGGATTTGTTATTTGATGGTGCTTTTTTCATCTAGACTGCGCTTCTCTCTTCTCTATCAAAGTGTGTTGCTCACCCTGGTCTCTCAGGGGCTACTGTGGTTTTTTGGTGTTGAAAAAGAGATTAGTTTTCATACACTTGGGCTCTACTGTTTGTGCAACCTGGCAATGGTCTGGTGCCTGGAAAAATTTCTTTTCCCATTTGTTGCGGGGATACTGGCCTTCGTTTTTCTTTTAAGTTTCATGGGGGAATCGGTTTTGACTTGGGGCGTCGGCATTCTATCTGTGACGATGCTGCCCATCATAATATCTGGAGCCAAAATCGTATACCTTGCGGGAGAGCTTCTTCGAACCCTATAATAGGGGAATGGACTTCAAGGAGAAGATAGTTGAGATTTTAAATGAACGTTCCTTCGAGATTAGCGATGGGGCTTCCAATCTTAATGTTGTGGATGCGACTGATTTTGAGCGTATTGCTCTAGATATATCCGAAATATTGAGCCGTGATTACGGCATTGATCCCGACGAAAAAAAGTAAAAGACCGAACCCCGTTTGGAGCTCGGTCTTTTGTGTTCCCAGGGGACTCAATAAAACTAGTTGGTTTTAATTTAACCCAAAAGTTTCAAAGCCATTCCTTTTACTTGGTTGGCTTGAGCTAGAACACTGATTCCAGATTGAAGCATAATGTTCGTTCTTGCGAATTCAGCACTCTCTTGAGCAACGTCTGCATCTTTAATACGGCTTCGTGCTGCAGAGAAGTTCTCTACGGCGATGTCTGTATTAGATACGGTTACGTTCAAACGGTTTTGAAGAGCTCCGAGGTGTGCTCGGTTGCTATTCAAGGTGCCGATTGAATCATCTAATTTCGAAAGTGATTCTTGAGCGCTCTTCTTATCAACCGCACTTACATTTGTTAATCCCAATTCTTTTAGAGAGACGTCTGTAAGCCTAGGGTCATAAGATATTCTATCTTGAAACTCGTTGTTGTTAATACCGATTTGAAAGTCAAGTTTGCTTCCATCTCCGTTCAATAACTTAGTTCCGTTGTATTCTGTTCCTTGAGAAATACGATCCATTTCAAGCTTTAATGCTTGAACTTCTCGATCAAGGTATTCTCTTTCGGCAGGTCCGATTGTGTCAGACGCTGCTTGAACAGAAAGCTCACGAAGACGTGTGATCATGTTACCCACTTCGTTCATGCCGCCTTCAGCAACTTGAATGAAAGAGATACCATCTTGAGCGTTACGGCCAGCTTGCCTTAAGCTTCTGATCTGTCCTGACAGATTCTCAGAGATCGCCAAACCAGCTGCATCATCAGCAGATTTGTTGATGCGTGATCCTGAAGAAAGCTTCTCTGAAGATTTCTCCATGCTCATTTGTGAACCTCGTAGGTTCCGTTGAGCGTTAATGGACATCATGTTTGTGTTAATTCTCATACCCATAAAAAGCCTCCTTATTGCTTTTTTTGGGTCATCCGTGACCAGCGCTCATCAACCATGATGAGGCACAAGCTTCCTTGCTCTACTTTAAATTTTTAATGGATCTTGGAAATTTGTAATGGATTGACTGCGGTTGAAACCCGATATCTTCCGCGTGCAGCTCATCCATGACGGCTTCCGAGGAGATGTCCTATCTCAACGTATTCACTTGTCCTACCTGAACTAGATCGGCAGTTGCTAACAGAACTTTAATTGAAGCTTGGGGTGAATTGCACAATCTCTATAACATGTCGTTTTTAAAGGCTAAAAATACCACCAAAAGAGCCGTAAAAGTGGTTAAAGAGACCTTCTTTGCTTCCTTTTGCAGTTTCAGAAACATCTCAACTGGGTTAAGGTGCGCTGTATTCAAATGAAAAAAATTGTGAAAAACATCACCCTTTGTCTCTCTTTGCTTCTTGTTCACTCTACTTTTGCACTTCGAGCGCAGGTGGTGAGTGTGGGGGATCACGAGCTAGCGATCGACGACCCAAGCTTTTTCTATGACAATGCTGAAGCTGCATTATCCCAGCAAGACGCTTTGTATAAGGCTGTTCTGCTTTTCAAAACCCATGACCGCCCTTTGTTGATTAAACTCTATTATAGAGACGCAAGCGGGCGTGAGTATAAGTCCATGTTTAAACCCAACATTAGGAAGATAAGTGGTAATAGCAGCTATACTTATAGACCAGGGCCCATTGAGCACTCTTTTAATGCTTTGGCGAAGAAATTAGCTCCCTATTCTGAGTTTCGATCGGCTCCGTTGCAAATGTTAGCGATTACTAAGGAAAAAATAATTTCCATCGCTAAAGATGATCCTGATACTAAGGTAGACGAGAGACGAGAGTTGATCGACGCGCTTAATGGAGTAGCAACGTATACTTCAGAGCCTGTGTATCAGAACGGGAACCAGCTCGTGGGTTCAAACATGTTGTGGATGACTGATATTGCAATGGTTGGCAATAACCGGGATCAGTGGAGGTCTAAGACTAGTTCTCTAGACCCGCGTAGTTCGCGAGACCTGTCGATTATTCAACTGTTTTTGTTAGATTACATTACTGCCAACAATGATCGGGCAGGTAACATTTTCAAGTCAAATGTTACAGGCCTTGCATGGGCGATTGATAATGACGATAGTTTTGTTGCCGCCAGTGCAAAGAAATATTGTCAGGACATCGCTGCTAAAGTTGCGAATCCGGGCCGAGATTTTTTATCAGGTCTTCGAGCGCTTAATGACATGTCATCGCAACAATGGGAAGCAATTTTCGCATACCACTCATCGAGTCAGCGGGATAAATACATCGAACAAACTCGTTCAAGAATCAAAAGCATTCTTAGACGCTTTTAAAGGGCTTTAGAAGCGCCTTTGGGGTCGAGCCGAGTATCGATATAGCGGTCTACGCCGTTCACGTTTGTTGGCAAATTTGAGGGAAAGTTCTCCTTGTTGAAGGTTGCACATGAACTGGAATCACATTCCTTAATTTCAGTTCTTATCTCGCCACTTGTTCCATCAACCTCGATCAGTGCATAGCCGGGAAATCCCTTCATGGGATTTCTGGATCCCGTGTAGAAATCTCGAGGGTGTGAACCTGAGCAAGGGATGGAGAGTGTGCGCAATCTGTGTCCATCTTGGTAATCCATATAGCCAGGATAGGGGACGTGAGTGTGTGCGGTGATGAAGAGGTCTGAATATCTGACCAACATGCCCTCTAAGCTTTCTAAGTCGAGATGGCCGCGTTGAGTGCTAAGGTGGCCGTTTTCGTAAAGTTTTGAATCTGAAGTGCGGGGATCTTGAGCATTGGAATAGAGCGGAACATGCCCAAAGACAATGGTGGCCACCGAGTCGCCGTTGCGTTTGAGTTCCTCAGAGAGGGCGAATACTTTTTTCAACCAGCTGCTTTGCTCGGTCCAATTGCAGATTCGATAGCTGTCACAGCTATCGTCCAAGGAGATGTTGAAAACCCCTTCCTCTAGAAAGCAATACATTTTAGGGTAGTGAAGATCGCAGCGACTACCATCTGAGAGAAGGGGGAAGACAGAGTCTGATTTTACTTGTTTCCATTTTGCGGTAGCGTGTTCCCTTAGGCGAGAGGGAGTATCGTGATTGCCTAAAGTGGGGAAGAATTTGTGTCCTCCAGCTAAATAGTGCTGTGCTAAACCGTTAAAAAAAACTTTGGCCTCTGCCTCAGCATCTGCACCGTAAAGAGTTTCGTAAAAGTCTCCTAAACCCAGTGTGTAGCTTAGGCTTGAGATCTCTCGAATGCTTTTGAAGATGTTAATGACAATGGGGGGGAGGGTGCTACGTCCTTTGCTCTTATTAAAGTCGCCAATAGCCGCAATTACACTCTTCTTGGGGGTAGGGGCAGGAGCGGGTCCTAGAGCCAAGGTTGCAATGGGGATGAGAAGAGAAAGAAGGAAGCTTCGTCTTAGTTGCATCTCTTAAGTTTATGAAAGATTGTTTGTGCGGGTTCAGGGTTAATTTGACTGGCTATCGAAGGTCATTTGACGTTGGACAAGCCTTTGACGGAGCTCAGCAAAAATTTGAAGCTTTGAGGCGTTGATTGGGCTTTAAAGGCGGATATCGTGAAGGAATGTTCATCATTAGAGGCGCCGAAAAAAAAGATATTGACGGTTTGTATCGATTGGCTGGAACTCCAGGATTTTTGACTTTGCAGAAAGATCGCGTTTCTTTAGAAAAGAAGATTAAGCAGTCCATAAAAAGCTTTAAGAGTCAGGCAAAAGATCCTCGAGACTCTGAATATCTTTTCGTCCTGGAAGACTTATCTAAAAAGAGAGTTGTAGGTTGCTGTTTGATTGTTGGGCAACATGGCACCCCTGAATCTCCTCACATGTATTTTTCTGTTCTGAAAAAGAAAAAATACTCAAGGTCTTTAAAGGTTGGTCTCGATCATGAGGTTTTGCGCTTGAATTTTGATTATGATGGCCCCACTGAACTAGGCGGGCTTATTTTAGATAAAAAATACAGGGGTCACCCTGAAAAGCTAGGCAAGTTTTTGAGCTACACGCGCTTTGTTTATATGGCAGCTAGGCTGCCTCAGTTCAGAGAACATTTGCTTTGTGAACTGCTGCCCCCTTTTGATAGTGATGGTCGTTCTCCAATTTGGGAGGACATTGGGCGAAAGTTTACCAAGATGGATTATGACAAGGCCGATAAGTTATCTCAGCAAAGCAATGAGTTTATTCACGGCCTTTTTCCAGAGGGAGATATCTACACATGTTTTTTAAGCAAGAAAGCTCGTCAAGCCATTGGACAGGTTGGACCTCATACTCAACCTGTTAAGGCGATGTTGGAATCTATTGGGTTTAAATACACCCAAATGATTGACCCTTTTGATGGAGGTCCTCATTACTGGGCGAAATTATCCGAGGTGTCACTAATTCGAAGAACACAGAGACTTAAATTGTATCGAAACTCAGGAGCCCTTAAACTAAGAGCTAGAAACGGAATTTGCCTTCATATTAACCAAGGCGAAGTGAAAGCTATTATGGGGTTGTTTGATTTCAATAGTAAGTCTGAGCTTGTATTGAACAAAGATCAGAAGAAACTCTATAGCGTTGGCAATAACAGTGAATTCTATTTTTTGGAGATTAAATGACGACACCTTCACTTGAGCAGATTTTAGACACAACATTGAATTTTAAAGGAAGTTTCATTTCTGGAAAGTGGATGGACTTTTCTAAGGATTCTTCTGGGGAATGGGGCGTTCGATCTCCGGCGAATATTGAGTGGGAATTGCCGACCTTAAATTACTCTTTGAGCGCTGTGGAGCAGAGCGCTGCCTCGGCTTCAGAAGCGTTGAAGACCTGGCGTCACATTGGTTTAGAGAAACGATGTGAATTTGTTAAAAAATTTGGTGTTGAACTAGTGAAGAGACAATTCCTATTGGGGCGAGTGATCGCCCTAGAAACGGGCAAGCCTTTGGACGAAGCATTGGGTGAGGCGTCTCTTTTAGAAAAGAAGATTGAAGTCACCATCGAGCATGGGCTTGAGCTGATGAAATCCAGTCACGTAAAAATCAACGACACTCAAAAAGGTGAGATTCATTGGATGCCTAAAGGAGTGATGCTCATCATTGGCCCCTTTAACTTCCCCGTTCATTTAAGTCATGGACATGTGGTTCCAGCTTTGTTGATGGGAAACACTGTAATTTTAAAGCCTTCAGAAAAAACTCCCTACAGTGCTCAAGTTTACGCAGACGCTGCAGAAGCGGCGGGCTTTCCTCCCGGTGTTTTTCAACTCATCCAAGGTCCAGGTGAAATGGCTAAGAGATTAATGCGCCAAACAGAGGTTGATGGAGTCATTGCCACTTGTAGTTACGAGGTTGGCGCTAAGATTCAAAAAACTCTTGCTGAAAGCCCTGAGAAAATTGTGGCTCTTGAGATGGGTGGGAAGAATGCGGCTCTGATTTGGGGTGAAAAGAATATTGAGATGTTGAGCTCTGAACTCATTCGTTCCTCTTATCTTACAACCGGGCAGCGTTGCACAGCTCTATCGCGCGTATATGTTCAGCGTCAGATCATGTCGGATTTGATTCAAGTCTTTCATCAAAAAGCAAAAGAGTTGTCTATTTCTCATCCTTTCGACACCGACCCTAAGCCTTATATGGGCCCATTGATTAGTGAAGAGTCTCTAGATAAGTTTTTGCGCTATAACAAGATTGCTCAGAGCGATGGAGCTGAAACCATCATGCGTCCGAAGGCGCTAAAAGGTAAGACGCGCTTAAAGGATGTGCCACTTCCCAATGGGCATTATGTGTCACCGTCCGTTCATGTTGTTCCAAAGTGTGATCCCGCTAGTGCTTATCAAAATCATGAAATTTTTGGGCCCGATTTGTTCTTCTGTCCCATCGACAGCTTTGATGAAGGAATTGCTTCGATCAACACCTCTAAATATGGACTTGTTTCTTCGGTCTTTTGTCCGAGAACAGAGTTTGAATATGCGGCGGATCGAATCAACGCTGGTTTGATTTATTACAACCGTGCTACAGTCGGAGCGAGTGCACGCCTTCCTTTTGGTGGATGGGGGCGTTCTGGAAATCATCGTCCTGCAGGCTTGTTTGCAATTTACGCTTGCTCTCAAGTTCAAGCGAGAATGGTTTAGGCCTTTTCTAGTTTTTTGTTGAAGAGATCCAAGTGCTTTGAAGGCCTTTAAATGGGGAGCTTCTCAAAATAAGGGGAAGGGTCAGCATATAATGGGCTTTAGAGATTGGGGTTTCAAACCAGTTGAAGTGGATGAATTCCAGGTAAAGATCTTCCATGGAAAGATTGTCTTTCGGAGGAGTGTCTAGAGCTTTTATAAGCATGGCAATCAAGCCCGTGCGATGTTTTCCTACGGCGCAGTGGAAAAGAACCGATAGGTTGTTCTGACGATAAAGCTGTATTTTTTTTAGCACCTCAAAGTAGCCTGCCATGAATCTTTCTGGGCCGCCTAAACCTATAAGCTCATGCCAAGAAGAGTTCTTTGAACTAGCTGATAAGGAATACTCATAGTCTCTTAAATACGCCTTAAGAAACTGTTCAAGACGAATCAAATGACGAGGGCTTTCTGAGAAGTTTTTCTTCATTGCTTCTTTTATTCGCTCCGAACGATCCCTAGTCATAGGAGGAGAGGGTGAGTCATCAAACTGATAGGGAATTCCCATTTCAATGTTCAGCGAAATGACTCTATCAATCTGGCCTTTTCTTAAGCTTGCAAGAATTTGCGCCATTGTAGGGGCTTCAGAGCGATAGACGCCGGGCAGGACTTGGGCCGAATTTCTAATCTGCAAAGGCCCTCTGTTGAGGTGCACTTTTGCCATTTGATTTAATTTGTTGTTAGTTTCAATCCATAGACTTTTGTTGTCGGTAAAAAATTCAGAAATTTGTGCTTCGAGCTCTTTAATGGATTAAGCGCTTCTCGTGCTCTCAAGCTGAAGGAGCATTTTCTCTTGGAGTGGCCTTAGCATTTCTAAAACTTCATGACTTGTTTCAGTGCTTAGTTGAGTTTGGAGTTCCTTTGAGCAATTGGGCTCTGTAGCGATGAGGGAAGGAGGTCTTAGCAATAGGCCAACTATGCAGAGCCTCAAAAAGAATCGTTTGTGAGTTCGCATGTGGAAGTGCCTAGTCTTTTATCATTTATTGAGCAAGTGCATTCGCACCTGGCACTTTTTCATCCAAGCGCCACTTTTTTGGAAAGCGAGAATGGTTTGGGTTCCATCCTCGCTAGAAGTTAAATTACATTCTTTGATTGAGGCCGAGTTTAGCGCTGGCAACCTTGGAGATCCCTTGCTGTTGCATGGTTACGCCATACAGAGCATCACTGGCTTCCATAGTCTTCTTATGGTGCGTGATCATGATGATCTGAGACGTCTTCGACATGTTCCTAACTTGGGTATTAAAGCGGCCTACGTTGGTGTCATCCAACGGAGCGTCCACTTCATCCAAGACGCAAAACGGTGAAGGCTTCACGCTAAAGATGCCGAAGATCAAACTCACGGCGGTAAGGGCCTTTTCTCCACCCGAAAGTAGAGTTACAGACTGCAGCTTCTTCCCGGGCGGTTGAGCTACAATCTCTACGCCACTTTCCAAGAGGCTATCGGGATTGGTGAGTCTTAGTTCTGCATTCCCGCCACCAAAAAGGATTGGGAAAGTGGTTTGGAAGGCTTTGTTCACGTCGTTAAAGGCTACGGCAAAACGCTCGCGGCTTTCGCGGTCAATTTTTTCGATGGCTTCACGGAGCTGAGAAATAGCATCTTCAACATCTTTCTTCTGGATGTAGAGATACTCATAACGTTGTCGTTTTTCGTCAAACTCTTCCTTGGCAACCATGTTGATCTTGCCAAGTTTTTCAATTTGATCTCGTAGCTTTTCAACGCGAGCTTTTGCAGCCTCAGCATTAAGCATTTCTTCAATATCAGTAGGGCTAAGCATCTCGCGAAGCTTTTCTTCTTCTAAGGTAGAGAGTTTAATCTGATACTTTTCTTCGATTCTCTCTTCTAAGTTTCTAAGCTTCTCATCAACAATAGCTTTTTGTTGCTCAAGATCTTTGATGGTTGATTGGTAGTGTTGAGTGTCGTTGGCAAGGACTTCCACATCGCGAACGAGTTTGTCGACGCTTTGCTTCTCTTCAGAAACTTTATCTTCATGTTCATGAAGGTCTGAGGCTAATTCTTCCAGTTTTAGCTTTCGCTCACTGTGAATACTTAGCTTGCTTTCTTGTTCGGCTTCAACGCTCTTTTGGTCTTCGGTTAAGCGCATGTTCTCGAGCTTGAACTGCTCGTGCCGAGTTTCAGAGATTTGTCGCTCCTGTTTGTAGGACGCCAGCTGATTGCGCTTTTCTTGAACTTTGCTGTTAAGCTCTTGGAAAGCTCTCTCAAGAGCATAGCTTTGTTCTTCAGAGGTTCTCAGCGTGCTAAGCGCATCCTGTAGGCTGCTTTCACTGTTATTTAGGAGCTCTTGTTTCAAGTTAGCTTCGGTTTCACAGCTAGTAAGTCCCAGTGTGGCCGCTTCCAGTGAGCTAGATACTTCAATAGACTTAAGTTTGGAGGCTTCGAGATCACTTTTTAGAAGAATTGCCTTTTCTTGCAATCGGGCAAGCTGAGCTTCAACCTGTCTCAAAAATTGAGAGTGCTTTTCTAGGTCTGGATTGAGGTCCACAAGTTGGGCTGTTAGTTCGCGAATTTTACCCCGAATGCTTTCTACACTTTCTTCAGAAACTCGTAGTTTAGCCTCTACATTCCCCAAAGCGGATTCGGACTCGTTCTGGAGATTTGAAAGTTTAGTGATCTCGTTGCGCCTGTGAACAAGGCTGTGAGCACTTTGATCTTGAGACTCTTCAAGGGCGGCTAGGTCTAGGTAACCCTCACGAGTGAGCATGTCGCCATTAAGGCTGACCAGATCAATAGGTAATTTGTAATCACAGGCTTGAAGGATGCGTTCAAAGGACGAGGACTCTTTAACAACCCAAACGTTCTTGAGGAGCTTGGTCCAGTCTTTGTTCTGCTCTTCTTTTTCTTCGATGAGGATGTTCAGTGGTCCCATCACATCGGGGTCAGCGACTAGAAAATCTAAAAAGGAATTAAATTTCTTTTCTAAGCTAAAGCCGATGACGTTATCAGGTCCAGGAAGCTCGGTAGGGGCGCTGGCGTGATAAGGAACTGCGTCCAAAGACAACTCTTTGAAGTCTTGGTTCTTGAAAATTTGCTCAACAATGAGTTGAGTTCGGCCACGCTTGGCTTCTTCGTCATTAGAATTCCTTAGAAAGCTCTTCAAGGAAGAAACTTGCTCTAAGTTTTTGGCATAAGCTCTTTGAAGGTTCCCAGCTAAAACGGCTTCAATAGCTCGTTCTAGAATTTCAGGCGCTTCAATGTGGTTGGCCAATAAGGGGCTTTGCTCACCTAGTTCTCGTAGTCTTAGTGCTATAGAGCGAGTGGCGGCGTCCACACCTTCTAGTTTGCGGTCTAAAGCTTCGAGGTGTTCTTTTCGGATCTTAGTGTGCGTGAGCTCGTCTCGAAGTTTGTTGCGTTCTAGTTGTAGTGCTTCACGGCGGGATTCCTCTTCAGAAAGAGAGGCGTCGTGCTGGCGCTTTTGGGACTCTAAATCCGTTCTCTTTGAAAAAGCTTCTTCAAGAAATCTAGACGTGGTGTCCTTTTCAGCGCTGTGAATTTTGGTTTCGGACTCAACTTCGCTAATCTGAATTTCAAGGCGTTCTTGTTTTTCAGACAGTTCACGATGACTATGCTGAAAGTTCTGAATTTGTTCAGTTAGCTTTGTTTGTTGAACTTGTGTCTCGTGAAACTCTTTTCTAGCGGTATCGACAGTCGCCCTTAGTTGCTCGGTTTGCTCTTTTTGTTCTTGCAAGCTAGTTCGGCACTCTTCCCAAGCGCTTTTAGCCTCAGAGCTATCTAAGACCATGGAGTCTAGTTCGGAGTTGATCTCTCGGATCTGTTTATCAAGAATCAGGTCTCGTTCAGCCAAGTTTTCTGATTGTTGGCAATTGTCGGAAATTCTTTGAGAGATGTTGTCTTTTTTGAGCTCTAAATTACTTAACTCGGCTTCGTTGTCTTTGAGGCTTAGTTCGGCATCACGGTGATGAGAGCGTTTTTCTACGAGCTTTTGCTCAATGTCTAAAAGTTGCTCGCGCAAATGGCTCAGGCGAGCTCTTTTTTCGTCGAGTTCTACTTCAGATTCTTTTAGGCGCACGATCAATTCTTCTTTTAAAGTAGAATTCTGAGAGGTGCTGTCGCGATGGTCTACCCACTGCTGGCCTGCGAGGCGAAGTTCAAGATCTTTTAACTCTGTTGTAAGAGTGCTGTATTTTTCAGCACGGTCGGCTTGTCTCTTGAGTGAGTTAAGAGAGCGTTGAAGATCTTTGAGAATGTCGTCAATTCTCTGCATGTTTGTGTGAGTGTGTTCAAGCTTTCGTTCTGTTTCAGCACGACGCGCTTTGAACTTCATGATGCCAGCAACTTCTTCAATCACTAGGCGACGATCTTCTGGTTTCTGTTGCACCATTCGTGCAATCGCACCTTGTTCAATGATGGAGTAAGCTTTGGCGCCTACACCGGTGTCCATAAAAAATTCTTGGATATCCCGCAAGCGGCATTGAGTTTTGTTGATGAAATATTCGGAGTCACCACTACGGTAGTAGCGTCGGGTGATTTGCATTTCCTTCATGTCTTGAAACTGAGGAGGCAAAGGAGGATCATTGGCTTCGTCTCTCTCAAGAACTAGCGTGACTTCCGCCATGTCTAAGGCAGGAAAGTCGCGAGTTCCTGAGAAGATGACGTCGGTCATTTGCGTTCCACGCAAATGCTTAGGAGACATGTCTCCCATAACCCAATACAAGGCATCCACTACATTGGATTTTCCACAACCGTTACTCCCGACAATGGCCGTGATGGGTTGATCAAAACTGATAATTGTTTTTTGCTGGAACGACTTGAAGCCAAAAAGCTCCAAACGAAGAATTTTCACTAACTAGACCCCGTTTCTAAATAAAGTTTACTTGTGTTGCTGTTTCTGTCGAATCGCGGCTTGAGCTGCAGAGAGCCTAGCTGCGGGGACGCGAAACGGCGAACACGAGATGTAATCTAATCCAATTTTGTTAAAGAATTCAATAGATTTAGGGTCTCCTCCATGTTCTCCACAAACCCCTGTTTTTAGACCTGGTTTTGTGAGGCGCCCTTTTTGAACTCCCATTTCGACAAATTGCCCAACTCCTTCGACATCAATACTGGCAAAGGGGTCTCCCTCGAGGATTCCTTTATCGATATATTCTGGCAAAAACCGCCCAGAATCGTCTCTAGACAGCCCTAGGCTCATCTGAGTCAAATCGTTCGTCCCAAAAGAGAAGAAATCAGCCACTTCGGCCACCTTATCGGCGGTTACGGCTGCTCGTGGAATCTCGATCATAGTTCCAATCTGGAGCGCGTTTTTGAGGCCTGCTGCCTCGAGTTTGCTTCCGACTATGCGTTCCAAATCTGCCCGAATTAGGGCTAATTCTTTGTAGTCAAAGATTAGCGGAACCATGATTTCGGCTTGAACAGCATCATTGCTCAATCGAGCCGCTTCAACCACTGCTTCTGAAATGGCCGTGGCTTGCATCTCGTAAATCTCTGGAAAGGATATTCCAAGGCGGCAGCCTCGATGACCAAGCATGGGGTTGACTTCTTTTAGGGCTCTCGCCTTGGAAGAAAGTTTCTCAACCGTGCTGCCAAGTTTTTTAGCGAGACTGCTGAGAGCTTCCTGGCTTTCAGGAAGGAACTCGTGCAGAGGGGGGTCGAGCAACCGTATGGTTACAGGCAGTCCTTTCATCTCACGAAAGAGAGAAATGAAGTCCATGCGTTGCATGGGAAGAATCGTTTCCAAGGCCTGGGCCCGTTCAGTGGCTGTGTCTGCAAGAATCATCGCTCGAACGGCCTCAATTCTTTCTGGATCAAAGAACATGTGTTCTGTCCTACATAGGCCGATTCCTTCCGCACCAAACTGTCTAGCGGTTCGGGCGTCTTGAGGGGTGTCGGCGTTGGCTCGAACCTTCAATCTTCTATGTTGATCGGCCCAACCCATTAAAGTTTGAAAGTCATCGTCCAGAGTGGACGAAATAGTGGGAACTTCTCCTTTAAAGAGTTCTCCAGTGTTGGCGTCGAGAGTGATGATGTCACCAGCCTTAATCGTAATCTCTCCAGAAGCAGAGCGAACGGTGAAAAGTCTTTTGTTGTAGTCGATGTGTATATCCGAGCAGCCTGCAATGCAGCTTTTGCCCATTCCTCGAGCGACAACCGCAGCGTGCGAGGTCATACCACCTAGGGCGGTAAGAATTCCTACAGAGGCATCCATACCATTGATGTCCTCGGGAGAGGTTTCATGTCGAACTAAGATAGCTTTTTCTCCAGCTTCCTTGGCTTTTTCTGCTTCGGCTGAACTAAAAACGACTTGTCCACTTACAGCTCCAGGAGAGGCGGGCAAGCCTTTGGCTATTGGAGTTCCTTTTTGTTTAGGGTCAAGGCGAGGGTGAAGAAGTTGATCCAAGCTGTAGGGGTCCACTCGAAGAAGGGCTTCTTCTTGGGTAATGAGTTTCTCTGCTGCCATGTCGATGGCAATTTTTACAGCCGCCTGAGCTGTTCGTTTCCCGGTGCGTGTTTGAAGAATAAAGAGTCTCTTATCTTGAATCGTAAACTCAATGTCCTGCATATCATTGTAATGTTGTTCTAAGCGCTTTTGAATCGCTAGTAGCTCATTGTAAGCCACGGGCATCATCTCTTCTAAAGAGATTTGATTGGGTTTTTCAGAAATCTTTTTTTGCTCAATGTTAATGGGGTGGGGGGTTCGGATGCCGGCTACTACATCTTCGCCTTGAGCATTCTCTAGAAACTCTCCAAAAAATAAGTTCTTACCGGTGGAAGGGTCTCGGGTGAAAGCCACTCCGGTAGCGGAGTCGCTATTCATGTTTCCAAAAACCATAGATTGAACGTTTACGGCTGTGCCCCAATGGTCAGGAATACTTTCCATTTTTCGATAATGTATGGCGCGAGAAGAATTCCAGGATTTGAATACGGCGCCAATGGCACCCCATAGTTGTTCCTTCGGATCTTGAGGGAATTGTCGTCCTGTCTCTTGGAGAACGAAGCTCTTAAATGAATCGACCAGTGTTTGAAGGTTCTCAGCAGTCAAATCAGAGTCTTTTTCTAAATCAAGCTCGTCTTTGAGCTCTTCAAGGAGAGCTTCAAAGCGAGAGGAGTGAACATCTAAAACAACGTCTGAATACATTTGAATAAAACGGCGGTAGCAATCCCATGCAAAACGGGGATTGTCGAAAAGCTTTGCGAGTCCCAAAACGCTTTGATCATTCAGGCCCAGGTTTAAAACCGTGTCCATCATTCCAGGCATGGAACGTCGGGCTCCCGATCGCACCGACACCAAAAGAGGTCTTGAGGGAGAGCCAAACTCCAAGTCCATGCAGCTTTCTAGTTGCTTTAAATTTTTCTCAAGTTCTGAAGTTAAGTTGTCAGGATACTTTTGATTGTTGTTATAAAAATGAGTGCAAACTTCGGTGGAGATTGTGAAGCCTGGAGGCACGGGAAGATCGAGCTTGGCCATTTGGGCAAGATTAGAACCTTTGCCGCCTAAAAGGTTTTTCTGTTCTGAACCACCTTCTGTAAGGTTTTTGCCGTTCTTGTCGAGGCCGAAAAAGTAGATGGGCTTATCAATGCTGGAACTCATGGGCCAAAACTATCGAGAAGGCAGGGGGTCTGACAAGGCCCTCTGCCTGAAGAAAACAGATTTCCATAACGCAGTAGCTTGATTCTTTCAGGTGCTAGAGCTGTGGTCCTTTCTTAAAGGTTGTCCTTTAAAAAATCCTTCACATTCGAGAGATCGATTCGGTCCTGTTTCATTGAATCCCTATGGCGAACAGTGACTTTTTTGTCTTCTAGCGAATCAAAATCAAGAGTTAGGCAAAAGGGAGTCCCAATTTCATCTTGGCGTCGATAGCGCTTTCCAATGCTGCCTCCATCGTCATATTGGCAGGCCCAATGGCTTTGGAGATCTTTGTAAACATTTTGAGACAACTCGCCTAGTTCCCCCTTCTTTTGAAGAGGGAGAATGGCCGCTTTAACAGGAGCCACCTTGGGGGAAAAACGCATGACGATGCGTTCGTTTTCGCTGTCTTCATGGTAGGCGTCACAAAGGACGCTCAACATACTTCGATCGGCCCCTACAGAGGTTTCGATGATGTAAGGAATGTATCGTTCGTTGTTCCGCTTTACATCCACATAAGTTAGGTTCTTCTTAGAATATTCTTGGTGGCGATTGAGGTCAAAATCAGTTCGATTGTGAACGCCTTCAATCTCGGACCAGCCAAAAGGAAACTCATACTCGATGTCAAAGGCGGATTTGGCGTAATGGGCTAGCTCTTTGGGTCCATGGGGATGTTTACGGAGCTTCTTTTCGTTGATTCCCATGTTGAGATGCCACTGATAACGTTTTTCCATCCAGTGATCCATCCACTTTTGATCTTCTTCGGGGTGAACAAAGAATTGCATTTCCATTTGCTCAAACTCTCTCGTTCGGAAGATGAAGTTGCCAGGAGTGATTTCGTTTCTGAAGGCTTTGCCAATTTGGCAAATTCCGAAAGGGACGGTTCTTCTCATGCTTGAAGCGACGTTTTGAAAGTTTACATAAATGCCCTGAGCGGTTTCTGGCCTCAAGAAAACTTCATTTCCCTTGTTCTCTACGGGACCCATGAAGGTCTTAAACATGAGGTTGAAATTTCGGGCTTCTGTGACTTGGTCACTTCCGCACTCTGGACAAAGGATTTTTCCGGCTTCATCCGTGGGTGCTTTATCGGCTCGAAAGCGCGCTTTACACTTTTTACAGTCCACCAGTGGGTCGGTGAAGTTCTCAATGTGACCGCTGGCTTCCCACACTTTAGGGGCCATTAGGATGGATGAATCGAGCCCCTCAATGTCGCCGTGAGCGATCATGGAATTCCACCATAAGTCTTTAATGTTTCGTTTGAGGGCTACGCCCAGAGGGCCGCAATCCCAGCAGGAGTTTAAGCCGCCGTAGATTTCAGAACTTTGAAAAACAAAGCCTCTTCTCTTACAAAGGGAGGTGATTTCTGCAAGGGGATCTTTAACTTTAGCCATCGTGGCTAAGAGCATAAGCCGAGCTCATGAGTCGATCAACAAGTTGCTTTGTAAAATAGTCTTTTCTAACGTTTAGCTCTTTAGATTCCCGACTGAGAGAGAGCATCAACAACGCTTTTTATGGGCGAATTGGCCCAGGCGGTCTTGAATTCCTCCAAAGTAGTAAGTTCTGTGTTTGATAGGTGGTCTTTCAATAGGCCAAGGAAATCATGGCTGGTAACAATTCCCACAACATGTTTATCCTCTACGACAAGTAGGGAAGAAACTTTTTGATCAATCATGAGGTTGATCGCGTCTACCATGGGTTGACTCACTTCAATGGTTTTTACTGGCCAGCTCATAATGTCGGCTACGATTAAATTTGAATCAATGGATTCTTTAACAACTTTGGCGCTAAAAAGATCGTCTACTTCTATTTTGGTGGCTCGTTGAATGTCTCTCTCAGAAATGATTCCCACTATTTTAGTGCCGTCGGCTACGGGAAGATGTCGGAAGCTGTTGCTATTCATTAAGTTAACAGCCTCGCTGATCGATGCTCTAGGCTCAATGGTCACTAGTTTTCGGTCTTTTGATTTTAGAATTAAGTTTTCGTCTGCCATAGTCTCTACACTTTCTAACAGGACAGGTTGCATGACAAGGGATTAACTGAGATTTATGTCTGGATAATGTTCTGAGAGGAAGTCTTTGAGTTTTATCTTGATTTTCTCTTCAACCTGTCGAGTTCGCTCTTTGCTGATGTTGTATTGCTTTCCAATGTCGGTCAAGGTCATAGGTGTTTCTGAGAGTAATCTTTCTTTAAGAATATGGAGTTCTCTTTCGTCTAGCTGACTCTTAAATTCATTGAGTGCCTTGTGGAATAGGGTCGACTGTTCTTTGTCTTCAAGATCAATCGATGGCAGAGGCGTTGCGTCGACAACTCGGTCTTCTAATAAAATGTCTCCGCCTTCTTTAGTGTGGGAAATAGGCTCTGAAATGGATTTATCTCTTCCAGACATGCGCATCTGCATCAGTTCAACATCGGACTCTTGAACGCCTAAATTCATGGCAATCGCTTTTGGTGTGATTGCCAGCCCCTCCCTTTGTAGTTTTTCCTGTTCTTTCTTAAGACGATAAAAAAGTTTTTTTTGAGAGGCCGTCGTTCCAATTCTTACCAATGACCAATTGCGCAGTAGAAAGTCTTGGATATAGCTGCGAATCCACCAGACGGCGTAGGTGGTGAGTCGAACATTTTTATAAGGGTTGAAGTCTTGAACAGCTTTAATGAGCCCCATATTCCCTTCTTGAATAAGGTCTAAGACTTTGGCTCCGTAGCGAGAATAGTTGAAGGCAATTTTTACGACGAATCTCAGATTACTTTGAATGAGAATTTTAAAGGCTTCTTGGTCGTTTTTTTCAAAGACTCTCTTTGCGAGTTTGATTTCTTCTTTCGGTGTGAGAAGCGGGTATTTTGAGACTTCTCTCATGTAGATGGAGAGGGGGCTGTTGGGGTCGACGGACGTCGGTGATTTGGCTTTTTCCTGAAAGACAACAGGAAGATTTGAGGATTTTCCTGCTTTTAAGACTTTTTTAGGGCTGTTTTTCTTCTTTCGCGCCATATTACTCGCTACCGTAGCAAATTATTTTTCGGTTACAATGTATAGTATGCAAGGAAACTCCCTTGATCAATGTAAAGCTTTAGTTCTTAACTCATATTATGAGCCGATCCGAATTGTTGCTTGGCAAAGAGCCATGCTGCTCATGTTTGGCGAGAAGGTTGACGTTTTAGAAACCTACACGAATAGTTTCGTCCATTCAGTCTCTCAAAACTTTGCTGTGCCCGCTGTTGTTCGTCTTAGAGGCTTTGGGCGCGTGAAAAATAAGGTGCTTCGAATAAAATTCTGCCGTGAGCATGTTTTTGTTCGAGATGATTATCTTTGCCAATACTGTCATAAAGAGTTTCCTCCTCGTGAATTAACGCTTGATCACGTGATGCCGGCCTATAGGGGGGGGAAGACCTCTTGGACCAATGTGGTCAGTTGTTGTAAACGCTGCAATCAGCGTAAGGGTGGGAGAACGCCCGATGAAGCAGGCTTTAATCTCCTGAAAAAGCCCATTATGCCTAAGGTGAATCAGACCATGCCCGATCTATTTGTTTACAAACGGTTGGAGATTCCACCCATATGGAAGCAGTATTTCGCGTCTGTTGTGTAGCTGTTTCAAGACGCAAACATAGGAAATTCCAGAAAATCAAAAATACTTCGTGTCTACGTATTTCCAATTTTCTGAAATTTCCTACGTTTGCTTATGTCTGCAGCTAAACTCTGCTCCTAGATAGAGTGTGCGTGTCAGACATTCTTTATAGGAAGGTCTCTAAAAGGGGATTTCGTCGGAAGAGCCGCCGTTGGGATCGCCGAAATCAGGAGGGGCTCCAAATGGATCGTCGCCCATTCCGCCGCCCCCAGAAGATCGTTCTGCGCCCGCACCTGCAGCAGAGTCCAAAAACTGCACAGTCGTTGCCACAATTTCTGTTGTGTAACGTTTATTGCCGTCTTTGTCGTCCCAAGCTCTTGTTTGAAGACGTCCTTCAACATAGGCCTTGCGACCTTTGCTTAGATATCTTTGGCAAAGCTCAGCGAGCTTGCCCCAAACAACAATTCTGTGCCATTCGGTTCGTTCTTGTTTCTGTCCGCTCTTGTCGTTCCAACTTTCGCTTGTAGCGATCGGGAAATTTCCTACAGCCATCCCTTGAGGGGTGTGGCGAACTTCCGGATCTTTTCCTAGGTTTCCAACAAGAATTACTTTATTTACTCCAGCCATGGATAACTTCTTTAAGACAAATTTGCTTTAAAGAGAAGCTCAAAAATTCTGACCGAATTCAACTTCGAGAGCAGGTCCCATTTTTGAATAACCGACCATGGCTTGCATTAAAAAGCTGTTGCTACAAAGCAGGTGAGAGCCCGCAAAGCCACTGAGCGCTTTTAGGCCGCTGAAATAGCCGAAATTTATACCAAAAGGGACAACTGCGGGTTCACAATATTGCCCCCAAAGCTTAATCGGCTGTAAGTGCCATCTAATCTCAGATGAGCTCAAAATTTTGGAGTCCTCATGAAAGCGTCCCGATTGATAAACCCTTAAAAGATCGGAAGATGCAATGTTTGGAATAGGGTCTGGACCGCCCACTGCAGATTGTTCCCAGTAGGGTGCGGGATCAAAGAGTCTATCGTAAGTGAAGCGATGCGCAAAAACTACTCGGTGCGCAATATTTAAATAGCGTTTGTCGATGAAGGTTAGGCGACGATAGCTATAACGCTTTGCGTATTTTGGGACTGCAACCGCAAAGCTCAAAGAGTCACTCCAGCCTTTGGTGGGTAACTTTTCTCGTCGGATGGTTTCTACGATTACTCCGGCGTGGACAGAAGCCGAGTGGGGGGCTCCGATTCCAAGAGGCTGGGCTTCAAACAAGATAGAGTCGTTAGCATTTACAGGGCGATTGTTTTGTTTCTTATAAACGTATTGAGAGAAAAGACTCACATCAAGCGGCGCATTTTTATAGACAGGAATTCCCAAAAAAAGTTCATAACCTACGGAGCGAAGATCATATCTTGCGGCTTCGTCACTTCTTTTTTCCGCATAAGTTTTGGAGATTTCTCCTTGTCCATAGTATCGAGCTTCAGTCGATCTTGAATAGTGACCACGAATTTTGATTCGGGGGTTGAGTGGAAGAGAATTGATTTGTGGAAAATCAAATCCACCTCGACCAACCCATTGTTTAGAGTCGGAGCGAACAGCAAACAAATCCATGCTCCATAAGTCTGGGTTGCGTCGTGAAATGTCGGTAACTTTTAGTCGCGCCCCTCCCCAAAAACCCGAGCCAGGTCGGCTATAGGCAATGGGAATTCCCTGAAATAAGCAATCGTGGCCTAGGCAGCGAGCGTTTCTTTTTTGAATGATGGAAACAAACGTGTCTTCCACGGAGTTCGAAAAGTTTTCCAAATCTGTGCCGAGTCTTTTTTCTCTGTTTAAGTCGCGCTCCCCGTTGAAACTTCCCACATGGGGGAAAACACCTCGAGAAAACCCACGTTGCAGATACCAATTTTGACTAGGTGATTGGGCATGGAGCGTCGTTGCTACGAAAAATAAAGCCAGGAAAAGAGAGCAAGGCGTTTTCACTGTCCATATTATGTCTGTATCTTGACGTTTCTGGTAACTGCGTTGCGTTAGAAGATGAAATTAACTCTTTAAAACTTAAAGGCTTCTTAAGCATCGTGCCGATTAAATTTTATGGGTGGTTTCTCCGTAAAAGCACTGTGGGCCTTTATGAGGTCAGTGTATGTTGCGTGGAGGCTCGACTCCCCCTTGCGACATAAGGATGTCCAGATGGTCATCTATAGGCAGATTTACTTCACGGGTGCACAAGCCTTGCGCTTGATAGCGCTCTTTGCCACGATCATCGGAGTTCTAACGGTCAGTCAAAGTGCCTCTCAGTTACAGCGCTTTGGAGGAAGTGATGCCATTGGTCCTTTGTTGATTGCGGCCATTGTTCGAGAATTGGGTCCATTGGTTACGGTCCTAATTGTCACGGCACGATCTGTGACGGCCGTAGCTTCAGAGCTTGCCTCGATGAACTCGAATGGTGAAATTGACTCCCTCAGGGCTTGTGGGGTTTCTCCGCTAAGTTATTTGGTGGTTCCTCGAATCATTGCAGGTTCCGTCGCCACTCTTATTTTGGCAATGCACTTTGTTTGGATTTCTTTGTTGGTTGGTTTCGTGTCCAGCCAATTGATCGTTGATATTCCTCTTGCGAAGTTCATTCTTAGTGTGACGTCGTCTCTGACTATGATGGATTTGTTTATCTTTTTTATAAAGACCTTCTTTCTTGGATTCGTTGTGTTTCTTGCGGCCACTTTCTCTGGAATGAGAACCACGGGAGCAAGTTATGAAATCCCTGTGGCCACCACTCGAGCCGTGATGTGGTCGTTTATGACTTCCCTGGCTTTTCAAATCTTTATTTCTGCCGCTTATTATCTTTATCAAATGCAAATGCGTGGTTGGAGTAATTTTTTATGAGTGATGAAATCGTTTGGAAGCTCGACAATGTCCGAGCAGGCTATTCCGCTTCAGAGGATCGCTTTGAAGGCGTTAGCTTTACGATAGAACGAGGCGAAAGAGTTGCTTTTCTAGGCACGGCTAAATCAGGGAGAAAGCTTCTTATGAAAGTCATGTGTGGCCTTCGTCCGCCGCGAGCTGGAACGATGCAGATATTTGATCACACCTCCGGAGCGGATGCTTACTATCGCGATTGGGATGATCTTCTTCCTCGAAGAATAAAAGCTAAATTAGGTGTAGCTCTCGAAGTCGATGGGTTGTTGAGCAATGTGAGCATTCGAGAAGGCTACGAACTGCTTTTTCGCTTCCGCTATGGAGATCATAACGAACGCTTGCAAGCGGCTGCCTCGAAAGTTGTAGATGGCTTATGTGAGCAATTTTCTTTGAACACCATCATGCACAAAAGACCCGTGGAGTTGTCTCCTTCTGAAAGAAAGTTAGCCTGCATTGCGCGAGCCTTCTTGGCGAGGCCTCGAGTGTTATTGCTGGAAAATCCATCTGAAAATATCGGGCAACTCAGTCAAATGAAGCTTTGGTCTATGATTGATGCGGTTTTTGAAAATCAAGAAAGAACCATTATTCTTTCAACCGAGGACTTTCGCCTTGCTTGGAGGCATTGTCCTCGCTGGATGGTTTTTGATAAGGGTAATTTGGTCTTCGACGGTCAGAAAGAAGATTTCATTAAAACCCGTCACCCTGTCTTAAAGTTGATAGACCCCGTCTTGTTTCCTCGATAGGCGCTTGGATACATCGGTATAGGGTGGTTTAGTAAACCACCCTATACCGATGTATCCAAGCGCCTAAGAAGCTTTTCTTTGTTTTTCAATTGTAGGAAAGGTTAAAACGAATCGAGTGTTCTCGCTCGCCCTGTCTAGCTCGATGCTGGCATTGTGTTCTTTTAATATGTTGTAGGTGATTGAAAGACCCAATCCAGTGCCTTTGCCAACTCCCTTTGTCGTGAAAAAGGGGTCGAATAATTTGTTTGCAATGTCTTCGGGGATTTTGGAGCCAGAATCTGCAATGCTTAAGAGAATTTTTGAGTCATAATCTGAAAGGTGAATTTTTATCCATCTTTCGTCTAGATCTTTGATTGCGTCGATTGCATTGTCAATCAAGTTGGCTATTACTTGTTCTACTTCTGAGTCGTTGCAAAAATTCCTTTTGAAGATGTATTTGGAGATTCGAAAGAGAGCAGAGAGAAGCTCTCCGACTTGGTCCGAATGAAGTCGGAAGTTAAATTCTTAAAAGACAAAAAAAAGGCGTCTTAAGGTGGCGGAGTTCTAATCTAATAATTGTAGGTCAAAGAACCTAAAATTGTGAAGTAGTGTCCGCGTCGATCAATGGCTCCAATGATTTCGCTTGAGTCTGTCCAAAAGACTAGATGATAGCGAAGATCCATTCCTAGAAACAATTGGTTTCGATAGACGTCAAACTCAAGTCCCCCTCCAAAGGCGGTGCCGAAGGCTGTGCTATTACTGACAGATCCAGCGGCATATTTAATTTGTTGGTCACTGTTGAGACCGAGCACTGTGGGGGAGCCTTGAACGGATTCTGATCGAAAGATGAGCTCTCCATCAAAGGCCAAATAAGGATTCATAAGTGCAAAGCTTCGAGGAAGTTTCTTAACGTCGAAGGCGTATCGAACACCAAGTTGCACGGGTATCAAGGTGGTCTTTAGAGAGATGTCTACGCCTGTGATGTCCGTGTTGTCGGCGTTGTAAAAGGTGTTGTGCCTTGCCCAGCCACCAGCGAGTTCGACCGCCCAAACACGATCAAAGTAATAAATAAATCGTGCGCCGATGAGAAACCCTGCGGAGTTGGCTCGTCCGAGGCCCGACGTGAAAATGCCTGTCCCCATCAGCAATGATGATTGAAAAAATCGTCCGAAGTAATCTCGGACTTCTTGATCGAGTTCAATGGGGTCGGATTCAAAGGCTTCATAGTCTTCGAAGTCAGGGTTCAAATCCTGGGCTCTAGATTGCCCGAAGGAGCTGGAAATTGTTAAGATTGTGACGCTAAGCGCAAATAATAGCTTTTTCATAATCAAAAGTAGTAGTGAATCCCAAAATTAAAGGCAGTTCTGAAGCTGACTTCATCGGTGCTTACTAGTTTCAGGCCTCCTCTGAAGCTAAATCCTAGGTTGGGGAGTCCGTTTAGAAAGAAGCGCCCCCCAATCCCGGCGTCAATTCCATATCCGTTCTTGTTGATTCCTGTGACTTGCTGCGAAATGGCTGCTCCCCCGATATAAAGGAAATAAGCTAAATTCTCTTCTATAAATAGGTTCCGATTAACTCTTAATCCCGCTTCTAGGTAGTTATTGTTTTCAGCGGTGTCTACCCCAATATTGAACTCAAAACTCGTGGCCTGAGTTGCCTGCCAATCTACCGAAATTGACTCTGTGGAGTTGGGGCCAATGTTGGAAACACCTAAGCCAATTCGACCTTCCAACTCTTGGTCGGATTGGGCCAAAGTTAGCGGGGAAAGGGTCCAGGCAAGTAAGACAAAAAGAAGGGGTTTTAATGACCTGTACATGACTCCATGCTACCCTCTAGCGCATGAATGAAAAAGTACTAGACGAAAGAAAAGTAGAAGAACTGACCCTTTTAATTAAAAAGATCGTAATTGCTGTCGTTGTTTTAAGTGTTGTGGGCGTTTTGCACCTTTTTATTGAAAGAAGTCAGGAAAGAACTGAAAAAGATGCCTTTGCTCTGCTTTTCTCGGCAGAAAAGTTGGAACGCGAGCTTGGTGAAGCGTCGAATCCTTTTGATCCTAAGTTTTATGAAAGTATGGCTGCTTGGACTCCTGAGGTAAAACAGCAATACCGAGAGCTGCTTGAGCAGGTTGTTAGTAAGTATCCTAGCGCTGAAGCAGGGCATTTGGCTCGTTTGAGGCTTGCTCGTGTGAACATTGTCGATGGAAATGTTAGCGAAGCTGAAGAGTTGCTTGCTGCAGTGAAGTCGAAGGCTTCTGAGGACTTTATCAAGGCTCATTCCTTGCAGCTGTTAGGTGTTATCTATGAAAATCAAAACAAGTTGGACGATGCCTTGTCGGCCTTTGATCAAATTGTTTCTTTGAAAAAAGCTCCTTTTAAGCCACTGGCGATGTTGTCGAAAGCTCGAGTTCTTAAGGCCTTGAATCGTGGCGATGAGGCTAAAAGTGTTTATGAAAAAGTGACATCCGATTTTCCAAACACTATTTACGAAAAACAAGCGCGAGCCTTAATGGCAATTGGGAGCTGATATGAAGTCTCTTTTTGCGTTGTTGCTTTCTTTTGTCTTTCTGTCTTATTGCACATCTTTGAGGGCGCCCGAAAGCACTCAATCAGGCAAAGTCTCTGTTGAAAAGTTAACGAGCGTTCCTTTGACTGAAAAAGTAAATTTTCGATTGAAGGAAAAATTTAGCGATTCTCCATGGGAATGGCGAGGGCGTAACACCTTGGGAGCTCCGTCTCAAAGTTATGTTCCTGCGCGCTTTGTGAACGACAAAGATGCTCTCATCGTTACTTTGGGGGGTGGCGTCACTCTTTTTGATACATGGCTGGGGTCAAAAATTTGGGAAGTTGAAGTGCCCATTGGGGTTGGTTCTCAAGTAGCGTTTGATAAAAAATATGTTTTTGTGGCTGGAATGGACCGGAAACTTCGTAAGATTGAAATTTCTTCTGGCTCAATCGTATGGGAAGCTCAAATTTCGGCCGAATCGACCGGTGGAATTCTTTTAACAAAAGGCCTCGTTTATGTAACGGCTTCCGATAACTCGTTGTGGGCCATCGATGTTCTTAACGGCAAGGCTCTTTGGACTTACAAGCGTCCGAATTCTCAAAAGGCCGTATTGTGGTCACTGCGTGGCTCTTCTATTCCTAAACTCTCTCCAGATGGAAAGACTTTATACGTAGGTTTTGCCGACGGGTATTTCGTCTCTTTGAATTCTATGAGCGGAGATACTGTCTGGGAAAAGAATTATGAAAGGCCGGGGCGCTTTGTTGATGCAGATGTTGAGCCTGTTTTAAGTCGCGATGGGCGAAGTCTTTACCTAGCTTTGGTTGACGGAGACCTTATTAGAATCGATACAAGTAATGGGAATACGGTTTGGAAGCTTCCAAATGCTTCTCATTCTGCACCTTTGTTGGATGAAGAGGAAGGTGTTCTTTACTATTCTACGAATGATAGTCGACTTGTGAAGGCTTCTTTGCAGTCTGGAAGTATTTTCTGGGTTGTTAAGTTGGAAGATAAGGGCGTGGCCTCGCTGCCTGCTTCTATCAGTGACAGCCTGATTGCTGTGACGACCACTCGTTTTGGTTTTTTAGTCATAGATAAAGATAACGGTAAAATTCACTATTCAGATTATCTTGGTTCAGGGGTCTTAACTCCTCCAAGTTTTCATAACGGTAAGGTTTTGGTTTTATCTCCTCGGAATGATTTGTTTATCTACAGAGTTAATATATCCTCATAGTTAGTGATTCCATTTAACTACCGCTGGATAGGCGGAGCTTTAGCGGGTCCAAATTTTGAAGGTGAAAGCAAGGCTTCACTTCCGCTGTTTGATTTAGCGAGTTTAACGAAGGTGATTTGCACTTTTTCGTTACTGGCTAAGGATGCCCTTGAATCAAATTTAAAGGAAGATTACTTTGATTCAACGTTACTTCAAGAGCTCCCGTCTCTGGCATCTACTCAACTTTCAGATTTAACCATAAGAGAATGCTTGGAGCATCGCTCTGGCTTGCCGGCCCATTTTTTGTTTTTTAATCCCTCTCGGCGTCCGCCTTTTGCATTGAACGAAAGAGCAAAACTTCATGACTTTTTACTGGAAAAGATTGCGAAGGCCACTCGAGAAACTGGGGCTCAAACTGTCTACTCTGATATTGGTTTCATTTTGTTGGCAGTCTATTTAGAAGTTAAGCATGGCCGAACGATTGCAAACCTTTGGGATGAATGGCGCTCAGAAAATTTACCTGGGAACAATCAATTGAATTTTGAAGCCTTAGATACAAGTTGTTTAAATCCTACAGAGAGTCGCTATAGTTTTGGAGAGGTTAATGACGACAATTGCCGCGGAATGAACTCCATTTCTAGTCATGCGGGTTTGTTTGGAAGAGCAGAAGATGTTTGGAGTTGGCTGAAGGCGATTCAGGTGCTCTTTGATAATAATCCGTGGCTGAGTTCTGCCGTGCTCAGTGGCGGTGAACGCTTTCATTTGGGTTGGGACAGCCCTTCGGCTCCTTTGCACGACTCGCAAGCAGGCTCTCTGGCTACTTCCTTTGTTCGCGGACACTTAGGCTACACTGGAACGGCTCTTTGGTGGGATTTGAAGTCGGCACGAGCTGGGGTTTTGTTGAGTAATCGAGTATGTCCAGTTGCGGATGATGAGTCGAAGCAGCGAATAAAAGAGCTGAGGCAGAGATTCTTCAACGCAGTTTGGGATGAATCTTTGGATGAGAGCTTTAGCTTTTGATTCTGAGCGAGTGGCAATCCTTTGACGTGAAAAAACTCTTAAGAACTTCTGCTCATTAAGCGCTATTTCTAAAAATTCTATGGCAAAATGAGACTAAGATGGCAAAAGATATGGAAATCAATTCTGCACAATGGGTGCATTTCATTGCAGTCGGTGGCAAGGGTATGGGGGCTTTGGCCGTTTTGATGAGTGAGTTAGGTTATATGGTCACTGGAAGCGATGGTGTTTTGTATCCGCCTATGGATGTTTATTTGGAGAAAAGCTTAGTCAAAGTGTCCAATGAATACTCTAAGGATAATTTGCTGGGACAAACCTGGGGGCTCTCTAAGAAACATCCTGACATTGTCATCGTTGGAAATGCAATTTCTAGGGGACATGTTGAGGCAGAGGTAGCCGCTGTCCTTGATGATGAAAAAAAAATCAGACGAATGAGTTTCTCAGAAGCTTTAGCAGAATTTGCCATAGCCGAGAATAAAAGTTTTGTTGTGACGGGGACGCATGGAAAGAGCACGACAAGTTCCATGTTGGCTTGGGCTTTTGAGCGATTGAATTTGACCCCTGGATTTTTTATCGGAGCTATTCCTAATAACTTTGATACTTGTTGTCGGCAATCTGGTGAGGGCCAGGTTTTTGTTTCAGAGGGAGACGAATATGACACGGTTTATTGGGATAAGGTTTCAAAATTTTTATATTACAAGCCAGATTGGGTGATCTGCACTGGGGTTGAATTTGATCATGCAGACATATTTAAAGACTTGGCCGCTATCGAAGATAGTTTTTTAGAGCTTGTAAAGAAAACAAAAGACGGTTGGGTTTTAGTCGAAGATGAATCCGCGCCCGAGCCGAAAGTGACGGCTTCTTTGAGCGAGGCCGTTAAGAAAAAAGGCCTTCCGTGTCTTAGATACGGGTTCTCTGATAGAAGCGATTTTTATGTGTCCAAATGGCATGCCAAGACTTTGTCCAGCGACGGGCATAAGGTGGGCACTTCTTTTATTGTGGAATACAAAGGCTGTTCGAAGAGTTTCTATTCTTCGATGATAGGTAAGCACAATGTATTGAACGCTCTTTCTGCTATCGCTGTGATAGTTGCCGCTGGCAAGGCGAATTTTTCGGATCTGGACTCTAATTTGTTTGCTGATTACAGTGGGATTGCTAAGCGGCAGCAGGAATTATTTTATTCGGAACAGAGTGTTCTGGTAGACGACTTTGCTCACCATCCTCGAGCAATATTTGAAACATTAAACGCACTAAAGCTTCGTTACCCCGGACGTTTTGTTCGTGCTTTTTTTGAGCCAAGGTCTGCGACATCGGCTCGCAACTTGTTGTTTGATTCTTTTGTGAAGTGTTTTGACCCTGCCGACGAGGTTTACTTGATTGAAGCTACCAAGAAAAATGTGCCAATGGATCAGCGTCTCAATGTGGTTGAGTTAAAGCGACAGATTGAAGCTCATGGCCCCAAAGTTTTTCTCGCGAAAGATTATGGAGAGTTAGTGGGTTTATTTGAAACTAGGAATCAGTCGGAAGAAGAGTTGATTGTCCTTATGTCGAACGGTTCGTTTGGTGGCATCGCAGAGAAGCTGCTGGAGCAATTGAGTTGAATTTTAATTTAAAGGCTTCTCGGTCCGGACAAGTGGTTGTGGAATACATTCTAATGATCACGGTTATTGTGAGTGTTATCATGGGGGTTTTTTGGTCAGTATTAGATAAGCAGGTCAACCAAATGAAAACGAATCTTCAAGATGAACTTCAGCAAGTTATTTCTCAGAATGAGATTGGAATTCCTGTAGCTTGGTTTGGCCTGGATCGGCCCGCCACGGAGAATGTGCGCTTCCAGCCTGGTGGAAGTGGCGAAGAAGCCGATGGGGACCCTGGTCAAGAGGAGGAAGAGGACGATGAGGAAAACGACAAGACAGGTGATGCTGGCGACGGTGCTGGACCTAATGCACCTGGATTGAGTTCCTCTCCTCCTTCTGGCGGTGGTCGAAAAGGAAGGGCTTCCCCTCCTTCACCACCATCGAACCCGCCGCCAAGATCTTCAGCCGGCGGAGGCAGCGCTCCGGACGGAGAGCAGGCTGGCAGACAGGCTCAAAGAGCTCGAAACGACTCCAGTGATGGTGATCCTAAAGTTTCGGTCAAAGGCGATGAAGCTGAACTTGGGGGAGGGGTTTCTTCGGACAGGCAGCCGCCCAAAGAAGGTGCGGATGGTGAAGGTGCCAAAGACGGTGGCAAAAAGGCCGGTGGTGGTGAATCGATTGCCAACCAAGGACAACGCTTTCTTTTTGGTCGAGGAGCTGAAGCCGAGGGTGGAGATTGCGAAGATATAGACATGTTTACACTCTTAAAACTTGGAGCCGTGGTCGCAATAATTCTCTTGCTGTTCGCCGTCATGGTAACCGCTAAAGGCCAAAAGGGTGATTAAGAGTAGACCGCAATTGATGAGAATTTAAATTCTTAGAGATTTCCGCGCATTCCCTGCTCTCGTTCAATGGCTTCGAACAATGCCTTAAAGTTTCCTTTACCAAATGAGCGAGCACCACGTCTTTGGATAATCTCAAAAAAGACAGTGGGACGGTCTTCTACAGGCTTTGTGAAAAGTTGTAGAAGGTATCCTTCCTCATCACGGTCAACCAAAAGATTCAAGCTTTGAACAAGGGCTAGGTCTTCTTTTATTTCGCCTACTCTAGCTGTTAGATCTTCATAGTAAGTGTCAGGCACTTTTAAGAACTCTACGCCCCGATTTCTAAGTTCACTGACTGTTTTGATGATGTCATTTGTAAGAAGAGCAATGTGTTGAACGCCAGCTCCTTCGTAGAATTCTAAATATTCTTCAATTTGAGATTTCTTTTTTCCGGCGGCAGGTTCGTTAATAGGGAATTTTACATAACCATTTCCATTGGAAACAACTTTGGACATAAGTGCTGTGTAATCCGTTGAAATGTCTTCATCGTCAAAGGTAATGAGAAGATCAAAGCCCATGGTGTCCTCATAGTATTGAACCCATTCATCCATTTTACCGAGCTCAACATTTCCCACACAATGGTCTATAACTTCAAGCCCGACCGGAGAGGTCGGAACGGTTGATTTCACCTTCTTGAACCCAGGAAGAAAGCATCCCTTATAGTTTTTTCTCTCGATGAATTTATGAACAGTGTCGCCGTAGGTATGGATAGCTGAAACAACAACTTCGCCGGTTTCATCTTTGATTGTTTGAGGAGAAGTGTGAGCTTTTGCTCCCCGTTTTGTGGTCGCTTCAAAAGCCTTTGAAGCATCGTCTACCCAAAGGCTAAGAAATTTCACTCCATCACCGTGTCTTTTTACGTGGTCAGAGATGTCAGACTTTGAGTTAAGCGCTGTAGTGAGCACAAAGCGGATTTTACCTTGTTCTAATAGATAGGAGGCCTTTTCTCGGACACCAGTTTCTGGGCCCGAATAGGCGACGAGTTTAAAGCCAAAGGCTACTTGGTAGTAGTAAGCAGCTTGTTTGGCGTTCCCTACATAAAATTCAATATGGTCGGTTCCATTGATCGGTAGGAATTCTTCTACTTTTGCTTTTTTTTGAGTCTCTTTTGGTGAATTGCTTTCCACTTGCATGGGCCCTCCTAACGGTTGCCTTACGTTCTAGCGAAAGCTGCCCATAAGTGAAAGGGGCTAACACTCTTTATCCCTCGGGCTTGGTTGTAAATGACTGGTTTTGCAGTCAATCCTCGGCTGTTGACACGTGGCAGCTGTATGGGCTTAAGTGGGTGTTTCCTGAGGAGGATAATGCGGTGACAGCATATAAGTGCCTACAATTATTAATATTTTCTGTTTTTTGCTCAATGGCTTTGGCTCAAGAGGGTTTTCAGCTTCCCCTACCGATTAACCCGATTACCCCCGTCAATCCTACAAAGCCAAATCCCCCACCAGTGACGAACCCTGGTTCCCCGTCTACGGATCAATCAAAGTTGATTCCGATTGATGACGTTCAGCTCCGCAAGGGAACCTTGGCTCGATTGTATTGGGCCCGAGTGTTGATGGAGGATTACAAGAAATGGAATCAGTCTGCCGAACTCATTCGCTTTGTTTTGACGAATGATAAAAAGATTCCAACTCCGGTGATTCGTAAACTTAGAAAAGTTTACGATGCTTTGATTTCTCATTCACCCAAAGCGATGATGCGAAAAGCGCTCGACTTTCGACATCTAACTCGTCCATTTTTACTTTCTCAGTATCTGCTGAACGAATGTATTATGGATCTAAGGGTTAACCTTAACTACAGTAATAACTCCGAGCTTAAGTTTATAGAGAAAGCTCTCTTGAGCTACTTCTTCCCAGGCACGGAGAGCGTTGGAAAGATTGTTTACCCTGCAGACGCCACCTACAAGTTTGACCTTTACGCATTATCTGAAGCCAACGTGGCTGCAGCTCGTTTAGATTCTGCAGACTCTCCGCTTAATGATGAGACGAAATCTCGGACGAGACCTTTGCCTCCCCCGGGATCGGGTGGAACTCCAGGTCTCCCCATTATACCTATTGTTCCTCCTGATAGAGGCGGCACGATCATTCCAGCTGGCGTGATCAATCAAGGTGCTCTTGATCGAGTTTCATTGATCAATCGCCAGGCTCTAGATTTCAATGGCGCTGTTCGAATGGTGGCTCCTGAGGGTTTTCTTCAGCAATTGATTGATTTAGGTCTCAATGTTGATGAGTTAAGTCAGTATGCAAAACGATTGATTGATGAACTTAAGCCAAGCACTCGAGTGCCGAATCGATACTTACCTCAAGCACTTTTGGTTCAAGCTTTAAGTGATCCAGGCTCAATAGTTCTCGATCCTCAACTTCAAGATTTTGTTCGTGGGGTTCAGTTGAAACTTGAAGTCGCTCAATTGGATAAGGAAGAGCGAAAAGGTTTTATCGACCTCTTCAATTCTCTTGATGGAAACTTAGTTAACAAAACAAAGAAGGATGACACTTGGAGCATTGATCTTACAAAACTGATGCAGGAGCAATATCAAAACGGTGCCTCTAAAACCGAAATTTTGATGGAACATAGTCACAATAGTGCCGTTGGAGCCACTTTGTATGTTGTCACGGGCATTGGGGGAGCCGATCAAATGAGAATGCGTGTTTTCCAAGCTTTGTTCAAAGCTGGAAAAGACTCCGCGTTTATTAAGAGCTTCCTAGGGAAAACGGTAGGAACAAGTTGGGAGGCTTTAGTCTCTGATGTTCCAAGAAAGCTTCGCCAACTTTATGTTCAACAACGACGTTTGTGGAGCTCTCGAAGCTATTTTGCCAGAATGCAAGGAACTTTGATATTGATCCCACAAGTCTTCTATCGAGGAGTTCAGGTTGCAGACCAAGCATTGACACTTGGGAAAACAGAACCTGTTCAGAAGTTTATTACTCATTTGAATCAGTTAAGGGCCGTGCAATGGGCTCGTAAGATTGGTGACCCGGCTTATCGCTGGAGTAAAATGAACACGACGAATGGTAATTTCTTCAAGATTCTTACCGCTGCGGCCGTGGTTACTGAGGTAAGCACAGGAGTCATTGACTATAACTCTACTGATAGTGATAGGGAGAAGATTGAGATTGCCTTGCGCTCTAGTTCGAACGCCTTGTCTCACATGACCTATGTCGTTCCTAGAATAGGCTGGCCTGCAGTGGCTTTGGATGTAGCAAATATGGTCGGTTGGACTGAGCTTAGTACAGCAAAGATTTACTCCAACTTAGAATTGTATTTGTATCAGCAGTTCGCTGGTGATCTAACAATTCGCTTTTTGGAAGAGTACGAATCTGAGTTGATGCTGCCTGAGCCTAAATCTCACTTCGATCAGATTTCTGAGATGTTAGAGGACTCGAGTCGAGACCCAGAAGAGATCAAAGCAGCTATTACTACCAATCTTCAAGATTTAGCTCAGAGATATATTTTGATCGATTATCTTGGGCATAAAGACGCGGCTCGATTCTCTAGGCATAGTTTTGGTGAAAAAATCGAAGAGTATCTTTTTGAGCTAGAGGATTCGCGTAGTTTCTATTCTCAGATGTTGGTTACTCTGGATGAAAAAGTAGAAGATGGCTTTTTCAAGGGTGGAGATTCAGAAGAAGAGGAAGAGCCGGTGCCTCCGCTTGAACCGGTTGACGGTCAATAAAATTTTTGAGACTCACGCGAGATGTATCTTGCGTGAGTCTACTAGTAGTCCCAATGCTGTAAGGTCTACGTTTAGTTCCTCGCTTTTAATTTTGTTTTCACATCGAAGCATCAGTTCGTTGATGGTGTCTAAGAGGCTTGCGTTACTTGGAATTTCGTTGAATGCCAAGGGTGCTAAAAATTCGTTTGTGCTTTTGGCATAAAAGTTCCACTCACTGCTGATGAAAAAAAGCTTAGTTCCAGGGGCTAGTGTGTCTTCCGTATGAAAAATTTCAGCCTGAGGTTTTGCAGAAAGAGTGGAGACTGGAACTTCACTGAACTCCTTATCATTAATGGTTTTCCAATGACCTCTGCTTAGGGAAATCCAGGGGAAAAAGCCCTTAGAGTAGAGAGAGTATTTGAGGCTGTGAACATCTAGTCTGAATATACTCAATCGAAATTGTGCATTTTCATCATGAGTTAAAAGAGAGTTCTTAAGCTCGCCAAAGAGTGCCTCGGTTGAAAGGTTGGGGTGGGAATCAATGGCCGCTCTAGTTTGAAGTTGGACCATCGCTTGCAATAGAACAGAACTTAGTCCAAAAGATTCCGTCCAATGGGCCACAATGAAAATTTCACGAAAATCTTTTGTGGGAATCACGTCAAAGGATTCGGCGCTCATGTCGCTACCGGAAAAGTGTCTAGCGATGAGCTCGATACCTGGAATGCTGGGAAGTCTGTTTTTTACGACCAGAGCTTGGAGCCTTTTAGCGATTTCTAAATCGCGAGAAGAGATTTCGAGTAAACCCTTGAGGCGGGACTCAAGTTGAACAAGGCGATTTTTGAGTTCTTCTAGGTTTGTATTCTCCACAAACTCTATTTTGCTTCAATTTTTTTTGAAAAACCATCCTACAAGGTCTTCAAATGTACGCTCTTTTTGTGTGCGAGTGTCATACGTCAAAGGAATGCCTAAAAACTTTGAAATATTTTCAATTTCTTCAGGGTCGATTGAGCAAATCGACACAAACAAGACACCTCCTGCTTTTAATTGACCCATGAGCTGCTCAAGAATTGATGTCTGAATTTTAGACAGATGGGACAACTCTTCCTTGAAGTCCTTGATGAGGAGATCAGGTCTTTCTATGATAGTTCCTGAGCCCGTGCACGGTAGGTCTGCAAAAATAAGGTCGTGTGGACCGTTTTCCCAGGTGTTTCCTTCGCCCCAAGAGAACAGTTTTGTGGATACTGTGTTTTGAAGTTCCCACCTATTTAAATTCTCTTTTAATCGATCCATTCTAGAAAACTTTGCTTCCGTAGCCCAAAAATCAATTGCTTCAGAAGAATTCTTTAGACCTTGTTGAAGGCAGATGAGTTTTGCCCCAGGAGCAGCACAGGCATCTAAGATAGAAACTTTTTTACCGCTTAAGTGCTTTCGAATCTCTTTAAGAGAGAGCTGGCAAAAGTCCCAAGAGGCTCGGTTCATTGCTTGAAACTGTTGCTCTTTTAGGACTTTTGTTTCATATCTCTGCCATTTGAAGTCCGAGGTAAAGCCTTCTATTCCAGATTCAGGGCGATCACTCAATCGAATAGATGTTCTTTGAATTAGATTTGGAAATTTCTTCCAACGAGAGGATAATTCTTTTCCAAGAAGTAACTCGGGGTGAGACTTGGATAGTTCTAACAACTTGGGTTTCTCTCGTTGTATGTGTCTACAAAAGGCATTTACCATGGGACCAATGGCCGGATTGAAATGCTCTTTGGCAATTTCGACGGTCCAGAAAACTAGGCCCGATTCTTGTTCTTCTTTTCTGGACAATATAGCAGCAAAGGCAATTTGTAGTAGGTCTTCGATGAGCTTCGGCTGTAAGGGCTTTTTTAGAAACGCTTTGAGGTCTCTTTGAAAGAGATGGTGGAAGCGATATCCCATCATGACGTAGTCAAAGGAAGAAGATCTTAAATTCCCAAGTGAGCGTTGATCATCAATCAGGTCGTCTAAAGTGGTGCTACGAGAGCGTTTGTGCTTAAGCCGATGCTGGGGCATTAAAACTAACGCGTCTAAGATATCTTCTTTCATGATGGCGGCACCCTAACCCAAGTCCCAAGTGAGGGCCAAGAATAAATGTTAATTAGCGTTTAAACGTCGTCTGTATCGGTAGAGGGCGAGATGCGAATGGATGGTTCTCCGCTTGGACTGTTGACCCCAAAGCCCTTTTCAGAAGGCTCATGAACTGAGTCTTCACTTTTCTTGTATTTTTCAACGGCTCTCATGAGACGTCGGTTTGTGCGTCTAAGTCGAATGTTCTTTGATTCTAAGACGACTAGTTCGATAATAAAGAAAATTGTTGAAAGAATAGCTCCTACGACGCTCGAAATGAGCAAAACTTTCCATTTGGGTTGAACTTCGGTGGTGTGACCGAAAAGAGTAACGGTCATAGGGTCGTTGTTTTGAAGTGCAAAAAAAACACAGCTAACAACAATTCCTAGAGTTAATAATGCCCAAAAACCAATTTTAAAAGCTCTCATAGTCTCGATTGTAATCCTTCAAAGTCGATCTGCAAAGTGTTCAAACTTTGGCATGAGCGCGTTGTACACCGTTTCATTGTGAGTAGGCAACGCTTTAGTTTCTGCGATCAGAGGCATAAAATTGGTGTCTCCTCGCCACCGAGGGATAACATGCATGTGAAGGTGAGGAGCAATTCCTGCGCCTCCAGCTTCACCGATATTCATTCCTAGGTTAAATCCGTGTGGGGAGACCGTCTGTTTTATTAGGTCTACACAGGCATGTGTGGCCAAATTAAGCTTTTGCCAAACATTTGTAGGAAGATCTGTGATTTCTCCCGTATGTATTTTGGGCAAGACCATCAAGTGATATGGGTTGTAGGGAAATTTATTCATAATAACAAAAATGTCGTCATCTCCGAAGAGAACGAGATTTGTCATCGAGGGGTTTTCCGGGGCTATCTTGCAAAAAACACAATCTTTAGGGAGCCCTGATTTAGTTGTTGAATGGTTGTCCTGAATGTATTCCAGGCGCCAAGGAGCCCAGATGCGGTCCAGCTTTTGGCTCATGGTTGATTGCCACCAGTCCAAAAGCTCGGCAAAAAGTAAGGGATTCCATTTTGAAGCTGGCTCTCCGCGCTAAGTCCAAGGGCTTTTCTTAGGTTAAGAGAATCTTTTATGGAGCTTACTTGAGAGCTAAAAAAAGAGCGAAAATCATTTTCCTTGCGTGGCCAAACGACGAACTCAGCATCCTTATCGACTTTAGAAAGTTCTTTGAGTCTAAGAATAGCGTCATGTGCCCCACCTAGTTTGTCGGCAAACGCATAGTCAACGGCTTGTTCACCTGAAAAAATTCGTCCGTCGGCATAGGCTTCAATGTCGGGTTTAGCTTCGCTTCGTCCTTTGCGAACATCAGCTTGGAACTGAGTGTGTAACTTTTCTAGCATTCCATCGATCAATGCCTTTTCATCGTCTTTCATTTCTCTAAGAGGTGAACCCATATCTTTGTATCGTCCTGCCTTCATGACCACTGGCTTAACCTTGGCCCAAGTGTAGAGTTCTTTTAAGTTGGTGAGTTGCATGATTACACCGATGGAGCCGGTAAGGGTTCCTGGATTTACAAAGATTTCGCTGCAAGCAGCTGCTATGTAGTAGCCACCACTGGCAGCAATGTCGCCCAAAGAGCAAATGACAGGCATCTTCTTTCTGATTTCCATAAGGCGGTTGAATATCTCTTGGGTTGGGGCAACTGAGCCGCCTGGCGAACTTATTCGCAGTAAAAGTCCCTTGATGGATTTGGACTTTTCAATCTCATCTAAGCCTTCATTAATCTTCTCTAACTCTTCGGACTCAAAAATGGGGCCTAGAATATTGATACGGGCCAATGCTGCAGACTGATTAAAGAATGCGGAACCCTTTGAAGATTTAAAAGCAATGGGGGATCCTTGCATGACGGATTTCACGGTGAAATAGCTTGCAAGTCCAAGTGCAAGTGCACAAGCAAATATCCCAATAAAAATCCAAGCAATGATCGGAAGGCCCTTTTTGTTTTTTTCGCTCACGTTGCTTACTCCTCGGAGCTTGATGCTACTTCAAGATCTACTCAATCGCTACTCTCAGAGGTGCTCCGATTGCGGCATGAGGCATAAAAAAACCCCCGAGCCCTCAAGGGCTCGGGGGTTAATCCATAGTTTCCTATAGCAATGCTCTTAAGAGTCAGTTTCCTTTGCCTCTTCAGTTGGGTCAGGCTCGGAAGTCTTTTCTTCGGTAGTCGTGGACTCTGCTTCAGCAGCTGGAGCCTCTGGCTTTACTGCTGCAGGCGTCCCGCCAAGAAGACCAAGTTTTGCTGCAATTTCTGGATTCAACGAATCAGCAAGAGAGGATCTAGAAGAATTGCCTTTAGAGAAAGACTCCATGGCTTCATTTTCTTCTCTCTTGTTGAGAGCTTTCACAGAAAGACTAATCTTGCGCTCGCGAGAATCAATGTTGATGATTTCGGATTTAACAAGATCGCCTACTTTAACCACTGTATCAGGATGCATGATTCTTTCTTCAGATAGTTCTGAAATGTGAATCATACCTTCGATGCCCTTTTCAAGCTCTACGAAGGCTCCGAAGTTGGCAAGTTTGGTAACAGTGCCATCAATGGAACTTCCAATTTTGTGTTTCAGTGTGAATTCAGCCCAAGGATCACCAGAGAGAAGCTTCACGCTTAACGAGATGCGCTCATTCTCTTTGTCGATCGATTGAACAACGGCTTCCACTTCTTGGCCTTTTTCAAAGCTTTCGTGTGGAGTCGCTACTTTGTCATCCCAGCTCAAGTCTGAGACGTGAACTAGGCCGTCAATTCCTTCTTCGATTTCAACAAAGATACCGAAGTCAGTGACGTTTTTAACTTTACCTTTCACACGTGTTCCTTGTGGATATTTGTATTCCAAAGTGTCCCAAGGGTTTGGTGTGATTTGTTTAAGGCCTAGGCTCATTCGACGAGATTCGTAGTCGATGTCTAGGATAACGGCTTCAACTTCTTCGTCTGGGTTTAATAATTTGCGCGGGTCTTTAACCTTTTGAGTCCAGCTCATTTCAGAGACGTGGATCAAGCCTTCAACGCCTGATTCGATTTCAATGAAAGCGCCGTAATCAGTCAAGCTGACAACTTTACCCTTCACACGTTGACCTTCCATGTAGCGACTTTCGATGTCTTGCCAAGGATCAGGCTGAGTTTGCTTCAGTCCAAGAGAAACGCGTTCTTTGTCTCCATCATACTTAAGGACTCGAACGTTAATGTCCGCGCCTACTTGGAGAACCTCGCTCAAATGTTTGATGCGTCCCCAGCTAGCGTCGGTGATGTGAAGAAGTCCATCAACTCCACCGAGGTCAATAAATGCGCCGTAGTCAGTGATGTTTTTCACAATACCACGAACCACTGCGCCTACTTTGATCTGTTTTAGAGTTGAGCTCTTAAGATGCTCACGCTCTTCTTCCAGAACAACTCGTCGTGAAAGCACAATGTTTCCACGTTTTTTGTTAAATTTGATGACTTTGAATTTAAAAGTTTTTCCGATGAACTGATCAAGGTTCTTGATGGGGCGAACATCGATTTGGCTACCAGGCAAAAATGCCTTTACGCCGATATCAACCGTTAATCCACCTTTGACGGCATTGATCACGGTGCCTTCAAGAATTTCACCTTGTTCACAGGCTTCGGCGATTTCATCCCAAGCTTTGTAAACGTCGGCCTTTTCTTTAGAGAGCCGGATTTTTCCAGCGCCATCGTCTAAGTGTTTAACGAGTACGGAAATTTTTTCGCCAACTTTAGTTGTGATTTCACCACTAGGGCTTTTGAATTCGTCGGCAGAAATTTCACCTTCTGATTTATATCCGACATCAACTAAAACGACGTCATCACGAATGGCTACGACTGTCCCATCGATTATTTCACCTTCGCGAATGGACGGTTGTTGCATGCTCTGTTCGAACATCTGAGCAAAGCTCATACCGTTTTCTTTTAGAATTTCTTCAGGGTTATTGTTTTGATCTGGCATTGATTAAGAAAAGACCTCCTTGAGTTGCTTGCCTAAATTTAATGAGACAGCTTAAGTCGCGGAACCTATTGGATTTGTTGAGATGAGTCAAAGAGATTTAGCCAGAATTAGAGCCTTTTTAAAAAAAGAAACCCCGGTCCTTCTAAGGCCCAGGGTTTCTTAAGTTTTTTTAATTTTGTCACAGCGCCCCCTTAGGGAGGCGCCCTCAAAAGGGCGAATGAATATTCTAGTAATGGGTTGTTTGTCTTTTTCATAGATCCTCCAAACGTTCTACGGGTGTATAAGGCTTGAGAAAGTCAGGCCTTTTTCCGCAGCAGCTTGCGGCGCATGGTGCTCACCGTCACCGTGCTATTTGTGGGTTCCACAGCAGTCCACAATGGTTCGCCTGCCTCCTGGTTCAGGTCGACCTTGGGCTGAAGTAGCTGCAAATCTTTGAAATTGTAAGCTTTTAGGAAAGCTTCATTGAATATTTCGGGCCGAATAGGTTTGTCGATCAAGCTAAAACCCGCCGGTAGTATTTCGGTGAGTTTTCTCTTGAAAGGCTCTGTGGCCATTCCAGAAATGGGGACGATTCCCATGTGGGGGTAGCGCTTGCGAAAGTCTTTCACTAGATCGACCCCAGTGATTTTTGGAAGAAGGATATCAACAATGGCCACCTTCACATGACTCAAATCCTCGCCTAGTAAATGCCAGCCTTCGCTGTGCACACTAAAACTAAATTTTGTGTCGGAATTTTGCGCTTCTAGTTGACGAATATAGCGACCGAGCAATGCACTCATTAGTGGCTCGTCTTCTATAATCAAAACATTGGCGCTATGTAGATCAACTCCAGGGCGAATGGATTCATTCTGAATCTCAGCACTCATAAATAGGTCCTCCTCTAACGTTCTACGACAGACACCAGTATCTCCGATTTCTTTGCTCGCTTGGGTGAAGTTTTGTTAAAGGCCCTGAAACGGCTATTATTTGTCAGTAATAACAAATGGATGCGTCTTGTTAAACTACAGAGAAGATGGGTGGGTGACGGGAAATTCCCGCTAGCTAGTCTGTGTCGACTACGGGGCTTGTGTTAGATTTATATAGGTATGGGGCAGCGTGAAAAGAGTAGAGTGTCGTCGGCAAGACCCTTTCTAAATCGAGAGTTTCATACTTTGATTCATTTGGTTTGTGAGTCGATTGAAATGTTTAGGCATTACGACCCGAGAAAAATTGCGATATCTGTGAGTTCCTCTCGTTCTAACGGAGTTCATGGCACTTTAGCCTACGTGGTTCCTCTTCGCTATGTGGGGGGAGCTAGAATGAGAAAGGGGCGAAGGGGATGGGTTTCTGGAGTTTATTCTTACTGCTCAGAATCCATTGAACAAGATCATCCCAACGCACATTATTTGATGACTTTTCTTGTTCCAAAGTTTTTTAGGATGACTCCTTTTAATCGTTTGGAGACGATTGTTCACGAACTCTATCATTTGCATCCGACTATGCGAGGAGATCTTAGGCGGTTTCCTAAACCTCATATACACCATGGTCCTACACCGGCTGCTTACAATAGAAGAGTGAAAGAGCTGACGAGTGAGTCTTTGAAAAATAGTCCATTTTTAAAAGAACATCCTCTTTTAAAGATGAATCCCTCCGATGCTAGTGATTTTAAAAAGAAGAGATATTCCATTCCAACTCATCGCTTCATACCTGAGCCGAATCCGCTCAGTTTCATCGCTCAGAAAGCTAAGGAAATTTTTGCCACTGTTATATTCTTAACTGCATGTCAGGCTCAAGCATTGATTCCTGTTCGACTTCAGACGACGACCATGTTGCAGGGAAGGCCAGAAGCGGGTTCAAGTGTGGTCTACGAAGGGGCTCGAGGAATGCGCTTTCAGGCCATGAAACAAAGCGCTGATAAGAAGTGGGTCTATTTAGAAAACTCGAAGGCAAGGGGTTGGGTTCCAAAAGAGCGGATTCAAGTCATGGCAAATAGTGCTGGGCAAAGGAGATCCCAAAACGACGATCAAGATTTCACGGTAGACGAAGACATTGAATCTTTTGATTTGAAGCAATCCACCGGAGTGGCTCAAGTTTCTACAGAATTGTACGGTGACCCTTCCAGCACTGCGGAACGTTTTTCAAGAGTTGAGAAGGGCGATGAACTTCAGATTTTAGGGCAAAGTGATAGTCGGAATTGGTATCAAGTAAGACTTCTTGTTACGGGAGAAGAGGGTTGGTTACCCGTTCGTGCGATTCAATTAGATTCCTTTGACCGAGTGAATCGTGTTCCCGATAACGGAATACAGATCATGGGTTTGGTGGGGACCGATTCTCTGGGCTATGGCCTGGGGCTAGGTTATTTTAGAAATGTCTTTCCAAGGGGAGTCTCGGGAAGGCCGCGTGATCGACTAGAGTTTGGATTGGAGGGAGATCTTATGTTTAAGAATTCCTCTCTTGAAGGCTTTTCGGTGGCTCGACGTTCTTTTATTTGGACGGGGGGCATGAGGTATTTGCCGGCCGTTGCTAATGGTCGTTTTTATGGCATTGCCGAAGTGGGTTTGACCTATATCTATTCGACTTATAGTTCTGATCTTTCGGAGGCAACTTTGATTGCCAACAAGGCTAAAGATTCGACACACACCTTCGCTTTTACGCTAGGCGCAGGCCTTGGGTTAAGTATCAATGAGTATTTTGGAGTTTCGACGATTTTAAGAATGCTTTTAAAGTCTAATTTAATTTTGATTGGGGGCGCTGGTGTTAGTTGGCGGTTCTAAGAAATTTAAGCGCGCTCTTTCTGTATCGCTCGTAGGATTTGTGCTTGTTTCTTGCTCAACAGATGGTGGTAGACTTTGGAACGCTGACTTGGGTCCCGAGCCTTTGCCTTGGGCAGGGGAGGGCAACGAAATTCTTGAAGCTCATTACGCGATAGGGGCAAGTCAGGGAGTCATGCTTCTTTTTAAGGATAGTCATAAAGGTATTGGTGTGGGGGGACTCGCTTGGGGAAGGCCTGTAGAGAAATACAATCCAGGGGTTGATTGTCGCTTGGTCCGTGAAAAATTAGGACCACCCAATACAATGTTTAAATGCTCTGTTCCTGGTCCAGATAGAAACTATGTCGCTGTAGAAATTTTTGAAGACTTGCGTACGCCAAGTCGTAAAATGAATAAAATTAAGCTTAGTTCAGATAGCAAAAAGTCTTATTCCAGATGGTCTCAGGAGTTACGAATTAATAATTATAGGACACTTCGTAAAGCGGGCGATAAGGCCATGATTCTGCTTTCTTCTGATAATAAGACAAGAGCGACGCTAAGGATGAACAGGCGCGAAGTTGAGCTTATTTTTGAGCCCAATGGCCCTTACTAATTTTGGTCTAGAGAAAAGTTAAGTAACTCCAAAGTGGTCTAGCAATGCTTAGAAAAAATGCTGGAACTAAGAATAAAAAAGTCGGAAGCAACATTAGAAAGCTTAAGCGCTCTCCCTTGCTGTCGAGTTCGTCTTTAAGTTCTGCCGAGTTAAATTTTATAAATTGCTCAAGGTTGGGTAGGAGCGGTGTTCCTCGAATGTAGTTTTTCACGATTGCGCTCCACTGCATCACCTCTTGTTTATTCGCGGAACTAGTGGTGATGGCACTTAGCTTATTAAAGTTGCCTTTAGACAGATTCTCCAAGTCCTCTCGTAGTGCTTCTTTTGTTTTTTTGCTTAGGTGTGGATCTGAAATTTCAAGAGCTTGGTTTAGACTTTGCGGAAAGCCTTTGCCCATCTTCGTGTTGAAGGCAATCTTAACTAAAAGTTGAATCCAACCCAGCTTAATGAGGCCCCTTGCAAAATCTTTCTTTAGTAAGTGGGCAGAAAAGAATGCACAGCTGATTAGAGTGACTAACAGGCTCATAAATAGGAGGCCTTCATTTAAGCTTGGAGGGTGTTGCCAAAAAGAAAAGCTGTTGAAAAGGATGATTAAAGCGCTGATGGTATAGAGTTCGATTTGTGGGGTTAAGCTTTTCTTCTTAAAGAGTTTCACGCAATCGTTTTCTGTCTTTAAGCTTTTGATAAAGTAGTCCAACGCACTCAAGCTGCTGGCTTGTCCTGTTTGAATTTTTTCGACGACTTGTTTCCAGTCTGCTGCGATGCTTGGATTTACCTTTATCGAGCTTGCCCCGGCCAAGGCGGTGTTAAAGGATTCTCCACATTGAATTCTTTGCGAAATGAGTGTGAGCTCCGAGAGCAGCTGTTTAGGAATCTCTCTCATACCAGCTATTAATCTCCCGCTTCCCAGATTTATTAATCTTTACATGAAGAATGATGTTCCAGAGCTTTCTTTGATTGAACTCTGTTTTGCTTTGATCTCTGCAAAGATCAGAGATCCTTTCCAGTCCTTCTTGAGGGGAGCCGGCATGAACCGTGGTCATGACTCCTGAATGTCCTGTTTGAAGGGATCTGCACAGCGCCAAAGCTTCACTTCCTCGACACTCTCCGAGGATGATTCGATTGGGTCTCATTCGAAGTGCCTCAATCACAAGATCCGTCATTTGCCAGGTGGATCCATTTCGAGATTGAAAGCGATCGTTTCTAGCTAAAAGACGTGAAGAAAACTTGTTGGGTAGTGGAAGCTCTGAGGAGTCTTCCAGAATTAAAACTCTTTCTTCTTTTGGAATGAAAGTCATTAAGCTAAAGAGCAGGCTGCTTTTGCCGGCACCCGTTGCGCCACAAATCAGAATGTTCTTTGATTGTTGAACAGAGTGCGTAAGGTGAAGTTTTAGTGCCTGGTCACAGGAGAAATGTTTTAGATCAAAATGCTTTGTGTGTTGAATGCGTCTTAGGGTGATTTCTGGCCCTTGCTCAATCATAGGGTAGCAAATCACATGAGCTCGGAAGTGGTGTTCGGGGCTCAGTTTCCAGTATGCGTCTGCACTGGGAGTGGTGTAGCCAAGTTCAACGTCCACACTGTTTGCGATCGTGCGTGCAAGTGCGGAAACATTGAGTCTCTCGGGAGACTCTCCCTCCCAATGCTTCCAGGCGCCATTGCGAAAATAGAGAATACGCTCAGGGTTAAGAACGATGTCCTCGATACTTTCCTCTAGAAACAGTTCATCAAAACTCGAGTTCATAACTCTCAGATTCCACGTAAGGTGATTTGATCTCACTCCATTGGGGTTTTATAGCAAACCAAAGTTCACTCTGATTGTCTTGGTAAGAGTTCTCGGAAAAGAGGCGTCCAAGAAGGGGAATAGAGCTTAGCCCGAAGAGCCCGGTTCTATTTTTCCCTTCTCTCGTTTTTTGAAGAGAGCTGAGGACTGTCGTTTCACCAACGTTAAGCTCAAAGCGACTTTCTAAGCTACGTTTTATCATTCCTGGAACTCCATCGACCGCTGTTGAGGGATCGGGTTCGGATAACTCTAGGTTGAAGGCGACGTCAACCTCTTGATCGCCTGCGCGGGTGTCTCCACTGACAGTGAGTTCAAGGATGAGTCCATAACTCTTCCATTGTGTCTTCTGTGAATAGAGACTTGCCTGCCTAATGGGGAGTTCCCCTCCACTTTGAAATTTAGCTTTCTCTCCTGGAGTGGCTCGTAGCTGCGGCCGTGCAAGAATTTTTCCAACTCCTTGGCTTTGTCCAAAATCGGCGACTAGATCGACATTGGCAGGACCGTTGAAGGTGGCCACTCCTCCTTCGAGTGCCTTGATGTTGAATTCTGTTGGCCAGCGTAAGCCGAGCTTTTCGGCTCTATCTCTAGAAAATTCGAATAGGGTGAGTTCAAAAAGCATCGTATTTCCTGGGGCAGGAGTGCTTTTCATCTCGACAGAGTAGAACGCGCGCATGCTACCTAACGCGTTGGAAAATTTCTTAAGATCAAAGGCTTTGTCTTTGCTATGAGCGACGGATAGGTGTCTACGACCGTCTTTGAAAGTTGCTTTTTGAATTTTGTATCCAAGATTGTAAACATTTCTTTCTGCAAGAGCGAAACTCTGAGTCATTAGTTTGGGGTCTTTTAAATGCAGAGTTTTAAAATTACATTTTTCTTGATGAAGATCCTCTATGTTCCCTGATTTCCAGTAGAGTCCGTTCTCTTCAATTTCGATGGGGCTCTTTGGGCATTTTTTCAGGGCGGCGTAGTCTTGATCATCGAGGGCAACTATCTTTTGTGTGTTCTTAGTATGGCCGAGTCCGAAAATGTGGACTGAGCCTGGTTTTAGGACTTCTATAAGGTTGCCTTGGCTGCGTTCGCGCAGTTTTACGATGCCTGATTTAGAGAACCAAAGGGTTGGGTGGTTGCTACTAAGTTCTAAAGGATTCGAAGGGCTTATCAAGAGGGCGCTTTTAAAAATAAGGGCTGTGGCTAAAGTGCTCATGCCCAAACCTAAGCAAGCGCTGTGCCATCATCGTTGTTTGAGTTTATTTGTTTTTGTTTCGGAAGCGACGGACTCTTGGAAGGCTTAGTTGGCGCGGTTGGCTGGCGTCTCTGTGAAAAAATGAGCTCAACAGATTTGGCTCAGGCCAGGACACTTGGGCGCCATATAGTTCGATATCGAACCCCTTTAGTCGACCGAGGGCTTCCAGTTCGCCATTTTCGTTAAATGAATAGAGTCTTGAGTGTAGATCGGAATCCAAGTCGCTTTGCTCCTGGGAGAGTCGATTGGTGGTCGATATAAGCAGATATTTCTGACCGGCAACGTCGAAGACGTTGGGGAGTTCAACCTGTTTGAACTTTTTTTCATCAGGAACTCTTAACGGTTCTTCTAAGATGGCCTCATAACCACTACTGGTTTTGTTGATTGTAAAACGTCCGATGGCTGGAGAAAAACTTCCATCGGAATTTTGTGCTTTTGCAGCGAAATAAACTTTTGCTTGCTTTGGATCATCTCCATAAATGTAAGGGTCCCGCAGAGCCATGACTGTGTTGTCACGTTCGAGCCCCTTTCCGAGGTTTTCAAAGTCTTCCATTGCATAACCCTTTTGTTTTAAAGCTTCAAAATCTCTTCTTGGGTCGAGTAGGAGCTTGGGCAATTGAATCAATTTTTTTTTCGAGTCGCTCCAAAAGGCAAGTCCAATTCCTTGCATGGTTTTTCTCTTTCCTATCAAGGAAGTGTAGGCAGCCCAAAATTCACCCTTGGCGTTTTGCCGAATGGAACCACTCCAAACGGCTCGCTCGGCATTTTTAGCATCGGCCAACAAAATTACTCCGGCCTCTTTCCACGTTTTTCCCCCGTCGGGCGATGTGAAGTGAATCCAGCGAGCTTTCTCATCGATCAGTGGAACGGGCACATTCTTGGGAGCCGCCATAGCGAATCTGTGTAAAAGGTTCGGGATTCTATTATCCCATAACAGCCAGTTGTCCCAAAGGTGCCACGTCTTACTTGTAATCGCTCCGCTGAGCGAAGCGCTTTTTTTGATGTAAAAGGAACAAGTTTTCGCTTTCAAGCGCGTGGAGTTTAAGCTCAAGGGGGCAAGAAGAAAAAATGCCCCCAAAGACTTTATTTTGCCCTTAAGGTGAAACATTGTTACGCGCTCGTTGCAAAGCGAATGGTCATGACGACTTCTTTGCCCTCCGAAGTGCTCGTTACATCAACGCGAATACCTTGAGCGCTTAGTCTTCTGATGTGTCGAGCTGTATCAATTCTCAAGCCATCTTTGTGGAGTAGAATGCTTTCGTGTCCTACGAAGGGTTCGAGAGCTGCTTTCCATGCAATCTCGGCAGCAACCTCTTTTTTGTCGGCAAATGCTGGATAGATGATTTCATTTGCCTTAGCGCTGATTGTTAAAAAAAGTTGAGAGGAACCTAGGTCTACGGACTCAATTTCAACTTCTAAGGAGGCATTTGCTTGATTTTCTTTCATTAGCTTCAATAAATGAAGAAGGCCCTCTTTAATCGTTTCTACGGATCCGATGAATTGCATTGTTTCGGGGTGAGCTTTAAAACTCAACTGTGCCTCGGCGAGTACTTCTTCTAGAAGGATGATGAGGTCAATGGGCTGCTTTGTTTGGATGCTGATTTGTTTTTCGTCTTCTAGGAGAGTTTCGATGTCACAACTTAAGACTGAAATTCGAGATTTTGCTCTGTTGAGAAAGCGAAGTCGGTCTTCGGTGTTTTCGGCACTTGAATTTAAGTTGATTACACTGTCTAAAATTTGCGGGATACTTCTAAACTCGTGGAGTAAAATTTGAAGAAGTCTTTCTCTAGCCCAATCTTTTGCGCTGAGTTCTAGGGCGGCTCTTTTGAGTTCGTACCGTGAGCGATCTAAATTGATCGTGAGTTGAGCTCTTTCTGTCGCAGTTTTTAAGGTTTCTATCAGCTCGGCTGGCTCCCAGGGTTTGCCGATGTATTTCCAGATATGGCCGCGGTTGACGGCTTCAATCACGGCTTCAAGGTCTGAAAAGCCAGAGATTAAGATTCTGGTCGCAAAAGGATTGATATCCTTAATGCGTTCAAAGAGCTCGCTGCCGTTCATTCCCGGCATTCTTTGATCGCTCAATATGCATTCAAAGTTTGGGGATGCATCTAGTATTTTTAAGGCCTCAGGGCCGCTAGAGGCTACCTCGACTTCAAAGTCATTTCTTAAAAGTCGCTTGAGGGCATTTAAGTTGTCCTTCTCGTCATCGACAATCAGAACTCGAGCCTTGGGACTAGGCATTAATATCTTTCTAAAAAGTAATCGCTAAGAATCTGTCTGTGATCGAAAGCGAGGTTCTCAGGAAGGTTCATTTGATGAAAGAGTTCAGCTCCCGCGGTCTCGTCGGTGGTTTTTGCGGGTTCTCCGTAGCCTTTGGTGAGGAATACGACAGAGATTGAAGGGCCTCTTGGGTCTCTGTTTGGGTTGGTGTATGTGTGAAATTGTTTAACAATTTCAACATCAAGCCCGGTTTCTTCGCGGACTTCTCGAATGACGGCTTCTTCTGCGTTTTCTCCTGCTTCCACAAAGCCGCCTGGCAATGCCCAGCCTTCTGGAGCGTGTTTTCGGTTGATGAGTAGGATTTGCCCTGCACCCATGTCTACGATTGCGTCGACACAGACCCTTATCAATTCTGATTTATGTTGATTGTTTGCTTCATCCATATGGTCTAATCTCCTAACACAATGAGAATTGGAATCCCGAAAGAAATTAAAAATCTAGAGAATAGAGTCGCTATGGTTCCGTCTGGCGTCAAGGCGCTTAGCGATGCTGGCCACAAAGTTTTTGTGGAGATTGATGCAGGACTTGGTTCTGGAATTGAAAATGATGAGTATTCAGTTGCAGGTGCTACTTTGGTCAAAACGGCTAAAGAGGCTTGGGATGTGGATATGGTCGTCAAGGTTAAAGAGCCACTTTCCGATGAATTTCAGTACTTTAGACCGGGTCTTTATCTTTATACTTTCTTACATTTGGCCGGTGAAGAAAAGCTTACCAAGGCACTGCTTGAACATAAGATCAGAGCCATTGCTTACGAAACAATCCAATTGGAAGATCGTTCTCTTCCCTTGTTAAAACCTATGTCTGAGATCGCAGGTCGTATGGCTCCGCAAGTTGGAGCTCATTATTTGGAAAAGAGCCAAGGCGGACGGGGTGTTTTGCTGGGTGGCGTTCCGGGTGTACCAAGAGGCACAGTTACCATCATTGGTGGTGGTGTTGCGGGCACGAATGCTGCAAAAATTGCGGTTGGACTTGGTGCTCGAGTCAACGTTTTGGAAAAAAGCCAAAAGCGCTTAGAGTATCTGGACGATATCTTTGGCTCTACGGTAAATACTTTGATGAGTAATCATCATAACGTAAACGACTGCGTTATTAATTCAGATCTTGTTATTGGATGTGTTTTGATTCCTGGGGCAAAGGCCTTGAAGCTTGTGACTCGCGAAATGATTTCACAGATGCGACCAGGATCTGTTTTGGTTGATGTTGCGATTGATCAAGGGGGATGCTTTGAGACCTCTAAGCCCACCTCTCACCAGAATCCAACTTACGTCGTTGATGGAGTAATTCATTATTGTGTAACGAACATTCCTGGAAGTGTGGCTCGAACTTCGACCCTTGCTCTGACAAATCATACGATTGATTATGCTTTGATGCTTGCAAAAGGGCCTGAAGAGGCCATTCGCAACAATCGGGCTTTGGAGTTGGGCGTAAACTGTTGGGATGGCCATTGTGTCTATAAGGCGGTTGCTGATGATAACAACATTCCCTACACGCCTCTAAAAGAATTGATCTAATAGGACTTTGTTGTGAAGGCGCTCATATGCATTCCGACTTATAATGAAAGAGAAAATATTTCCCCTCTTGTTGAGGCGATTTTTTCTAATGTTCCCGATAACGCCGAAGTTCTTGTTATAGATGATAACAGCCCTGATGGGACCGGACAAATAGCCGACGAACTGGCGGCGAAGAACCCGAGAGTCAATGTGCTTCATAGAGCTTCTAAGGACGGTCTAGCGGCAGCTTATGTTGCTGGTTTCAAATGGGCGCTCGATAGAGATTATGACTGGATCTTCGAAATGGATGCAGACTTCTCGCATGATCCAAAGTTTTTACCTCTGTTTTTTGAGACGATTCAAACTCATAAATGGAACTCTGTTTGTGGGTCTCGCTATGTGCCAGGTGGTGGGGTCTCTAATTGGAGCCGATCTCGATTGTTGTTGTCCCGATTAGGGTCTCTCTACGCGAGTTTTTGGCTCGGTTGGAAAGTGAGAGATTGGACTGGGGGATTCAACTCCTGGAGTAAAGAAACCCTCAAGGCTATTAACTTAGATGACATAAAATCTCGAGGCTACTGCTTCCAGATTGAAATGAAGTTTCGTTGTTTAGATACTGGCAACGCATTGAAGGAAGTTCCCTTTACCTTTCAAGAGCGGCGTGAGGGCCATTCAAAGATGAGTGGCGACATCGTTAGCGAAGCTTTAGTGGGGGTAGCAAATTTGCGCCTTCGTGATCGACAATATTGAGAGTGTTTTGCCCGTAAACAGTGGTTCATTTTTAGATAGTGGTTCAAAGTTTGCTTCTTTATATTATCTTAATTGGTTCCAAGTTCTCATTGGCTTTACAGTTTAGAAACAAGATTCGAACTCCATGTAAGCTCACTAGAATCTAGTAAACTTGTTGGGCTTTTTTTATGTAATTTCTTTAAAAGCTCAACACAGTGTTTTTAAGGCGACTGAATGGTCTCCTGTGGGAAGGATCTAGCTATGGGTTGGGTGAGGATAATTTTTACATTGTGCTTTTTTGTATATTCGTTTGATGGTGTTGCCAAGAAATGCACTGAAACGGATATTAGAAACGCGGTTAACAGCAAAAAGACTTTTGATTTCGATGCTGAGAATTGTTCGGATGACATTATTTACATAAGTAAGGGGATTGCCCTCAATGGCGGTGTTGTCATTGATGGACGTAATAAAATGCGTCTGTCGTGGAAGGGTGAGGGCTCTCAGTGCGATGAGATTCCTCGTGGAGATGCTTACGCTACTTTTTATACTAACGGTAATAAGAACGTTATAAAAAATCTCACAATCCTTTTATCACCTGAGGGAATTCATTTGGGAAAAGGCAAAGATAACATTGTGGACGGAGTCACCTTCGAGAGAATTTGTGAAGACGCAATTACGAATGGTAACAAGCAGACTTCTTCAGCCACAGGTTCCATTATTCGAAATTCAGTCTTTAAAAATGGTCCCGATAAAGCAATTCAATGTAATGGTGGGTCGATGACCGTGCAAAACTCCGTGTTTCGCGATATTCCAAGAGCTATTGGTGCGTGCACATACAAAGCTGATCCCGGTAATCATGTCGCCAAAGAGTGTCCCATCGTTTGTAATATAAAAGCCTACAATAACAAAGTTTACGGATGCAGAGGATATGGATTTCGGGGGGCGGGATATTTACAAAAGAAAAAACAAGGCACTTTAACCGCAATAGGTAACCATTTCGAAGGTTGTAAGACTCCTATTATGTCTTCTCAGTATGGGTATGTTTATGCCGAAGACAACACGGCCAAAGGTTCTTGCGATCAGTTTGCGAACACTGAGCAGAATGGTCGTGGAGATATGTGTGGTAACGACACTTCGGCTTGTAAGCGAAATTTCAAGGGATCTTTCAAGAACCGTTGTATCGCTCAGAATCCTGTCCCTTCCCCAGAGCCGCCACCAAGTGAGAACCCTGGAGAGGGTTCAGTGCTTTATAGTGGCCAGGGTGTAGGTGGCACCGAAAAAGACATGAGTCGTTCTGAACAAGAAAAGCTAGCTTGCTCTCGAGCTGAAGACCGTGCCTTGGTGAATGCTCGATCTCGTTGTTCAAGCGAAGGTAAAATCGTGGAGCAAAGCTCTAGTTGCGATAGCTGTAAATCGACCTCAAAGGGTGTGAGTTGTAATGGGTCTGCTAAGGTAACCTGCGACTATTCTGGAGGAGAGGCTGCCCCGTCTCCAGAGCCGCGCCCAGAGCCGGAGAAGCCCTCCTTTCAAACGTTCTCAGCCGATGGCAAAGGTGGAACTACAAAAGGGGACAAGTCAAAGGCATGTGATTTGGCCAAAGGTCGGGCTTTGGACGCGGCCGAAGGTAAGTGCTCTGGAAATGTCGTTTCGAAGACTACAAGTAGTTGTAGCTATAAGAAAAGAAGTTCGAAGAATTATACGGCATACACATCAGCAAGCGTAAAATGTGAGATTTAAAAAAGAGCGAAGTAAAGCGCTTAAGGACTAAGCGATGAGTTAGTCGCCCACTCAAGGAGGAGAGGGCGACCTTTTTTTATCTAGTCTCTAAGAAATTCACGAATGTTTACAACAGGAGGATTGTCTACACCGCTTCCGGGAGCATTCGCCCTAAGTTGGGCTAAGCTGAATCCCATTTTTGTGTCGTAGGTTCGATCGATCTGATTTCTTAGGCGTTGTTCAGCATCGTACCAAGCACGTTTGGTTGCATCGTCATTGCAGCTCGAAAGTTCTGCATCAGTGGCACCCCAGCGGTATTCGATGCAATGGTAGGGATCAAATGATAGCTTCCAAAGTCTATTTTCAACCTCTTCCAAAGACAACTCCTGAGTCGCTCCATTGCTGCGAGTGTAGCTGATTCGGCATTGGTCAGCGTCGGCGTCGTAAATTTTAATCAAGGTGGCTTTAAGGTCTGCACCAGTTCCAGCAAAATCTAGTCGATCACTACCGGCATCGGCCATGCTCACAAAACGCTCGAGATACTTTCTCATCTCAACAAAAGAGGTCTTTAGGCGGGCATCTCTAGAGGGGGTGGAGTAGCTTTCCCATTCGCCATGTGTTCCGTAAATGTTGTCAGGCAAGTTTGTAGGGTGTGGCTTTCTGTGGATTCCTGATTCAAGACCTGTGTCGATCGCGTGAGCTCGATCAATGAGATCGTTACAGACAGCAGTCAACATGGCTTCAAATTCTTCAATGGGGTCGTAGCGCAGATTACCACCGGCAAGAGCTACGCGTACGTAATCGTAATAACCTAGAGTTTGGCCGTTGATAACAAATTTTCCTGCACTCCAAGAGTCGTTGGAAGGGTTGGTTCCATAGTACTGTTCTAGGTTAAAGTCAGATACATCTGAATTGCGTTTCGCAACGGGGTGATTGGAGTTGTAAGTAACAGGTCTCCAGTTTTTGAATCCAGCACCAGCGGCTGGGCGAGTTCTTACAAATTTTTCGCCGTATACAATGCGGCTAATAGTGTTGTCAGGGTGTGCATCCATGAGGTGAATACGACCGTTTTTTTCTACTCGGTAAATGATGGCTACGTGTCCGTTAGGATCATATACAATGGTTCCAGGACGAATGCTCTTTTGAGAAACTTTTGGAGAGTAAAAGTCTGGGAAGATTTGTCCGTTTACATCAAGCTCGGGAGGCATCCGAAAAACACCACTTGAAATCCAGGTGACTTCGCTAAGAATTGTCTTTACGTTTTCTCCAGGGCTAACAACTCTCCGGCTCGTTGGTTTGTTTCCATATTTGCTGTAGCGAATATCGCCGCTTCCTTTGACGTGTGTGAACTTATTTGTCCAACTGAATGGGAGCTTGTTCATGTAGGCAAAATAAGCGCGTAGGACATAAGGTAGGTCGGCGCAATCTGCTTTTACATAACTTTTTAGTGAGTCGGGGTTTAGGTGGCGGTATGGATTCGCTTTGCTGTTGATGCATCGAGTGGTTGTGTTGCATCCGCTTTCGCCAAGGTCGGCGATGAATTGAGAATACGCACGCTCATCATCAGCGGTCCAGTCTCGTTCAATTTCCCATGCGCCAGAGCGCTGAGCAGCAGTTTGAAATGCGACGAGCGCAAACAAAACAGTAAAAAATACATTTTTCATTAGTACCTCCAAGGTCCACACCTGATCGGGGTATAAACCAGTGCGAATTTTTTAACAAACAATAATTTTTCTTGAGCCTGCGTTCTTGATGAATTAGTAGCCATCTTGAGGCAGAGTTCGGAGGTGAGAATGTTTAAATTTTTTGTAGGTTGCTTTGTGGTGCCCGGAGTTGTTATTTTTTCCACCAATGCATCGAGTCAAGATTCGCTTCCCTCGAAGCAAAATCAGCTCTTTGTTAGCAAAGACCTTGTGACCGAGGTCGCTAGAATACCTTTAGAAAACGAGAATAAAGTAGAGATCTACCTTCCTGCGAATCGTTGTGATCTGGGCTGGGTAAAATGGGGCGATGAAGAAAGTGGTTATAAAAAGTGCCGCGCATTGGGGCGAGGTGAGACCAAGTTTGGAAGTGTCGAACGGCTGGAGCGCCTTAGGTCACAGAGTAAACACTACGACGATTGGACCATTGGAGACCTGCCTGCACCTGTAGACTTTGACTTTTTAAAAGAAAAGGAAAGAGACTACGTTTCTGGAAGTCAGGCCGAGGCCTGCCTCTTTAAGCCGGATTATTGGTCGAACGGGAAAACGATTTCAAAAAGACCCACTGGTTCCTTGGGAACTTATAAGCTTTATACGAAGGCTTCGGGATCTCAATATCACAGAGCTAAATCAGCTTGGGGGCGTGATTCCGAAGGGAGTCTTTTGCCAGGTGTGAAAATGATTGAGATTAAATCAGAAGAAGATAAAAAATACGCGAGGAAAGATCTCTTGGATCGCTATGATTTCTATCTGCATTCGCACGAAAACGACAAAGAAGATCATCCACTAGAGGCTCTTAGCACCTGGGGGTGCCCTCGACTGCCTTTGCATTGCCAAGAAGATTTCTACCAATGGGTGTTTGAAAAAAATGCGGCCGGTGTCACTCCAGAAATTATCATCCGCGAAGACGACACCAAAGCCTACGCTTTCCATGATGAGTGAGCGAAGTGTTGGGGCTTCTTGACAACGATTCGATAATTCGATATATATCGAATTATGAGTGACGTTAAGAAACTGAGTAAAGTATTTAAAGCACTATCAAATCCGAATAGGTTGGAGCTTTATCTTAAGATTAAGAACCATCACAAAATTGAGATTGGCAAAAAGAAGAGGGCTTGTTTGCTTTCTTCTCTGTGTGAGTCTTTAAATATAGGAGCTCCTACTATTTCTCACCATTTAAAAGAGTTGATGAACGCAGAGCTCGTAGAAACTGACAAACAGGGCAAGTTCATCACTTGTAATTTGAACCAATCATTACTCAATGAAGTGATAAAGGAGCTTAAGTCGTGAGAATTTTTGTAACTGGAGGCAGTGGATTCCTTGGGAAGCAAGTGATCCAGAGTTTGCTAAGTGACGATCACGAAGTTTTTGCTCTGGCACGTTCTGCAAAGTCCGAACTCAAGATCAATGAACTTGGAGCAACTGTGGTCTTGGGCGACTTAGGAGATGTTGAGTCCTATCAAAAATATCTTAATGGAGTTGATGTTGTTGTTCATTGCGCTGCACCTGTAGAGTTTTGGGGTCCTTGGGAAAAATATCAAGAGGGTATGATCGATGCCACCCAAAATCTTGCGAAAGCAGCTGACCGAGCTAAAATTAAAAGATTTATTCACATTAGCTCAGAGTCAGTGCTTCAAGACAAAGACCCTTTAATGAATATAAGCGAGAGTGAGAGCTACCCTGAAGAACCCAACTCTTATTACGGAAAGTCAAAAAAAATTGTTGAGGAGTTTTTGCTTTCCACTTCCTTCTCAATGGAAGTTTTGATAATTCGTCCCACTTTTATCTGGGGTCCTGATAGCAATGCCTTGAGCACAATTCTCAAAAAAGTTCGATCCAATGATTTTATGTGGGTGGACAATGGCAATGCTAGTTTTGAAGCTGTTCACGTAAAGAACGTTGCCGAAATTGTTCGTTTGGCCTTAGTCCACGGAAAAGACAAGAGTGTCTATTTTGTTACTGACGACGAGGAGGCAACTGTGAGGGAGTTCTTTAGTCGAGTTTTTGATTCTTTCAATGTGCCTATTCCTACAAAATCAATACCAGGCTTCTTGGGGGCCTCTTTGGCTTGCAGTATAGAGGGGCTCTGGAGATTATTGCGACTTAAGTCGACGCCTCTACTTACTAGGTTTGACTTGTCTTTCGTAAACATGCCTAGGAAGTATAATATCTCTAAAGCCAAGCTAGAGTTGAAATACCGTCCGATCATCAATAGGGATGAAGGATTTAAAAGCCTAAAGTGATTTTTTATTCGTTGATTAAAACTTTTACCTGATGGCGGTTAACGTCAATGCCGACGGCAACGAGTTTGATTCTCAGGTCTTGTTGAATGAAGGCACTAGCGTAGAGCTTTAATTGTTCTCTGATTTTTTGAATACGTTCTTCCGTTCGAAAGGAAGAAAGGCTTCCTGAGCTCTTCCAGTCGAGCACCCAGATTTCGTTGTCAATGAGCGCAATTGCATCGGCGACACCACTTAGGGTGTATTCTTGTTTGTGGCTGATCAAAAGAGGTAGTTCTCTTAAGATCCTTGATTCATCACTTTGGAGTGCGGTCCAAAATGGTTTTAGCTCTTGAAGGGAGAGCAAATTATTGAATATGGGCTGGAGCTCCGGATGAAGGTTTATGTGGGGAAGCTTGGAAATCTTGTTAAGGTCTCCATCCCAGACGCTTAGGGCCTCATGAAGCTTTGTTCCTAGCTCAGCCGTTGAGACCTTTTGTATTCGAGAGGTTTCAGGTGAGGAAACTTCCTGGTCTTTCAAGAAATCGCTGACGCCACCTCTAAAGTGAGTGGACAGATTGCTGGCTTGAAGCATTTCGGGAAGAAGCCATTGGCTCTCGGCTTCTCCACTTTGCTGGGGCTTAGCTTCAGATTGAAGCCATTCGACATCCTTTTGATTCCAGCGACCGGATGATTCCTTTAGAATCAGATTCCAAGGAGCTTTTTTGCCGCTGGCTAGGCCTAAAATTGGCATGGCTGTTTTAATGTCTCGAGTGGCTGATTTTGAGGGCGAGTTAATGAGAACATCTAAACATTCTTTTGATCGAGTGAAGGCGACGTAAAAAACACGTTTGCTTTCAGAATGTTCATTTAAGGATTTTTCGTATGATTTCGTCTTGTAGAACAAAGAGGGTTGGTAATTTCGGCTTGTTGCATTGAAGAACTCTAGTTTGGCAACGCTTTCATCTTCGTCTCCGATGCTCATGTCAAAGCTTGTTCGCAAGGTTTCTAAAGGTTCAACGAGGTAGACACAATCAAACTCTAGCCCTTTGGAAGCATGAATGGTCATTAGATTTACAGTTTCAGCGCTTGTGTGATTGCGGCTTTGAACGCTGTCCAGAGAAGTGTCATCGTGACTCAAGCTATCTTTAATATAGAAGGCAAGGTCTGAGGGGGAAAGGCTGTAGTGTAAATGCAGCTTTTCTAGGGCGATAAGCTTTCTTTCCATAGCTGCGGCCCACTCAGCACCATTGAGCCATCTTCGAGGTTGAATCAGCTGAGTGAAGTCTAATAAATGGCCGGAAGGGGTGTTTAATTTTTTAGCCGACAAGAAATCTGTTTCAAGTTCTTCGATAAAGTCGCCGTGAGTCCAGCGTTTTAAGGCTAAGCGGGCTTCGAGATCCTCGGGTTTATCTGCCCAAAATAAATAGAGGATGAAAAGTTCTGATAGATGGTGATTTAAAAAGTTCTCAGAGCCAATGATTCGAAATGGAATCTTCTCTTTTTGGAGGCTCTGAGCATAGTGATAGAGCTTGTTCCAACTTCTAAACAAAGCAGCGTGGCTTCTTCCAGGCTTTTCCTGACACCTTTGTAGATAGGAATTTTTGAAGAAGTCAAAAAGGTCTACTTTTCGAGGAGCCTCATGCACTCTCAAGTTGGGGGCGTTAGGGTGGAGTGAGCTAGGGTCGGGGATGCCAGATTTTAAATTCTGCGGACTTGGGTCGAATTCGGAGCTTCGATCGAAGAGCTTTTCTTGAATGGTGTTAAAAATCTCAAGAAGTTTTGGGTGAGAACGCCAGTTGTTCTCGAGGGAAACTAATTTCAGCTCTTTCTTTAATTTGGAGTAAAGTCGAATGTCTGCCTTACGAAATGAATAGATGCTTTGCTTGGGGTCGCCGACGAAATACCATTGAGTTTCATCGCTGGAAAGTTTTTGAATAATTTCGAACTGCTCGGGGCTTGTGTCTTGAAACTCATCCACGATGAATAGCTTAGGTTTTTGTAGCCTTACTTTTTCTGAAGGATGTCTGAGTAATTCTAGGAACTCGTATTCAAGTGCGGCAAAGTCGAGAAGCTTGGGTGGATTGATTCGAATGGACTTCAAATAAGAGAAAATTTCGTGTTGAGTTGAAACCTCTCTTTGTATGCTTTCTTCGGTGAGTAGTTTTTGAAAGCCTGATTGGTGAAAGTCTCGCAACTGAGAAACTCTCTCAAGGAGAGCAGGGGCGGCCTCCTTGAGGGAAGGCTTTCCATTAGATCGGAATGTGACTTCGCTTAAGTCGGGGTTCTTGCTTGCTAGCTTGTTGATAGCTTGGGCAGGCCAGGACTTAGCGTTTTCACTTAAGTCGTGTCCTAGATCGGTGGTCGTTTGAACTAGATCTTGTTTAAGTGTGGATAGAAACTTCAGATAGTGGCTTTGATAGCTCTGGAGTTTTTCCTCTAAGACAGCTGGATTTGCGGAGTGGTCACTAAACCAAGTCTCTTGGGCAAGTTCTAAGAGGCTGTTGAGTTTAATGTTCTCAAAAATAAGTGAAGGGTGTCTTTGAAACTGATTGAGTAACCACTGTCTTTTTTGCGCGCGAGTTAGAGAGGTGGGGAGTAATTCGGTGTTCTCGTATCCTAGATCACTTAGATAAGGTCCTAAGCTTTTATAGCAGTATCCGTGAAAGGTGCTAATTCTTGAAGTCTCAATCACTTCAGCCTTTAGGTGGTCAAGGTCCAGGGAACTCAGTCTCTCTAAGATTCGATCTAACATTTGCGAGGCAGCCAGCTCTGTAAAAGTTAGACAGATGATCTCCGATGGAGAGAAGCTCTCTACTCCTTTGATTTTCTGCCCTTTTTCGTCATAGCCAAGTGCTTGAATATAGCGCGACACGATGCTGTATGTTTTTCCACAGCCGGCCCCGGCTTCAATCAATTCTCTAGTCATTGGAGAGTGTCTCCTCTGAGCTTAAGTAAGGGCGTCCACAAAGTGCTTTTCTTGAGCAATAATGACAAACTTTTTCGTTGTGAGGGGTTGGTGAGTAGTTTTTTTGTTTTAGGCCATTACAGGCTACTAGGAGTATCTCGTCGAGCTGAGCCTCTAAGGCAATTTCTTTTTCTTTCGAGATGACTTCTACCTTGAAGGCAGAGCTTTGTAAGAATTCCCTTAAATGAGGGAAGCTATCTCCGTCAGCTTGAAAAAAGAAGAGCTTCGAACGGTCTGGATGGATTGGGTTGATGTAACCACCGGCCGGAAGAGGCTTTTTGTGGATTTCTTTGGCAATTCGCCTGTAGAGAAACCACTGAAACTTTGCATCCTTTAAGAGTGAGGCTGAACTTAGTCCATAGCGGCCGGTCTTATAGTCAAACAGAAGATTGAAATCTCGGCCTAGGTCGAGGCGGTCAATCGTTCCGGAAAGAGGGATGTCATGCAGCTGGCTTTCTACTTTTGTTTCCAGTAGAGATTCTTGAACTCTCGTTAATTCGCGCAAAGGTTTCTCAAACTGAAGGATGTGTTGAGTTAAAGGTTGGGCATAGCTTTGAATGCTTCTTTCTATCAGGGAAAGGAAGGCTTTGGAGTGTTGCTCCTTAAAGGATTCTTGAAGGTGTTCTTCCAGTAGCTTTGTTAGAATTTTTTCAGGGCTAGAAAAATCGGGGTTCTGAAAAAAGTGTTCTAAAACAGTGTGTATCCAAGTTCCAAAATTTGTGGCCCGTAACTTTGGATCGTCCCATGGGTGGTGTTCCGGAAGCTTTAACAAACGGTCTAAGTAAAATCGAAAAGGACAACTTGAATAAGTTTCAATCCCTGTCGGGGAAAGGCGGTTTACTACAGACTCTGCTTTGATGAGAATTTCTTTTTTTGAATGATAGGAACTGGAAGCATTGATGCTCAGTAGCGCAAGGTGTTCCTTCCAGTCTTTAAGTATACTTTGTAGGAGCAGCGCCTCTCTTCGAGGATCTGGAACAGAATTGCCTTCGGCCTCAATAGCTTCACGCAACTGGTTCTCAAAGAGCTGCTTATCGAGAGTTGCCTTTGAGTCTGCTTGGAGTTGAGCTTCGAGGGATTCGGTAGTAGCCCAAAATAAAGTGCTACGGGTTGCAAAGAAGGGGATGTCTTCCAGCGCTAGCACGGGGACTCCTTCGGGGTCGGTGTTTGAGAGAGTTTGTTTGGATTCGTTTTCAACGCTTTCAACTTTGAGTAAGCCAAGATCTAAAAGAAGATGAAGAGCGGATGTGCTGTTGAATATAATGTGTTCACTTAATTGAGTGTAAGCATCGAAGTCTTCCGGCCACTGGGTTTCGAACACCTTCGCTAGGAGTGTGTTGTCTGGCGCTTGATTGAAGTCGATACCCAATTTCCGAAGATCCTCTTGGGTTTTTGTTTCTCTCAAAAGCGGATGTAGCTTGGGTTGAGCACTTTCATGAAAATTGATCCAACTAAAGAGAGGTCTTAGCTTGTGGTGTTCTTGGGTGGCCTTGGCTGTTTGAATGTCGAGTGGGATCGCCATTTGAGCGAGCAATTCATGGGTTTCTATGGGGCGAGGTTTTTCACTCGTGTGCGCCCAAAAGATTGCCGAGTCTGTGTTTGGAGTTTTAAAGGGTAGTGATTCTATAAAATCTTTTGTCCAAGTTTCGTTGAGGGGCGGGGGCGAAAAGTCGATTTCCAGCTGAGAACTAAGTCGAGTGAGAAGTTTTTTCTCTAAGGGGTAGAGTTCTTTGTGGGGGGGAATCCAAATTCTCACATCGGATTGCTTGAAGGGCAGGTATAGGACTTGCCTCCAGTTAACCTGAAGACCTTGATCTAATAGTTCGCAAGCAAGGGAAATCCAGTCCCAGTCAGAAAGAAAAACAGCGGGATTCTCTTGTTGATGGATTTTGAGATGAAGAAAAGACAAGATTCCATTGGAGATCTCTTTGAACTCATCTTTGTCGTTGTCTTCTAGATTCTTAAAAATGTTGGCGAAGCCAGCGGCATCTAAATCGAATTTATGTAGATTACTCAACGAAGAATACTGTTGCCATATAAGCGCAGCGCTTTTGGAACTTTGCTGGCGCTTTAGAAGTTCGCAAAGCTGCTGATAAGGTTTTAGTTTTTGTGGCCAAAACTCAAGTTCCCAGCCAGATGCTTTTGCAATGTGAACGATGGTTCTTGCTACTTGAGGAAAGCTAAACGTACCCGGATTGGGCCAACCGTTGATTCGAACTCTTTCTTCTTGAAGGCGTCGAAGGGCGGCAGTGCTTAAACTCCGGTCGCTATAGATTATGGTGTAATCAGAGCTAAACGGCTTATGATTTAACCAGCGTTGCTCCAAATTTTCTCGTCTTCACTCTTGTCGATTTTTATAACACTTCTCAGTGTCCAGTCGTTTGCTTGTTCTGGGGCTTCTGCAGAGCCAATCATGTAGATGGTGTCCCATGGACAGTATTTTGCACATAGCTTGCAACCTATGCAGCGGTTAAGGTCAATTTCTACTAAATTACTGTGGCCAGGAAAATCAGGGCCAGGCACAATTTCGATGCAATCTACTGGGCAAAATTGGATGCATGCTTCACACCCAGTGCATTGTGCTTGGTCAACAACGGCCAACACCTTGGGCGTTTTAATTTTTCTGGGTTCTTTTTCTGCCATGGCCTCGTGCGTGCGTTGCGCAAGGGCTTTTGACTCTTTGCCGTAGTTGATCATACTCTTTCAGTAATAGCCTATTTAGCGGGTTAATTTCCAGTTATCTTTGGGTAAACTCGCTGACAGGATGACAACGCGAGGCGTAATGAATTCGACTATTTAAGCTTCTAATCCGTATGCGACTTGCTTCAATTTACCGCTTTTCCGCTAAGATATGGCCAATGCAGAGGGGTTGGAGCAATTCTTTCAGGTATTCTTGCTGTTTCTTTTTGCTCGCTTTGTTGCTCTTTTCTGCTCGTGTAGAAGCGCTCATGGGGCTTGGAAATTTGGTGACTGATTCAGGGCTCTACCAAAAGAACAGAAAAGGTCAGAAACAGAACTTCGAATACGCTCCTTATTTGAGCTTTCATTATCGATGGGAGTTTTCGTCTCGTTTTGAGTTTACCCCCGAATTGGGTTTTGCGTTTCATAAACGCCCGTCACCAAATCATTCTAGAATGACCTTCATGTTGCTATATCCGGTGAGCTGGAGAATGTGGCGAAGACATTACTTGCGCGGAGGTCTTGCCAATTTAGTGACGAGAGTTGCGGGTAAGGGTGGTTCTGTCTTTATGAACAATGGCAACGGCGTTTCACTTTTTGCAAGGCCAAGCGGCGCCACTTACAGTCCTGCTGCGGCTGCTTTTTTGGGTTATGAGTATCGCTTTCGGGAATATTTGGCAGTGCGCTTTGATACTTTTTTGGTCCCTATGTTGGCAAGGCCTATGCGCTTAGCGTTTAGCTTATCGACGAATTTGTATTACTTTTAGGAAAGGTGAAGAAGTTTGATTAAAATACTAACCCTCCTCTCTTTTGCGGCCAGCGTGACTTCCTCTGCATTTACTTTGATCATCACTAATCCTGCGCGCTACGCCACTAATAATGTTGAGATTCGAATTGCTAACAATGATTGTGACAATTTGGGGCTTAGTGCCCAGGATGTAAAAGATATGGTTGCCATTTCCGTCGGGCAGTATTGGAACACAGTTCCTTCTTCTAAAATTCGTTTTCATTCAGGGAGCTTTGTAGATGTTGCCGAAGATGCTTCGTTGACTGACATGAAGAATTCTATCGAAGATAATCAGATTATTATCGGATGCAGTAAAAACTCAGACCTGTTTGATTCGGCAAACATTCTTGCCGTTGGAACCATGACGGTGTCTGCACCTGCAAGAGGCATTGTGGCGATTAATAACACTGCGGGGTCACGATTTTCTAGCTTAAGCGAGTCGAATCAGAGGGCTACCTTAGCTCACGAAATGGGGCATGCCATTGGGATTGGCCACAGCACTCATGAGTACGCTTTGATGTATTTTGTTCTTTCTGAGTCTATTAAACAGGAAAGTCTTGCTCGTGATGATTCGGATGCAATCACCTTCCTTTACCCAAACAAATCGAAAGTACCTTTTCTCCTTGGTAGCTGTGGTCAAATTAGAGACATTGCCGATAAGGATCTTTGGTTTAATTATATTTTTGTTCTATCGGTTCTTGCTTTATTTCTTATGTGGTTTTTTGTGGCAGGTTCATTTAATGAAATGCAGAAACCTCAAAGAATGAAGCTTTAATTGTCGAGAGAGTTTTCTCGCGCTCTGATGGCGTATCCATATTTCAAATGTTTACTAATGTTGCTTTTATGAGCCCATTTAGCCAATGTGATTCTTGCTTGAATGACTTTATCTTCGATAGAGAGATCTTGTTGGGCAAGTGTTTCAAGGGTTTTTTGATAGTTTAGTGTCGCCGTAGTGATAGATGCCTTTGCTTTGTCTATCCGACTAGGGTCTAGCTTTAAAATGAGAGGGTGGTTTTGCCACTCTAAAAGTGGAAACAAGAATCGTCGACCCAAATGAACTTTTCTTTTGTAGCGACCTTCGAAATTTGCTTCTATCTCGGGGCTAAAGTCATCTAACATCATTTGTATAGTTCTATTTGGAGCCTGGGTGTCATCGTTAAGTAAAAAATTCGACATGTCTGTAAAATCTATAAAATGGACGAAATCATTTTGAACTTGTTCCCCTAGAACTTTCATTTTGCTCAGTAAGCAGTGTGGCCGGTTATGGCAATTTCTTATTTCGAAGCCAACTCGATTTTGGCCATAAATATCCGATCGGTATACTATGGAGTACATGTATTTTGTGATGGGATCTAAGCTTGATTGAAGAACCCCGCTGTCGAGCGATTCACCTGTCCTATCAAGAGACCTTTTATCAAGAGGGCCTAGGGCAAAGTGGGTAAAAGTTTGAGAAGGAATTTTACTGGGGTCTTTTAGATAGGCATTGTAGCCATAGGAAAGGTTTGAAAGCAGTGTAATGTCGTGATCAAGCTGGACGAAGTTTAGAACACCTTTTTTGGTGAATGCTGCTTCAGGTGTGCTGACGTGCCCTTGAAGAGAAGTGAGGCCTATGTTCTTAGTTATCCACTCCAGCTCTTTTCTTATGGTCTCTAAGTCATTGGTTATGCTGGTCTCGTTCATTTCCATCCTCTTCCCATATTCTTGAATAATCGATGGTGCGAGGAATTTTGGAGATGAGCTAAGTTTTACTAAGAAGACCTCGTTAGCAACTAGATTGGATTGTAGCTTTTCGGCCAGCTTAAGTTTCTGAGAATCTGGTAAAGCAAGCCATTCCTGCTCTGAAATTGAAGGGAGTCTATAATAGTTCAACACATTTGGATTTTCGCTAAGTGTGAGTTCAGCCTCATAACTAAAGCTTAGATGGCTAGAATGTTTCCAGTTTTTAAGCCTTTTAGATTGGGTTCTAAGATAGTGAATACACTTTTCCACTTTAGAGCTAAGACTCATGGCGAGCGTGAAATTAGAGAGCAAAAGAAGGAACAAGAAAAATCTAGCCAACAAGTTAGATATCCTTGTTGCTACATAGATGTTTGGTGAGAATATCGGTGACTTTTCTTAGATGTCTAAACCCGTAGGCTAAGCAGACACGAATTGACTGAGGGGCACCAAAATGGCTGCCAGCATCGACAAGTAGACCAGTTTCTTGCTCTAAGTTTTTTACCCAAGTTTCAACAGAGCACCTTTGTTCTATTAGAATTTTGGAAATGTCGATCATGACATAGAGTGCTCGTGGTCGAGGCCAGAAGGCTACTCCAACTTTCTTAGTAAGAAGGGCGGGTCTTAGGTCGTTGGCAAAGCGAAGCAGATTATGCTCCATTACGAATAGTCTTTTTGAGAATTGCTTGAAGCGTCTAGCTTCTTTCAAAGTAAGAAGGGCGTGTAATGTTGGAGGAAGAGCTCTAAGAGTGATCTCTTGTCGAAGTGCATTCCTGGAAGGTTGAACTAGCCAGCTTAAAGTGTCGGCAGAAAAAGAGTAGACGCCACTGAGTAGACTAAGTTTAGGGTGATTGAATTTGGCTAGGCTTCCAGGCGCTGGATACTCTTGATGGCGAAAGAACTCCATGAGGCTTTCTTCACTGAGGATTTCCAAATTTGGAAAACTCCTAAACTTCGCAAAAAGGCTTTGGTAGATTCCGTCTGGGTAATAGAACGAGTCCGCAAGATTGGGGTTCGAGAGCATGATGGCCTTAAATGGAGTGAAGTCTAAGTTTAAAAGGTCATCAGGATCTCTTGGAAGAAGTCGAATGTGTGCTCCTTTAGTGAGCACAATTTTTTGAAACTCTTTAGGGTAAGGAGCGATGAGACCTACGCAGTCGCCAGGCTTTAGATCAATGTCTTTTGCCCATTTTTCAAGTGCGTTGGAAGGAGAGAGAAAGAAATTGACAGAGTTTGGATCTCGAGGGCTAATTGCTTTCCTAAGTGAAATAGAGTCTAGTTCTTTTTTCTTAAATGGCGCGAGAGGCATTACCTTTTCAAAATAGAGCAATTTTGGACTTCGGAATTCTAAGAGTTTCATCGATAACCTGTCCTTTGCACACTAAATTGAACACCACTATCACTGCTCGATACAACGACAAATTCCCATCTTATTGGAACAAGTCCATCCTCATCGATCATCTCACGAGGAGGGTGAGGGAAGGGGGCTGCGAGTTTGAAGGCGTCTGTTGCGGCGCGATCTAGTTCTACGAGACCCGAGCTGCCAAGGAGCTGAGTGTTTTGAATGTCTCCAGCCGCATTAAGAAACACTCTAACTTGAGTTTTTCGTTGTGTGTTGACGATAGGTCGTCCCTCGTTCTCTAGCTTTTGAATCTCTAGTTTTAAAGTTTGGTGCCATCTTTGAATAAGTTTTTCTCTTATTCGTGAGTAGAATCCGTAAAAGCGATATTCGTTTGCGTTCAGGATTGTGTGAGCACCAATCGCCACATCTTCCAAATAATCGTCAGTGGCAGACACGCCTTCTCCCTCTGGTCCTTGGCTGGCAGGGGAGCGTAGCTGACCTGTGTTTTTTGGAGCTGTTGCGGCATCTTCTTTTTTCTCTTCTTCTTTGATTTCAAAGAGCTTAGAGAGTTTGTTGGAGGCTGAGTTTGGGTTGCCCTCCTTTAAGACGTTTTTGAACTCTCCAATTTTTCTAGCACGAGTGTTATGGTCAGCACGTTGATTTTTTGAAGAGTAAAAAACTCTCTGACCATTGTTTTCGTCGGGCGGTGATTCACTTTTGATTTTTTCATCAATTTGAACTAGCTGTTTTTCTTTTTTATTAAGAGCTTGCTTCACTCGTTTATTGAATTCTTTTTGAGTGAGTGATTCAACTTGAATTGAAGAAACATTCCTGCTGATGGGCGGAGTGGTTGTTGGGGTTAGAAACGCGCAAGCGAGCAGGGCAATGTGCAATGAGATTGAATATGCGACTTGCCTTTTCACATAGTCTTATTCGGAAGGGATTGAGCTAAGCTGTAGCCAAGCGATTGACTATAGGCTTGTCTTTTAGCTTAGAATGCGATGCTTTCTAAGAGACCAAATGTTTGACGGAAGCGATGCCATTGTTCTTTGAGTATAATCACTTTGATAAGCTTATTTTTCAGATTGGGCTTTGGAAATGATGGTGATGTGAAAGACTCTTTTCCTATATTGTGTTTACTCTCGATCAATTTGTTTATGTTTCCGCTAAGTAGTTATGCTGGTGAAGATCTGTGTGCTTCCTCGGCAAGGAATGCTGCCAATCATATTAATAGTCGATTTGTAAGTCGCCTGGTCGATAGGTTTGGAAATTCGAATGCTCATGCCAATGGACTAATTTCGCAGATTGCAGAAATGCGAAGAAATGTTCTTCAGATGGAAAATTTGCCTAATGACCTAGCGAATGCTGAAGTCGTTGGAACTCGAATGTACCGAATTAATCAAATGCTTCAGAGCACATATACGCTTTGGAGAGCGCGTCTTAGTTTTTTAGAGAAATCGAAGGTTAGCGATGAGCAGTGGGCGAAGCTCGAGGAGCTTCATGCTCCCACTCTAGAAAGTGATCCTGATTTTTTTGAGAAGAATCCTCATTTGATTGGAACTCGAGAGGGTTTTGAAGAAGATGCAAGACGAAGAGTGGTCGAGGAGCTTTCTACTTACCTCCTCAGAGCAGATCCTGATCTTGAAAGAGACTCAATCGATCTCTTAAGGGTTGCTGGTGATTCCATAGAATATCAGGAAGAACTGAAGAAAGTTATTGTGTCTGGCCTGAGCCATGGGGAATTTGAGGGCTCTTTAACCGGGGAGCAGCGTAACAACTTTGCAAAGGAATTAGTTGAGATAGTGGTTGAAAAAACTTCTATTAACTCGCCGAGAAATGTCAAACTAGAGGATGTTTATTACTCTGAACTGAGTCGACTCAAATGGGAGATTTTATCTGCTTCATTGGTGAAGCCGGGAGGCAGACAAGACGGTGTCAGCACTCATAACGAGATGGTCTTAGGGAAGGTTGATGAGCTTTTGGGAGATGGAAGAGTGGAAGGGCGACAACTGCAGTTTTATTTTTTCGCAAGCTCGGTCGAAAAAACGATGAAGACGGAAAGGGATTTTAGAGATGTTCTACAGTCATTTCTTGGGGAAAATACCGCTCAATCTGTTTTATTTAATGCTGGGCAAGATACGTTGATTTTTACTTCAATCGATGCAAAAACGCTTTTAAAATCTATGAAGGAAGGTGATCTACCTTCGACCAAGCTTCGAAAATTTTTGGCCTTCATGAATAGCTATTCAGAATTCTCTCAAGGGATCGTTGTTGGGCCGAGTGAGGATTCATTTACTCCTTCGAACAAGCCGTTCTCGGAGGTCCTAGTGGATTCGGATTCAAGCGGTACCTTAGACGCCATTAAAAAAGCAAAAGCATTTATTGATGGGCTTGATCTAGGTCAGTCGCCAGAAGAGTAAATATTTTTGAGTTTCTAAAAGACAAGGTGTTTGACAGATTCGCCGGTGTATTGAAGCTCCTTCAGTGCATCAAGGCCGATTTTTAGATGAAGTGGAACGTGGTTTTTAGTTACTCCTTCATCATTCTTGGAGGTCTTCACCCCTTCGGGAGTCATCGGAAGGTCGGATACCAAGAGTAGGGCTCCATGGGGAATTTTATTGGCAAAGGCAGTGATGAAAAATGTGGCCGTTTCCATGTCGATACCAATGCAGCGTGTGTGACGGAGGTAGTCTTTAAAGTCTTCGTCGTGCTCCCAGATACGACGGTTGGTCGTGTAGACCGTCCCTGTGTAGTAATCTTGTTCAAGCGCTTTGATGGAATGGGACACAGCCATTTGAAGCTTGAAGGAGGGGAGCGCGGGAATTTCAGGCGCGTAGTAGTGGTCAGAGGTTCCTTCTCCGCGAATGGCTGCTATGGGCAGAATGAAATCGCCTACAGCTAGTTTTCTTTTTAAACCTCCGCACTTGCCTAAAAACAAGGCGGCTTTGGGGGTGACTGCAGAAAGTAGGTCGCAAACTGTGGCGGCATTGGGGGAGCCCATTCCAAAGTTGATGATGCTAACTCCTTCGTGGGTGGCCACCTGCATGGGCTTGTCTAAACCACGAATTTCGACATTGTGTTGGGAGGCGAAATCATTGACGTATTTAATGAAATTTGTGAGGAGAAAGTATTCTCCAAATTCCTCTAGTTTCATTCCAGTGTAGCGAGGGAGCCAGTCTTGTACGATTTCTTCTTTACTCTTCATTAAAACAACCTCTTAGCACACAAAACGCTACGCGTCATCTGAAAAGGTGCTAGCTAACTCTTTTCACGGGAGGGGGGGGGGTGATTCTTTGCTACTAGAAACTAGGGTTTCTACCAAAAACGTTGGCAATATTCGTAACCAGGAATCCGGCTATTCTGGATAAGAAAGTCATTTTAATTTTACATAGTGTTTTTACTGGCTTTTACTGGTCGCTCGTTGGGGTGCACGTAGGAGGAGTCAAGTATGAAGAGTGTTCGGTGTGTTCGGTTCGTTTATCTTTTATTGTCTTTTTTGATTGCCACAGTAAGTGGAGCCCAAGAAGACCCACCTTTTAAGTACAAAGAATGGACTACCCAAAAAGTTGATTTAGGTGCTTCTTTGCAAGAGAGCTGTGTTTCCCAAACGGTAAAGAAGGTCTCTGAAGAGGAGTGGACGCTTTCGCTGGTTGTTTCCCAGAAGGGTCATCCTAATGCGGCTTTCTTTGTTTCGGCTCCTGATGGGTTTCAAGCGGAAAAAATTACAATTAGGTCGAGTGGAGAATCAAAAACTTATTCCATGCGCCCACTCTCCTTAGTGGGCTCTAAAGTTGCTACTCCCTTGTATTGGCAGATGCCTCAGGATGTGAATAGATTGTATCGAAGGCTCCGTGCTGATTCAGCTGTAAGGGTTGATTATCTGGATGCAGAAGGAAAGACAAAGCAATTCTATTTTTCTCTATCTGGTTCCATGAGGAACTTTGATGAGCTTGAAAAAATGTGTGCTCTAGAATCTGCGATTGATCAGAATTTCTTTGCTCAACTGGAAGGCGCTGTAGCTTCATCAGTTGACTCTACTCTCGTGAACACGGACTCACTTTGGGCGACGCAGCTCGAAGTTCAGACAATCTATTTGGAGTTACGAGCTTTGGGGCAAGAGTTAGAGGCTCTACAGGCTGATATGGATCCATTACTGACTCAGCTTCAAAGAGAGCTCGAGCGTTCTGGGAATATCTCTGAAGAACTAGAAGAAAGTATTTCCTCAAAATCTAGCAAACAGCAGCAGCTTAAAGAAACAAATTCAGAATTGCTGGAGAGTAGAAAGTCTTTGGTTTTAGCTGAATCGGAGTTGGAAGCCGCCCAAGCGGTGTTCAATGATAAGATGGATGCATTTCGACCTGTTCGAGAAGCTAGTCGTGCGTATTTTCAGTCTGTTTCTTCTAGCGAATCGCAAGTAGCCTCGGCTCAGAGTAGAATTAGTGGTTTAAACTCCGACATCGCTCAGCTTGAACGGAATATTGGAACTTTGGAAAGAAGAAGACGTTCCATTGAGCGCGAAGTTGCCGATTTAGAGTCTGAGTTGACCGCACTAGGGCATGCCCTAAGGGATGCGGAAAATGATTACAGTCGCTTCGATTACAATTATGAATTGCGTCGACGAATGGATGGAGATTCTAGATTGAGAAGTCTTCACTCCTCAATCGATACAAAACAGCGTGAAGTTGATTCTTTGGGGGTAGATCTAAGAGAAGCTAGGCAAAACACTCGACAAAGAGAGCAGAAGTTAAAGGATTGTCAGAAGGCGAACCAAGGTAATTGTTCAAATCAAAGGGATGCCTATCAAAGCGCTAAACAAAGAGAAAGCCGGTTGGAAAACAGCCTCAGTTCAGCTCGTTCTTCTTTAGCGAGTTTAAGGTCTTCCTATGCCTATCGAGAAAATCAGATTCGAGATTCTGTTGAGTCTGAGCGTAGAAAACTGGCCGATCGTGTGACTTCTTACCAGTATGCGTATAGGCAGAAAGAGGTTGAACTGCGTAGAGCTGAACGAGAGGCCGGTCAGGTTGCAACAAACTTGAGTGATTCTCGATACGCGCTATCTGGAAAACAATCACTTTTAGCGTCCGCAAGGAGTGAATTGGGCGCAGCTCAATCACGTCTAGGCCAGGCTCAGCGTGAACTTGCCGATTTTAAATTGCGCAACGATTACGATCGATTGTCTCGAGAGTTTTATGCGGCGGAGTCTTCTTTAGAGTCGGCGCAAAAAATTGTGTCTGATCTGGAGGGTTCTATCTCTTCGAAGGAAAGACTCATTAACAAGCTTGAGCAACAAATCTCGGCTTTAGCCACGCGCATAGAGGAATTGATGACCGAAGCTGCTCAAAATTCTGAAGAATTGAGAGAGTTAGAAGCAGTCCTTGCTCCGTTGAGAGAAGAAAAAGTTCAGCTAACTCAAGAAATTTCTCGGGGCGAGCAATTCATGTCCTCGAAGGCCTCACTTCATAAGGGAATCTTGGTGGCTCTTCAGGAACTTGAAGAAGGGCCGCAAGCGGCAATTTTCTGGATGGATAGGAAGAGTATGCCTTCTCAAGAAGAAGAAGACCCTTTTTGGAATTGGTTGAATTAGTTTTAATTGATTTGTTTTTGTAAACAGAGACCCCTCATTGCGTTTAGTTAAAGAGTTGCAATGAGGGCCCTTCTCGAAGCAGATTGACTAGAGTTTGGACAGTGGAGAGCCCTTTATTGTCGCACTCTCTTAACAATCTAAGGCAAATGCACGTAATATCAATAGGTTATTTGCTCTTCACAATGGTACGAAGGTTGCGATCATAGGGGTGTGAGAGCGATAAAGTTTTATTTAATGATTTTGTTTTTTGGTTTTTCTACTGTGAGTGTTTCCGCTGGCGAGACAGCTTCGCTTACGGTTAGCTTGGATCAGGCCGAAAAGCTTCGATCCATAATTAACGACAACTTTTCCTTATCCGCTAAGCAAACAAGTGTTTTTATTCGAGAGCTTCAGTGCAATGCCCAGGTAAAGAAAGATGGATACGCTGATTTTGTTTGTACGTTGATGAGAAGTCGATACGATGCAGCCATTTTCTCAGGCAATGATGCCTCTAGTTTGGTGACCATTCTCAGCGAAGCGGGAGCGGTTCACGACAAAGGCATTGGTTCTTATAAAATGGTTGTCAAAAACTTACATTGCCGAGTTACTGGTTCTTATTCAGACGGCACTTTTGAGCACACGTGCACAGCAAAAGGTAGCTCGAGCATACCAGTTGCTTCCAATTAAATTAGATTAGTCCTGATTTCGATTGAGCATTGAGACCACACCGCTGGCCAAGGCAATTTTAATCACGGCCCCAATCAGGAAGGGGTAAAGCCCCAAAGCCAAGACATTGCTGTATCCAGTGAATTTACCCAATATAGCAAGACCAAAAGCGAAGATGATGGCTGTCCCCAATGTGCCGATGGCAAAAGCTTTTGAAAAAGACTTTGCCCATCCAATGTCAGCTAGGTAACCCACTACTCGAGCAGCCACTAACATGCCAAAAAGGTAGCCAGTTGTGTGGGGCCCTGAAACGTTCGCAAAGAAGGGGGCTCCCGCGGCTCCTGCAATAAGATAGGCGCCAACAGTTAAGCTTCCGGCCTGAGAGCCCATCAACATGGCGATCAAAAGAACTCCAAATGTTTGGCCTGTTACCGGCACGGGAGTGAATGGGAGCACAAACTTTAGCTGAGCGGTTGCGGCGAGTAGCACTACACCGATCCCCATGCTCAAAAGAGTGAATAGAATTCGCTGCTGAGTATTTGCAATCGCAAAGCGGTTCATGAGCGAAGAAAAAAGACTTTGTTTGTGGGCAATTACTTTAGACATGCATTCCTCTATAGCAGAGCCATTCTGGGTCGCCAATGCTTACGCTTTGCATAAAAAGCCTATTTGGTGAGGCCAATTTCTCGTAAACGTTCCTGAAGGTATTCTCCAGCGGTCGTTGGGGGGTCTTTTCGTGGATTGCTCTCGCTTACGCAGGTCTTTAGCGCGTCCAATGACATTTCTGAAACCGGGTGCAGAAAGAATGGGGTGCTGAAGCGAGGTTTTTTCATTTTTTCTGCGTCTTTTACGGGATTCACCACTCTGTGGGTGGTTGAAATAAATTTATAGTTGGTGAGACGTTGGAGCATATCTCCCACATTCACAACTATTTCTTCGGGCTCACTTTGGACCGAGAGCCATTCGCCTTGGCGGGTGAGCACCTCAAGCCCTTTTTCTGAGGCACCAATCAACAGCGTGATTAGATTGATGTCTTCGTGAGCAGAGGCTCGGTAGGCGGCAGGCTTTTCGTCGCCCTTTAATGGTGGGTAATGAATAGGGCGAAGTATGGAGTTTCCATATCGAACTTTTTCGGTGAAAAACTCTTCATCAATTTCCAAAATAATTGAAATGGCCTTCAGTACATCCATTCCCAGAGTTAGCAGGGAGTCGTATAGATTGCGGAGGGTGGAGTCGAAGTCTGCTACAGCTTCAACGGAAACGTTCTTTGGGTAGCTTTTACTGATAGATTCCTCTGGTGGAACTTCTACGCCAACGTGGAAAAATTCTTTGAGGTCACTCACAGGATTGTCTTTGGCGTGTTCGGTCCCAAAGGGAGTGTATCCGCGAATTCCACCCGTTCCTGGAATGTGATATTTCATTTTTTCTTCTACAGGTAGATTAAAGAAGTCTTGTATCACCTGGTAGGCTTTATCTTGAAGCTCCTTTGTGATGCCGTGGTCTTTAAGAATGACAAACCCAATGTCTTGATAGGCGGTTTTTAGGCCGTCGATAAAAGCTTTTCTCTTTTGAGGGTCATTGGATCTTAGGTCTTCAACGCTTAGTGTTTGAATTTCAGTTGTCATGCTCTGCACCAAAGCATAGGGCTAGAGCAACTTTCAACCCTTTCTTCGCAGAGTGCTCGAATAGACAGTCGAATTAAGGGCAGAGAGGTGCTTGGTTAGGGTGAGCATTGGATTCTCCCTCTAACTGTCTTAATTTAATGGCATTGTCTGAGGGTCTATTTCTGGCTTATCGGCAAGTCATTAAACATTTAGCTTGGCTTTCTGTCGGCACATGGGCTTCAAGTGCTTCTCTCAGTAGGGCATACTTCGTCTTTAAGCGTTGTCTAACGTAAAACTTGTTTGAAATACCAACTGTTTGATAAGAGGGTAGGGCCAATGAGCGAGGAGAAACAAAGATTTCAGGAGCATTTGGATCGAGTCAGTCGTAGCTTTGCCTTTTGCATTCGAGAATTGTCAGAGCCATTTCGGCAAGAAGTATCTTTGGCGTATTTGTTGTTTCGAATCCTAGATACCATCGAAGACACTCAATGGGAGAGCTTATCCAAACAACGCGCGGCCTTTAGGGTTTTTAATGATTTTTTGTTGAGGCCCCCATCCGCTGATCAGGTTTCGGATTGGCTCGATAAATTTCCAGCTGGAGTTAGCAAGTCGGATGCTTTTCTCTTGGGAGACTCCGCTTGGGTTTTTGAGAAATATTGGGGCTTGAGCGATGAGATTAGAAGAGTTTTAGAGAAGCATTTGCAAAATGCCTTGCGTGGAATGCGTCACTTCGTGGTTCGAGCTAAAAATGGAAAAGAAATTTCTAATTTGAAGGAGCTTAACTCATACTGCTTTTTTGTTGCTGGGGTTATTGGAGAATATCTATCAGAAAACTATGCGGTTCACGTCAAAGGTTATGATTGGCAAAAGCATCGGCGTGAAAGCTATCACTTTGGTTTGTTTTTGCAGAAGATAAATATTTTAAAGGATCAGTTGGGGGATCAAAAAGAAGGTAGGCTTTTTGTTTACGACCGAAAGGAAGTTCTTAAAAGTCTGTCGGATCACGCAGAGCATGCTTTGAAATATATTCTAAGCCTGCCTCAGCCTCGAGATTCCTATGCTCTGTTTTGTGCCTGGTCTTTCTTTTTGGGCTTGGCCTCGGTTCCCGCCATTGAAAAGCGATGGCAGTCACAAGATGCTTCCATCAAGATTAGTAGAGCTCAAACCCTTGAAGTCTTGGCGCGAGTTAAGTGGTCTTTGAGGCGCGATCAATCCTTAAAGGAACTCTATGCTGAAAAGTCTCTGTATCTAAAGGATCTAACCAAGGACTGGAGTTTAAGTAAAGAGAAGAAGAAGACCCCTTCCACTGAAGGTGTTTCCATGGGGCAGCTTTATGAAGGTGTTTTAGACTCGAAGGATCTAGAGCAACTAAACTTGGCTTTAGATTTGTAAGGCCGCACTATTTCCCTCGAATTTTAGACCTTTATCAATCGATCCAGGCCAAAATAAAATGGCGTTGAAATAAAGTAGTTCATGCTGGTATTTTCTCCTCGTCTTTAATATTCAAAACCCTTAGTTTGTTTAGTTTCTGAAGGAGCGAGGCCCGAAGGGACA